>CEUS01063639.1_pt1 | contig 97859 bp, 92 predicted proteins | sample 427031 | NCBI WGS metagenome assembly CEUS01 (sample SAMEA2622837, study PRJEB7988) | marine metagenome | biome: marine biome (ENVO:00000447); feature: marine epipelagic mixed layer (ENVO:xxxxxxxxx); material: "saline water (ENVO:00002010), including plankton (ENVO:xxxxxxxx)" | depth 140 m
TCTTTAGTCTGGAACGTTTACTCATTAGCAATGATAGTATAGGAAGCATAATGTTTGCTTTTTGGTGTAATTGCTGAGTACAACTAACCTTTGGAATAATTAAATAAATTAATTGCGGGCGTGGCGGAACTGGTAGACGCGCCAGGTTTAGGTCCTGGTGACTGAAAGGTCGTGGGGGTTCGAGTCCCTTCGCCCGCACCACTGAAGTTGTGTAACTACATAGGGTAAATTAGTAAAAATTTTAATAAAGATTATATTTTAATTGTTAGGATAAAGTATATTGCTCGTTGCTTTGATAGACTTAATGCAATTCTTTTTAGTACATATTATTATTAAAACATAACTAAAGCAGAGTTTTAAAAATGGAAGTGGTTGAAACGAATTCGGAAAACTTACTTAAGGACTTTAAAGTTACAGTTCCGGCAACAGATATAGAAGAACGCATTAACCTCAGATTAGATGAGGTTGGGAAAGGAGCGAGTATTCCTGGATTTCGTCCTGGTAAAGCTCCTGTGAGTGTTTTGAGACAACGCTTTGGCCCATCTATTCGGGGTGAAATTTTAGAGACGACTTTAAGGGATAGTACAGAAACCCTTCTATCAGAAAGAGGACTAAGGCCTGCTAGTCAACCAAAGATCGATATTACCTCTTACGAAGAGGGTAACGATTTGGAATATTCATTGTCTGTTGAGCTGATGCCTGATATTGGGGATGTTGACTTCACATCTATCAAACTAAATAGATATAAAGTTATCGCATCTGAGAATGAGATTACTGATACATTAGACAATCTCGCAAAACAAAATAGAACAAGCGAGGCTTTGAAAACAAAAAGAGCGGCCAAAAATGGAGATATAGTTTTAATTGATTTTGTGGGAAAAATCGATAATGAAGAATTTGAAGGTGGAACTGGTAACGACATTGAATTGGAACTTGGTGCAGAGCAATTCATACCTGGGTTTGAAAAACAATTGATTGGAGCAAAACCAGGAGAATCTAAGACTGTAAACGTTACTTTCCCAGAAAATTATGGTGGCTCAAAGCTTTCAGGAAAAGAAGCTGTCTTTGACTGCTCTGTTAAAGAGCTACGTAAAGCAATTATTCCCAAAATCGATGATGCGTTTGCTAGTAAACTAGGAATGGACTCTCTTGATTCATTAAAACAAGCAATACGCGAACAAATTGAAACAGAGTATTCTCAGTTTTCGAGAGAAAAAGTTAAACGTGAGTTACTTGATGAGTTGTCAGAAAAATACGATTTTGAAGTGCCTCCCAGGACTCTAGAATCTGAATTTGAGCAGGTTTGGAATCAGGTTGAGGAGGCTCGTAAAAATGACAAATTAGACCCAGAAGATGTAGGGAAAAGTGATGAGGATTTAAGGGATCAATATAAGAAGATTTCTGAAAGAAGGGTCAGGCTTGGATTATTGCTAAATCATGTGGGTGAAAGTAACGAGTTAAGTGTTACTCAAGAAGAGATGAATAAGGCGATTATGGATCATGCAAGGCAGATGCCCGGCCAAGAACAAAAGGTAGTAGAGTTCTATCGAGAGAACGCGGAAGCTCAGAACTCTCTTAGGGGGCCAATTTTTGAAGACAAGGTGGTTAACTTTATCATTGAAATGGCAGACGTGACAGAAAAAGAAATTACCCCGGAAGCATTAAGGGCTGAAATAGAAGATGAAGAGAAAAAACCTATTTTAGAAGAAAGCTCAAAAGGGAAAGAAAAGAAGAAAAGCTCAACCAAAAGGAAAGCTTCGTCTGTTGAAAAAAAATCTGGTGGGGAAAAATCAGAAAAATCTGATAAACCAAAGAAATCAACTAAAAAGGGTAAAAAGTAATCATTTTAGAGGACTTTTTATTGTATTACTAAATTTACTTATTTGAAAAACAAAAAAAGAATTCTGTAAATGGGATTTGTCGTGTTATGCAAAGAAATTCCACATTTATGATAAAAGTTTAGGGGCTGAAATGAACACACTTATACCTATGGTTGTCGAGCAGACGAATCGTGGTGAGCGTTCTTACGATATTTATTCTAGGCTTCTTAAGGAAAGGATTATATTTCTCACAGGTCCAATCTTTGATGAAGCGGCCAGCGTTATTTGTGCCCAACTTTTGTTCTTGGAGGCAGAGAATCCTAATAAAGATATTTCTCTATATATAAATTCCCCGGGTGGTGTGGTTACCGCTGGACTATCAATCTATGACACAATGCAATACATCAGGCCGGAAGTTACAACTTTATGTATAGGGCAGGCGGCCTCAATGGGTTCTCTTTTGCTGTGTGCAGGAGCTGAAGGTAAGCGGTTTTCACTGCCTAATTCTAGAATCATGGTTCATCAGCCGTCTGGGGGGTTTCAAGGCCAAGCAACAGATATTGAAATTCATGCTAAAGAGATTTTATTGCTTCGAGAACGCTTGAATGAGATATATTCTAATCACTCGGGTCAAAAGGTCTCAGATATTTCAGATGCACTTGAGCGTGATAGGTTTTATACTGCGGAGGAAGCAAAAGATTTTGGCTTAATAGATCAAGTTGTAGTTGAGCGACCAGTTATGTCAGATGGTTCGGACGGGGTGGAAAAAGAAGGATCAGTCGATTAGTTTTATGTTAATTTTAACAACTATTTGTTGATTCTTTACTGTTAGCTGGTGTTCAATTAACAAGTTATTCGATTCGGTGTGTCATAATAATAACAATGCGCACGTTAACCTGGAGATCCAAAAGCGGGAATTTTTTTAATGAGTAAGACTGGAAACAGTGATTCGAAAAATACTCTTTATTGTTCTTTTTGTGGCAAGAGCCAACATGAAGTAAGGAAACTTATTGCTGGTCCTACAGTGTTCATATGCGACGAGTGTGTTGAACTTTGTATGGACATTATTAGGGAGGAACATAAATCAACCTTGGTGCAATCACGAGATGGCGTTCCTACTCCCAAGGAAATCTGTCAGGTTTTGGATGATTATGTTATAGGCCAGAGTGAAGCAAAACGAGTTTTGTCTGTAGCTGTCCATAATCATTATAAACGCTTGAACGCTACTCCTAAAGGAAATGACGTTGAGATTGCGAAATCTAATATTTTGTTAGTTGGTCCTACAGGATGTGGAAAGACTTTACTTGCGCAGACACTTGCACGAATTCTGGACGTTCCTTTTACGATGGCTGATGCCACGACCCTCACGGAGGCTGGTTATGTTGGTGAAGACGTTGAAAACATAATTTTAAAACTTCTGCAGTCTGCTGATTATAACGTTGAGAGAGCACAAAGAGGAATTGTCTATATTGATGAGGTGGATAAAATAAGTAGGAAATCTGATAATCCCTCTATAACCCGTGATGTATCGGGGGAAGGTGTTCAGCAAGCTTTATTGAAAATTATGGAGGGAACAATAGCTTCTGTGCCTCCACAAGGGGGAAGGAAGCATCCACAGCAAGAATTTTTACAAGTGGACACGACTAATATTTTATTTATCGTGGGCGGAGCTTTCTCAGGTTTAGAAAAAATTATTTCCTCTAGAGGTAAGGATACTTCGATCGGGTTTGGCGCTGATGTTAGGAGTGCTGATGATAGGCGTACGGGTGATATTTTAAGTGATGTTGAGCCCGAAGACTTATTAAAGTTTGGTTTAATTCCTGAGTTTGTTGGGCGTCTACCGGTTATTGCGACGTTAGGCGATCTTGATGAAGAATCATTGGTCGAAATATTGACCACTCCAAAAAACGCGTTGGTCAAACAGTACAAGCGACTTTTCGACATGGAAAATGTTGATCTTACTTTTTCTGAAGATGCACTAAACTCTGTTGCGAAGAAAGCTATTTTAAGGAAAACAGGAGCGCGTGGATTAAGGTCTATTTTAGAAGATATACTTTTGGACACTATGTATGATTTACCTGAATTAACTGGGGTAGGTGAGGTTGTTGTGAATGCCGAGGTTGTCGAAGGCAACGCAGCGCCTTTGCATATATATGTAGATAAAAGTGAAGATTTAGAAACAATCGCTTGATTGTCTCTAACTAATTGAAAAATAATTCACCCTTGAATCAATGTTAGTTTAACACCAAATACACCGTGACGATAAAGAGTTATACTTAAGTAATACAGGTTGCATCTGAAGAAACGACATACGAGCGAACTGTCTTAAATAAACCTTGTTAGGAACTTAAATGTCTGAGCATGCCATAGAAACAATTTACCCAGTGCTACCATTGCGCGATATTGTGGTTTTTCCGCATATGATTGTACCTCTATTTGTGGGTCGGGATAAATCGGTGCGTGCTCTTGAGGACGTTATGCGAGACGACAAACAGATTTTGCTGTTAACGCAAAAGAGCGCGGCACAAGACGATCCAGAATCTAGTGATTTATTTGAAGTCGGTACAATTGGAACTATCTTGCAACTGCTTAAGTTACCTGATGGTACTGTAAAAGTATTAGTGGAAGGCATAGAGCGAGCAAACGTCATAAAATTCACTGATAATGTGGATTATTTTCAAGCTCATGCAGGAAATTTTGATTCCCCTGAAACTGATGAAAAAGAACTTGCTGCATTAAGCCGTAGTGTTGTTAGTCAATTTGAACAATACATTAAGCTTAATAGAAAAGTTCCTCCTGAGGTGCTCGTTTCAATAAACCAGATTGAAGAGCCAAGTAAATTAGCCGATACAATAGCATCTCATTTAGCTTTAAAAATTTCTGAAAAACAGGAGCTTTTAGAGGCTGATACAGTTTATTCTCGTTTGGAGAAGATACATGGCTTTATGGATGGAGAGATTGGCATATTGCAGGTGGAAAAAAGGATTCGTGGACGAGTCAAACGTCAGATGGAGAAAACACAGAGGGAATATTATTTGAATGAACAGCTTAAGGCCATACAAAAGGAACTAGGTGAAAGTGAGGATGGTCGAGATGAAGTTCAGGAACTTGAAGACCGTATTGGAAAAACTAAATTCAGCAAAGAGGCACGAGAGAAGGCTACTCAGGAACTGAAGAAACTGAGAAACATGAGTCCGATGTCAGCTGAGTCTACCGTGGTTCGTAATTACTTAGATTGGATGTTAAACATACCATGGAAGAAAAGATCTCGTGTTAGAAAGGATATTGGCGCTGCAGAAGTAATTCTTAATGAAGATCACTATGGTTTAGAGAAAGTTAAAGAAAGAATCCTTGAATATTTGGCTGTTCAAAAAAGAATGACAAAGATCAAAGGGCCAATTTTATGTTTAGTCGGGCCTCCAGGGGTAGGTAAAACATCTCTCGGTAAATCTGTTGCAAGAGCAACTGGAAGAAACTTTGTCCGTATGTCTTTGGGTGGCGTTAGAGATGAAGCGGAAATTAGAGGTCATAGAAGAACTTATATTGGTTCAATGCCTGGTAAGGTTATTCAAGGTATGAAGAAGGCAAAATCATCTAATCCACTGTTTCTTTTGGATGAAATTGATAAACTTGGAGCTGATTGGAGGGGTGATCCCTCTTCTGCGCTGTTGGAAGTTCTTGACCCTGAACAAAATCATACATTCCAGGATCATTATTTAGAGGTTGATTATGATCTCTCCGATGTGATGTTTGTTTGTACCGCTAACACAATGCGAATGCCACAGCCACTGCTTGATCGATTAGAAATCATTCGATTGCCTGGATATACCGAAGATGAAAAAGTCGCAATTGCAAAAAGACACTTGCTTCCCAAGCAGTTATCTGAGAATGGATTAAAAGAACAAGAGTGGTCTATATCTGATTCCGCTTTGTATGACGTAATTCGTTATTATACCCGAGAAGCAGGGGTAAGAAATTTAGAGCGTGAGATAGCTAATTTAGCCAGAAAGGCAGTTAAAGAAATAGCAGTTAATAAAGAAACAAAAGAAGTAAAGGTAACTGTTAGAAATTTAGATAAGTATGCCGGCGTTAGAAAGTATAGATATGGTGAAGCTGAGGAAAATAACTTAGTTGGTGTCGTTACTGGTTTAGCATGGACAGAAGTTGGTGGTGAATTACTAACGGTTGAGGCCATATTAGTTCCTGGTAAAGGTAAGATGACAATTACCGGGAAATTAGGCGATGTAATGCAGGAATCAGTGCAAGCGGCTAATGCTTATGTTCGTTCTCGAGCTGTTGAATTCGGAATCGAGCCTCCATTATTTGAAAAGCGTGATATTCATGTTCATGTTCCTGAAGGGGCAGTTCCAAAAGATGGACCCTCTGCAGGTGTGGCGATGATAACAGCTATGGTTTCTGTCTTAACAGGGATACCAGTAAGAAAAGATGTCGCTATGACCGGAGAAATCTCTCTTCGGGGTAGGGTTCTGCCTATTGGTGGTTTGAAAGAAAAATTGCTTGCAGCAGTTCGTGGCGGAATCAAATCCGTTATAATACCAAAAGAGAATGAAAAAGATTTAGCGGATATTCCTGATAACATAAAGAAGGGAATTAAAATAATCGTTGCTTCTACAGTAGATGAAGTTTTGGAGCATGCATTAACTAGTTCTCTGGTACCAATTGAGTGGAACGAATCGGAAAACGACTCGGCATCAGTTTCCACTTCAGAAGACGATTCAGATACACAAAGTGTTGTTAGACATTAGTTAAATCTTTAATTTCTTACTTTTTTTTCGATTCGAATCGAAAATACTGCAGAAAGCATAGGTTTTCTGGGCTATTTTATTTGACGTGAGTGAAAGTCTCCTTTTAGAATCGTGTTAATTGGAATATTTAGTTAATCTCCAGTTTTTTAAAGAACAATCCCAAAGGGGACCTAAAGTGAACAAAAATGATCTAATATCTTCTGTATCTAGTTCTGCTAGTCTATCAAAAGCTGATGCTACAAAAGCTGTAGACAGTGTTTTTGGGGCGATCACAAACTCTTTGCAAGGAGGAGGTGAAGTTCGTCTTGTAGGATTCGGAACATTCTCAGTTGCACAAAGAAAAGCCACAACCGGTCGTAATCCTCGTACCGGTGAGGCCATACAAATAGCTGCTTCTAAACAACCAAAATTTAAAGCAGGTAAAGCATTAAAAGAAGCGGTAAATTAAATAAAGTTGTATAGATTTTAGGTCGACTGCTTGTGTGCAGTCGGCCTTGATCATTTTTCTTGTTTTAACACTTAGTGTGTAGTTTGAGCTAATGTTGTGGTATATTTACTGAGAAGACCTAATCGGGCGATTAGCTCAGCTGGGAGAGCACCTCGTTTACACCGAGGGGGTCGGCGGTTCGATCCCGTCATCGCCCACCATTTAGTTTAAAATGCAATGTCTTGACTCTAGACTGTCTCGGCAGTACTTAGCTGAGGAAGAGTATTTTGTATGGGGGTGTAGCTCAGTTGGTTAGAGCGCCGGCCTGTCACGCCGGAGGCCGCGGGTTCGAGTCCCGTCACTCCCGCCACTAAAAATGCATAAAAGAGTTGAGGCTACGCTTGCATGTAAGACGAACGTCGTGTATGGCTGATCTTAAATTAGATTATTATCTATATTTTGAATATCCGTCGGTTGTGTAGACTGCAAAATAAAAATAGCAGGTCTAAAAAATGGAAGAATTACTAGTAGAATATCTACCGATTATAATATTTCTTGGCCTTGCTGTGGGACTGTCAGGTGCGATGGTGGCTGCCTCTTTCATTGTGGGCCCGAGTCATCCCGATGTAGAAAAAAATTCACCATATGAATGCGGGTTTGAGCCTTTTGATGATGCACGTATGAAATTTGACGTACGTTTTTATTTGGTGGCTATTCTCTTTATTATTTTTGATTTAGAGGTTGCTTTTCTCTTTCCTTGGGCAATAACATTATCTGATATTGGAGTTCTGGGGTTTTGGTCTATGTTCGTTTTTCTTTTGATACTGACTGTCGGTTTTGTTTATGAATGGCGGAAAGGTGCCCTAGAATGGGAGTAGATAAAGATACTCGACCATTAGATTTACCAGTTAATATTACTAATAAAGATCAGGATGCGTTGATTAAATCAGTAACCGAAGAGTTGACTGATAAAGGGTTTGTTATTGCACAAATGGATAAACTGGTTAATTGGGCCCGAAGTGGTTCCATGTGGCCTATGACCTTTGGTTTAGCTTGCTGTGCAGTCGAAATGATGCACACTGCAGCATCTAGGTATGACTTAGATCGTTTTGGGGCTGTTTTTCGTCCTAGCCCAAGACAATCAGATGTAATGATTGTTGCAGGAACTCTAACGAATAAAATGGCTCCTGCATTGAGAAAGGTTTATGATCAAATGGCTGAGCCTCGCTGGGTTATTTCCATGGGGTCTTGTGCTAATGGAGGGGGTTATTATCATTATTCGTATTCGGTTGTGAGAGGGTGTGATCGTATTGTTCCAGTTGATATTTATGTGCCTGGATGTCCGCCTACTGCGGAGGCCCTACTTTACGGCATTATGCAATTACAGAAAAAAATTCGAAGGACTAGCACTATAGCACGTTAGAATCACTAATAAAAAATCAACGGGTAAGTTAAGTTATGGATCAGGCCCTTAAGGATCTAGGCACTTATATTACAACAACTTTTAAAGAAATAGAGAACATTGAGTTTATCTATGATGAGCTTGTTCTAACTGTCAGTCCACTCAATTTAAATGAACTCCTGCAATTCTTACGAAGCGATACAAATTGCCAATTTAAGGTTCTAATAGATATCTGCGGTGCGGATTATCCTCAGAGAGAAAAACGTTTTGAGGTGATTTATAATCTGCTTTCTATGAGCCAAAATCAGCGTGTTAGAGTAAAAGTAATGGTTGATGAGAATACGCCCGTTCCGACTTCTACAAATATTTATAGCGCTGCTAGTTGGTTTGAACGAGAAGCTTGGGATTTGTATGGAATAGTTTTTTCCGGACACAAAGACCTAAGGAGGCTACTCACTGATTATGGGTTTGAGGGTCATCCACTCAGAAAGGACTTTCCTTTAACTGGTAGGGTAGAGGTTCGCTATGACGAAACTCAAAAGAGAGTTGTTTATGATCCTGTTCAGCTTACTCAAGATTTTCGAACATTTGATTTTCTTAGTCCATGGGAAGGTATGAATAGGCAGCTGCCAGGAGATGAAAAGGCTATTAATGATGATAAACTAACAGAAGATGGTTAATCGTGAGTGAAGAACCTATAAAAAACCTAACATTCAACTTTGGTCCCCAGCATCCAGCAGCACACGGAGTTTTGCGTTTGGTTTTAGAGATGGATGGTGAGGTGGTTGAACGTGCTGACCCTCACATTGGTTTATTGCATCGTGGCACTGAAAAATTAATTGAAAATAAGACATACCTGCAGGCTATACCTTATTTTGATAGGTTGGACTATGTATCGCCTATGTGTCAGGAACACGCATTTGCACTGGCTACGGAAAAGTTGATGGGCATCAAGGTTCCCGAACGAGGCCAATATATTAGGGTCCTATTTTCGGAAATCACTAGGATACTCAACCATATATTGAATTTAACTACTTATGCTTTAGATGTTGGTGCTATGACACCTCTTTTGTGGGGCTTTGAGGAGCGTGAGAGATTAATGGAGTTTTATGAAAGAGTGTCAGGTGCAAGATTGCATGCTGCGTATTTTCGACCGGGTGGAGTACATCAAGATCTGCCTAAGGGATTAATTGAAGATATTTACGAATTTTGTGAGACTTTTCCAAAATTCATTGATGACATGGAGGAGTTGCTAACTGGTAACCGTATATTTCGTCAACGCACAGTCGACATAGGAGTTATAAATGCTGATGAAGCTCAAGATTGGGGTATGAGCGGCCCTGTTTTGCGAGCTTCGGGTGTTGCGTGGGACTTACGTAAATCTCAACCATATGACGTCTATGATCGAGTTGATTTTGATGTTCCTGTAGGTAAGACAGGTGACTGTTATGCTAGGTATTTAGTTAGAGTCGCTGAAATGAGAGAAAGTCTTCGGATTATAAAACAGTGTCTAAAAGACATACCCGATGGACCAGTTATGTCACAAGATCATAAAATAACACCGCCACCTAGATCAGAAATGAAATACTCGATGGAAGCTTTGATACATCATTTCAAACTTTATACTGAAGGTTACCATGTTCCTATTGGTGAAACGTATACTTCTGTTGAAGCTCCTAAAGGTGAGTTCGGTGTTTATCTTGTCTCTGACGGAAGTAATCGTCCCTACCGCTGTAAAATTCGAGCTCCAGGATTTGCTTTTATGCAATCAATGGACTTTCTATCTCGTGGCCACATGTTGGCTGATATACCAGCTATTATAGGCAGCCTTGATATTGTTTTCGGCGAGGTCGATAGATGAAAAATTTTGATGAATTTGAGTTTACGGAGTCTGGTAAAGAGAAGGTAAAAGAAATCATTTCTTTTTATCCGTCTGGGAGACAGCAAAGTGCAGTGATTCCTTTATTGGACCTTGCTCAAAACGAATCTGAGGGATGGCTTCCAATGGCTGCTATTGAGCACGTGGCTGATTTGTTAGGAATGGCAAGAATAAGGGTTTTGGAGGTAGCCAGTTTCTATTCAATGTTTAATTTAGAACCAGTGGGAAAATATTTTGTGCAACTCTGTAGAACGACGCCATGTTGGTTAAGGGGATCAGAAAGCCTTAAAGAGACAGCCGAGGATATTACTGGTTGTAAGTTAGGTGAGACTAGTAGTGATGGCTTGTTTACTCTTATTGAAGTTGAATGTTTAGGCGCCTGTTGTAATGCACCTATGGTGCAGATAAATAATGACTATTATGAAGATTTAACCCCAGAGAGCTTTCGTAAAGTTCTTGAGGCACTCAAAAGAGGAGAAAAGCCTCCGCCTGGTTCAGTAGTTGGCCGTAAAGGATCTGAGCCGGTTAATGGTGGATTATCATTAAATGCGGATATTGGATCATGTTGACTGATAAGGATAGAATCTTCAAAAACCTTTATGGTCGGGATGATTGGAATCTTAAAGGTGCCTTAAAAAGAGGTGTGTGGGATGACACTGCTAAACTTTTATCCCTAGGAAGAGAAAAATTAATAGATGAGATTAAAGAATCTGGACTAAGAGGCCGTGGTGGAGCAGGTTTTCCCACTGGCATGAAGTGGTCCTTCATGCCCAAGGATGATAGTCGTGATGATCGCCCACATTATCTAGTTGTAAACGCGGATGAATCGGAGCCAGGTACATGCAAGGATAGGGAGATTCTGAGATATGATCCACATCTTCTTATAGAAGGATGCCTTGTTTCGGGTTTTGCGATGGGAGCAAATGTTGCCTATATTTATATACGTGGTGAATTTTATTCTGAGGCTTCTCATTTAAGAACTGCGATAGAAGAAGCCTATGAAAGTGGTTATATTGGTAACAACGCATGCGGCTCGGGTTGGAAGTTTGATGTTTATTTGCATAGAGGGGCAGGAGCTTATATTTGTGGTGAAGAAACTGCCTTACTTGAGAGCCTTGAGGGGAAAAAAGGACAGCCAAGATTAAAGCCACCGTTTCCAGCAGCTTGTGGATTGTATGGGTGTCCGACCACCGTAAATAATGTCGAAACTATAGCTGTAGCTCCAACCATTATTAGACGCGGCGCATCTTGGTTTAATAGTTTCGGACGAGAAAATAATACTGGCACTAAGATATTTTCTATATCCGGGCACGTTAATACTCCGTGCAATGTTGAAGAGGTTATGGGTGTTCCTTTACGAGATTTAATTGATAAACATGCTGGAGGAGTAAAAGGCGGGTGGAATAACTTGTTGGCTGTTATTCCAGGTGGGTCTTCAACTCCTTGTCTTTCAAAAAGCATCTGTGATGACGTCCTTATGGATTTTGACTCATTGAAGGAACATAATTCAGGCTTAGGAACAGCTGCTGTTATTGTTATGGATAAATCAACCGACATTGTAGAAGCGATTTCAAGGCTTAGCCACTTTTATAGGCATGAGAGTTGTGGACAATGTACTCCATGTCGCGAAGGAATGGGTTGGGTTTATAGAGTAATGCAAAGATTGGTTAGTGGTGAGGCTGATGTAAGTGAAATTGATATGTTGTGGGAATTAACAAAACAGATAGAGGGTCATACAATTTGTGCTTTAGCTGATGGCGGTGTGTGGCCTGTTCAAGGTTTAATTCGACATTTTAGACCTGAGTTAGAAAGAAGAATTATTTCTAGAAAAACCTCTAATAGTAATTTGATATCAAAACCTGAAACGCCGGTATTATGACGTTTAGGAGTATTCGTGATGCCTAAGATTATAATTGATGATTTAGATATGGAGGTTCCTGAAGGTATCACTGTACTACAAGCATGTGAGTTAGCAGGGAAAGAAATACCACGTTTCTGTTATCATGAAAGACTTTCGATTGCTGGTAATTGTCGTATGTGTCTGGTTGAAGTGTCACCAGGCCCACCTAAGCCCGCTGCATCTTGCGCGTTACCAGTCGGTGACGGAATGAACATAAAAACTAACTCAGAGATGGTTAAAAAAGCTCGTAACGGCGTTATGGAGTTTTTGCTTATAAATCATCCTTTAGATTGTCCTATCTGTGATCAAGGTGGAGAGTGTGATTTACAGGATCAAGCTATGGCCTATGGACAAGACAATTCTCGTTATCGAGAAGATAAAAGAGCTGTCAAAGAAAAGTATATGGGGCCCCTAATTAAAACAATTATGACTAGGTGTATACATTGCACCCGATGCGTAAGATTTGCGACTGAGATAGCGGGAGTCCCTGAAATTGGGATGTTGGGCAGAGGTGAGCACGCTGAGATTACTACTTATTTGGAAAAGTCATTGAATTCTGAATTAAGTGCTAATGTCATAGATTTGTGTCCGGTCGGTGCTCTAACGTCGAAGCCTTATGCATTTGTTTCTCGCCCCTGGGAGTTGAAAAAAACAGAATCGATTGATGTTTTTGACGCACTAGGAAGTGCCATTCGGGTGGATTCTAGGCAAACAGAAGTTTTAAGGGTTCTGCCCAGGTTAAATGAGGACATTAATGAGGAATGGATTACAGATAAATCTAGATTTGCAGTAGATGGTTTATCCAGACAGCGCCTAGATAGGCCCTATTTGCGTTTCGATGGAAAGTTAAAAGAATCCACGTGGGCGGAGGTGTTTGATTTAATTAAAAGTCGATTTAGCAAGACAGATGGGGACCGTATTGCAGCTATAGCTGGGAACCAATGTGACGCCGAGTCAATGATCGCTTTAAAGAATCTTATGACTAATTTGGGATCAAATAATATTGACTGTAGACAGGATGGAGCGAAGTTAAGTTCTGAATGTAGATCTAGTTATTTATTTAATACTACTATTTCTAATTTAGAATTCTCTGATGCGGTATTACTAGTCGGGACAAACCCGAGGATGGAAGCTCCTTTAATTAATACTAGACTAAGAAGGGGATGGATGACTGATACGACAAAAGTTGCTGTATTAGGTCCCAAAATTGATTTAACATTTCCTGTCGATTATTGCGGAAATGATCCAAGAAAACTTCGATCCATTGCAGAAGGGTTAGATCCCTTATCAAGCACTTTGTCTGAAGCGGTAAGACCGTCAATTATTTTAGGAATGGGGGCCCTCACACGTTCTGACGGTTCAGCTATTTTGCATTTTGCGAGAACTATAGCTGAAGAATATGGACTCATAAAAGATGATTGGAATGGCTTTAATGTACTCCATACTGCAGCTGCGCGCGTGGCAGGTATGGATATGGGTTTTCTACCGTCTATTGGTGGGCTAGACATAGAGGGCATTTTATCAGGCGCATCAGCAGGGACTATAGACATAGTTTATTTACTCGGTGCTGACGAAATAGATATGAGCCGCTTGGGGGATGCATTTGTTATTTATCAAGGTCACCACGGTGATGCTGGTGCGAATAGAGCTGATGTTATACTTCCCGGAGCAGCATTTACAGAAAAGAATGGTACTTATGTTAATACTGAGGGTAGGGTACAGTTAGCGAAACAAGCTACACAGCCACCAGGGGATGCTAAAGAAGATTGGAAAATTATTCGTGCTCTTTCTGATTTATTGGGGGCTGGGCTAGATTTTACGACTCTAGGAGACGTGCGTGCACGGTTAGTAGAAGAAAACTCACTTTTTGATCATGTGGGTGATATATTATCGTCTTCCTGGGATGATTTTGGTTCTTATGGTGAAATCCTTGGTCAAGAGTTCGAATGCCCTATTAGTAATTATTATATGACTTGTTCGATAAGCAGAGCGTCACAAACAATGGCTGAATGCAGCAAAGAGCTTTTTAGTCAATCAAAAGAAGAGAACGCTGCAGATGCTTGAGATATGGACCGATTATGCTTGGCCTTTGATTTGGATAATTATCAAAATATTACTGATCGTAATTCCTTTATTAATAGCCGTAGCTTATCTCACATACGCTGAAAGGAAAGTTATTGGTTCTATTCAGCTTCGAATGGGACCTAATGTTGTAGGGCCATTCGGTTTGTTGCAACCATTTGCGGATGGACTGAAATTATTAGTCAAAGAATCTATCATTCCTACTGGATCAAATAGGGTTGTATTTATTTTAGCGCCAATGCTGACCTTTACTTTAGGCTTGATTGGATGGGCTGTCATACCCGTTGCCGATGGATGGGTCTTATCAGATATTAATGTTGGTATACTATACCTTTTTGCAGTTAGCTCACTTGGGGTGTATGGAATAATAATGGCTGGATGGGCTTCAAACTCTATTTACCCATTTCTAGGAGCATTACGGTCTGCCGCACAGATGGTTTCCTACGAAGTGTCCATAGGTTTTGTCATTGTAACAGTTTTGCTTGCTGTGGGTTCACTAAATATGACGGATATTGTTCTGGCGCAGCAAAAGGTTTGGTTCTTTATTCCTCTTTTCCCTATGTTTGTTATTTTCTTTATTTCAGGGCTTGCAGAGACTAATCGGGCGCCATTTGATCTGCCTGAAGCAGAGGCTGAACTTGTTTCTGGCTATAATGTTGAGTATTCGGCAATGTCGTTTGCTTTGTTTTTTCTTGGTGAATACGCCAACATGATATTAGTCAGCGCTATGACTGTAATTTTATTTTTGGGAGGCTGGTTGCCACCGTTTGATTTTACTTTTTTGTATTGGATACCTGGTGTAATTTGGTTTTCACTTAAGGTTTCTCTAGTTCTTTTTGTGTTTTTATGGGTTAGAGCAACTCTACCACGATATCGTTATGATCAACTTATGAGATTGGGATGGAAAGTGTTTCTCCCTTTTTCACTTTTTTGGGTCGTAGTTACTGCAGGCGCAATAGTTGCTTTTGAGTGGTATCCAAAATGATCTGTTCTTTAAGAGAGGGTTTTCAATAATGGCACTGTTAGATGTAACTACGCGTGGCATTTTGTTGTTAGAAATTGTTCGTGGTATGTGGTTAACCCTTTGCTATCTTTTTAAGAAAAAGGTGACAATCAATTACCCTTATGAAAAAGGTCCACTAAGTCCTCGTTTTAGAGGTGAACATGTTTTAAGACGTTATCCTAATGGAGAAGAGAGATGTATAGCATGTAAACTATGTGAAGCTGTTTGTCCTGCTCAGGCAATAACAATCGAAGCCGAGCCACGGGAGGATGGTAGTCGTCGTACCACGCGATACGATATAGATATGACCAAATGTATATATTGTGGTTTTTGCCAGGAAGCTTGTCCTGTAGATGCAATTGTTGAAGGTCCGAATTTTGAATTTGCAACTGAAACTCGTGAAGAGCTCATGTACAATAAAGAAAAACTATTGGAAAATGGAGACCGATGGGAAGCAGAAGTAGCTGCGGCACTCACGGCTGATGCTCCATATAGATAAGGTCAAGAAATGATCATCTCATCATTAGCGTTTTATCTTTTTTCGTTCATTACTATTTTTTCTGCAGTCATGGTTATATCTGCACGAAACCCTGTCCATTCAGTTTTGTTTCTTATATTGGCTTTTTTTAATTCTGCTGGTTTATTCGTTCTACTTGGTGCAGAATTTTTAGCCATGATTCTGGTTGTGGTCTATGTAGGGGCCGTAGCTGTTTTGTTTCTTTTCGTTGTAATGATGCTAGATATAAACTTTGTAGAGCTTAGAGAAGGCTTTCTTCAATACCTACCTATTGGTGCCCTTGTCGGTATCATTTTAATGGCCGAGTTAGTTTTGATTTTTGGTAGTTGGGTAATTAACCCTTCATCAGAAAGCATTGTTACGACTAGTATTGTTTATAACTCTGATACAACTAATACACATGCTTTAGGTCAACTCATCTATACCCACTATATTTATTTGTTTCAGGCAGCTGGGTTACTTCTCTTAGTGGCTATGATCGGAGCAATTGTATTAACAGTACGTAAGCGGCCTACAGTCAAAAGACAAAATATATCCGAGCAGGTTGCAGTTAGAGTGGACGATGTAATTGAAGTGAAAGATGTTACCTCAGGGAGTGGTATATGATGCTTGAAATAAGTCTTGCTCATTATCTAATTGTTGCGGCAATTCTTTTTACTATTGGTGTGTTTGGCATTTTTCTTAACAGAAAAAACGTGATTATTATTTTAATGTCTATAGAGCTAATGCTGCTTTCAGTTAATATCAATTTAGTATCGTTTTCGGCTTACCTAAACGATCTTGTGGGTCAGGTTTTTGCTATGTTTGTTCTAACTGTGGCTGCAGCTGAAGCGGCAATTGGTTTGGCAATTTTGGTTATTTATTTCCGCAATCGTGGCTCTATAAGCGTCGAAGACGTCAATATGATGAAAGGATAATGGTACGGTGCTGACGGCAACTATATTTCTGCCGTTACTTGGTGCTATAATTGCCGGTCTTTTTGGCAATCGCCTAGGTAGCAGGGTTTCTCAATTAGTAACAGTAATACCGCTCCTGGTCTCAGCGATACTCTCATGTTTTTTGCTTTACCATTTTGGATGGACAGGTGAAACCCAAACAGTGAATCTGTTTACATGGATCAATGTTGAATCCTTAGAGATCAGTTGGGTAATTTATTTCGATACGCTAACAGCCGTAATGGTGTTTGTTGTCACTTTAGTTTCAGGGATGGTTCATGTCTATTCGATTGGTTATATGTCTAAAGATCCACATATTCCGAGATTTATGTCGTATTTAAGCCTGTTCACTTTTTTTATGCTTATGCTTGTCACTTCGAATAATCTTTTGCAGATGTTTTTTGGTTGGGAAGGAGTGGGCCTTTGTTCTTATTTGCTTATCGGGTTTTGGTTTAAAAAGAATAGCGCGAATGCTGCTGCTATAAAGGCATTTATAGTAAACCGGATAGGGGATTTTGGTTTTATATTAGGTATTCTGGCAGTCTTCTATTTCTTTGAAACTCTGCAATTTGCTGAGATCTTTAAGATCGCTCCTGATATTGCAGGGAAAACGTTTTTATTTCTAGGAATGGAAGTTGATATACTTACTACTATTTGTTTGCTGTTGTTTGTTGGAGCCATGGGGAAATCTGCTCAGATTGGTCTTCATACCTGGCTTCCTGATGCTATGGAGGGTCCGACGCCTGTTTCAGCGCTAATTCATGCTGCGACGATGGTAACAGCAGGCGTTTTTATGGTAGTTCGCTTGTCCCCGATGTTTGAATATGCTCCCTTTGCTTTGACCATTATTACTATAATTGGTGCATCAACGGCATTTTTTGCGGCAACAATAGGTCTAACCCAGTGGGACATAAAGCGGGTTATAGCTTATTCAACATGTTCTCAGCTTGGATACATGTTTTTTGCGGTTGGAGTAGGTGCATATCCAGCGGCTATTTTTCATCTAATGACACACGCTTTTTTTAAAGCTCTTCTATTCCTCGGCTCTGGTAGCGTTATACATGGCATGCATGATGAGCAGGACATGAGAAAAATGGGTGGATTATTTTCAAAAATGAAAATTACTGGCTCTCTTATGTGGATTGGTAGCCTTGCACTGGCTGGAGTTCCATTATTCTCTGGTTATTATTCGAAAGATATAATTCTTGAATCCGCATTTGCTAGTCATACAGGAGCAGGATTATTAGCTTACTGGGCTGGGATTATGGCTGCTTTTATGACTGCATTTTATTCATGGAGATTATTGTTTCTCACATTTCATGGAAGTAGTCGAGTTGAAGAAAATGTTCTAGATAAGGTCCATGAATCTCCGCCAATAATGCTTATTCCATTGTTAGTCCTAGGCCTGGGCGCAGTTTTATCTGGTTGGTTTGCAGTTGATTATTTTGTAGGAGATAAAATGGATCAGTTTTGGGGATCTTCAATATTAATGCTGGATGACATTATTGAGAAAGCTCATCATATTCCGGGTTGGGCAATATTACTTCCCACTGTAGTAGGTGTAATAGGAATAATTTCTGCATGGGTCCTATATATTAAAAGTCCAAGTATAATTCCTAGGATTACCGCAATGACCGGTCCTGTATATAAATTTATTTATAATAAGTGGTATTTCGATGAGTTGTATGAGTTACTTTTTGTCAGACCATGTTTCTACTTGGGCCGAGGTTTTTGGAGATCGGGAGATGTATACGTTATAGATACAGTTGGTCCGAATGGTATTGCAGAATCAGTCCTAAATTTAGCTAAACGAGCAGGAAAAGTGCAGTCGGGATACCTATATCATTATGCTTTTGCCATGATGATAGGGGTGTTAATTTTGATTACGTGGTTCCTTTTTGGGTTTTTTCAGTAAGGTAGTCACGTAATGCAAACATTTCCTGTCCTCTCGTTAACAATTTTTTTACCGCTAATAGGAGTTTTATTTATACTTCTTGTTAGAGGAAATGATGAAACAGCCGCACGTAACGCTCGTTACGCCGCACTTTGGACATCAATCGCAACTTTTATTGTAAGCATATTTCTTTGGATTAATTTTGATGTTGGAACGGCTGATTTTCAATTTGTTGAAAAACATCAGTGGATTCCTGCTTATCAAATTTATTACCACCTTGGTGTTGACGGTATATCAATGCTTTTTGTTTTGCTCTCGACAGCGCTGACGCCCTTATGTGTTCTCGCTTCATGGAAGGTTATTAAAGAGCGTGTACGAGAATATATGATCGCATTTTTAATTCTTGAAACTATGATGGTAGGGACATTCTCTTCTCTAGATTTTCTTCTTTTCTACGTTTTCTTTGAGGGCTCACTAATACCAATGTTTATAATCATTGGAGTTTGGGGCGGTGAAAGAAGAGTATACTCTGCATTTAAGTTTTTCCTCTTCACCCTAACTGGATCTGTTTTGTTATTAGTGGCATTGATGACTATTCATTTTCAAGCTGGAACAACAGATATACCCACCCTTTTGAATTTTGATATTCCGGTTGAGATGCAACCTTGGTTATGGATTGCATTTTTTGCATCTTTTGCGGTTAAAATGCCTATGTGGCCTGTTCACACTTGGTTGCCTGATGCACATGTCGAAGCTCCTACGGCTGGATCAGTTATATTAGCTGGCGTTTTGTTGAAAATGGGAGGCTATGGATTTCTTCGATTTTCTCTACCAATGTTACCAATAGCGTCAGAGCAGTTTACACCACTTATATATACCTTGTCTGTCATAGCTATAATATATACGTCTTTAGTTGCTCTAGCCCAAGAAGATATGAAGAAGCTGATAGCTTATTCCTCTGTCGCACATATGGGTTTTGTGACTATTGGTATTTTTACGAGCACGGTATATGGCATCCAAGGTGGTATATTTCAGATGTTAAGTCATGGTGTTATTTCTGCTGCGCTCTTTTTATGCGTAGGTGTTGTTTATGACAGAATGCATACAAGAGAAATATCACGTTACGGTGGCTTAATTGAGAGAATGCCAAAATACTCAGTGGTGTTCATGGTGTTTATGTTGGGAGCGGTCGGGTTACCTGGAACTGGTGGTTTTATTGGAGAATTTTTAGTTTTGTTAGGCGCCTTCCAAGTTAACACTTGGGTGGCTCTACTTGCCACCAGCGGAATAGTGCTTGGTGCTGCGTATATGTTGTTTATGTATAGAAGGGTAATATTTGGTGAATTAAAACGGGTAGATCTCAAAGGTATTATGGATCTTGAAGCCAGAGAGATTGTCATTTTTACTCCACTTATAATTCTTGTTTTATGGATGGGCTTATGGCCTCAACCCTTTCTTCAGGTTATGGATGCGAGCGTGTTAAATTTAATGCATAACTATCAAAACGCTTTAAGCGCAGTAGATGTTACTGGCTTGTCTAATCGTTAATCTTTGGAATTTAAAACGTGAATATATTAACAGAAATTAATTTAATTTGGCCGGAGTTATGTATTGCATTATCAGCGATGTGTTTATTAATGATTGGAGCTTTTAGGGGGGATAGTTCCAACAAGACAATTACTTGGGTTTCGATATGCGTGATGGGTGTTGCTTGTCTATTGGTCCTACTAGGTCCCAATAATCCATCTTCTGCATTTAATAATCTATTTATCGTAGATCAATTTTCTAATTATTCAAAAATACTCATACTTATGGGTGCAATTTTAACACTTATTCTTGCACTACCCTACAATCTTAGAGAGGGCATACACCAATTCGAATTTCCAATTCTTCTATTGTTTTCTGTGCTTGGAATGATGATGATGGTGTCAGCAAATGATTTAATAGCACTTTATTTGGGTATCGAATTACAAAGTCTCTCATTATACGTCCTCGCAGCAATACGTCGAGATTCAATCAAATCAGCGGAAGCAGGGTTGAAATACTTCGTTCTTGGAGCATTAAGCTCAGGTATTCTTCTCTATGGAATGACTATGGTTTATGGATTCACTGGAGCTACAGGCTTTAATGAATTGGAGTTAGCTTTTTCTAACGGCGTTGCGAAGAACCAGTTTATAGGAGTTACCGTCGGTTTAGTATTTATTCTTTGTGCACTGGCTTTCAAAGTATCTGCGGTTCCATTTCATATGTGGACACCGGATGTCTATGAAGGTGCGCCAACGCCGATAACAGCATTCTTCTCCATCGCACCAAAAATAGCTGCTATGATATTATTGTCCAGGGTTTTGCTAGAACCATTTGGTGGTTTATTTATTCAGTGGCAGCAGGTTATATGTTTTATATCTATAGCCTCCATGGCGTTTGGGGCATTCGCTGCTATTAATCAAACTAATATTAAACGTTTGATGGCTTATAGTTCTATAGGTCATATGGGTTTTGTTTTAGTTGGTCTTGCCTCTGGTTCTATAGCTGGCCTACAGGCTGTCCTTCTCTATTTGACAGTTTACCTCTTTATGAATGTTGGTACCTTTGCTTGTATTTTAGCGATGAAGAGAGATGATCGAATGGTTGAAGAAATTAACCAACTTGCTGGTTTAAGTAGGACTAATCCTAAAATGACAATTGCGTTAACTGTGTTTATGTTTTCAATGGCAGGGATACCTCCTCTTGCGGGTTTCTTTGGTAAATATTTTGTTTTTAAAGCTGCCATTGATGCTGAGTTGTATACGCTTACAGTCATTGGTTTGCTGGCAAGTGTTGTTTCGGCATTTTATTATTTGAGAATAGTCAAGCTTATGTATTTTGATGAAGCGGTTGACAAGTTTGATAGGTCTATAGGCAAAGAGATTTCTTTCATAACAATAGGCATGAGCTTTGTTACGACACTTTTTATAATTATATTGTGGCCCGTTTTGGATTTTGCGGCGATCGCAGCGTCATCTATATTTTTATAATGAGTAAATTTTTAGTTGAAACGCCGACGAATTGTAATCTCTTATTCTACGAAAGTGTCGGGAGCACAAATGAAGAGGCAAAAAGGCTTGCTGTATCGGGCGTTGATTCGGGCACTGTGGTGTGGGCTAGGGAGCAGTTGTCTGGGAAAGGTAGGCATGGACGCACTTGGAGCTCTCCTCCGGGAAATTTATACGCGTCAATTGTACAAAGACCTAGTTGTAAACTATCAGAAGGACCTCAGATTGGATTTGTTACATCAGTTTCTCTTATTGAATCAATTCAAAGTTTAACGGGAATAAATGCAACTCTTAAATGGCCTAATGATTTATTAATTAATGAAAAGAAAGTAGCTGGTATTTTGCTTGAAAGCTTTGCATCTGAAAATGATAAATTAGACTGGATTATTATAGGTGTGGGCGTAAATATTATGAACTGCCCAAGTGATATAAAGAATACGACCTGCTTATATGCGGAGGGTGGAAAGGTATCTGTAGAAACATTACTGCAGGGTTTTCTGGTGAATCTTTATACTAAAATTAGTGAGTGGGATGAACATGGGTTTGAAAGAGTTAGAAATCAATGGATGATGTATGCACCAATTCAGGGTAGTAGTGTTCGTGTTCGATTACCTATAGGAGAAGTCACAGGAAAATATTGTGGTTTAGATAGTAGTGGCAATCTTATTATCGAAACTGAAAAAGGTATTAAAAGTATTGAAACTGGTGAAGTGTTCCCTGTAGTTTCTAATTATAATGAGTAAAGCTATGCTCCTTGCAATAGATTGCGGTAATTCAAATACAGTATTCGCTGTTTACAATAGTAAAGAGCAAGTCGGTCGTTGGAGTTTGTCAACTGACCCAAATCGAACAGCTGATGAATATGCTGTTTGGTTAACTCAGTTGCTTTATCTGAAATCTTTAAGTGTTGATAACATAACCGAAGCTATTATTACCACAGTTGTTCCGGGGACACGTCGAAACTTATCTACACTCGTTCAGAATCATTTTTCAGTTGAGCCGTTAGTAGTTAGAGATAAAAATGTAGACCTGGGAATTCGAATAAAAGTGGATAGACCTGAACAGGTGGGTGCCGACAGATTAGTTACTGCGGTTGGAGCGCATCTTATATACCCAGAGGATCTAATTGTAATTGATTTTGGTACAGGAACAACTTTTGATGTTATTGATTCAGAAGGTGACTGGTGTGGAGGTATTATTGCTCCAGGTGTGAATTTATCTGTAGAAGCATTAACCATGGCTGGTGCCTTGTTGCCACGAGTAAATGTAGAAAAACCCGATTCAATTATTGGCGGTAATACGGTTTCAGCTATGCAATCAGGTATCTTTTGGGGGTATGTATCCATGATTGAGGGAATGGTTCCCAGAATCAAAAAAGAATATGGGAGTAACATGAGTGTTATTGCAACAGGAGGTCTTGCGCCTCTGTTTGTGAATGAAACTGATTTAATAAAGGCAGTCGAACCTGACTTAACCTTAATTGGCTTGGTTGAAATAAATCGACGTAATCGAAGTAAATGAATTCATCTATAAATTCTGATTTGTCTTTTACCAAAACATCACCTGCTGATGATGAACTATTATTTTGCCCTCTAGGAGGGGCTGGTGAGATAGGAATGAATCTTAACGTATATGGTCATGCAGGAAAGTGGCTAATGATAGATTGCGGAATAACCTTTGGTGATGAAAAAAATACTGGTGTTGAAATAGTCATGCCAGATGTGAGGTTTATTGAAGAAAGAAAAACTAACTTAATTGGAATAGTTTTAACTCATGCTCATGAAGATCACTTTGGTGCAGTGCATCATTTGTGGAATAGACTGCGTTGTAATATATACGCCACGGCGTTTGCTGCAGAGCTTTTAAAAAAAAAATTAGAGGAAGTTGGTCTACTTAAAAAGGTTAAAATAAATTTAATTAAACAAAATCAAAGGTTAGATATCGGACCATTTCAGTTAAGACTATTTGGAACAACGCATTCAATTCCTGAACCAAATTCTGTAGTTTTAAAAACATCTCTTGGTACTGTTCTTCATACAGGAGATTATAAGCTTGACCCATATCCATTGATTGGAAAAAAAACTGACCTTAAAGCTTTCGAATCACTTGGGGATGATGGTGTGCTAGCTCTTGTAGGTGATTCAACAAATTCCCTTATTGATGGTAGTAGTGGCTCAGAAAAGGAAGTACGAGATAGTTTATTTAGATTAGTTGGTCAGCTCAAAGGCAGGGTTGTTGTTGCCTGTTTTGCAAGTAACGTTGCTAGAATACAGACCATTATAGAAAGTGCAGAAAGAAATGGGAGATCAGTTGTTTTATCAGGTAGGTCTCTGAAGAGAGTTACCGATGCTGCTAAGTCTGTCGGGTACTTGAGGGATGTTCCTGCTTTTATAAAAGAAAAAGAAGCAAAATCACTTCCTCGTGAGAACGTTCTTATAATCGCAACGGGCAGTCAAGGTGAACCACGGTCTGCCTTATCAAGAATAGCAAGAGACGATCATTCACATATAAACCTAGATGAAGGAGATGTCGTTATATTTTCTTCTAGAATCATTCCAGGCAATGAGAGAGCAATCTCGAAACTTCATGAGCAGCTTGCAAAGAAACTCGTCACAGTTATAACTGAGCATGATCATTTGGTTCATGTGTCAGGGCATCCAGCTCGTGAAGAGATAAAAAAAATGTATGAAGTTGTTCGACCAACAATTTCTATTCCCGTTCATGGTGAATCTCATCATTTGCGCGGTCATGCGGAACTAGCGAAGAGCTGCGATGTTCCATTCGTTAAAGAAGTGCGTAATGGTGATGTTATAGCATTAAGTTCCAGTGGTCCCGAATTTATTGGTCGTGTTCATACTGGTCGTTTAATGCTTGATGGAAATGATTTAATTAGTATGAATAGTAATAAAGTTGTTAAGAGAAACCACATGCAGGTAAATGGTTTTTCTTTTTTAACAATAGTCATTGATCAATCTGGTGCAATTATTGATACTCCTATGCTTGCTGCTCCTGGACTATTAGATAATGAGCCTGACGATATTCGCATTAAAAACCTTATAATTGAAGGTATTCTCGTTTTAATAGACGATTTACCTCCGCGTGATCTACGTGATGATGAAGTTCTTGTCCAAAAAATTGAAGAGAAAGTATTAAAGGGTTTTAAAAGGTTAAAAAGAAAGTCACCATCGATTGAAGTGCATTTAGTTCGGGTTAAAGGTAGAGAGCTTTGAGGGGGTTTTTGCTATATGATAGGAAAATTAAATCACGTTGCTATAGTTGTTCCTGATTTAGAGGTTGCAGCTTTATCATACTCCACTGTGCTTGGTGCTGAGGTGTCAGATCCAGTTGATTTGCCAGCACATGGTGTAACAACAGTGTTTGTTTCTTTGCCAAATAGTAAAATAGAATTGTTGTATCCACTGAATTCAAGTTCTCCTGTGCAGCCATTTCTTGATCGCAATCCAGGTGGAGGGATACACCATATTTGTTTTGAAGTGGAAGATATTTTTTATGCTCGTGATCAGCTTTTGAAAGAAGGGTCTACGGTGCTCGGTGACGGAGAACCTAAGGAGGGTGCACACGGAAAACCTGTTATATTTATTCATCCTAAAGACTTTTTCGGAACTTTAATCGAGTTAGAACAGGTTTAAAACTGTAAACCTATTAAACTTAGGATTACGTTCGTGTTATACGTGTGAAATAAGGCTCCTAATGCTATTGTGAGGACGACAACCAACCACACAGGTGCTTTCTTGAAGGCGAGTAGAACTAATCCACAAAGCGCGATTATACAATCTTCGAATGACAGTAAGGATCTTGTTATTACTGGATCTATAAATACAGCTAGAAGTAAACCGACCACTGCCGCGTTCACACCAGAAATTGATGATTTTAATGATGGTTTTACTCTGAGGATTTGCCAATAAGGGAGGGCAGCTGTAAGGATCAAAAAGGAAGGTAAAAAAACGGCTATAATTGCTATTAATCCTACTGCCCATGGTTTTAGATAATTAAATCCCATTTCCGATACGGTTCCAAGATATCCAGCAAAAGCAAACATTGGCCCGGGGATAGCTTGTGCAGCTCCGTAGCCCGCAAGAAAAGTGTTTTGATCAACCCAACCAGTTGTTACTACCTCGTTTTGAAAGAGCGGCAGCACAACATGGCCACCACCAAAGACTAGATAACCAACTCTATAAAAGCTTGAAAATAACTCAATTTCTTTTAGGGTTGTAAAAGTGACTAGAATTGGAAGGGAAATTAAAAGAGATACAAATATACTTATGCTTGTTATCGATAGAGCTTTTGAAACTGGATTATAAATTAGTGTTTCATTAGTTCTGCTGTCTGCCGTTATGAAGAATTTTCCAACTAACGCCGCTAAAATAATTAGACCTATCTGTACTGGTATAGAATTTGTAATTAACATCAGAAAACACGTTATCAGTGCAAGTGTTGTTTTGATTATGCTTCCACATGACATAATCCCCATTTGATATAGAGCCAACGCTACAATTGGCACAGCAGCTAGTTTTAGGCCATGTACTATTGAAAGTGGAATGCCATCTTCAATTATATAAGTGCTAATACCGAAACCGATCATTAAGATCGCAGATGGGGCTGTGAATCCTAACCAGGCTAAAAATCCACCGAGGAGACGTCCTTTTAATATACCAATGGTGAATCCTACTTGACTGGACATCGGTCCTGGAAGAAATTGACATAGAGCAACAATGTCATGGAACTCTTCATTGCTTAGCCACTTACGGCGAACTACAAAGTCGTTTCGGAAATAGCCAATATGAGCAACAGGACCACCAAAAGATTTTAATCCGTGTATAAGAAATATTATAAATATTTTCCAAGGCCTAATATAATTCATATATTGTGTTTGCTTTTGGTGGTTCATTTTTTTTACATTTATTAAATACTAATTAAGAGTTAGTTCTTATGCCAGATTACTGTGATATAGCACCTGAGCATGAAATTCATGGACCGTACCATGACAATGAATATGGATTCCCTGAAAAAGATGATTCAAAATTATTTGAGAGATTAGTTCTCGAAATAAATCAGGCTGGTTTAAGTTGGCTAACAGTATTGAAAAAACGTGATAATTTTTACAGAGCATTTAATGGCTATAACATCGAATTAATCGCTAATTATGGGGATTATGATAAAAAGCGTTTAATGTCAGATAATAGTATTATTCGAAATAAATTAAAAATTAATTCAGTTATATATAATGCTAATAAAATTATGATCATAAAAAAAGAGCATAGTACGTTTTCGAACTGGTTAAACAATTATCATCCACTAAAAAAATCTCAATGGGTTGCGTTGTTTAAAGATAATTTCAAATTCACTGGAAAAGAGATCACTGGAGAGTTTCTTATGAGCACTGGTTATTTGTCTGGAGCGCATAGAGAGGATTGTCCAATTTTTAAAAAGATTCTAGAGCTGAAGCCTCCATGGATGAATATTGATTAAAGTATAAATAAGAAGATTAGTAGTGCTAAAACGTTATATATAAACTCTTATTGAGAGAAACAGTCGCTAATAATGATTAATTAATACTTATTAATTTAAGGATAAATAAAGCAATGAGACGAACACAGTTGTTTATGCCAACTTTGAAAGAAAATCCATCAGAGGCTCAAATTGTTTCGCATCGACTCATGCTACGTTCAGGGATGATTAGGCAGTCCACAGCGGGTATTTATTCGTGGTTGCCTGCAGGTTACCGTGTTCTTCAAAAAATTACTGAGATTGTCAGAGATGAACAGAATGCCACTGGCGCTCAAGAATTACTAATGCCAACAATTCAATCAGCAGATTTATGGCGAAAATCAAAGAGATATGATGATTACGGAAAGGAAATGCTCAGGATTACCGATCGTCATGGTAGGGATATGCTCTATGGGCCGACTAATGAAGAACTAATTACGGATATTGTCGCAAATGAAATAAATAGTTTTAGAGAGCTGCCTAAAAATCTCTACCATATACAATGGAAATTCCGAGATGAAGTTCGTCCTCGATTTGGTGTTATGCGGGGAAGAGAATTTTTAATGAAAGACAATTACTCTTTTGACTTAGATTATGAGGGTGCGAAACATTCATACAACAAAATGTTTGTATCCTATCTACGAACTTTTGCTCGTATGGGTCTTAAGGCAATACCAATGGCTGCTGACACTGGGCCTATTGGAGGAGACTTAAGCCATGAGTTTATTGTGTTAGCTGACACAGGTGAAAGTGAAGTTTTTTGCGATCAAGAGCTGATTAATATGAAGCCACCGGGAGAAGAGTTAGATTTTACTTTGAACTTACAAACAATTGTTGATGAGTGGACACAATACTATGCAGCAACTGATGAAAAGCACAATCAGGATGATTGTCCAATTTCAGATGATAAATTAGTTAAGGCAAGAGGTATAGAAGTAGGGCATATATTTTATTTTGGTTCAAAATATTCTGATGCGATGGGAGCAAATATTCAGAATTCTGATGGTGAGTTAGTTTCTATAGAGATGGGTAGTTATGGCATAGGTGTTTCTAGATTAGTTGGTGCAATTATTGAAGCATCACACGATGATAAAGGTATTATTTGGCCAGAATCTGTGTCCCCATGGAAAATAGGTTTAATAAATCTAAATATAGATGATAAGGGTTGTAATGATATCTGTGAGTCACTTTACAATCGAGCACTTCGAAATCAAGTAGAGATTCTCTATGACGATAGAGTTGATAGAGCTGGAGCTAAATTTGCCGACATGGATTTAGTGGGACTTCCATATCAAATAATTGTTGGTCCTAAAGGGCTTGAGGAAGGCTTTGTTGAGCTTAAATATAGAGCTACTAATAAAGTTGAAAAACACAATGTTGATGAGATAGCATCCTGGATTCTAAGCAAAGCACCCAATTCTTAGATAAGAGTAATGTAAGTGAATATTAGTGATAACTACCATAGGTGTTATTTGTGTTTTCGAAAGTAGAATGGCTAATTGCGGGCCGGTATATAAGGACCAGAAAATCAGAAGGGTTTATTTCTGTAGTTGCTTGGTTCTCATTGCTTGGGATTATGCTCGGCGTTGGGACACTAATTATAGTTCTGTCGGTACAAAACGGCCTTAGAGCTGAATTAGTAAAAAGTTTATTAGGTTTTAAAGGGCACATATCTATAGTTTCAAATGACGAAAGCATATCTGACTACGACAAATTTATAGATAGTATTCGTCTGGTAAACAATGTTGCTTATATAGATCCTATTATTGAGGGGCAATTATTAGCGTCCTATGATTCTCGTTCAGAGGGTATTTTGGCGCGAGGTATTAATAAAGACAATTTAGAAAATAGACTAATCATTACAGAAAATTTAATAAAAGGATCAATTGATAATTTTTCAGGTGATGCATTAATCATAGGTTCAAGATTAGCTTCGAGTTTAGGCGTCAAGGTTGGGGACAAGTTAACATTAATATCTCCACAAGGGCTAATTACAGTCTTTGGCTCTGTGCCACGGACTAAAGCATTTACAGTAAAGGGAATATTTGAGGTTGGTCATTATCAATTTGATCGAATTTTTATATTTATGCCTCTTAAGACAGCTCAAAATTTTTTTCGAATGAAAGATCAAATATCAAAAGTTGAAATCTTTCTTCAAGACCCCGATGAGCTCATTCTTCCAAAGAGATCGATTAAGAGCATTTTAAGATCAGGGTTATTCGTATATGATTGGCAACAAGAAAATAGTTCCATATTTTCTGCTATGCAGGTACAAAAAAATGTAATGTTTTTAATTGTCATGCTGATTATTTTGGTTGCCGCCTTTAACATAATCTCAAGCTTAATAATGATGGTTAAAGATAAAGAATCAGCGATTGCTATTCTCAGAACTATTGGAGCGTCGCGTGGTATGATAATGAGAATATTTTTAATTGCAGGAACAAGTATTGGATTTGCTGGAACGCTCTTAGGTGCTTTGGCGGGTGTTGTTATCACTTATTATCTTGTTGATATTCAAAGTTTTCTTGAGAGGCTTACAGGTGAATCGTTTTTTTCCGCCGAAGTTTTTTTCTTTAGTCAATTGCCATCCAAAATAGAGTTTTATGAAGTTCTTATGGTGTCAGGTCTGTCCCTTATGATCTCATTTCTGGCAACTCTCTATCCAAGTTTCAAAGCAGCTAGAACCGACCCAGCAGAAGTTTTGCGGAATGACTGAGCCAGCTTTAGCATTAAGAGATATAGCTCAATCCTTTGACCAAGGAGGAAATACTATAGATGTTCTAAATGGCGTTTCTTTAGAGGTTATGCCTGGTCAAATCATTGCGTTAGTGGGCCCATCCGGGGCTGGCAAAACATCTTTATTACAAGTCGCGGGTTTGTTGGATACTCCAAAAAGAGGAGAGGTGAATATACTAAAATTCACTTCACTGGGATTGAATGACGCGCAAAAAACATTAATTCGACGAGATAATATGGGATTTGTTTATCAGTCTCATTATTTGTTAAAAGAATTTACTGCGCGAGAAAATATTATGCTCCCTCAGATGCTATCAGGAATATCAACAAGTCAGGCAGGATTAAGGGCGGATTTTCTTCTTGAAAGAATGTCGCTCAATCATCGAAGTTCTCATCGGCCTGGACGATTGAGTGGAGGTGAGCAACAGAGAGTTGCTATAGGACGAGCTTTGGCGAACAATCCTAAAATTTTGATTATTGATGAACCAACGGGAAATCTCGACCCAATAACAGCAAGTAGTGTCTTTGAGCAATTAGTTGAGTTAGTTAAGGAAAATAACATCGCAGCAATTATTGCCACTCATAACATGGACTTAGCTGATAGAATGGATAAAAAGTTGACGCTTAACCAAGGACAAATCTTCTCCACATAAAGTTTTGTTTTCCACAGTATTAATTCCTATCGGATAGAAATTATGCAGGGTAAGTTTGTAAATGGAGGGATTGATGATTGCAGACTTTGTTCATCTAAGAGTTCATTCAGCTTATTCGTTAGCTGAAGGAGCCGTGCGCATTGATGAGCTAATTGATTTATGTAAAAAAAATAAAATGCCTGCAGTTGCTGTTACAGATACTTCAAATTTGTTTGGGGCGTTAGAATTTTCTATTGCCGCCGCAAGAGCGGGCATTCAACCAATTATTGGTTGTCAGCTTTCTATTATATTCGAAGATTCTAATGACTCATATGGGTATCACCAGGACAAGGATAAATTATATTCAGTTAGTGAGTTGGTTGTTTTAGTTCAAACTCAGGTTGGTTATCGAAATCTTTTGCATTTAGTGTCGAAATCGTATTCGACTGAAGACACCTTGAGAAGAGGTAAACTTTCGTATGATGATCTATTAGATAATACTGAAGGGCTAATAGCATTGACTGGTGGAGCCAATGGAGAAATTGCTCGCTTAATAGAAAATAAACAAAATCAACTAGCTAAACGTTCTATGGCATCCTTAATGGAGCTATTTCCTGAAAGATTATACGTAGAAATTCAAAGACATAATTTAGAGAAACAAACTAAGAGTGAAAAGTCGCTCATTGAGCTTGCTTACTCGTTAAATCTGCCATTAGTAGCTACTAATGAAGTTTTTTATACTGAAAAAAACATGTATGAGGCACATGATGCTTTATTATGCATATCGCAGAGTGCCTATGTATCGCAGTCAGAAAGACGACGAGTTACATCTGAGCACTATTTTAAATCTGCGGATGAGATGAAAGAGACTTTTTCTGATTTGCCTGAGGCAATTCAGAATACAATGGTTATCGCGCAGAGATGTTCGTTTATGCCTATCGCAAGTGATCCTAAGTTGCCTCCTTTCAAAACTAACTCAACTTCCGATGAAAACAACATCTTACGTGAGCAAGCTAATTTAGGGTTAAAAGAAAGAATTCTCCAACACGTTCATGATGACCAAATGGACTATAAGGAAAAAGAGGTGGTTGCAGAGCCCTATTATAAAAGATTGAAATATGAGCTGGATGTTATTGAGGACATGGGTTACTCAGGATATTTTCTTATCGTCGCGGATTTTATTAAATGGTCTAAATCTAATGGAATTGCGGTGGGGCCAGGTCGTGGATCAGGGGCAGGTTCCGTAGTTGCTTGGGCATTAACAATTACTGATTTAGATCCTTTAAAATGGGGCCTTTTTTTTGAACGCTTTCTTAACCCGGAACGAGTCTCGATGCCTGATTTTGACATTGATTTTTGTCAAGCGCGCAGAGATGAAGTAATACGATACGTCCAAGAGAGGTACGGACAGGATCGCGTAGCTCAAATAATTACCTTTGGCAAACTTCAGGCAAGAGCTGTTGTTCGCGATGTCGGTCGTGTTCTTGAAATGCCTTATGGCATGGTTGACCGTATAGCTAAGATGATACCAGCGAATCCTGCTAATCCAGTTTCACTTGAACAAGCAATTAATCTAGAGCCTCAATTAAAAGATCTTAGGGTAAGTGATGAGAATGTAGGGCATTTACTTGATTTAGCCCTAAAGTTGGAGGGGTTATATAGAAATTCTTCTACTCATGCAGCGGGTGTTGTAATCGGAGATCGACCATTAGAGCAAAGTATTCCACTTTATAGAGATCCTCGATCAGACACATTAGCAACACAATTTTCCATGAAATACGTAGAATTGGCAGGGTTAGTTAAGTTTGATTTTCTAGGATTGAAAACTTTAGATGTAATACAAAAAACACTTTCATTATTGTCGAATAAAAATATTGAAATTGATCTTGAAAGAGTTCCTCTTGACGATTTGCAAACGTTCGAAATGCTTGGTCAAGGAGATACGACAGGAGTCTTTCAATGTGAGTCTTCCGGAGTACGTGATGTACTGAGAAAGCTTAAACCTGATAGATTCGAGGACATAATAGCCGTAGTAGCATTATATAGGCCTGGGCCTATGGATAACATACCCAGTTATATAAGCCGTAAGCATGGTATTGAAAAAGTTGATTACCTACATGAAAGTCTTGAGGAGTGCTTAAGCGAAACTTATGGCATTCCAATATATCAAGAACAGGTAATGCAAATGGCCCAAAAGTTAGCTGGGTTTACACTTGGTTCTGCTGATCTATTGCGTCGCGCTATGGGAAAAAAGATAAAATCAGAAATGGATGCACAAAAAGATGCGTTCGTATCTGGAGCGACAAAGAGAAGTGTTGATGAAGGAACAGCCATTCGTATTTTTGATACTATAGCTAAGTTTGCAGGATACGGTTTTAATAAAGCACATGCTGCTGCTTACGCTCTAATTGCGTATCAAACAGCTTATCTAAAGTCTAATTATCCAGTAGAGTTCTTTGCTGCTTCTATGTCTCTCGACATTAATAACACTGATAAATTAGCACTTTATCAACAGGAGTTAGAAAACCAATCTATATTGCTTCTCTCTCCGGATATTAATTACTCTGAAGTTGAGTTTTCTGTGGAACAAATTGATAAGACGACTATCAGAGGAAAAAAATACATTGGAGCGATACGCTATGCTTTGGCTGCAATAAAGGGCGTTGGTCCATCCGCAATGGAAATATTAGTTCAGGAAAGAGAAGAACATGGCGAGTTTGAAAATGTTTATGACTTGGCCAATAGATTAAATTCTCAGGCCCTTAATAAGCGTCTTCTGGAGAACATGGTTGGGGCGGGTGCACTAGATTCACTAGATGAAAACCGTGCAGGACTCTTTGTAGGTATAGACAAAATTTTAAACTTAGCTCAAGCAAAAACAGCTGATCGTGAAAGTGGTCAGTTTAGTTTATTAGGAGAAAATGATGCTGAGGCTACAAAGATAAATCTTTCCTTTGATGCAATGGAACGGTGGTCACAGGTGGAGATTTTAGAAAAAGAACGTGAGGCTATAGGTTTTTATCTGACGGCTCATCCTTTGGACGAATATACAACACTTCTTGAGCGCATGGGGGTTATTCAATACACAAATTTGAAAGAAACGGTTGTTGCTAATGGGGGAGCCATGAGTGCTATGCTTTCGGGGGTGGTTTTAAACGTTCAAAAACGCACCTCACAGCGGGGCAGTAGATACGCCTTTGTTCAGTTGTCCGATGCTTCAGGGACCTATGAAACTACAGTCTTTTCGGAAATATTGGCAGACGATGCGAATTTATTGGAAGTAGGAGGAAGTCCAGTTTTGCTTAAGGTGGCGGCAAGAATTGATGAGGATCAATTACGTCTAACTGTCCAATCAATAAGTGATTTGGAGAATGCGACAGCTTCTGCTCCTGTTTTATTAAAAATTTGGATAAATGATTATCAGCCTTTAGGTGATCTCAAATCGTTAGTTGAAGAACATTCGAAAGTATCAGAAGTGAGTCAGGGTAACGCTACGATTAGCTTGATGATACCCTCTGAAAGTAGAGAAGTTGAGGTAAGACTTGATGGTGCATACCTGTATAACAGGCAAATATATGATTCTATTAAAAGAATACCTGGTGTAATTCAAGTCCAAGAGACCTAGTAATACCAAATATTAATACTTTATTATGTTTAATTTTGATGTATTCTTTTTTTTGTGTGGAGGACGACATGTCAATTAAACTTAAAGATAAAATTGAATCCGATCCTGTAATGAGACCAATTGCCAGTTATAAAACTCTTTTAGATGATGAAAAAACGTGTATTACTTTGTTTACTATAAAGCCAGGAGAACAAACAGGCTGGCACAGACACGAGTATGACTATGTAGCCTTGCAACAGTCAGAGGGACGATTGCATCTAGACTATGCTGATGGCACATCTCTAGATATTGATTACTCTCCTGGTAAGGCTTTACCTGTGAAAGCTCCCGTTGAGCATAATGCCATTAATGTAGGAGATGTAGATATAATCGCTTTAGAGATAGAGTACAAAGCTGGTTAGGTAAAATTTATTATTAGGAGATAGGTTGATGTCTCAGCATCTGGATAAAAAAAACAGGTCAGAAATCCCTGTTGATAAACTTAGTCATTATGAAATTTTACTTGATAATGATACCACAAGAATCACCTTTCACCGAATACGTCCCGGTGAGCAATCAGGTTGGCACGTTCATGATACAAATTATGTAGGATATCATATGGAATCTTCACAATTAAGATATGAAAGATCTGATGGATCGGTGGGTGAGATTCAATCAGAAGCAGGAAAATCATTTTTTTATGAAGTGGGTAAGGGTTTTGAGCACAATGTAACAAATATTGGTGATACTGATATGGTTGCTTTGGAGATCGAGTATAAAACCATCTAAGGTAGTATAGTTCTGTTTTATTTATTCTTTACAGTTAAGTAAATAATTAGGACTGAGGTACTTGCATTTTTGTCACCATAGAGCTACACCAAATTAACTACTCGATACAAATCGAATAGAATTCACATGCAAGATTGCGGACTTATGGGTTTAAAAATCATAATGTTCGCTCCGGTGCTTCTAGAAGCCGCGTCTTGCAGAGGTTTAACCGGAGAAGGAGAAACGTTTATGGCGGTTCCTACATTTACGATGAGGCAGCTTTTAGAGGCTGGCGTCCATTTTGGTCATAATACGAGACGGTGGAATCCGAAGATGGAACAGTATATTTTCGGAGTACGTAACAAAGTTCACATTATTGATCTTCAGCAAACAGTTCCAATGTTATACGCAGCTCTCAATACCACCCGGGACATTGCTGCTAATGGCGGTAGAGTTTTATTTGTTGGCACAAAACGCGCAGCAGGCGAAATTATTGCGGAATCAGCAAAAAAATGTGGTCAATACTATGTGAACCATCGGTGGCTTGGAGGCATGTTGACCAACTGGAAGACTATTTCTAACTCTATAAGAACATTAAGAGATTTGGAAACTCAACTTAGTTCTGACGAGAGTAGAGGGCTAACAAAAAAAGAATTACTTAACCTGACGCGACAAAGGGACAAACTTGAACTAGCGCTTGGTGGCATTAAAGATATGGGTGGAAGACCCGATATGTTAGTAATTATAGATACAAACAAAGAAGAAATTGCCATAAATGAAGCACATAAACTAGGTATACCAATTGCCGCTATTATTGATTCAAATTCGAACCCAATGAATATTGATTATCCTATTCCAGGTAATGATGATGCTATGAGGGCAATTCAGTTATATTGCGATCTTTTTGCAGGTGCTGTCCTTGATGGTTTACAGCAGGAAATGACTGTGAGTGGTGCTGATGTTGGTGAGTCTGAAGTTTTAATTCCGGAACCAACATTACAAGAATCTAAAAGTGAAGAGAAGAATATAGATCATTTACAGGTTGATGCTAGTAGTGAACAAGAAAGTAGTTTGGAAGGTAATCAGCTAAAATCTGAGACGTCATCGTCAGAAGACAATTCTTTTCCAGTTAATGATGGTTCTAAGGACACTGACTAATACTACTTATTATTTAAAAAATACATGTATACAATCACTTATTAATATTATTTGTTATGGAGCATTAAGTAATTATGGCTGAAATTACGGCTAGAATGGTTAAAGAATTAAGAGATAAGTCTGGCGCTGGTATGATGGATTGTAAATCTGCCCTGGTCGAGACCGATGGGGATCTAGATGGAGCAATAGACATTTTGAGAACTAAGGGTCTTTCTGCTGCTGCAAAAAAAGCGGGTAGAGCTGCCTCCGAAGGACTAATTGGGGTTCAGACTACTGAAACATCAGGAACTATTGTTGAGATTAACTCTGAAACAGACTTTGTTGCCAGAAATGATACATTTCAATCTTTTGTTAGAAACGTAACCAGCCTTGCTCTTGAAGTAGGAGGTGATTTTAACACTCTGAAAAACTCTGACTACGGATCAAGTGGCCGAACCGTTGAAGAAGAAGCTACTCAGATGGTAGCTACAATCGGAGAAAATATTAATTTGAGACGCTCAACAGGGTTGGTGGTGGATAAAGGGCTAGTTTCTGAGTATGTTCATAATAAAGTTTCTGATGGACTTGGAAAAATCGGAGTACTAGTGGCACTAGAATCAGATGCAGGGCCCGACCAGATAAGCCAATTAGGAAAAAATTTGGCTATGCACATATGCTCAGCTGATCCTCAATCAGTAGATATAGAATCGTTAGATCCTAGAACTGTAGAGCGGGAAAGAAAAATATTATCTGATCAAGCTCTTGAGTCAGGTAAGAATGAAGAAATTATTAAGAAAATGGTAGATGGACGTATCCGAAAATTTTATCAAGAAAGCGTTCTTTTGGAACAAACTTATGTTTTGGATACAGATAAGACTGTAGCTGATGCAATTAAAGAGGTATCTGTTGATGTTGGATCTGACATAGTTGTAAAGGGATATGTACGTTACAATTTGGGAGAGGGTTTAGAAGCAAAGGAAGATGATTTTGCTGAGGAAGTGGCAAGGTTGTCTGAGTAAACAACTTTTATTATTCCGATAACGTTTAATTTTGGACCAAGCAATCTAAAATACGTTACTAACACTTTTTATATTTTGTTTTCCCTGGAGATCATAGTGGATGACGATAGAATCTAATTACAAACGAGTTTTGCTCAAGATTTCTGGTGAAGTGTTAATGGGTGATAACAAGTTTGGGCTAGATTCAAAGATCTTGAGTCGTATAGCTCGGGACATCTATGAAGTATGCCAGTCTGGCGTTCAAATATGTTTGGTAGTTGGTGGAGGAAATATATTTAGAGGTATTTCAGGAGCGGCTTCGGGGATGGATAGGACCAATGCTGATTTTATGGGAATGTTAGCAACGGTAATAAATGCTCTTGCTTTACAAAATGCGCTAGAAAAAATTGGCTTAGATACACGTGTTCAATCTGCGATACCTATGTCTACTGTATGTGAACCATATATACGCCGTCGTGCCATTCGTCATATGGAACGTAATCGTGTTGTAATATTTGCTGCTGGAACAGGAAATCCATACTTTACAACAGACACAGCAGCTGCGCTTCGAGCTTCAGAAATGTCATGTGATTGCTTGATGAAAGGAACTAAAGTAGATGGAGTCTACAGTGCGGATCCGCATAAAAACCCTGATACTAAAAGATATAGCCGGTTAACGCATTTTGAAGTTTTGAGCCAAGATTTACAGGTAATGGATGCTGCAGCAATTACTCTATGTCGTGAAAATAATATTCCCATTATAGTTTTTTCTATACTTAATGAAGGGGAAGTGAATAAAGTTATAACTGGTGATGGTCGCTACACAATAGTTGAAGGAGGATAATAGCATGTCAGCAGATCCAGATGATCTAGCGCGCCGCATGGATGGTGCTATAGAATCTTTAAACAAGGAATTTTCTGGTCTTCGCACTGGCCGTGCATCAACGGCATTACTTGAGAACATATCGATTGAAGCATATGGTGCGAAGATGCCGATGAATCAGGTCGGTTCTATTAGTGTACCTGAGCCGAGGCTACTAACTGTTCAGGTATGGGATAACACGCTAGTAAAGGATGTAGAAAAAGCGATACAAGAATCTGATCTTGGGTTAAATCCACAAACAGAAGGTAATCTTATTAGGGTGCCAATACCCGATTTAAGTGAAGAAAGAAGAATTGACCTGACTAAGGTGGCGTCTAAGTTTGGAGAGCAGGCTCGAGTAGCAGTTCGTAATGTTCGTCGTGATGGAATGGACTCTTTAAAAAAGAGCGAGAAAGAGGGCAGTATTTCAAAAGACGAGCAGCACACTTTAGGTGAGGACATTCAAAAGCTTACAGATGAACATATTGCTCTCATAGATGAAATGGTTGCTGAAAAAGAGCAGGAGATTCTTCAGGTTTAATCAAAAGACGGTGGTAAAGTTGTCCCAAGATTATTCTCCAAAACATATTGCTATTATTATGGATGGCAATGGTAGATGGGCGGAATCGAGAGGTCTTCCAAGAAGTGATGGCCATCGGGCGGGCGTTGATGCTGTAAAAAGAACTGTATTAGAAGTTCAAAAACTAGGCATAAAATATTTAACGCTATTTGGTTTCAGTTCTGAAAACTGGAAAAGACCAAGTTTGGAAATTGATGATTTAATGTGGCTGTTGCGCCATTTTTTAAAGAGTGAAACAACACGATTATTGAATAGTAATGTTCGTATTAGAGTGATTGGAGATCGTTCTAACTTTTCTGAAGATATAGTGGATCTAATTAATAAAACTGAGGAGTTGACGAATACTAATGATGGTCTACAACTTACGGCAGCATTAAGTTATGGCGGAAGACAAGAGATTGTAGAGGCTGCCAAGTCTATGGCCATTGATATTCGTGGAGGAGAATTACTACTTGACGATGTTGATCAAAAAAAATTCTCTAATTACCTTTTCACCAAAGATATTCCAGACCCTGATTTGCTAATTAGAACTAGTGGTGAACAGAGAATAAGTAACTTTTTACTTTGGCAAATAGCCTATACAGAACTTGTGTTTTGTGATGTGTTATGGCCAGATTTTAGCGAACAGAATCTTGCTCTAGCAATAAAAGAGTTTAATAGCAGAGAACGTCGTTTCGGCGAGATTGCTTATAAGAAATAGGATAATGCCGAAGCCTAATATATCTCTCACAAGACGACTTGAATCCTGCAAAAACTTTTTTGTTCGCTTAATTACTACTTTCGTATTAGTGCCAATTGTTTTGGTTGTAACTTATGAGGGCGGTTTTTGGTTTATAAGTTTAGTTTCATTAGTAATTGGTATAGCTAGTTTTGAATGGTCAAAATTGTGTGGTGAAACAAGTTTAATATTTAATGTTTGTTACTCCCTCACAGGTCCAATAATATCGGTAATATATTTTTACTGGGGTTACCAGATCGCGTTGTTGTTTATCATTGTTTTTGCACTGATATATATGTTTACCAATAATCGCTTAAATCATAACAATATGTGGTTTAGTTTTGGTGTCTGCTATCTCTCTTTACCAATGGTATGCATCATAATGCTAAGGATGGATGATTCTATTGGATTAAATTATGTTTTGTTTCTATTTATCGTTGTTTGGATGACTGATATTGGAGCTTATTTTGTAGGTAAGCTAATTGGTGGGTCCAAACTGATGCCTGCTATAAGCCCTAAAAAGACCTGGTCTGGAGCTTTTGGAGGGCTCGTATTTTCTTTAGTTGGTGCAATAATTTTGGCTTCAATTGTAGAAAATCGAGTACCACCTACTTATATGGTATTAGCTATTTTTCTGTCGATTATTTCACAATTTGGAGATCTTTTTGAGTCATGGGTTAAAAGACGTTTCAATAAGAAAGATTCAGGATTAATTATACCAGGACATGGTGGTATACTTGATAGGATTGATGGACTTTTAACCTCCGCTCCTATAATGCTTTTGACCATTTTATTGCTGAAGGATATTGCGTTCTTGTGACTATTAATGATTCAATAAAACTACCACAAAGTGAAAATAAACTACGCACTGTTTCTATATTAGGATCCACTGGGTCAATAGGTAGGAGTACAGTTGATCTATTAGCTAGTAACATGGATCAGTATAAAGTTGTTGCTCTGACTGCGCAAACGAACACCAAGCTTTTAGTTGAACAAGCACGCATACTCGAACCAGAAATTGTCGCTATTGGTGATAGCAAGCAGGAGAATGAACTTAGGGCAGCTTTATCTGATACCTCAGTTGAAATTGTATCTGGTGAAAAATCAATCATAGAAGCAGCGGAAAGATCAGCAGATCTGGTTGTGTCGGCTATTGTTGGCTCAGCAGGCCTTCGACCAACTTTATCTGCAATTAGGCAAGGAAACATTGTTGCGCTGGCAAACAAAGAATGCCTGGTGTGTGCAGGAGACGTTGTGATGGATGAGGTAAAAAATTCACAGACTGTTCTTCTGCCAATTGATTCGGAACATAACGCGATTTTCCAGATTTTATCAGAAAATAATTTTACTGAAGTAGAACGAGTTATACTTACTGCTTCGGGAGGGCCTTTCCTTGGTTGGACAGAGGATGAGATGGCAAATGCTACTCCTAATCAAGCAATGTCACATCCAAACTGGAATATGGGACAAAAAATTTCTATAGATTCCGCAACTCTGATGAATAAAGGGCTAGAATTGATTGAAGCTGCATACCTTTTTCCTATATTCCACGAAAAGATAGATATAGTGATTCATCCACAGTCTGTCGTTCATTCAATGGTTGCATATATCGATGGCTCGATATTATCCCACATGGGAACTCCTGATATGCGCACGCCTATATCCTACACCTTGGCGTGGCCAAATCGTATGACGGTTCCATCTGAAAGAATAGATTTTTCAAAACTAAGAGATTTGACATTTGAGGAACCAAATATAAACAAATTTCCTTCACTTAAGTTAGCAAGAGATGCTTTGTCGAGAGGGAATGGAAGCACTGCAATCTTGAATGCTGCTAATGAAATCGCTGTTGAGAACTTTATAAACAAAAGAATTGGCTTTCTTGATATTGCTTCTATTGTTGATGCGACACTTACTAAAGTGACAGGGTATCCAATAAAGTCTCTAGAGGATTTCGAGGAATTGGACCGTGAATCAAGAGCAACGACGTTCAATCTTGTAGAATCTTGGAGTTAATCAGATGAGTAAATACTACTTAATTAATTTTATAATTGTTACGCGGTGTATAAATGAGTGAAATAATTTTACCAATTGTTGGTTTATTGATTGTTTTAACTCCTCTGGTTTTTGTCCATGAGCTTGGCCATTATTGGGTGGCTAGAAAGAATGGAGTACGTGTAGAAGTTTTTTCTGTTGGTTTTGGAAAAGAGATTTTTGGTTGGACTGATAGAGTAGGGACCCGATGGAAGTTCAGTCTCATTCCACTAGGTGGCTATGTTAAAATGTTTGGGCAATCAGATATTGGCTCAGAGGTTGATGAATCGGCTCTAAGTTTTGAAGAACAAAGGGTATCCTTCTCTCATAAAAAGCTGAGTCAAAGAGCTGCGATTGTAGCCGCAGGACCACTAGCTAATATTATTTTTGCAATATTAATACTCGCAATTTCATTTGCTACAATTGGTCAATCATTTACACCGGCTAAAATAACGGGAATTGTTCCTGGATCAGTTGCGGATAAATCTGGATTTAAGGAGAATGATCTTTTTGTTGAAGTAGCAGGCAGTAAGGTGAGCCGATTTGAGGAAGTGGCTCAGCTAGTGCAATTGCATCCTGGCATACCAATCAAAATTTCTATTGAAAGAGAAGGGGCAATACTAGAAATACCCATTACTCCTTCTGTTGTAATTGCGTCTGACGGTTTAGGTGATGAAATAAAAATTGGTCGTATAGGAGTTAGGGGGACAGCTCGAGAATTTATTAAGCACGGGCCGATAGAAGCTCTATGGCAGTCATTGAGGGCTACCGCTCACCTTTCAACAGTTATGATTACAGGTGTAGCTCAGATAATAAGTGGTGAGAGAAGCGCAAAGCAGCTCGGCGGGCCTATACGAATTGCTCAAATATCAGGTAAGGCTGCTGAATCAGGCATAGCATCTTTAATTTTCATAGCTGCTCTTCTGTCAGTCAATTTGGGATTAATAAACCTGCTGCCTATTCCTTTACTGGATGGTGGTCATCTGTTGTTTTACGCTTATGAATTTGTGTTTCGTGCCCCCCCACATCCTAAAGTTGTTGATGTTGGGTTGAAGATTGGCTTAGCGCTTGTGATTAGCCTCATGCTATTTGCAACGTACAATGATTTAGAAGGAATTTACAATAATCTGGTTAATGACTTGTTTGATAAGTGATAGTAACTTTATATAAAAGACCAAAACCATAGGAAGGCGTCTAATTATGAGGCTGGCAATGATGACACGGGTTACCGTGGCATTTGTATCTTTAGTAATTGCTTTTTCAGTGAACACTGGATTGCATAGTCCTATTGCTCTTTCCGAGCAAAGCCTAACAACTATCGAAAGTGTGCGTGTGGAAGGTGTCAAAAGAGTTGAACCAACCACAATCATATCATATCTAAAATTAAAACTAGGGGATGATTATAATCCAAGACTTGTTGATGCATCTCTAAAAAGTCTTTTTAATACTGGATTGTTTGCTGATGTGGTTATTAAAAAAGATGGGAATGCACTAATTGTACGGGTTGTTGAGAACCCAATTATTAATCGTATTTCATTTGAGGGTAATAAAAAACTTGAAGATGAGGTTCTAAAATCCGAAGTTAGTCTGCGACCAAGAGTGGTTTACACACGAACTAAAGTTCAAAATGATGTTAAACGGCTGCTTAATATTTATAGAAGGACAGGTCGTTTTGGAGCTACAGTTGAACCTAATGTCATACAACTATCAGATAATAGAGTTGACTTAGTATTTGAGATCGTTGAAGGGCCTCTAAATGGAATTCGTGAGATTAACTTTATTGGAAATACAAAATACTCAGATTCCAAGTTAAGGGATATTATACGAACTCACGAGTCTGCGTTTTGGCGTATATTTTCTTCGGATGACACCTATGATCCCGATAGAGTTTCCTATGACCGTGAATTATTGAGAAGGTTCTATCTATCTGAGGGATATGCTGACTTTACAGTAATTTCAGCAATTGCTGAGTTAACTGATGACAGAAACGATTTTGTTATTACTTTTACAGTTGATGAAGGAGAAAAATACACCTTTGGTAATGTTGAGGTAGTTAACAGACTATCCAATCTTTCGGCTGATGACCTAAAATCTCTTGTTGTTGGGTCAAAGGGGGAGACTTATGATGCTAATAATGTTGAGAAAACTATTCAATCCCTCACTAATGACCTTGGTGCTAGAGGTTTTGCATTTGTGGACGTGAGGCCACGTGTTAAAAAGAATAGACAAGAAAAAACTCTTAACATTACTTATGAAATTAGTGAAGGGCCACGTGTTTATGTTGAACGCATAAATATAAGAGGAAATGTTCGGACTCTTGACAAGGTAATAAGGCGAGAATTCTCGGTTTTAGAAGGTGATGCATTTAATACAGCCAAGTTAAGGGTTAGCCGACAGAGATTATATGATTTGGGCTTTTTCGAACGAGTTGATATTACCAATGAGCCTGGATCGTCTTCAGATAGAACCATCATTGATGTCTCAGTTGAAGAAAAATCGACTGGTGAACTCTCAATTGGTGCAGGTTTTTCTTCATCTGGGGGACCTCTTGGAGACATATCGGTTCGTGAAAGAAATCTGTTAGGTCGTGGTCAAGACCTCCGACTAAGTTTGAACGTCGGGGCTGAGCAACAAAGGGTTGATCTTAGTTTTACTGAGCCTTATTTTTTAGAACGAGATGTTGCTGCTGGTTTTAATCTGTTTGTTAGAACAGCTGACTTATCTAGCCAGAGTTCCTTCGAAGAGGATCAACAGGGATTTGGTTTACGTATGAGTTATAATCTTGAACCAAAGTTAAGACATACTGTTAGATACTCTCTGGCGCGACAGAATATAGATAATGTTCCATTGTTGGCGTCTGATGTTGTTAAATCACAGGCGGGAAGTCATGTTACTTCAAGTATTTTGAATGAATTTCGTCTAGACCACTTGAATAGACGATTTAATCCATCTGATGGTTACTTTGGTTCTTATAGTGTTGAAGTTGCTGGTATAGGCGGCTCTGCAAAATTCTTAAGAAACAAGTTTGAAGGTGGTGTTTATTCATCGTTGTTTGGGACTTCAGCTGTCGTAAGTCTAACAGGTGAGATGGGTCACGTGATGACCTTTAATAATGATCAAGTTCGACTCACAAAACGATTCTTTTTAGGGGGATCTTCTTTAAGGGGGTTTGATAATGCTGGAGTTGGCCCAAGAGATTTAATTACAAAAGATGCCATTGGTGGACAACAGTATTACTCAGGTAGTGCTGAAATATCTTTTCCGCTAGGGCTTCCTGATGAATTTGATTTTCAAGGTAGTCTGTTTAGCGATTTTGGTTCAGCCTGGGGGGTGGATGACCCATTTTCTAATCTAATAGATGATGCCTCTCCTCGTGCTTCCGTAGGGATTGGACTCGGGTGGCGTTCTCCTATGGGTCCGTTAAGGTTTGATTTTGCTTCAGCTTTTCTGAAAAAGGATTATGATAAAACTGAAACTTTTAGTTTTAACTTTGGAACTCGTTTCTAACATGCGCGGTGTAAAATAATGAAGCGTCACTTAATAACTTATATAAGTCTATTTAGCCTAATGTTTATATTGCAAAGCGTAGAGCTTAATGCACAGAGCAAGTTTAGGGCCCCAGCAGCAAAAATTGCCATTGTTGATGTGCAAGCTATACTAAGGGATGCTCTTTCCGCGAAGTCTGCTCGTAGCCAAATGGATGTGATTGCAAGACAAGAGCAGAAGGTTATAGATGAAGAAGAGAAAAAGTTAAGAAAAAGAGACCAGGATCTACAGCAGCAAAGGTCTATATTATCTTCAGAGGTCTTTTCTAAAAAGCAACAGAAACTACAAATTGATATTAGAAACTTACAAAGAAGGTCTAGAAATCTAAGTCAGAGTCTTGATAAAGGCTTTAGAAGCTCAATGAATCAAATACAGATGATTCTTTTTGATGAATTAAGGAAGCTTTCTTCTGAAATTGATGTTAATCTTATCATTCCGAGGTCTCAAATTGTTATTGCAGTAGATGGTTTTGAAATAACCGAATTAGCTTTAAAGAGATTAAATAAAAGATTGCCATCTATTGACCTTAAACTAGAAAAAACTAAACCTACTTCTGGTAAATGATTAAATCAGTGTGCAATGGCTGACGAAAGATTTTTTAATAAACGTGGACCCTTCACCCTAAGAGAGCTTGCAGAGATCGGTGAGTCCAAGCTTCATTCTAATAGTGATCCAGATGCAATGATTCATGATGTGGCACCTCTTGATAAAGCCACTTCTGCTGATATAAGTTTTTTAGATAATCCAAAGTATATAGATGCTTTTATAAATACTCGAGCGAAAGCGTGCATAGTATTGTCCAAAATGATTAGTCAAGCACCTAAGGGAATGAGTTTACTGTTAAGCTCCAAGCCATACAGGTCGTACGCTAGAATTGCCAATAAATTTTACCCAGACAAGTATATTGAAACAACAGATCATCATGGTACGGCTGTGATATCTAAGACTGCTAAAATCGGGACGCCTTCTTTCATTGGAGCAAATGCCGTGATTTCGGATGGAGTAGAGATCGGTGATTTGTCTAGTATTGGTTCAGGGGCTTCTATAGGTACCATGGTTAATATAGGAAAGGGGACCCATGTTGGAGAAAATGCATCATTATCTCACTGTATTATTGGTAATAATTGTAATATTCACCCAGGAGTTAGGATAGGACAAAGGGGATTTGGTTTTGATATGTCCCCCGATGGGCATCTTGATGTTGCTCAATTGGGTACAGTTATTGTAGGCGATAATGTAGAAATTGGGGCTAATTCTTGTATTGATAGAGGGTCTGGCCCTAATACGGTCATAGGAGATGGTTGTAAGATAGATAATTTAGTTCAGATTGGTCACAATGTTCAAATAGGTCCCGGTTGCGTAGTAGTCGCTCAGGCCGGTATAGCTGGTAGTGCATCATTGGAAAAATATGTTGTTTTAGGGGGGCAATCGGGAGTAGCTGGTCATATACGTATTGCTGAAGGCACACAACTAGCAGGACGAAGTGGGATTATGCGGAACACAAACTCAGGTGATAGATTAGCAGGAAACCCCGCCGTACCAATAAGGGAATTCTTTCGTCAGATTTCTCTTTTATCAAAGTTAAGTAAAGATAAAAAATTATAAAGATACGGTTTAACGACTTAGATAGTAATTTGGATTTTTTAGATGATTACTGATTTAGATAAAACGACCGAAATAAATGAGTCTCAAAAGTCACTGAGCATTCAAGAAATAATGGAATTAATTCCACATAGACCTCCATTTTTATTGATTGACGCAGTAATAAATATAATTCCACACGAGAGTGCAGTGGGAGTTAGAAATATTGCGATAGATGAACCAGTTTTTACTGGTCATTTTCCTAAAAGGCCTGTTTATCCTGGAGTTCTAATTATTGAATCCATGGCTCAGACAGCTGCTGTCTTAGTTGTTGAATCTCTGGGGGATGGGGCAAAAGGAAAATTGGTTTATTTCATGACAATTGATAATGCTCGATTTCGTAAGCCAGTTATGCCTGGTGACAAGTTATTACTAGATGTAAGAGTTCAAAGAAGCCGAGGCCCTGTTTGGAAATTTACCGGAGAAGCAAAGGTGAATAGTCAAGTGGTCGCAGAAGCAACTTATTCAGCAATGATTATGGATGATTAAATGATCGATGTGCATCCCACTGCAGTAGTTTCGTCTCAGTCAAATATTGGTAACGACGTTAAAATTGGGCCCTATTGTGTTATCGGACCTGATGTAGTTATTGGAGACAGGGTATTTCTTCACTCACATGTCGTCATTGATGGTCAAACAGTTATCGGAGAAGGGACGAATATTTATCCTTTTGCATCTATTGGACTTGTTCCCCAGGATTTAAAGTACAAGGGAGAATCTTCATCGTTAATAATAGGCGCCAGAAACCAAATCCGAGAACACGTAACAATGAATCCTGGTACAGAAGGTGGCGGGATGAAAACTGTGATTGGCGATGATTGTCTGTTTATGATTGGCTCACATGTGGCTCATGATTGTATAATAGGTAATCATGTCATTTTAGCGAATAATGCGACTTTAGGTGGTCATGTCGAAGTAGGAGACTTTGCTATTATTGGAGGTCTATCTGGAATACATCAGTTTGTACGCATTGGAGCGCACGCTATGGTTGGGGGCATGTCAGGTGTTGAACAAGATTTGATACCTTATGGTTCTGCTATGGGCGAAAGAGCAAAGTTACGAGGTTTAAATCTGATAGGCCTACAACGACGAAACTTTTCTAGAGAAGATATAAATATCTTAAGGACTGCCTACCGTCTAATGTTTGCACAAGAAGGAACTCTTTCTGAAAGAATTGAGGATGTAATAGCTCTTTATGGTGATAACAGTGGAGTTATGGAGATCGTTGAATTTGTTAGAACAGAGACTTCTCGGGCTGTATTACAACCAAAAACATCTAATGGCGGTTAAACTTGGCATATTAGCGGGTGGGGGTTCGTTGCCAGCAAAATTGATTGATTTTTGCAAACAGACGGGTCGTGATTATTTTGTTATTGCATTTGAACAGCAAGCGGATCCTGAAATGATAGGTGATGCACCTCATTCTTGGGTAAGGTTGGGCGCTGCAGGAGAGGCTCTAAAAGTATTAAGAGAGGAAAGTTGCAAAGAGTTAGTATTAGCTGGCCCTATAAAGCGCCCTAGTCTTTCGGATTTGAGACCTGATAGAAGAGCTGCAAAATTCATTTCTAAAGGCTTTTTCTCTAAAGGTGATGATGGGCTTTTGAGTGGCATTATAAAGTCTTTAGAGGAAGAGGAAGGTTTCAAGGTGATAGGTGTAGATTCAATTTTGGGGGAACTAATTGCTGGACACGGTAATCTTGGTGTTCATTTTCCTAATAATACTGATGAGCTAGATATAATCCGTGGCGTTGAAGTACTTTATACAATTGGATTATTAGACATTGGACAGTCTGTTGTTATTTCACAGGAAGTAGTTTTAGCTGTTGAGGCTGCAGAGGGTACCGAGGAAATGCTGATAAGGTGTAAATCTGTTCCTAGTGGTGGGAATGGAGGAGTGCTTATTAAACTGCCTAAACCTAGACAAGAGAAGAGAGTTGATATGCCAGCAATCGGTCCTAGGACAGTAATTAAAGCAAAAGATTCTGGTTTATCCGGGATTGCTGTCGCAGCAAACTTAACTCTGATAATAGAGCCCCAAAAAACGATTCAATTGGCTAATAAGGAAGGGATTTTTATAGTGGGTTTAAATCCGAATGATTATAAAGCTGACTACATGATTGATTGATAGTTAATAATTAATTATGACTGAGACGCTACAAAGAATTCATGTTTTTATGATTGCGGGTGAACCCTCCGGTGATGCACTTGGATCATATTTAATCAAAGAATTAAAAAATATAAATAAAGCAGAGATTTATTTTAGTGGGGTTGGAGGGCCTTTAATGGCTAGTGCTGGCTTTACAAGCCTTTTCGACTACCGACAGTTAGCCGTAATGGGCTTTGCTGAAGTTTTACCTAGTTTACCACGTCTCTTAATGAGAATTAACGAAGTTTCTAAGGAAATTGATAAAGTTTGTCCAGATATCATAGTGACAATAGACTCCCCGAGTTTTGGTTTAAGAGTTTTGAAGCGACTAAAACGTCATTCTCAGCCAAGGATTCATTATGTTGCACCACAATTTTGGGCATGGCGTCCTAATAGAATTCATAAGTTTAAATTATACGTAGATCACGTATTAGCATTATTTCCATTCGAGCCTGATTTTTTCAAACAATTTGATATGCCATGTAGTTTTGTAAGTCATCCGGCTATAGAGACTAGGTCAGACGGCAATGCGGGAGAATATTTCCGTAAGAGGTTTTCCATTAACTCCAACAGTACCGTGTTATGTGCTTTACCGGGAAGCCGTGTCTCTGAAGTAAAGAGATTACTGCCTATTATAATAAAAGTTGTTGAAAGACTTGCGCTTAATCATACTGATTTACACGTTGTAATTCCTACGGTTTCAACAGTTAATAGCCTTATAAAAAAGACTAAAATAAGTGGTGTTCCTGTTACTATAATTGAAAATCCAAAAGATAAATTTGCTGCATACTCAGCTAGTGATATAGCAATTACAGCATCTGGTACCGCAAGCCTTGAACTTGCTTGTGCCTTAGTACCTGCGGTTGTTATTTATAAGGTGTCCTGGTTAACGGGTTTGTTTGCTCGATTGTTGTTAAACGTTAAGCATGTTTCTATTGTAAACTTGATAGCTCAAAAAGAAGTTTTCCCTGAATTTATTCAAGAAAACTGTAATGAGACAAAGATTTATAATGAAGTCAATCGATTGATTACTGATAGTAATCTAAGACATAAAATTATAACTGAAGAAAGTAGTGTTATTAAGAAACTCCAAACAGTCGAATCTAGCCCAAGTAGAAAGGCAGCTTTGGAAGTGATGCGCATTAAACAAGAATTTAAGTAATTAGTCTTTTGTTGCTAGATGGGGATTCAACTGTTGTTAGAAAAAATGAATATTCATGGATGATGATAAAATAAATAAGTTGAAAAATAGGAATCGTTTACTTCACACTATGATACGTGTCCAAGATTTGTCTCGTTCTATTGATTTTTATACCCGTATTCTTGGAATGAAGGTTATCCGAAGTAAAGACTATAAAGAAGGTAAATTTACCAATGTTTTTATCGGTTATGGTGATGAAACAAAAGACACCATAATTGAGTTAACCTATAATTGGGATCAAAAGAACCTGTATACCCACGGCACAGGATTTGGTCATATTGCTGTTGGAGTCCCTGATATTTATAAAATTTGCGAAGAAATGGAGTTAGAAGGAGTTACTATAACACGACCTCCTGGTCCCATGAAACATGGTTCAACAGTTATTGCATTTTTGGAGGACCCTGATGGATATAAGATTGAATTGATTGAATTGAATGAAAAGTAAAATGACTAAAAATATTGATAACAAGATTCTTTTAACAGACACACTTTCTATTGAACCTGATAGTTCATCGCTTTATCCAAAACCGTTTGATCAGATTGTTAAGGGAAGGCATCGCCATAGAGTGTCTAATGTAGTTGGGTTAACAAAGTTTGGCGTTAACGTGGTTCGTTTAGAGTCGGGTGCGTTTTCGTCAGCACGTCACTGGCATACAAAACAAGATGAGTTTATATACGTACTGGCTGGTACTCTTACCCTTGTTAGTGATGAAGGCCATACAGAAATTTCAGAAGGGACGTCTGTTGGATTTCCTGCAGGAGTGTCAAATGGACATCAGATTGCGAATTTTTCAAAATCAGATGCTTGGTATATTGAAGTAGGTGACAGGCCAAGCAATGAAATAGTTACGTATCCTGACATAGACATGTTGAATACTGTAGATAATGGAAAGCCTTTTTTTACCCATAAAGATGGTCGTGCCTTTAGTGAAGAATCAAATTAAAGAACCTGTAAAAACCATAAAGTCAGGCCTACGATAAATAAACAAAGCGCACATATCAGTGTTCGCTGGATCCGTTTCTCTGGCGGGCAAATATTTTCATTCGATCCTCTTATGAGAGGGGACCAACGATCAGATAAAGAGATCTGTTTAAAGTTTAGAGTTTTATTTTCTAACTCTTTGTTCATACAATTTATCTTCATATTGTTGATTTATATTCAAGTTCTTTCGTTCATGGGGACAAACTTTCTTTCACCGTGGCCTAAATATAATTGTCTTGGCCTTCCAATTCTTTGACCAGGGTCTTCAATCATTTCTTTCCATTGAGCTATCCATCCAACTGCGCGGGCTAAGGTAAATAAGACTGTAAACATGCTAGTTGGGAATCCAATTGCACTAAGAATTATTCCAGAGTAAAAATCGACATTTGGAAATAATTTTCGTTCTACAAAGTAGTCATCTTCCAACGCTAGTCTTTCTAGTTCTAAAGCGAGTTCCATTAACGGGTTTTGTATGCCAACTTCTTCTAGCACCTCATATGCTGCTGGTTTCAAGACACCTGCCCGTGGATCATAGTTCTTGTACACTCGATGACCAAAGCCCATTAGCCTAAAAGGATCATCCTTGTTCTTAGCTTTCTCTAAATACTCTGGTATTCTTTCTTTGCTACCTATCTCTGATAGCATTTGTAATACTGCTTCGTTGGCTCCACCATGTGCTGGCCCCCATAGAGTGGCAATTCCTGCTGCTATACAGGCAAAAGGATTTGCGCCTGATGAGCCGGCTAGCCTTACTGTTGATGTGGAAGCATTCTGTTCATGATCTGCGTGTAGTATAAAGATTCTGTCGAGCGCTCGTGAAATTGCGGGGCTGCTAGTATATTCTTCGGCGGGCACTCCAAAAGTCATATGCAAAAAATTCTCTGCATAGTTTAAGTCATTACGTGGGTAAACAAATGGCTGTCCAATGGAATATTTATATGCCATCGCCGCCATGGTGGGCATTTTAGCAATTAATCTATGACTGGCTATAAGTCGTTGTTCAGGGTTAGATATGTCGGTGGAGTCATGATAGAATGCTGACATAGCGCCTACAACACCAATCATTACTGCCATTGGGTGAGCATCTCTTCTAAAACCACGATATAGAAACTGTAATTGGTCATGAACCATAGTATGATTTGTTATAGTTCTTTCAAATACTTCCATCTCTGAGAAATTTGGTAACTCACCGTGAAGTAATAAATAGCAAACTTCTAGGAAAGTACTTTTTTCAGTGAGTTCTTCTATAGTATATCCTGCGTGTCGTAGAATCCCTTCCTCACCATCTATATATGTCATCGAAGAATCACAACTTGCAGTGCTCGTGTAACTGGGATCATAAGTGAACATGCCTGTCTTTGAATATAATTGCCGTACATCTATTACTTTTGGACCCTGAGTTCCATCAAGAATCGGTAGTTCAATAGTTTCCCCGGTGCTATTTACTGTTATTGAAACAGTTTCATTGCTATTGCTGTCATTCATATCTCTATCATCCCAAATTACCAGAAATATAGTGGATTAAAGCCCCCAGTAGTAGATTAAATCACACTTTAGCGCACTCTAATTGTAGATAGGCATAAGAGCAATCTTGAATAAAAAAAATTTAATAAGAAATTAATTATACTTTTATTACTGTTTTTAACCTGTTTAACGTTTCTTTTTTGCCAAAAACCTCCATAACCTCAAAAATACTTGGCGATATGGTTGAGCCTGTTAGTGCTACTCTTAGTGGTTGTGCTATTTGCTTAAGTTTTATGTTGTTTTCCGTGGCTGTAGTACGAACAATCTTTTCCAGAGAGTCTTGATCCCATTTTCTCATGTTTGCCATATTTTGATGAAGACTAGATAAGAGACTAATGCTTTGGGTGTTCAAATGTTCAGCTGCATTTTTTTGAATTAATATGGGTGTTTCCTTGCTGTAGATTAATGAATTTTGTGCTAGTTCTACAATGGTCTTAGATCTTTGCTTTAAACCAGGCATCCCTCTCTCTATACGATCAGCAGCGATTGAACTTACTTCGGACTCCATTAATTTTGAGAGTATTGGGATCACATAGCTAACTAAGTCTTTATTTGAACTGTTACGAAGGTAGTGCGTATTCAAATTTAATAATTTTTCCATGTCAAACCTTGAGGGGGCCCGACCAACAGCGTCTAAATTGAACCATTTTATGGCTTTCTTTGTTGAAATAATTTCTTCGTCTCCATGAGACCAACCTAAACGAAGTAAATAATTGTTCATTGCTTCAGAAAGAATGCCCATTTCTGCGTATGAATCAATCCCTAGAGCACCATCCCGTTTTGAGAGTTTTGTCCCGTCATGACCATGTATTAGTGGGATGTGCGCTAGCTTGGGGGTATCCCATTCGCAAGCATGAAATAAGTGTAATTGTCGAATTGCATTATTTAAATGGTCATCACCACGTATGATATGAGTAATTCCCATATCATGGTCATCTACCACCACTGCTAGCATATATGTAGGTGTTCCGTCAGGTCGTATGATTATAAAGTCATCTAAATTATCATTTGTGACCTTAATCTCACCCTGAACAAGATCATTAATAAGAGTTTCGTTTTCTTTTGGCATTTTTATTCGAATTGATGAGGGCCTTGTTAGATCTGATGCTGTTGGTTTATGATCTCTGCAGCGCCTGTCATATAGGCGTGTTTTCCCTTCGGAACGGGCCTTTTTTCTCATTTCGGTTAATTCTTCTAGACTGCAAAAACATCTATAAGCTTTTTCTTGTTTAAGTAGTTTATTAGCTATTTCGATATGACGTGTTGAGTTGTCAGATTGAAATAGCGCAGGTTTATCACTTTCAATGCCAAGCCATTTTAATCCTGAGAATATCTTATCGACCGCTTCACTCGTTGAACGTTTTTTATCGGTATCTTCTATTCTCAAAAGAAATTGCCCTTCATAACGTCTGGCAAACAGCCAGTTGAACAAGGCTGTTCTTGCGCCTCCGATATGTAAATAACCGGTAGGAGAAGGAGCAAATCGAGTTACAACTTTCATTAAACTAACAAACCTTTCAATCGAAACTGAACAGAAATCGATCTTTCTCTCGTGCAAAGTATAATTATTCTAATTAACAACGGATTTAGCACGTTATTAATTAACAAACTATCATATCATGGATTTGTTATTCGAAGTATTTGAGTTACTTTTAATGATATTATTTTAAAATCGTTTAATAGCTACGTACTAAACCCCTTAATTTCCCTTGAATTTCGACCTGATCAGGTCCAAATATTCTGGTTTCATAGTTTGTGTTGGCGGGCTCTAGTGCAACAGAATTATGCCTTTTTCGTAATCTTTTAAGCGTAACCTCATTACCTTCGACCAGTGCGACAACTATGGTGCCATTTTCTGCTATATCAGTTCTTTCTATGAGAACCGTATCACCATCAAGAATACCGGCTTCAATCATTGAATCGCCATCAACTTCCAAGCAGTAATATTCTCCTCTTCCCAGTAAATCTGATGGAATACTAATAAAGTGAGTAGGATCTGTTAGGGCTTCGATTGGGGTACCTGCAGCAATTCGACCAAGCATTGGCACCTGAGTTGAGGTTTTGAATTTTTTTGTTGTTTTTCTTTTATTTAAATCAATACCTCCCTGAATAACTCTGGGTGAAAACTTTTGATCGGAAGTTATAGACACATCATCTGGTAAGCGCAGAACCTCTAGGGCTCTTGCGCGGTGTGGTAGTCTAGCTATAAATCTTCTTTCTTCTAGTCCTGATATTAGTCTGTGAATTCCAGACTTTGACTTAAGAGATAAAGCTTCCTTCATTTCATCAAACGAAGGGGCAACGCCGGTTTCTAGTAACTTTTTATTAATAAATAATAATAATTCATGTTGCTTGCGGGTTAACATTTCATTAAACCCTCTATTCTGGGTGGTAGTTAACTTCTATTGAGAACAAACACAAAACATTTGACTATGTTCTAGTGATGTTCTTTTTTGTCGTCAAGCCTAAAATATATATTTGGATGAGAAAATTATTATTAGATGTCCATAAATGTTTATATTTTTAGCATTCCGGTGTTTAGATCGATATACGAGACTGTATCATTAATAGAGGCTTTTTCTGCATTTGGCGGTCTAACTAGAAGGCAGTCCGACATTGCTAGACGAGAAAACATAGAGCTGTCTTGAACTGGAAATGGTGTAATTATTTTGTTGCCTCTTTCATCGATCGATATTGTTGCTCTCAAATATTCTTCACGATGATCATTTTTTTCCAATTCTTTACCAAGTAGGCCATTCTCTAATTTTGGCTCTATTTCAGCTAGTCCTAACATTGCCGCCAGGACTGGCTTTAGGAACAGAATGGCACATACCATCGATGATACAGGATTTCCTGGAAACCCAAGCATGGGAATGTTATTTAGGCGTCCGTATATTAGTGGCTTACCTGGACGCATGGCAATTTTCCAAAATTTAATTTTTAAACCTATCTCTGTTAGTGCTGACTGTATAAGGTCGTGTTCTCCGACAGACGCTCCGCCCGTTGTAACCAATATATCAGCACCCTGAGCTCCTTCTGATATATCTCTAATAGATTGAATTTCGTCTTTTGCTATTCCCAGTGTTAGGGCTGTTCCCCCAGATGCATTGATAAGGCCAGCTAAGGCAAATGTATTAGAACTAACAATGTCTGATGATTTTTTATTTTCTCCGGGTAAAACAATCTCATCTCCTGTTGCTATAATAGCAACTATTGGACGTCGCTTTACCTTAACCCAAGAAACGTTCATTGCGGCTATTAGGCCCACGTCTCTTGATGTCAGGACTTTACCGGTCGTGAGTAATGTACTGCCTTGTTTAAAATCTAGTCCTTCAGGGCGTATGTATCTTCCAGTGGTTACACTTTCTTTTACAATGATGTTGTCGCCATGTTTATCGGTGTTTTCTTGTATAACAACAGCATCAGCACCTTGGGGTATAGGGGCACCAGTAAAAATTCTGATTGCTTCGCCTGTTTTTATGCTTTTAGTTGGTGTCCTGCCAGCCGCTATAGTGTCAATAACTTGCAGCGTTACAGGTGTGTGTTCTACATCCTTTGCAATTACAGCGTAGCCGTCCATAGCTGATACTGAGATGGGTGGTTGTGATCTTCTGGCTACTATATCTTCAGCTAAGACTCTTCCTAAGGCCTCGTTCAAACTTACTAATTCAGAAGGCATTAATGCTTGATCAGCTAGTATATTTTTACGCGCGTCAGAAACACTTATCATTGAATTCTCTTAGTTGGAAACATAATCTGCAGACTTTCCTCCTGCTTTGTGGAGGAGCCGGATATCTGTTATTTTAGTCGATTTATCTACGGCTTTGATCATATCATAAATGGTGAGGGCTGATATTGTGACAGCAGTAAGTGCTTCCATCTCAACGCCTGTTTTTCCACTTATTTTTGCTGTAGCTATTACTTCTATAGAGCTTCGAGTGTCATCCAGGGATAATTCTACTTCAATTGAAGTTAAGTTTAATGGATGACACAAGGGAATTAAATCTGATGTTTTTTTGGCGCCCATAATTCCAGCAAGTCGGGCGATGGAGAGAACGTCCCCCTTTTTTAAGCTTTTTTCTTTAATTAGGGCTAAGGTCCTAGGTTCAACAATAACACTACAACCAGCTGTGGCTGTCCTATCAGTAACGGCTTTCCCAGATACATCTACCATTCTAGCAGATCCTTCTGAGTCAATGTGACTAAGTTCAAATTTACCCTTTTGACTCATTACACAAAATTTCCAATAAAAAGTTTAGCATTCAAGTAATGTTTTAAGGGAGCTTGATATGTCTTTTTGCCTCATTAGTGATTCTCCTATTAGAAAACAATTAACGCCTTTATTAGACATTCGCTTCAAATCATTAGTCGTAAATAACCCGCTTTCCGAGACAGTAATTTTTTCTTTCGGAACAAGAGGCGCTAAATTTTCAGTTGTAGAAATGTCTACCTCAAGTGTTTTTAAGTTTCGATTATTAATTCCAATCAAATCTGCTTCTATTAATAGCGCCTTCTCTAATTCGTCTTTATTATGAACTTCAATTAACACATCCATATTCCATTCGTGTGCTTGTGCTGCCAATTCTTTTGCCAGAGATCTGTCAAGTGCTGCGACAATCAACAATATACAATCGGCGCCCAAACCTCTAGATTCCGGGATTTGATAACTATCGATTATAAAATCCTTTCTAAGTACAGGTAGTGAAACTACCTTCCTTGCATCAACTAGATCTGAGTCTTTACCTTGAAAATAAGGTTCATCTGTTAGAACTGACATACATGCTGCCCCACCTAATTGGTATTCGGCAGCAATTATAGCTGGATCAAAATCATTTCTAATTAATCCTTTGCTGGGGCTAGCTTTTTTGATTTCTGCAATCACTCCATATTTGTTAGATTGAGAAGAGTCTAAAAGCCGTTTTGCAAATCCACGTGTTTTGTCAGCATTACTAGCAAACTCTTCTTGATTAGCTAGGGAGTAAAAAGCTTTCTGTTTTTTTATGTGTTTGTGCTTGTCATCACATATTTTGGTAAGCACGTCTGTCATTTCTTTATCTCAGGTTGCGTTGTTTATGATCGATTGGTTATTTCAATCAATTTGTTCAAAGTTTCTATTGCGGCCCCACTATCGATTGCATCAGCTGCCATTTTTATACCGGCATGTAAATTATCTACTTTTCCGCCAACTATTAACGAAGCTGCAGCATTAAACAAAACTATATCCCTAAATGCACTACTTTTCCCAGCCAACATTTCTTTCATTACTTTAGCATTATAATCAGGATTTCCACCTTGAATATCTTTCAACTCAGATTTTTTCAGGCCAGCATCCTCAGGGCTTATATCAAATGTTGTCACTTGACCGTTTTTGAGTTCTGCCACGTGTGATATGCCAGTAATGGATATCTCGTCTAAACCGTCAGCACCGTGGACTACCCATGCATGGGTTAAACCAAGATTACCTAGTACTTTTGCTAGAGGCACTACCCATTGTTTTGCAAAGACTCCAACCATTTGTCTACTGACTTGGGAAGGGTTAGACAGTGGTCCAAGAATATTAAAGATTGTTCTGGTTGCGAGTTCAACTCTTACATCCCCAACGTTTCTCATGGCACTGTGATGTCGAGGAGCCATAAGAAAACCAATGTTATTTTCCCATATAGACTCTTTCACTAACTCGAAACTAGCCTCTATGTTTACCCCTAAAGCTGTAAGTACATCAGCCGCGCCGGTCTTTGAGCTTAATGCTCGATTTCCGTGTTTGGCTATAGGCACTCCGCAAGAGGCTACCACAAAGCTTGCACCAGTTGACACATTAAGCGTTCCTTTTGCGTCTCCACCTGTGCCAACAATGTCAATGGCGTTTTCAGGTGCATCAATCAAAAGGGCTTTTGCTCTCATAATGCGTGCTGCACCGGTAATTTCGTCAACGGTCTCTCCACGAACTCTTAATGCGATAAGAAATGCACCAATTTGTGCAGGTGATGCCTCACCTGACATAATAATATCAAATGCATTTTCAGCTTGTTTTTGGTTTAAGCTCTGACCCTGGGCTACCAGATTAATTAATTTTTTAATATTGTTTGATTTTTCATCCATGAGGGACCTGCTTCTTAAGCAGATTGTTTAAAATATTTGTATCAACAGGTTTACCAGTCGCGATCTCGATAAAATTGGCTATTAATTTGTAACCTTCAACAGTCGCTATGCTTTCGGGATGAAACTGCACGCCGTGTATAGGGAGTTCTTTATGGCTTATTCCCATTATGAGGTTATCCTCTGTTTTGGCGTTCACAACTATTGATTCAGGAAGAGAATTTGGATCAATAACCAAGGAATGGTATCTGGTTGCAGAAAGAGGGGAGGGGATATTATTAAAAAGATTCATTTCTTCGTGTAATATCTTATCAACCATACCATGAATAGGACGCGGGGCACGGATAATATTCGCTCCAAACACTTGTCCTATAATTTGATGACCTAAACAAACCCCAAATATTGGTATTTGATTTTTAGCAGCCTCTTGAACCAAATCTATGCAAATCCCAGAATTATCTGGTATTCCTGGACCTGGCGATATAACCAAAGCTTCGGGTGAAAGCAATAGCACTTCTTTTGCGCTTATGACGTCATTTCGGATTACTTGAACTTCTTTTCCGAGTTCACCAATATAGTGAACTAGGTTGTAAGTGAAGCTATCGTAATTATCAATTAACACAAACATCTGAATATTATATTGGATTCTTTTTGCTATTTATTTGTCATATTATTGTTAATTTATTTCAACAATCTTTATTTGATGAATAACGTAGGGAGTCAGCCGCAGCATGCAATAAAGCTTTAGCTTTATTGTTGCTTTCTTGATATTCGGATTCGGGGTTTGAATCCGCAACCACGCCACCACCTGCCTGAACATACATCTGTCCATTTTGTATTAAAGCGGTTCTTAGTGTAATACAGGTATCCATTTCTCCGTTTGCCCCAAAATAGCCAATTGCACCAGCGTAGAAACTCCTTTTCTCATTTTCTAACTCATCTATAATTTCCATTGCGCGTATTTTTGGAGCGCCTGTAACAGTACCAGCTGGAAACCCAGCAATAAGCGCTTTTAGGCTATTTACTGTGGTTTTTGCTTTGCCCTTAACGTTTGAAACAATATGCATAACATGGGAGTACTTTTCTATACTGTAACTTTCTGTGACTTTCACAGATCCAATTTCAGATACACGACCCACATCATTTCTTCCTAAATCTAACAACATCAAGTGTTCAGCTCTTTCTTTTGGGTCGGCAAGTAAATCTTCGGCAAGTGCGTTGTCCTCTTCTTTATTTGTTCCCCTTGGTCTAGTTCCCGCAATTGGCCGTATAGTCACTTCATTACCCCTTAATCTAACCAGAATTTCAGGGCTAGATCCAACTAATGAAAAATCATTCATATTCACAATAAAAAGAAACGGGGAAGGATTTAATCTTCTTAAAGAACGATATAAGGACATTGGAGATGAACTAAGAGGCACTGTAAATCTTTGAGATGGTACAACTTGAAAGATTTCACCAGCTCGTATGTACTCTTTCGCTTTTTCCACCATTGAACAGTACTCTTCTTGAGTGGTGTTTGAAGTAGGTGAAATTTGATCAGGAAAAAACTCACTTTTAAATAGTTGGCCAGTGATAGATGATTTTAATTTATTTATAACATTCTCTAGCCGACTTTTTGCATCACGATACGCGTCTTCGCTATTACGTTTCTGTGAATACCAGACAGGAGTGACAACTGTCATTTTATCGGTCACATTATCAAATACGGCTGTTACTTTTGGACGAATAAATATTGAGTCCGGTATTCCTAACACGTCAGGGTTTCTATCAGGTATATTTTCCATTAAGCGAACCATATCGTAGCCCATATATCCAAATAACCCAACTGCAGATGGGGGTACTTCATTTGGTAAATCAATCTCTGAATCTTTTATAAGCGATGCTAGGGAATCTAAACTACTTTGACTGCATTTTTTATATTCATAGTTATTATTTTTCTTTACACTTCCAAGTTCACAATCATCACCAAAACATCTCCATATTAAATCTGGTTCAATACCGAGCACTGAATAGCGACCCCTAACATCCCCACCCTCTACTGATTCGAGTAGAAAGCTGTAACTTTGGTTCTTAGAAAGTTTAATCATAGCAGAAACTGGAGTTTCAAGGTCAGCTACCAGCTCTGTCCAAACAACTTGAGACTGTTTGGCGTTATAAACCTTGTTAAAGTTATTTTTAGCTGGGTATGTCGTCATTGTGGAATCAGTGAACTCTCGATCAATTCATGGTTAACATCAATGGTGTAACGTTTTTTTAGTGCGGCTGCTAATTGATTTGTTAGGTCTCTGTTCATTGAGTCCAGCAATGCTATGTTCAAATCCTCACGCTTTTGTTTATCTTCCGAGGTTTTCCCAGCTTTCTCAATCCCAGTTAGCTTACCTACCCTTGCGCCATCATAAGTCTCTACATATACGGTATCACCTACTTTCGCCTTAAAGATAGCAGCTATAAATGGACCGGGAACTGGTGTTTCTGAGCCCGTTCTATAAAACACATTTTTTGCTTCATACTTGAGCCCGTGTTTAATAGAAACCTCTTTTAGGGTTTTGCCATTGGAAACAATGTTAGATATTTCTTTTGCTTTTTTAAAAGCTGCTCTTTGTTTCTCTCTTTTTAACCAACTATCAGATACTTTATGGGTGATTAGATTAAACGGTTCTATCTTTGATGGATCTATTGAAATAGTTTTTATAACAAAAAAACCTCCATCGGCTATTTCTCTTATATCGCTTAACTCATCTTTATTAGTGGTAAAAGCAGCTTCAACGATTTGACCTATTGGATTTATTTTTATTAATTGTTCATCCCTTTTAAGGCCCCTTGAATCAAAGTGTTCTAATTCAAGTAAAGTCATTCCGTTTTCTTTGGAGACCTCTTCAATGCTTAAGCCTGCTGCTAAATCATCCTCCACAAAGTTTTGAATATTGTATATTTCATCTCTTGCTTTCATCATCGATATGGCTCTGCGCAGAGGTTCCCTGACATGAGCAAGCGTTTGGGTTTTTTCTGGTTCTATGGATTTCACCAATATTAAATTCCATCCCAACGGAGTTTCTATAGGACTGGATACTGTATCCAAGTCTAAAGAAAAAGCAGTTTCTGCCAATTTTTTCTCTGAAATATTATCTTTATTGACTTTCCCAATCGAAACTGGGGGTAGTCCAGTGATTTGTTTTGAAGCTTCGTAAAACGTTTTACCCTTGTTTATTAGAGTTCTTGCATTTTTAGCATCAGACTCTGTTAGAAATATGCTTTGAATTATTTCTCTTTTTTCTTTGATTATAAAATCATCAATACGATCTTGGTAATTTTTGCTTATTTCTTCTTCGTTAACAGAGATTGTTTTTGACAATTCTTCTATTGTGAGTATTGCGATTTTAATTTTTCTATACTCTGGTGACCGAAAATCGTTTTTAAACTCATTGTAGAAAGCCCTAAGTTGATTTTCACTTGGATTGAAATTTCCTTTTACGTCTTTAATATTGATTGCTGTTATCTCTGCAATTCTTTTTTCAAAACGGTGGTTAAATATTGCATCAAGAACAGGTTTTGATATTGTTAGTGAGTCTTGTAAGGTTCCAAGATATTGTGCTCTTTTCAAATCTTCTTTTGCACCAAAAATAAATTCTTCTTCGCTGAGTCCTCTTTGTTGAAGATAGGAAGAGAATTTAACCGCATCAAAAATCCCATCTTCGTTTTGGAAAAGTTTAAGGTTGTGCACAGTTTCTTGAATAGAAACATCTGACGCAGATACTCCTAGTTCCATTGCAGCTGCATCAAAAAGAGAGCGTGTAACTATATTTGAGACGGTTTCCTTTAGAATAGTGGTTGCTATTGGCGATTGAAGATTAATTTGTCCTCCGCTAGCTCTTGTTAAATATTGAATTTGTTTATTAAATTCTTTACTAACTTGATTCAAAGAATAACTAACCTTTTCAACCTCAACTACCGTATTAGCCTGACGGCCAGAGAATCCACCGCTTCCGAAATCAGATGCTCCGAAGAAAACAACAAATGTCAGCGCTAAAAGGCCAAGTATTACCTTCATTATCCAGCTTTTTGTCATTTGACGAAGAGCTTCGAGCATTTTATTTTTCCTTTTATAGGCCTTCTTTAATAATATTAAGTTTTTGTTTGATGGAATTGTAAAAATAATTATGTGGCGCATAATAGTGATGCCCAATGAAGCGGGCAAGCAGTCAACTAGGTTATAATTTTAGATAATTCACGCTCTTATCTCAAAGCTTTTGTTGATTAATGATAGAAATAAATTATTGAGTTTTAAGTTTGGTTTAAATTTGGTGATAGTAATGAAAAAAATCAGAAGATTAATTGCCGCAAATTGGAAAATGAATAATCTTGCTACGAGAGCTAACGAGCTAGTACAGGCTATTGATGTTCACTCAAAATCAATCATAAATAACAAGTGTGATGTATTAATCTGTCCTAGTGCTGTTCTTCTTCAGATGATATCGAATCAACTTAAAAACTCATTTATTGATGTTGGAGCTCAAGACTGCCATTTCGAAGAAAAGGGCGCTTTTACAGGTGAAATTAGTGCAAAGATGTTGGCTGATGTTGGAGCTTCTTACGTAATTCTTGGACATTCTGAACGGCGTCATGGCTTGTCCGAAAGTGACAACCTTGTTCGAGCGAAGGTGAAAGCTGCACACAAAGAATCATTAATTGCCATTATTTGTATTGGTGAGACCGACGTTCAAAAGGGTGATGGAGAAACACTTAATATACTAAAGTCACAAATAAGAGGGTCACTCCCTGAAATAAAAAATCAAATAAAGTCGTCAAACACTATATTTGCTTATGAGCCAGTGTGGGCTATAGGGACAGGAAAAACACCAACGTTGTCTGAAATTTCTGATGTACATGGGCAAGTGCGAAATTTCCTAATTAATGAGATCGGGTCTGAAGCATCGATGATGAAGATTCTTTATGGAGGCTCGATGAATACTGGTAATGCTTTATCTATTCTAAATATTGACAATGTTGATGGAGGGCTGATAGGTGGAGCGAGCCTTAATGAAGGCGATTTTTGTAAAATAATAGACTTAGCAAATGAATAAGATTTTATTATGACACTAGAATTACTGGTCAGAAACCATTAAGTATCACGAGATAATGTTTTAATAGCTTGGAAATCACTCTAATCAGCGGTAAAACATAGAATATGGAAACAATAATATTAGTAGCCCACCTTCTTATAGCGCTGGCGTTAGTAGGCGTTGTGCTCATGCAAAAGTCTGAGGGAGGACTTGGGGGTTTGGGTGGTTCAAGCGGTGGTAGTATGGGTAGTTTGCTTGGTGGTAGAGCTGCAGCAAATTTATTAACTAGGGCAACGGGTATTTTAGCTGGCACGTTTTTTTTAACTAGTATTGGTTTAGCAATCTTGGCAGGAGGGGGTAATAGTTCTAAATCGATTACTGAAAAAACTCCTCCTGCAACTAGCCAAATTCCAGTTAAACCGGCAAAACCTACTGTTCCTACTGGTGAGTAATAAATTTTTTGATAATTTTTTTTGTCTATTAAAAATTAAATTGTTCTACATGTATTTCGGCTGATTTGCCTATGCCTGGTAACGGTTAAGTGGGTAGAATATATATATAGATAATGACTAGGTTTATTTTTATAACAGGTGGCGTTGTATCCTCATTGGGTAAGGGTCTTGCTTCAGCTGCTTTAGGGTCCTTACTTCAAGCGCGTGGATACCAAGTTAGGGTTCGAAAACTTGACCCCTATCTAAATGTTGATCCAGGAACGATGAGTCCGATTGAGCACGGTGAAGTCTACGTTACTGATGATGGAGCTGAAACTGATCTTGATTTGGGCCATTATGAACGTTTCACAGGTGTATCGGCTACAAAATCAGATAATGTTACCACCGGTAGGATATATTCCGAGGTGTTAGGAAAAGAACGACGAGGAGATTACCTTGGTGGAACTGTACAAGTTATTCCTCATGTTACAGATGCCATTAAAAAGTTTGTTATGGCTGATATTAACGATGAAGATTTTATAATTTGCGAGATCGGAGGTACAGTTGGCGATATAGAAAGTTTGCCTTTCTTAGAAGCAATTCGTCAGCTTGGGAATGAGTTACCTGATCAGGACGCTATGTTCATACACTTGACTCTGGTCCCTTACCTACAAGCAGCAGGAGAGTTAAAAACAAAACCAACTCAACATTCAGTGAAAGTGCTTCAAAGTGTTGGGATACGTCCTGATATGGTTGTTTGTCGCTGTGACAGACCTATACCAGAATCTCAGAGAAATAAAATAGCTTTATTTTGCAACATTGGTCCGGAATTTGTAGTGCCAGCAATTGATGTTGACACTATTTATCAAGTTCCGATTGATTATCATAGAACTGGTTTTGACGGTCAGGTTTTAAAACATTTTGGTTTAGATCATCAAAAAGAACCAGATCTTGAATCTTGGAAAAGAATTGTAAGTCGTATTCAGGAACCAGAAGGGGAAGTTAAAATCGCTGTAGTGGGAAAATATATTGATCTTCCAGACGCTTATAAATCCTTATCTGAGGCTCTGAGTCACGGAGGAATTGCAAATAATGCACGGGTGAATCTTGACTGGATATCATCAGAGGTTTTTGAGACCAATGAGGGACTGGAAAAACTTGTTGACGTTAATGGTATTTTAGTTCCTGGAGGGTTTGGTGTTAGAGGAGCTTTGGGAAAGATGATGGCAGCAAAATTTGCCCGAGAACAAGTTTTGCCATATTTGGGAATTTGTTTTGGGATGCAAATGGCTGTGATAGAAGCCGCAAGAAATTTAGCTGGTTTAAAAAGTGCAGGTTCTACAGAGTTTGGCACCTGTGAAGATCCCGTTGTTGGATTAATGACGGAATGGCATCGAGATAAATCTATTGAGATAAGAGGAGCGGAAGATAATAAAGGAGGGACAATGAGGCTGGGTTCTTATCCCGCTTTGCTCGAAAAAGGAACTCTAATATCTGACATTTATGGCGATACATCTATAGAAGAGCGTCATAGACATAGATATGAAGTGAATATTGATTACAGAGATAAACTTGAGTCAGCTGGACTTAAATTCTCTGGATTATCACCTGACGGAACTTTGCCGGAAACGATAGAACTTTTGGGCCATCCATGGTTTATTGGTGTGCAATACCATCCCGAACTAAAATCACGACCTTTTTCTCCTCATCCGCTTTTCAGATCGTTTATTGCAGCAGCTCTGGCTCAATCGCGTTTGGTGTAATAATGGCTAAACATAAACGAGTAAAAATTGGCAATTATGTTTTAGGTAATGATTTGCCTTTAAAGATAATTGCAGGGCCTTGCCAGATTGAATCTCGATCTCACGCACTTGAGATGAGCTCTGCCCTATTAGAAATAAGTCAGAAATGTGGTGTCGAAATTATATATAAAAGTAGTTTTGATAAAGCGAACAGGACGTCATTAAGTAGCATTAGGGGGCTTGGTCTTGAAGAATGCTTACCGATTTTCTCTGAGATTCGTGAAGTGACGGGCCTGCCTGTATTAACCGATGTGCATGAAACCGTCCATTGCTCACGAGTTTCTAATGTGGTTGACGTTATTCAAATACCCGCTTTTTTGTGCAGACAAACAGATCTTATCGTTGCTGCGGCTAACACTGGTTGTGTTCTTAATATTAAGAAAGGTCAATTTCTTGCTCCTTGGGACATGCTAAATGTTGTATCGAAAGCATTAGAAGCTGGTAATGAAAACGTTTTAGTGTGTGAGCGGGGTTCGAGTTTTGGTTACAATACACTTGTTTCTGATATGAGATCGATACCCATTATGGCAGATCAAACTAATTGTCCTATTGTTTTTGATGCAACCCATTCTGTACAACAACCAGGAGGTCTAGGAAAATCTAGTGGTGGCCAGAGGGAGTTTGCTCCGGTGTTAGCGCGAGCTGCAGTGGCTGTTGGTGTCTCCGCGGTCTTTGTGGAAACTCATGAAGACCCTGACAACGCACCCAGTGATGGGCCCAACATGCTACGATTGAAAGAGTTACCAGGTATTATTGAAACACTTATTGAGATTGATGAAATAGCTAAAAAAAATCTTATTGATATCAATAAGAAGTAAAAGTTCGAGCAGGGTAATATTATTAATGAGTAAAATAGTAAATATATTGGGACGAGAAATACTGGATAGCAGAGGTAATCCAACAGTTGAGGTTGATGTTTTCGTTGAAAATGGAATTTTCGGACGAGCTGCAGTCCCGTCTGGTGCATCAACAGGAATACATGAAGCAGTTGAGTTGCGTGATCAAATAAAAGGACGTTATAGGGGAAAAGGAGTTCTTAAAGCTATTGGTTTTGTTAATGGAGAAATTCGATCTAATTTATTAGGGCAAGATGTTGGTGATCAAAAAGTAATTGACGAATTATTAATAAGTCTCGACGGGACTGAAAACAAATCAAGGCTAGGAGCGAATTCTATTCTTGGGGTGTCACTTGCGGTTTCAAAAGCTGCAGCAGCTGACCTGGGAATACCTCTATACAAGTATGTAGGTAATGGTGAAGGCAACGTACTACCAGTGCCAATGATGAACATACTTAATGGTGGAGAACATGCTGATAACCCAATAGATATTCAAGAATTTATGATCATGCCTGTAGGGGCTAATAGTCTCTCTGATGCGGTTAGAGTTGGAGCAGAAATTTTTCATACACTACGAGAAATTCTTTCAAAGGCTGGATTAAATACGAATGTTGGAGATGAGGGCGGATTCGCACCAAATCTAAATAGTTCTGAGCAGGCCTTAGATTTTATAATTGGCTCTATTGAGCAGGCAGGTTATGTGCCAGGTGAAGATGTTGTATTAGCGCTTGATGCAGCAGCATCTGAGTTTTATTCGGATGGCATTTATCACTTAAAGGGTGAGGATAAAAAACTGAGCTCACCACAAATGGCAAAGTACCTGGAAAGCTTATGTGCAAAATTTCCTATTATATCTATTGAAGATGGCATGAATGAAGATGATTGGGAGGGTTGGGAATTACTTACTGAACTCGTCGGAGAAAAAATCCAGTTGGTAGGCGATGATTTATTTGTTACAAATCCGAAACGGCTACAATTAGGAATAAATAGAAATGTTGCCAACGCTATCCTTGTAAAAGTCAACCAAATTGGGACTCTTACAGAAACTCTTGAATCAATAGAACTTGCCCATAAATCCAATTATAAGGCTGTTATATCACATAGGTCAGGAGAGACCGAGGATAATACAATTGCCGATTTGGCTGTTGGAACAAATTGTGGTCAGATCAAAACGGGGTCCCTTAGCCGGTCAGATAGATTATCCAAATATAATCAGTTGATTAGAATAGAAAATGATTTGGGGAGTGCAGCTCGTTATGCAGGCAGGGATTTTTTACCAAATAAGTAATACGTTATTTGGGATTTAATACTTGACGACGCGAAACGTATTATGATTCCATACATTTATGTCAGTGTTTGATGATATCAGAGCAAGGGCTCGTCATATATGGTTCACTATGTTTGGAGCTCTGATCCTTGCCTATTTTTCATACCACATGTTTCAAGGCAATCATGGCATAATATCGTTGATGGTCCTTAAAGAGAAAGTTCTCCTGGCTGAGAATATACTTTCAGAAACAAAAGAAACTCATTCTCTATTGCAGGAGAAAGTATCTCTCATGAATAGTGGTAATTTAGATCTTGATATACTTGATGAGAGAACACGTTTGATGTTGAATTATGGTCATTCTAATGATGCTGTGATTCTATATTCTAGCAAATAATTATACAAAATCTTTTATTCCTTGATATTTATCAAATTTTGACAGTGAAATATTTGTGATGGTGACTGCCATGTCTTTGAACTTATATTTCGTGTAAAAATCCGTGATTAACCTATTCTTGGTTAATTTATGCTATTTATCAGTTTTTATTGAGTTTTTCTTGATTTTAGCTTGCTGATTTGCCTTAGTTACCCTACTTCTTGATCATCATTAGTGATTTTGTTAGGGAAAGTTTTGATGTCGGCATCGACAAAAAGTTCAAGTGTTAAGAGTACAAAACGTCCCACTAGAGCTCGGCGACGAAAGTCTACTATTGTTAAAAAACATAGTCGGGAAGAGCTTATAAATTTTTATAAAGAGATGCTCAAAATTCGGCGATTTGAAGAAAAAGCTGGTCAGATGTACGGGTTGGGTTTGATAGGTGGATTTTGTCATCTCTATATCGGGCAGGAAGCAGTGGTGACTGGCATTCAAGCAGCCCTAGAACCTCAAGATACAGTGATAACTACCTATAGAGATCATGGTCATATGCTGGCATGTGGAATGGAGCCCAAGGGTGTTATGGCAGAATTAACGGGTAGGGCAGGAGGATACTCTGCAGGAAAAGGTGGTTCCATGCATATGTTCTCTGCAGAAAAGAATTTTTATGGTGGCCACGGAATAGTTGGCGCAAATGTTCCGCTTGGGACAGGCATAGCGTTTGCTCATAAATATGAAAATGATAATGGGGTATGCCTTACATATTTTGGTGATGGGGCGGTGAATCAAGGGCAAGTTTATGAATCTTTTAATATGGCCGCATTATGGAATCTACCAGTTATATATGTGATAGAGAACAATCGATATGGTATGGGCACATCTGTTGAGCGTGCTTCAGCTGGCAAGGAATTGTGGCAAAGAGGCCAGGCATATGGCATTCCTGGCGAGCAATTAGATGGTATGGATGTTTGCACCGTTAATAACGTGGCTACTAATGCATTGGATTATGTTCGATCAGGTAATGGGCCATATATTCTTGAGATGCAAACTTACAGGTATCGAGGACACTCTATGTCTGACCCCGCGGCTTATAGGTCTAAGACTGAGGTTCAAAAAATTCGCACCGAAAAAGATCCATTAGATAGTCTTAAATTAATTTTGGTTAAAAAGGGTTATGAGACTGAATCAAGTCTTAAAGATTATGATAAAGAAATTCGTGAAATGATAAATGAGGCAGCAGACTTTGCGCAAGAAAGTCCAGAACCTAATCCTTCAGAACTATACACCGATGTTTTGTCTGAATAAGTTTATTAACGCTCCTTAAACGTTATAAGGTGAATAAAGGGTTTAACTCATGAGTATATTAGTAGTAATGCCAGCTCTTTCTCCCACCATGACAGAGGGGAATCTTGTAAAGTGGTTTAAATCTGAAGGTGATGAGGTAGAACCAGGTGATGTTCTTGCAGAGATAGAAACTGATAAAGCTACTATGGAAATAGAATCAACTGATAAGGGCATGATCGGAAAAATTTTAATTTCTTCTGGTGCTGAAAGTGTCAAGGTAAATACGACTTTAGCGGTCATTCTTGAAGAAGGAGAGAATCTTAATCATTTACAGTCTATTTCCGGCTCTATTACTAATGAACAGCTGGAGGCAGCTTCGTCATTAAATGAAGAGAACATACCTGAAACTACCTCTAATACATTGGATTCATTGGAATTAAAAAGAGAGGTCAATGACTTTAAAAAAACAAAAAGATTGACTGTAAGAGAGGCATTAAGAGATGCCATGGCAGAAGAAATGAGAAGAGAAAACAGTGTTTTTTTGATGGGGGAAGAGGTAGGTCAATACCAAGGGGCCTATAAAGTAAGTCAAGGATTGTTAGATGAATTCGGGGATCAACGTATAATTGATACTCCCATCACTGAACAAGGTTTCGCAGGCATAGGCATAGGAGCAGCTCTGAAGGGTTTGTCTCCCATAGTCGAATTTATGACCTTCAATTTTGCTATGCAGGCTATTGATCAAATAATTAATTCAGCCGCTAAAACTCTTTATATGTCTGGAGGGCAAATGAAAGCTCCTATAGTTTTTCGTGGTCCTAACGGAGCAGCCTCTAGGGTCGCAGCACAGCACTCTCAATGTTTTGCCAGCTGGTATTCCCATTGTCCTGGTTTAAAGGTAGTTGCTCCTTATTCTGGGGCTGATGCAAAAGGTTTGCTGAAGTCAGCTATTAGAGATCCTAATCCTATTGTTTTTCTTGAAAATGAGCTTTTATATGGTCAATCTTTTGATGTGCCTGTTTCTGATGATTTCACTGTACCAATTGGTAAGGCAAAAGTTTTAAAAGAAGGATCAGATATAACAATAACAGCATTTTCTCTTATGGTTGAAAGATCCCTCGAATCTGCTGTACAGCTAGAAAAAGAAGGAATATCTGCAGAAGTTATTGATTTAAGGACTCTTCGTCCTTTGGATGTAGATTGCATAATAAGTTCCGTAATGAAAACCAATCGATTGGTTACGGTTGAAGAAGGTTGGCCATATTCTGGAATTGGCTCAGAGATCACGGCTTTAGTGATGGAGCAAGCCTTTGATTGGTTAGACGCTCCGGTTTTGAGGGTTCATGGTGCAGATGTTCCAATGCCATACGCAGCTAATTTGGAAAAATTGGCAATTCCACAGGTACATCAAATTATTTCAGCCGTTAAAAATGCCACCTATAAAGAATAGTTTGTTTTTTTGAGGACACAAACATGCCTATAACAATTTTAATGCCAGCACTTTCACCTACTATGACAGAGGGGAGTCTAGCCAAATGGTTAAAAAAAGAGGGAGAGGATGTCATACCTGGTGATGTTTTGGCTGAGATTGAGACTGATAAAGCGACAATGGAGATAGAAGCCATAGATGAAGGTAAATTAGGAAAAATTTTAGTTCCAGAGGGTAGTGAAGAGATACCTGTTAATTCACCAATTGCAATAATAATTGAGGAAGGCGAAGATGAATCCTCGCTTGAAGAAATAGATGCTCAAGAGTTGCCCGAACAAACAACCGCCTTGAATACGAGTGTTGAAAGCAAAGAACACTCAACAGATATCGAAATTATAGATTCGACTGCGGATCCATCTAATCTGTCTAATGAAGTGGAAGAAGAAAATCCATCTGTTGGTAATGAAGAAAGAATATTTGTTAGTCCGTTGGCTCGCCGTTTGGCAGAAAAACAATCCTTAGACCTGTCTTTGATTAAAGGAACTGGTCCTAATGGACGAATAATCAAATCAGACATTGAGGCTTTTTCTAGTAAAGATTTATCTGTTAAAGCTGATGTAAATGAAAAAAGTTATGAATATTTTCCTGCAGATAATATGCGAAAAACAATTGCCAAGAGATTAACTGAATCCAAAAGAGATGTTCCACATTTTTATTTAAAAGCAGATTGTTTGATAGATAAATTAATGGATGTGAGAGAACAATTGAATGCTCGTGCTAATAACGAGGAATATAAAATATCTGTAAATGATATGATGATTAAAGCATGCGCAGTGGCCTTAATGAAGGTCCCAAATGCGAATGCTTCTTGGGATCGTGAAGGAATCAAACTTTATAAAACGGCAGATATTTCTGTAGCAGTTGCCTTGGATAACGGATTAATCACTCCCGTTATTCGTGATGCAAATGAAAAAGGTCTTCGCTTAATCTCTGAAGAAACTAAACTACTTATTAATAAAGCAAGAAATGGTCAGCTTGCACCTGAAGAATATACTGGGGGGTCTTTCACGATTTCTAATTTAGGTATGTTTGGTGTAAAGGAATTTAATGCGGTTATAAATCCTCCCCAAGGTGGAATTGTTGCAATAGGGGCTGCAGAGCAACGACCTATAGTTAAAAATAATGTTTTAGATGTGGCAACTGTGATTACATGCACTTTGTCATTGGATCATAGGGCTATAGATGGTGCTGTTGGAGCACAGTTTTTAGACACTCTAAAATCACTTATTGAAAACCCAATGGAGATGTTACTTTAAATAATTTAACTCTTGAGGATAAATAAATTGATAGGTAGTAAATTTGATGTAGTGGTTATTGGAGCTGGGCCTGGTGGATATGTTGCCGCCATCCGTTCAGCACAATTAGGCATGAAAACAGCAATAGTTGAAGCTGCAGAATTAGGGGGCGTTTGCCTTAATTGGGGCTGTATACCAACTAAAGCATTACTGAGAACTGCGGAGATCTATAAGAACATAAAGAACGCTGATCAATATGGATTGTCTGTTTCGGGAGTAAGTATAAATATTGATAAAGTTATTAAAAGATCTCGGGAAATATCTAATCAACTCAATCAAGGTGTAAGCTATTTACTTAAAAAGAACAAAGTAGAGATAATTAAAGGGTGGGGGAAAATCGAAAAAGGTTCGAATGGTGAAATACGGGTTTTAGTGGATGAGGCCCCTGAGGAACATAAAATTTTGAAAGCCACGAATGTAATTTTAGCAACAGGAGCGAGGGCCCGTCATTTACCTGATTGCCATTCAGATGGAAAATTAATATGGACTTATCGAGAGGCAATGACACCCGATTCTTTGCCAAAATCTCTTCTGGTAGTTGGATCTGGAGCAATTGGAATTGAATTTGCATCATTTTACAACACGTTAGGTTCAAAAGTTACCGTTGTAGAAATTCTTGATCGGATATTACCTCAGGAAGACACTGAAATTTCCGAACTGGCACGCAGCTCTCTGGAAAAAGAAGGGATCGAAATCCATACTAGCTCTAATATCAAGGGCTTAAATGCAGGTAAAAACAGTGTTGAGTTGAAAATTGAAATAAATGGAGATGAAAAAAATAAAAAATTTGATCGAGCAATTGTTGCTATTGGTATTTTGGGTAATGTTGAGGGTTTAGGCTTAGAAAAGACAGAGGTCGTAGTCGAAAATCATCATGTCGTTACAGATGAATGGTGTCAGACGAATGAAAAAAGCATTTGGGCAATTGGTGATTTGGTCGGCCCTCCATGGTTGGCGCATAAGGCAGAGCATGAGGGAGTAATAGCTGTTGAAAGAATTGCGGGAATGGATGGTTTGATGCCGTTAGATGTAACACAGATACCTAGTTGTACGTACTCTATACCACAAGTTGCTTCAATAGGACTGACTGAAATTAAAGCTAAAGAGTTAGGGTACGAAATTAGGGTCGGACGATTTCCTTTTAAAGCAAATGGTAAAGCGCTAGCCCTTGGGGAGCCTGGGGGACTGGTAAAAACTATATTTGATGTTAAATCTGGGGAATTACTGGGCGCTCACATGATAGGGAATGAAGTTACTGAATTAATACAAGGCTATGGTATCGCAAAAGCGTTAGAAACCACAGAAGATGAATTAATACACACAGTGTTTCCTCATCCAACACTCAGCGAATCAATGTATGAATCTGTCCTTAATGCCTATAACAGGGCAATTCACATTTAGCAGGATAAAACATTGGTTGAAAATAAATCAATTATAAGGCACCCCGAGAAACGCAATAACAAAAGTAATCCAATACCCCGTAAGCCTGAGTGGATTAGGGTAAAAGCGCCCATAGGTAAAACTTATACTGAGACTAAAAATTTAATCAGAAAGTTAAATCTTAAAACTGTTTGTGAGGAAGCGTCATGTCCGAACATTGGTGAATGCTGGGAAAGGAAACATGCTACCTTCATGATAATGGGTGATACCTGCACTAGAGCTTGTTCTTTTTGTAATGTGAAAACTGGAATACCAAAGCCACTGGATATAAATGAGCCAACTAACGTCGCAATATCGGTTATGTCTCTAGAACTACAACACGTCGTAATCACATCTGTTGATCGAGATGATCTAGAAGATGGTGGAGCGCATCATTTTTCGAGAGTAATAAGAGCTATACGCGAAACCTGTCCAAATACAACTATAGAAATATTAACGCCAGACTTTAAGAATAAAACAGGTGCTGTAGAAATTATTAGGTCAAATCCACCAGATGTTTTTAATCACAACCTAGAAACTGTACCAAGGCTTTATCCTACAATTCGACCTGGGGCTAGATACTTCACTAGTTTGAACCTGTTGAATGACATCAAAATAAAAAGTCCTAATACTTTTACAAAATCAGGCCTGATGGTTGGGATCGGTGAAACGCGTGAAGAAGTATTACAGGTGATGGATGATCTACGTTCAGCGAACGTAGACTTTTTGACTATAGGTCAGTATCTGCAACCCACGGTGAAGCACGCGCCAATAAACAATTTTGTTACTCCAGACGAATTTGAGGCCTATGCTTCTCAAGCACGTGGGAAAGGTTTCTTGATGGTATCAGCGAGCCCATTAACGCGTTCCAGTTACCATGCAGATACAGATTTCAAGAAACTTAAAATGGCTCGACTAGCTAAGCAGAACGATATAAAAAATTAATCTATCAGGATTATACTTGAACGTGCCTACTCATAATGAAATCAAGCTATTACCACATAGGCCTTCGCAATTATTCGATCTGGTCTCTGATATTGAAAAATATCCAGAGTTTTTGCCCTGGTGTTTGTCGGTCAGTCAAATTAGCTGTAAGCAAGAATCTGATCATGAAATAATTATAGCTGATATGGAAATTGGTTTTCAGTTTTTTCGAGAAACAATAAGAACCAGAGTAATTCTGAACCGTCCGGATGACAATGAAAATGGCGGTAGTGTAGAAGTAGAATATATAAATGGTCCACTTAAGTACTTAAGGAATCATTGGTTGTTCAAGCCTGTAGATATGAAAAGTTGTGAATTAGACTTTTTTGTTGAATTTGAATTTAAGTCAATTTTATTCCAGCAACTAATAGGAAGTTTATTTCATCAGGCTGTAAAAAAAATGGTATTGGCATTTGAGGTAAGGGCAAAGGAATTATTTGGGGATGATTGATTTCTAAGCGCAATCGTTTAATTGTCCTCTAAAAACTTTCTAATAATTGAAAAAGCCGTTTGCACTGTAGCATCTCTTATTGCTGAACGTGATCCGGGAAAGTTCTGTTTCAAAGTATAGCTTGACCTTCCTCTTCCTGAACAAGCGAAATGAACTAACCCAACTGGTTTGTCTGTAGTGCCACCTCCTGGTCCAGCGACCCCAGTTACGGCAATGGTTATGTCAGACATTGAGCGTGATAAAGCACCTTCAGACATAGCGATGGCAACTTCTTCGCTCACTGATCCATGGAGCGCAATTAATAAATTTGGAACTCCTAAAAGTTCAATTTTCGCCTCATTTGAATATGTAATAAATCCTCTATCTATAACGTCTGATGATCCGGGTATTTCTGTCAAGCATGAGATGATTAGTCCTCCCGTACACGATTCTGCAGTCGCTAACCTGATGTCGGACCTCTTGCATAGTTCAAGAATTTGGTTGGCATCATAGAGTAATTGTTCATCAAACATCATTAGTTATCCCAGAATTGATTGAAAAATAGGTATGTTTGGACTAGTTCCAAACCAAATTGCTATCAGGGATACTAATATTCCTGAGTATAATCCAGCTATTACATCATCCATCATAATGCCCAATCCACTAGGTAAACGTTCAACAGCTTTACATGGCCATGGTTTAAAAATGTCTGCAAACCTAAAAAGTACAAAAGCAATAATATAGTAATGCCAATCACTAGCAATTGGTAAAATAGACAGCCACATACCAATAAATTCATCTATTACTACTTCAGAAGGATCACTATCATCTAGTGTTTGTGCATGACTACTACTGACAAAAATTCCGATAACAAATCCAAGAAATATTCCAACCGACAAAAGCCATGTTCCTCCTAGCATATAGAGTAATGAAGCCACAGGGATTGCGGCGAAAGAAGCCCAAGTTCCCGGAGCTAGGGGTAATTTTCCTATTCCACCTCCAGTCGCTATAAAAGAAGCTAATCTGAGTAATGATGTAGGTTTGTTATTGTGATTGTTCATAAAAAACTATAATTGTGTTTTAGTGTCTATGATAGCCATTGAAACCGTAGCGATAGCTCCAATTCCTTGATCTTTAGGACTTAAGCCTAGACCGTCAGTTGTGGTTGATTTTATGCTCACACAATCTACTGAGACGTCCAACAAGGAGGATAATCTATTGCGCATATCATTTCTATAGGGCGAAATTCTGGGTTCTTCACACACGATTGTTACGTCTATATGACTTATATGACCTTTTTTGATCTTCATTAGCTCTAGTGATTTTTCTAGAAATACACTTGAATCAGTATTGGCCCATCTCTCGTCATCAGTAGGAAAATAATGACCTATATCACCAGCGCTCAATGCCCCAAGAATAGCATCAGTGATGGCGTGTAAAACTACATCGCCATCAGAGGTGGCAATCAAGCTTTTATCCGATGGTATTGTTATGCCTGACAAACGTATTCCATTGCCAGGCCCTACTCGATGAACATCGTATCCAGTAGCTGTTTTTATTAAGGTTTTAGTTGATAAAATGCGCTTTAACCAAATTAGATCATTTTGATCAGTAACCTTTATATTTTCGTCAGATCCGGCTATTGGAACACAGATTTTTCCAAATTTCTCAAAAATTATTGAATCATCGGTTGCTTCTACGAACTCTGCTGAGCGATGAGCTTCTAAAATCATTTTAAAGTTAAAACCTTGAGGTGTTTGAATTCGCCACAAGTCGTTACGGTCAATACTTGAAGGTACGCCCTTATTTATACCCTTCTTAATAGTATCCTTTATGGGAAGAACCGGTATAACTCCGTTCGATACGTGAAGTTTTTCTAAAACACGATTAATAAGTTCGGATGAAACTAAAGGTCTAGCTCCATCGTGAATCAGCACATACGAAGGATTAATTTCTTCGATAGATTCTAATCCAAGTTTTACAGATTCTTGTCGAGTATTACCCCCGAAGGTTGGAGGCAGCAGCTTTAGGTTTTTAACGGTATTTTGATAAAGGTCTTGATGGTTCTTATTTATTACGACTTTTACGTGGCTTATATTAGGATGACATAGAAATGTTTCTATAGTCAGCCGTAACAATGAACGACCATCAACATTAATATATTGTTTAGGAATATTTCCTGGCAGACGATTACTTACGCCTGCAGCTACTATTAGGACAACGGTATCAATCAATTGTTTTTCTATCATCTTTTTCTAATTTAAATTAGGTCTACGAAAATATAACCCAAGATTAATATATTATTTTGTATGTGTTGTAAGGTACTATAAATAAAGTGTATGGTGCCTATAATTTATGCAAATGATAATGGTGCCTATTTTATGAGCTGCAATAATAGCATTACTGTTGGTAATGTCCGAATTCCTAGTAGAGTTTTTTTAGCTCCGTTGTCTGGCATCAGTGATCAGCCATTTCGAAAAATTGTAAATAAGTATTCTACGGGTCTCGTTTATTCGGAAATGATTGCTAGTGCAGAAGTAATTAGAAGCACAAAGCAATCAAAACGCAAATCAACATTAATAGGAGAAGAGGGACCAATAGCTGTCCAACTAGCTGGCACAGAGCCATATTTAATGAGCGAAGCAGCCAAAATATTAGAAGAAAGGGGAGCACATATTATTGATATAAATTTTGGATGCCCTGCAAAGAATGTTGTTAAAAAGTTATCTGGTTCTGCGCTTATGCGAGATCTGTCATTAGCAACAAAAATTATGGATGCAGTTGTTAAAAGTGTTCATATACCAGTCACTGTCAAAATGAGAATGGGCTGGGATCACGATACCCTTAATGCCCCGCAACTTGCCATGTTGGCAGAAGGAGTTGGGGTGCAAATGATTACTGTTCACGGAAGAACTAGGTGTCAGTTTTTTAAAGATCAGGCTAACTGGAAGTTTATTAAAAAAGTTAAAAACTCTGTAAGTATTCCAGTGATAGCAAACGGAGATATAAGAAACTGTGAAGATGCAATTAATTGCCTCGCTGAATCTGGCGCCGATGGAATAATGATTGGCCGTGCATCTCAGGGGAGGCCTTGGTTGTTAGGACACATCACGCAGTTCTTAGAAAATGGAGTTGTAATTCCGTTCCCTTCTATGTCCGAGAGAAAAACTTTGGCTATAAATCATTTTTTTGAAATGCTTCATCATTACGGAATCGAGAGTGGTGTTCGTAATTCAAGGAAACACATGACCTGGTATTCTAGAGATATATCTGGGGCTAATGTTTTCAGAAATATAATAAATAATACAATGGATCCTTTTGTTGTTAAATCAGCAATTGAGAAATTTTTCCAATCTAACAAGCAGGTTTATGAGTATGACTAATATGGAAAACTCATCTCAATTAACTTTATCAGGCGGATCAATTGATGCTGAATCACTCATAAATTCTTTGTTTGATGCCGTTATTTTGGTGGATAATGAAAATATTATATGTTTTGTCAATTATGCAGCAGAGAAGTTACTAGGAATTAGCGCTTCTCTTTTAATTGGCCTAGAACTTAAAGTTCTTATACCGCTCGATTCAGCTCTATTTTCTATTATTGAACAATGCCGTAGATCTTCTTCTTCAGTGGTTGAGTCTGATGTTCATTTAGAAAGTCCAAAAATAGGTTCACACGACATTGATGTTAGAGCAACCACTTACATGGAGGGTAGTGATTATATTGTTTTAATGCTTCAAACACATTTGATGTCACGTCAAATAGGAAAGAACATTACTAATCGGGGCTCTGTAAGGTCTGTAGTGGCGATGGCCTCTATGCTTGCACATGAGGTTAAAAACCCATTATCTGGAATAAGAGGAGCCGCACAGTTATTGGAAGATGAGGTCAGTCAGGAAAGCTTAGGTCTTACAAAATTAATTTGTGATGAAACCGATAGGATTGTATTGCTGCTCGATCGCATGAGCTTTTTTTCTGATACCCAACCACCTAAAAGGAACCATATAAACATTCACGAAGTACTAAACCATGTTTGCCAACTGGCACAAAATGGGTTTGGACGTCATGTTAAAATTATTGAAGAGTACGATCCATCTTTACCTGCAGTGTATGCTAACCGCGATGAATTAGTACAAGTTTTCCTTAATTTATTGAAGAACGCTGCAGAAGCGGCACCAAAAAGTGGTGGACAAATAGAGATTCTAACTCGTTATCGACACGGTACAAGAATTTCTGTTTCTTCTAGTAATGAATATATTGATCTTCCTATGGAAATCATTATTAGTGATAATGGTGAAGGGGTTCCTGATGACATAAAGCCGTGTTTATTTGACCCATTTGTGACAACTAAAAAAAATGGAAGTGGTTTGGGTTTAGCTCTTGTTGCAAAGATTATTGATGCGCACGGGGGTATTGTTGACCTAATCAACACGGACAGGAAAACAGAGTTTCGTGTACTTCTTCCAAGAAACTCTACGTTAATGAAGAACAAATCATGAGTTATGCTTCTATATTAATTGCTGATGATGATCAGGGGATAAGAACAGTACTTAGTCATGCTCTAGGTAGAATGGGACACGATGTGCGTACAACCAGCAATGCAGCAAATCTATGGCGTTGGGTATCTAATGGCGATGGTGATCTGGTTATCACCGATGTAATTATGCCAGATGAAAATGGACTAGACTTAATACCTCGAATACGAAAGCTTAGACCAGACTTAAGAATAATAGTTATGAGTGCACAAAGCACACTGTTAACTGCTATTAGAGCCACTGAAAGGGGAGCCTTTGAATATATACCTAAACCATTCGATTTGAAGGATTTGATAGAGATAGTTCAAAGAGCTTTAAACTCGAATGATGAGTGGCCCTCGTTCGACCAAGTAGATGAGTCAAACTCTACTAACGAGGACAAATTACCTTTAATTGGTCGGTCCCCAGCCATGCAGGAAATATATAGAGTTGTTGCACGATTAATGGGAACTGATCTAACCGTTTTAATAACTGGTGAATCTGGTACAGGTAAAGAACTAGTTGCAAAAGCTTTGCATGATTATGGAAAAAGAAATTATGGTGAATTTGTTGCGGTGAACATGGCGGCAATACCCAGAGAACTTGTAGAGAGTGAATTATTTGGGCATCAGAAGGGGGCCTTCACGGGCGCAACCACAAAAAAGGTTGGGCGTTTCGAACAAGCAGATGGTGGAACTCTTTTTCTTGACGAAATTGGTGATATGCCAATAGAAGCACAGACTAGATTATTAAGGGTTTTACAGGAGGGAGAGTATACAACTGTTGGAGGCCAGTCTCCTATCAGTTCAAATGTTCGGATAATAGCCGCGACTCAAAGAGACTTGAGGACAGCCGTACGCCAAGGGATGTTTCGTGAAGATTTGTTTTATCGTCTAAATGTAGTGCCACTTAGAATTCCACCCTTGCGTGAAAGAACTGAAGATATTCCTGAATTGGTATCGCATTTTCTTGAAAAAACCAAGGTTGATGGCTCTAGCGTTAAATCCATTGAGAAATCAGCCTATGATCGGCTTAAAGAATATCGTTGGCCAGGTAACGTTAGAGAACTAGAGAATCTTATTCAACGACTTTCAGTTCTGTATAGTCAACAAATTGTTGACGTTGGGATGATAGAGGCCGAGCTTTCTGATACCTCAGTAAACACAGAACTAGAATTAAAGAAAAGCAATCAATCATTAGAAGAGTTTGTAGAGGACTATCTACGAGACTACGTATTTTCTGAAGGATCTAAATCCGCTAAACGTGGTCTGTATTCTAGGTCAATTAGGGAGTTTGAAAGACCATTGATAGCAGTTACATTAGAAATGACTAATGGTAATCAAATTAAAGCTGCCGAGCTTTTAGGTTTGAATCGTAACACTTTACGCAAAAAAATAAGAGAACTAGATATTGAGATAATGCGTGGAATAAAGTGAATTAACGTTAACTAACTGATTATAGTTAACTTTAATTACTGATGCTGTAATTATATTAAAGATACGTTTTTTGTGTTTACCTAATTGGACATCAGGAGGTCACTAAGAAGTTGAGCGCTAATGTCAAAGACAAAAGTCAGACATCTGGAAGTGATGTAGAGCCTTTAATGGTTCGCTTAATTGGAAGCAGGGTAGGTAATGGAAATCTGGGTCGTTGGTTTTCAATTGCCTTAATGATCCTGGCTGCTTTTGCTGTAGCGGCGACATTTATATCTATAACTAATGTATCTCGATTTGGCATAACCCAAGAAACGGTTCTCTTTCTCATTGTTGTTGACTTAGCTCTTGTTTTACTGCTTGGGGTTACGATCACTTGGATCTTAGTTCGGTTATTGACCAGAAGAAGGGCTGGATCTATCGGAGCTAGGCTTCATATCAAACTTGTTTCTCTGTTTTCCCTTGTTGCAGTTTTGCCGGCGATTATTGTCGTAATTCTTGCTGCTCTTATCTTTAACACACAAGTCCAAGCTTGGTTTGATGAAAGAGTTCGCACAGCTGTAGAAAACTCCGTGGTTGTAGCTGATGCATATCTCGCAGAGCATAAGCGTGTTATTGCAGCCGATGCAGTAGCTATGGGGAAAGACTTAAATCGTAGCTGGCCTCGTTTTGCTACAAACCTTTCACTAATTGAAAGAACTGTAAACATACAAGCGGCCCTTAGAAACTTACCAGAAGCAATGGTTTTTGATGAAAAGGGGCATATTATTGCTAGAGCAGGATTAACAGCTTCTTTAGAGCTAGAATGGCCTTCTAATAATGCTTTTGAACAGGCAAACAGAGGGGAAATAGTTATATTAACTAGTAACGCAGACGATAGGGTTCGTGCTCTGATTGGTCTGAACACAATACCTCAGGCCTATCTTTATGTTGGAAGGTGGGTTGATTCTAATATTATTGGCTACGTTGAAAGAACTCAAGAAGCCGCCCAAAAATACGCCCAGCTTGAATCACGACGCACAGGTTTGCAACTTCAATTCGCAACTATTTTTGTTATAGTTACACTGCTGCTTTTACTAGTTGCGGTGGGAGTTGGTCTAGGCTTTGCCAATCGAATGACTGGGCCAATTACTAAGCTGGTGAGAGGAACGGAGTTAGTTCGTTCAGGAAACCTAGGTGTTCGTATAGATGGTGATGATGCAAAAGATGAGCTAGGGATATTAACACGAGCATTTAATCGAATGACAAGGCAACTAGATGAACAACGTAGCGAGTTAGTTGAAGCAAACAGACAGTTAGAAGACCGCAGAAGATTTACAGAAGCTGTTTTAGCTGGAGTGTCGGCTGGTGTAATAGGGCTTGATCAAGAGGCTAGAGTAAATTTACCAAATAGATCTGCATCAACCTTACTTGGTGCGGGAGTAGGTGAGCTAGCAGGACAGCCTCTAGCAGTTGTGGTTCCTGAAATGGCTGAATGTCTTGAATTAGCACTAACTAATACTGATCGTTTAGTCGAAGACGACGTTACACTAACTATAGGTGAGGAAAGTAGAACTCTACACGTACGAATAGCTGCTGAATATGATAACTCAGAATCAGTTATTGGATATGTTGTAACTTTCGATGATATGACTGAGTTGCTTTCGGCGCAAAGAAAAGCAGCTTGGGCGGATGTGGCCAGACGGATAGCGCACGAGATTAAAAACCCTCTTACGCCCATACAACTGTCCGCTGAAAGATTGAAGCGTAAATATGCAGAAGAAATCATCTCAGATCGTGAAACATTTGAACAATGTACTGATACCATAGTTAGGCAGGTTACAGATATCGGCAGAATGGTTGATGAGTTTTCTGCTTTTGCAAGAATGCCCAATCCAATCTTTTTAGACACAAATTTAGTTGAGCTTTGTAAGCATCCATTTGTTCTTCAGCAAAATGCCCATCCAGAGATATCCTTTCACTATCAATATAATCAAGATGAAATCCATGCATCCTGCGATGAAGGTCTCATTACTCAAGCGTTAACAAACCTCTTACGTAACTCCATAGAGGCAATTGAGGAACGTATTTCTGATGAAAATAGGAATCAACATTTCAATGGGGAAATATCTCTACTACTTCATAAGGAAGATAGTTCGGTTACAATTACTGTTATAGATAATGGTAAAGGGTTACCTGAAACACAACGGGATAGATTAACGGAGCCTTATATTACAACCCGAACCAAAGGTACTGGGTTAGGGTTAGCAATTGTTAAACGAATTGTTGAGCAACATGAGGGATATCTGCGCCTAGAAGACATAGATAAGACTGATTATCCGATTAGTGAACCTAAAAAAAGTATAAAAGGAGCAAAAATAAGTATTGTTTTTCCTGTTAGATCCGAATCTTCCAAGAGTGGTAAAAAATGAACAATAAACGTCAAACGCGTATTGTGGTTAGTAGGGTTTAATGGCAAACGATATTTTGATAGTCGACGACGAAGATGATATACGCCTGCTGATATCGGGTGTCTTAGACGATGAGGGTTATGAAACCCGAGATGCTAGTAATAGTCAGCAGGCAATAGAGGAACTGGGTATAAGACGTCCAAGTCTTATAATACTAGATATATGGCTTGAAAACAGCGATCTGGATGGAATGCAACTTCTGAATAAACTTTATCTTGAGTGCCCAGAGATTCCTGTGGTCATGATAAGTGGACATGGATCGATAGAAATGGCGGTCCAGGCTATTAAGATGGGCGCTTATGACTTTATAGAGAAACCTTTTAAATCTGATCGTCTTCTACTTATAGTATCGCGGGCGATTGAAGCTGCACGATTGAGACGAGAAAATGAAGAACTTCGCCTGAGGGCAGGGGCAGAGGCTGAGTTGATAGGAAATTCGACATCTATAAATCAGTTAAGACAGGCGATTGAAAAAGCTGCGCCTACGGGAAGCAGAGTTTTAATTTATGGGCCTGCTGGTTCGGGAAAAGAAGTTGCTGCTCGAATGTTGCATCGTTTTTCTTCGCGTTCAGAACAGCCATTTGTTGTCATAAATTGTGCAACCATGGCTCCTGAAAGAATGGAGTTAGAGCTATTTGGGTCAGAATCTGACACAACTGTTAATGAGAATGGATCTGCCAGAATAGGTTTATTTGAACAGGCACACACAGGCACTCTGCTTTTGGATGAGGTGGCAGACATGCCCATTGAAACACAAGGGAAAATAGTAAGAGCTCTTCAAGAACAAACGTTTGTTCGCATCGGAGGAACTCAGAAAGTAAGGGTTGACGTTCGGGTTGTGGCCACAACAACTAAAGATATGACTGCTGAAATTGCAGCCGGTAATTTCCGCGAGGATTTATATTATAGATTGAATGTTGTTCCACTGGAAGTGCCAAATCTCTCTCAACGAAAAGATGATGTTCCTGTTTTAGCTGATTATTTTATGAATCAATCATCCCAACTTTCTGGTCTCGCTCCCAAAAAAATTGGAACTGACGCGATGGCGTCGCTGCAAGGATATACTTGGCCTGGAAATGTAAGACAACTTCGGAATGTTATTGAATGGCTACTAATAATGACACCAGTAGAACATGACAGGCCAGTTCAAGTTGATATGTTGCCTCCTGAAATAGGAGGAATATCTCCCTCTATACTTCGACAAGATACCAGTGTCGAACTTTTAAGTTTATCTCTCCGCGATGCTCGAGAGGAATTTGAAAGGCAATACCTGGGAGCTCAAATCACACGTTTTGGTGGCAATATATCGAGGACAGCAAGCTTTGTAGGTATGGAAAGATCTGCTTTACATCGAAAATTAAAGTCCTTGGGGGTGCAGAGTGGCGTAGCTGGATCAGGTCAACCAACAAATGGAACAGCGGAGGATATCCCTAGTTCAAGTAGTCAGTCGTAAAACGCTATCGGAATATTAAAGTGTCGACAAGGTGATCTTAGAAAATGAAAACAATTATATGTGGAGCCGGTCAGGTAGGGTCAAATATCGCTAAAGAATTAGCGAGTGAGAGAGTTGACGTTACTGTCGTTGATCAGAGTGTTGAGCTCATAGCTCGAATAAGAGATACTCTAGATGTTCGTGCTATGGTCGGTCATGCTTCTTTGCCAGATGTTCTTGAAGCAGCCGGAGCAGCTGATGCTGACATGTTGATTGCAGTAACATTTGCAGATGAAGTAAATATGATTGCATGCCAAGTAGCGCACTCACTTTTTAATGTTCCAACCAAAATAGCGCGTATACGTGAACAGAGTTATAGAAAGCAGATTTGGTCAGACCTTTTTAGTCATGACAATATGCCAATCGATGTCATTATATCCCCTGAGATAGAGGTGGCAAAAGCTATTAGCCGTAGGTTTACTGTTCCCGGCTCATTCGAAATAATTCCGTTGGCAGATAACAAGTTACGTTTAATTGGCGTTAGATGCGAGGAAGAATGTCCAATAACAAATACTCCGTTGCGTCAGCTAACTTCTCTATTTCCAGATCTAAATATTACTATAGTTGGTATTATTAGAGAAAATAGATCTATGGTTCCACGAGGAGACGATCACTTAGAAATTGGAGATGAAGTATATCTTGTAGTGGATGCACAACAAATAGAGCGTGCAATGTCTGCATTTGGCCATGATGAACCCGAGGCACGGCGAGTGGTGATAATTGGAGGAGGAAATATTGGTCAAAGCTTAGCTTCTAATGTTGAAGAACAATTTACAGGGGTAAGTGCGAGTTTAATCGAAATTGATAAAGAAGTTGCGATGAATGCGGCTCAGGCGCTTGCAAAAACAACTGTAATAAACGGTGATGCCTTAGATCCAGAAATCTTGGTTGAAGCCAATATCGGAAATTCAGCAACAGTAGTAGCAGTTTCTAATGATGACGAGGTTAATATACTAGCTTCATTATTAGCAAAAAGATATGGAGCCGAACGAGCCGTAACTTTAGTGAATACTATGACTTACAATCCTCTTCTTGCACCATTAGGAATTGACGTTGTCGTTAGCCCTAGAGCGATAACCGCATCCACAATACTACAGCATGTCCGCAGGGGAAGTATTAGGTCGGTGCATTCTATTGGAGAGAATTTTGGTGAGGTTATCGAGGTAGAGGCGCTAGAAACCTCCAGTTTAGTTGGTCAGACAATACTTGACTCTCGATTACCTTCGGGGGTCATCGTAGCAGCAGTTCTTAGGGATGGAAGCATAATTAGAGTTGACAAAAATACTAGAATTCATGCTGGTGATAGAGTTATTTTGTTTGCTACAAAAGGAGCCATTAGAAAGGTTGAAAAATTATTTTCAGTCCGTCTAGAGTTCTTTTAACTGTTGTCAAGCACTAGTAACTAGTTAATATATTAGATTAATATGTATTGTTAGTGCACTGTAAATAATGGTTAAAAAATGTAGATAAACCATTTATAGTATTTAGCTGGATAATTTATACAATAATTGAGTTCTTTCTATTCTATTGAATTATAGGTTAAACTATTTGTTCAGTAAAACTAAACCAGAAGTTAATGTAAGGTTAAGAGCTATTATATAACGTAAACCTAGGGATTAATTCGAACGGTAAGAAATTCTATCCTAAAACAACAAAAATAAAGTCTGGGGTTTGAAAAATGGCTGGGGAGAAATCACAAAACGTTCAAGATGTTTTTTTGAATCATATACGTAAGAGTAAGGTCCCAGTAACTGTTTTTTTGGTAAATGGTGTTAAATTGCAAGGCATAGTAACCTGGTTTGATAATTTCTGTGTATTTTTGAGAAGAGATACTCATTCACAGCTTGTTTATAAGCACGCTATTTCAACAATTATGCCATCAACTCCAATACAGTTATTTGAACCGCCGCCTGAAGAATTAGACGCTGAAGAGTAATATATAAATCTTGGTTTCATATAACGGTAAAGATAAAATAGAAGCGGGACAGGGTAGTCTCGAACGGGCGATTGTACTGCAACCCGATCTGGGGTCCTCTGCTATTGGCAATAGAAACCCAGACACTATGTTGATTGAAACAATAGGTCTCGCTGAATCAATTGGCTTAAAGGTAGTTACCTCAAAAGTTGTTAATGTAAAAAAACCGCATCCTGCTACTCTTTTTGGTCCAGGAAATATTTCAGATTTTAAATCTCAAGTTATATCGAACAAAGCTAGTCTTATAATTATAGGGGCTCCTATAACTCCAGTTCAGCAAAGAAACTTGGAACACAAATGGAACACAAAAGTTATTGATAGGACAGGGCTCATAATTGAAATCTTTGGTGACCGTGCTAGAACAAAAGAGGGTTCGTTACAGGTGGAACTTGCTGCTCTAACGTATCAAAGAAGTAGATTAGTTAGATCTTGGACGCATTTGGAACGTCAAAGAGGTGGGGCAGGGTTTCTTGGTGGACCGGGAGAGAGACAGTTAGAACTTGATAGACGTTTAATTGATCAACGGTTGGCTAAAATTAAAAAACAGTTAAGCAGAGTCAGCAGGACTCGTGGCTTACATCGCTCAGCGCGGAAACGCGTACCATACCCGATAGTCTCACTGGTTGGTTATACGAACGCTGGTAAATCTACTCTGTTTAACAATCTCACAAATTCAAAAGTATTAGCTGAAGACATGTTGTTTGCTACTCTGGATCCTACTATGCGCGCTTTATCGCTTCCTAGTGGGCAAAACATAATCTTGTCCGATACTGTAGGGTTTATACAAGACTTACCCACCCATTTAATAGCAGCTTTTAGATCAACGCTAGAAGAGGTTGTTTCATCAGATATAGTACTTCACGTAAGGGACATCTCACACGATGAAACAGAGCAACAACAAAAAGACGTTAGCCTAATACTAGCTAATTTATTTAATGATTCATCTCTAGACACAGATAATATTCCACCAATAATTGAAATTTTCAACAAAACAGATTTACTAAAGAAAGAGCGCTATGACTATTTCCAAAACATTGCTTCAAGGAAGGAAAATGTAATAGCCGTATCGGCTTTGACAGGGGAGGGTTGTTTAGAGTTACTAAAAAAAATATCTGAGCATATTTTGTCAGAGCATGTAGTTTTAGATATAAAAATCCCTCTCAATGACGGTGCAATGCTGGCCTGGCTTTATCAAAATGGGGATATAATAGAAAGAAGAGATGGTGATCAACATTTTCACATATCAGTTTGTTTAAGCCCGACGAATCACATTCGATATATAAATCGGATGTCTGAAAACGGCAAAATATAAGAATGAATTAAGTCATGTCTCTTTTAAAAATTGATGTCGAAAAGATCACCCAATTGTTAATAGAGGTTTCTGTTAAAATAATACTGCCTAGTCATAATAAACTTAATCCTTCAGACATAGAGGAAAAAGATTATGGTGAATTAACTACCATAGCTGATATTAAAGCTGAAGCTTTTCTATCCCAAAGGTTATGTGAACTTTTGCCGGGTAGTTATGTGATAGGCGAAGAGGCTGCCTACAAAAGAAAAGATCTATTTAATTTATTGAGTGATGATAACCCTGTATGGATTATTGACCCAATTGATGGCACACACAATTTTGCTAAAGGTAGTGATAATTTTGCCGTGATAATTGCATTAGTTGTTTCAGGACAAACATTAGCTGGCTGGATTTATGAGCCTGTTTCAAAGAAAATTGCCCGAGGAGAACTAGGATCTGGCGTTTATGTGGACAATAACAAGGTTACACTGGTCAATAGTATAAACGAGAATAAACATGATGGGATTGCAGCAAGCTATTTATTTGATTTACTTAGGCAGGATAGAGTTCATGTCGGAGAGTTAAATAGACCCAATTGTGCTGGGCACGAGTACATTCAGTTGTTGGAGTCTAATATAAGTTTTACTGCCTATACTAGGTTAAGGCAGTGGGATCATGTCGCTGGAAGTTTTTTAATAGTTGAATCTGGCGGAACAAGCGCTTTAGTCGATAACAACGAGTATAATTCGACGATAAATCAAGGCAATCTTTTAAGTGCATTGAATGATGATATATGGCATAAAATCGTCTCACTATTAGAAAATAATGATAAATATTAGATTGTTTGTCGGGTGAGGGGAGTAGTTACAGTTAAATCCCTAGAGCTAAATATTAAAATTAATTTTTGGCTTTTCTTAATTTATCCAGTCACTTTTTTCGCTTTCTCCCATAATGCATTAAGCTCTTGCGGGGGTATGCTATTTTGATCTTTGCTAGAACTGAGAAAACGTTCAAGAATACGAAACCTTTTCTCAAATTTAAAGTTAGCTGCTCTTAAAGCTGTTTCAGAATTTATGTTGAGATGACGGAGCAGGTTAATGCAGGCAAAAATCAAATCACCTGCCTCGTCTAATATTCTATCTTCATTATTGGTTGAGGTGAGTTCATGTTTAAGCTCACCTAACTCTTCTAGAACTTTTTCTAGGACAGGGTTTATGTCATCCCAATCAAACCCGATTGTCGCAGCTCTCTGCTGGAGTTTTTCTGATCTCATCATTGAGGGAAAATTATTGGGTATGTTGTCAAGGACGCTAATGTCTTTACCTTCACGAATTGATTTCTCTTCTCTTTCCTTGGCTTTAATCTTTTCCCAACTAGTTTCTTGTTGCTCCGAATTTTCAACTTTATTTTGAGAATATATATGAGGGTGACGATGCTTTAATTTGTTTACCACCGAGTTAATTACGTCATTTATATTAAATTCATCAATTTCTGATGCCATCTGTGAATGGAATACAACTTGCAATAGAAGATCCCCAAGTTCTTCTTTTAATGCCTCGAAGTCTTTTTTGTCTATTGCGTCAGCGACCTCATATGCTTCCTCTATTGTGTACGGAAGAATAGAGTCAAATGTCTGAGACTTATCCCACTCACAGCCGTTAATAGGGTCCCTTAATTCTTTCATTACCTCTAAAAGGTTATCAAGCTTATTAATTGTCATGTGCACTTTTTCTTCTAATTATTATTTTCGTTTTTTGATTCGGTCTTATTGTGTATTAGCGTATAATATATATTATGTTAAATTGTATATTATTATTTAATTATCAATTGGTTATGTATGTTCATTAATGTTATAGATTAATTAGTATCAAAAAGTGTATGAAAATTATTTGTAGTGATACTCATAAGATCTTGCTCTTTAACATTTATAATATCTGCTAATTCTTTGAGGGTGTGTACAACGAATGAAGGTTCATTTCTTTTACCCCTATTTGGTACTGGTGCTAAAAACGGCGCATCAGTTTCAACAAGTAACTTATTTAGTGGTAAGTGATTGACTATATCCCTTACAGCCTGAGCTTTTTTAAAAGTTATAATACCAGAGAAACTTATGTATAAGCCAATATCAATTGACCTCAAAGCAAGATCTAATCCGCTACTAAAACAATGCATAACACCGGTGAAAGGACAAGCTTTATACTCGCTTTCTAATATCTCAATCATAGCTCCATCTGCATCCCTAGAATGTATTACTAATGGAAGTCCTGTTTCTTGTGCTGCTACTATATGTGTAATAAAGTTTTGACATTGCTTATTGGGTGAGCTGTTATTGTAATGAAAGTCGAGACCGGTTTCACCAATACCTATAACCTTTGGATGTCTCGATAATTCTATTAAATGTTCCGTTGTTTTTTGTCCCTCAGATTCTGCCTCATGAGGGTGAACACCTACAGTGCACCAAACATTAGAATATTTTTCAGCAATTTCTAGTATCTTATGAAAACGGCTGATATGTGTGCATATAGTAAGAATCTCAGTTACACCATTTTCCAAGGCACGTTCTATCACCTCATCTAAGTCAGTCCTGAATTCATCGAAATCTAGATGACAATGGCTATCTACGATCATCTGTTTCCATTTTGGTTTACTTCTTCCAAGTACCTTGGAAAAACTGGATAAGGATCCGAAAGATTTGTTCCTGGACTTACTGCATACTTATCACTCAGATTAGAAAATGTACGTTCATCGAATGGTGAAGCAATTTGATCTAATATCTTAGATGCTGAATCAGGCATGATTGGTTGAATTAAAATAGAAACTTTTCGAATTACCTCAATAAGAACAAACAAAACTGTCTTCATTCTTAACTGATCAGTTTTACGAAGAACCCATGGTGCCTGTTTATCGATATACCTATTTGAATCACCTATTACTTTCCAAATTAACTCCAGAGCTTTATTAAACGCCTGTTCATTAAATTCAGCTCTTACTAGAGGATGAAGCCCATCAGCGTCTTTAAGAAGGACAATGTCTTCTTCGTTTAATTCCGACGGCTCTGGGATCTTACTATCACAATTTTTCTTAATCATAGACAAAACTCTTTGCACAAGATTACCCAAATCATTTGCTAGATCGCCGTTTATTCTCCCTACCATGCTCTCATGACTTATATAACCATCTTGCCCAAAAGGTACCTCCCTTAGGAGATAATAACGAACGGCATCAAGTCCATAATTTTCAGTTAAATTTGCAGCTGTGACGACATTTCCAAGTGATTTAGACATCTTTTCACCTCGATTAAGGAGCCAACCATGTGCAAATACGCGTTTCGGCGGGTGTAGACCCGCTGCCATTAGAAATGCAGGCCAATAAACAGCATGAAATCTCAAAATGTCTTTTCCCACCATATGGAGGTCAGCTGGCCAAAACCTTTCATATGGTTCTTGTTTGGTTTGAGGGTATCCAACACCTGTTTGATAATTATTCAAAGCATCCAGCCAAACGTACATTATATGGTCAGGATCGTCTGGCACTGGTATCCCCCAATTAAAGCTAGTTCTGCTTACTGAGAGATCATTTAGACCTCCTTTTACAAAACTAATCACTTCATTTCTTCTGCTTTTTGGTCCTATAAAATTTGGGTTTTTGTTATAAAAGTCTAATAATGGTTCTTGCCATTTTGATAAATCAAAGAAGTAGCTTGGCTCTTCAACCCATTCTACCTCAGCCCCTGATGGAGCTACCTTTTGACCTTTGTCATTAACTGATAACTCCTTTTCTCCATAAAACGCTTCATCACGGACTGCGTACCAACCCGAATAGCTACCTAGATATATATGTCCATTTTCCCTAATCTTTTTCCAAAGATCTTGTGTCGCTTTAATATGTCTGCTTTCAGTTGTTCTAATAAAATCATCATGGGAATAATTCATTTCTTCCGCTAATTGTCGAAAGTTTTGACTTAACGAATCTGTAAATTCTTGAGGCTCTTTGCCCGCTGCTTCGGCTGACTTTTGTACCTTTTGACCGTGTTCATCCGTGCCTGTTAGAAAAAATACGTTCTTACCATCCAGCCTATTAAACCGAGCAAGCACATCACAAGCTAATGTTGTATACGCATGACCAATGTGAGGCTTATCATTCACATAATATATTGGCGTGGTTAAATAAAAGTCTTGTTTTGTCAAAGTTCTATCCACAATATCTGATTTTTATAGATTAGTGATTTTCGTTTTTCGTTTGGGCTTTTATTTTTGCTTTGTATCTGTGTCCATACCAAACACAAAGTAACAAAGGCCACATTATGTATATACCTAAATCTGAAATCTCCTTAGGTAAAAACTTAACAAAAAAATGATCTATTGCCCCTATTAATATTATTACCCACATAGAGTAAGTTAATGGATCTAGAAAACGTGCAAATATTTTAGACATTTATACTACTTAACTAGTTTTAACCATAAATTCATTTATCTTGCAGCCTTTGATAATTCGAAAAATATATTCAAAATCACCTGTTTTCGATCTAAGTTTACTTTATCAGCTCTTTTAAGGAGAATGTTTATTCTATTCCAAGCATTTAACAAAATATCTAGATCATTGCTGGATATATGATCAACAATTTTCATTTCATCTGAGGAAATTCCCGCTTCCTCATTACAGTTTTTACCCACAGAGAGTCTAATGACTCTACTAAACCACCAAAGAATTAAGTCTGTAAAAGTTCTATATGACAACTCCTCAGAATCACTTGAAAGTGAGTCAGCAGTTTTATGTAGTAGATTTTCATTCAATAAAGGTAGATTACAAACTATTTCAACTAATGTTTTGTAAAGATCAAGGCCATTGGTTTCTATTAGATTAATTGCATTACCAGGTGATCCCTCAGATAGTGTCGATAATAATTGTAGATCTTTGTTCGGTACGTTTAAGTTTAGTTCCCGCAATATATCTTTAACCTGTTTACTAGACAAAGGTCTAAGTTTGAGAGTTAAACATCTAGATATGACAGTTGGTAGAAGATTATTTATTGAATGACAAACTAAGATAATCAACGTTTTTCTTGGAGGCTCTTCTAAGACTTTAAGTAGAGCATTTTGTGCATTTTGATTCATATCATCTGCAGAATCTATTATTACCGTACGCCAATCGCTAAGAGTGGGTGTTAATTTAAAAAAATGTGTCATTACTCTTATATCTTCGACTGATATATCTTTTCTCAACCGATATGGAGGTTTGGTGTTATTGTTACGCCTGATAAGACGACAGTCTGGGTGAGAGCCAGCGACTATTTGATTAACGATGTGTTCAGTTTTTTTTACATTTTCATATGCGCCAGATTTAAACGTACCTTTTGTGTGAATAGCTTTAATAAAATGCCAGGCAAATGTAGATTTTCCAATTCCTTTTGGACCAGTTAGAATCCATGCATGCGGTAATTTGTTATTACTAATAGCCATCTCCATAGTGTCGACAGCATCCTGATGTCCAATTAATGAGGAAGTTGAACGAGGGGCTTCTATTTTTTCAATTATCTCTGAGTTCATCGCCATAAAAACTTAAATGTCTTTAATTAAAAATTTCTGAGATACTTCTTTCCAGACGCGGACGGAAACATCATCTAATGAACCTTGAGCTTTTATTACACGGCACCTCGTAGGATTGTTTTTCGCAATGTCTAAAAAGCCCTTACGCAACTTTCTATGGAATTCAATATCCATTCGCTCGTATCTATCTTCATTTGATGAAAGTGAAACATTCCTATCCACAGCCCTTTTTAAGCCAACTTCTGGTTCGAGGTCTAAAATAAGTGTTAAATCTGGTTCTATATTATCAGCGGTAATCGTATATAAGGAATCAATAATACTTTTACTAACACCTTGCCCGTAACCCTGATACGCCATAGTTGAATCAGAAAAACGATCAGATATAACCCAAAGGCCTTTATCTAAAGAAGGATTAATCGTTTTTATAATGTGTTCATGCCTTGCTGCAAAATGTAACATCGTTTCTGATATTGGCTCCCAAAAAGAAATTTCGCCTGAAACTAATAATGAGCGAATAGCATCAGAGGTTGGTGCACCACCTGGTTCACGTGTCTTTACTGCACTGACCCCTTCTTCTTGTAGACGATTTACTAAAATTGAGATTTGAGTGGATTTACCTGATCCCTCCCCTCCTTCAATGGTTATAAATTTTCCTCTTTTAACTTTTGTTTTCATAGTAGCAGCTTGGTATTTTTAATTAATTGTCTGACGCTCCTAAGATTATAAACTTAAGAGCACTAAATAAACGGGCAATTAGACCTAACTTGTCAACGGTTTCTCCTGCATATAGCGGCCTACGTATATCTATAAATCCATTGCCGGTAACCTCTAATATAGCAATCTCTTGGTTTTCTTTAACAGGTGTAGGAACTGGTCCCATGTACTTAATATTGACTTTCATGCTTTTTAAAGATGCCTTAGGGAGAGCTAGAATTAAGTCATCTTTCAGTTTTAATGAAACTGTGTTTTTCTTTCCCAGCCACAACTGTGCTTCATCCACAGTCTCCGATTTAGAGAAAAGCTTTATATTCGTGAACTCACGAAAACCCCAATCAAACAACCTTCTAGATTCTTGAGCTCGGATCCTTGCACTCTTTAGCCCATGTACGACTATTATAAGTCGCCTATCATTACGAATACCTGATGCAGTTAATCCATATCCGGCAGATTTAATATGACCAGTTTTTAAACCGTCGGCTCCAATGTTTTGATAAAGTAAAGGGTTACGATTGTTTTGTGTTATTAATTTACCATTATTGCTTTTGCCGTAACTGAATTTCTTTTCTGAGTAATATTTATAAAACTGTGGGTATTCTTTAATGACATATTTCGCCAATAGAGCAAGATCCCGGGCTGTTGTAACGTGTTGAGAGTCAGGCCACCCAGTTGCATTTTTGAAAGTAGTGTTTTTTAATCCAATCTGTTTTGCCCGATTCGTCATTAATTCAGCAAATTCAGCCTCAGTGCCCCCAATGGCTTCGGCAAAAACAATAGAAGCGTCATTTCCAGATTGAACTATTACTCCTCTAAGTAAGTCACGAACTGAAACTTCATCTCCAACACGAACAAACATTTTTGATCCACCCATTCTCCATGCCTTTTCAGAAACTAGAAGCTTTGTGTCCAGCTCTAAAATACCTTCTTTTAGTCTGTCGAACACGAGAAGAGCCGTCATAATTTTACTCATTGACGCAGGGAACATTTTTTCATCTGCTTGTTTTTCGAAAAGAACTGTATCTGTATTGTAATCAATAAGTATCGCGTGTTTGGCATTAGTGACAAAAGAAGCAGCCAAAACATTATTAGTGGAAGTTATTACGATTACGAATGTTATTATTAACTTTGTAATCAGGAATGCTTTTAAAGTCATTTTAATTCAACTTTATTTTCTGTGGTATTATAAAACTTCTAAATAGTGATTATTGTGCTTATCATTCAACTACAAGACGTGCATCAACTACTCCAGATTTAGCTATCCGTAATAGTGTCTTATCAGCAGCCTCAATATTATCCATTGGACCTATTCTGACACGAAAAAGTTCATTACCTCCTATAGAAAGCCTGCTAATTTGTGTGGGGCCAATTTTATATACTTTATCCCTCATTCTTAAAGCATTTTGTAATTTAGAAAAGGTTCCAGTTTGCACATATATTTCAGTAGGTATAACGGGCAACACATTCACCTTTTTCGACAAGGGCGGAGCTGTGTAATTAATTCTATTTTTCACATTCCCTGGATAATCTTTTGGTGAACTGTTTGTGATTTCTTTTGTGTTTAATGGCTTAGTAACAACAGTCAACCTGGGTGATGCTATAATTTTTGGTTGTTTCACTTTCATTCTTTTATTGTTGAGAGCCTCTATTTTTAAATTTCTACTTTCCCTGCTAAGAAACTCCACTTTTACTTTTGCAGTACCATTTTTTTCAAAACCTAAAAGCTGAGCCCCTCTTCTTGATACATCTATAATTCTTCCTCTAGCAAATGGTCCTCTGTCATTAACTCTAATATTCAAAGCTCGACCATTTTCTAAATTTGTGATTCTTACTGCACTAGGCATAGGCAATGTTCTGTGAGCAGCGGTTACGAGATTTTGATCAAAAAGCTCACCATTTGCAGTTAATTTACCGTGGAACTTTGGGCCGTACCAAGACGCTATACCGGTTTCAGAATAATCTGATTCTTCTGCAGGGTAATACCACTTTCCGAATATTTGGTATGGCTTACCAACCTTATACACTCCATTACCTTTCGGTGAAGCAGTTATAATATCGCTTTGAACCTTTTTTGCTGTATGAACAATCAGTTCAGTTTCAGTACAGCCAGACAGTATAATTAGAGTGTTGAGGAGAATAAAAATACAAAAATTTTTAAATCCTAATTTCATTTATTTTTTACCTAAAACTCTTGTTTTCTGTGATTCAACCATGGTCATTTATTAGCGATCATGTCAGAGAGTATACCTACTGCTGTAGCAAAATAATTTGACCTGTTCCAACGAAGTAATGCTCGAAAATTATTATAAACTAAAAAACATCGATTTCCGTTCTTACCTGGAAAAACAACAGAAGCCTTTATATTACGACTAGGGAGATTAGAGCCGTCTATTTTGCGAACACCTAAGGCTTGCCATTCGTCCATTGTCTTTATCACTTTTAGTCCAAACATATCTTTATTGATGCTATTTGGAATCTTGACCTCCCTCCCCCATGTTATGTCTGATCTCCAACCAGATCTAGATAGATAATTTGCTGCTGATGCAAATATGTCTGCTTTATCATTCCAAATATCTTTTTTACCATCATGATTAAAATCATAAGCATAGTTTATAAAGCTTGATGGCATGAATTGACTTTGTCCCATTGCCCCAGCCCAACTGCCCATCATTTCTGAGGGTTCAATATGTCCGTCATCCAAAATTCTTAGTGCGTTAAATAATTCTTTCCTGAAATACTTACTGCGCCGTCCATCATAGGCTAGGGTGGCTAATGAAGCCACAACTGGAAAACCACCAGTGTTTCGACCATAATTTGTTTCAATTCCCCAAAGGGCTACAAGAAATCGTGGCTGTACGTTGAACCTCTTTGACACGGTATTAAGAAGTTCTATGTTTTTACTAAGATTAATTTTTCCCTGATTTATACGACGATGGTTCACAACACGATCTAAATACTCTTGGAATGTAAGAGTAAATTCCGGTTGACGTCTATCTAGTTCAATTATGCGGGCAATAGGTGAAATATTTGTGAGACTAGCGTCTAGTATTTGCTGACTAATCCCAGAATCTAATGCTTCATTACGAAGCTCCAAAAGCCAATCAGAAAATGTTATGTTTGTTTGACAAAGTGCTGGTAAAGCTACAAAGATGGCTAATATAAATAAAAGGAACGCTAGAAACTTGTTTTTCACAGTTTTTGTCCATTATTGCTTTTTAGTTCGTTATTAAATACTGAAAGGCCTTGTTTTCAGGTAGTAATCTTTTGTGATAAATATATAAAGGTCAACATTATAGGCTTATCTGATTGAGTCGTTAGTTCCCTTGTTATTACTTAGTTTTTTTGACAGATTAATTAACTAGATATTATGGATGTGGAGATAATGAAGTTAGGATTT
>CEUS01283972.1_pt1 | contig 97351 bp, 98 predicted proteins | sample 427031 | NCBI WGS metagenome assembly CEUS01 (sample SAMEA2622837, study PRJEB7988) | marine metagenome | biome: marine biome (ENVO:00000447); feature: marine epipelagic mixed layer (ENVO:xxxxxxxxx); material: "saline water (ENVO:00002010), including plankton (ENVO:xxxxxxxx)" | depth 140 m
ATATATCGTGTTGATCGAGAGGGTTGTACCTAGTTGATCCTTCATTCGGTATCCTTAATTATTTTTTGCCACGATTTGTTGCCGACAAATTTAGTCATCTGCTGTTCCCCGTTTTTGTTCATGTCTTAAAAAATCCAATATGTTTTGTAATTCTGATGGGAGATCAGATGTGAGGGTCATCTGTTTACCATCGATAGGGTGTTTAAAGCCTAGCTGGGCAGCATGGAGAAATGGGCGGCGAAGAGTTCTGAAAAATCGAAGGTGTTTGGGAAGGTTTTTTCGTATTCCCCCGTATTCAGCATCACCAACGATTGGATTTCCAATAGTTTTGAGGTGAACGCGAATTTGATGGGTTCTCCCAGTGAGAATAGCGATTCTAAGCAGTGAAGTGTCACTGAAATGTTCAGCATCAATAATTTGTGTTATCGCTGTACGTGTGTGCTTAGAGTGCGGAGAAATTTTTTTTCTGTTTGTAAGATCTCGTCCAATTGGTACGTCGATTTTTTGTCCGGCATTTACATTCCCCCATACTAAAGCGATGTAAATTTTTTCAGTTTCTCGCTTCTTAAACTGTTCAGTCAGTTTTATGTGTGCCTTATCGTTTTTAGCAATAACTATTAGCCCTGAAGTTCCGCGATCGAGCCGGTGGACAATACCTGGTCTAAGTACTCCACCAATCCCACTTAGATCATCAAGATGATGAAGTAATGCATTGACGAGCGTTCCCGATTCATGGCCGGCTGCGGGATGAACTACCATTCCAGACGGTTTGTTCACGACAATCAGATCCTGATCGTCGTGCACGATGTCTAAGGTGATTGCTTCTGGCGAAGGCTCGGCTTCTGCGGGTGGAGGAACTGTCAGCGTGATTATGTCACCTGTCTTTGTTGATGTGCTCGGACGACCTAATTTTGAACCTATGAGGACTCGGCCTTCGCGAATCAGACGTTGGAGCCGTGAGCGAGTAAAAGTTTTAATTTTTTTATTTAACCATTGGTCAAGCCGTTGTAATGAATCTTCCTCGCTCACCTTTAAACGGATGATTTTGGATTCAGAGTTTCTTTTTTTTATTTGATCTGGCACTACTAGGTTCCACGCGTTGACTGAGTTTTGATTCTAGCAGTCTGTGAACGGTATAACCGAAATAACATTATGAGGCTGATAGGAATAAGCATTATTGAGACAAATTGTGATGTCGACCAGAACTCAAAAACCATTCCTCGAGGGTCTCCCCTAAAAAATTCAATACAAAAACGAGCTACTGGGTAGAGAAGTAAGTAAGCCCAGAATGTTCGTCCAGGAAATATAAAGCCTCTTTTTTCGGTTACTAATAAAAGTCCAAGAATGGCTAGGACAGCAAGGGATTCATATAGTTGGGTGGGGTGAAGAGCCACGTTTAAGGGTGTACCAACGTTGCTGCTAGCTAAAGGGTCAGTAAAAGTAAATCCCCAAGGCAGATCGGACGGTTTTCCGTAGCAACAACCTGCCATCAAACAACCAAGGCGGCCAATTGCCTGACCTAATGCAATACCTGGTGCAAAAGCATCACATGTATTCCAGAATGGGAGTCGATAGCGCCGCATGTAAAGGAACGCGACTACAATGGCGAGAAGCAGTCCACCGTAGAAGACACCTCCTGATCTGAGTACAGTCCAGAAGGCAGCGGGATTGGCCACAAAATGATCAAACTCAACGACAATTAGTAAGAGTTTTGCACCGATTAGCGCACTGATGATTATGTATATTCCTAAGTCGGTAACGCGGTTTCCGTCGAGGCCAGAATTCTTAGCTCGGATACTGGCAAACCATAACCCGGTCAGATAGGCGGCTGCAAGAAGTACCCCGTAGCTATAGATCGAGATCGGACCAAACTCAATTAGAAGTGGATACATGTCGATTTATGGTAAATGTTTCAAGAATCAAAAACCCGGCCCCAACTGTAATTGCCGAATCTGCAACATTAAATGCCCAGAAATGCCACGTGCCCCAGTAAACGTCTATAAAATCAATCACGTAGCCTAGACTAACTCGGTCAATTAGATTACCTGTAGCTCCTCCAAAGATAAAGGCTAGGCCAAATCTTGACAATGGCTGTTGCGAGGTTGTTGTAATTGCAAAGATTCCAATTGCGATAAGTGCCACGAGGCCTATAAATGTCATTAGAAATGGTTTATATGGAATATCTGCGGAATTTAAAAACCCGAATGCAGCTCCAGTGTTATGAACATGCGTGAAATCCAGAAAATATGGGAAGACAGTGACATTTTCATGGAGAGGAATCCTTATACGCACAAGATATTTAGTGACTTGATCTAGGATTACGATAATGCAAGAAAGCATAGATAATGTTCGTGTTGAAAGAGAGCCGAGCACGGTGATTACGGAATTTTCACGTGGCTGATTCGTAGACATAAACTAGTTTGCTTTAGTTGTTTTGAGGAATGTTTGCTGAATTTTCTAAGGCGTTCACACACCGATGACATACACCTTGTAGGTGATCAGTGGAAAGTTCGGCTACGTACCGCCAACAGCGAGGGCATTTGACGCCGGTTGCGGATGTAACTTCAACTTTTAGGCCTCCATTTTCTTCTGTCCAGTCTCCATTTTTAAATAAATCACTGATTTCGTCAGGATCCGTAGTGCTGATGACCGTTGCCTCTGATGTTATCAGTAACGAGGGGATCGTGTTTTGGTACGGTTGAAGCAAATCAGCGGTTGTTCCTGCAGCATGCAAGACAACGTCAGCTTCTAGTGATGTACCGACAATCTTTTTTTTGCGTAAATCCTCGAGTTTTCCGTTGACAGTGTCCCGAATCGCAAGCAGTCTAATCCACTTTTGTCTGAGATCAGAGTCCAATAGTGTTTTGAGATCGTTCGGAAAATCAGCAAGGTGCACGCTTTCTTCTCGGGTACCGGGAAGATGTTTCCATAGTTCCTCCATCGTTACGGGTAACAACGGAGCAAGAAGTCGCGTGAGACCGTCCGCTATGATGTACATAGCTGTTTGGGCTGATCGCCGTTCATGAGAGTGAGCTCCAAATGTGTAAAGTACATCTTTTGAAACGTCAATATAAAAGGAGCTTAAATCAACAGTGAGGAATCGTGTGATACTGTGTGAAATAGATTGAAATTCGTACTGGTCGTAAGCAGTTATTGTGTTGACGGCAGTTTCTCCATAGACGCTCAGAATATATCGATCAATTTCTGGTAGAGCGGTGATGTCAACAGTATCGGTGTTTGGATTAAAGTCGTATAGATTCGCCACCAAGATCCGCAGCGTATTTCGAATCTTTCGATAAGCTTCGATAACTCTAGCTAGAATTTCTTTACCGATTCGAATCTCTTCACGGTAATCAACCATTGCAACCCATAGGCGCAGTACTTCAGAGCCACTTTGTTTGATAATCGTCTCAGGTGCGACAACATTGCCTAATGATTTAGACATCTTTCGCCCGAGTTCGTCGACAACAAAACCATGAGTGATTACTTGTTGATAGGGAGCTTCTTCTCGGGTTCCAAGCCCAACGAGAAGAGAGCTTTGGAACCAGCCGCGGTATTGGTCAGAACCTTCAAGATATAAATTTACAGGCCAGCCAATTTCTGGATGATTGATCTGAACAGCTTCGTGGCTCGATCCAGAATCAAACCACACATCTAGAATGTCTTGTTCTCGTTGAAATTGAGTGGAATCACATGTTTTGCAGCGAAAGTTGTTCGGCACAAAATCTTTCATGTCACCTTCGTACCATACGTCTGCACCATGTTTTTCAAAAAGAGAGGCTGCACGTTCTACGATCGCTTCGGTTACAAACGATTCCCCACACGTCAGGCATTGAAGAGCAGGTATAGGTACTCCCCATGATCTTTGGCGAGAGATACACCAATCTGGACGCGAGGTAAGCATCCCATGTATACGTTCTTCACCCCAACGCGGAAACCATTTCACTTTTGATACAGCGTCGAAAGATTTTTCTCGCAAATTGTTGCGATCCATTGCAATAAACCACTGGGAAGTGGCAAGAAATATTACTGGTCTATGGCAACGCCAGCAATGGGGATACGAGTGTTCAATAATATCTTGGTGCCATAGTTTTTCTCTCGCCGATAATTCCTCAATAATTATTGGATTTGCGTCAAATATTTTTAATCCTGCAAAAAGTTCAACATCTTCTGTATATTTACCGGAAGGTCCTACCGGAGCGTAAATATCAAGTTTGTAGCGAAGCCCAGTGTTAAAGTCATCTGTGCCATGTCCTGGGGCCGTATGCACGATTCCTGTTCCCTGTTCGAGCGTTACATACTCCGCCAAGACTGATATGGAGTCGCGAGCATATAAGGGATGTTCGAAGACTAGATTTTCCAATTCGTTGCCTTTAAACTGAGCTAATGGAGTGTCAAGCTGACGAGCTGTTGTTTCACTAACTCTCTTGGCAAGAGGTTCAGCTATTAGGACTGCTTTTTCTCCCAAATCAAAAACTGCGTAATCGAAATTTGGGTGGAATGCGAGCGCCAGGTTGGAAGGAATGGTCCAGGGAGTAGTAGTCCAGATAAGGGCGGAAATAGCTTTTCCTTTTAATACCGGATTTTTTCGATAAAGCTTCTGTGTACTTTCGGAATTTAATGAAAACTCGACAAATATAGATTGTGATTTATGATCGTCGTACTCGACTTCTGCCTCCGCTAGTGCTGTTCGACATCGAATGCACCAATGAACAGGTTTTTTCCCCTTGTAAACAATATTTTTTTTAACGAACGTGCCAAGTGATCGAACAATGGCCGCTTGGTAAGCATAATTCATGGTCAAGTAAGGATCGTCCCAGAGTCCGAGGATGCCAAGTCTTTTGAATTCCTCCTTCATTAGATCAACGTACTTATTTGCATATTTTTGGCATTCGCGACGAAAATCTCCCACACTTAGAGTCCGTTTTTTAGATCCTAGTTCTCGGTCTACTTGAAGTTCGATGGGTAGACCATGACAGTCCCAACCCGGAACATATGGAGCGTCAAATCCTGCCATTGTTCTCGATCTCACCACAAAATCCTTAAGCACCTTATTTAGGGCATGGCCAATATGAATTTTTCCGTTGGCATAAGGAGGTCCGTCGTGGAGGACAAATTTAGTGGCACCTTTTCGAAGTACTCTGATACGACCGTAAAGATCTGTCGATTCCCAATGAGCAATGATTCTGGGCTCGGCAGTCTGTAGACTTGCCTTCATTGGAAACTCTGTTCTGGGGAGGTTTAGGCTATCTTTCCATTCTGGCATATCGGTATTTTCATTGTAGTGCAAAAGATGAAGGTCACGATTTAAGTAAAGATTCTGGACTGCATGAAAAGCGTCTGTATAATGACGATTAATTAAGTTTCGATAGATTTTTAATCTGAGGTAAATCTCAATAATTTTTGTTGTTTAAGATTTGTAGTGTCTCCGAATGTAGTGTTTTTCGATATCGATTTTACGTTGATTTATCCTGGTCCAACATTTAATGGAGAAGGTTACCGTAAATTTGCGACGAAGTACGGACTCTCAGTAGATCCCAATAAATATAAGTATGCCGTTTCGGTAGCTTCCGCAGAGCTTACCCAACAACAAAATAACATTTATCGTGCAGAGTTGTTTGTAGGTTACGCTCAAAGAGTGCTTGAAGAGATGGGAGCAGTAGGCCATACACTTAACGCATGTGCTCGTGAAATTTACGATGAATGGTCGTGTTCACGACATTTTTTGCTTTACGACGATGTGATCCCGGTAATGAGGGATCTCCAAAAGTCAGGATTGATACTGGGTCTTATTTCCAATACACACCGAAGCATGTCTGCGTTTCAACGTCATTTTAATCTTACGTCTTATCTAAGCGTTGCTATCTCTTCTTATGAGCATGGTTACATGAAACCTGAACCTAGTATTTTTTACGCCGCTCTTGAGCAACTAGACGTGTCCGCAGCTGATGCTGTTATGGTGGGAGACAGTGTGCCGCATGATATTAAGGGAGCCTGCCAAGTTGGTATGGGAGCAGTATTAGTGAATCGTTCTGCTCTGGACAGTCAAGATATCGACGATGCTATTCCTGTAATAAGAACACTTAGAGACTTACCAGCTGAGCTCAAAAAGCTTGGCTCACCCATTTAGATACAGGTCATTATCCCGGTGGCCATCCAAAGCTCCGACCTCCAAGAAGATGGAGGTGAATATGGAACACTGTTTGCCCAGCATCTTCGTTGCAATTAAACACGGTCCGATAACCACTTTCTGTGTGACCGAGTTCGCGAGCAATCTCTGTTGCTCTATAAATCATTGCACCAACGATCTGGTGATTATCAACGGACAATTCGTTTAATGTAGAAATATGTTTCTTCGGTATTATGAGGATGTGTGTGGGAGCCTGAGGGTTCATGTCGGGAAATGCAACTAGGTTGTTGTCTTCATAAACCAAGGATGCCGGAATAGCTTTAGTAACAATTTTGCAAAAAACACAGTCCTCCATTGCTGTCTCCTTAGCGAACGCGTTTAATAATGGCGATTCTCGGAATGTTTTGATAGTCTCTTCTGATTTTTGATATAAAAAGTTGTGGGTGTTCAGCTACGATCTTGTTTATAGTCGCTTCTTGCCCCAAGCCAAATTCAAATAGTAAATGCCCTCCTTTGACCAAGCGATGCGAAGATAAATCTAACAATTTCCGAATAAAATCAAGGCCATCTGTTCCGCCATACAGCGCGATCATAGGTTCATGATTTCTAACTTCTGGTAAGAGTTGTGAAGCTGACGATTCAGGAATATAGGGCGGATTCGAAACAATGAAATTAGCTTGTCCTTCCACGTTTTCTAAATATGATGTCCGCAGCCAAGATATTTTTTCTCCTGTGTAATGCGCGGATGAGTTTTTATAAGCCATCATAAGGGCGTCTTCAGAGACGTCTGTTGCGGTGATTCTTGCTTGTGGCAATTCCTTGGCTAGTGCAATTGAGATACATCCTGATCCCGTGCCGATTTCAAAGATCGTTACATCTGAAGCTTTTTGGTGAGATACTATCGTGATTAATTCTTCAACTAAGAACTCAGTTTCAGGCCTGGGGGTTAGGACTGCCTTAGAAACTTCAAACTTAAGACCCCAAAATTCACGATAACCAAGAATTTGAGAAACGGGTTCCCGACGGCTTCGTCGGTTAAGAAAGGTTTCAAACTTTTCGATGAAAGCAGGAGACGCTGATCTGGTTCTATAAGTCAAATACTCGGCTCTGTTCCACCCGAGAACGTGACGTGCGAGTACCTCCGCATCTAATTTAGCTTCGCTGTTTGGAAGACCAGAAGTCATTAGTTGCGTAGTGCCCGATCCGACACATTCCATTACTGTCATGTTTATTCCGTTTCAAATGTCTTCAGTTGTTCGGATCGATAGTGCGTTACCAAATGTTCAATGATTTCATTTAAATCACCATTAAGAATCTCAGTTAATCGGTGACTTGTAAATCCGATACGATGATCTGTGATGCGGTTTTGAGGGAAATTATAGGTGCGTATTTTTTCAGAACGTTCACCGCTGCCGACTTGACTGCGCCTATCTTGAGCTATTTCATCTTGTTGTTTTTGTATTTCAATTTCATAAAGTCGAGAGCGTAAAACCTTCATAGCCTTAGCTTTATTTTTTATTTGAGACTTTTCATCTTGCTGAGACACCACGAGCCCTGTAGGTAAATGAGTGATTCGTACTGCTGAGTAAGTTGTATTAACGCTTTGTCCGCCAGGTCCACTTGAGCAAAAGGTGTCGATTCTCAAGTCTTTAGCATCAATTTTGATATCTACATCATCTGCCTCTGGTAGTACAGCAACGGTGGCTGTGGAAGTGTGAATGCGACCGCTGCCTTCTGTGGAAGGCACACGCTGAACTCTATGAACGCCACTCTCATATTTCATATGACTATAAACACGCTTGCCTTCAATAAGAGCGATCGCTTCTTTTATTGCTCCAACTCCTGTTTCGTTGAGCGACAATATTTCAACGCGCCAGCCTTGTGTTTCAGAGAACCGTGAATACATTCTGAATAAATCAGAAGCGAACAATCCAGCTTCGTCACCACCTGTACCTGCCCTGATCTCAAGTACAACGTTACGTTCATCATTTGGGTCCTTGGGCATTAACAGGACTTTAATTTCCCCAAGTAATTGGTCGCTGCGGGTTCGTAGCTCAACCAATTCCTGTTCGGCAAGTTCCTGAAGTTCGGTCTCATTACTGTTGGCTATTTCCTTTGCCTGTTCAATTTCGTCAGAAACTTCTCGGTATTCTTGAAATTTTGCGACAAGAGGTTGAATTTCAGCTAAGGCTTTGCTGTGAATTCGGTATTCGGAGGGATCAGCTTGGACCGAGGCGTCACTGACTAGCGTCATGAGCTCGTTGTATCGCGTTTCAATAGTTTTTAATTTGTCAAACATGGCATCGTCTAATCTAAGTTGTATCGTGGGACTACTATCCCCCTGAAACTGGAGGAAGAAAGGCCACTTCATCTCCGTCTCGGAGGGTCTCGTTCATATTTGAGTATTCAGTATTTACAGCGACAGATACGATATCGTCGTATTTCTGCAATTCTTTAAATTCTTCATTTAAGAGATTCCATAACATCTTATTTGTTGCACCTGTTGGTAGATCTCGTGTCAGCTCTGATGTTCCGACAACATCCCGAAGTCGAGCAAAAAGAAGCACTGTTATTTGCATGACATCTGATACGTTTCTTCGCGTATTTGTTTGTTTTTCGGATCTGCTAATGCCCCTTCGACCCATACATTTCCGCCTTCAAAAAACTCGTGTTTCCAAATTGGTGCAATTTGCTTGACCCTTTCTATCGTATATCGACATGCAGCAAACGACTCGGTTCTATGTTCAGAAGAAGTGGCTATTGCGATGCTAGCTTCACCGACTTGTAATATTCCTAGCCGATGGTGAAGTGCTAGTGTTACTCCAGGCCAGTACTCTTCGATTTCTGAACTTATTTGTTGAAAAATTTTCACTGCTAATGGTTTGTATGCTTCGTATTCAAGTCTAAGGACACGTTTACCCAAATTTGGGCTTCTGACAACTCCAAGAAATGCATTTATGGATCCTGTGGATTTCGATTGAATAGAGGCGTGTTTTAAGGCAATTTCAATGACTTCGTCAAGATTAAGAGGATCCGTAGTGAGAAAAAACCGAGACATTTTTTCAGTATATCAGTATGTCTGAAGCTAAAAATGATTTAAAGGACGTTTTGAATGGCCTATTTTTAATCCAGTCTTAATGCCATTTTCTACATATTTTTTTGCGCACGTAGCTGCTTCAAGCGGTGTTTTTCCGAGTGCTATGAAAGCAGCTATAGCAGCTGAGAATGTGCACCCGGTTCCGTGAGTGTTTGCACTATCGATTTTAAAACCTCGTAGTTCAACAATTTCTTGATTACTAACGAAAACATCGACGATTTCTTTTGCTGAGAAAGACTCTCCTGTTATGACCACTGATTCTGGACCCATGTCAAGGATCTGACAAGCTGCTTCATGAGTGTCGTTAAGAGAGGTAATCGTTCTTCCTGTTAACACCTCAGCTTCTTTTATGTTAGGGGTAACCATTAGTGCATTCGGCAGGAGCACGTCCATCAAAGTTTTTACGCCATCTTCTGTAAGTAGTCGGACACCACTGGTTGAGCATATAACTGGGTCAATAATGACGTTTGGTAGAGGTAATGATGTTATACATTTCCCTATCGTTTCGATAATTTCAGAATTAACGAGCATTCCTGTTTTGATTGCCTGAATGTTGAAATCTGAGGCAACTGAGTGTATCTGCTGTTCTACAATTTGAGAAGGGAGAACATGAATAGATTCAATGGTAAAAGTATTTTGGGCTGTGATTGCCGTTGCCGCGCTCAGTCCGTACACTCCATGAGCGGCAAAAGTTTTTAGATCTGCTTGGATGCCGGCACCACCTCCGGAGTCACTTCCAGCAATAGTTAAAGCAATAGTTGCCATCGTAGTAAACTCGAAATCAGAAATTATTTATCAGAAACTGTACTTCCATTTGGTGAAAAAATTAACAGATATTGATATTGCAAGAACTGTTCATGTGCCAAAAGTTTGAAGCCTGATTTTTCAGCCGTCGAGATCACTATTTCATGAGAGACCCGTTCCTCCAGTGGAGGGGCTGGTCCGCCACCTTCAAGAGTAAAGTCGACGATACCAAGGCGCCCATTCGTATTTAACGAGGTCAAAATATGCTGGAGTAGTGTGCTAGGTTCACTGATTTCAGGATATGTTCCAACGATTAAGACTGCATCAAGTTTCTTGGGTAATTTAGGGTCTTGAGCTGTTCCTAAGATTGTGCGCACATTGGTTAATCCCTCTCGAGCAACACGCCTTGAGATAGATTCGATCATAGGCGGTTGGATATCTTGTGCGTATACGATTCCGTTTGTTCCGACTCTTCTTGCTAGCCTTATGGTGAACCAACCGCCGCCGGCTCCAAGGTCTGCGACTGTTGCACCTTCTGTAATACCGAGAGCGTCCATCACTTCGTCCGGGCGTTGCCAAGCATCGCGATCAGGACCCTCTAGGATGCCAATGTCCTCTGGAGGAAAAAGCCGACTGTGAGGAACTCGTTCTTGGGCGGTTCCAGAAAAGATCGACAAAGTTAGGAATAGGAGGCTTATACAGACTCTCATTGCTTCAGTCAGCAGTTGTTAAAACTTTGCATAGGTGGACGATTATAACCCTGCTTTGCTGCCCCGCCGTCGACACTGCTTGACGCCAAATCTTCAACCGAAAGAAGTTCAAAAGGTGTGGGTCTCTTAGTAGTTATACTTTTAAGATAGGCACCGCAGGAACGACACATTTCTAAAGTAATATTTTTCTCGCCTGTTTCTACCGCTTTCAAGAATGATGCGCTGGATTCTTCACAGTAAATACAACAATAAGGGGCCGGTGTCCACGCTAATCCACAAAAGGAGCAACGTAGCGATCTGTTTTCTTGAAGAATTTCTGCAAAAGCAGGCCATGAACCGCAGGCAGGACAATATCCTTTGGTCCAATCTATAAGTATGTTTCGAATGTCTTCGTGGGACACCAAGTATTTGTGCTGCAACCGATTAGCAATGGGGCTCACGCTTAATTCCGCTACGAGCCAAAGCAGGTCTGGCGCAACACCGATGTGATTTGCAATGGTTCGAATCGGTTTTAACTGGCGCATTAATGAAGCAGAAAGAAGCGATGCAATGTTTATTTCTTCTTTTGTGAATATGTTGAGTAGACGGTCGACTGGTAATCCTCCGCCTGCCTGTAAAAAATCTTCACAAAAGCCAAGTAGAAAAGGTTTTAGGTGTGTTGCGTCGACAGTCAGAGACTGTCCAGAAAAAGCAGGAAGTTGTTCATTCAGACTATGAATAATATCGGCCTTATTAAAATGGCAGTCGACAGGAAAACACTTGTCGACTCTCTTCGACAACTCGAGACTGCGATTTAGGATGCGCTGCTGCAGGGTGATAGCATCTGTCAATTCTGGATATTCAGACTTAATGGTATTCCAGCGATGCTCTGCAGCATTTAAAATAAGATCGAAATCATTACGTTTTAAGTCAGAGTTTTTGAAATAAAGGTCAGACACTCAGATATTTTAACAAATAGGCTGATTTTTTAATTAAATCGATTTTTCAGGATCAGGTTCTGATAGTTATAATCTATAAAGTAGAAATTAAAAATTGAGAGCATAAATATGGAAACATCACATACAGGAACATTGGTCAATGTCACTGAGTCAGCGGCGTCAAAAATTTCTCAATTACTGGACGAAGAGAAAAAGGCGGAAGCGGGGCTCCGGGTATTTGTCCAGGGCGGAGGCTGTTCTGGGTTTCAGTACGGCTTAATGATTGAAGAGGGTAGCGGTGATTCCGAGGCAGACAAGATTTTTACGTCGAATGGTGTAACAATTTTTGTTGATCCAATTAGTATTCGGTATTTAAATGGTGCCGAGGTTGATTTTGTTGATAATTTAACGGGTGGTGGTTTTACGATTAATAATCCCAACGCCAAGACAACCTGTGGCTGTGGGCAATCATTTGGTGTCTAGGGGAACTCGTTATTTTCTTTAGCTAAATTTTCAACTTACTTTTTTTACCATAGAAGTCAGTTTGGTGAGTGAACTGCTATGGGTGACATTTCTGAATATCTTAATAGCCACCGTCCTGATGGTGGAAGGCGCTCAGAGAAACGCGATTTCATCGTTGATGTGTTTTTGCATCAAGAAGGACATCTGAGTGCTGATGACCTTGTTGATCTGATTCACGTTGAAAATAAAAATATTGGTCGCGCAACTGTTTATCGTGCATTGCGATGGATGGTTGATAACGGGATTGCGAGGAAAGTCGATTTTGGCGACGGCCGCTTCCGTTATGAGCATTCATATCGCCATCCGAAGCATTTTCATCTCGTATGCCAATCATGCAGTCAGTCTTCTGAATTTCTCAGCTCAGATATGGAGTCATTTATTGATGAGGTGTCTGATGAAAGAGGTTTTAGAATTGAAAGAACTGTAGTTCAAGTCTATGGAACCTGTCACTCGTGTACTACCGGCAAAACAGACGAAGCGGTGGAGCTTCCTACAGAGTTGGTGTTTGCTCGTGATGCATTAAGAATAGCAATCGCCACAGAGCGGAGTGGGTTGGAATTTTATTCTCGAGCCGCACAATTAACGACAAACAGTCGTGGCAGGACTGTTTTCAAAAATTTGGCGGAAGAAGAAGAAGAACATTTAGGTAAACTTGAAAAACGATACGCGGAACTCCTTGTTGAAAATCCTCAACTCGAGACTTATCCGACATTTTTGTTTTTCAGAGGGGCTGCGGATGGTTTATTTGTTTCAGGCACTGAAGAACTAGAAAAAGGGGTTGATGCTCGAGAAGCTCTAATGATTGGAATTCGTTGTGAGCGTGGATCGCATAAATTTTTCAAGAAGTACGGTGAAAAATTTGAAGATTCTGAAGGTAAAAATATTTTTTTGGAGTTCGCTGACGAAGAACGTGAGCATCTTGAATTACTTCTGCACGAATATCAAGAGTTAACCGGCACATTAAGTGAAATTGACGCGAGCTAGTGTTGGTTAAATGAAGTGATTGATTTACACCTGCATACAACTGCTTCCGACGGAAACCTCGATCCGAAAGCTCTTGTCAGAAGAGCATATAGTGCTGGTATTCGAGCATTGAGCGTGACCGATCACGATACAATGACAGGCGTACCAGTGGCCGATCAAGAAGCCAAAAGTTTAGGTGTTGAGTTTGTTCCTGGTATTGAAATTACAGCGGTATTCAAAGGTAGGGATGTTCATATTTTGGGTTATTTTCTTCACCCTGCTCCTCATCTGCTCGCCTCCTTTCTTGAAAAACAACGAGATGAACGCCTACGCCGCGCTCGAAAAATTTGTAAATCACTGGAGCTCTTGAAAATCCCAATTGATATTGACAATCTAATAACAGATGCCGAGAAAAATAATCGGGTTATTACGCGGCCTGTTCTTGCGAAGGCACTCTTAAAAGCCGGACATGTTAAAAGTGAGCGGGAAGCCTTTAGGCGTTGGATTGGGGATGGTTGTCCTGCCTATGTTCAACGGCAAGGAAGTTCACCCGAAGAGGTCGTGAAATTGATTTCAAAGGCCGGGGGGGTGTCTGTATTAGCCCATCCTGGTCTTTTGAGAAAAGACCAATTAATTCTCAGACTTGTGCAGGCAGGTCTTGTGGGACTTGAAGTGCACCATCCCCAACATAATGAACGCCAGCGAGTACATTATTTTGAACTCGCAAAAAAAAATCTATTGATCGCTTCTGGAGGGTCTGATTATCACGGCGACAATCACCATAATGCGAAATGTCTTGGCGTTGTTGGAACTACACCCAAGGAGTTCTCCTTGTTACGTAAAAGGTTGAATAAAATACATGGGGTGGTTTCCTCAGAGCGTTAGAGAGCTTTGGTATGCTGTGCTGAATCCATCTCCTTTTGTCGTTTTATGGTTGCCAAGAATTTTTAGAACTATTGGCGGGAATCCATGCGCTCTAGATTTAGCAATAGGAAAAGGTCGGCATGCTATACATTTAGCGCGGGCAGGATTTCGTGTGTTTGGTGTGGACCAGGACTATGACAGTGTATGGGAGGCGCGAAACAGATTGAACATTGAAGGATTTGAGTCTAGTTTGTGGGTAGAAAATCTTGAGCGCTTTTCGTTTTCAGGAAGAGGTTTTGATCTTGTTATTTGCAGTCGTTATCTTCAGCGGACGCTTTGGCCGACCATTAAACAGTTAGTTGTTCCAGGTGGGTTTCTAATGTACGAAACGTTTACGGTGAAACAACTGCGTTATGATTGTGGGCCTCGTTCATCAGAACATTTATTAACGTCAGGAAGAGAACTTAAGGATGTTTTTAACGAATGGGAACATTGGGGGTTTGAGGAAAAAATTTATCCCACTGCAGAGGCTTCTCTTGTTGCTCGAAAGCCTTTTGTCAATTGCTAATTAAGGTTCATTTATGTCAGCCGCTTTAATTACTGCTACATTTCTTGGAATTTCAGGTCTCTGTTACAGCACGTACTTGGGTTTTATAGTTATTGAGACATCGGATATTCTTGCCCACACCTCGTTCAGTATTTTTTCGATCCTTATTACGTTGTTGGCCCATTCAATGACAATGTTTTACCTAATAGGGAAAGGAAAAGCGATCAGAGAGGCGGCAGAGGAAGGTAGTTTGTCGACTGCTTTCTATCGTGATGTTGTTGTCGCACGGCGCCCTGTATTTTCCAAGGCGACAATTGCGATGTCTTTGACTATCGTTACAGCGGTTTTTGGCGGAGGTGTTGATATCGGATCCATTCCGCTATTCCTCCATTCGACGTTGGCAATTGTTGCAATTGTTTCGAATCTTCTTGCTCTGCGTGTTGAAATTCTGGCGATGTTGACCTGTTCGAGAATCGTTGCAGAAGTTGATGCATTGTTAGAGAAGCGCACTGATTAAACACGGCGTTATGTATTCTCTTTTTAAACTGGTTCTCTTTGACATTGACGGAACACTCTTAATGTCAGGTGGAGGAGGAAAGCGTGCACTAAATAGAGCGTTCTTGAAGTCATTTGGTGTTTCTGAAGCATTTGAAGGGATTCCTGTCGCAGGCAGAACTGACCATCTGATATTGGAAGACGCTGTTTCCCGCGCCGGAGTGTCAGTGACTACTGATTTGCGCGCTGATTTTTATAGTTGTTACTTTAATTTTCTTAAGGAGGAAATTCTAAAACCTGGTCCTCGAAAGGGATTAATGCCAGGCGTGAAAGAATTGCTCAATCGTCTCGATGTTAGCCAGAACATTGTACTGGGGCTCCTCACGGGAAATTTTTTTGAGGCTGCGAAAATCAAATTAACTTATTTTGATCTTTGGCATTATTTTATATGTGGTGCCTATGGTGACGATGGGATTCAGCGTAGAGAGCTCGTTCCGGTTGCTTTAAAACGTGCCCGTGATCTGGGTAAGGAGATTCAATCTGTCGCGCAAGTAATTATTGTGGGCGATACTCCACTCGATATTGAGTGTGCTAAATCGACAGGAGCGCTTTCGATTGCTGTAGCAACTGGTTATTTTAGTACATCAGAATTGAAAAGTCATGGCGCAGATCATGTGATGACAGATCTACAGGATTCAGATGCATTTATAAAAATCATTGATGGAGCAGGCTGAGAAAATATTTGTTTGTGAGTCAATGAACTGAAGTTATTTGACGAAAGAGTGTTTAATCGCCAAGACATCAAGAGGAGGAAGTGAACTAGTGGATCAATTTAGTGCGTTTCGCGTGTTTCAAGAAGATCGAAAAGTCTATGGAAAGGTCGTAGAAACGCAATTAGACGATTTGTCTGAAGGTGATGTCGTTGCACAGGTAGCCTATTCGTGCGTTAACTATAAGGATGCTTTGGCGGCTACGGGAACAGGAAAAATAATGAGGCGGTTCCCTTTAATTGGAGGTATCGATTTTTCAGGAAGAATAGTAATCAGCAATGATGAAAGATTTGCAGTTGGCGATGCAGTTCTGGTTACTGGTTGTGGGCTTGGTGAAAATCATGATGGAGGTTTTTCAGAGTACGTTCGTGTTCCTGCTGATTGGGTTGTACCGGTTCCAAAAGAACTTGATCTACGCGAATCGATGGCAATAGGAACGGCAGGCTTTACAGCGGCTTTAAGTGTTGTGGAAATGGAACGAAACGGATTGAGTAGAGATAATGGTAAAACTATAGTTACCGGTGCGACGGGTGGCGTCGGTTCTCTGGCTGTCCAGTGTTTGGCGACTGCTGGTTACAAAGTCACAGCATTGACGCGTAAAGACGGAGAACATGACTTTCTGATGTCTATTGGTGCTAACGAGGTATTGTCAGACAATGCAGTGAGTGAGGCAGTAAGCCCTCTTGAGAAGGCACGATGGGCTGGTGCCGTCGATCCTGTAGGAGGGCGAGTGCTCTCTTGGCTGACTAGGACAATGCAACCAGGAGGTTCTGTTGCTTGTTCAGGATTAACGGCTGGAACAGATCTGAATCTGACTGTTCTACCGTTTATTCTTCGGGGAATAAAATTGTTGGGAATTGATTCTTCAATGTGTCCGATGGCTAAAAGAAAAGAAGTGTGGCGTCGCCTTGCCACTGATTTAAAACCAGGTCATCTTAAATCGATTGTCACTGAGATTTCTATTCTGGACTTGCAGAACGCTTTTGAAACATTATTGACAGGGCATGCTCGTGGCAGGTTTATCGTCAAGTTAGCCGAGTTGTAGGAGCAGACTTTTTTACCGGATCGACGCAAATATAATATTTTGGCGGAAGCGCCTGGGAGTCGAACCCAGCCTCCCTGCGGTAGCAGGGAGCGACCGATTTTGAAGACCGGGAGGGCCACCGGGCCCCATTCGCCTCCAGTCATGCAAATCAAACATCATTCGCTGAGCGAAGATATTGAATGGAGATCAGTGGTTTTTCACTAAAAAGTGCTGTTAACCTTCAATCAGACGAACATCCCCTGCTCTCGGACCTTTTTGGGATTCTTCAGGGGTGAAGTCAACTGTCTGGCCTTCGCGGAGTAACTCAAAGACAGCACCCCGTACTGAGCTTCGGTGGAAGAAATGCTCTACTCCACCTTCATCGCGAATGAATCCAAAACCTTTGTCAATTAGAAGACGAGCTATTGTGCCGGTTGGCATACGGTCCCTCCGGGTTATTAGCCACTATTTTAAACCTGAATAAGTCGAAACATGGTAATAAAAAAATTAAACATAAAATCGATATTAATATTCTATAAACATAAGTAAAATAAGAATTTAAAGAAATATTTGTCAATTGACCTACGAGTTCAAAGTTTGAAATTCTACTTATGCCCATTAACGATTGCAGCCAACGTATCACCAATATGACCCAATTGCCACAGGTACAAACTATGTGGTGGCAGCTGGTTTAGGTGGTTTTGGAGGTGGATACGTTGTCCAGAAGTGCCGACCACATTCTGGGCATTCCCAGAATTGTTGAGCTGGCCAATTTTCTCGAGTCAACGGATCCTTTTGGGACATTTGTGCGCCGCAACGTTGGCAACGAATTTCGATCTGAGCTTCATCCATACTATTAATTTTACCATTGGGGAAAGGAGATGGCATGATATCTTGAAAATGAACAAAAATGTTGCCGGTATAGTTCTCGCTGCTGGGAAGTCAAGTCGCATGGGGCGGCCGAAAGCGCTGCTCCCATTAGGTTCAGAAGGTCAGACTTTTTTGACTAGGATTGTCGGGACCTTTCGCGAGGTCGGCGTGAAAGAGATTTTGGTTGTGACTGCCGTGGGTTCAGAACTTACGTCTGCATTGCTTAATGGTAACTTTCCATTTCGACTCATTCTTAACGAAAGTCCAGAACTTGGACAGTTATCTTCTTTTCAAGTTGGTTTACAGTCTTTAGACCTTTCAAAAGTTAGTGGAATCTTGATGACCCCCGTTGATGTTCCCTTAGTGTCAGTGGAAACGGTGCAATCTTTAATCGAAGCTCATAGTGAATCACTTGCTCCAGTAGTAAGACCCGTTCGAAAAAAAGCACATGGTCATCCTGTTATATTTGATCGCGCACTCTTTCAGGAAATCTTGTTTGAACCAAGTGATTCAACAGTTAAGGCAATCGTACATCGACATCGCGACCGGTCCGTGGAAGTAGCCGTTAATGAAAGTGGCCCTTTTCATGACATCGACACACCAAAGGACTATGAATTTTTACTCAGGCAGTTTAAGCTTAAGAAATCTGAAATGGCCGGATAAACTGGTTTATTGCTCGATATTGGTTAAGTTCTTAGCAGGAAATACCTTTTTTACGGGCCAGTGGCGCAGTTGGGAGCGCGCGTGAATGGCATTCACGAGGTCACGGGTTCGACCCCCGTCTGGTCCACCATTAAATTGATATTTCTACAAAAAGTGCAGGATGATCACTCAGCGGACCTTCCTTCGTAACAAATGATTCGTCTTCCCCGGCATTAAGAATTTTCAATTTAATATCCCTACCTTGTCTATAAAGGATGTAGTCCACAATTGACCATTTTTTATTTCTTTCTATATCTAAAAAGGGGTCTGTCAAGCGAAGGTTTACTTTTAACTCTGCTAATAATTTCAAGTCCTTCGGATCTTTTGAATTGAGATTTAGATCTCCCGCTAGAATAAGGGCTTCTTCTTTAACCTTTTTATTTAAAGCTGAAATTATCTGCTCTAACTGTTCTTTTCTTGACGACCGATCTGAATCTCTTTTTCCAGCATCCAAATGAGTATTAAGGATAAAAAAGCTCTCCTTAACAGGAGGAGTAATTTTTATCAACTGAAAGCCTTTATGAGCAAAGCAATCATTTAATCCTCTAATCCATCCGGAGCAAGTTCTAAACGTTTCGTTCTCAACTTCAATTTTCCAAGTATTAGGAAGATTTGAAATTACAGTCAAGCCCGATCCTATGCAAAAAGGGCATACAAGTTTATTTCCAAGTTCGCCTCGGAAAGATACGCTATCTTCCTTAAGTTCAGATGATAATTTTTCATGATGCGAATAATCTTCTTGAAGTAAAGAGATGTCATATCCTTTTATTTTTTTTCCTATTTCTGGGAAACGAATACTTGGTTTATCTTTTAAGAAAATTCCTGGAAGTCCGTGTGTGTTGTATACAAGAATCTTTAATTCAACACTTCGTTCTTCAAAAGATGATAAATTCAAAGAAAGAATGAATGAACTAAGTAATAGAGTTTTAAGTACCATATTCTAAATTTACAATTTCCATTTTTAATTCATGCAACTTAATACAGCTTTATAGGATTTGACTTATTTAGATGCTTATTGAGGCAGATAAATTTGGGGAGTGGGTGGTTCCAATTCTTAACCATAAGCTCCACCCTCGAGTACAGACCCAACCCATAGTTATTTAATATTTTCCAAACATTTTCTGAATAGCGACCCCTTCTCTTGTAACAGTTAGTGCTAGCATCAGTAATATTCTCGATTTAATAGGAGAAAGATCTTCTGCTGCAATTCGAAGTGTACTGTTAACTTCAACGCTATTTAACTTGGTTATGTTCCTGCTGAGAGCGACGTGGCCACCACCGGTTCGGCTGGCAATAACTACCGGGACACCCTTTTTCATTACTTGATCAATTGCGTTTCTTTGGCTTGGACTCATCGCCCCTGCGCCCGAGGCTGCAAGAACTATTCCCGCAGCACCTGCGTCAACAGCGGCCAGAATCAGATCACCAGGAGCATCTTGATACGAAAGCAGAGTATCTACGCGAGGAAGTGTTTCTGTTTTTGAGATGTCAAATTCTGTCTGAACAGTGTGTTTTCGACTCGTTTGACGATAGTAAACAATCCGGTCGAAGTTGATGGCTCCAAGTATTCCGTATCCTCTGCTTTGAAATGCGTCAAGTTGCTGAGCGTGGCCTTTCGTGACTTCACGCGCTGAATTAATTTCAGAATTCAGGACTACCAGCACACCTCGTCCGATTGAACTTGGGTCAGCGGCGACGCGAAAAGCTTGTAGAAGATTCGCGGATCCATCGTAACCTTCCGCAGTCGGTGGACGCATAGCCCCAACAACAACTACAGGCCGTTGATATTTAACAGTTAAGTTAAGGAAATAAGCGATCTCTTCAAGTGTATCGGTTCCGCTAGATACAACGATGCCAGAGAGGTCTGTGCGGTCTCGAAATAGCTGGTTAATTCGGCGAGAAAGTGAAATCCAATCTCGAGTGGTCAGGTCACTGCTTTGCAGATTTAAGAATTGCTCCGTTTCTGCCTGAACATAAAGCGGCAATGAAGATACTGAACCAACTAATTCTTGAGCCGTGATTCGATTATTTGGTCCTTTGGCTATCGTGCCACCAGTAGCAAGCAAACGCACCTTTGGTAAAGCATCAATTTGCGCCGTTGCCTCAGTTTCACAGACAACTAGACTGATAAAAACGAGCAGAGTAATCCGGTAAATCAACATGCTCAGATTCCTTAGATGAAGAGCTTACTATACTGGATTTGTGGCCACTCGATGAGCCTGAGAAAGCCAATGGACTAAGTGTTGTACGGCTTCATTTGGTGTGCGGCCATAGAAGGGCATTAGGGCAGTAGGCCCGTCGGTCGTGGGCACAAGATATGCTCTCCAACGTTCAGGTGTAATAGAAAACACCTCAATCTGATAAGTGTAACCGCGGATGGTTTCTTCGAAACGATGTAATTTCACAAGAAAAGCACTTTTAGAGATTCCTAATTAAAGTTAAATGACCGCGGAATTTTATCTCGATAAAAAAAAACGTCAAGCGAAGGCAAAGACGAAGGTTCCATTAACAGTGTGTATTTTTGTCAAAAGCGTTGAGCAAATAGTGTTGAAGAAAAAATAAATTCTTTACGTATCCACAGTCAATTCACATTATTTCCACAATTTTTCCACAGACTTCACTTAGAGGTCTCTTGACGATCATCCGTCCAAGCACTAGTCTGAGATTTAAATGAGGTCTAATTGATGAACGTGCTTCAAAGAGTCTCCATAAACTTAATCGGCCTGCTCTTGTTTTCACCTCTGATAGGTTTTCTAAATGCGGAAAACATCACTCTTCCGCTCCACAGAATATTTCTTCAGGGGGGAACGCACTTGGTGATTGTCAGTGACTATGTGCGCATTGGTGACAAAGTTGTGTTTGCTGTTCCATTCAGCACGGTTCCTAATGACACTAATCCGCAACTTGTGAGTCTGCCGGAAGCATTTGTCGATTGGACCACGACGCAACGTTATACAGATGCTGTTCGGGCTTCACTTTTTACGGCAACCCGAGGCGAACAGGAATATCAAGCAATAAACGCTCAGGTCGCTCGAGTTTTAAATGAGATTGCGGTTACTAATAATTCAGACTTGCGACTCTCTCTTGCCCGTGATGTCAGAAAGCAATTGTTAGATTGGACGGCGACTAGTTATGGATATAGGTCTTCGGACGTTCGAGAAATTTTGGCTTTGCTTGAAGAGGCTATTGTTTTGGAATCAGGCTCTAGTTATAAGTTAGATTTGGTGGCAGGGACCAGTCGGACAGATATGGTTCCGTTGTTACCTCCGCCAAATATAAAGGACATTCTTGAAAAAGCACTTTTAGTGTCAGAACTGACAGACGTGCCTGCGGAGAAGCTATCTATTCTGCGTGCGATTTTATATGAGGTTAACGAGAACAGACACTCTAATAAATTTGATGTGGGATGGAGGGAAAGTTTTCATAAAAAGGTGGAGAAGCGTCTTTCTCAGGAAATGGATATAGAAAGATTCTATGCATCATTGAAAATAGAATCTCTTCGGCGAGCATCTAATTATGCGAAAAATGCAGATGTACGAAATGTGCAAATGGTTCTAGATGAGGTAATTCGGACTGATAGAGAATTCGGGGGGCAACGTCCAGTTGAGGTTTTAGCACTATCAAGGAGAATTGAAGAATATCTTACTGAGGCGCGTCATATCCGGTTAGAAAATGACAGTTGGAAGTTTAAGGTGACTACTTTTCGAACTTATAACAGTGAATTACAGTATTTGATTGATAATTTCTTGGATTTACGACCTCTTATAGAAGACATTCGTGTTTTAGCAGGTCCAGAGGTGAGTGTTCTTCCAGAAGTTGGGGATCAGTTGAGTGTGGCAACAGATATTCTCTCTAGATATGACCCTGCTGATGAGGTTAAATCAGTTCACGATCTCATTCGAAAGGCATTTACATTGGCGACCAGTGCGGCTCATGGACGGCTTGAAGCAGTGCGTGACGTCGATTTGGCAACTGCTTGGGATTCTGCGGCTGCGGCGGCAGGTGCGATCATGTTCTTTGACCTTGCGATGAGTGAATTAAATCAAGTGATTACCGAACCGCTTTAAGCTTAAGTGGTGCTAGAGTTATCAGAGGATTTGTCTGGCGCACTTAGTGCCGGTGGAGCTTTTGTTGAATAAGGATTTAACTGTAAAAAGTGTTCCAGAAATTACTCCACGGTTGACTCGGCTTTTCCGAGTTTCGAATCTCCAATCCTTCCAGAATACCATTGCTGATTTACTAGTGTCTCTTAGTCCATCAACAACTAACGACACGGTAGTTCTTGTCCCAACAAGTGCCGCAGGGGTCCAGTTAAGTCGGACAATCCAAGTAACTAAGTTTAAGAGAGAAACAAAAAAACAAGATTTAAAACTACCAGAATTTTTGAGCCGCAGTGATTGGTATCTGGCAATGTTGAATCGTCTTGTGCCTACGGAAAAACTTTTATCAGATATTGAACGGAATGTTTGTATGTGGGCAGCTATTCGCACGGCTGGAGAATCAGAGATTCTTCCGCCCTTCAAAGTAAGGCCAGGTCTCTTGCCTGCCGTCGTAGCTTTCTATGACCAATTGATGCGTTTAGGTCGCTCGATAGACAGTTTTCATCGATTAATGGTCACAGAACTTGAGCCTAACGCTGGTTTTGATAGAGGTGCGAGTAGTCTTTTGCGGCAGACTCATTTTCTTTCAAGCGCTTTTCGTAATTTCAAAGATCAAATCTCAAAAATCAAGAAGCTGGACGAACACGAATTACGCGCGAAGTTGCTGAAAGGACAAATGGTTCCTCCGTTTGAACGAGTTATTGTTACGATTTCTGATCATGTTGCGGAGCCGGATGGTCTGTGGCCAACAGACTTCGATCTGCTAACAAGATTACCTGGCATTAAGAACATTGATGTCATTGCAACAGATGAAGTCTTAGACGCAGGTTTTTACGAACGGTTGTATGATCTGCTTCCTGGAATAGAAAGTCGGAATCTGGTAGATAACCGTCACGCTGTTCCTGTGCTAATCAGTCCTGAGTCAACAGATCAGAATTATTTCGTATGCCGTGATCGTGAGGAAGAATTATTACTGGTCGCAAGAGCAGTTAAATCAGGCAGTAGTCGGTTGAAATTTGCTCAAAAGAGTGTTCTTTTTCAGGTTCCTCTTCCATATTTATATTTAGCTCGTCAAGTGTTTGATCAAGCTGAGATTCCTTTTGAGATGAAAGATTCTCTACCGCTTGCTGCCGAATCGTACGCGGCGAACCTAGATCTTATTTTTGACTTTATTCTCTCTAATTACAGCCGTCCAGCATTGATCGGATTGTTAAGGTCGCCGTATTTTAATTTTTCATTAGATAGTCACATAATCGACAAAAACATTGTTGAAAAATTTGATCGAGCTTTATACAAAGAGCGTTATAGTGGCGGACACGCTGCGCTCTCTCAAATGGTGGTAAAGTGGAATTTGAAAGTCGCACACCCTTCTAGCAGTAGTTATAGAGATCCAGAGCTTATATCCGTTCTAGAGATCGTTGAAGCGTTAGCCGCTGATTTTGAGCGGTTAAGAGTTCAGGAGCATCCTTCAAAGATTATTAAGGGTATCACTGATTTTCTTTCGAAATACGAGGCCGGTAAGGTCGAAGACGTTCTGGCTGATGAGCGTGAACAAAGGGCGAAAATTCGAATTCGTGAAATATTGGAGGCCTTGTACTGCGCTCACAAAACCCTTGATGATACACCGGTGGATTGTAAAACGTTGTTTATGTCAGTGCGGAGGTGGATAGAAACGGAAATGTTTCTCTCTCGAGATGTTATTGAGGGTATTCAGCTACTTGATGCACGGGCGGCCAGGTATGGAAGATTTAATGAGATGTTTTTAGTTGGTTTGGTAAGTGATGAATGGCCTGAACGGATTGCTAGGTCAGTATTCTACCCGAATGCTCTTTTAGTTTCATTAGGTTGGCCTCGCGCCGCTGAGCGGGTGAGGGCCGCACGAGCGCGTTTTATGGATTTACTACGACTGCCCACGGAAAGAGTTCTAGTCACGACATTTTCTCTAGAAGACGATTCGATTACTGCCCCGTCGATATTCTTAGAACAACTTGAAAATTCTGATCTAGAAATAGTGCGAGAAGATATCGATCGAGATAAACCCGTTACTTTCGAGGAGATACTGGTTAACCCAAAGAATGACTTGGATGATTTTATCGGCGAGCGAGGTAGTTGGCTAGATCTTAGGAGACGACTACCAGATCGGAATGATAGTTATCGAGGTGTTGTGGGAAGCAGTAAGGCGCAATCACATTCAGTAAGTGATTTTCAGACTTACATCGATTGTCCGTTTAAATATTTTTCAAGGCGGGAACTTGCTTTAAAAGAGGAAACTTCCGAGGAACTAGGTGTTACGGCTCGGTTTCAGGGCGATCTATTACACAGTGTTCTAGAAAAGTTTTTTTGTAAGTGGCAAGCAAAAGGGAATCAGGTCCTTACACAGGCTAATCGAACTGAAGCAGTTTCTGTGTTTTCAACGATTGTGGAGGAAAGTATTAAACAATTATCGATTGGCGAACGCGCGGTCATGCGAACTTGGTTTCTTGGTTCTGCGGGTGCATCCGGAATTATTGATCGCTTGTATCTTTCTGAAAGCGACACTGCTTTCAAGATTATTCAGAGATCCTGTGAACATATCGTTAGTGGAGATTTTGTTTTACAGGGTAAAGCTCAAACTAAGGAAGCGCGACTGAGGGGAAAAATTGACAGGCTGGATTTCTTATCCGATGGTAGTTTAAGGATTATTGATTACAAGCTCAATAGAGCTCCAGACAGAAAACATAATGTGCAGCTTCCTCTTTATTCCAAGTGCATCGAGCAACAATTTAAGCGCGATGAGGGCAAGGAGTGTCGAGTTAAGGAGGCTGCTTATATTGAATTTGGTACGCTGAATTCTTACCGGCCCCTCAAATCGCAGGATCTTGTAGCAGGAGAGGTGCGAGCGATTGAAATCCTTGATGATATTACTCAAGGAGTTTTTCCTATACAACCTATCAATCGTCGACGGTGCAACACTTGTTCGTATTCGACCGTGTGTCGTAAAGAGTTTCGAGGAGATTAGTAATTATTATGGGCACTGATACGGATGCTCGAAGATTCGCAACGGATCCTGCGCATAATGTGGTATTAGAAGCCTCTGCAGGGACAGGAAAGACCTCAGTTTTAGTCGCTCGATATCTGAATTTACTACGTGCCAATGTAGATCCAGCCAATATCTTAGCCATTACGTTCACACGGAAGGCTGCGGCTGAAATGCGTGCTCGTATCATTGAGGAGTTGCGGCGTGAGTCGCGTCAATCTGATGAAGGCCGGTCGAGATGGAACGGGCTTCGAGATCATCTCAATGAGGTGTCTATAAGTACCGTTGATGCTTTTTGCTTTTCTTTGCTGAGAGAGTTTCCCTTAGAGGCAGATCTAGATCCAGGTTTTTCAATCGCTGATGAAACAGAGGTACGGCGCTTACAGGGTGAGGCTATAAATCGAGCTTTGGTTACTGCGGGACAATTAGCAAATAAAGATGAGACTATAGCTATGCTGCTTGCGTGTCTTGGACCAACCTTCGCTCTTCAAGCTTTTGGTGATTTATTGGACCAAAGACTGATCGTGCCAAGAGTGCTACACAAATTTCTTGCGGGAACACCGCGCAACTTAAATGGAGCGAAGGCTTGTTGTAAGGCAGTCGATCGATTTAGCGATAGGTTTGAGTCTCTCAAACCGCAGCTTGAACAAATCGAACTTGAAACGTTAAGTAAAGATCCCGGAGCTTTAAGGGTAATAAGAGCCCTAGATGAAATTCCAGTGACCAAGAATTGTGACATCTCAGGGATAAGAGCTTGGCTCGATCGGATGCGCGATCTATTTTTGACTAAAGAGAATGGTCAACCAAGAAAGCGGTTTGTTCTCAACAAGGAAGCACCTAAGGATCTAAGACGTCAGTATAGAGACTTTGCTAGATTAGTAGCGCTAGAAGTAAAAAACGTTCTCGATGCTTTTGATCGCGATATCAATGTTGTCATGGTTCAGGGTGTTCAACGAGTGTTTCACATTGTTTTAGAAGAGTATGAAGAAGCTCTTTCATCTCGAGCTTTATTAGATTTCACTGGTCTACTAGAGCGGTCCGTTCGGTTGCTCGAGCAAATGGATGAGTTCTCTCGTTCACGATATCGGCTTGAGTCACGCTACCATCACGTATTGGTTGATGAATTTCAGGATACGAGTCGCATGCAATGGAAGTTGATCTCATTGTTAGTTCAATCTTGGGGTGAAGGCAGTGGGCTGGCGGATGACATTCCGGTGCCACCGACGATCTTTGTTGTTGGTGATCGCAAGCAGTCAATTTATAAGTTTCGTAATGCAGATCTTTCCATATTTCGTGATGCTTCAAAGCAGATAGAAAACTTACGCAATCAAGATAGGATTCATTCTGTTATTTCCGAGAGTTTTCGTGCGGTTCCAACATTGCTCAATTTCACCAATGATTTTTTCGGCGATATTGATAACGAGTCCAATGATGAGGATTCATTTTCTTTTAAGGAGCACGATCGATTTCCATTAAAAACTTCATTGGAAACTGAAAAGTATTCTAATGCTCTTAATCTTGTGATGGCCGATAGTGTCGAGAATTGTGCAAATTCTGTTGCGGATGAGATCGTGGATCTTCTCAGTACTGGACAGGTTAAAAAGAAGGATGGGGGCTCTCGATCTATTCAAAAAAATGATATAGCGATTTTGTTTCGTTCGCGGGCTAGTCATCGTGAATTTGAGCGAGCATTGGAGTCACGCTCTGTGCCGACGTATGTTTATAAAGGTCTTGGATTTTTTGAAGCTAAAGAGATTAAGGATATAAGAGCGCTCATTAGATTTTTAGCGAACCCATCGTCAGAGTTGCGTGCGGCTGCGTTTTTAAGATCTCGGTTCGTAAATTTTTCAGATACTGGGTTGTTGGTGCTTTCTCGTCAACTGTCCAAGGCTCTTACAGACCCTGACCCACTACCTGAGTTTCAGAGTCTATCAACGTCGGACAGGGGCATGTTAACTAAGTCTCGACAAGGCTTGGCGAGATGGCTCGAACTCGTCGATCGAGTTCCTCCAAGTGATGTCTTAGAACGAGTGTTTAGAGAAACAGCATTTGCATATGAATTGCGAGGTCTTCACAGTGCTCAAGCGATTGCTAATGTTGGAAGAATGCGAGGCCTTATTCGCCGTATCCAAAATCGTGGCTATGCGACGATGGGGCGATTAAGCGATCATATTGATCAGTTGTCATCTGAAATGTCAAATGCCGTTGTTGAGTCGATCGACGCCGTTAATCTTATGACGGTTCATGCAGCAAAAGGTTTGGAGTTTCCCGTGGTCTTCTTGGTAGATCTGGGTCGAGGTATTACTAGTCAGAGTAGCCGTATTCGGGTAATAACAGACCAAGGAGACGGTGAGCCATCGGTTGCGGTTGCGCCTTTCCGAGCAGAAGCTGATCACAATGAAAGACGACGAGAATCTGAAGAGACAAAGCGCTTGCTGTATGTTGCTGTAACGCGGGCATGCGATAGGCTTTATTTTTCAACGGTGATCAAGCGAGAAAAGCCTGTGTTTCTGAATAAAACGAGCTTGGGGAGCGCATTTCCTGAAAGTTTCAGCAAGATATTTTCGGACGAGAGCATGCGATCGGAGACTCAAGTTGTCGAGTGGAAAGGTCCCAGCGGACAGATGCATCGTTTTAGAGTCTGTCATTCTAATTGCTAAAAACTCAGAAAGGATAAAAAAATTTTCAGAAAAGATTGAGACGGTTATGTCTGTAGAAGATGGGGATCTTCGTTCAATCTTTCAGCCCACATGAGCGCGTGCTTTTCAGCTTCCTCTTGAGTTTTTCCAACAAGAATAACTGAGCCGGCTGGATTGGTAGAATTGTCTTTTGTTAGCCACGCGACCCAATGTCCACCGCTCGGCTCACTGTGTAAATCATATTTCATAGTAATTCCTTACATATCCTACCTCAGACGGCGTGTTTAGGGCTATTCGGTGAGCTTAAGGCGTTCATCATCTTGACAATAAACGACTTCGGAACCTATGGTAAAAGCATAATGTCTTTTCCGGTCACAGTGCATTCCAAACCATGCTCCGACTTAGGGCAGTTATTGTCTGATGAAGTGGTAGTTGATTTTCCTTCAATGCTCGGTTTGGTTGAGCGTATCCGGAGTGATTTTTTTGGGACTTCAAGTGCCCGTGAAAGTATCGAACCTGCTTATACTGCGCAAGTAGCGGTAACGTCTAAGCAAGCGAGTGAAGGGGTGCAGGTGCCTCTTGATTTATTTGTTCAGTCGACCTGTCCCATATGTGGCGGGCGAGGAGAAATCTGGGAAGAAATGTGTGGTATCTGTGTTGGAACCGGCAGTGGTGGAATGTTTCATACTCTGAACATAGAAGTTCCGCCTAGGGTAAAACATGGTACTTGCCTAACATTTAAGTTACAGTTACCGTTTGCGGCAGAGAGCCGGGTCGATGTTCAAGTAAGTATTTTCTAACGGATATTTTTATGATTTCTGAGTCAGCTATTCTCGATGTATTAAAAGTTGTTAATGATCCGGACCTTAAGAAAGATATTGTTAGTTTGGGTTTTGTGAAGGATCTAGTTATTGAGGATGACATAGTTTCATTTTCGATTGAATTAACGACTCCTGCTTGTCCCGTGAAAGAACAGATGCGCGAGGAAGCGGAATCTGCTGTTTTAGGTGTTAAAGGAGTGAAAACTGTTAACGTCAATATGACCGCAACGGTCCGACCTGCTATGACGCCTGAAACAGGCAGGGCGGCTATACCGGGTGTTAAAAATGTAATTGCTGTTGGGGCAGGTAAGGGAGGTGTCGGCAAGACCACTGTGTCCGTGAACTTAGCGGTGGCATTGGCGCAGTGTGGTAGCAAGGTCGGAATTATCGATGGTGATGTATATGGACCAAATGTGCCAATAATGTTGGGAGTCGATGCTCAACTTTCTACGGATGGAAAGAAAATTGTTCCGGCGGAAAAGTATGGTATCCGTTTGGTGTCAATGGGGTTTCTCGCAGATGGGAAAGCACCAATTATATGGAGAGGTCCCATGTTGCACGGTGTTGTTAGACAATTTTTTCAGGATGTTCAATGGGGTGAACTGGACTATCTTGTGATAGATATGCCGCCCGGAACGGGAGACGTGGCATTAAGTCTTAGTCAGACGGTTCTGGTTGCAGGTGCGATTGTTGTTACCACACCCCAGGCAGTCTCTCTTTCTGATAGCCAAAGAGCCGTAGGGATGTACCGCAAACTCGAAGTGCCTACGCTAGGAATCATAGAAAATATGTCGCATCATGTTTGTCCTAACTGTAATCATGAGAGTGATATTTTTGGAAAGGGTGGAGGTAATTCTATTGCTGAAGAATTGAAAGTGCCCTTTCTAGGCAAGATCCCATTGTATGAACCAATACGAGTTGGTAGTGATATCGGTGAACCGATTGTGTTGAGTGAACCTAACTCATCAGCGGGTCGAGCTTTCATGGAAGTAGCAGAGCGTGCCGCTGCTCAGGTGTCTATTGCGAGCTACGAGAGCCTTTCCGTGTCGTAACGGCACGGTTCAACGCTGCTCTAACACACAAACATCCTATCTGTCGGTAGAGGCTTGTCCTGTCATTGAAACGAAACGCACAGGAATCGTCGATTGGATAGTTGACCCATCTATAGTTTTTGTTACAACGGTCATTCGTTGACTCACTTTGCCTAAGGGAATCACTAATCGTGCTCCGGTCGCCAACTGTTTAACGAGTTCTTCTGGTAATTTTTCTGGGGCTGCGGCTACGATAATACCGTCAAATAGGCCAAGTTCTGGCCATCCTTGATAACCGTCACCTTCTCGAAAAGTTATATTTGTGTAGCCTAATTCAGTTAGTAACGCACGAGATCGTCTAGCTAATTCAGGGACGATCTCAATCGTATAGACATGTCGTACAATTTCTGCGAGGACCGCGGTCTGGTAGCCAGAGCCTGTGCCGATTTCAAGAACAGTCGCTTCGGGTTTTAAATTAAGAAGTTCGGTCATATAGGCAACAATGTACGGCTGTGAAATGGTTTGTTGAAATCCTATTGGAAGAGGTCTATCCGCGTAAGCTTGTTCGCGAAGTTCTAAAGGAACGAATTCGTGTCGTTGTACGGCACCCATTGCCGCGAGAACATCGCTGTCTGTGATACCTCTTGTACGAAGATGTTTTTCTACCATGTTGTTACGTTCGGAACTAAAAGGTAAAACCTGGCTAAACGTAGTCGTAAATAAAAAAATAAAGATTAGTTGAAACCGCGTTATTCTTTTCATGAGAATAGCTCCATCAATGTAGACTTGACTTTATGTTCATTCTCATTCATCTTTCCAGAGTTTGCTAAGGCGATAGAGGTTTAACTGCGATGGTTTCTCTGAAAGATCATAAATCTAACGGAGCTCAGTTCACAGGGCAATACGTTTTTTTTACCGGAAACTTATCTTCAATCAGTCGACAAGAAGCGTTTGAACTGGTTAAACGTTTTGGAGGAGTTGTTTGTAAGGAAATGTCGACAAAAACGACGGTGCTTGTGGTAGGAGCGGATGGTTTTTCCGATGTAACTGATTGCAGTAGCGATTTTATTCATGAAGATGATAGAAACGAACAAACAAACGTACTCAAACAGGCCGAAGCTTTAAATAATCATTCTCCTAACAAAGTAAACATTTTAAGCGAGGACGAATTTTGTGCATTATGCGGTTTAAGAACAATAAATTCGCTTGAACAGAGGTATCACAATGTAAAGTCAATTCGAGAACTATATCCGGTTATTAACGAATCTCGTTTGAGATATCTTGATACTTGTGGCCTGATTAGGCCCGTCGCTCACGCTAATAATGAGACGTACTATAAATTCTCAGATATTGTTGTTGTTAAACGGATTCATGATTTATTAAGTCAAGGAAAATCTTTCCGAAAAATAGTGCGACGTATGTTGGTCGCCCAAGATGGACAACTAGTCCTGGATTTTAGTGCTGCACGTAACGAATCTTATCGGGCTAAAGTTGTTGCTCTGAGATACGGTAAGGCGAACAAGATTTTTCTTGAAAAATATCAAGATAGTCTGGCAGAGTTTGAAAATCCTCAAACGGCTGTGGCTGCGCGGTTTTTTCTTGAGGGTTCTGAGTTAGATGAAGGCAACCATGCTGAAAAGGAGAAAGCCCAGTCGGCCTATCGAAAAGCGTTGCTGTTGGATCCGAATTTAGTACCTGCAATTGTCAATCTTGCTAATATCCACTATGCCAGCGATGAGTTGGTGGAGGCGCAAGCTCTTTATGCAAGAGCGCTTCAAATTGATCCAGATTGTTTTGAAGCATATTTTAACTTGGGAAATATCCATCACGATCTAGGTCGGCACGAGGAGGCTCTTGAATGTTACTCAGAAGCTCTTCGGCTTAATCCTACCTACGCCGATGCCCACTTTTATATGGCCGTAACTCTTGAAAAGATGGGTCGTTCTGTTGATTCAAAATCGCATTGGCAACGATACCAACAGCTTGCTCCAGACGGGGAGTGGGTTGATCTTGCAAAAGAGTTTAGCGAGTAAAATATTTTTGTGTGAGTTTAGATAGTGAATCAACGATCAGGTGACAATCCAATTTTATTCGTTGCAGCTTCACCTTAGAGCTAGCTAGAAAATGAGAGCAACGGTTTCTATTAATAGAAAAGCCTGAGAAATAATCAGTCAAGTTATCTTGCACGAAACGTGATTATTCCACGTGTTGGGTCGTAAGGAGATACTCCGACAGTAACGCGGTCGCCGGGAACGACTTTAATTCTGAATCTTCTCATTCGTCCACTGAGTTGGGCCAGCACTTCATGTCCTGGATCGCACTCAACGCGGTAAAGTCCGCCACTATGTACCGCCGTGATCGTTCCCTGAACATCTATTAAATCGTCTTTTGCCAAATTGTCTCCAGTAGAAAAATTATATCAGGTGAATCGAGTTTTCTACATTGCTCGGACTGCTTCTTCCAACTTTTTTGCAATGTCTTCATAATCATTGGTTTCGAATGTCAATGGTTTTCCAAAGGTTATACGAACATGTCCAGGTTTAGGCATTTTCCATGATTTACGTAGGATTTTATCTAAGCCATCAATTCGTACTGGGATCACCGGAATTTGTAAACGAGATGCGATCATTCCAATTCCAGGTTGGAAATCATCTATTAAGCCGTTTTCAGTTCGACGACCTTCTGGAAATATGAGAACAGAAATTCGGTGATCTAGTAAGTCTCCTAAATATCGAATTGCGTCACGAGTACCGGTTTCACGTTGTGGGAGTGGAAAGACATTAAACAAAAGCGTGGCTAGGTAGTAGGTACAACTATTTATAATTCTGGCTATTCTGGAATGTTGTTGCGGATGAAAATGTGGAGTAAAGAATTCTTTTGCTGCTGCAGTGGCCACATTGTATCGAATATCGGGTGGTAACGCAGCAAGAATTACAGGGCTGTCGAGGTGGCTCTGGTGGTTTGCAGCGAACACAACTGGGTGATTGGGTGTACTTAGGTTTTCAGTTCCTTCCACCTTAATCCAAGCAAAGAGGCGAGTAAGTGGCAGTAGCCATAGCCCTAGACTAAGTTTCCGTATCAACCTAGCAGGCCATTTTTGATTCCAGGAAGGAAACGTTGATGTTAGAGGTCGTGATTTTTCTTGCGTGTTGGGCACATTAGGAGTCTTCGAAACCTGTTCAAGAAGATCCTGAAGTTCGCCAATTGTTGATGGTTCTGAAAGTAATGATTCGTCGAGTGTTAGGCCTGAAGTTTGTTCGAGCGCCATTAACAGTTCGATCTTTTCTATTGAACTGAGACCTAATTCTAGAAGGTTAGTATTGTTCGATACCTGACGGTCTGTGGTCAATTTTTGAACGATTGCTGCAACACCATTTCCGTCTGCGGGAGCCACAGTGTGTTCGGCTTTTGCCCCACTATTTACCCAACGTTTTAATTCATGGCGTTTTAATTTTTTGGTGCCTTCTGTACGTGGCAATGATTTGCCGGGCCAGATTGATCTACCTCTAATTTTTTGATGATCTTCAAGGTTGCTATTTGCATCTCGTAGCACCTTTGATAAATCGGCGTTTGGTTCTAACACCAGAACTGCATGTACATGTTCGCGGTTTTGATGGAGTGTGCCGATTATTCCAGCTTCTCGAACTCCAGCAATAGATTCGACGACTCTTTCAACGTCTTCTGGAAAAACATTTAAGCCTTCTGCAGTCACGATCACGTCTTTTTTTCGACCTTTTACGGTTAGTCGGCCATCTTGATCAACGGAACCTAAGTCGCCAGTATGAAACCATCCGTCGTTTGAAAAGGAGTTATCGGTTTCAGTTTCTTGATAGTAGCCGGTGGTGACGTTGTCCCCGCGAACTAAAATCTCACCGTCCGCAGCGATTTTTATGTTTACTCCTTTAATAGGAGTACCCACGCTACCCTTCTTGGTTCGAAATGGATGATTAAGCGTCACGATTGGGGCTGTTTCTGTAAGTCCATATCCTTGAATTACGAGAAAACCTAATTGTGACCAAAATGCTTCGAGTTTTGGATCCAGTGGTGCTGCACCTACTACGAAAGCCCAAAACTTTAATCCGAATAATTTGTGAATGCGGCGATATTTCCACCAACGGGCTGCAATATTTTTCGTTTGTCGTTTGTCTTGAACGAGTTCAGGAGACAACAGGGTTACATAGTCTTTGAGTAATTCAAGTATTTTTGGGACACAAACAACTACAGAGATTCTGTTTTTGTGAATCTGACGGACAATATCTTCAGGGTTATAACCCCGCATAAAAACAGTAGTGCCTGTCAACATGGGAGGGATAAAGGTGGACATCGCCTGTCCAAACATATGGCTCAGTGGTAGCAGGTTGAGAAAGCGGATGGGACTTACTAGGTGGCTGTAGCTCTTGTATTTCAAAATTTCTCGCTCGACAGGAACTATATTTGCAAGAATATTTTTGTGGGTAAGTTGCACACCTTTTGGTTCAGCAGTAGCTCCCGAGGTAAATATAATTTCTGCTAGCAGTGGCTCTGTGTTTTTAGACCCCGACACCTTATGTTCTTTAAGAATGCGTTTGGTTGAGGAAGTGTTTCTTAAAAGAGTGTTAAGAGAGACTATTTTTGAGGGGGGAAATTTTACAGGAAGGCAAAGGTTGCTTCCGACAATCAAGGCTGTTGCGTTAACAATATTAATGACACGATCGACAAATTTAGTCGACGCCCGAAAATCAATTGGAACAATAATAATTTCGGATAACAAACAACCCCACAGAGCTACCAGCCATTCTGGGCAATTTTCTCCCCACAGTACGACTTTATTGCCAGAATCACATCCGATAGTTTCTAAGTGTTCTGCAAAATGGTAGGCAGAGGTTCTTATTTCGTCGTACGAGTACGAGTATGTACGGTACCCATCGTCATAGGTTAGAAATGTTGCTTTAGAACAAATGCTGTCATCAAAAAAGTCGAGTAAATTGTCTCGGGTCATTTCATAACTATGGTCAAGTTTGTTTCGAATTCAATACAGACTAAGAATACTTTGGCCGCCGGTTATTTTTAAACTATAGTGAGAGTGCCTTTTACTTAAAGGACACACCAGCACTTGCGATTGTGGTCGTTACACGGGGGGAGGCCGGCTCGGTGGAGGTCGCCGTAAGTGGACTACCCGCGTAGAAACGTAAATCTAGTGAAAATGCTACATGTTCATTTAGAAACCAACGCACCCCACCTCCATAATTAATTGTACTCGTAGCGCGCTGACTAGGTGCATCTTCATTTAGTGGAAAAAGCGCCAACTTTGAAGTGCCCATGCCACCACTAATGTAACTCCAGCCATTCCGATTACCGAAATTGAACGAAATTTGTGGTGAAACGGCACTAAAGGTTTTACGGAGGGTTGGAGCACTAAGTTTTGAGTCGGATTCGGATGGGCTCTGGTCACTAAAAGACTTGTGTATATTCGCTCCTATACCAAAGGTAATAACACGCCAACGGAAAAAATAGTAATGTGCGCCGATGTCAAACCCAAGTCCGATAGAGGGTGTATCTGCCGGTACTAGGTTTCTAGCAACCGCCAACTCTGCATTCTTTCCAAATGGCACGAAAGAACCGCGTGCGTCGATGACAAATCTTCCGATCGGTTCTTCAAACTGTGCTTGAGCAGTAGCAGTGACGCCTGTCAGTATCAGTAATGTACCGATTAATATCCTTGAGATGCGAGGGACGAGGCAAATCAACATGTTAAAAAGTATATGGTTTCAGTGAGCGATTTCTTCGCTTAAATTGTGGATAATTCGTTTTGCTGCTTCAACAGCGTCGCTGAGGTTTTTTACGGTTCCGTCCAGTTGTTGTTCGTAAACTAAAGATAATATTTTTCCTATTTGAGGTCCCGGATGAAGTCCGAGTGTTAGTAAATGCCTTCCTTTTAAAATGGGTGATGGCGCTTGATGTTGAACTTCGAGTTTTCTGGCGCGTTCCAAAAACCAGTCAATAGCTGAGCAGTCAAAATGTCCTTTTCGACCAAGACAATCAGATTTGGCGACTCGTGCTAATAGATCGAGATCGACTTTTCTCGCTAATCTCCGAAACGCGCCGTCACTTACCCCATTATGAGCCTTGGCCCACATGCCTGGCTTAAGATGATTCGCGACCAAGCCTATTACTTGTTTACGTACGTCGTAACCATGAAGATTCTTTATCTTGAATCGATCGAGGAAATCGTTTGTCGGTGTGACACCAGCTTCTTCGTGGTTATGGGAACGGATTCGGCCATCGATATATTTAGTGGTCGATGGTTTTCCGAAGTCGTGACAAATTGCCCCCAGCATGACAGAAAGTTTCTGTTCTTTTTGTAAATCATCTATCCGGGTTCTGGCTTGGTCAATTACTAGTTGATTGTGTGTCCAAACGTCACCCTCTGGGTGCCATTCAGGTTCCTGTGGACAGTTAACTAAGGCGTTCATTTCTGGAAATAGTTTTTTGATAATGCCAATTTCGAGTCCCAATTGAAATCCTATAGAGGGTCTTTCAGCCAGTAAAAGAAGTTTTTCTATTTCTCCCCAGATGCGTTCGGAAGGCAAGTCGTCAACGGCAATAGTCTTGAGAAGATTTTTTGTGTTTGATTCAACTTGGAGTTCGAGCCTTGCCGTAAATTGCATGGCCCGCAATACACGTAGACTATCATCCGTAAAGGTCTGGGGATCAACGATGCGTAATACTTTCTGGTTTAAATCCTCCAAACCTCCAAATGGATCGTGGTATTCGTTAGTAAGAGGATTCCACGCGATGGCGTTGATGGTGAAGTCTCTCCGGCGAGTAGCTTCTTGAACGCTTAATGTAGAATCGCCAGTTATGGAAAAGCCTCGGTGTCCGGTTCCCGTTTTAGACTCTCGCCGTGGTAGTGAAATGTCGAGGTTCGCGATTTTGTAAACAGCAAAGCTTTCTCCGACAGCATCAATTGTCCCAAGGTTTTGTAGCAGATTTCTGAGTTCTCGTGCAGGTAAACCGTACACTTCAATGTCAATATCTTTTGAAGGTGATCCGCGTACATGGTCACGCACCCAGCCACCTACGAAAAGAGCCTGTCCGCCGGCTATCTTGACTAGTTCAGCGATCTGTAGCGCGAGTATGAGGTTTTTTTCAGTTTTAGGGAATGGTGCGATTAGTTTATCCATTTTGGTGTGGGCGAACTACACGAAACCCGTAATCGGTATAACCGAAAGAAGGGTCTAGTTTACTGCGGCCAGAGTTGGTACTAATAGTAATAGCATGTCTCCAAGAGCCGCCACGTGACGCACGTCTTATACCAGAACTTGGACCTTGAGGGTTTGTCTGTGGTGAGTTGGCGTAGTAGGTCTTACAATGCCAGTCTTTACACCATTCATGGATGTTTGCTCCGATTCCGTAAAGTCCAAAGTCGTTCGGTGCACCTAAGGTAACTTTCCAAGGTCCGACCAGTGGGCCTTTTCCCTGTTTGGGTACCCACTCAGGGATCGTGTTGCCACAAGGATACCGTTTGTGCGAAGAGAATCCGCGAGCTGCGCGCTCCCATTCAGCCTCTGTAGGAAGTCTGACAAACTCTTTCGTCGAAGAGTGCCAAAGACAATAAACCATGGCGTCATTCCAACTTACACCTACAACCGGAAGGTTGGCACCTTCGAAAACAGGATTATTCCATTCACGGGGAGTATTTCGTCCTGTTGCCCTAATAAACTTGTAATACTCCTGACGAGTTACAGGGTAATTAGACATTTCAAATGCGTCGACCCAGACACGGTGAACGGGTTGTTCATCAGATTGTCCTTCGTTGCTGCCCATAAAGAACCATCCGCTCGGAATAACAGAAAATTTTGTCATCAGATTTATGTTCGCCGATTAAAAATATTAACTTCCATCGCTTAAGCGGTCGGGACAGGGTACACTGCTCTTCGGTAGCAGGAGAGACTGCTTGTTTTTTGATGGATACGTTTTGTCTTTATCATATAGATATTTAATGAATGAGCCTTAAAATGAAGAAGCACGAGTCGATATTTAGGCACTTTATTATTGCGCTGTGTTTGTTTCTGAGTATTGGATGTTCCATCAAATCGATGGCCATCAATACGATTGGGGAAACGTTTTCAGATGGTGCGAGTGTTTTTGCATCTGATGAAGATCCTGAATTGGTTCGAGATGCACTCCCATTTTCTCTGAAAATGATGGAATTGCTCTTAGAGTCATCTCCTGATAATAGTGGCTTACTTCTTGGTGCTTGTAGTGGGTTTACCCAGTACGCGATTGCATTCATTGCATCCGATGCAGAGATCGCAGAATTAGGTGACTACGATTACGCTGCTGCTGATTCATTTAATCTTAGGGCGCTCCAGTTTCATGTTCGAGCGCGAGAATATTGTCTGAGGCTGGTCGAACTTAGTTATCCAGGCATCACCGAACGATTACAACTTGAACCACTGGAAGCAGTTCAGGAATTTGGTGTAGATGATATTGAAAACATGTATTGGCTTGGGGCTTCTTGGGGGATGGCAATTGTGCTTGGATTGCATGATATGAGTTTAGTTGCCGATTTACCCGTAGTTAAAGCTTTAATGGTCCGCGCTCTTGAGCTTGACGGAGACTATAATCGTGGTGCTCTTCATGGGGCGCTCGTTACTGTTGAATCGGTACCAGAAATACTTGGAGGATCTGCAGAAAGAGCTCGTGAACATTTTGAACGAGCTGTTGAACTTTCTGAAGGCCTTGATGCGTCTCCATTTGTTAGTTTGGCCGTAGGGGTTTCTCTTGCTGAGCAAAACAAGCAAGAGTTCAGGTCGTTGTTAGAAAGAGCGTTAGCAATTGATTCTGATGAAGATAAAAGTATTCGTTTGCTTAACATTGTTTCACAACGCCGAGCGGCATTTCTTTTAGAGCATATTGATGAATTATTTGAGGAGCCGCTCGACTAGGTAAAAGGACAATCAATGAAAAAGCTAGGAATTCCCGCAATATTTGTTTTGTTGTTACTGGTTCCAGTCGTGCTGTTCGCACAAAGACCACTTACATTGGGGACATTTGCTCCTCCTAATTCTATCTGGGATAGGGCTTTAAAGGGCATGGCTGATGATGTGCAAAAACAAACGAATCGGCGGGTTAGATTTCGTATTGCTGCACAATCTCAAGGTGATGAGAGCGCAATCATTCGTCGTTTGGCTCTTGGTACTACTCAGGCCGCAGCTTTAACTCAGCCTGCTCTTGCTGGTCTTTCTGATGCTTTTAAGGTCTTTGGAATGCCTTTCTTTCTCGAATCTGATCAAGAAATTCATTATGTTCTTGAAGCTTTGAGACCGACACTTGAAAGCGCTTTAGCCGAACACGATCTTATTCTTATCAACTGGGGGCATGCTGGTTGGGCGCACCTGTTCTCCGCCGATTCGCTGACCACCCTAGATGATATTAAGGGTGCCAAACTTTTTACTTCAGCTGGAGATGATGAGATGGTTGCATGGTGGAAAGGGCATGGTTTTGATCCGATCCCTCTTGATCTAAGTGATGTACCCATTGGATTAAACACGGGTTTAATAACAGCATATCCATTTCCGCCCTATGCCGCGCTTTTGTTGCAATATTATCGAGCGGCTCCTCATATGCTTGATTTGCCCTTAGGGCCCGTTATTGCAGCAACTGTGATGAATTCTTCAAGCTGGGAACGTTTAAGCCGTGAAGACCAAGAGACAATACTGCATGCTGGTAAGCAGGTTGAAGATAGTTTGTTTGATGACGTTCCTAGACAAGACAATGACGCAATTGCGGAGATGAAAAAGCGTGGTCTTAACGTAATTGAACTTGATCAGCGCACGTTGGATTCTTTCCGTCAGGCGGCGGATCAGATGAATGTATCCATGCGTGGTGCGATAGTTCCATCAGCGGTTTATGACGAAGCGGTTCGTGTTAGGAATGAGTTTCGTAATCGTTAAGTAAATACAACAAAACCATAGGCTTAGCTGTCAGAATGAATCAAGTTATCTTCCTAAAGCCTTCTAACCTCTTTAGGCGCATTGGTGATATTTTTCACGTTGCAGAAGATTACTTTGCAACTGTTTTACTAGCTTTATTGGTAATTCTTCCCCTCGCGGAGATTGCAGCACGTCCTTTTCTAACTGGTGGGATACCTGGGGCAATTCCGTTTGTTCAGCATCTCACCCTCTGGGTTGGTTTTGTTGGTGCTATGGCGGCGGCGCGAGACGGAAAATTGGTGGCCCTCGCGACGGCTAGTTTTATGCCGAGTGGTCTTTTAAGTAGTTTGGCAGTAGGATTTTCTGCCTTCTTTGGAGCTATGGTCTGTGTGATCCTGGCAGTCGGAGCCATAGCATTAATCGGTGCTGAACGTGGCTTGGGGTCTGAGATTGCCTTAGGCATACCGACTTGGTTCGCTCAAGTAATTATTCCGTTTTCGTTTTTTGTAATTGCCGTGCGACTAGTTTGGCGCGCGGGTGGTAGTGCCGCACGTCTAATCGCTGGTTTTGGTCTTCTCATTGGACTGTGGCTAAGCAACTCCTACGAATTTCTTGACGGCACTAGTGAATGGCCTTGGATATTTTTGGCAGTGATTGCAGGCATCACAGGTGCACCTATTTTCACTGTACTTGCAGGGGTTGCGGTTTTTCTTTACATGACGATCTTCTTTCCTCCTGCACAAGTTGCGCTTTATGCGTATGAGAGAGCTATAGATCCATCACTGCCGGCGATACCGTTATTTACTTTAACGGGATTTGTGCTCGCTGAGGGAAAATCGACAGAACGGTTACTGCGTTTTTTTGAAGGTATGGTTGGGTGGATTCCAGGTGGAACTGCGGTGGTTTGTGTAGTCGTATGTGCTTTTTTTACAGTGTTTTCAGGTGCTTCTGGGGTAACTATTCTTGCGCTCGGAGGGCTATTGCTTCCTGCGCTGTTAAAGCAAGGATATCGTGATCAATTCTCTGTAGGACTTTTAACAGCATCTGGTTCGCTTGGTTTGTTACTGCCGCCAGCTTTGCCTTTGATTTTGTATGCCATCGTTGCTGAGATTGCTCCAGAGAATCTCTTTATCGCTGGACTAATTCCTGGGGTGCTTTTGGTGGTCCTGATGGCAGGTTGGTCCACACGTGAGGCGCTTATCACTAATGCAGGACGCCATCCATTTAAATGGCGAGAATTAATTCCGTCAATTTGGATTGCCAAGTGGGAATTAATGTTGCCGTTTGTAATTTTATTTTCTTACTTTAGCGGTGTTGCAACCTTGGTTGAAACAGCAGCACTTGCGGCTCTTTATGCAACGGTAGTCACTGTTTTTATACATAGAGATTTTTCTCTACTGTCAGGGCTGAAAAAATCATTTAGCGAATGTGGAATTTTGGTGGGTGGAGTACTTATTATTGTTGCGGTTGCTCAAGGATTCACTCAGTACACCCTGGATGCCGATATTCCTTTTCGACTGCTTGAATGGACCCAATCAAAAATTTCTTCACCTCTTGTATTTCTTCTCGCGTTAAATGTGTTCTTGTTGATTGTTGGTTGTGTGATGGATATTTTTTCTGCAATTGTCGTGGTTGTTCCGTTAATCACGGCAATCGGAGCTGCATATGGAATTGATCCCGTACATTTGGGTATTATCTTTGTTGCAAATCTTGAATTGGGATATATGACTCCGCCAGTCGGTCTTAATTTGTTTTTCGCTTCATACCGTTTTGACCGGCCGCTTTTTCACGTCTACAAGGCGGCGTTGCCGTTTCTTTTGATTTTGCTGGTTGGTGTGATTCTTATTACTTATATACCATGGTTGTCGCTGGGGCTTTTAGAAATACTTGGTCGTCGTTAGAAAACAATTTCTTATCTAAATCTAAACTGAAGGGAACATGAGATGGTTCGAGTAATTAAATATCGGTTGCTGTTTGTAACAATACTTGCGACTGGATTTCTTGTCGCCTGTGGTAATCAGGGCCAAGGGAAGGTAGAAGACCAAGGGACTAGTTCATCCATGGAGCATGCAGCGACTGAAATTAAAGGTGAAGTGCACCTTCGTAATATACAGCAACTTACATTTGGTGGAGAAAATGCGGAAGCGTATTTTTCTTCTGATGGAAAGCAGCTTGTTTTTCAATCTACAAGAGAGGGCGTTCCATGTGATCAAATATTTACAATGGACTTAGATGGGTCAAATGTGCAGATGGTGTCTAATGGTGACGGGCGTACGACCTGTGGTTATTTTTCTCCGAATCAGAATTCCATAGTTTACGCATCTACCCATTTAGGGTCAGTCGATTGTCCTCCACCCCCAAGTTTTGAATTTGGTTATGTCTGGGCTGTTTATAGTGATTACGATATTTTTCGTGTCTTCGCTGATGGTTCTGAACCGACCAGATTGACGAGTACGCCTGGTTATGACGCGGAGGCGACGATCGGTCCTGATGGAACGGTTACTTTTACAAGTGTTCGTGATGGTGATATGGAAATTTATTCGATGAACCCTGATGGTTCTAATGTTCGGCGTCTAACCACTCGACAGGGGCCTGATGGAGGCCCATTCTTTTCTCCAGATGGCTCGAAAATCGTTTTTCGAGGTCGAGAAATTCCGGATGGTCCAGAGTATGACGACTACAAGAGACTGCTTGACCAAGGTTTGTGGAGACCGACTGAACTGGAAGTTTTCGTTATGAACTCGGACGGTAGTGATTTGCACGCAGTTACAGATTTGGCTGGAGCAAGTTTCGCTCCTTTTTGGCATCCTGATGGGGAGCGCATCATATTTTCGTCTAATTGGCACAATCCTGAAGGAAGAAATTTTGATCTATTTATAATCAATACTGACGGAAGTGGTTTAGAGCAAATTACTTTTAATGAAACGTTTGATAGCTTTCCAATGTTTTCTCCAGATGGTCGCTATCTCGTCTTTGCCTCAAATCGTCAGGCATTGAATGAGGGTGACACAAATGTATTCGTGGCAGAATGGGTTGACTAGACTCTCATTCATTGAATTTCATTTTAGTGCGTTAGATAAGATTTCCCGCGATCTTTTAGTAGGTGTTCAATAGTCCGCGCATAGTATCGAAGTACAGTTCGTTCCCGCACTCGATATTTTTGTTTTTCAACGACAATAATGCCCCGTGTCTGCATCAATTCTGTTGCAGATGCTAATGCTTCACGACCAGTTTGTGCATCTAAATTTGCTTCTGAGCTTTTAAGAACTTCAATTAAACGATCAATTCGATCTTCAAGTTCTGATTTTTCAATTGAAGGTCTCATGGCGGCAGCGACAAGTGCTGTAGGAACTACTTTGTAAAGCGTGCCGATGGCAGTCTTAATTCTCCGTTTAAGGTCAACCATAGAGCGTCTTCCATCAGGATCGTATGCATTGAGTGGAATAGGTGTGCCGAAGTTAACGATCGCGCGACTCTGGTAACCAACCGCGTACCGTATCATTTCTGCTACTTCTCGAGCGAACGGTCGTTGGTATCGTTTTACGCGCTGACGGGCTAGAACAAAATCTTCGAGGACTAGATCGTAAGCGATGGCAACTGGAATAACTACGACATCTTCACGACGGGCTTGGGCCGCCGCGTGTAATAAACCTGTCTTTAAGGGTTTAAGCTCGCCGCTGTAGCTTCGTCCACCTTCGAGATACAGAAAAAGATCATGTCGTTTAAGAACTTCCGCAACATAGGCTTTCATCGTCGCTAAATAAGCTGGATCACGCAAATCGCGCCGGATAGGAATCGCACCGGTGACATGTTTGTGGATTAGACCAAGTGCGCCACCAAATAAATTAATGCCAGCTGCAATAACAGGAGGACGTATTTTGTTGTCGTCTAGAACAAGAGGTTGGGTTAGATAATCTGTATGGCTTTTGTGATTCGAAGCATATATAACGCGACTCTTACGAACGGCATTTTGAACGATTTCGATGTTTTCTTGTTGCCGTTTTATTTTTCGAAGGATCGGGTATAACGGATGCTGAAGAGCGCGGTACATATGGTACCGCTGCGTAGTTCGCAATTCGTCTAAGTAACCGTGGACTCGTTCTGCGGCTTCGTTGGAGGTTTCACCTTCTCCGCCTTGAAGGTAACGCATAACCTCTTCACGTGCGAGCACCGCTTCGATAATTTGATTTTGCCGCACGGCCGAACTATACCACGCTGGAATTAATTTTTTGTTTTGAGTGCTTTGTAAATCTGTGCTTTGTCTAAAAAAATCAATTAGATTTAATATGAAATTGGGACATTTTAAATTAGGAATGGGTGTTTTTATTAAAAAGCTTTGATCACCGTGACCTTTAAACTAGTTGATGTAAAATGGCACGCTTGCCTAAATTATTGAGAATCAGAATTTGACCCAGATATTACAAATAGTAGTTGTTGGTGCTGGCGTTGTCGGTTGTGCCATCGCTCATGAATTAGCGCGGCGAGGAGCACGTGTCCATGTTATTGAGCGCAGAGAAATTGGACAGGGTGCAACTAGAGCTTCCGCCGGAGTGTTAGCGCCTTATCTGGAGGCTCATAGGGGTGGTCCACTTGTTGATCTTTGCGTTCGAAGTTTATCTTTATACGACGAATTCGTTGCCAGAGTTGTTGAAGACTCAGGGTCTACCATTCAATATGTCCGCAATGGAACACTTGAGATAGCGACTAATGAAGCATATGCCGGGCGCTTGAAAGATATGGCGCAGTCCTTTGCTGAACTTGGTATCGCAATGGAATTTTTTGATTCCGAGACGCTTCGTTTGGTTGAGCCACAGCTTACCAATGACGTCAAAGGTGGATTATTGGTCGCTTCGCATGGATATGTAGGTGCAAACGAATTAACGAATGCTCTTCGACGAGCCGCTGTGGCTCATGGAGTAAAGTTTTCCACTTCTACGGCGGCGACAAAAATCATCCATCACAGAAACGGAATAGGAATTCGAGTGGGGACAGAAACGGTTGTGTGTGACCGGTTAATCCTGGCTGCCGGAAGTTGGTCAGGGCAGATTGAACTTGAGGGAGTCGATGCATTACCTGTTCGACCCATTCGTGGACAATTACTTCGATTAGATTGGCCAACGACTGCACTGAATCGAACTATTTGGTCGGAAGATTGTTACCTTGTGCCTTGGAATGATGGTTCTGTTTTAGTTGGTGCCACTTCTGAGGATGTTGGTTTTGATGAAAGAGCCACCGTTGCTGGTTTGCAGAAACTCGTTGAAGTTGCGAAGAGTATTGTGCCAGGGGCTGGTGAGGCATGGCTGAAAGAGGTAAGAGTAGGTCTTCGGCCCACCACCCCGGACGGTCTGCCAGTAATTGGTTTATCTAAGCGTCTTCCCGGACTCATATATGCATCAGGTCATTATAGAAACGGTGTTTTGTTGGCCCCTCTGACTGCTTCAATTGTTGCTGATCTTGCCGCTGGTGACACAAGCAATGACGTAGCGACACTGACGAATCCTTCTCGGTTTGGGGAGTACTGACGGATTGAAGCTTAAACGGAGTTACAGCGCACGTGAAGTTGCTGCGTTCACCGGTCTAACGGCGAGACAGTTGCAGTGGTGGGATGCAAAAAAGTTGCTCTCAGCTACGGTAGCGTCTCATAAGACTGCTTCTGGAGGATTTACAGAGCGTCGGTACTCACCCATAGACCTTTATGAACTATTGGCACTTGCCGATCTTCGCCGAAGCGGATTTTCCGTCCAGAAGATTAGAATGGTTCTTGATGCCCTACGTAATGAGTTTGGTGTACGGTTATATGAGGCGTTAGGTGAGGGAGCTTATGTGACCCTCTTGACTGATGGGCGAGAAATTTATGCTCGGACTAATGCTGGCGAGTTTTTTAATTTATTGAGTGCGCCAGGGCAACCCTTGCTTGTAGTAGGGGGTGAAGCCCAGTTAAAAGAATTGAGTTCCCAGACGGCTGCACGTGGGAAGAAAAAACAAAACAGGAAAAAATCTAAAGTTAACAAGAAACAACAAAGGTAAATGAGTGTTTCGTGACCTCGAAACTCATGTAGTGATACGCTATTAAGTTGGGACGGAGCAAGATATATGGATCAGGTTCAAAACTTTTTACCGGTGCGTCGTTTTGGAGAAACATCACGGCAAGATAATTGGTGGTTGGAGCCACTAGTGGTCTTTATAGGACTTTCAACATTTGTTGTTTACTCGACTTGGGCAGCGTTGCAAGGCGAGCACTATTATTCAGGGCCCTATCTGTCACCTTTCTATTCGCCTGAAATTTTTGGTGAATCAAGCCACAGTCTTTTTGGTCCACGCCCCGGGTGGTGGCCTAGTTGGCTTCCATTTTCACCGGCAATCCTAATTTTATGGGCGCCAGTGGGTTTTAGAATGACCTGCTACTATTACCGAGGTGCCTACTATAAGGCATTTTGGTCAGACCCAATATCCTGTTCTGTAGGTGAACCCCGTAACATTTATCTCGGCGAGAATTCTTTTCCTCTTCTAATACAGAACATGCATCGGTACCTGCTTCCTTTTGCGTTTGCCTTGCTAGTGTTTCTTTCGATTGATGCTTGGAAGGCCTTATGGTTTGAAGATCCACTAACTGGAGTAACTTCATTTGGCATTGGTGTTGGCTCAATCATACTGACTCTAAATGTCATTTTACTGAGCAGTTATACCTTGGGTTGTCATTCGCTTCGGCATATCGTCGGTGGAAGAAAAGATTGTATTTCTGATTCCCCTGCACAGACATCGATGTACAACTGCGTTACTTGTTTTAACAAAAGACATATGTTGTGCGCGTGGTTGAGTCTCGTGTGTGTTGGTTTTTCTGATATATATGTCCGCATGTGTTCGATGGGTGTGTGGACAGACTTTCGAATTTTGTAGGAGCTCATGGAGTATCAGACATTTGAACATGATGTGTTGGTTATAGGTGCTGGCGGAGCGGGGTTGCGTGCGGCAATTGAGGCATCGGCGGCGGGAGTGTCAGTTGGTTTGGTTTGCAAATCCTTACTTGGTAAGGCTCATACGGTTATGGCTGAGGGTGGTATGGCCGCTTCACTTGGCAATGTTGATGATCGTGATGGATGGCAGACACATTTTGCGGACACTATGCGAGGAGGTCAGTATTTAAATAATTGGCGAATGGCAGAACTCCATGCCAAAGAGGCCCCTGATCGAGTTCGTGAACTTGAATCATGGGGTGCCGTTTTTGATCGCACAAAAGATGGCCGCATTCTTCAACGTAATTTTGGTGGTCATAAATATCCTCGCTTGGCGCATGTCGGTGATCGCACTGGTCTTGAGATGATTCGGACCCTTCAAGATTATGGAGTTCACCAAGGAATAGATGTGCATATGGAGTGCACTGTCATTGAACTCTTAAAGGATGGAGACCGGGTTGTTGGGGCTTTTGGTTACGATCGAGAACGTGGCCGCTTTCGTGTGTTCAAGGCTAAAGCTGTCGTGCTCGCTTCTGGAGGGATAGGAAGAGCTTTTAAGGTCACTAGTAACAGTTGGGAATATACAGGTGATGGCCATGCCTTGGCATATCGGGCAGGCGCCGAATTAATCGATATGGAATTTGTTCAATTTCATCCTACAGGTATGGTGTGGCCTCCCTCCGTAAAAGGGATTTTAGTTACTGAGGGAGTCCGAGGTGAGGGTGGTGTGTTGCGTAACAGTGAAGGTCGTCGATTTATGTTTGATGACATTCCAGATCTCTACAAACATCAGACTGCCGATAATCCCGAAGAAGGATGGATTTATACCCAAGGTGACAAGAATGCCAGAAGACCTCCAGAGTTGTTGACGCGGGATCACGTGGCGCGTTGTATCGTCCGTGAGATTAAGGAAGGTCGGGGAAGTCCTCATGGTGGAGTTTTTCTTGATATTTCTTGGATCAAGGAAAAACTTCCAAATGCTTCTGAGCATATTAAGAAGAAATTACCGAGTATGTATCATCAATTTAAACAACTTGCCGGAATTGATATTACTGCTGAGCCGATGGAAGTTGGACCGACGACTCACTACGTCATGGGTGGTGTTCGTGTCGATGCAGATACGCAGATGTCAGCCGTTCCAGGTCTTTTCGCTGCGGGGGAGGTTGCCGGTGGTCTCCATGGGGCTAATCGTCTCGGTGGTAATTCGTTGTCGGACTTGGTAGTTTTTGGCAAGCGAGCTGGTCAGTACGCGGCAGAATTTTCTAAAGACCATGGAGCAGGTTCGGTTGATAATGATCAGATTGAGATGGTCTCGCGGATAGCGTTGGCCCCCCTTGAGCGGCAAGGCACGGGGGAGCCTCCTTACCAGCTCCAGTACGAACTCCAAGATATGATGCAGAGTCAGGTTGGTATCGTGCGGAACGATGAAGAGTTGCATCAGGCGATTGATAAACTCCAGCAACTCGGCGAACGTGTCAAGAATGTTGAGGCGCAAGGCAATAGGGAGTACAACGCCGGATGGCACACGGCACTTGATTTAAGAAACTTAATGCCTGTTGCTGAGGCAGTTGCTCGTGCTGCTGCCGAGAGGAAAGAAAGTCGTGGTGCTCACTTCCGCGAAGATTTTCTTTCAAAGGATGAGGAGTGGGGAAAGACAAGCCTTGTCGCTAAGCAATCTGCTGATGGCACGATGGAAATTCGTCGGGAAGAGATTTCTGGGCCTCGAGATGATTTGCAACAGATTATTGAAGAAAATCAAAAATAGTTTATTGGTTTTTAGGAGACACGAATGGCTGAAGCAATATTTAAAATCTGGCGCGGGAATGCTGATGGAGGTGCCTATCAGGATTATTCTACCGAGGTGACTGAGGGCATGGTTGTTCTCGATGCCGTTCACCAGATTCAGGCTGAATCAGCAAATGACTTGGCTGTTCGATGGAATTGCAAGGCTGGCAAATGCGGTTCTTGTTCAGCGGAAATAAATGGCAAGCCAAAGCTAATGTGTATGACGCGTCTGAATAGTTTGAATTTAGATAAGCCGGTAACGGTCGAGCCCATGCAGGCCTTTCCTCCGATACGTGATCTTGTGACAGATGTTTCGTGGAACTACGAAGTCAAGAAACAAATCAAGCCATTTAAGCCACGTCCACCTGATGCTGAAGATGGTACTTGGCGATTGGCTCAGGAAGATGCAGAGCGGGTTCAAGAATTTCGAAAATGTATCGAGTGTTTCCTCTGTCAAGACGTATGCCACGTTTTACGTGATCACCGTTTGCATCATGAATTTATCGGACCACGATTTTTTATTCATACCGCACAATTTGAAATGAATCCACTTGATATTGAGGATCGTGCTAACGACCTTGCTTATGATCATGGTGTTGGATATTGCAACATTACAAAGTGCTGTACGAAGGTATGCCCAGAGGAAATAACAATCACGGATAATGCGATCATTCCATTGAAAGAACGTGTGGTTGATCGTTTATATGATCCTCTTACACGGTTGCTTAGAGTGTTTCAGTCGGAGTAACGGTTTTTTAGTGAATTGTGTATTGCCGACGGGTCTGCTCAAGAGCAGAGTTTTCCATTTCTTCTTCTTGTTTCCACCGCCTTCTAGTTTCGCGACGCCTTATTTGGTGCCGCCAGATTGCAGTTACGGCAAGTATTGTAATTAACATCCACTGTGTAAATGGATGGCCAATGAAGCTAATCCACCATATCCACGAACTCTGTTGTTTTGCCGGTTTTGCGATCTCATCTAGTATCGATGGTTGCGAGCCCTTGCGACCAATCTGAATTTTTTGGTGTACAAATGGCGCAATTTTAATCGGAGTTTTGATGGCACTGAGAATTGTACGTTGCGTCAAAAGGTCGCAGTGAGGGTCTGCGGTGTTGTTTAAGTAGGTTAAATTGAGGAATAGAATCGCGAGTAATACCATTTCAAAAGAAAAGTTTATGCTAGATCTTGTTTAATAAGGAACACGGTCATTGTGTTACCAAAACGGTTGCTGACTGGAACCAATTTCTACAGACAGGAATCACGACCCGAGCGTACTTTTCGAGCCATTCATTCAGGGCTTTCCACTCATGGTCTTTCCATGTTGTATAGAACACGCGGTTTACATTTTTTGGATTCGCTTCATTGAATTCAGATCTCCAGCAGCATAATTCATCGAGGCGAATAATGGTTCCCGGTTCAATTAAATGATTCAAAGAGTCTGGAATAGTCTTTGTTGAAGAGTAGATATCAGCATCAAGATTGAGAAATGATATTTGTGAGCAGTTTTCGCTGTTAACTTGATTGTCTGCCCAATCTGGAACGTTATCATTAAACCATCCTTTGATAAGTTTCACATTCTGTTCGACTGCGGGTGAAAGGCCGTTACGGTCGAATCTTTTGCCTGAGATAAATTTGTTGCCGGTATCCCAATCTTCAGGAAGCCCTTCGAAACTATCAAAACCTATGAAACGTAAATCGGGTCGCAACTTTGCCATGTGATTTATAGTGTCGCCTGAAAACACACCAAATTCTAAGTTGAATCCCCAATCTCCAAGATGGGTCATTAGCCAGTCTAATTAACGGAACCGAACGTCGTTTGTATTGCTGTTCAAGATGTGGGAATCAAATATTTTAATGGTTTAAAATTCTGTGATTTTCATTAAGTCTCTACCCTTACTTTTTGTGATCACGACAATTTGATCCATGAAATAGGCGTTAACGACTATCTAGGCGGCGTCTGGAGCCGGCACGGAGATTTATTAGTTCAACAAGAAGACTGAAAATCATTGCGAAATAGATATACCCACGAGGTAGATGTTGCCCTAGTCCATCAGCAACAAGAAGTACACCGATCATTACTAAGAATGCGAGTGCCAGAGTCTTTATTGAAGGGTACTTTGTTACAAAATTACTAATGGCACCGACGAACAAAATCATAACTAAGATGGCAATTAAGACCGCTATTATCATAATTTCAATTTCATCCACCATACCTACGGCCGTAATGACTGAATCAAGACTAAACACCGCATCCAAAAGTGCGATTTGAGTGAGAATTAATAAAACTGAGGGTGCGACTTTTTGATGGTCATTTCCCGCTTGTTCGCTGGACATCAAATGATGAATTTCATAGGTGGCTTTTGCTATAAGGAATAGTCCACCGAATATGAGAATAATATCTCGTCCGCTTATTGGAAGAGAGTTTCGGGACAATGGATTTCCGTCTCCGCCGATTTCTGTCATTAACGGTATTGAAAATAAGGGAGTTGTCAGCTGCATGATCCAAAAAATACTAAAGAGCAGTACAAGTCGCATAGCTAACGCAAGTGCAAGCCCAATAACGCGCGTCCTGTGTTGATGTTCGACTGGTAAACGGCCAGTGAGAATGGCAATGAAAATTATATTGTCTATACCAAGGACGATTTCCAGTGCAGTTAGGGTGACGAGTGCCACCATGGAATCAATGCTAAACAAAAATGATAAGTCCATATTATTAATTTGTTACTTCTCTTTTCATAGGTCCGTGTAACAGTTTCGCGATAGTTGCGCCGAGATGAGAATCTTCAGCATCCCAGAAACTATTAACTGACGGATGTTTCTTCAGCACAGAATGCACTATACGTCTTTGAATTCCAATTCCACGACCGTGAATCAGGCGAATTTCTGCAAAGCCTTGTTCAGCAGCGACCGTGACGTATTCCTTAACAACAGATTCTACATCTCGTGGTGAGAATACGTGTAAGTCGAGAATTCCGTCGATTGGTATTTTGTGGACCATTAAAAGATGAACTTAATCTTTGTTGTAACTAACAGTGACTTCCGTAGTTATTCCGCCTCGAACAGAGAAAGCACCTGTGACCGTCATACTACGAGGTAGGCAAGAGGCAACTAAAGTATCAAGAATTTCGTTAGTCGCACGTTCATAAAAAACACCGCGATTCCTGAAAGTGATTAAATATAACTTTAGCCCCTTTAGCTCAAGGCATTTCTTGTCTGGAGTATAAGTGATGAAAATTTCACCAAAATCTGGCAAACCTGTCTTTGGACAAACGGATGTAAATTCTGGACAATTAATGGTAATTTCGTAGTCGCGCTCCGGTTTTGGGTTTTTAAAGGTTTCGAGTTTGATTTCTGACATCGACTGATTCTAACATCTTGGGGTCTCGCTTCTAAGTATCTAGTGGTCGTGAGATGATTAGTTCGTTATTCTTGACATAAATAACGGGCCGAGGTAACCTACGGCGCGTTTTTATTGGTTTTATTTACCGTCTCGACCACTTACGCGGGTGTTCGTATTGGCGGTTACCATCAGCGCGTAAGAAGGCAGGGGGAATGCCAATGGCCGAAGGTCGACGAATGGGAAAGACGGAGCTCTTTTCACACTTTGCGGAACGTTTTGATATGAAGCGCACCCAGGCTCGTGAGTTCTTTGACGAATTGCAACAGCTATCAGAAAAAGAACTAAAGCGGTCTGGCGAATTTGTTTTACCTGGAATGGTTAAGTTGGTTGTTCAGAATCGACAGGCTCGCATTGGTCGTAACCCTGCGACCGGAGAATCTATTCAGATTCCGGCAAAGACTGTTGTTAAGGCTAGGATTGCAAAACAGCTTAAAGATTCAGTTTTGCCGAGTTAATAAACTTTGCTTTAAACGTAAGGGGCTTTCAGGTCTAGGTGTAAAAGACTCGAGGCCCCTTATGTATGTTGGCAGAAAATTGTTACGCATGAATTTAAAAGCACTCCACCTGAGATTATTGCTTCGCGATAAAATTCCCTCCGTAAGAGTTGTGAAACACTATCAGAGATTTTAGATAAGGAATATTCAATAATGTCAACTGATGTGCTAATGCCGCAACTTGGTGAATCAATTACTGAAGGGACCATTGTTCGTTGGAATAAAACAGTTGGAGATAGTGTTGAGCGTGACGAACCGCTGTTTGAAGTTTCAACTGATAAGGTCGACGCTGAGATCCCTTCTCCTGTGGCTGGAATTGTTGTGACCATTAAAGTTTCTAGAGGGGAGACTGTTCCGGTTGATAGCGTTGTTGCCGTTATTGATGATGGCAGCAAGAAAGATTCTTCGCCGGTTGAGAAAGGGAACGATTTAAATACTGAAACGACAAATCCTGTGCCGGTAAACGACGCTGAAAATAACAGACAGTCTCCTAACCGTGGTGGGGGCGTTTCCCCCGTAGTCCGGAGAATCGCACGAGAACATAAGATTGATCTTACGACAGTCCGTGGAACTGGTGCGGGAGGGCGTGTGACCAAGGAAGATGTAATGGCTCACGTTCAAAGTGATTCTCCGGCTGTTCGTTCTGAACAAATGACGGTTATGCGCAAAAAAATTGCTGATCATATGATTAGTAGTCGCCGAACCTCAGCGCATGTTCATACTATTTTTGATGTTGACTTTGGCCGAATCGAAGAATTGCGTAAGAAATGGAACGAAGAGAATTCAAAAACTGGTACGAAACTTACCTATCTACCTTTTATTGCTAGAGCAGTTGTGAGTGCTTTGGCAGAAGTTCCTGTGATTAATGCATCTGTGAAAGAAGACAATATTATTTATTGTGATCAAGTCAATCTTGGAATTGCTGTTGCCCTTGAAGATGGTCTTATTGTGCCGGTCATAAAGAAAGCGGATAGTGCCACAGTGCTTGAACTTAGTCAGGCAATTGTGGAACTGTCCGGACGCGCGCGGAACAAAGCGCTTAAACCCGAGGACGTGGACGGCGGCACATTTACGATTACCAATCCTGGGGTGTTTGGCTCAATTGCAGGAGTGCCGATCATTAATCAGCCACAGCTGGCAATATTAGCTGTTGGAACAGTCGAAAAACGACCCGTTGTGTCGGATGATGAAATTAAAGTTGGTCTTCGATCATATCTTACGCTCGGTTTTGATCACAGAATAATCGATGGGGCAGTAGCCGATCAGTTCATGTCTGCTGTAAAGGCGAGCATTGAGCAATTTGACCAAGAGCTTTGCTGACACACTGTGATGAGTGATGCGCGTCACGACAATCCTTCCGAATTAGCAGTTTGTCAGTTAGGTCTCGTTTCTTATGAAAAAGGTCTTGAAATACAACGAAGACTTGTAGCCGAGCGTCGGAAGGGACGAGTCCCAGATCTGCTTCTTTTCCTTGAGCATTCTCATGTAATAACCATGGGTGTTAGTGCGAGACTAAACAGTGAAAACGTCTTGGCATCTTCTGATGAGTTGGTTCAGCGAAGTATAAAAGTAGTAGAGGCTCCGCGCGGGGGGGATGTGACGTACCATGGCCCAGGTCAGTTGATTGGATACCCGATTCTTGATCTCAGACCCGATCGTTGTGATGTTCACAAATATGTCCGTGACTTAGAGGAAGTCATAATACGTGCTCTTAACGCGTTGCGCATTACCTCTGTACGGATTCCTGGGTTAAGCGGTGTCTGGATAGATAATTGTAAAGTTGCAGCCATTGGTGTTCGATTGTCACGTTGGATTACAAGTCATGGATTTGCTTTAAATGTTGAGACTGATCTCGATTACTTTAAGTTAATTCGTCCTTGTGGTATTCGGGACAAAGGTGTTACTTCTGTTTCTGTTGTGACTGGTCAGAGCCTTCACACAAAAGATCTTATTCCTGTTCTAGCAAAAGAATTTGGTGCTGTTTTTGATCGTTCTGTGACCTATGCGTCTGACGAATTAATAAGAACTTTACGAGATGGATAATGCAGTGCCGAGTTGAGTTCGTTCTTGTTGTGTAAGTACCGGCTCAACGATATTTGTAATGCCTGTGCGATCAATGTCGATGGGGACTGCAGTTGTTGAACCTTTGACACCGAACTCACCATTGAGTTCGACGAAGCAAGTTACTTTCTTTAATGGAGCGCCTGATATGACTGCTTCGCATATACGGGTTGTGACTGAGGCTATAGCATAAGGCCCCGGTGGCCACAGGAGTTTAGTGCGGGATTTAAATCTGGAAAAATTATTGAGGCTGAATTGATACTTCAACGCCAAACCTCCGACCGTGGCTGAATTCCACGGTATTACAATGTGTTCAGGTGGAGTTCCAAGTACCGCTAAAGAAATTTCTGAGGGAGAGGTATTTAATTCTAGTGCAATTAGTGCTTGCAGTGCTGGTTTGATTGCCGCAGGGGCTGTGCCGATGAGTCTTTGACGTGCGATTCCAGATTCTAATGCACCCCGGTTAACGATATTTCTATGTGTATGAGATGCACAGAGAAAAACGGCTTGGCGGTTAATTCTGCCTAGCTCTGCAAGAGTTGCTATCGCAGAGTTCTCATTTTCTTGGGACAAAAGATCTTGTGTAAGAACCACCACATCTGCTTGAGTCGCATAACTGAGATCAGTGTGCGACGTAATTGTTGTCTGAAAAGGTTCTATTGCCGCAGTTTGTTGAATATCCAGCGCCGTTCCGGCCGCTATATCTTCGCCAGTGTCAATTAGGGAAATACGATCAAAACGCCCCCGGGTGGCAATTTTGTGAGCGAGCGAACCTCCTAGGGTATTCACGCCAACTATAGCTATTTCAGACACTGGGTTATTCTATTAAAGTCTTACCAAGAGACTCCATATGGAAAATACAAAAATTCACGGTTGTGTGGCTGTTGTAACCGGAGGTTCTCGAGGTATTGGGCTGTCAATTACGAATGAATTAATTTCTTTAGGCGTTAATGTCGTCATTTGTGGTCGGTCTCAAGAATCGCTGGAGCAAGCTCGGAATGAGGTGTTGAGTAACAATGATAAATCAATTGATCATGGACGCCTTGAGACTATTAGGGCGGACATTAGCGATGCAAGTCAGGCACGAAATGTTATTGAACAATCTGAGAAAATGTTCGGACAACTCGATATTCTTATTAATAATGCTGGTGTTCGGAAATTTAAAAATATCACCGATCTATCTTTAGACGCTTGGAAAGAGATTATAGGGACAAATGTAGATGGATTATTTTTTTGTTGTCGTGCGGCTATACCCATCATACGTCGCAGCAAAATGGGATGGATCATAAATGTCAGCAGCTTGGCTGGTTCCCATCCTTTTTCAAAAGGTGCAGCGTACTGTGCATCAAAAGCTGCTGTGAATGCTCTGACTGAGGTATTGATGCAGGAAGTTCGTAGCGAAAACATCAGGGTAACCTGTATAGCGCCAGGCTCTGTTGATACTTCCAATACTAAATCGGAAGTGAGTTCTCCTGAAGATTGGAAACTTTCCTCAAGTGATGTTGCTAAGGTGGTCGTGGATACATTGTTGCATCATTCTAGGAGTCTTCCAAGCCGTATTGAAATTAGGCCATCTCGTCCGAGAATATGAATTCTATTCTTCAATTACTGATAATTCAAAGCTGGCGAGAGTTAGAATATCCCCGGCATGAAGCGCAGACTTTTGAATACGGTTGTTATTGACAAAGGTTCCATTTGTGCTGGCAAGATCTTCGACTACTAAACCATTTTCTGATACTGAAAAGTGGCAATGTACTCTTGAAATCAATGGAACATTTACGACAAAGTCAGCTTGAGGACCTCGACCAAATGTTCTCTTGGCTCCCAAGGTAAGACGGATAGTACACGGAATCGAAGTGTCGTTTGATTTTAAGATCCACATAGATGATCTTTTTGAAATTTCGATATTTAAAAACTTTTTACTGTTTTCTATGATTCTCGGTTTTTATCCATTGACCGATGGAATCAATAAGTTCTTTCGAAACTTGCCGTTCAAACAATTGAGTGTAATCACCCAATCCTGTTTCACTAAAAGAAACTAGAACATGATCTATATTCGGGAACCTAATAGTTTCTGTGGTTGATTCTCGGCGGCGACGATTTTCGGCAAAACTTGATAGTCGATCAGCATGATGAGCTGGTATTTGTTCATCTAATTCGCCGTGGATGATCAGGATCGGTTGGCGAGTACGTCGAATAACATCTTCTGGGTCAAATTCTAGGAAGCTACGAAACCAGGCTGTGTCGGCACGTCGACGCATGTGTTCTGGTATACCGTCCCAATCTCTTTCACCAAGAACAGCATCAATGATTTGTGTTTGCAGTAAGGTTTGTTCTGCTCGTTGTTCTTTAGGCACTTCAAGCCATCCGAGACGATTTTTCTGCTGCTCAAGCACTAGGTCTGTCCCTGGAGTTCCAGGGGTAGCCAAAAGGATTAAATTATCGATTGCTCGCTCTCTATAAGCAGCATTTAGAGCGATCCATCCACCTTCACCATGTCCCAGTAAAACGATGCGATCCCTGTCTACGTCTTTACGTCGCATAACATGTTCCGCGACAGCTAAAACGTCATCGGAATATTCTTCTAGGCCAGCCGATTCAGGTCTCCCTCCACTCTGTCCGACACCGCGTTTGTCATACCGAACAACAAGATGTCCTAATTCTGCCAATCCAGTTGCAAGCTGAGCGAACAAAGGGACACCATCGATGTTTTCGTCTCGGTCTACAAGCCCGGTTCCCGGAACTAAAATTATCGCAGGCCAGCCATCTTCTGGCTGTTGATAATCAACAGGTAGCGTTACAGTGGAAGCAAGACTAAAGCCGCGTGCAGGCACACGAATTTGAATATCTCCAGGATGGCTTCGACTTGTTAAACGTGTTGATACAAGTGAAAGATCTTGTCGCGCGACATCAATCTTTACCTGCGGAAGATTCACGCGTAGTAAACGCTGACGTTGATCGACCCAGATATCTGCTTCAAGTTGTTGGTTTTCATACCGCAAGAGGGTTCGGTAAATCAATGCTGATACTTGAGTCTGCGCAGTCTGAATTTGTTGAGTTGTAATTCTTTGGACAACCGCAGTAATTTCACCTCGGGGAGCCACAAAAACGGGAATGATATCTCCCTCACGGCTTTGACCTAACCGAACAGCCAGGGCTTCGTAAGCGCCAAAGAAGAAGTCAGGAAGTATAATGGCTCTAGGGTTGATCTGAAGAAGCTCAGTAGTTTCCTCGTTTCCATCTCGGATGTTACTGTTTGCGGAACCATCTGTAATTTCAGAGCGAATAACGTATTCCGTGTTGGAACGGGTGCCGTCGATAACTAGCTGACGAGGTTTCCAAGATGCGTCGTATTCAACTTCAAATGATTCAATGTTAAGGTTTATAGGACCGGCAATTTGTCCGGTGGAATTTATCTTCCAGCCTGTTTGTGTTTGTTCGACGCCTACACGTTCGACGCCGATAGGAACGGAATTTACAAATATGGTGAAAATTGCTTCACCAGGGGCAGGTTGTTCCTGACCGTAGAGAGGTGCCGGTGCAAGGAAAATAAGTGGCCCAACGATAACCGACAGTTTCACCAGAGGTTTAAATATATCTCGCACAGCCTTCCAGCATATCATTTGGAGCAAGATCATTATGAATTCTCAAGAGTATACTGCTCTACACTCGGGTTCAGGAGTCATTTCTCGCACTAAAAGAGCGTTCATTGCAGTGAAGGGCGATGACCGCGCAGAGTTTCTTCAAGGCCTTTTAACTAATGATATTAAAGGACTTAACAGTTACGAGGGCTGTTATAGTCTTTATCTAAACTCAAAAGGCCGTCTTGAAGCAGACCTCTTCGCATTTAATCTTGAAAACGTTTTACTTCTAGATGTTCCCAGTAGCGTGCACAGAATGATGGTTGATCGCTTGAATGAACTTATTTTTGCTGAGGACGTGCAAATAGAAGATTGGACCGACCAATGGGTCAGTTGTGGAGTTTTCGGTCCTTCTTCTATAAAGACTGTCGATACTGGACTCAAGATACTTGGAATCAATACAGACGGTTTTTCGGTCGTTACAGACCTTAATCTTTATAAGTCTTTTTTGATGAAATTTGAGAAAACAGAACTTATTGTTGCTCGCACTGACGAACATGGACCGTTAGGTTTTTCTATTCTTACCGAGCAAGCTTTCGCAGAGACATTAAGAAAAGCCTTGATGTCTACAGGTGCAGTAGAAGTAAGTGACGAGGCAATTGAAGTTGTTCGCATAGAGTCAGGTGTTCCTGCTTTTCCCGTTGACATGGATTCTGAAACCATTCCGATCGAAGCCGGAATTAGCGAACGTGCAATAAGTTTCACAAAAGGTTGTTATGTCGGTCAGGAAGTTATTGTACGTATTATGCACCGTGGAGAAGGACGAGTAGCAAAGCGACTTGTCGGTTTGGCGCTGAGTAAGGAAACTAATACCAATCAGGCACCTGAAATATTACCGGCACTGGGCGCAGCACTGTGGCATGACGATAAGGTCGTTGGTAAATTAACGAGCGTGACTTATTCGCCAAAATTAAGTCAAGTGGTCGGACTTGGTTATTTAACGCGACTTCTTACAGAAGTGGGCACGAAGGTAATGGTTGAAATTGATGGTCGACGTGTCGGTTTCGTTGTTACACCCACGCCTTTCGTCGTGCCGTGATTTGGTCTCATTTTTTTTTGACGAAGGGAAATGATTTACAGATGCCTCTCATTGGGCACTCATGACACCTTGGTGTTCTTGCAACACAAATAAGCGCGCCAAGATCCATAAGTGCTTGATTAAAATCAAATACATGTTTTTGAGGGAGTAATGCTTCAGAAAGTTCCCACAGATGTTTATTTATCTTACTGTTTGTTTTTGTTTCCTCACCCATAAAGATGCGGCATAAAATACGAGCAACGTTGGTATCTACTATTGCCGTTCGTTTATTAAATCCGAAGCACTGTACAGCTCCAACCGTATAAGCTCCCAAACCTTTAAAAGATCGAAGTGTTTGCGTATCTGCAGGAAGGGTGCCTTGATGCTCTTTGACGACTTGTTTGGCTATCTTCTGGAGGCGGATCGGCCTTATATTGTAGCCAAGAGGACGCCACGTTTTGAGGACTTGATTTTTTCTTGCAGTCGCCAGTTTTTCAAATGTTGGAAATTTGTTAATCCACTCAAAGTATTTTGGTAAAACTCGGTCAACTTGAGTTTGTTGAAGCATAATTTCTGACACCAAAATATGGTACGGATTGTTCGTTGTTCTCCAGGGAAGGTCTCTTCCGTTTAGCCGGTACCACGCGAGCAAACGGCGCCGAAAATATATTTTTGTTGGCGAATCCGGTAAGAGTAAACCAGATAATTCTTTCTTATGTTTCACCATATCGTTTAACAGTATAGAATCCGATCTGTGTCACTCTACACTGGTACAGGAGATAACGGAGAAACTGGTCTCGCAGACGGAACTAGGGTTTCGAAAATCGAGGGCAGAATAGAGGCTTGTGGTGATGTTGATGAGCTGAATGCGATGCTTGGAATTGCTATGGCTGCAGGTCTCGATTCCGATCTTCAAGAGGTTTTGTCAGGGATGCAAAGTGATCTATTTGCACTCGGAGCCCATCTAGCTGATCCACGTAATGATATAAATTCACGGGTTCCTAAGGCGAAACTTGATAGCAATAGTGTTAAAAAACTAGAACAATGGATTGATAATTTCGATAGCCAGTTACCGGCATTACGAAAGTTCTTGCTTCCTGGAGGAGGAATTCAGGGTGCCAGTCTGCATGCTGCGAGGGCTGTGTCTCGAAGGGCAGAACGTCGTATCGTAGCTCTTGGAGTTGATCACGTGCCTAGTGTGGTTCTTCAATATATCAACAGGGTGTCGGATTTACTTTTTGTTTTAGCCCGGCTCGTGAACTTCCGTCACGATTTTCAGGAGTCTGAATGGTAGTTAGTTTTGTCAGACAATTTAATCGATGCTTTTACAGTTTCAAAAATATTTCTCGCAAGTTCTTGAGAAACCTGCTGTCTGATTGATCCACAGGCTACAAGAATAAAATTTGAGTCCACTTCAATTTTCACATCCCATCTTTCGCGCTCGACATTTTCTGGAGAGCTGTTATCTTTATCGTTTTCTGTGACAGTTTTAAAATCAGACCTGTTTGTTCGAGCTACTGCCAGCACGGCCCCACTTATTAGTAATTCAACAGAACTAATCTTATGTTTTGGAATGCATTGATTAGACCAGTAAAATGAGTCTTTGTCGTGCGAAAAAAAAAGCAATCCATTTTCAGTTGGAACCTCCGCCAGAATAGAACGACCTTGTTTCTTAAGAGATTTCCGAAGGCGTTCGTGACTACGGTGATGCCAGTGCAAGCTTGTCGCCATGGTTAGGGCGGATATAACAAGAATCGAAGCGACGATGATGGCTATAAGATCACGCATATAGAAGATCTATGCTATCAGAGACACGTTACAAAGTTTTACGTCTCTTGCCGGAGTAAATGTTGTTTTTGGCGCCGATAGTGGGATATGCGTGGTTTTCTTCCGTGTGAGGGCATGGATGGCCATGAAATGGTTTTTTCGGAATTGCAAATAGGGTGCAGTATGGATTCGGTCATTATTCATTATCAAGAGATTGCTCTCAAAAAGCGAAATCGTCCTTGGTTTATTGAACGTCTCATATCGAATATAAGAATAGTGTTATGTGATTTGGACATTATAAAAGTTCGGGCGTTGATGGGGCGCATTGAAATTGTTTTAGGTGTCGGTGCTGATTGGAGTGAGGTGCAAAGTCGACTGCAGGGAGTGTTTGGTATTGCTAATTTTGCACAGGCCCGCCGCGTTAGTAGAGATTTTAAGGAACTGGAAAAATCTGTTCTTGAGGGCATTCCTAAAGAAAATGTCGAAAGTTTTCGAGTTACAGCCCGTCGCGCCGACAAGTTGTATTCATTAAAATCTCCAGAAATCGAACGATTACTCGGTGCTAGAATCCAAAAAGAACGGAATTGGTCAGTTGATTTAAAGAATCCTGAGTTAACCGTCCGTGTCGAAATTTTAAACAGGCATGCCTTTTTTATGTTTCGTCAGCATCAGGGTCCAGGCGGACTGCCTTCAGGAGTCAGCGGGAAAGTTCTTTGTCTTATTTCTGGAGGTATTGATTCACCAGTAGCGGCTTACCGATTAATGAAACGTGGTTGTCGTGTGCGTTTTGTGCATTTTCATAGTTATCCCCTCCTGTCGCATGCGTCGATAGACAAGGTAAGAGAAATTACTGAGCATCTGACGAAGTATCAGCTGTCTTCTCGTGTTTATTTTGTAGCATTTTCTGACATTCAGAGACAGATAGTATTGTCTGTTCCGTCGCCACTTCGGGTAGTTTTGTATCGACGCTTCATGATGCGTATCGCTACTCGCCTTGCACGAAAATCTAGATGTGGTGCACTTGTTACTGGTGAGGCAGTCGGTCAGGTTGCTTCCCAGACACTCGAAAATCTTGGCGTAATAGGAGATTCAGTTTCAGGTTTACCTGTTTTGAGACCGCTTATTGGCTTAGATAAAGATGAGATTTCTTCTGAAGCTATTGGAATCGGGACATATCCAATCTCAATAATTCCCGATCAGGATTGTTGCCAATTGTTTACGCCTCGAAATCCAGCCACTAAGGCTCGATTAAAAGAAATAGAATCAGCTGAACAGTCTCTTCCAATAGAAGGTTTAGTGGAAGAAGCTATTGAAAATGTTGAGCAAGAAGATTTCAGTTTTCCTAAGTAGTTCTAATAAATGTGGCTACTCGAAGGGTCTAAAGCTATTTTTAAGATAGTCCTTAAGCGCATCATGGGTGCTTTTAAAAGCTAATTCTGGCCAAGGCAATTCTCCTGTTTTGAACCAAGCTGCATCAGATGATTCATCTTCTGCACGCAAAGTTCCTCCGCTTACTGAAGCCGCATAAACAATAATGATGGGAATTTCACCCTTGTAAGAATATACGCCAACGAGTTCAAGAATATTAATCTCTAAATTTGCTTCTTCTTTAGCTTCTCGACGAGCAGCAGTCAGGTGCTGTTCTCCCCGATCTACATATCCACCGGGAAAAACCCATTTTCCGTAACCTGGTTCAATGGATCTTTTGACTAAAGCAATTTCATCCTGTTGGTTTCGAATAATAGTTCCTACCGCTACTTTCGGATCCAAGTAAACAATAAAGTCACATTTGGCACAGACGGGACGTTCTGGCTCACCCTGTTTAACTAATTTTTCGTTGAGTGTCCCGCCACATAGAGGGCAAAAACGATAGAGTGCATTGTGTTTGTGCATTGATATATTTCACTTTGACCCTAACGTATAATGATGAGGCATGTCTATTTTAAAAATTGCAAAGATGGGGCACCCAGTTCTTCGTGAGCCGGCGCGTGCTATTGAGCCAAATGAGATTCGAACTCCAATGGTCCAACAATTGATTGATGACATGTTTGAGACAATGCGTGAATACGAAGGGATTGGTTTAGCTGCTCCTCAAGTGCATCAAGGTTTACGGCTTTTTGTCGCAGGTATTGACGATCCAGAAGCTACTATGCCTGAAGTCGTCATGATTAACCCAGTTATCGAACCAGTAAGCGATGACGTTGAGGAGGATTGGGAAGGTTGTCTGAGTATTCCTGATATTCGTGGAAAGGTTCCGAGGTTTGTAGATATTCGGTTACAGGCTCTTGATCGTCAAGGAAAGACATTATCGATGACAGCTTCAGGTTTTCCTGCGCGGGTTATTCAACATGAGACTGATCATCTTGATGGCGTGTTATTTTTTGATCGAATGAAAACGTTTAACAGTTTAACTTTTTTAAGTGAATATGCTCGTTTTTGGGCCAAAGACGACACGATCTAAATTTAGGAAGAAGGGTCTCTTTGGTTTTTCTTTTGACGTTTTTCAGCAGAACGTTCAGCTTCTAATCTTTCAAGTTCAATTTCGGAATGGTCGGCAAAAATCATGCTTTCGGCTATCGCTTTATGACCCGCCTTGTCAGCAATTAATCGATGCATTTGTTGGCAGACTCGGCGGTAAGAGGGATGTCCTTGGGGAGAGGTGCGGAGCTCAATTACATGCATCGCTTCCCGGGCATTCATCTGCATATAAAAACGGATTCTGTAAGCCATTGAGACAGCGTACTGTGCGACCGAAGGCGAATATTCTTGTACTAGTCGGTGCTGCAAGTCTGCCGATTCTTCAATTATGCGATTCCAATCAGATTTAGCGCCGACTTCTTCTATAACCGCTGGCTGCACATGGCCATGAAGCGTAGTCAATGTTTGCCAATCGATTGTTAGCATTCGATGACGTTGTAAATCACGGAAGGCTCCGTAATCGGATAACACATCAAAGCAATAAGTGGCGTGTTCGAAGGCTCGTCCTGGACGATGCCTCCGGTTCTGCCGTTCACCAACATAAGCTTTCAAAACACGGATTCTGTCATCGGTCGGCATGTTACGCGCCGTAGACAAAAGTTGATCATAAGGCACATGAGAAGACGCATAGAGAACTGCAGCAACGACTTTAATTTCTCCGTCGGGATCAAAGTCACTAAGGGTTACCTCTGGTTTAGTTTCTGGTGTGGTATCTTGGAGAAGTTCCCGGGCAAGAATATCTGCTTCCTGTCGTCTATTTGATAGATATTTTGACCAAGCCACACCACGATCCGTACGATCGACGCGAGTCAAAAATGCTGGAATCACTTTTCGTAATTCACTGAGCATCTGGATGCCGACCCCATTAGCTTCTAGGAGCGGATGTGCTTTCATGGCTAAAAGTAAGGACTCAAAGGCTTGGCCCGAACCAAAAATCCCGACATTTGATTGTGTAGCAGACGGGAGTAGTCCACGCAATGAATCTAGTGCTTTTGCTCGAATCGCAGCAACATATATCGCCTCAGAATCGCTCTTTGATTTTGGGTAAAGTGTGCGGTAGTGGGATTCTATCGGTTTAATCCAACTAGCGTAAATTTCAAAAGCTCGGTCGAGGCGTTCGACAAATAGATTTCGTAATCCGGATTCAATTATTTCATCTGGAATCACGTATTTCCAACGTCCGTTAGGCCGGTCGGTGTAGGGGACATATCTTGTCGATTGCTCAAGATATGACATGAGTCGGCCACGTTCTAAAACTTTTGTAAGAACGTTTGAAACTCCTTCACATGCGATGTGGGCTCCACCTAGCTGGGCAACAGAATCGTCACCATAATCGCCAAATACTTTTGCGTAAAGGCGCTCTGCCCTTTCGAGTCCGGCGTCCGAACTCCGTTGAGCGTTTTGGTTGACGTGACTATAGAACTCATCAAGAAAAAGGCGCCGAACCGTCTTTGCTGACCGTGAGTAACGGGCGAAGAGGGCACCCTTTACGACTTCTGGTAAATTGGTCAAAACAAAAATACGTTGATCAACGTTCCCAAAATATGGATTGAGAGCATTTTGTTCGTCTAAATTGAAAGAATCACTCGTCAAAGTCGAATCAGGCACACGTTATAATTGACGGTCAAGTAGGTAGACGTCAAATTAAACTGTGTACTTCTTGTTGTGAAGATAAGTCTTATTCCGGGTTTTAACCCCGGTCCATTCACGGGTTCTGGTAACAATACCTACTTAATTAGTGGGTCTGAACCTGCACTGATTGATGCAGCTACGGGGTCGGAAGCTCATTTAAAAGAGTTAAAGAGCAGCCTTGGGAGAGGTTTTCTTTCACGCGTACTTATCACACATGGTCATAATGATCACGTCAGTGGGGTGACAGCAATATCTAAATGTTGGCCAAATGTTGAATGTATTAAGATTCCGTGGCGCGAACGCGACAAGAGATACGAGGTTAAGTGGAAAAGTATTAGCGATGGAGATGAGATCCGTGCGGGTGACTGTTTGCTGCGAGTGATTTTTACTCCTGGACACGCACCCGATCACGCAGCTTTTTTTGAAGAAACCAGTAAAACATTATTTTGTGGTGATCTCATGATCAAAGGAAGCACTACTGTTATTCCAGCGAGATCTGGAGGGAGCTTACTTGCGTATATGGAAAGTCTGCAAGCTATTATTAAATTAGATCCACTGCGTGTGCTTCCTGCCCATGGACCTGAAATTGAAAATCCAATTTTACTTGCTCAAAATTATCTCGATCATCGGAGAAAACGAGAGGGGCAGATAATAAGTGAACTGAAAAATGGTTGTGCGACACTACCGTTATTGGTTGATCGTATTTATTCTCATGTATCAAGTAATTTGGTAGAAGCGGCATCAGAGACTGTTTTGGCGCATCTAGAAAAATTAGAAATAGAGGGTCTAATAGCGGAAAAAGAAGGAGAATGGCACCTTATCTAGATGCGGATCGAAAATAAAGTCTTTAGTTGTGTTGTTTGTTCTGGTTATAACGCGCGGATAGATTTTTTAGGTAGCAATTATTTTCCTACCTTATCTTAGATAAAGATTGGTTTATACATAAGCAAATGAAGGATTACGTTAATCCGCAATTATTGGTGACAGCAGAAGATCTTGCTGAACGTCTCAGTGCTACGGGAAATAATTCCGATCTCGTTACTTTGATTGATCTACGTACAGCCGAGGAGTTTTCATCCGGACACCTCGATGGAGCCGTTCACCTCGACTTATTTGGTCTCAGTATTATCGATACCGATCCTGCTCCACTTAAGGCATTTTTGTGGATCATAGCAAACTTATTGGTGTCTCGAGGTGTTACGCCTGAGAAGAATGTTGTTGTCTACGATAGTCAATCGGGTATACGGGCTGCTCGAGCGTTTTGGTTTTTGGAAGTTTTTGGTCATCGCAATGTGCAAGTGCTTGATGGAGGTTTCAAAATTTGGGAAAGCTTTGGGTTCCCAGCTACGAAAAAATCTATCGTGCCTGCAAAAGGTGATTGGAGTGTTTGCAAAAATAATTCTGTGCTTGCTACTTGGAAAGATGTTTATAAAGGTCTTGATAATGAGAAAGTTGTAATACTTGATACCCGTAGTGAAAATGAGTATTTAGGAATGGCGAAAAGAGCGAAACGTAGTGGTGCTATTCCTGGTGCTATTAATATCGAATGGACTGAAAATTTGAAGGAAGACGGAACGTTTAAACCGGCCTCTGAATTAAGTGTGATGTATCAAGAAGCCGGTGTTACACCAGACAAGGAAGTTATTTCTTACTGTCAAGGTGGTTATCGAGCTGCACATAGTTACTTGGCACTTAGACTTTTGGGGTATTCGCAAGTCAGAAATTATGTGGGTTCTTGGAAAGAATGGGGCGACCGTGTGGATTTACCCGTAGAAATCCCTGAGTCAATCTAAAATAGGGTTTAATAATTTTTCGTTTATTCCAAAGGAAACTTAATGGATAACGTTGTTGATTTTATTAACGAGAATCGTGATCGCTATGTAGACGAACTTAAGCAGTATCTCTCGATACCCAGCATAAGTGCCTTACCTGAGCATTCAGCCGATATGCAAGCATGCGCCGAATGGACTGAGACAGAATTGAAGGCGATAGGCTTAGAGAATGTCCGTCTCATTACGACACCAGGCAATCCAGTAGTTTTTGGAGAATGGACTCATTCGGAGTATGCGCCCACTATTCTGTTCTATGGACATTATGATGTTCAACCTGTCGATCCTCTTGATTTGTGGGAATCTCCACCGTTTGAGGCGACAATCAGAGAGGGAGAAATTTATGCCCGAGGAGCCGCCGACGATAAAGGACAGGTTTTCATGCATATGAAGGCTGTGGAGGCATGTTTGTCAAAGAATAAACGGCTTCCAGTTAACATTAAATTTATTCTCGAAGGCGAAGAAGAGGTTGGCAGCACTCATTTAGATGGTTTTATTCGAGATCATAAAGATTTGCTTGCCGCTGATGTTGTTGTGATTTCAGACTCCCCGATGTTCGATCGCGGGGTTCCTTCTATTTGCTACGGATTACGTGGGCTAACGTATTTTCAAATTGACATAAAAGGTTCAAGCTCGGATCTTCATTCTGGTTCGTTTGGTGGTGCTGTGGCGAATCCTGCATTTGTTTTGGCGCAAATTTTGAATCAGATGAAAGATCGCGCGGGGAGAATAAAAATTCCTGGTTTTTATGATGATGTCAGACCTCTTCGAACGGAGGAGCGAGAGGAATTTGGGAAGTTACCATTTAATGAAGGCCGGTATCGTCGAGATCTTGGGGCACCAAAACTATTTGGCGAAAAAGGATATACAACACTTGAACGTGTTTGGGGGCGTCCCACATTTGAAGTTAATGGTTTGCTGTCAGGTTTCACCGCGGAGGGGGCGAAGACAGTTATTCCCGCAGTTGCGATGGCTAAGATAAGTATGCGACTGGTGCCAGATCAAGATCCAGATAAGGTTGCAAATTTATTTGAAAACTATCTGAAAAAAGTAACCCCGAAAACTGTTGAGTTAGCAATAAGTCGCATGCATGGTGGAAAACCATGGATGACTGAATTTGACAATCCGTACGTTCAAGCTGCAGGTAGGGCACTTCAGAGAGGCTTTGGGCGCCAACCTGTTTTTAATCGTGAGGGCGGTTCAATACCAGTGGTCGCGACCTTTCAGGAAGTTTTGGGTCTGCCCTCTGTTTTGTTCGGCGTAGGCTTGCCAGATGAGAACGCACACGCACCTAATGAAAAGCTTGACCTAGAGAATTTTCATAAAGGTGTTATCGCTTCTGCCGTTCTCTACGAAGAGATAGGGAAACTTAATCTTAATTGAGACTTGCGACTCTTCTTCGGAGAGTCTTGATGTGTTCCCATATTTCTTCGTACTCCGAGTTCTTAAGTTGATCTTCACGTTGAGATGTAAATCTAAGATAGTTTTCGAGATCTCTAAGTGCCGCAGAAAAGTCGTTCAGATGATACGCGAGAAGGCCTCGGTCCCGAAGCTCAGATGTTGCCGACGGATTAATTGCCAGCAAAAGATCAATGATTGCCCGCCCTTGATCAAAAAAACGTGTTTTGATGTATAAACGTTTTAGATTAATTAGTACGCGAATGATGATTTGAAGTTTTGTGGCTTGTACAAGTGACGAGCGATCGAATATAGTTTGGGTTCCGAGATTATGTTGTAATAGACGTTTGCAATCGGTTTCTGACAAAAGTGAGCCAGCGTTAAACGGATCGACGATAAGGTCGGTATCGACAGTGTCTGCAGTGCCTGTTCGATATGGAATACGTAATAGAAAATGTCCAGGGAAATTTATACCTTCAACACGAACGCCAGCCCTTTGTGCAATTTCGATATAAACAATTCCCAGTGTAATAGGAATACCAGTGCGACGCTCAATAACAGCGTTTAAAAGATGGTTTCTTGGGTCGTCGTAGTTTTTTTTATTTCCTTTAAACCCTTCCTCTTTAAAGATGTAGTCGTTTAACAAATTGACTTGGGTCAGCGGATCGTCGCTAGGGCCGTCACTAAGACGTCTCAGCGCTTTTATACCCATTTGATCGAGTTGGTCAAGAGATTTAGAGACATCAAGATTGGAGTATTCCAATGTAGAAATGAGTAAGGCCGCGTTAGCGAGATTAGGTTCAGGGCTTTTGCAAATAGTAGTAAAACTCTTCAGAAAGTCTTTGGATATCATGGTCTTAGTCTGATTAGTCAGCGGCATCCACTCGAGGGATATTCTTAATAATATGTTCCAATACTTGAATTGTAACCTCGCTCAGTTTATCTATTACCAGATCTGCGGAGACTAAAACAGAAGCAGGGTAGCTGTTTGTAATTGCAATACATTTAAGTCCTGCACTGTGAGCTGCATCTATACCCCATAAGGAGTCTTCAATTGCGACATACGAGCCGGAATTCCGAGATGAATGATTACGGTTTAAAAGTTGAACGGTTTTGATATACGTGTCGGGTGCAGGTTTAGATTTATGAACATCGTCCGCGGCTACGATTGCACCAAAATAACGTCGAAGGCCATATGTTTCTAGAATGAGTTCGATTTCTTCGTGAAGTGCTCCAGATGCAATTCCTAAAGGCACCGTCTCTGCTAATTCTCGAATACAAGAATCGGCATAAGGAAATAAGACATTATTCTGTTTGACCAATGTTTGAAATACCTTTGATTTCTCATCAATTAGCTTGCGAAGCTCACTATCGTTTAACGAATGATCTTGATCTTTGGCAACATTCGAAAACACTCCAACATCATCGTACCCAAGATAATGTTTAAAGTAGGATTTAGAGTCTAGGTTCATTGCTGTACCAGCCAGTACTTCTTGATAGGCTTTAAGGTGCAGTGGTTCAGTGTCTGCAATGACACCATCAAAATCAAAAATAATACCTAGAAAACCCATTCTGTCACTTTTAATCATGACCTGTTAATTTTTAGGTGAGTCTCCACTAGCTTCTCTCTCAAGCAGCGGGACTGTGTTTATCGGAAATCGTTGTTCGTCTTCTGGAGGTAATCGTTCCCCTGCACGAATAGCTGTATCAAGTCTATTTTCTGGGGGTGGAAAAGGACAATCGTACTGTTCATCGTAGTAGCACGTTGGATGATATGCACGATTAAAATCAAGGTCATATATTCCAGTTGCGGTCCGGTCTAGATCGAGGTATCTACCTGCGGGATAAGTTTCAGAGCCACTGGTCTGATCTCGAAACGGGACAAATAGCCTAGTGGTTTCTGAAGCAGGCAATTCCATCAAGGCGGACAAAGTCAGAGGGGTGCCATTAAGCATGAATTCTAGAGTGCCTACCTGTTGCATTGTCCGGAACTGACCGGTTGAGGTCGGAACTTCAAAGACAGGTTGATTTTCTGAAATACGTAACGAAGCAGGGATTCGATATGTGAGGTCAGGTTCATAGTAGCGAACAGGGAGCATCCACGACCGGCGGTCCAGTGGTACTGGTGAATCCGCTCCGTCAGAGAAAAATTTGTCTTTATTTTCTCGATCCTCCAACAGTTGTTCAATGTACCCATCTTTGTCAGGAGGAGGTGGACTGCAATGGACACTCATAATGATCGTGGTAACTATCCAACAGAGAATAGTAATTGTTCTCACACGGTTCTGAGTTATTGCAGTTAGTTTCACTTAGAAAATATATCCTGATCGAGAGACAGACTCATTAGCAAGTTTACGTCTTATGATAACCGTATTGACAGGTTTAACCTTGAGCAATTTTCGCAAAGCGGCGAGATGTGTTTTTAGCTCTTCTCCTTCAATCATAGCCGCCAGAGCAGAGCGCGCCTTTGTGCCAATTCTTTCAGCTGCGTCACTTACGAAGGCCTTAGCGGCATTACTTTGAAAGCTAGCTGATGCGGTTTGATTACTGATCGCTTGTTGGGCGCGTCCAACAACACTTTCCGCGGTAAATGTGTCTATGAGCATGTCGGCCGTAAACGAAAGCACCTCCTGTTCCTCGGATAAATTTTTTCCATAGGTTCGCATAGCCAAACCAAGAACTGCGATACTTGCTTTTTTGAACATTCTTACAGCTTGTGCTTCGTCACTCAGTAGAGAGTCTGGTTCATGGGAAACTGTTGTTGGATTTGAGAGGTCGCTTGCTATTTTCTTTGCCGCTTCGACTAGAGGAAGGTCTCCATTAAGTGCTTTCCTGATTAACATTCCGGGAATGAGCAATCTGTTAATCTCGTTGGTTCCTTCGAAGATCCTGTTCACTCGTGAATCCCGGTAGTGTCGTTCAGCGGGATAATCTTCAACGTAACCGTTTCCACCATGAATTTGTATGTTCTGGTCTAGAACAAAGTCTAAAATTTCACTTCCAGCAACTTTAAGAATAGAAGACTCGATAGCATGTTCCTCTAGAGCGGCTAGTAATCCTTTGTCGTGATCATTGCTCTCTTGTAGTGCCTCATCTAAAAGTCCAGCTGTACGATAGACAAGAGACTCAAGGGCATAGGCATAAATGGACATTTCACCTAGCTTGTGTTTAATGGCACCAAATTCTGATATCGACTGGCCGAACTGTTTGCGCTCCGAAGCGTAGCGAGCCGATTCTCCGATGGCGAGTTGCGCGGATCCACTAGCAGCGGCGGCGAGTTTAAAGCGGCCATAATTTAGAACATTAAAGGCCACTTTGTGCCCTTTTCCAATTTCTCCTAGGAGGTTCTCTTTGGGTACCCTGACATCTTGGAGGATAACTGGTGTTGTAGAAGAGCCTTTGAGACCCATTTTGTGTTCTTCTTCGCCAGTACTTACACCTTCCCATTGACGTTCTACGAGAAAGGCACTGAATTTGTTTCCATCGACTTGCGCAAAGACAACATAGAGATCTGCGAATCCTCCGTTAGAGATCCACATTTTTTCCCCTGTTAATAGAAAGGTGCCGTCACTTTGAGGTGTTGCCTTAGTCTTGGCGCCTAATGCGTCCGATCCAGAACCTGATTCACTTAGGCAGTATGCTCCAACGCATTCTCCACTTACTAATTTTGGTAGGTATTTCTGTTTCTGCTCGTTAGTGCCAAAAAGAGCAATTGGAAGAATGGCGATACCTGTCTGGGCTCCAAATGTTGTGCTGAATGAACCGGATTGGCCGAGCCGGCTCGCAATAATAGCTGAACTCACTTTGTCCATGAGGACACCGTCATAAGTCTCTGAGACGTCTGTACCGAGAATTCCAAGGTCACCGCAGCGTCGAAGTAAACGTCGTGCAAGATCCCAGTCCTTTTGTTCAAGATGTTTATTGTTTGGTGACACTTCGTTGTCGACAAATTCTTTTGTCGTCAAATCTATAAGGTGGTGTTCTTCAGTCATTCTTTCCGGTGTGAAGAAAGAATTAGCCGTGAGGGTTTCAAACAGCCAGTTTCCTCCTCCGGAAGTTCTTTTCTTTGTAGCAGCTGATTTATCTATGTCTGTCATTAGTTCCCCAAATATATCAATGCAAGGTAGTCACAAACGTTCAAATATTCCTGCGGCACCCATGCCTCCTCCCACGCACATTGTTACCATACCGTAACGTCCATTTCTTCGTTTGAGTTCATATAGTAGGCTCGTTGTTAATTTCGCGCCCGTGCATCCTAGAGGATGACCCAGTGCAATTGCTCCTCCATTGACATTGAGTTTGTCGGGGTCGATGGGCATTTCCCGAAGGCACGCCAGAATTTGTGCTGCAAAAGCTTCATTGAACTCTACCAAATCGATATCGTTCATGGTCAGTCCTGAAATTTTTAACGCTTTTTTCATCGCAGGTACCGGTCCAAGTCCAAATAATTCAGGTTTTACTCCGGCCGTAGTAAACACGACAAATCGTGCCATGGGAATCACATCTCTTGATCGCACGTGAGCCTCTGACATCACTAGAAGGGCAGCAGCACCATCACTTGTTTGTGATGAATTTCCAGCCGTTACCGTGCCACCAGATCGAAATACTGGACGAAGAGCGGCTAGTGCCTCTAAGGAGGTATCACTTCTCGGACCTTCATCTACGTTTATAATTTTTTCCTCCACCACTGGAGTATTTTGAGCGTGTCCGTTTGTCGAAGCTACTTGAATAGTAATGGGCATAGTTTCATCTGCGAAATAACCTGCATCTATAGCCGCGATAGCCTTCTTATGACTTTGTAAGGCAAATTGATCTTGTTCTTCGCGGGAAATATTTGATTGCACTGCATGATTTTCTGCGACTAGTCCGGTGTTCAGATATACGTCAGGGTAATCTTTGATCAACCTAGGATTAGGTGTGACTTTGTTGCCACCCATGGGAATAAGACTCATAGATTCTGTGCCACCGGCGATTATGGTGGTTGCTGAGCCACAAATGATACGCTCTGCAGCAAAGGCAATTGCCTGAAGGCCGGATGAACAGAATCTATTTACAGTGACTGCTGATGATTCGACGGATAGTCCGGCCCGTAAACTTGCGATGCGAGCGACATTTAGACCCTGCTCGGCTTCTGGCATAGCACAGCCCAAGATAACATCATCAATTTCATCCGGTGCGATTTCGTTGGTACGGCTTATCACCTCGCGAATAGACGACGCGGCTAATTCATCTGGACGTGTCGTTGAAAGGGAGCCCTTAGGTGCTTTTCCAGTGGGGGTCCGGACTGCGGAAACGATAAAGGACGCATTCATACTTCAAAATCCTCCCATAGATCCCTGACTGCATCACTTACTTCTTGCGTTTTTCCATTAAAGAGGTGGTCTGCTGAATCTATAATGACAAGGTCTTTCGGTTCTGAGAGTGAACTATAAAATTTCCACATTTGTTTGATCGTAAACAACTGATCTTCTTCTCCGTGTACGAGGAATATCGGCTTAGAAGTTATCTTAACTAATGACATGTCTTTGTCAATTGCAGGAGCGATGCCAAGCAGGCCATAAACGCGAGGGTCCGTGGCGCCAGTGTGTAACGCAATCCATGCACCGAAGGAATAACCTGCAGAAAACAGTGGAATATTTTGATATTTTGTTTGAGCTAGATCAAGCATGGCACGATAGTCATCCATTTCACCTAAGCCATTATCAAAGGTTCCGTTACTTGAACCGACACCTCTGAAATTAAAGCGGATTACCGTAAAACCGATTGCCGAAAGCGCCTTTGCACTTCTATAGACGACCTTATTATGCATGTTCCCCCCATGCAACGGATGAGGATGTGCGAACACTACAATGCCTCGGGGTTTGTGATCGGAATTTGACGGATTCGTTTCCGCGGTGTCAATTATAAATTCTAATTGTCCTGCTGGTCCTTGGCTATAAGGCATGCTCTCCAGGAGCTCCTGATCTTTAGAGATATCCTTTGTTTATATTCTTATTGCAACTGTGAACTAGTTCCGTAAAGGTTTTCCCGTTTTTAAAATATGCGACATTCGTGCTTGTGTTTTAGCCTCGCCACAGAGACTGAGAAATGCTTCCCTTTCTAAATCGAGAAGATGTTGTTCTGAAATTTTTTGAGCGTGCGGAAGATTTCCCCCACTTAGTATGTGAGCGAGTTTACGACCGATTAGAGCATCGTGATCGCTGATACGATGCCCTCTCCAAGCGAGATGTATGCCCAGTTCTAACGAAGCTTGTATTCCCTCTCCCCCAACCAGTATCTCTTGTCTAAGCGTTTTGGATTGATATCTTTTTGTCGACATTGCCAGTGCAGCAGTCTTAGCATCAAAAAGTAATCTGTCCTTGTTCATCGTAATATCATCTGTTTCGCTAAGAAATCCTAGTCGTAAAGCATGAGGTCCACTCGTCGAAATTGTGCCGAACCCTATTAATTCGAATACGTGTTGCACGGGTGGAAGTAGATCTGTCGTACCAACACATTTATCTGTCATAGTTCTGTACAACAGTTCCTTTGTTCCGCCGCCAGCAGGTATTAGTCCAGCGCCTGTTTCAACTAAACCCATGTAAGTTTCCGCGGCAGCCTGAACTTTGTCACCATGCAGACAAATTTCACATCCACCACCAAGAGTTAGTCCAGCCGGTGCTATGACAATGGGAACAGACGATTGTCTCAAGTTAGTGACGGCCTTTTGAAAAGTTCGTACCATTAGATCAATTTCGTCCCAGTTTTCTTCTTGGGCTTCTAAAAGAACCAAAAGGAGATTTGCACCTGCTGAGAAATTTGGAGCCTCGTTGCCAATGAGTAGTGCTTTAAAATTTGTTTCCGCTTCATTGATTCCCAGTTGAAGCATGCTAATCGTATCTGCCCCGATCGTGTTCATTTTTGAATGAAATTCAAGAGCCAAAACACCGTCGCCGATATCTATCAGACTCGCACTGGAGTTTGTTTTAACGATTCCATTTGCAGACTTTGCTGCAGAAAGAATTCTGGTGCCGTCGAGAGGAGTGTTTGGTTCTAACGCTAGCGGTTTTATAGAAACGGACGAGCTGTCACTCTGACAGGCTTCAAGTATTTTTTTTGTACCAAGCGTTTCCCATATTTCGAATGGTCCAAGTTCCCATCCATATCCCCACTGCATCGCGCGATCGATGTCCGTTGTCGAAGATGCAATTTCTTTAGAAATTTCTGCCGTATAAAGAAGAGTTTTTCCGAGAGTTTCCCTCGTAAAATCACCGATCTCATCTTTTGAAAAAAGTAAAGTGCGGATACGCTCACGAACGTCGTCTATTTCTGATACCTGTCTAAGTAATGAAATATCTGGTGTGCGATGTTTACGGTAAGTCATTGTTTCAAGGTCCAAGGTATCTATCCGGGTTCCTTCTGGCGTTCTAAGTTTTTGATAAAACCCTTGAGTTGTTTTTTCTCCTAACCATCCTTTTTGAACTAAGTTTGTTATAACTGATGGAACTACAAATTGATTTCGCTCGTTCGTGCGATCGATCCGTCTTGAAAGATCTTGTGCGACTGCGGACAGAATATCGATTCCAGTGAGATCTATAGTTCTGAATGTTGCACTCTTTGGTCGCCCGATCACAGGACCAGTCATGGCATCAATGTCTTCAACGGTAAACTTTCCAGTCGCCAGTTGTTCAAGCACTCGAAGCGCATTGTAAATTCCAATACGATTTGCAATAAATCCTGGTGTGTCTTTTGTAATTACCACACCTTTTCCGAGTGCATAATCGGCAAAGTCTCTAATTAGTGTTATCGTCGAAGTACTTGTGTCTTTTGTAGGAATAATTTCAAGTAATGAAAGATAACGAGGAGGGTTGAAAAAGTGGGTCCCGAGCCAATGTTCTCTAAACTCTGCGGATCTGCCTTCAGCAATTTTTGTGAGTGGGATTCCTGAAGTATTTGAACTCACAATAGTTGTTGCAGAGCGTAGTGTTTCGATTTCTGCCAACAAATTTTGTTTGATTTCCAATTGTTCGGAAACCGCCTCAATAATCCAGTCACTGTGAGACACTTTATGCATATCAGTGGAAAATCCACCAAGACTAATCAAGCTGGCTGTTTCATTCGTAAAGAACGGGTCTGGTTTCGTTTTTTGGGCACGCTGAAGACCGGAAATTGCCGTTTCCTTATCAAGATCTAGCAACAAGACTGAAAGTCCTGCGTTCGCAAGGTGTGCCGCGATCTGCGCACCCATTGTGCCGGCGCCTAGGACTGTTGCTGAATGAATAGCATTCATTTTCTAATATCCCATAATGTTATTTGTTTCATGTTGTTTCTTTACAAAAAAAAGGGTGAGGCTAAGCCTCACCCCTCTATAGAATTTGTTTATTAAAAGAGAACTTTATGGAAGTGCTGCAAGGGTAGCCGACGCTTGAGCACCTTCTTCGGAGTTCGGGTCTAAATCCACGACCTTTTGGAAGTGCTGCTTTGCGGTTTCCATATCTCCCTTGTTCAAGGCAACAAGAGCTAGTTTAAAGACAGGCTTAGCCCAATTTGGATCAACCATGGTAGCTTTTTCGTACCAACCAGCAGCTGTGTCTACAGCACCTTTTGCAAATTCTAGTTCGCCAAGGTTGTATAGATCTTCTTTAGAAGCATCAAGGCCTGAGGCTGTTGCCTCAAGTTCTGAGGCCGCGTCTAGGTCACCCATTGCTAATCTGGTGCGGGCAATGTCGGCTTTAACGTTTTCATTGTTCGGTTCTTCAGCGAGTCGACTTTCAAAAGCAGCTAGTGCTTCCTCATAGTTGCCTGCAGCTCGATGGGCTTGTCCTATGTTTGAGTACAAATTTGTTAACTGGGGAAGTTGTGTCAAGAGGCTCTCATATCCGCTTATTGCGCTATCCCAGTCCTGGGCATTAAAAAAAGCGTCGGCAGCTTCAAGGTCACCTTCTATCTGATCTGGATCCAATCCTTCCATGGCCTCTTCTCCAAGAGCTTGGACGAGAGCGTGGCGAATTTTAGCTAAGGTAAAGTTGGCCGGTGGCGCGGATGACTGTGTAACAGTAATTGAGCCAAAGTCTTCGTTATAACCTTCGGCGGATGCTGTGACTCTCCACTGACCACTCGCGAAGCCGATAAGAGAAAAACGCCCGTCATCTCCGGTAGTTGTTTCACGGATTGGCGGGTTGGCGTCTGGTTTTTCTGCGACTATCTTGGCTCCTGCTATTGGTTCGTCATTTTCATCTACGACTCGTCCGCTGACGCGGCCAGCCTGAGAAAACGCAGGAGTTACGAGACCGAAAAGGAGAAGAAGAACAAAAAGATAACGAAATACGCTATTAAAACGGGACATGGCATTACTCCTCATACGCTCGGGCATTTAATAAGTGTAAATTCACACCGAGTTCTGTTTAGACTCCAATCAGTATATCTGATTGATGGCTCTGTCAGTGTTTTTAGTTAAGTCTTTTGAGGTGGATAGTCATTTAAGAGACTGCATTGCCGTTGCCGCCTCTGCAGCTGCTGCGGTGTGAGAAGGGACGGATTCATATGCTTCCTGTGCTTTGCGGAAGTTCTGTTTTTCAACATAGGCGTGTCCTATTTCCAGATAAAGTGCAGTTAAGGCCGGCACACGCTCAAGTATTGCCGTGTAGGACTTTATCGCGCCGTCAAAGTCTCCTTCGTCAAACTGTAAATGAGCCTCGGCTAGGTCTTGTTGAATTTTTGTCGCTTGGATTCCCGCTAATCTCCCGTTTTGAGGAACTGGAGGATTAAAGGGATTAATCGTGAGAGTAAAGTCGATTTCGGTTCGCCCTGTGCGCCCGAGGTTTACGACCGCCTGTGAAAAGTCATAACCGAGTTTTTCGACTGTAAAGATCCACTGCCCTCTATACAATCCAATAACAGCAAATCGACCTGAGGCATCGGTCTGTTCTGTGACAGTCCTTCCCCCTTGAGTACGCACTCCTGTTATTTGTGCGCCTTCAATAGGTGTATTGTCAGCCGCTTTTATACGACCTGTCACCAAAGCTGACTGTGCGCCCACAGAGCTTGGGACCAAGAAACCTAGAACGACACAAGTAAGGATTAGTGAGTGTTTAGACACTTTCTCTCATTTTAGTATTTTAAAGTTGGTACAACATTACGTACACGATTACTCCAGTAACAGACACGTAAAGCCATAGAGGCAGTGTCCATTTAGCAATAGTCCTGTGCTTGTCGAAACGTTCTCGGAGGCCATGTATAAGCGTGACAATGGCCATCGGAACGATCGCGATGGCTAAAATGATGTGGCTGATCAGGATTGTGAAATAGATTAGTCTAATCGCGCCTGTTCCAGTAAATGCGACAGAACCGACGTTGAAATGGTAAACAAGATAAGAAACCAGAAATAAAGTTGATGTTCCAAAGGCAGCGAGCATACACCACCGATGAGCTTGCTCATGGTGTCGGCGAATGAAGATATAACCAGCGACCAGTAAAATTCCAGCCACAGAATTTAGTATCGCGTTAACAGTTGGGAGATTTGATAAATCCATCATTTCAAATATGTCTAGACTTTATACTTATTGTACTAGCGACTAACATTGCAATACCAAATAGTCCAATAACAGTTAGTGAGCCAATCAAGTCAGTAGATAGCATGGAAGGGTCGTTAATGGTAAGCACTGATCGTATCGCTGAGACCCCATAGGTCATCGGGTTGAGGAACATGGCCACCTGCACCCAGCCCGATGCTCCTGTTTCAGGGAAAACTGCTCCAGAAAGTAACCACATCGGAAACAGAATTACATTCATAACAGCGTGGAATCCTTGCGTCGAATCAAGAGTCCAGGCTAAAACAAATCCAAGACCAGTTAAGGCAAATGCCAAGGCTGTTAAGACTATCCACATGATCGGTAAAGTTAGTAAGCTGATTTGAGTATTTGCGACGGGGGCAAGTAATAGGAACAGCGTTGCTTGCATAACCGCTAGCGTTGTTCCCCCAAGTATTTTTCCAAGAACAATTGTTGAACGCGGAAGTGGTGCTACCAAGACGCCTTGAAGAAATCCTTCATGACGATCTTCAATGACGGAAATTGTCGAGAAAATTGCTGTAAACAGTACAATTAGTGCGAGTGTTCCCGGATAGAAGTATTCGAGATAACCTCCATCTGGAGTGGCAGACGGTCCAACTTGGAATGAACTTCCTAGTCCAGAACCAAGAAGTGCCCAGAAAACAATAGGCGTTCCGAGAGCGCCCACAATACGTGATCGTTGTCGACAGAATCTGACGATGTCCCTCTTCCAAAGTGCTAAAGTTGCGCGAAGCATGGTGGTTCCAATTAAATCCAAGGTTTCCCAGTATGATGTAAAAATACATCCTCAAGGGTCGGTTTTCCAAAGGTAACAGACTCGATCTCCTCGGAAAATTTATCAACTAAATCCGATATAAATGCGTGCGCTTCTGGTCGTTCAATACGGAGACAATTATTTAGTATGGCAACTTCTTGATTAAATGCTTTACGGATTGCTTCTGCTAAAAGAGATAGATTTCTAGCATAAATAAGAAGGACTTCACCCCCTATTTCCGCAACCAAATCTTCTGGGGAACCTAGTGCAACAATCGTTCCGTGATTCAGAATACAGACGCGGTCAGCCATAGTCGCTTCATCCATTAAATGAGTTGTCAGTATGATGCTCGTTCCTTTTTCTGAACGAAGCCTACCGATATGGCTCCAGAAATCTCTTCTCGCTCCTGGATCGAGTCCGGTGCTTGGTTCATCTAGGATAAGGACCGGTGGGTTTGGTAACCATGCTTTCGCCAACTCAACTCTTCTTTGGAGTCCACCGGAAAGTGTGTGCACACGATCGTCAGATCGATTTCTTAAGTCTACTAAATCGAGAGCTTGGTCAACACGAGACCCTAAGTCTTTACCCCGTAGCCTGTACAAATGTCCGTGACACAAAAGATTTTCACGAACCGTCAGTTGCTGGTCTAAAGATGGTGACTGAAACACTACACCAATTAGGCGTCTTATCTCTGAAGATGAAAGTGTCACGTCATTGCCAAAGATGTGCACCTTTTCAGGTATAGTCGGTAATAAGGTTGAAATTATCCGGAACAAGGTTGTTTTACCGCTTCCGTTGGGTCCAAGGAGAGCGAATTGTGTCCCTTGTTCGACAGTGAAACTAACGTTTGACAAGGCACGCCGTTCGCCATAGTTATGGCTTAGACCACTAACGGTGAGAGCATCATTATTTAAAGGCACGTTCCGTAACCAGCAAGATCCATAAACATGGTAAATAAATCAGTGACATGTGAAATAGTAACCGGGCTCTGGCAGTGGTGCGTTGTAATGCGAAACGAACCGCAGGTACCAAAAATATAACATTGAGTATTGTCGAAAAGACCAGATAAATAAATCCTCCCATGTTTATTAAAAGAGGTAGCAGGCTAATGGGAATTAGAACAATAGTCCAGGTAAGTGCATGAGTACCAGTTCTTTTTCCAGTCGGATCGATTGCTGCTAAGACAGGTAGTTTTGCGCGCACAAAATCTTCTCGGTACACCCATGAAAGTGCATGAAAATGCGGAAGTTGCCAGAAGAAAACGATTGCAAATAAGATTAGCGCTTCAAAAGTGATGGTTCCTCTCGCAGCCGTCCAACCAAGTACGGCTGGAAGGCCTCCTGGAAACGCTCCAATTAATGTTGACCATGGTGTCGTGCGCTTGAGAGGTGTATATAGAAGAATATAACTTGCGACTGTCGTCAGCGCGACCAAACCCGCAATAAAATTGGTGAAATAGAGTAATTGAGACAGACCAGCGGTAGCCAGTGCTAAACCAAAAACACGTGCATCGGGCACTTCGATACGTCCAGCAGGGATCGGTCTTTTTCGAGTTCTCAACATGGTCTCATCTAGGTCGCTCTCGGCTACCTGATTGAGTACCGAGGCTCCTCCAGCTACTAAGGCAGTGCCGATAATAGTGTGCAAAAGTCCACTTGCATCCATGGGAGCGATTAGTCCTAGATAGTAGCTAATGCCTGTTGTAATCACTACAAGTGAATTAAGTCTTGGTTTTGTTAGAGCTAAAAGGTCAACAAGTTTCGATTGGCGACCTTCAGGCAAAGCAGTGGCAGCCGCCTTCATGAACTAGCTCCGGATGGGTTACTGGATGAGAGTACTAATGGGACCTCCGTAGCGATTACATACTTGTCAGCTCGATCATCAAACATGAAACGGTGTACACGCAGGTAGAGGACAATCGTGCTTACGAATAAAAGGGCACCAGTTGCAACGTGAGCCGTGTTAAAAGAGACGGCTCTTTCGCTGGTTATGGTCAAGGCTCCCAATGTGAACTGGGTAATCACAACCACAATTAGTAGAAATGCGGGGCGAGCCAATTCTTTTCTCTGCATATGGTGCTTTAGAATGTGCCCCGCGGTGGCAAGTGTGAGAAAGGTGACCAGAACTGCGCCAACTCGATGGCTGAAATGAATGGCGATAGATAAATCCCAGAAGGGCGGAATTATTTTTCCAAACGCCAGAGGGAAATCAGGTATTGCGAGACCAGCTCCGAGGTGACGCATCGTGGCGCCAAGGATAATTTGTAAATAGATGATACATGGAAGGATGAAAGTTAGTTTCGTAAGAATGTGATCCGAAAAAATTTCATGTTCGTCTGTTTTTTCTCGGTCGTAGCTGCTTAGCCAGCCTTTAGATGTAAAGGTGGCAAGGCTCACAATAGCTGCAAAAAATATTTGTGCAAGTCCTGCGTGACTGATTGATATTATTGGTGGCAAGAAGTACAACACGGTGATTCCACCCAATAATCCCTGAACAATCACGGCGATAAGGGCGAACCATCCTAAACGACGCACCCATTTTCTGCTGTCAATTCTTGAAATCCAGAAGGCGAGTCCGATTGTCAGGAGGCCGACGATGCTAGCAATAAGCCGATGTCCATGTTCATAGAGAATTCCTCCAACCATTTTTGATAATGGAAATGAAAACATGAAGTAGCCATAGGTGTTCGGCCAATCCGGAACGGCCAGTCCAGAATCTGTGCTGGTTACGAGTCCCCCGACTGTGATCAGGACAAGTGTGGCTATTGCGAGTAATCTGTTGTAGTAGTGCAGCCAAGGCATTGGTTAGTAATGATTCTATAGTGGCCGCGGTGGGTTAGTAAGCAAGGATTGCGAACGAGGATCTTCTTGAACCCCGTTCGCTCCAATTGCTACACAAAGTACAGATTGTTAGCCGACAGTGAACGTGAAACTAACTTCTGCAGTTGCTCCTTCACCCACCGTTACATTTTGCGTCTGCGTGCCCAACATTTCGTGCCATGCCTCTAGCACGTAATCACCAGGCGGCAACGCACTGATGTCAAACTTACCGTCTGCCATGGTCGTTGCGAAAAATGGGTGATCCAGAACGCCCACATGAGCATTCATCCAGCCGTGGACGTCACACTTAAATGGAACCATGACTTCGGCGGTTTCAAATTGCCGTTCGAACCGCATGCCCTGAATAGGCTGACCGGTGTTGAATTCGTCATTATTTTCAGGGGTGGCATGAATGTTGTGCAAGGTTGGATCGCTGTTAACGATTTCCAATGTTTGCCCGACACGTATTCCAAAGACGTGCGGGGTGTATCGGCAACCTTGTTGGTCAAGGGTCAGTGTTTCAGTAGCGGGTGGAAAGGTTCGTCCTTCTAGACCTTCCTTTACATAAACAAAAACGTTGCCAAGAGTACCTGAGTCACCGACTACGTAGTATTCGGTTTCGGTGTTAGTCGCAGCGGCAACGCAGTCTGGATCAGAATTCATACGTATTTGCTCAGCAGCTGGGGCAGTTCCTTCCAAGGAAATCATTCCCACAATTGAACCAGCAGATGCAGGATCAACAGCTGCGGCTGGTGGTGGAGCGGGAGCCGCAGACTCTGAAGCTGTTTCTGAGCCGCCACCGCCACATGCGTTGGCTGCGAGTACGATAATTGAGACAAACGCCCAGACTGTTTGATGCAACATTAAAAATTCTCCTAACGCCAAATTTGGGATTTAGAGTACCCGAGGATCTACACTGTGTTATAGGCCTCTATTAATTCGATCTTCAAAATATAAGGTTACCACATGGGTGGGGGTTCAGGCTATGGAAGAGTTACTTCCAATGCTCTTATTTTTCTAAAAACTCTGTCCTCGATCCAGTGATCATCCCACCATTCTACGGGCGACACAGGACGTCCTGCCAGTAGAGTCGAGAAATGCAAATGATCTCCTCCTGCAAGGCCGGTTTGACCGCTTCGACCAATTTCATGATCTTTCATTACAACGTCACCATTTTGCACATTAATAGACGAAAGATGAGCGTACAGAGTTTGTAGTCCCATACCATGATCAATAACGACACAATTTCCAAAAATCCCTAAGTAATCCGAATAAATAACCCGACCCTTGTTCGCTGCTTGTATAGGAGCGTTCGCTGTTGAGGCTAAATCGAAGCCTAGATGTATTTGTTGATCTATTTCGTTACCTTGATAAAGGTATGTACGATGATCTGCAAATCCTGATTCCACTTGAGAATTTATTAATTGACGAAAACCATCCTCCCATGACATCCAAGACGCTGTTTTGTCCGACAGTGTCACGAGGGCTGCTCGGTTACGACGACGAAGTTCACCATTTATAAAGAGGTATAGGTCTAGTAACTCTTGGTTGGAGACGTCAGAGTCTTCGTCAGCCAAATCTGGAACCCTTTCGATCATTTCTGGCATTACCCTTCTCAGAAAAGCGTTATCAACTTGAATCTGAGAACGACGGAAGTTACGAGGGAATCGTCTGTGATTGAAAGAAACACGAGTTTCGTTACCGGCCGGATCTCGAGCGAATATATTGAATGGTGTATTGAAATCCTGTTCAGCTAATAGCGCAAAGTAAGCAGCTCGAATACCGGCATCTGGGGAGTTATTATTTCTTGGCACCGAATAACCTTGATATTCTTGATTTCCTACAACAACACCAGAAGAACTATCTACGGGCGATACTTGGTACAGAATGAACTCCGCGCCACCGTGGTTCACGTGATGAAATTGTGAAAGCACAGTTACTTCAGGAAGTTCAAATCGAATTTCGATGTCGGTTCTTACTTCGGCAGTTCGTTCACGAAATCCGAAGAACGTAGGAATACTGGCAGTAAGTGATATGGTGCCCGGGCCAGTGTGTAGTGTTGGATATGCGGTGTGATTAAATGTATGGCTTATCCGGATCTTATCTTCACTGATTTGCTCAAATCTGGATGAACCCGGCTGTTCCAGGGAAAAGAGCAGAGTTGACACTCCTCCCTGCTCAATGAGTACTTCAAGTTTTATAAATTCAGTGTTTGGAGCCCGTATAGTCGCATCAAATTCTGCGGTTCGTCCCAGAAACTTTGTTGGCTGAAGAATTTCAAGTGAAAAAATTTCAGATCTAGTGTTTGAAACGTAGAATCCAACACCTGACCCTAATGCCAATACTAAGATAAGTCTGAATAGAAAACGACGCACCTGCCTATGATATAGAATTGGAAGCCGTTCTAACTAGATGGCGGTATCGTCTAGGGGTTAGGATACGTGGTTCTCATCCACGAGACCGGGGTTCGATTCCCCGTACCGCTACCAAACGCTTTTTTGGGGTTCTTAATATGTTTCTAAAAGCAATTAAGCAATCATTTACTTGGAAAGAAACGCCTTCCTCATTCATAGGATTCCCAGAACGGTTCGTTACTTGGTCCTCATTTTGATAACGATGCGGTTCAGATTTTTCTTGATGAGGTAGGTGCACAATCCCATTTCTATCGAGACGATGAGGAATTATGTAATGAGGTTGCTGGTTTACTTGCCTCGGGTAAGGTTGTTGGCTGGTTTCAGGGACAAATGGAATTTGGTCCACGCGCGCTAGGTGGGCGAAGTATCTTGGGGGATCCTAGAAATCCAGAAATGCAATCGATGATGAACCGCAAGATAAAGTTTCGAGAATCATTTAGGCCCTTATTTATACTTTGTTCTAGAAAATTTTTTATTGGCTAAACCGCATTTCAGTGAATCATGATTTTGGCGAGCATCAAAATCCCTGAAAGTTTTTGGCTGTTGTGACACACTGCTTGTGTTTGACTTGTGCGGATAATTTTTTGATGCCGAGCAAATGGCTTTCATTTGTATTAACTTTTTTTCAGATGTCGTCAACCAATTCGAAAAATACATTTGCTTGGCGCGCATGTTCTTCCAAAATAATATGGTTCCAAGAGGCACTTAATGTATCTAATACCTGTTTCTGATACCACACCATTTCTTTTAATGAAGCACTAAAAAAGTTAAAGAAACTTTCCCCGTCATTTCTTAATCCTTCGGACATTCTTGAAAGATTGTGAATCTTGTCTGCGGAAGCCACCGCCCATGCCGCATTACGAGGCGTTGCACGCAGTTGTTCAATATAAACTTCTTTTCTCTGTCGCCACTCGTGGGATTTTGAGGGTTCTGATACGTCCTGTATTGTGGCCAAAACGGTCTTTCCAAACAATGATTCAATGACGCCAGGAGCCAAGTCCGTGTCTTCCAAGGTATCGTGCAGCAGAGCAGCAATAATCGTATCTTCGTCAAACCCATAATCTGCAACAATCAGGGCGACTGATGTTACGTGTGTCGCTTGAAAACCTTTACCTGATTTTCCGCGACTAAGCCCATGAGACTCCAACATTGTAGTAAACGCAAGGTCGATTCGTTTCGAGTACATTTAGTTTTAAGAATAAGAATGCTTTTAGGGCGAAGCTGTTAAGTTTTTTCTTTCGGCAACATAACTGCGCCGAGCTCGGGCTTTCATGTTTTTATCGAGGAGCCGGATCTCGACAGAATGCGTTTTGCCATCTATTACAGGTGGAGAAAATCCCAGCACGTACTGGCTATGTAATTCTTGAGATACGCGCGTAAATGTAGAACCAAGTTCATCTGTAGCCCGGAGTTCAAAGTAACCGCCCCCTGTTTCTTCAGCTAACTGTTTCAGTCGGCGGTCAGGGCGTGTTTTCCGGTTACGACGCCCATCAAAATATTCAACTTCAAGACCAATCGCATAAATCATGACTTCTTCCGCAATAGCCTGATTCAAGATGTTTTTCCATTTACTTGTGCTCGCGCTGTCCTGTCCGTCCGTTAGCACCAAAATAACTTTCCGAGTGCTAATCTCAGCAAGGGCATCAAGACTTTCTTGGATTGCGTCAAATAGTCTCGTATCGTTTCCGAAATCAAGCTTGTCGAGTTCATCAACGAGTTCATCGCGGTCGCCTATAAACGAGTTTGGTGAGATTTCTATTTTGTCATTGAAGGCTCCCACACGTGCTGTATCGCCCGGAAGCATCCTTATCAAAAATTGTTCAGCACCGCCCATTATAAGCTCCATGACGTTCGTTGTGCTGATGCTGGTGTCTAGCATGACGACGACTGTAATGGGCCGGACAGAATTGTCAAAAAGAACAATTTCCTGTTGTTGTGCATTATCAAGAATTAAAAAATCATCTTTTGTTAGACTGGGAACTAAGCGACCATTCCGGTCAGTTACAGTGACGTATAGATCAACTAACTCTGTGCCACTTCGAAACAGAGGAGATGACTGTTCTTGACCATTTGAGGGAAGGGTATGGAAAAATAGTAAAGTGGAGATAATTGTTATGGTCACATGACTGTTGGGCATCGATCGAGCTTAACAATCTCGCCTGTCAGGTGCAATATTTGGATTAGATTGAGCCAGAAAGAATGTTAATAGGGGAGTCGCACTAGTTGGTTGGGTTCGAGGATGTTTATCTGGATTGATTGACGGACTAATCTGGTCGGGGATAACATCCACAAGTAACAGGAGTTCAGTTTGGTATCTTGCAGTGATTGCTATTAGAGAGGTTTTGTAAAGGAACAGGATTTTTGACATGCTACAGTCATTTGTTATTACACTGCGCGAAGGTCTAGAGGCTTTTCTTATTATTGCGATAAGTTTGTCTTATCTTAGAAAAACGGGAAATCATCACCTTATTCCTGCTATTCACTGGGGCATTGCTGGTTCCATTGTATTGAGTATTGCTGCTGGTGTTGCGTTTGCCAGGGCTGCTAATCAGGCGCTTTGGGAAGGCATTCTCGCGTTAGTGGCTGCTGCGTTAGTTTCTTCCATGATTGTGCATATGTGGCGTGCGGGTCGCAGGATCAAGCAAGAAATTGAAGGAAAATTAGAAGCGTCGACATTGAAGGCTGGTACTGGGGCGTTTTTGGGAGTTTTCGGATTTACGTTATTAATGATTACCCGTGAAGGGATGGAGACAGCCCTCATGATGAACGCGTTGCTGTTTCAAGTGCAGTCTGTGTCTCTTATAACGGGGGCAGTATTAGGTGTTCTTTGTGCGGCCGTTGTTGCCGTATTATGGGCTAAATTTGGGCATCGAGTTAATTTAGGGAAATTTTTCCAAGTTACGGCTGTTTTTCTGTGTGTTTTCGTTGTCCAGCTTGTTATTTATGGGTTTCACGAACTTACTGAAGCCAATATTTTTCCCTATAGTGAACCATTGCATTGGGCCACTGAACCGTATGGACCCGACGGTCAGTACGGCCAATATTTCACATATCTGCTCGTAATTTTGCCTTTGGGCTGGTTAGCTTTTTCATCATGGTCGACCCGTGGGCAATCCAAGCAAACCACGTGAGATACAAACGATTGCGCTTCGGGATTTGTGCGATAGCCTTTCTCGTCACCTGTACTCCATCTGTTGCTATTGGTGAGCCATTAGAGAAGACAAAAAGACCGGCATGTGATCCTGATAATGGGGGATTAATCCTTTCAGAAGATTTTTGTGCTTTTGTCGTTGCAGATGGAATTGGACGTCCACGGCATATTGACGTTTCTGACACAGGAGATATTTACGTTCGCAATCACAGATTCAGAGGTCGCGGGAGAGGTGAAACCGAAACTGAAGATTACGGAATTTTGGCTCTCAGAGATACCAATGGTGATGGTCGTGCTGACATTATTGAGAGATTTGACAAAAAATTTGGAACAGGACTTGAGCTAAGAAATGAGTATCTATATGTGTCAACCTCTACCGAAATCTATCGGTATAGGCTGGTGCCTGGACAGTTGCTTCCAGTCGGACAAGCGGAATTAATAGTTTCTGAATTTCCTGAACAGCGAGGGCATGCTGATAAAGCCTTCGCCTTCGATGATGGGAATAATTTGTTTGTCAATGTTGGAGCTCCTTCTAATGCTTGTATGCAGCAAGCGCGTACAGCGGGGTCTGTTGGTCTTGATCCTTGCCCGCAATTGGAGAGGCAAGCGAGTATTTGGCGTTTTGATGCTGACCGGATTGGGCAGAGACAAGTCAACGATGGGTATCAATATGTTAAGGGGATTCGAAACATTGTCGGTATTGCATGGGATTCAGACAGTCAGGGACTCTACGCGGCACAACATGGGCGTGACAGTCTTTCAACACTTTTTGGAAGTTATTTTAACGCTGAAGAAAGTGCGGAACTGCCCTCTGAAGAATTGTTCTTGTTAAAAGATAGTGATAATTTTGGTTGGCCATATTGTTATTACGATCATTTCAGAAAACAAAGAATATTAGCTCCTGAGTACGGTGGTAATGGCGAAAGTGTTGGACAGTGCGGTCAATATAAAACTCCGGTGGTTGCTTTCCCGGGTCATTGGGGACCAAATGATTTATTGTTTTACACAGGCGATCATTTTCCAGCGCGTTATCGAGAAGGTGTATTTGTTGTGTTTCACGGTTCGTGGAATCGCGCACCTTTGGAACAACGTGGGTATAAGATCGTGTTTGCGCCAAAAATAGCTGGTGAATTTACAGGTGAATGGGAATCATTTGCTGATGGATTTGCCGGGGTTTCCCCCTTAATCAGTCCTCGTGATGCTTTGCATCGCCCGGCTGGAATAGCACAAGGACCAGACGGCTCTGTCTATGTTACGGATGATAGTGGTGGGAGAATTTGGCGCATTCTTTACATCGGGTAAGTTGGCTGTTCACGTGCACTCCTTGTAGATATCATTTGTTGACACTGCTCAGAAGAAATATCGTTTAAGGCCGATTAAGCCCTGAATCAAAAATTGCAATGGGAAAAGAAACTTCTCCAGACAGAGCCTCGCTGACCGTTCGAGATCTTCTTTGTAAATCGCTTTCCAATCGAATTTTGATTCTTGACGGTGCGATGGGCACGATGATCCAACGGCATGGGTTAACGGAGAATGATTTCAGAGGTGAGAGATTTTCAGATCATCCAATCGATCTGAAGGGAAACAATGATTTACTTGCACTGACCCAGCCTGAACTATTAGCCAATATTCACAAAGACTATCTTTCAGCAGGTGCGGACGTTATTGAAACGAACACCTTTAATGGAACGAGTGTTGTCCAATCTGATTATGGGCTGGAATCGATTGTTTACGAGCTTAATCTTGAGGCCACAAAGATAGCAGTTGCGGCTGCCCAAGAAATTGCTGCTAACACGCCAGACCAACCACGGTTTGTGGCTGGAGCACTCGGACCAACCAGTAAACCGTTATCGATTTCACCAGATGTCAATGATCCAACTTTTCGTTCCATTACTTTCGATGCTGTAAGAGAGTCATATGCAGAGCAAGTGCGAGGCCTGATAGATGGTGGATGCCATTTGCTTTTGGTTGAAACCATTTTCGATACTCTTAATGCCAAAGCTGCTCTTGTTGCAATTCATGAGGTGTTTGAAGAAAAAGATTGTGAGCTCCCGGTTATGCTTTCGGTCACGATAACTGACCGGAGCGGGCGTACACTTTCAGGGCAAACAATTGAATCCTTTTGGACTTCTATTGAGCATGCTAAACCATTTTCAGTTGGTATTAACTGCGCTCTCGGTGCAAGTGAGATGCGGCCATATATATCTGAACTTTCTCGCCTTGCGAATGCATATATCAGTTGTTATCCAAATGCCGGTTTACCGAATACCTTTGGGGAATACGATCAATCTGCGCAGGAGATGGGCCAGTTGTTAAGTGAGTTCGCTTCCAGCGGATTTGTAAATATTCTTGGGGGTTGCTGTGGCACTACTCCCGATCATATTCGAGAAATTTCTGCTTCTGTAAAAAACGTAAATCCTCGGGTTTTAAGTGACTCGACAAGAGTACCACTTTCAACCTATAGCGGATTGGAGCCACTGACTATCAGATCGGATAGTAATTTCATCATGATTGGCGAACGTACGAATGTGACGGGTTCTAGACGATTCGCACGTCTGGTCAAGGCTGGTGACTACGATGCAGCTGTCGCAGTTGCATTAGAGCAGGTTCGTGGTGGAGCAAATATCATCGATATCAATATGGATGAGGCGATGCTGGATTCAGAGGCGGCAATGACGAAATTCTTGAATCTTCTTGCTACGGAACCTGATATAGCCCGTGTGCCATTCATGATTGATAGTTCAAAATGGACAGTTATTGAAGCAGGACTTAAATGTGTACAGGGAAAAGCTATTGTTAATTCTATAAGTCTCAAAGAAGGTAAAACAGATTTTCTTTTGAAGGCGAGGCATATAAAGCGTTATGGCGCAGCCATGGTTGTCATGGCGTTTGATGAAAAGGGTCAGGCCGATACTGTAGATCGCAAAATTGAGATATGCACTCGAGCCTACCGACTACTCGTTGAAGACGCTTCGATTAATCCTCACGATATTATCTTCGACCCGAACATTTTGGCTATTGCCACGGGAATAGAAGAACACAATGATTATGCGGTCAACTATATAGAGTCTATACGAGCCATTAAAGATGCTTGTCCTCACGTCAAGATTAGTGGTGGTGTGAGTAATATTTCATTTTCATTTCGCGGCAATGATGTTGTTCGAGAGGCCATACATTCTGCGTTTTTATACCACGCTGTCGCAGCAGGTTTGGACATGGGCATTGTCAATGCGGGACAGCTTGGTGTTTATGAAGATATTGCTCCTGATTTACTAACGTGTGTCGAAGATATTATTTTCAACAGACGCTCAGATGCGACCGAACGGTTAATTGACTTCGCCGAAGGGGTTAAAGGCAACGTTCTGGCGAAAGAGGCAGACCAGACTTGGCGGGAGGGCGATGTCAATGATCGACTAACGCACGCTCTTGTTCACGGTATTGTTGATTTCGTTGAAACCGATGTTGAAGAAGCCCGTCAAGAATTTGACTCTCCTCTGTCTGTTATTGAGGGGCCACTTATGAATGGGATGAAGGTTGTCGGTGATTTATTTGGTTCAGGAAAGATGTTTCTCCCTCAGGTTGTAAAGAGCGCTCGGGCTATGAAGAAAGCCGTTTCATATTTACAGCCCTTTATGGAAGCCGACCAGTCTAATAAATTATCAGCACGAGCAAAAATTGTTATGGCAACTGTAAAAGGCGACGTTCATGACATTGGGAAGAATATTGTTTCGGTTGTACTGAGGTGTAACAATTACGAGGTTGTCGATCTTGGCGTGATGGTTCCATGTGATTCGATCTTAAAAACGGCTATCGAGCAGAAGGCCGACGTCATTGGCCTAAGTGGGTTGATTACGCCGTCACTGGAAGAGATGTCTTTTGTCGCAGAAGAGATGGAACGCCGGAATTTAAGATTACCATTGCTAATCGGAGGTGCGACAACCAGTCGTCAACATACTGCTGTAAAAATCGCAAACCAATATGAAGGAGCCACCGTTCACGTTTCTGATGCATCCCGCGTAGGGGATGTAGTCTCGAAACTATTAAACCCAGTCAAACGAGATGGATTTAAAGCTGAAAATATTCGTGACCAAGCGGAGTTAAGGGAGCAATACTCTAGTAAGCAAGCGAAAGTACTTAGGGGCTACGAGGATGCATTAGCAAATCGGTTTAAGACAAATTGGGATGAATTGGTCATCCCTAAACCCTCGTTTACCGGTCGAAAAGAAATTAGTGTAGCTCTTGAAGAATTAATACCCTTCATTGATTGGACATTTTTTTTCTCAGCTTGGGAGCTAAAAGGATCTTACCCATCAATTTTAGATCATCCCAGTCAGGGTGTAGCTGCACAGGAATTGTTTGCAAACGGTAACAAATTATTGGAACACCTTGTCAAGGAAGAACTCTTGTCGGCTAGAGGAGTTTATGGATTCTGGCCAGCTAATAGTGAGGGCGACGATCTCATAGTGTATGAATCAGTCAAAGGGTCTGATATTAATGATCGGGAGCGTCTTAGGTTTCAGATGCTTCGGCAGCAAGAGATTTTAGGCGCAGAACGTCCAAATTTATCGTTGGCTGATTTTCTGGCTCCACAGACACATTCGCAAAGAGATTATCTCGGAGCTTTTGCAGTTACAGTGGGGATCGGTGTTCGTGAACTCGTCGAGCGTTATGAGCATGATGGCGATGACTATAATGCGATTATGGTAAAAGTGCTTGCTGACAGGTTGGTTGAAGCGTTCGCTGAATTGCTCCATCTTCGTGTCCGCAATGAATGGGGTTACGTATCTGATACTACGATGCAGCAAGATGACCTTCTGGCCGAACGATATCGAGGTATTCGTCCGGCATTTGGTTATCCTGCTTGCCCAGATCACAGCGAAAAGTTCAAGTTGTTTGAACTGCTTGATGCAAATCGAATAGGGATCAATCTCACTGATTCTGCTTCAATGAATCCGGCTGCAAGTGTTAGCGGGCTTTATTTTTCACATCCTCAGGCAAAATATTTTACGGTGGGTCATATCGGTCAGGACCAAGTGAAACGATATGCTAACCGCAAGGGTCTTCCCCTTAAGGATGTCGAGCGCTGGTTGGGCACGAATATTTCCTATAAAAACGTCAACGACTGAAAAAATAATAAAAGTGGCACGTTATTTATAATTTTTCTTTTTTGAAACCTGCTGGTCATTGGTGAGTTGCCACGCTCATCTGTTTACGCGGTGGATGCGAATAGTGGAATACCAGATACGTCGATATTCGTTGGACCAAGGTGCACTTGAGATTGAATATATTGAAGAGTATTTTGGTGAATTTTCCAGACGAAAAAAAGCGACCGAAGTGATTGAAAGATTGTCAGGACGAGACCACCAGATTCTAATGGCGGAAGCTGCCTTGTCGGACGATTCATCGACCGTAGTACCGGTATCCTACAAAGTTTCTCATGAGTTAAGTCTTAATGAAACGGATCCTAAATTAGTCGATTTAGTCTCACGACTGCGCGACTGCATTTCTTTTGAAGGACGGAAAATTCTTTACAGCTGGATTGGTGGGACTAGGAATGATTGGCGCGGGAAGGGTTTTTTTCGAGCTCTTACCGAGGAACAAGAATCGTGGGCTATTGATAATGAGTTTGATGAAATTGTTGTTAAGACGAAGAATAGGCTCTACGGAATGCGGGGTACACTTGATCACCTTGAATTTAACGTCGTCAAATATGAATCTCACCTTGATGACAACCGGGAATCAAAGGTTTATTTGAGTAAACCACTTGGTGTTGAGGTATTGAACAAGCACAGGAGTAGACGGTCTGTTGTTGGTAAGTAACACCGTTTTGATGGGGCTAAGTCAGGGTCATAGGGGTGAATTACAATCATAATGTTCTGGTTTTGAGAGTTGTTTATATCTAAAGCAATCTACCAAATGATCATTTACCATGCCTGTTGCTTGCATATACGCGTAACAAATAGTTGGTCCGACAAATGAAAAACCACGCTGTTTCATATCTTTGCTCATCACGATTGAGATATCTGTCTGTGCCGGCACGTCGGATGGGTTTTGCCAAAAATTTTGAAGTGGGACGCCATTTACAAATTGCCAGATATAGTTATCAAAACTCGTGTATTTCTCTTGCGTGGAAAGAAATATTTGCGCATTCTTAACGGTGCTTTCCAGCTTGAGACGGTTACGGATGATATTCTTATTGAGGGATAAAGCTGTGATAGCTTTAGTGTCGTATTGTGCAACCTTCCTAGCATCAAAATTTTCAAAGGCGAGACGGTAGGCCTCACGTTTTTTTAGGACGGTCAGCCAACTTAATCCAGCCTGGGCTCCTTCGAGAATGAGCATCTCAAACAATTTTTGGTCATCGTGTTGAGGCGCACCCCATTCGCTATCGTGATAGTCAAGATAAAGCGGATCGGATGTTGCCCATGGACAGCGAGAAGGTGAAATCATGGTCGTACAGGAGTCTATGATCCGGGTTGCACAGTTTCAGCAAGGCGCTGCCGCGCCTTTTCTACTTCTCTGTGAAAAACGAATAAGGCGTCGGCGTTTTCCTGCTCGTCGGTAAAATTATATGACCGACCATCACTAACTTTGATGTGTAGATTGTGCTCCAGGTAGTCGACCGAAAATTCTTCCATCCCGTCGAGTTCTACCAAGAATCTATCTTTGTGATCCGTATCGTAAAGAATGCCGCTGGTGTCAGCGATTAATGCGCCTTTACAGTCTCCAAACCTATGTTTGTGAATGACGTTTACTCGTTGATCTAATCGGACGGTTTGAAAGGAGATGCTTCTTTCTACAAGCTGGTCAGCAATTTCTATGTCTTCAGCGTAGCCATCGTACCCTTCCAAGGAAACATTAATCCTGTGACGTCCCTGTGCAATGTCGGTTGTTTCAAATGGTGTCGTTCCAACGTACTGCCTATCCACAAAAACGTCAGCACCTGTGATATCACTCGTAATACGAAGGAGCACGGGTGGAGGAGGGGGTGGGGGTATTACGGTTTCAGGTTCAGGTTCAGGTTCTGGCGCGGGACGCGGCGTGGAACGCGCTTCCTCTCGTTCTACGGGTTGCTCTTCAGGTTCCTCCGGAAGTGTGGGCAGGGTCGGTGCTGTGGGTTCAGGAGTTACAGTTTTTTCTACGATTTCGGCTGGAGGAGACGTCGTAGATGGTAGAAAAAAATATCCAGCAAGTGCAGCGAGTAGGAGTACGATAAGGGCGTATTTTGGCCATCGTCGATTGGTTTCAGGGATGTCTTCGTGTCCGCTTAGTAGAGCCATAGGTTTATGTATTTTGATTACAGGAGTTATATGTCTAGAAAGTTCATAATCTTCTTTATATTTGCCTGGTGCTCCCTGTGGGTCGGACTGAAGGGGCAATCCAGTGATCCATATATTACGACATTAACGCTGGAAGAAATGAGTGGAAAACAAGGTGTGGTCGAAACGTCTATCGGTACGATAGTGATTGATTTATTACCAGAGGTTGCACCGAACCATGTCGGGTTGTTCATCGAACTAGCTGAGGCAGGTGAATATAACGAAACGATCTTTCATCGAATGGTCAAACATGGAGTCATTCAAGGTGGAGATCCATTTACAAAAGATCAGTCTCAAACGGAATTATATGGACGAGGAGGTTTAAATTTAATCGATGCAGAATTCAGCGATCAGCCTCATGTGAGAGGAGCTGTGTCTGCAGTTCTTGTCCCCGGTCAATCTAATAGCGGCGGAATGCAATTTTTTATCTGCGTAATTGAACAGCCTTCTCTTAATGGAAAACATACTGTCTGGGGTAGGGTTGTTGAGGGCATGGATGTTGTGACTCAGATTTCTGAGACTCCAGTTGATGGAACAGGTCAAGCGTTAACGAGAATTTTCATTAAGAGCATAAAAATTCGCAATACACCAAACCCTGAGCCGCTTCCTTTTTCTGTCGAGACCGACGACGCTCTATCTGCGTTCCAAGCAGTTGTAGAAACTGATTTTGGGTCTATTACAATAGGATTTTATCCAGATCGTGCTCCGAATCATGTGCGAAACTTTCTCCGACTGGCGGATGGTGGTGTTTTTGATGGAATGTCGTTTCATCGTATCGTAAAAAATTTTGTAATTCAATCGGGTGCACTGTCTTCCAGAGAACAGGCTTTAAGTGAAGCACAGGAACGTCTGATACAGAAATTAGAACCTGAATTTAACAGCACTCCCCACGTTCTAGGTGTTGTTTCTATGGCACGAAGCGATGATCCAGCAAGTGCGTCTACCTCTTTTTTTATTTGCACTGATGTTGCTTCTGAACTTGATGGAGAGTACACAGTTTTCGGTGTTGTTACAGAAGGACTCGATGTCGTTAAGGTGATAGACAATTTACCAACGGATGGAGAAAATCCTTTAGAACGAATTAAGATTAATCAAGTAAATATTGTTAAACGTTAAGGAGTAACTGGTTAATTAACTTTTCATACAAAGTGACTGCTTGAGTAAGTTCTGTGATCTTAATATGCTCATTATCTGTATGGGCAACTAGAACAGAGCCAGGCCCTAGCAGTAAAGGTTTCCCCCATTTTGATAAAAACGGGATGTCTGTCGTAAACGGAAATACCTCAGTTTCAAATCCTGAAACGGTTTCTAACACAACCGGTGGAACTTCGACAACATCAACGAGCTTGACGAAATCGAGTAAAGGATTTAGGGCTGCGCGAACGGAATTTGCATTCCTGACGGTTCGAAAATTAATGTCTGCCTCTGCGATGGGCGGTACGACATTTGGTGCCACTCCACCTGAAATCAATCCAACTGTGTAGTGGGTCTCTCCAAGAACGGCATCACTTGGAAATTTAAGTGAACGAAGGATCTGTAGTGCCTCAAGAAGTTTCTCTATGGCTGATTCTCCTAATTCCGGGTGGGACGAGTGTGCGGCGCGACCAGTGGCCACCAACCGAACACGGTATACCCCTCGAGTAGCGGCACCCAGTCGATTGTCTGTTGGTTCTCCGTTGATTAAGTATTTTGATTTCACGTTCAGTGTGTTGGCAGTATGGGCGCCTTGGCTTCCGCGCTCTTCACCAACTACGATCAAAATTCCTACGCGGCGTTCACCGGCGTCTTTAATATTTTCGAGAGCTGCAAGTTGGGTCGCTAAAATCCCTTTTGCGTCGCATGCTCCTCGACCGTAAATTATTCCATTCTCTTCACGACTCGGGAAAAATGGAGGAACACAGTCGATGTGAGTCGACAAGATGATTTCCGGTTCATCAAGAGTTGCAATTATGTTAAAACGGTCTTCTATAACTGGTTGTTCAACGACATTAAAACCTTTTTTCCGAAGCCA
>CEUS01081967.1_pt1 | contig 96369 bp, 80 predicted proteins | sample 427031 | NCBI WGS metagenome assembly CEUS01 (sample SAMEA2622837, study PRJEB7988) | marine metagenome | biome: marine biome (ENVO:00000447); feature: marine epipelagic mixed layer (ENVO:xxxxxxxxx); material: "saline water (ENVO:00002010), including plankton (ENVO:xxxxxxxx)" | depth 140 m
CAGCAGGGTCAGCAGGGTCAGCAGGGTCAGCAGGGTCAGCAGGGTCAAAACAATCGAGTTGGGTTTGGCGGCAGTGCCGACGGATGGGCGGGATCTGACTGGGACTACTCTCGCTTCGGTGGACCGCGAGACTTAACGCCCGAAGAGATCCGCCAGTTCCGAGCTGAAGCAGACCAGCGCGCTGACCAGGTTCGGACTCTCGCAGAAGTTATGCGTGAGATTGGGCAGCCTGTGGACGATCTCCAAGAAGTACTCCAGGCCTTGGAAAACCTGAGTGAGGAGAGCGTCTACACTGACCCGAGTGAACTCGTACAGATTCACTCCGACATGCTCGATCAACTCAAAAGGGTTGAGTTCAGCTTGCGCCGGGCCGTAGAGGGCGACGCAGCAGAGGGGCTGGCAACGCTCAGTGGTGCTGATGAGGTGCCTGATGGCTACAGGAATCTCGTAGAGGAGTACTATCGCTCACTCGCCCGCGGTGAGGCCGGAGGAAACCGGTAGTCATTCCCTAGACACGGACACCGGGAAAGCTCGTCGAGTTTTTCAAAGAGTCTCCCCCAGTCGATCATTCTTCCTGAAGTAGGCCATGTCCGGACCGCAGTTCATCTACCATATGCACCGGCTCTCGAAGATCGTCCCCCCTAAGAGGGAGATCCTCAAGGACATTAACCTGTCATTCTATCCAGGAGCCAAGATTGGCATCGTGGGAGCAAACGGCTCAGGAAAAAGTTCGCTCCTTCGCATCATGGCAGGTCTCGACACCGACATTATCGGAGATGCGTGGGCAACCAAGGGAACCAGGATTAGCTACCTCGCCCAGGAGCCGGAACTCGACCCTGATTTAGATGTGCGAGGAAACGTTGAGCTGGCTGTAGCCGAAACACGCGCGCTTTTGACCAAATTTGAAGACGTCAACTTGAAATTCAGTCAAGTTACTAATGATCAAGAGATGCAGGCACTCATTGAGGAACAGGCTCGCGTTCAAGATCAAATTGATGCTGTTGGGGCCTGGGAACTAGATCGTAAAATCACCGTCGCTATGGACGCCCTTCGCCTTCCCCTTGGGGATTCCGACATCAATACTCTGTCCGGAGGAGAGCGCCGCCGAGTGGCACTTTGTCGAGTTCTTTTAGAACAACCGGATATGCTCCTGCTTGATGAGCCAACAAATCATTTGGACGCGGAGTCCGTGTCCTGGCTCGAGCACCACCTGGCAGAATTCTCAGGTACAATTGTAGCCATAACCCACGATCGATATTTCCTCGATAACGTGGCCGAGTGGATCCTTGAACTTGACCGCGGGCACGGCATCCCCTGGAAAGGCAATTACTCTTCATGGCTTGAACAGAAACGTGAACGCCTAAGGCTGGAAGAGAAGACAGAGTCTGCCCGACAGAAGACCCTCGAACGGGAACTCGAATGGATTCGCATGTCACCCAAAGCAAGGCATGCGAAGGGTAAGGCCCGTATAAACGCCTACGAGGAACTCCTTGGCCAGGATGAGCGCGAACAGGTTAAGACAAATGAAATATTGATCCCTAAGGGTCCCCGACTTGGCAAAGTAGTAATCTCTGCGAAACACCTCAGTAAAGGCTTTGGGGGGCATCTTCTGCTGGAAGACCTATCATTCAACGTGCCTCCCGGAGCAATCGTCGGCATCATCGGCGGGAACGGTGCTGGTAAGACCACCCTATTTCGGATGATAGTCGGTGACGAGGAGCCTGACGCAGGCACTCTAGACATAGGAGAGACTGTTCATCTCGCATACGTGGATCAGTCTCGGGAAGCTCTCGACGCTGAGAAGAGCGTGTTCCAAGAAGTCAGTGAGGGCCACGACATTCTTCACTTTGGGCGTGCCGAAGTTAACCCACGTGCTTATCTGTCCTGGTTCGGCTTTCGGGGCACAGACCAACAAAAGAAGGTTGGCGTACTCTCTGGAGGTGAAAGGAACCGCCTGCATCTTGCGAAACTTCTCAAGGCTGGTGGAAACGTCATGATGCTAGACGAGCCTACCAACGACCTGGACGTCGACACCCTAAGGGCGCTAGAGAACGCGATTCTCGACTTTGCCGGCTGTGTCCTCCTTATTTCCCACGACAGGTGGTTCTTGGACCGGATCGCAACTCACATCCTGGCCTTCGAGGGTGATTCCCGTGTATGCTGGTTTGAAGGAAATTACCAGGAGTATGAGGACAATCGTCTGAGCCGGCTTGGAGATGAAAAGATCCAACCCCGTCGGATCAAATACCGGAAGCTAACACATGATTGAGGTTCTTTCCGACCAAGATCTTATACCTCAAATACCCTTTGCTACCCCCAAGAATCCCTTGACTGAGGCGAAAAGAGTGACTCACCGCCCTAGAACCCTCTCACACCACTGGCAAAAAACGTTACACACTTCATCCAAGACCTCCTCGTCAGTGCGCCCTGTCCTCTTCGGCACATGGAAACCGTGATCCATATCATGGACCACATGGACCATTGGACAGGGCTGCAACTCAGCCAATAAGGGCTTGAGTAAGTTTAGGTCAGCTAAACGGTCTCTGGTTCCCTGAAGAAATAGCATCGGTAAACTGATTTGGGCTAGGTGATCAGCACGCGCTGTCGAGTTACTCCCAGGAGCATGGAGTGGGAAACCAAAGAAAGCCAGACCAAGAACATCTGGAAGAACGCCTCTCGAAGCGGCATTGGAAGTCATTCGGCCACCCATCGATTTCCCTCCTGCCACTAAAGGAACGTCTGGCACTAGACGCGAAGCTTCAGTCACCGCAGAGCAAATACAATCCATGAGTACCGGCCCTGCGTTAGGAGCCTTCCGCCCTGCCTCCATATATGGAAACTGAAAGCGGAATGTCGCGATCCCACGACTAGCAAGTCGGTAGGACACAGCTTCCATAAAGGAATGTCGCATCCCTGCCCCGGCACCATGGGCGAAGACATACAAGATTTTTGGAGCATCGGGTCTCAGGAGGATAGCAGACACTTCCCCGAGAGACTCAGTGGCCAGAAAGCTGTGAACAGAAGTATGCAGCACCGTGAACAGCTAGAAAATTCGCACCGCGATGTAAGCCCCGACGTAAGCCAGTGTCAGCATGTAGGTAAACTGAAGCAGGGGCCACTTCCACCCCGCGGTCTCTCGGCGCATCACCGCTACAGTTGACATACACTGCAATGCGAAGGCGAAAAACACGAGCAACCCAATTGCCGAACCCACCGTCAAATCTCTCTGCAGTGCTTCTTGAAGAACAATCGAATCTTCGCTGTCGTCTTCTACCCCGTAGATCGTCCCTAATGTGCCTACGATGACTTCGCGAGCTGCTAATGATGTCAGTAACCCCACACCTATACGCCAGTCATAGCCAAGCGGCTCAATTACTGGCTCTATGACCTGACCCATCTGACCCAGGGCACTGTCATCAATGGGCGGTGGCCCCACTTCAGTGCGAGGGAACTGTGTAAGTACCCACAAAACAAGGGTGACGGTGAAGATAACCGTGCCCGCACGACGCAGAAAGATTTTGCTCCGGTCGACGAGCCGAAGCATGATTGACCTAAAGGATGGGATGCGATAAGGGGGCAACTCCATGAGAAAGGAGCCCGGCCTAGCCTTCAATAAAGTGCGCTTTAGAACAAAGGCGGTCCCGATAGCTGCGACAATACCGAGGCCATACAGGCCAAGTAGCACTGCTGCTTGTTGGCCCAGGAATGGACCCAAGATCGGTCGTTGTGGAATAAAGGCTGCGATAAGGAGCGCGTACACCGGCAACCTCGCCGAACATGTCATGAACGGCGTGATAAACATTGTTGCCATCCTGTCTCGCTCGTCATCCACTGTGCGCGCCGCCAGAATCGCAGGTATCGCACAAGCGTAGCCTGAGAGCAGAGGGAGGAAGGCGCGACCCTGAAGCCCTACTCGATACATCATCCTGTCTGCAATCACAGCCGCTCGCGCCATGTACCCCGAGTCTTCTAGCACGCCAAGAAACAAGAACAGGATGAGGATCTGTGGCAGGAACACAATCACAGATCCAACCCCAGCCCACACCCCGTCAATGAGGAGTGATCTGAACCATGAATCGGCAAGGGTGGCTGCGATCCACTCCCCAGAACTAGAGATCAAAAACTCTACGCCGTCCATAAGAGGCACAGCCCATGTAAAAATTGACTGGAAGACCGTGATAACGACCGCCAAGAAAAGAAGCGGGCCCCACAACTTGTGGAGCGCGATCGCATCCAGCCTTTCGCTCCCACCGGAGGGTCTCGGTGGTCCAAATCCCGCAGCCTCTACAATGCGCCTCACATGCTGCCTGCGGGCTGTAAAAGCATCCATCATTGGGAGTGGTCTACCCTCAGGCACGTTCTTAAGATTTCGTTCTGGGGGAGTGGCTTGTTGTGGCGACACGCTCGCTAGAAAGGCCTGGACCGCTTGCACTCCTAACCCTGTGCGGGCGTTGGTTCGAGTAATCTCAACTCCCAGCTGTTCACCGAGCACTTTATCATCTACGTAACCTCCTCGTTCTTCCAGTTCATCCCACATATTGAGAACCAGAAGAGTCGGGATCTCGAGCTTAAGTACTGGCTCCACTAGCATGAGCTGACTCTCAAGTCGAGTGGAGTCGATGGTGAGTACCAGGGCGTCCGGAGCCCGGAGCCCCGAGATTTTACCTTCTAGTACGTCGCGCGTGATTTGCTCATCGAGCGATCTTGCCGAAAAACCATGCACGCCCGGCAGGTCAACGAGATCTATGAATTGATCGCCTGGGAGGTGGGCACGGCCCACGTGTTTTTCAACAGTGACCCCAGGATAGTTCGCAACCTTCTGGCGAAGGCCGGTCAGCTGATTGAAAAGGGTGGTCTTCCCTGAGTTAGGAGGACCGATCATAGCAACGACTGGAGCGTGGCTGGGATCCTTAACAGGGGTGCTGTTAGAAGGGGCTACTTCCCCTTCACGGTAGAGTTCATCCACCGGTGAAGAGTCTTCTTAACTCACGTCCTGGAGGGCTGTTAGCAGCCGCACACAGAGACAGTCTGCCGTCTCTCGACGGAGTGCTAAGAGTGATCCGTCAACCGAAATGATAGGATCACCTGATGGTGATGAGCGAACCGGGCATATCTGGCAACCAGGAAGCACACCGCGCTCGAGCAGGGGCTCAGCTTGATCCTCAGGTAGGTCGATGTTAACGAGCTCTACTGTCTGCTGGAGAGGGATATCCCCTAACCGTAGGTCACCTGATTCGAGAGGCGCTAAGCTCTCTACACTCTGTTCGCTTGTATCCACCAGCTGCTTGATCCGTTGGATTGAGAATGAAATCGAATCTCAACCAACCTACATATGCAGGCGGCAGGACGAAAGTGTCCTGTAAATTCGACTAGAGAGGATCTAGCAAGGCTAGGCTGCCACAATCCTCCATACCTGCGCCACTAAGAAACACACTGTTACGCCCATAACCAACGGGAGCACGGTTGCTAAGGCCGTCCACTTAGCACTCCTAGTCTCTTTATAGATCGTATAGATAGTTGTAGAGCACGGATTATGGAGCAGGCTAAAAAGCATCAAGTTGACCGCTGTTAGCAACGTCCACCCCCCACCCCTTAAAAGCGCCTCAGTTGCTCCGAGCGAGTCTGCCTCGAACATCACTCCAGGGCCAGCCCCACCAACTAAACCTCCAGTGAGCACCGTGAGCATGAGAACCGTTGGAATCACAATCTCGTTCGCAGGAATTGCTACCACATAGGCTAGCAAGATCACCCCATTAAGACCAAGAAGAAGTCCGATAGGATTCAGCCACTCTACGAGATGGTAGGCCATGCTCTCGCCGCTAAGTGTCAGGTTAGACATTAGCCAGATCACTGCCCCGGCTGGCACCGCGAAGATGACTGCTCGCCAAAGAACAATGAGTGTCCGGTCAATTATCGAGGTATAGAGAGTCTGCAGAACTCGAGGGGGACGATACGGAGGAAGTTCCAGGCTAAAGCTTGTCGCTTCTCCTCGGAGGACAGTGCGTGATAGTAGCCAAGAGGCTACAAACATCATGACAATCCCAAGTAGAGCGATCCCCACAACGCTAGCCGCACTCACCAGACCACCAAAGTTCGCCGGGGCTAGTGCACCTATAAAAATCGTCGCAATCAAAATCTGAGTTGGCCAACGCCCGTTACAAAGAGAAAAGTTGTTTGTTATGATGGCAATTAGTCGCTCGCGTGGACTGTCTATTACTCGTGTGGCAACGACCCCGGCAGCGTTACAGCCAAAACCCATGCACATAGTCAGAGCCTGCTTTCCATGAGCACCGGCCGCCCGGAATAACGAGTCCAGATTGAAGGCTACTCTGGGGAGATAACCAAAGTCCTCCAACAGGGTGAATACCGGGAAGAAGATTGCCATTGGCGGTAGCATCACGCTGACAACCCAGGCGGTCGCTAAGTAGACCCCATCAAGGAGCAACCCATCTAGCCAACCCCATATACCGATCAAGGAAGACAAACCCTTCAGCCATGGATGCACCGTATCAATCAGTAACGTGGCAAGCATCGCTGACGGTACGTTGGCTCCCTCAATCGTTAGCCAAAACACAACAGCTAGAATTAAGAGCATCAACGGGAAACCAAAGACTGGACTTGTTAGCAAGGAATCCAGCTTTCGGTCGAAGGTAAACCCCACCTTCTTTATCCCATGCATCTGAACACGCCCGGCCACCTTTCCTGCTTCATCGTACGTGTGTTGCGTTACGATGTCGTGAAAATCTGACGGCAGCTTCCAGCGCAATCGAACTGACGCGCTTAGTAGCTTTTCCCGTGCGGATACAATCGGCGGCTCATGGACCTCACCTGAATCATCTCGAGAGAGCTGCCCTAACTCGCCGGAAAGAACTGCTTCCTGCACCGCCTCGTCAGCGTTGAGTAATCTCAGTGCCACCCACCGAGCGTTCGGAACCTCAGGGTACACTTCCTCTACTACAGGAACGAGATCACCAATGGCATCCTCAATCTCGTCCACATAGCGGTCAAGCTGAAACGGAGCGGTTTTTCGTACCCCTGTCGCCACCTCGTTTACAGCCACTAGTAAGTCATCAACTCCAATGCCCTCGCGTGCGACGCCGGGAACTACGGGAATACCTAGCTCACGCTCAAGCTTGGGCACATCCAGTGCAATCCCGTGCCGGCGTGCTTCATCCATGAGATTCAGGAAGACAACCACACGATCCGTGATCTCAAGGATCTGGAGAACGAGGTTAAGATTACGTTCAAGCCTGGTCGCATCGACTACGACCACCGTGACGTCCGGGCGCCCGAAAAGCACGAAATCTCGGGCAACTTCCTCGTCCATACTGCCAGCCTGTAGAGAATACGTGCCCGGAAGATCTACGACCTTCACCCGCTGGCCCTCGTGTCCGAAGGCGCCTTCTGCACGAACCACTGTCTTCCCAGGCCAATTGCCGGTGTGCTGCCTGAGACCTGTAAGCTCGTTAAAGACCGTGCTCTTTCCAGTATTTGGATTCCCAGCGAGAGCAACCAGATAGTCCCACCGATCTGGACTAAGCCCTAGCCGGACAAGACTCTGAGCTCGATGTTGCGAGCACGAAAGGCACGGATCACCGACGATAGAGCTCATGAGCCGGACGCCTTAAATGAAGCTTCAACACGCTCGATACGTACCCATGCTGCCTGCTCACCACGAAGGGCAATAAGAGCTCCTCGTATCCTATAACCAACCGGATCCCCCCCTGCGGAAACGAGTTCGGCTTCAATTGCTGTCCCCCTTACGACCCCAAGATCTAGAAGCCGACGACGTTGTGAACCCTGACACGCTGGGGAAATGCCGATCACTCGACCAAGGTCGCCCGGACTGAGATCTCTCAGGGTCTGTAGCGGTGCATCGGCGCAGGCTCCTTCAGGTAAAACCCGGACTGAGACGTTACGGGCCACTACACCGGACATCGACCAATCTCGTCCTCCAGCATGTAGTTGTACTATCTGCTCAGAACGCGACACCACGTCGAGACGCGTACCCAACCCTAGACCGTCAGCAAGAAGGGCGTCATAAATCTCCCTAGGCTCGTCCTCTAAATGCATGATCTCTACAGTTCTTCCCGGCTCCACTCCAGCTAGAGTGAGACGATCGATCTCTGGGAGGTCCCCACGCGGGGTAGGAATTGGGTCCCCATGTGGATCCCAAGCAGGATGCCCAAGACGTGACGCAAGTGCATCCGCATCCTCTTCTGATAGGGTGTGCTCCATCTGCTCAGCCCGTATATGCCATTCACCTGCTGGAACCCCGGTCCGGTCGGCTAGATACCGCTCCCATAGGCGATGTGCCCGCACCAGACGCAAGGCTGACTCACGCCCAGCGGATGTCAGCCGTGGTCCGAGTTCTTCTGAGCTGATCAGCTTAGACTCGGCTAGACGGGAAAGTAGAGTTGCGGCCTTTCCCGTGGATACACCGAGCTGCCCTGCCAGGCTCTCCACCGAGCATATCCTCCCGATGCCCTCATACGTAAAGACGTGCTTCAGAGCATCCTCAAGTAAGACACGTTCAGTAATACGCTCACCGTGAACGATTCGGGCCGCGATGCCGACGCGAGGCCAGAAGATTAGGATCGCGACGGTGCCAAGGACCGTGAAGACTAGAAGCGCAAATACTGGATCGACCATAGGGCCGGACTCAAGAAACAAGGTTTAGGCGGGCCTAAATCTTGTGCAGGATCTCGCCTTGTCAAGTTTTCATATTGAGCGCTTCTTGCCGCTAGTTGAATACACAACCAAGCTCCCACATGCTAAAAACCACCTACCTAGTGCTCATCCCTACCGTCGCTCTCGGATTGCTCGAGTCTGTGGCCAAGGGACAAATCCCAAATGTTTCATCTCTCTGCGAAGAACGTGCGCCCGCACTTGGGGTCTCGGTAATCGATTTTGAAACAACTAGACCGGTTAGAGCAGGCGGGCGCCCTAGCCGTCCAGCTTCTGACCTTCACTGTATAGACCTGGTCCCCGCTCCCCGTGCTGGGCAAGCAACAGGTGTAATCGCCATAGGCCGCCCGTGGTCCCCTTTCGGAGTGACCGTTACTCCCAACGGCCAGCACCGTCATACTTTGACCGCTTGGATCACCGAACTTCCGGACCCGGCCACCCTAGGTCCCTACACGACCTACATCGCATGGGCGACTCCTCTGACACTTGATCCAGTGATCAATTTAGGAGAAGTGAGAGATGGCATGAACGAACTCGGTGAGGTCGCCTTTAACTCGTATCTGGTACTGGTCACCGCTGAAACTTCAGCCGATGTGCTGCAGCGCACTGGCCCTCTCGTGCTACGTGGCCGGTCCCCGTCTAGCCGGATGGAAGCCCACGACCTGATGACGCAGGCCCCCTCGGCTGAAATTGCAGGCGTTGTAGCAAATCACGAGCATGCAGATGACTGGTCCCTGCCACCTATGTACGACGGTGTGCCAATGCTTCCCGGAATAATGGCCACACGGCCTCGTGCCACCCCACTTACTCTGACAGCTGAACTCGCGAATACTCCCTTTGCTAGACCCCGACAGTTAGTCGAACTCCCTAATGGAGGAACCCTAGACCTGACAGCCCGTGTCGTACGGAAACGTATTGAAGGTCGCGAAGTCCTGATGCTCGGCTTCAACGGACAGATCCCCGGCCCGCTTATCGCTGTTCGGCAGACGTCCACAATCTTTGTGAACTTTACCAATGAAACCCCGTTTCCGACTGCGGTTCACTGGCATGGGGTGCGGTTAGATAACCGTTATGACGGTGTCCCAGGAATAACACAGGACGCGGTTCAACCTGGTGAATCTTTCCGTTACCAAATTCACTTTCCTGACGCTGGAATCTACTGGTACCACCCGCATCTTCGAGAAGATGTTCAACAGGAGCTGGGGCTCGCGGGGAACGTCCTTGTCGAGCCGGAAGCATCTGACTACTACGCTCCAGTAAACCGCGAAGCGGTTCTCATGATCGACGATCTACTCTTGGATGAGAACGGTGCGGTCCCGTTTGGGGCAGAGTCTGCCAACTACATGCTGATGGGGCGTTTTGGGAACATTTTTCTGACAAATGGCGAACCTGAGTATGAACTTGAGACCGACGCCGGAGAGGTTGTCCGTTTCTTCGTCACAAATGTTTCGAACACTAGAACTTTCAATATTTCCTTTCGGCAAGATGGGGAACCCTTAGCCACACCCTTACCGATTAAGGTGGTCGCCTCTGACCTGGGTAAGTTCGAGCGTGAGGTGATGGTTGAAAGCGTCGTCATCGCCCCTGCTGAACGCTATGTGATCGAGGTTCAGTTCCAAGACCCCGGATCCTTCAAACTTCTCAATCAGGTTCAGGGTATCAACCATCGTATGGGTGCCTTTCGCGAAGAACTGTCGAGCCTGGGAACGGTAACTGTATCAAACATACCTGCACCTTTGGACTATTCTGTCGCCTTTGACACAAAGCGGATGAACGATGACGTAGTAGCTGATATCGACCCCTACCGGCCGGAGTTTGAGAGAGCACCCGATCATGAAATCACACTGACACTCGAAGTAGAGGATCTTCCATCAGCAATTGAGCAGTCTATGAACTACGACTGGGTCTACTTCAATCCTGTCGAATGGACGGGTACCATGCCCATTATGAATTGGTCCACAACCGGTGCGGAAGTCCGGTGGATCATGAGAGACGAGTCGGGAATAGAAAATATGGACATCGGCTGGAACTTCGACTTGAACGATGTGGTGAAGATTCGGATCCATAACGATCGGAGCGCATTCCATGCCATGCAGCATCCACTTCATATCCATGGACAGCGGTTTCTTGTGCTCTCACAAAATGGAGAACCCAACACAAACCTTGTTTGGAAAGACACAGTTATGTTGCCGAGTGGATCTACGACGGACATCCTGCTCGAACTCTCCAATCCTGGTCGCTGGATGGCGCACTGTCATATCGCGGAACATCTCGAATCCGGCATGAAACTCGTCTTTGATGTAGAAGGAAGTTGACATGAAATATGTACCCTTCGTTTTGATCGCTAGTGTTTTCATCACCCTGCCGGGCGGGACTCTCGCACAAGACTTATCTCAATTCACTGCGGTTCAGGGACCCGTAATCGCGCTCACAAATGTCAAAGTGATCGACGGTACAGGGGGACCTCCTTCCGTCGGGCAGACGATTATCATCCGCGGTGACAGGATTGAGACTACCGGACCTTCGAGTGGTACACGCATTCCGGCTGGTGCTGAGATCCTAGATCTTACCGGTCATACAGTAATCCCAGGACTGATCGGCTTGCACAATCACAGCTATTACACTGGCGGGCGCGGGCGAGCGGCACAGCTCTCGTTTTCCGGATCGCGCCTTTACCTCGCCTCGGGTGTGACAACGATTCGAACAACTGGGGCACGTCAGCCCTACGCAGAAATCAACTTGAAAAAAGAGATAGACGAAGGTCGGGTAATCGGACCGACAATCTTCGCTACAGGACCCTACCTGACTGGAGAACAGGGGCCTGAGAGGATGGTGCGGCTGGAGGGTCCGGAACAAGCGAGAAGGGTGGTCCGCTACTGGGCCGAGGAGGGTGTGGACTGGTTCAAAGCATATACGTGGATCTCACGTGCCGAGCTCGGTGCCGCCATTGACGAGGCGCACCGTCAGGGCATCAAGGTCACCGCACATTTGTGCTCTGTCGGATACCGTGAAGCTGTTGCACTAGGAATAGATAATCTGGAACACGGCCTCTACGCGAATAGTGAATACGCATCAAATAAGCAGCCAGACGAGTGTCCCTCAGGCTTTCGTAATGGGTATGCAGACCTTGATATCGACAGTCCGGAAGTGCAGGCCACTTTCCGTGATATGATCGATAACAACGTTGCAATGACGTCTACTTTGGTCGTCTATGAAGCATCTGTATCTGGAAGGCCACCAATCGACGAACGCGTCTTTGAGATGCTAGCACCAGAGATTGCCGAAGAGGTACGCCAGATGTCGATCGAATTCAGAGCTGAAGGACGAGGAAGCAGTCCAGCCGTGTTTGCCAAAGCTATGGAATATGAGCGTGCGTTTGTGGAGGCAGGGGGACTACTGGCTGCAGGTGTGGACCCAACAGGGTATGGAGCTGCACCTCCTGGGCTGGGGGATCAGCGGAACTACGAGCTTCTCCTTGAGGCAGGGTTTACTGCACCCCAGGTCGTCCAGATTATGAGTGCCAATGGCGCTAAGGTGCTTGGTATTGATAACGAAGTGGGAACTGTCGAGGCAGGCAGGACCGCTGACTTAGTCGTGATCGAAGGAGACTTGGAAATAGTTGGTAGCCTACAGGGCACCAAGATCGTTTTTAGGCACGGCATAGCCTGGGATTCCGCCAAGCTGCTTGACTCTATACGCGGGATAGTCGGGATCAGGTGATACCGGGCACTGCCTGACACACCTAACCTGCCTCTCATTTGATCTACTTATCAGCTGCGCTGGCCGCGCCTATCGCCGGTCCACTTCTCTACTGGCTGCTCCACGATCACCCTCGGGCAGTACGACTCGTAGACGGCTTCGTATATGTAGCTGTGCCCATCCTAGTCGCGTGGCATATTCTGCCTGACGCATGGCTAGAGCAAAGTTGGACACCTGTGATAGCCGTTGGACTTGGGGTAATTCTCCCCACCGCTGCTGAGCAAGTTTCCAATGTGCTCCGCCGTCATACGGATAACCTTGCTCTTATCGTGGGGCTCTCGGGGTTAACCCTTCATGCGCTCTTAGAGGGAGCTGCACTAGTCCCAACAGAAAGAGGGGTGGCGACTCCCTTTGCCCTCGCAGTCCTGCTTCACCGCATTCCAGTCGGCCTAGTGATCTGGTGGCTCATAAAACCTAGGTACGGTGCCATGCTTGCAGCCGCGGGAGTTGGATCAATACTCCTAGCCACGGTTTTTGGGTTCGGCCTCGGTACAGATGTTCTTGCCAGCGTTCTCGGACCTAGGACAGAGTTTTATCAGGCGTTCGTCAGTGGCTCGCTAGTCCATGTGGTCTTCCATCAGGGTAGGCACGATCACACACACGAGTAATAAACTACTCGTAGCACCCATGCCTGGCGTTATGAACGAGGTCCCCCGATGATTACCGCCTTCGTCCGAGGTCCGCTCGGGCGGAAGAGGCCTTCAAGCATTACTCGAGGAGGGAAATATGGAGCAGGCCACGGTCGCTTCTGGCTCGAGGCTGCTTACTACTGTTTCACAGTCTGTTCACGAGCGAGTCGTAGGTCAAAATGAGGCTGTAGAAGGACTATTGGTCGCCCTTTTAACGGGGGGTCATATTCTACTGGAAGGACTGCCGGGCCTTGCAAAAACTCTCATGGTAAGAACCCTCGCCCAAGCTTTACATACCGGTTTCCGTCGAATTCAGTTTACCCCTGACCTCCTTCCGACGGATATCGTAGGCACGCCCGTATTTGATCAAGCCACAGGACAGTTTCGGGTACAGAAGGGCCCAATCTTTTCCAACATCATCCTTGCAGACGAGATCAATCGGGCACCCCCCAAAGTGCAGGCAGCCCTTCTTGAAGCTATGGAGGAACGGCAGGTCACAATCGCAGGAGAAACATACCAACTCGACTCACCCTTCATGGTATTAGCAACTCAGAATCCGGTTGAACTCCATGGCACATACCCTCTAGCTGAAGCGCAACTTGATCGGTTTGCCCTGAAATTGGAGATCGGTTATCCATCGCGGGAAGAGGAGAAAATGATCGTTCACCGTGTTGCCCGGACAGATCCGGCGCCGATCAGCGCTGTGGCAACCGCAGAGGAGATTATCACAGCTAGGGAAGAGGTGTCAGCAGTTCACCTTGAGGATAACCTGCTCGACTATATCGTCGAGCTTACATTTGCCACCAGGGAACCGGCTGCGTTTGGCTTGGAGGATTTGGAGGACTTGATCGAGTTCGGCACTTCACCCAGGGCAACCATCTTCCTTACAAGGACAGCACGTGCTAGAGCTTACCTTAAGGGGCGAGACTACGTGATGCCTGATGATATAAAGGCTATGGCGCCGAGCGTGCTCCGACACCGGCTCAGAACGACATACGAAGCCGATGCTCGTGGGGTTGGCTCTGAAGAGATCATCCGCCTGATCCTTAACACAGTGCCATCGCCCTGACGCCAACCTTAAGGTAGTTGGTGCGTATGAATAATACCCACTCACCTACGGGTCCGTCGCGTGTATTCTCGAAAGAGATCGCGGCGCAAGCGCGTCGCATTGAACTTCGGACGCGTGGTCTCGTGGAGTCACTCTTCAGCGGAGAATACCACTCAGTCTTCAAGGGCCGTGGCCTAGAGTTCTCAGACGTACGAGAGTATCAACCGGGGGATGACGTACGCGCAATCGACTGGAACGTCACGGCCCGCCGAGGCCACCCATTTGTAAAGGAATTCGTGGAGGAACGAGAACTCACCGCCCTACTGGTCGTTGACCTGTCAGCTTCCAAAGAATTTGGTACTGGGGACAAAGACAATGCAACGATCGCCATCGAGATAGCCGCAATTCTTGCGCTGGCAGCCGCCGGTAACAACGACCGAGTCGGCCTCGTCCTCATTACAGATCAGATCGAACTATTTGTGCCCCCAGATTCAGGGCGGAGACATGTCCTTCGTTTGATCATGGAACTCCTCGCTTGTAGTCCGAACGGGAAGGGAACGCGACTTTCGTTAGGGCTGGAATACGCTCTGCGTATGCTTCATCACAGGGCCGTAATTTTTCTCGTGAGTGACTTCCTGACTGACTCATCTATCGACCCGGAATTTGGACACGCTGCACGACGGCTGAGCCGAGACCACGATCTCGTGCCAATCCGTCTCACAGATATGGGAGAGAAAATGCTGCCGGAGGTAGGGCTAGTCGCGCTCGTTGACCCTGAGACTGGACAGCGGCATGTGGTGGATACGAGTTCTTCTGGCACCAGAGAAGCATACGCCGAGCAGAAAGAAGCGCAGCGAATGCTAATGACATCTTTTTTTCGCGAGCTTCGTTTAGATATCATTGAAGTAAGAACCGAGGATGACTACGTACCGGCATTGATCAATTTTTTTCGTCGTCGTGAAAGGCTTCCCCGATGAAGGGAAGCACCGTTCTGCCCTGTGTTCTAATGCTCGCCTTTGTGATCATGGCGCCTCCCATTTCAGCACAGCGTGATTTGCCTGCTGCCTCACTGTCATCTGACACGATTACGGTGGGTGACGTTTTCGAACTCCAGGTACGTTTGCCTATTCCACCAGGAAGTGTTGTCTACGTGCCCGATTCTTTGCCAGCAACCTTCTATATGGAAAGCTTTTCAGCAGTTTCATGGGAGGTAGAGCCAACACTTGATGGTGGTGCGACGTTGCTCCTCAACTACCCCTTGATCGCCTTTTCAGCAGGAAACCTTCCGGTGCCAGGGCTCGATATCTTTACCGCCCCCATAAGGGACACGGCTGGAGATTCACTGCCGGGAGGATCAATTCTCGGTGCCTGGGAGGATGCACCTAGAGGACCCGGAGGTGGACTTTTCACAACCCGCATCCCTCGCCTTGGTCTGTGGGTCGAGCCTGTGCTGACAGCTGAAGACTTCGCACAGGGGGCGGAGCCGATGCCTGCCGATGATGTGTTAGGATCAAACTGGAACTGGCCTGCGGTTGCTCTGATGGGTTTGTTCTCGACAATCCTAGGTGGGGTGGTGGTGACGACGACGCGGGAGTGGCTTAGCACACGCTCGCTACTCGCTAAAAGGGGAGAGCAAGTTGTCCCAATAACGGTTGCAGAAGCACGCCTGAAAGCACTCCACGAGCTGGATCAGCTACTAAACAGTCGTTCACATGAACGTGGTGAGATACATCAGTTTTACGAACAAAGCAGTGGGATCGTGCGAGCCTACGTGGAACGTATAGATCCTGAATGGGGACCCGACCTCACTAGCAGCGAGCTTATGCGAAACCTCACGGAGACTGATTTCGGAACAATTGATCTGTTAAACATCCAAATGCAGATCGCTGAAGTGGTGAAGTTTGGAAGATTGCGACCTAGTGCTCCTGAAGCGGAAGGCCACGTCGAAGCCCTAAGGTTATGGGTCGACACTTCCCAGGTTGATACATTGGACGAAGTTCCGGCATGAGCTTTGAGCTAGCTCGTCCAGAGTGGCTCACCCTCTGGGTCATAATTCCACTTTGGTGGTATTGGCTTAGGCCTCGTGCGGGCTGGGGCTTGCTCGTGGCACGAGGCCAGGAAGCCACCTCAATCTCACTGCGGCCCTGGTTAGGTTGGTTAGCGGAAAATAGTCCCAGAGTCTTCCGGGCCTTAGCAGTAGCCTTGCTGATTGTTGCTCTAGCAGAACCGCGGCTCGTTAGTACCTATGAGGAACCCATCACAGAGGGAGTCGGCATCGCGTTCGCGATTGACTTGTCTACTTCCATGTGGGCAGAAGACATGGCTGAGCGAACCACACGGCTTGAAGCAGCGAAGTCAACGGTCCTCCGGTTCCTAGAAAATCGCACGGATGACGTTGGCGTTGTCTCATTTGCGGGTGAGGCCCTGACACGAATGCCACTAACACATGATCAGTACGTGGCCCGTGCAGCTGTTGACGCCCTAGAGGTGGGACTTCTCATAGATGGCACAGATATCAGCAGTGCTATCGCTTCGGGTGCCGCACTCCTTCGTGATGCACCTCACCGCTCAAAAGTTCTAATCCTGGTTACGGATGGAGCACACAACAAAACTGGCCTTATACCTACCAGAGCGGCGAGGGCCGCAGCTGCCTTTGACGTAAAAATCTTCGCGATTGCTATTGGGACTGATCAATCTTTTGGTAGCGGACCCGCTAATATGGAGACCGTCCTCACGCAAACGGCCCTGATTACTGGTGGTCGTTACTTCAAGGCCACGGATGTGGCCGCATTAGAGGAGATCTACGAGGAGATCGACCAATTGGCAGTACCATCGGAAGAACTCGTAGAACGAACAGAATCCACACCCCTGAGTCACTGGTTTCTGCTCACCTCATTGCCACTCCTCATCTTGGGCGCGGGTTTGCGAGCCTCACGATGGGGAGTCCTGCCATGACGTTCGTTCGGCCAGAGTTCGTCATGTTGGCTCCACTCGTGGTGTTATTACTCGGGTTGACCCTGATGGGTCAGTGGAGGCGCCTGAAGAGCCTAACCAGGTTTTATAGTAGCTCCGCCGCACTCGAACGGCTTGTCCCCGTTAGTCTGTCCCGCTTCCCTCTGGCTCGGCTTTTGTTCTTGGTTAGCGCTGGATTGACAGTAGCATTAGCTATCGCAGAGCCAGTCTTTTTTATATCTGATGATACTGATACTGCGGCTCCTCTGGACATTGCAGTAGCGGTTGACGTGTCACTTTCAATGAACGCTTCCGACACCGACCCTACTCGGATTCAGCGTGCGCAGGAAGTCATCGCCCAACTGACTGAGGAATTACCCTCAGCGAGGGTCTTGCTTGTTGTGTTCGCGGGTTGGCCATACACGCTCGTGCCCCCTACAGATGACCCTGCGGTAGTGCGGTACTTTGCCCAATCTCTTCAAGCTGACTTGCTCGAAGGACGTGACCAGGGCACCTCGCTGTCCACCACCCTAGTACATGCCCAGGAGGCACTCAACGCCCGGCCTCGTCCTGGCTCAAAGCAAGCCATCCTTGTGCTGTCAGATGGTGACGTTCATGAGGATTCCAGAGAGATAATGAGCGTTGTGACAAACATCTCATCAGCAGGAGTGCAGATATGGAGCGCAGGTATCGGCACTGGACGTGGCACTGAGCTTATGAGCGGAAATGCTCCTGTAATTGATGCAGGTGGCAGACCAGTGCGCGCAACGCTAAATGAGAGCTTGCTCCGATCAGTGGCAGAGGCTGGGGGCGGACAATACGAGGATGTGACCGAGGACGGGGGACTCAATACGCTGCTATCAGAACTAAGAACCTTGAGCGGGGAGATCGAACAAAGGGATACAAACTCAACGAAAATGAGTTTCTGGCTAACACTTCTTGCTATTCCTCTAATGCTTTTCGAGGCGGCACTAGATGCTGGGAAGTGGCGGTGGAGTCCCTGGCGCCGTGAGGAACTGGCTCAGTGATTGGGTTAACCAGTGAGCGACTGTGGGGTCTTGGGCTGCTGAGCATACTTTCGCTGGTCGGGATAATTGTCAGTATAGCCTCAGAACGAGGCAGCGAAGAGCGAGCCAATCGCCTATATCGCGAGGGGGCGCTCTCAAACGCAGCGATTATCTACGGATCACATATCCAGACCGACTCAATGGTTGCGCGACTTCACTATAATCTTGGCACAACCTTATTGAGCTTACAGAGTCCTTCAGCTCCGTCTGAGCTTGCCTCAACTGCTAGTAGCGAAAATGAAGAGTTGAGAAGTAGGGCATTATACAATCTAGGTCTTTGGAGCCTCATGCAGGCTATTGAGACAGAGGTAACGGACTCCGTGCGCGCTCACGCTTCGAACTCGGTAGAAGCAAATAAAGGCGCACTCCGCATTGAACCTGGCCGACTCAATGCGCGCTGGAATCTCTCTCTGGCTCAGCGGATGCTTGACTCGCTCGACGCTGATGATGGACGTGCAGGAGAAGAATCGGTCGATGGACAAGCAGACACGGACGAATTGGTCCTTTCGGAAGAGCTGCGTGAAATTGATGATGATGATGGGGCCCAAGATGGGCCGGACGAAGGAGAAGATGAGGCACTCGCCCAGTCGGATGATTTAGAGCCGCTATCTACATTGGAAGCAGACGAGATTTTAGGACTGGGACACCTCGACGCCGCGATGATGATCCGGAAGTTACTAGCGCTCGAGGGTCGTTCACTGCGGCGCCAACGCCTTGGTGCCACAGGACCCAGATGGTAGTGCGGGCACCAACAACTATCGGTAATGAATCACCCCTGGACTTACAACACTGCCATCCCAGACCATAAATTGAAGTATATCGTCCCAACAACCTGAACTCTCTCAGGCTTCAGTTTGCGAGCCCGCCCAAGTCAGTAGTTCGACTGGCTGTCCCTGCCCAGAGCACTCACGTTCTGGATGACGCCTGGCGGTCCCGATACTCATAAAGTCTTCGCGACATAAACCGTCAGCAGCACCCGGACACTGCAAAATGTTGATCGGACCAGCTGAGAACCATGCCCCACCTCCTGAGATTGGTGCACAGTCGAAGGCCACCGTCACATTTCCTAAGTCGCCACGTAAAATCCTTATGTCGCCAACAGTGGGCTCCCTGCTAGCGTCCCAGTGTCGAATTGAAAGCTCTTCAAATTCTCGGAGTTCGTCCCCCGGTTGAATGGGACGATTCTCTGGATCCCCCGGAAGAGGAATCCGCCACACCCCGGTGCTCACTGAGATATGCGCCCTGAGCTCCCAGTACACCTGCTCGCGGAAGTCGAAGTCGATATAGATCTCCCTGCGGCCCATCGACACATATGTAACTGGCAATTCAGGGGGTGGAGTCACAATGCGCACTGCGTCAACTGACCAGGGCAGCAAGACAGGCCTAGTAATCGCACCTGACCCGAACTCGAAACCTCTTCCCAACTGTCGCGGTCGGTCGGGGACGCAACCCAACGCTGGCAGTGTAGGTATGGATAGAGCGACTAGCCCTGCCCTGCGGAGAAATGTCCGTCGATTACAATACACAGGTATTCTAGGCCCGCTGACCAGAAACACTAGCGGTCGATGTCCGGGTCAATTCAACCCTTTTCCCGCAGCTACGGATTCGATCCAACACAACATCCAAGCCGTGCCTCCATTCCTTATCCAAAGAGGTCAGCCACTGAGTATCCGTCACCCGCAAAACATCAGCGCTGGAAAGCTCTTCCTCTAGGCTGTGATAGAACTGCCCCATGGTCTGCCCGCTGACATCGGCGGGTGGTTCGCCACCTTCGACTGGATTGAAATCTGAAATAACCCTGGCATCCGATGATAAGAGTACATCAATAGATCTCATGTAGAGCATCTCACAGGAAAGGCTGGCTATACTCTGACGACCCTCAGTCTTCAGGCGTAAGAACTCACGTCTGTCCATTTAGCGGACCGTCAACCTGTGGGGCGTAAGAGAAGCCGGTGTTGAGTATTCTCATCCACGGCCTCTCGGCTAAAGGAAAGTGGGAAGTATTCCTGGTTCGCCCAATTCTCAGTCAAATTACCGTAGAACGGGCTACCTGGACGACCTGATTGCCCCGGCGCATTCGTTGCCAATGACCCATCAAGGTTAGAGAAATCAATGATCTCTCGGAACGTGGCACCAGTAGCAGCTACTGTCCCCGCACCACCCAACCGCTCTGCAGTTGGCAAATTGTACGCCGAGACGAGCTCATGCGGAAATTCACTCCGGTGGATGCGCCCCCAGCGCCACTGACTCGGATCCTCGCCCTGCTGAGTACGAAGCGTCTGTAGACCAGCCGCAAGTGCTGCCTCGGGCTCTCTATCTCCGAGTAACCTATTCACATGGCTAAAAACAGCCGGAGCGCGCTCGTCACGGTCGTAGATACCATCCCACAACGCGAGCTCCTGACGATATGTCTCGATTTCGGGATCCTGTGATGTCCAGTCGCGGAAATCCTCCACGCGAGTTGCTGCAGATGCTGAGTAAGCGTCGTGCTGCAGATCTTTCGAATCCTGAACTGTGAAGTTGCTGCTACTAGAAAGGACTGACGCTACGCGAACATAGCGTGCGAAGGCTCCAGCCCGTTTGAAGAAAAGTGGCGGCTCGAAGTCATCCGATGCGTGGATGTGGATGTCGTGGTTGGCAGTGCCTACCCATCCTCGCTCTGGGTTTAGTTCCTGGGGTAGATCATCGCGAAAACCAGACCACTCGTATAAGCCTGTTCCAGGCACCGGAAGGCGCCCGTACCACCCCTCTCTTTGTGGAGATAACGCCGAGGCCTGCCACGAAATGTTTCCGTCTAAGTCTCCACAGACCATGTTCTCGGTTGGCGCCTTCCAGTAGGCCAGCTCCCGGAGTACTTCTGGACAATCCTCGGCAACATTGAGTCGGAGTCCAGCCAAGTATCCAGTAGTCCCCGGCTCATGCATGGTCGAGCGCATCGAATACGCAAGGTTGTTCTGCCTGTCCTCATAAAAGATGGGCCCATGCCGAGAGAATTTGAGCTCGATGACCTCAGGGTCTGCTCCTAGTACCCCTACAGTATCGTATTCGATGCGCAGAGGCTCCCAGTTACCCTCAAAGAACACTTCGTTCGGGTTATCGGGATTCACAGTCTCAATATAGACATCGGACTGGTCGGTTCCGACAATCGTTAGGCCCCACGCCACTCGCCCGTTATGGCCTATAGCCACACCTGGCAAAACAGGCTCGGTCGAACCGATTGCCTTCCAGTCCGGTGCATCTAAGTGGACTAAATAACGCAGCGAAGGATTGGTAACCCCCCTGTGTGGATCATTGGCCACAATTACCTTTCCGGAAGCTGTCAGCTCACCACTAATCGCCCAGTTATTACTCCCAGGAGAGTTCTCTTGGGCCCCAAGGTTCAGGGATAAAGCAGCACCTTCCCAGGCATCGTAGGGTGCGATCAATGGTGGCCGCACGATGGTGCCCCGGAACCCGCTCAGACCTTGCTGGACCTCGCGACCGATAACCGAATAGTCGACGCCACTTGGAACAGACAAGTCACGGTACGGAGTTGGATTTGCCCGTAGATTGGCCTCCACAGCACCCATAGAGGCTACATCTTGAGCCAGACTCAGCTCACGGCGTGCATCTCCGGTAGGCATCGCGGTTGCGATCCGTAAAAGCGGAGTGTGCGCCTGCCAACGAAGAGGCTCAAGGCCAGTCAACTCGTACTCGACCGGCAGCTCACTAGCAGCTTCGGCATAATCGATGTATGCGTTCACGCCCGCTGAGAAAGCCTCCAAGATCCGTCGAGCTTCAGGATGATAGCTACTGAACTCCTCGTTGTTCCAAGGGCCTCGGTACTTCAAGAGCCGGGCTGCACGATCATGCTCTAATGCATCCGTTCCGAGAATTTCCGCTAGACGCCCCTCACCTGCCCGGCGATACATGTCCATCTGCCATAGACGATCCTGTGCCTGCACAAAGCCTTGAGCATAGAACAGGTCATCTAAGTTATTTGCATAGATGTGCGGCACACCCCAGAGATCTCGAAGAACTTCAACCTCATTGTGAAGGCCTGGCAGTTCTATGGTCCCTTCGACCTGTGGGAGATGTGCTTGGGCCAACTCGTCGAAATTGGTCGGGGCCGAATCACACGCACCAAGAGTCAGCAGAACCGCTATGGACGTAACGGATACGGATAACGAAAGACTAAACTTTTGATGCACGCGCGCTGCCATCGTCACCTCCATATTAGATATGCCATCACCCAAAGCAGGGTAGTGGCACTCGGTGCTCTGCTGCATAGCCAAACTAGGCTAGTTACCAACTCTCTGCACCCGCTCGAACTCAGCTATCGCGTTGATATGCCGGATGATGGCATTCAATTCTGAAAGTCTGGCAGAAGTCAGGGCGTCTTGCTCGGTCACAACCTCAAAATTGGTTGCGACTCCGGCATTGAACCTGGTGACAGCAACTGTGGCACTCTCTTCTGCTAGGGCGCGACTGCGAGCTGCCGCGTCAAGCTGGAGACGCGTATCCGTAACATTTAGTCCCGCGTTTGTAACTTGTGTAACAATCGCGAGTTCCTGACTCTGGATGGCGAGATCACGCTGCTCCATTTGCAGTTCTGCACGCTCAGAATTTGCCTTGGCAGAGCGCATTCCAATCGGGTATGAAAAACTCATTGAGAGGTTCCACGTCGGAGTGTCAAAGCCTGTGATCGAGTTGAGTCCGTCGAGATAGTTGCCTTCCCGCAAGAGCTGGGGTGCTCCTCCCAAGCCAGCGCGGCTAAACTCTGTCCCTCCGACGCCCAACAATGAGTATGAAGCCGTGAGGTTCAGGTCGGGCAACCGATTATCCCTTGTTACATCCAGGTCGAGTTCTGCAATGTTTCGCTCCTGACGCAACTGACGGATATCGGTCCGCTCTTCAAGGGCGATGTCGATAGCCGCCTGGATATCTACGTCTTGTTCCTGGAAAGTGGGCAAATCCAACGGGTTAATCGTTTGGTACAAAAGAGGGTCGTCTGCCCCACTGATCAGTAAGCTCTTGAGTACTAGTTCCTGATTCCTCCACTGCACTTCAGCATTGAGAAGAGCCTGTTCGGCATTCGCTACCTGCGCCTCAGCCTGTACTACCTGGATCTGAGGCATCGTCCCCAGATCCACCCTCACTTGGTTATCGGCGAGAAGCAGTTCGGCTTGGCGCAAGCTCAGTCGCTGGATCTCAATCTGCTCGAGCGCACCCCGCAACAGCCAGTACGCAGCCCGAACCTGCTCGATGATGTTCTCGATGCTGCTGCTGAGTTGAATCTCCGTGATCTGTCCTTGGATTGCTTCAGTCTCGAGCGCTGAGCGCTGAGGATCCGTCCTGAGACCGGCCAGCAGCGGCTGAGTATAGTTGAGGGCCACGGTGGACCGGTAACTCGGATTCAGGGTCGCGAATGAGTTATCAGTCGAGATACGACTGTTATTGAAGTCCGCACTCAGCCGTCCGCCGTACCAGGGGACACTCTGAGAAAGGGACGTGTTAAAAGTCTGTCGATCAGTGCTTGTACGTGCTCCCCCGTCCAGTTGACTTGTCGACTGATTCGTCGAGTTGTTATAACCAAATGTGCTTCCGAGCGTAGGTGTGAATGCCGCACGCGCTACCTGAAGCGAGAAAGCCTGCATACGAGGACTCAATCGTGCTGTCTGAATGTTCAGGTTTGATTCGAGTGCCAGGTTGATAGCCTCCTGGAGCGTAAAATCAACAAGCTCACGCTCAAGATTCTCTGGCGGCATTGCAGTCCCAACCTCATAGCTACCCTCCCCAACATCTTGCCCCGAAGCTTCTGTGCCCGCACTCAACATGACGCCGAACAGCGCCCACAAAGTCGTTAACTCAATACACTTCTTCACGGTGCGTCCCCTCCTGAATTATCTAGACTCCATGTTCATGAATCTTCTGGATCCAAACTTGCCGTACTAGTAATGGACGATACGTAGGCCCTCAGCGTTACTTCTAGAAGAAACACTAGCCTGGGCTATGTCCATTAGAGACCTCCCACTCGGTCTTCGCTTTTACAAGTGAGCGCGGCGCAAGCCCACACAGAGACAGGTAGCGTGAATACACCCCTGGAACAGAAGAAGCGCCGACCGGGGTGCTCCCGGCCGGCGCTTCTTCCTAATAGCCCTGCCTTACTTAGGCCCAGTAAAACTAGCGCGGAGCTGGCCCCCGGTACGATGCGGTCGGAGGCAGCTGAGCACCGGTAAGATCTTCCGGAATACCTTCCTCAGCGACAACGGTGTGCACCAGGGTACCAATACCCTCAATGGTAGCTCTGATAGTCTCACCAGCCTGCAAGTACCCGGAACCCGTTGCACGCTCGACACGACCAGCACCCGTTCCACCCGATGTCCCACTTTGCAGAACATCACCGGGGAATAACGTAATGAGCGAGGAAGCGTATTCGATAAGCTCCGGAATATTGTGGATCATATCACCTGCCCTGGCCTCCTGAACGGTCACACCGTCGATAACCAGAGTCTGGTGCAGCTGCTCCATCGGATCCCCATAGAACTCTTTTGGAACGATCCATGGCCCCTGAGGAGCAAAAGTGTCATGGCCTTTACCGACGAACCAATCTGAACCGGAACCGTAGCCGCCCGGAGGACGCCCACCACGATCAGATATATCCATGCCGACCATGTAGCCAAATACATGGTCGTAAGCACGCGGCGCGGAAACGTACTTGCCTGCGCGACCAATCACGATCGCCATCTCGACTTCCCATTCGATTCGGTCACGGCCGTAAGGCATCACAATATCTTCCCCGCTACCGATGACCGCGCCACGAGTGGGCTTGAGGAAGAGGTACGGTACTCCGCGATCCTCCTGTCTCTGCTGAGTCCTGGCTGCTAAATCCTCGGCGCTGCAGCCCTCGCACGCGTGCGTATAAAAATTGACTGCGGCATTCATGATCTTGCTCGGATACTGGATCGGAGCAAGGATATCCACATCGTCGACACGGTGAACATAGGCCGCACCACTAAGGTCGTTGCGCACCACATTATTAACGATCTCATAGAGGCGGTACTTAAGGCCATACTCGTACTGGCCAATCAGCTCAAGCATATCCTCAGGTGCATCAATGTGCGGATACATAGGATCAACTTCTAGAGCCGTATTCGCTGCCGCGACATCGATGATCAAGGCGTCCCTAAGAACGAGCCCTACCGTAGGCTCACCGTCGATCCCAAAAGTCCCCACTTTAAATGGCACGTCCGAAGACATTGCCTGAGCATTGATAAGAGCGGGGCTCGCGAAAACTGCGAGTGTCGCGAGAGCCAATGTTAGTCTTGTGATGCGTCCCATAGCCTACTCCAGTAAAGCCACGTGAGTATGACGGACAGCGTGCTGTCCGCCGAGTTCATCCTCTCCTAAGCAGGGTGCTGACCCTACTTACAAGGGTTGTCAACCTATCACATTGGAGCGGGAACCATAAGTAGGAACTCTGAATTGTCCGACATCAATCGGAACTGCCCAATTTCGATCTTTAACCTGAAGCCCTATGGCCACCTATAGCTGCATCCAATTCCTCCTGGACACCTGGGATACCTTCAACTAATTGCCTGGCTGAGAGTGCCCGGAAAGCTTCCGGAGTTCGCGTCTGACCTAGGGCCCAAGCAGCATGCTGCCGAACTAGTGCACTCTCGTCTGAGAGCGCCTTGACTAGTGCGGGAACAGCCTCCGCATCCCCCCAGTTCCCTAGCGCAACGCAGAGGTTGCGTAGCAAGCCCTCTCGTTTGGATCGACGAAGTGGGGAACCGTGGAAGATCTTCCGAAATCCTGCTTCGTCGAGTGAAAGTAATTTTTCTGTCAATTGGCGGAGGTCGGGTCCGTTTAGTTCGGCTTTAGGCCGATAAGCTTCCTCTTGTGTAGGGCGCGCAAACTGCTCGTTCCAGGGACAGACCTCCTGACAGATGTCGCAACCGAAGACGCGGTTGCCAATACCAGAGCGGAGATCCTTCGGAATCGCGCCCCGCAATTCAATCGTCAAGTAGGAGATACAGCGTCGCGCGTCCATGACTGGTGCACCGTCTTCATCCCGCCCCAACAGGGCACCCGTAGGGCACGCATCTAGACATGCCGTACACGATCCACAGCGGTCGTCTAGGAACGGAGTGTCTGGAGGCAAACCAAGGTCCAAAAGGAGGGCGCCGATAAAGAAATAAGACCCTCTTTTAGGGTTGATAAGCATGGTATTTCGTCCGAACCAGCCCAATCCGGCTCGGTTTGCCAGTTCCCGTTCTAGAATTGGTCCTGTGTCGACATAAGCACGGCCTTGCACATCACCTGGGACTATCTCTCGAAGCCAGGCCAGAAGGACCCGAAGTTTAGCTAGAACTACCTCATGATAGTCGTCCCCACGAGCATACCTAGCTATGACAGCACGTTGGGGCTCATCTGGGACCCCCTCTGGATCCAACACATGATACTCGTGCGCGACCACCAGGACCGACTGGGCTTTCTTTAGGGTCTTTTTCAGGTCAGCGCGCCTTGCCACCGCGTCTGTACGAGAAAGATAGCTCATTTCCCCGTGATTCCCTTTGGCAACCCATGAGCCATAGAAGCTCATGTGCTCACTCGCATCTACCCCTGTAACACCGGCGAGCGAGAACCCTAATCCAAGGGCCCGCTGCTTTAGCTGCTCCGTCAGGATAGCACGCTGGTCGGTAGTCACAACCTCACGGACCATCTGATAGAAGGAGGGCAGAACGCACCCGAGGTTCAGCGAATAGACGGGCAGTCATCAGTCAAAACACGTGGCACGTCGTGTCAAACTAGTCCAGGCGTTTCCATCGGTCTGCGTCGCGGCTCCGGTACTTGTCCAAGACCTGATTAAGAGCCTGCTCAAGATCAATGCCCTGTTGATTCGCGATCACCAGTAGCACAAAGAGCACATCCCCCAATTCAAGAGCGAGGTCCTTTTCAGCCTCATCCGAGCGCTTGGTCTTGTTTCCAAATCGATGGTTCATCTCTCGAGCAAGCTCGCCGACCTCTTCAGTCAATCGAGCGAGGTTAGATAAAGGAGGCCAATAACCTTCCTCGAATTGTGAGATCCAAGTGTGCACTGCCTTCTGTGCTTCGCTCAATCTCACGGTTCGAGCACGACCTTCCCGAAGACTTTGCCGTCCTCGAGTATCTGATGGGCCAGACCAGCATCTTCTAAAGGCATGACCTGATGGATCATCGGTTGGAGTGACCCCCCGAACACCAGACGCATTACCCGACGAAATTCAGCAGGTGTCCCCATAGTACTCCCCATGATGGAAAGCTGCTTCCAAAAAACTCGCCGAATCTCCGTGACCCCGCGCGAGCCTGTAGTAGCACCAGAAGTCACAAGACGCCCACATGGAGCTAGCGCCATAAGACACTGCTGCCAGACCATCTCACCAACTGTATCAAACACTACGTGAACTCCTTCCTTTCGTGTGTCGCGCCACACCTCCCTGGAGAAATCTACCTTCTGTCGATCATACACCACGTGGGCTCCCAACTGCCGGGCCAAGTGGACCTTCTCAGGTCCTGAAGTTACCGCATAAACCCTGGCTCCAGCCCGCTCCGCTACCTGGATTGCAGCTGTTCCGACCCCGCCGGATGCTCCTGTAATCAATACTCGCTCGCCGGCCTGGACCTGGGCCCTAGTAACTAGTGCCCTCCAGGCGGTTGTGAAAACCAAACCGGCAGCAGCTGCATCCACAAAAGAAACGCCGTCTGGAACCTCTAGTAGGTTATCAGAAGGCACCACTGCATACTCCGCAAAGCCACCTTGAGTATGTTCCCCGATCAGACGAAATGGAGACTCGTGAAAAGATTTGCCGCGACCCTGACCCTCATACCATTGGTATCCCAGAGACGGGTCGACCACGACCCGCGTTCCTAGAGGAACAGAGTCTGCACCGGGGCCTACCGCATCTACTTCACCGGCGAGATCGGATCCTCCTATGTGAGGCATAGTGGTTTGGATAGGGAGCCCCCGCCGCACCCAGAGGTCGAGATGATTCATCGCAGCTGCGCCTACTTGAATCCGGACTTCCCCGGGGCCTGGTTCAGGAATTGGGACTTCTCGAATCTCGATGACATCAGGACCCCCAAACTCGGAGAAAATCGCAGCGCGCATCATCTTGGGCATGTAGTCACCCCTTTTGCTACCATTGTGACAGACCAAAGTCTAGAGATCCTTCAAGACAGTCACAACTGAGCATAGCACCACGCGCAAAAAGTTTCTCGCTAGATTGTCACCTTATGTCTGAAGACCTATCTACCGCTGGTACTGACTCCGGAAAGGATGACACCACCTTAGGTGGATACTTCCACGTGCATAACCGTCCTCCTGCCTATGAAGGGTCAGACGGGCATCCGTATACGGTATCACTCGAAGTTGAAAAAACTGGTAATCTTCGCACCCCGTACGCGGGTTACCTGGTATTCCCTCGCTGGGCAGAGACAGGCGTAGGCATAGTAGGGCACGTCGAGACTAGGACACTGATTGAGTGCGTAACCTCGGAGGAGGTCGTAGCTGGATTAAATGCACTAACCCTCATAGAGGTACAGCACCTTCTCGTCGATGCATTAAAGCAGCGCGAACCGACTGATACGGCAGACTAATACTGATACGGCAGACTAATATTGAATCAGAAGCTTTCTGTTACCGAAATTTTCTACTCTATCCAGGGGGAGTCCACATGGGCTGGAGCACCCTGCACGTTCGTGCGCCTTACTGGTTGTCCTCTTCGCTGTTCCTGGTGTGATACCGAGTACGCGTTTCACGGCGGGAGTGAGATGGGCCTGGATGAAGTGGTAGCTGAGATTGCTAGCCACTCGTGCAAAACTGTAGAGATCACGGGTGGAGAGCCACTCGCTCAGAAGGGGGTATTTCCGCTAGCAGACCGACTTCTGTCAGAAGGCTATATCGTACTCCTTGAAACATCGGGAGCTCTTGACGTGTCACGACTGGATCCACGCGTGCACAAAATCATGGACCTGAAGTGTCCTGGCTCCATGGAAAGCGACCGTAACCGTTGGGAAAACCTCAACCACCTCACTGAACGAGACGAAATTAAATTTGTCATTCAAGATCGTACGGACTACCAATGGGCCCGTAATGTCATAAGACAACGAGAGCTCGACCAACGGGTTGAAGAAGGCTCTTTGCGCGCACTACTAATCTCTCCGGTCTGGGAAGCCATTGACCTAGAATCTTTGAGCACATGGATCCTCGAAGACCGACTACCAGTTCGTCTCCAGATCCAAATGCACAAACTGATCTGGGAACCTGACCGCCAGGGAGTCTGACTAAAACTCTTTCTAGCTTTAGAAGATGCTCAGCAACCCCCTAGAATCGGACGGACGCTTCCGGGTCCTTAAGAACGCACTGGCCTCCTGCGGACACCGAAGCAGTAGTCCACTTATTCCGGACATGACCATCCTGAGGGCTGCGGTTGCTCTAGTGCTGCGAGCTCGTGATCCTCTCGAGCTTCTGCTAGTGAAGCGAGCAACATCGGAAAGCGACCCATGGTCTGGGCATATGGCTCTGCCGGGAGGTCGGCACGACAAATCGGATTCGGACCTCCTCAGCACGGCTAAACGTGAGACAATGGAGGAAGTTGGGGTCGACCTCGACCAATCTGCACCACTCCTAGGAAGGCTTGATGAGACGAGCCCGTCCACACAACGCCTCCCTACGTTATCGATTTCACCCTTCGTTTTCGGTGTGACTGGTGATAGAGATGCACATGTGGCGAGTTCGGAGATCGGACAAATCTTCTGGGTTCGAATCGAAGACTTAATGAGCCCTAAGAACCACTGCACCGTAGAAATCGCCCTTCCTGGGGGCCCAAGAGAGTTTCCGTGCTTTTCAATAGAAGACGAGCACGTGTGGGGACTCACCTACAGAATCTTATCTCAGTTCTTTGACCTTCTCACAAGCGACATGCTGGACGGTCTGAAGTTATAGATCCTTAATCCACCCACTCGGCGATGAAGACATTTGTGTCATTCGAGTCACCGTTATTGCGGTTAGAGCCGAATACCAGGTAGCGCCCATCGGGACTGAACACTGGGAAACCGTCGAACCCCTCCGAATAAGTGATTTGGGTGAGCCCTGTCCCATCAAGATTGATCATGTAGAGTTCGAAGTCCCGACCATCGGGATCATGGTGGTTAGAACTGAAGATGATCTTCTCACCTGAGGGGTGCCAATATGGTGCGAAGTTAGCACCGCCGACGTTGGTCACCTGGCGTTGATTGGATCCGTCGGCATCCATGACCAGTATCTCCAATTCGCCCGGCCGGATAAGACCCTCAGCGAGCAGTCTCATGTAGTCATCTAACTCAGGCCCTTCTTCAGGGTAATCCGCGCGCCAAATGATCTTTGAACCGTCCGGAGAGTAAAACGCACCGCCGTCGTACCCAGGTCGATCAGTAAGCCGAATTACATCGGAACCATCCGGGGCCATCGAATAGAGTTCAAGGTCCCCGTCACGTGTGCTCGTGAATACGATCCGGTCACCTGCTGGCGAGAAGGTGGCTTCGGCATCGTAGCCATCTTCCGTGGTGAGCTGTCTCAGGTTCGACCCATCAGCATTCGATACAAACACGTCGTAAGTCTCATAAATTGGCCACACGTAACCCATAGAGAAATCTGGTACGGGTGGGCACTCCGCATTGTGATGGTGTGTGGACGAATAGAGTATCTCGTCCCCTGATGGATAGAAGTATGCGCAGGTAGTACGGCCTTCGCCGTTACTCACCCTCGTCGATTCAGCTGTTTGGGGGTCGAGTGTAAAAATCTGGTCGCAGCCAGCATCAGGTTTGTTTCCTTGGTAGATGAGCATCGAACCATCAAAAGCCCAATATGCCTCTGCATTCTCTCCTCCAACCGTAAGTTGCCGTATGTTTCTTAGGTGGACCTCATCTGGCATACCTAGCTCAACGCCAGCTGCTAGGTTCACTGGAGGATCCGCGGTTGGTTGTTCCGATACTTCCGGCAAACAACCTGAGAGGGATACTATGGAAAGGGTAATTACTGAGAGCCATTGATGAATACGCACTTTAAAACCTCGTTTAGATCTGTCTGGGGCACTTCGGCCCTATTTCTCTTTACTGTCGCCAATACGACTGCCCAGGTTTGTCCAGAAGCGGCTAACCTGACCGCCGAGCTGACCGGAGCAAGAGCGCACGTTCGTTTCCTTGCCGACGATCGTCTCGAAGGCCGCGAGGTGGGCACCAACGGCGCGCACTGCGCTGGCGACTATATCGCTGCCCAATTCTCCGCTCTCGAACTTGAGCCCGCTGGATCCCAAGGTAGTTACTTTCAGACATTTTCCATCCGTAAAGGTGCCGAGCTGGGTCCCCAAAACCGCTTAGTCATTTCAGGACGGACGTATGGAGTAGGAACAGACTGGGTGCCCGCCGGCTATTCCGCCAGCGCTAATATAAATCGAGAGATCGTCTACGGCGGACACCTCCTGGACAATCCTGAAGATCCTGGCGATGAATTCGCCAGCCTCGACATCTCCGGCAAGATCGTAGTCGTCGAGTGGGGTGACCCAGATGCTCCGCACGGTATCTCTGTGCGTGGTGACCCTCATTATAAGGCTACCGTTGCAGCTGGGCGCGACGCGAGTGGCATTATAGTCCTGGCTCCAGAGGGCATGGGCAGGCCCAGCCTTGAAGACGAGACTAGGGCAACGCTTTCCATCCCTGTGGGAATAGTAAACGGTGCCATCGCAGAAACCGTTCGAGAGGCCCTGATAGGGGGAGGAAACGCCCAACTCCATACAGATGTTCAGGCCACGACCGCTGACGCTCGCAACGTTGTAGCGCTGCTTCCGGGATCAAACCCTGAACGCATGCGTGAGACGGTTGTCATCGGGGCACACTATGACCACCTCGGTCACGGAGGAGAAGGCTCGCTGGCACCCGAGTCGACCGAAGTGCACAACGGAGCGGACGACAATGCAAGTGGAACCGCGGCAGTTATTGAGGCCGCGCGCTCGCTCGCCGCAGGTCCTCCTCTGGAGCGTAGTGTCCTATTCATAGCGTTTACTGGAGAAGAGAAGGGCCTCTGGGGTTCAGCCCACTTTGTTCGCGAGCCCACCGTTGAACTAGAAAGAGCCGTAGCCATGCTGAACCTAGATATGGTAGGCCGCGTCGTGGATGATCAGCTCACGATTTTAGGTTTTGGAACAGCGGCCGAATGGGATGAAATTGTAGATATGGCCGCGGGTGAGATGTCAGACCCTCTTAGTATCGCCAAATCACCAGATGGATTTGGTCCTTCAGACCATTCCTCATTCTACGGTGAAGGGATTCCAGTACTCCACTTTCTATCGAATCTGCACGAGGATTATCACCGACCTTCCGACGACTTCGATAAGATCAATTACGAAGGCCTGGAACGTGTCATAGAGCTAACAGTGGATATCTTGATCAAGCTCGCAGGCAATGGTTCTGACCTGGTTGCCCTGACTCCACTAGAACAGGACCGACCTCCCCCTCCTGGGCAGGCCTCTTCGTCCACTAGCGGATACGGGCCTTATCTAGGCTCTATCCCAGACATGACCCCTCGTGACTTTGGCCTTCGTCTCACGGGCGTTAGGGAAGGGAGTCCAGCAGATGAAGCAGGACTGCGAGGTGGTGATGTCGTCGTTGAGTTCGACGGCAATGAAATAACAGATATTTACGCCTACACTTATGCACTCCAGGCAAGAAGTCCGGGCGACGAGGTCAGTATCGTGGTGGAGCGGGACGGGGAACGAGTAACGGTGACAGCCGTATTGGGCGAACGCTAGAACTCTTCAGATCCACGTGTACCTCACCAGGCTAAAACGCCAGACTAACAGAGGTAGTGCTCGTCTGCCCTCAACAAGGACCCATCTAACCACCCTGGACTGGATCCCTCTCTCGGCGTTCTCGTGGGCGCATTATTCTAGAAGATCTAGCTCCTGTTGATCATCACTCATTGTAGTGACTGGATCTCGGGCAGGCACACCCCCTCGGCCCTGGGCCCTGGTGACCTCTACAACGCGATCACCTGCGTCTACATCTGTCATTTGTTTGCCTTGCGTGCGCCTTCCCTGGACGGGCACTGAATCCGCCGCCACTCGAGTCACCTTCCCTCTAGCGGTCACGATCATGACCTCATCTGCTTCCAAGACCTCAAGTGCACTGACAACGGGTGCGGCTCCCTCACCGCTCGGCACGGCCATTGTGCCCAACCCACCACGCTTTTGGAGAGGGAAATCCATGACCGTGGTCCGTTTGCCGAGCCCGTCCTCACTAACGGTAAGCACAGTCGAGTCTCGTCTGATCAGCAGCATCCCCACGACTTCATCATCCCCCCTTAGCTCCATGCCCCTGACCCCCTGAGCAGCGCGGCCCACTACACTAACTTCCTCCTCGGGAAACCGGATCGCTCTCCCGCCACGTGATAAAAGCATGATTTCCGCAGAACCATCCGACACCACAACATCAAGGATTTCGTCCCCTTTTCTCACGCCAGCCCCCTTAATTCCTCCCACTCTGGGATGGCTAAATTCACCGAGGTCTGTGCGCTTGATCACCCCTTTTCTGGATAGAAACACTAAGAAGCGACCCTTGGTTTCCAGGTCATCCACTGGAATCATTGCAATGATTCTGTCTCTGCGTTCGGCGCCATCGATCAAGGCATAAACGGACTGCCCACGGGAAGCACGAGCACTTTCGGGCACGTCGAGCACCTGCAGGAAATGACAGTGCCCACTCTCTGTGAGTACCAGGATCCACCCCTGTGAGCGGGCCACAAATATTCTCTCTAGATAGTCGTCCTCGTACCGCTCCATTCCAGCTAAAGCCTTCCCAGATCCTATGCGTCTTTGATAAAGGTGCATGGGAATGCGCTTTACAAACCCTTGATGGGAGAGTGTGACCACTACGTCTTCATCGGCAACCTGGCCTTCGAGTAATGGTGCTTCGACCTCAGGCTCGTTCTCTTGGACAAGGATGGTCCGACGATCATCCCCAAATCTTTTCACGACATCAGCCAACTCGTCGAGCATGATCTGAAGCTGTAGCTCCTCAGAATCCAGAACCTCGCGAAGCTCTGCGATCATGCCCTGAAGCTCCTCTAGACGGACGCGAAGCTGAGATCTCTCAAGTGCGGTGAGTCTCGCGAGCCGCATATTTAGAATGGCATCTGCCTGTATCTCGCTCAGGCCGAATTGATCCTGAAGGCGACTAGAAGCTTCTTTTCGGTCCTTAGATGCCCTAATGATGTCAATGACTTCAGCGATGTGCTCGAGGGCTGCAAGAAGTCCTTCAACGATATGACGCTCAGCTTCCGCCTTCTCTAGATCGTGGCGGCTTCGATGTCGGATCACCTCAAGTCGGTGATCTCGGAACTGCTCGAGCAGCTGCTTGAGGTCAAAGTCGCGCGGCTGCCCACCGTCTAAGGCCAGGAGGTGCGCGCCGAACGTCGTTTGCAGGCTAGTTCCGCGGTAGAGAAGCTCGAGGACGTTAGCTGCATCTGCTCCTCGCTTTAGCTCAATTACGAGGCGCATGCCGTCACGGTCTGTTTCATCACGTATGTCGGAAACGTCCTCAGCCCTTCCCTTCTTTGCTAGCCCAGCTATTTGCTCAATGACCTTGGTCTTTGACACGGTGTATGGGAGCTCCGTGACAATAAGTCGTTCCCGACCCCCTCTCCGTTCTTCTTTCATCACCCGACCACGCATAACAACCCTACCCCTACCCTGTCGGTACATCTTCTCGATCCCGTCGCGGCCAATTACAAAGCCACCGGTAGGGAAGTCGGGACCAGAAATATGCCTCATGAGATCGTTGACCGTACAGTCAGGGTCTACGACTAACTGCCGCACCCCTGCAGCCACTTCTTGCAGATTGTGGGGGGGGATATTTGTACTCATCCCAACTGCTATTCCTGAAGAACCGTTAACTAGAAGGTTGGGATACCGAGCAGGCAGTACGATGGGCTCTTGGCGCTGACCATCAAAGTTGGGTTGAAAGTTGACTGTCTCTTTTTCTATGTCGTCGAGTAGCTCGACTGCAATTGAGCCAAGCCGGGCTTCCGTATACCTGTAAGCAGCTGCTGGATCTCCATCGATAGAACCAAAGTTCCCTTGCCCGTCCACAAGCGGCATGCGCATCGAAAAGTCTTGTACCATACGCACGAGAGCATCGTAGACTGCAGAATCACCATGTGGATGAAACTTGCCTAGGACATCGCCTACAACTGCAGCGCTCTTCTTGTACGGACGGTCTGGATTTAGACCCATCTCGTACATTGCATACAGAATGCGCCGGTGCACCGGCTTGAGGCCATCCCGCACATCAGGCAGTGCCCGCTGCACAATGACGCTCATCGAATAGTCGAGGAAAGACTCTCGCATCTCTTCCTCGAGCAGCCGAGGGAGAATCCGTTCCCGCTTGGAGGCCGTGGTCATTCCGTCTCCGTAAACTGTCTTCAGGGGATGCCGATTGACTGAGGCACACGGGCAGCGCGTACCCGCGCGCGAAGCTTCTCACCTTACGATATCGGTCGCAAGCTGTGCACTGCCCGAACATGTGGGCTTGGTAGCCACGCGACGATGAACTTAGCGAGCAAAACCTAAGGATCGGCTGTATTAATCAACTGCAGAAGTAGCGAAGGAAGGGTCCATCGACTCACCTCCTTTGTTTGCTCCACAAACCAAAAGTGCATAAAAAGAATCGAAGAATTCAATCCAACGGGGAAGGCCTGCTTTAAAAGGAACGCTACGGCGACAAGCTTCGACGCCAGCCTAGTCTGGAAACTGGAATGTCTCTGCTGTTTTGACAGATGAGCGTGCACCAGTTGCTAGCTCTATGACCCCCTCCATCTCCGCAGCCATCTCGTGGATCCGATTGGCTACAGCTAGACCATAAGCAAAGTCAAAATAAGCTGATACTGCGGCTTCGTCGGCCGCGTGGGTCTCTAGAACAGTGGACTCCATTTCAATCCGCAAATAATCAACAATGGTGGACACAGCGCTTTGGACATTTCGCATATCCACAAGTGTGGCAACGGACATATCTCCCTGCAGTAGGGGCAGGATCTGCTCTACTTGCACCAGATTTTCTGGTGTAGTCATGACGACTGCTGGTGCTGCTGCTACTACTCTTCCGTCCAGTAGTGCACTAGCACCCGCCCTTAGGGCCTGAAGCTCCTCGTAGCTAAAGTAGAGAACCACAACCTCTCCGTGCCTTGCAGTGTCACTCTTACTTATCGGAGGCTGACCGCTTTTTTGCAAGGTTAGCTGATAGAAATCCAAGCGATTTCCTAGGAGCTACTCAGGCTTGAGCTGAGCCCTCAGACCCGTGAACTGTCAGCGGGATAGATGCCAGATGCTCGCCATCGACCCGAACATCAAAAGCGTACTGCCCTGGCAGAGGAAAAACCAATCCATCCATATTCAGCACATGGGGTACAAGCACCGCACCACCCGAATCGCTTGGCCCAGGAGCAAGGTTGATCTCACCGTCGATACGGACCACTTCATTCCCGTCCGGTGCCTTGAGCAAGATACCGACATCATGTCTTCCGACCTCTTGGATACCAGCTGAGAACCTCAAGACCAGGCTCAGATGCGGATGCCTTGTCGGGAATGACGCTGTGGTTAATCGATCGAAGATACCTAAAATATTCAGCTTTCCGGAGCCATCGATAGTAGCCGCGTCGGCTAGCAGGGCGAGGTCTATTTCCACGTCATCACAGATCAGATTCCTCAAGATTGAAGTTCGGGTTGCTCCCGTCCACCGAGGGAATTGTCAGGTGCCAAAAACTTTTCAGCAAGCACGAGCCCCAATACAACATTGACTAGTGCGTGAGCAACAACGGAAGGCCAGACACTTCCTGAAGCTATAACTCCAAACGCTAGCAAGCCTCCCACTAGCCCAGCTCGGATCATGCCTAGCCAGCCCTGATAAACATGAGACGCGCCAAATGCCACTGACGTGACTAATACTGCACTCCCAAGTCCCACGAGCGGGACCAACATACCAATGGCGTATCCGCGATATGCTATCTCCTCACCAAAACCGGCTGCTGCAGACAAGACCACAAATAGCACTTTCTCCTCGCATGTCTGCGGAAACAGCTGGCGCACTGTAGTACTCTCGGTAAATCCAGTCCTCGCAGCAATGTGACGAAAAAGAAAGACTGTGAAGAGACAGCCAACCGTCAGGCCAAGACTCCATAGGCCCATCAAACTGAGTGGGAGCCAGACGATGGCGATCCCGACCATACCTCCGTTTCGAACTCCAATCAACCAACACACCAAACCAAGAATCGACAGGAAAACTATCGACATCCAATAGGCCTCGATTCGCTCGATTGCGGATTCACCGATGAGCTGCGCCTGGACGATCGCTAACGCGGGCAGTCCAACTAAAAGAACCGCCAATAAAATGGTGTCTATCAGTGGCATTCCAGCGACGGTCATGAGCGTCAGGTGCAGGAAAGAGATCAATGCCAACCCGGCTAGAGTGGATCTGCGCAAATTGAAAGTCTAGGCTGAGCCAATCTCAAGCACTGATCTCTTGCTTCCCAAATCGCTCGATCGCCTGCAGCGTGCCCCTCACGTCCTCCCAGGTAGTGTGGTGGTTGAGGATACAGAATCGAAGAGAATACAGCCCACGAAGGCGTGTGGATGACATCATCGCGATCCCGGTCTCAATGATCCGACTTTGGATCGCCCGGTTGGTTTGCTCTATATGTGCTTCGTCATAATTAGACCCCCGAGGGAAGAATCGGAAACAGACTACCCCAAGTGAGGCCGAGTTTCTGATCTCCAAGACATCGGACCCTCGCACATACTCCTCCGCACGTTCTGCTAAATCAATGCCCTTTGCCACTGACTTTCGAAAAGCTTCGACGCCGAAAGTTTGAATTGACATCCAAACCTTTAGTGCCCGAAAGGAGCGGCTGAGCTGCAGGCCTCGATCGCTGAAGTTTGGGTGATCACCACCCCATCGAGCGTCTTGTAGGTACTCGGGCTCCACGGAAAATGCTTTTTCCAGGAATGCCACATCCTTAACCATCAAGCAGCCCGTCTCAAACGGCTGGAAAAGCCACTTGTGAGCATCTAAGGAAATGGAATCCGCCCTCTCCATCCCCTTGAGGGCGGCTCTCCCCTTCTCTGTAAGCACGGCAAAGCCTCCGTATGCAGCATCAACATGCAGCCAGAGCCCTTCGGCCTCGCAGAAATCAGCAATTTCAATCATGGGATCCACTGCACCGGTATTCGTCGCCCCACCATTGGCACAAACGGCTATTGGGTTCAGGCCGGCCGCCCTATCCTCAGTTACTGCTTGGCCGAGACCTCGTATATCCATCTGAAATTGCCCATCGCTTCTAACCATACGCACGTGCTCTCTACGGACTCCAACGATTGTCGCAGCTCTCACAAGAGCTGTGTGGCTTTGATCACTCATGTAAACGGTTGGCCGCTCAGGCGCGCCTGCCGCCTCTCGGGCGGCTACAAAGGCGTCGATACTCGCTGCCGAACCACCGCTCGTGAACAACCCGCCAGCGGACTCCGGATAGCCGATCCAATCCCGAATCCAGTCAAGTACGACAAGCTCAATTTGACTAGGTCCGCTACCTCCAAGCCACGTGCCCTGAAATGTGTTATGGCCAGCACTTAGGAAATCAGCCAGAACCGCGGGCCAGGTAGAAGAAGAGGGAACAAAAGCAAAAAATCGAGGGTGGTCCACACGACCTGCTATTGGGAGAATCTCACGCGCAGCCCGTTCAAGAACTTCCACCGCTGGTCGCCCTATTTCTGGAGCGCCTTCTCGGAAGAGCTCTTCGAGTTCGGATCGAGTGCCACCCAACCAAGCTGGCTCGTCTGGCAACCGTTCAAGACGATCAACTATCAACTCAGCAGCCCGACGGGCGAGAGAAAGCATTTCATCAGTTGACAGTTCTAGTTCACTGCGTCTTTCGCCTTCCGTAGGCGAGGTCATCGCGGTACCCTTTCCTTCATGTCTAAAGACAAGACCATTGATAAGGCACTGACGTTCCTTGTCCTAGACGCGATGGACGCCCCCCATTCGGGCCGCATTCTACGTCTTCGACTCCAATCGGCAACTAGCACTTCAATCGGATCTCTCAAGGGTTCAGAGATGAAGGCAATCTCGCCTGGGGGGCGTGAGTGTCGCATTAGAATTGAAGGCTTCGCTCTGTTCGGTGGAAAGCCCAGTGATGAAAGGCTACAGCGAACTGGCCGCCTCGACGTGCATATAGAGGAACTAGACGACGGAGGCCCAGTTGGCCTGCGTTGGCAGGTCACACCCGCTTAGGTAGATCTCTACCAAAGAGATCAGGGCCTCAGCTAGGTCGCAGACCTGGTGGCTCACGGCTGAAGGTATCCAGAAACCAGTCGCGATATCGTTCCATCTCGCCTGGATTGGCACGAGCCCACTCAGTCCTGGTCGTTGCAAACTCATCTGGCCTCGCCGTAAAGATAAAGGGTTCTAATAGTCCTGCTTCATGCGTGTAAGCCAGTTCATCGAGCGGACCGTATGGACTTGTTCCGTATACTGTGCGCCCAAGGATCCACGCATCGGCGGCCCGACTAAGAATCGCTCGCTCTAGTGCGAATCCGGTCGCATCTGGTGCCTCTGGTAGCCACTCTACTTGGCGACCCATGGTTACCATAAGGTGAAGGTGACCGTAAATCTGATAAACGAGCTGAGGATCCTGCATACCCATAGGGGTCCTCACCCAGACTGTATCAGCTTCAATACGCAAGTCATTCCAGGGGTACACATCTCCCACCCCTGGCTCGGACACGACTAGAAAAGAGGGATCCTCGACTATATTTGTCTGCTCTTCATTGACCCACTGGCTGACCTCAAGCATCCTCTCGTGTTCTACGCGCAGTCGAGCGCCCGAATAGATGACGACCGACCGCGGAGGCGGGATCGTGGCTTCAGAGGCCGCACAAGCACCTACGAGAACCAATAGAGCTATAAATCCAATAGGCACAGGTTTTTTTCCGCCATTCGAATGTGCGGGAAGCCCCTCCGACGAAAGCGCGCCTAATGGATAAAAAATCGTCAGCCTTGACACTCTGGAGTCCGTGGTCGGAATTGATGTTACAGTAACCGGAAATCTTAGGGAATCTAGTCGTGGAAACCACTTTAACTAATGACGTGCGCGAGTTTCACGCACCTCGGACAATGACACCTGCCGAGCTTGGCGATAGTCTAGCCCAACTCGTCTGGGAAAGCTTTTCTGATTTCCTTGCACAGGGAGATGCTGAAACCCCGCTCCCGAATATAGATGCTCTACATGAGCACGAAGAGCGATGGAATCGCACAGTGGAAGAGACGCTTGTTTTTTTTCTTTGGGTACATACAAGGGGTGCGCAGCTCGCTTTCATGGGTCGTGCGCCTGACGAGCTAGTTCGAAATGGACTCAACGCTCTTCACCAGGCTGTGTTTGAGGACATGCTTGAAAATGGAACACCCAGCAGTCAGCTGCCTATGTTTGAGCAACGGGTGAGCACTCGCTATGCTGAGTACCATCAGGCGGCCGCGGAATCAGATGACCGACTGGGACAACTGGTATCCCGATACCTCGTAGGTGACACGAACCGCACTAACCTGATCGAAGCGATCACCGAGCGAGCGGTTGCGGTCGCTAACCCGCTCAGGGATTTCCTTGGAGATGTAGAGCTAGTAGAAGCCTAGAGAGGCCTTCCCCCTGCTAGAGGGGGCCGTCTCTCAAAGTCCAAGCGATGCACGGATCAGTGGACTAATGCGATCAGGTGTCCATGGGGGATCAAAGGTAAGCTTAACTTCGGCACCCTCCACACCCTCCACACCCTCAATCGCTGTTTTAGCGTCTTCAACGATCTGTCCAGCCACAGGGCAAAGCGGTGAAGTGAGAGAGATTGTCGTCTCTACTTTCCCTCCAATAACCTCGATGTCATAGACCAGCCCCAGTACAACGAGGTCCAAACCCAACTCGGGGTCTTTTACTCCCTTGAGGGCATTACGTACGTCTTTTTCAGTGACTGCCATCCGGTTCAGCTCCGATTAGATCGACTAGCGTCATATTGTGGTGCAAACGACTGCTGGCACCGTGATTCCCCTCCGGTTGCTATCAGCGTTTCCGGGGAATGCACGGCTTATACCTGTCCCTCCTCTCCGCCGGACACTGCTAGTCCGCCCGCCGGATCCGTAGCACTCGGTGCATCTGGGTTGAGACCTTTGGGTAGCGCCCTAAATACACCTCTCAAAATCCAGACTGTCCCGACAATGATTAGTCCCAACATTGTCCAACGCAGCAGCGTCGCGGTGAAGCTCACGTCCATCACGGGCGCACTAAAGTCATAAAGAATCAGTTCACTTCCTCGCTCAGTCATCCAGTGCCAGCCCGTATGCGCCAAAAAAGCCGAGAGCACGATGGTACCCATCACCTCAGGCAACCAACGACTAAATAGGAAATTCAGCACGGGGATCGTTAGAGCAAGCACAAATAGCTGGCCCAGTTCCACTCCCACGTTGAAGGATAGGAGCGAGGTCAGTAGATGGGCGCCAGCAAACTGCAACGACTCAGAAAGCGCGAATGAGAAGCCAAACCCGTGGATAAGCCCAAACCCAAAAGCGATCATCCAGCGTCTGTGCAACTTCGCGCCAATAATATTCTCAAACGCCATGAAGACTATTGAGAGCGCGATCAGCGTTTCGATCAATGGTGGAAACCAGAGAACGTTAGGCGCCAGACCAAGAGCCGAGGCAATTAACGTGATCGAATGCGCGATCGTAAAGGAGGTCACAATCGGTACTAACGCCCAAAAACTCCTGAATGGAACGACTAGGCAGAACAGAAAGAGTAGATGGTCGATCCCGTCGAGGATGTGATCAAAACCTAGAACTATGAACCGCCACGCAGCCTGGTGCCAACGCGGATCTAGCCGGAAGAGGCCGAGGTTGCCGGTGTACTGGAACGCACGCTCAGCGCCACCCGCCGGCAAAAAGCGAAGGACAGTGAGTGTCCGGATCCCGAGATGGGCCCACCTTGCATCGATCGTAAATTCTGATTCCTCAGACATGATCGGCCACTCCAGGAGCACATCTAGCATTGCCTGCTGAAGTGGAAGCTCGGTAGTCGGAGGCAACTGAGCTGACCGGACATTGGCTAAGGCAGTCTCATAGCTCTCAAATGCTCGGTCACCGGGGAAGGCAATCCGTACCTCAGTGACTTCAGGAAGGCCGAGCGACGTATCACCCTCAAACATCACTACGTAATTCCTTACCCACTGAACCGCAGCTTCCTGGCTGAGCTCTGTGGCCTCTTCGATCTCGAGATAGCCAGGATCGCGAACTGGAAAAATGTAGTCGCGCATCGAAGGGAGTGGCACTCGGACGAGAGCCCTGATGACGTCACCCTCGGGGGCCACAAAGGCCTGCAGGGTGACATCAGCCGGTATTTCATGGGCTTCGCCCGACCATGTCGGCAATAGAAGCACAAGGCCCACGATAAGCGCGGCGATGCGTCGAAAACGAATGGAGTCAGACATAGAGGTGAAGCTACCAGAATCGAACCTGCTTAGGCTACCTCATCATATTAACCTATAAAATGATTGCCGGAACGCTTCTGAGAGTGTAGGCTTCCCGTCCGGGCCAAATTGGCCCTGCTCTTTTCTTGCAGGGAGATGGATCGATGCAGAAGCGCAACTTGACCTACGGTGTGGCTCTTGTAGCCCTGATCACGGTCGTCGCGTGCGCCGCTGAGGCAATGGATGACATGGCTGCCGCGGCACCAGGAGACGTACCGCTGTTCCAGGTAGACCCATTCTGGCCAAAGCCGTTACCACAGAACTGGCTTATCGGCCCCACCATCGGTGTGGACGTTGATTCCAATGACCATATATGGATCGTCCATAGGAATACGGAGAATCAGTTTGCAGCCCGTACCGAGATCGGCCTAGCCCAAGATCCACCGCTAGCCTCCTGCTGCCAACCAGGATTCCCGGTCATGCGCTTTGATCAGGACGGAAACCTCGTTGACGCGTGGGGAGGTCCTGGAACGGAAACCGGCGACTATACATGGCCAGAGTCAAACCACGGAATCACCGTGGACAACATGGGTAATGTCTGGATCGGCGGAAATGGCGGCCAGGACCGCCACATCCTTAAGTTCACCAGCAGCGGCGAGTTTCTCGGCCAGTTTGGTGAACCCGGAGCAGCGATCGACAGCAACAGCGACACCAATTTCGGCATGGTTGCTAAGGTCTCCTTCGACGAGGAGAACAATGAAATCTATGTAGCCGACGGATACGCCAATCAGCGAGTTGCTGTTCTTGATGCTACGAGTGGGGACATGAAACGCTACTGGGGAGCATACGGGAACAGGCCTACCGACGAGCGTCCACCAGCATATGTCCCAGGTGAGACACCGCCGCAGGACTTCCGGACTCCTGTCCACTGCGCAGACCGGGCCAACGACGGCATGGTTTACGTATGTGACCGCCCGTCCAACCGGATATCGGTGTTTACGACTGAGGGTGAATTCGTCAAGGAATCAATCATCGCTCCAGCAACTCTGTCTCAGGGTTCAACATGGGATGTGGACTTCTCACCGGACCCCGGACAGCAGTTCATGTACATGGCTGACGGTCAGAACATGAAGGTCTATGTGATGGACCGTGAGTCTCTTGAAGTGCTCTATAGCTTCGGGGACGGTGGCCGCCAGCCTGGATTGTTCTTTGCGCCGCACTCCATTGCGGTCGACACGGATGGCAACATCTACACCACCGAAACCTACGAAGGGTCACGGCTCCAGAAATTTGTGAACATGGGAATGGGCCCGAACCCCGGTGGAGACATTGGTCCAGCATGGCCTGCAGACCGTAAGAGCGGAGAATACGGATGGCGGTTCAACTAGGCTAAGTCCCGCTGCAGAAATTAGACGGCCCCGCCCTGGAAGGGTGGGGCCGTCATTTTTTATAAGATTGGCAAACAGCTAAAACAAACCAAACGATTATCCCCTCGTCTGGCAGACCCTTAGCTAGCCCACCAGAAGAATGACCACCACAGCTAGTGCCACAAGCACTGCCAAGATGATCCCGACGATAGAGTTCGCCCCGTAGCTGCCATCCGAGACAGCTTCTTTGGCACTCTCAACGATAGGTAGAGGCTCTTCTTCCAAATCTTCCGCCTGAAGTGCCACTTCACTGAAATGCTCAGAATCGGCTTCAGGGCTGTATGAAAGGATTTCCTTGGAGGGTGGAGTAGCTCGAGGGACCTGACCGTACTCGGCTATAGCAACGGAGATGTTGTCATCACTTCCACCTTCAAAGGCTTCTATAACTAATGACTTCACTGCATCCTGAGGAGCTAGTGACTTAGTGAACAGATCCCTTAGTTGTTGATCACGAAGCACCTTATACAACCCATCTGAACAAATTAGGAAAGCGGTATCTTGCTCAATCAGAGAGGGACCGAGAACATCGACCTCTACTTCTTCTTGCGTGCCAATAGCGCGAGTTAGGACGTCCTTCCATGGAGTACGCATCGCCTCATCCTCAGACTGGCCTTGCTTGATCGCTTCCGCCATGAACGAATGATCCTCAGTCAGTTGTTGAATCTCATCAGAAGAGATCTGATAACCACGGCTGTCCCCCACGTTGGCGATCATGTATTCGTCACCATCCAGGAGCAGGGCAACGAGGGTAGTTCCCATGCCTTCCTGGCCAGGTTCAGTACCGCCGCTGTGGACGCGCTCATTTGCTAACCGAAAGGCAGCGGCGAGTCCCTCTCCATCTTCCAGTGCTGAGACCAACGTTTCCAGTGCGAGATCACTAGCCACTTCCCCTGCTGCATGTCCACCCATCCCGTCCGCTACAGCAACAAGGGTTCGTCCATCTGAGAGGTTCTCTGCAAAAACCGAATCCTCTTGGTATGGTCTTCGCCCTGCGATTGACTCTACAGCAAGCCGTGGCGAATCAGCCAACCGTCCACCCTTAGTAAGAAAAGGAAGGCCAGAAAGAGCATACAGATAGATCTCCCGGTGAGATGGAGCAAGAACACTCTTGGTTGCCCAAGATCCTAGAGCCATGGAGATAATTCACATTGATTCAGGATAGACGATCCCATATTAGAAGCTTGCTCCCCCTGTTGTTGATTGGATCAATGCCCACCAACATCATGCCAGCACTTCATCGCTAGTCCAAAGACTAAGCGGGTTGAGACCTGACTAACGGTTGCGTCATCCCGTCCTTCGCTGGAGCTTGGCGCTAACCTGAGGAGAGCAAATAGCATGTTACATGAAGGACCCCACCGGGAAGACACTCAGCCAAAATTCCAACGCACGCTCATAAATGTCCTGATTGTTCAGGTCGTGGTTCTCGTAATTCTTGGCTTCCTCCAGATGTTCTACGCCGCCTAGCTGAATATGCACTGGATCAACTGGTTGATTGTGGTTGTTTACCTCGCCTATGTCATAGTTGACGGGGTCCGAAAGTCGAAGGACACGGATACCATATCAGGCTATTTCGTAGCTAACAAAAGTCTTGCTTGGTGGGTCGTTGGCCTAAGTGTAATGGCCACCCAACTCTCTGCCGTCACGATGATTGGCACAACGGGACAGGGTGCCACAGACGGGATCCGCTTTGTCCAGATCTACTTTGGGCTACCCCTGGCAATGGTGATCCTAGGCGTGACTATCGTCCCAATGCTCCATGGCTCTGGAGTTTACACGGCATACGAGTATTTGGAGCGTAGATTCGATGCGAAAACTCGGTCGTTTACTGCCTTGCTCTTTCTACTGTCCCGCGGGATGTCATGCGGCACGATTCTCGCTGCACCAGCAGTCGTTTTCAGTGCCATCTTCGGCCTTCCACTTGTATGGAGCGTAGCACTGATTGGCATTCCAACCGTGATTTACACCATGATAGGAGGCGTTCAAGCTGTTGCTTGGGCGGATGTCAAGCAGATGGTCCTGATCATTGTAGCTCTGCTTGCAGTCATGGTCGTGCTTGTGATTCAGATGCCGGTTAGTCCGAATGATGCTCTTCGGATTGCTGGCTCTACCGGAAGACTCCAGGCTTTCGATTTCTCATTCAATATCAATGAGACATACACGTTTTGGTCGGGTGTCATCGGTGGGACATTCCTGATGCTCTCATATTTTGGTACCGACCAGAGTCAGGTTCAGCGCTTTCTCACAGCCCGGTCTGTCAACGAAGCCAAGAACTCGCTTCTTATGAGTGCCTACTGGAAGATCCCATTACAAGGGCTGGTGCTGGTGGTGGGAATTGGAGTGTTCGTCTACTACCAGTTTGTGCGCCCTCCGTTGCTCTACAACCCTGCCCATGAAGCAGCGGTAGTAGCGGATCGCGGTTCAGCCTACTCTGCCCTCGAGCGTCGTTATTCTGATGCCTTTACCCTTCGGGAGTCTGCAGCGCTCGCAGTTGCGGATGCTGACGAAGACACTCTTCGAGCTGATGCTATAGCGACTTTTCTTGAGAGAGACGGTGAGATCGAATCTCTTCGAGCTGAAGCACTCGCACTTGCAGGCGAAGTCACGGATGAGGCAACCAGTGACGTAAATTACATCGTCCCCCGCTTCGTGTTATCGGAGTTGCCAATCGGCTTAGCGGGACTTTTCATCGCGGGAGTGCTGGCGGCGGCGATGTCGTCTATTGCGGCCGAACTGAACGCGCTCGCCACTGCTAGCGTCATCGACTTTTACCGACGTTGGGTGAATCCTGACGCCCTAGATTCTCATCTACTCAGAGTCTCTAAAGGTGCAACCGCGTTTTGGGGGATCTTTGCTTGTGTGGTTGCCACTTATGCTGCCACGCTCGGATCTCTCATAGAGGTTGTAAACCGCTTCGGATCATTTTTCTATGGCTCAATCCTTGGCGTTTTTCTACTGGCAATGATCCCTCGGGCCAAAGGATGGGGTGCCTTTCTCGGCCTTATTTCAGGTATGACAACCGTGGGATATTTCAACTTCAGAACCGACGTTGCGTATCTATGGCAAAATCTTATCGGCGCCGCAGTAGTGCTCGCGGTCGGCATCGCACTTGGCAGCTTTGGAGAAAAGAGTAAGAGCGAAGCTTAGGGATGCTACTGTCGCGCCGCGTAGGCCCTCCAATCAGCAGCATCCACTGAAATCAAATTCGCAAAAAGCCGGTACGCTCCTGGCACGCGGGCTGACCATTGTCGGAAGAACGAGAGGGCCGTAAACACGAAGATGCCCTCACCGACTTGGGTTACAAGCAAGGAACCATGGCGTGGCTCTTCCCCAGGGTCATTAAGCTCCAAAATAGGCTCGTATGAGTCATCCCAGTCTGACGCGAAGTACAGCCCACGCTCCTGCACCCACCCCTCAAAATCATCCTCCCCGATACGGTTGGGAGACATGAGGATGGGAGCTTCTGGGTCTAGCATACGAATTGGTGCTGTCTCGTCAGCCACACGTGGCGAGCCCCTGCCAGTCCGCAAGGGCCTCGGAGCCAGGCTTCCAAATGGGCCGCGGTTGTACTGAGCTACTATCGTCCCCCCTGCACGAGCGAAATCAAGCAATTGGTCACTCGCAGCCTGAAGAGCCTCACGCGTCTCATAAGACCTGACTCCAAGTACAATTGCGTCGAAAGTAGCAAAGTCACCAGCACGAAGCTGATCGTCGTTAAGTACTTCGACTCCAACTCCTAGCTGACGAATTGCCTCTGGCCCACTGTCCCCTGAACCCATCACATATCCTACGTGCAGACCTTCTGCGACCGACACTGGCACGACTGTCACCGTCACCTCAGCCGGAGAGAATAGAGCAGCACGCTCAACGTGATCGTAATCAATGAGAGAGTACCCTTCCGAATACGAATTACCCTCATCCGTCCTCGCTTGGACCTGAAACACGTGCTCTCCAGCCATGGCACTGCCAAATGGAGTGATACGGAAAGTCAATGTGCGCTCTGACCCAGCCTCCGGAAGATCGAACGCGTGAGAATTGGGGGTAGCTGACCAGCCGCTTGGGATCTGCAGAGACAAGTGGCCACGACTACCTCCCTCTGCCTCGTTCCTCAATACAACCGACACTGACGCTGGCTCGGAGCGGCTAGCCGGCCATACGACCCCCCGAGGCATTACCTCCACCGATACACTTGGTACGATAAGTACTGGCTCCTCGAACTGGCCCAGGCCGGGGTCAACACCCACATAACGCCATGAAGCGGATGTAGAGACTCGCGGAGCCGCGGACTGACCACCGAGCTGTGCTTCGAATGACACCGAAGCACCCACGGGTTCAGGATCACGAGGCAGGCCCCAGAGATCTGGTTCGTCAGGCCAACGATACCAAGCGCCGTCGCGATTTTCCCGCAGGTAGTAGAGCTTTGACAGGTCTGCATCAGAAGGCACATTGACGTGATACGTCCAGGTCACAAGCGAACCAGGTATGACGGAGCCATCAAGCTCAAGACCCTCAACAGACACCTCCGAGACATCCCAGCCATAAGCCACATCGAGATCAATAGCAGGTTCGACAAGACTGAAGTCACTTGCATTCCATAGGCGGGCCATCACAGTCGCCACCTGACCTGGAACGACTAACTCATCATCCACTATGAGGTCGAAACTGAGACCGGAAGCAGCCATAAAGGCTTGAGTTACTAGTTCGATCTTCCGTCCGAGTGCCGCATATAGTTCTGTGTCACCTTCGCCATCCGAAGCCGCCAAAGCCTGTTGAAGATGCCTGACCGCCTCACCTAAGTCACCGGCGATGACAGATGGGTTCAAGCCAAATCCCTCCACAGCCCGGCGAACCGAGGTGCGATAAGATTCGAGGTGCCTCCGGGTCGCAGCCGCCTCTGCCATGGGCAAGACCGCTGTAAGACCAACTAGCGTCGTATCGACACCCTCAAACATCCCTCCGTCTTCCCCTCCCACTCGACTCTCAATAAAGCGGACGCCAGTTGCTCGAAGTCCAGGTGCCTGGATTGCACCCATATCTTGAGAACGATGCTGGCTCCGACTCTCGCGGGATAGTTGATACAGTGAGCGCCCCAGTAAGGGGTCCCGGGACCCCATCTGGATCTGGATCGCATCAGCTGGAGGATCACCACCACTCCGAAAAAAGCCACGGGCTGATTCGTATAGTTTTGCCGGAGCCCAGGCCTCTACGCCCCGCGAAAGCTGATCCGAAAAGCGACTCGGATCTCCAGCAGCTGAAAAAGCCTGCCTGGCCATAATACCCGCTGCCTGGTGCTGTCCGTGCCCGTCCCGTGGGGTGCCACTGAAAACCGAGACGACTACATGAGGCCGAAATTGACGGATAACCCATACCACATCAGAAAGAAGCTCTTCATTTGGCCATAACGACAAAGCTTCATCCGCGCTTTTCGAGTAGCCGTAGTCAAACGCTCGCGTGAAGAACTGGGCACCACCATCCAGACTCCGGGAAGCCACGAGTTCGCCCGAGCGGATGACCCCCAGACCCTCGAATAGCTCTGGCCCAATAAGGTTCTGCCCGCCACCACCTCTTGTCAGAGAGAGATAGGCGGTCTCGACACCCCAGCCACGTGCCAAGGTAGTTAAGAGGCCCGTATCCTCGTCGTCCGGATGCGCCCCGATCATAAGAACACGCTTCACACCATCTAGCTGCCGGAGAAGGAGTCCCGTAGCAACTGCACCGTTGCCCTCCATCGATTGAGCGGCTAACGGACTACTAAGCACCAGCCCTATTAACAGGGTCACGAAGAATCGATGAAATCCTCTGAGCCTCATATGCATTCCAGTCTCATTTTGCCACGCTTTCCTGAACGCGGAAGCAAAAGATAGACCTAGGACCTGCTGGGGGAACAGATGAACTTATACAGGTGCCTATCCCGGAGCCTGCCCCTGCTAGGGTGATAGTCTAGATCACTGCCTGTTGGGAGCCCAAAGCTCGGAATATCTTGGGCACGCTTATGCCACTCTATAGAGCCACTTTCACTGGTAACTTGCCGGAGCGCATTTAATGGAAGAGCAGCGGGCCCACTGGAGTTCCAGCACCGGCTTCGTCCTCGCAGCAACGGGTAGTGCAATCGGCCTAGGCAACCTCTGGAAATTCCCCTTCATCACCTGGGAAAACAACGGGGGAGCCTTCGTCCTCGTCTATCTGCTCTGTATCGCTGCCGTCGGTCTCCCGATCATGATGGCAGAGCTGCTTATCGGCCGAAAGACGCAGAAAAGCGTAGTGGGCGCTCTAAAAGAGGCCGTTGGCCCAGCGTGGGGAATCGTAGGCCTCTGGGGAGTGCTGTGCGGCTTCATACTCCTTAGCTACTACACAGTCATTGCAGGCTGGTCACTCTTCTACTTTACACAGACGGCTGGCTGGACTCTGGGCGGTGTACCCGAAGGACTCGCTATTGGGGATCTCTTCGGTCAGCAAGTTGCAAATAGCCCACTGCAATTCGGACTTTCCCTGCTGTTTAGCGTGGCCACTGTGTCGGTTGTGTACTTCGGCGTGCAGAGGGGCATCGAGCGCATTGCCCGACTCTTCCTCCCGGTACTTTTTGGTATTTTAGTGCTCCTTCTCGTAAGCGCTCTCGGTATGAGCGGATCAGGTGAAGCACTAGCCTTCATCTTCCGTCCCAGCTTTTCAGAGCTTGAGCCGGAAGGCGTTTTAGAGGCTCTCGGCCACTCATTTTTCACCCTTTCGCTTGGTATGGGAGCGATGGTGACATACGGCTCCTACATCAGCAGGAGCCAATCAATCGTAAAAGCCTCGGCGATGATCGTCTTGCTTGATACAGTTATTGCCCTAATAGCAAGCATAATCATGTTCTCGGTCATCTTCTCAGTCGCGGGGATGGCTGAACAGGTAGGAGGGTCCACGGTGGGCATGCTCTTCATATCGTTACCTGAGCTCTTCTACAACGAAGTGCCGTTCGGCACGGTGCTAGGCCCACTTTTCTATGTTCTAGTCGCACTAGCTGCCCTCACGTCGACCATGTCCCTACTGGAAGTCGTGACGAGCTATGTGATCGATGAGCATGGTGTCCAACGTCAAATAGCTACAATCGCATGCGGAGCCACTGTCTTTATATTCACGATCTTCGCAGCAATTTCTTTCGGCAATGTTCCGTTCTTCTCTACCCTAGCTCTCTTCGATGGAAAGACGGGTTGGTTCGAAACTGCCGATCACTTTGTGTCAAATTGGATGCTGCCCACTGGCGGCCTTGCTGTGACACTCGCAGCTGGTTGGTTCATGACTAGACAATCGACGGAGTCCGAACTCGTAGACGGCACGGAGCCGCGTTGGTTCAGGTACGGGGCCTGGCGTCTTTTCATCCGCTTCGTAGCACCTCTAGCCGTTACCGCAATCATCGTCGCGGTATTCTTTTTTGGTGCGGACTTCAGCTGACCCGTCGGTTCGGAGATGTCACCGTCAAGCTGACCCGGTAAGACTCTCTCGAAGATCTGGGTTTGGTACGTCGTTTTTTATATTTGCGACTGCCCTTGCTGTCGGGCCTCAAGCAGCAGCACAAGTGAATTCAGGTCGTTTGCTGAATGAAGGAACATCTCAAGACACCCTACTGCCCACGGAATCCTTCGGTCTTCTTCCGAATCGACCTCGAGTCACCCCTACAAGGACAGACACAGCACCTGTCATCGATGGCGTCCTGGACGACGAGGTATGGATCACTGCCGCTCATATCACCGAATTCACCCAGCAGCAGCCACTCGATGGAGCCCCCGCCACTGAGGCGACGGAGGTCTACATCGCCTACGATTCTGACCATATCTACTTCGGGTTCCACGCCCACTACGAGGACCCCTCGATCATGCGATCGAACCTTGGTGAGCGAGACCGAATGTGGTCAGATGATCTCATGACAGTCTATTTCGACACCTTCTTAGACCAACAAAGAGGTTATGACTTTGACGTAAACGGACATGGTGTGCAGGGGGATGGCATTATCTCCGCAGGTGGCGGGAGTGGCAGAGGCGGGCCGAGTTCTGATCCTATTCCACGGGCTGATCGTTCTTGGAATGCCCTCTTCGAAACGGGTGGCCAGATTGTGGAAGATGGTTTCACTGCTGAAATGGCAATTCCATTCAAGAGCCTACGTTACCCTCAACCAGCTGAGGGCGAGCCCCATCGATGGGGCTTCCAGATTGTCCGCGAGGTGAAGGGTAGGGACCAAGAGAACCAGGTCTGGGCACCTATGACTCGCGACGAGACTAGCTTCTTCGCCCAGATGGGGCTGCTCGAAGGGCTCACCGAACTTTCTACCAGCCGCAATCTCGAGGTCCTTCCGACTTTCACGACAATTAGATACGGCGAGATCAATCCCAGCCTTCCGGGGGGGCCAGCCTTCGATAACCAAGGCGCAAATCGGGATGCCGGAGTAAACCTTAAGTACGGGATAACATCGAACATCATCGCTGACTTCACTGTCAATCCAGACTTCTCACAGATTGAGTCGGACCTACCTCAGATCGAAGTCAACCAAAGAGACCCCCTATTTTTCTCTGAGCTGCGGCCCTTTTTCGTAGAGGGTGCTGAGATCTTCAGCATTATTGCACCGGTCACGCTCGTGCATACCCGAACGATTGTCGATCCCGACTATGGAGCGAAGATATCAGGGCAGATAGGCGCATTTTCAGCAGGTGTGCTTGCAGCTAACGACCGGGCACCTGGCAAAATGGATAACTCTAGTGATCCGGCATTCGACCAACGGGCACAAACGTTCATCGGTCGATTACGCTATGACCTCTGGGGCGAGTCGAATGTTGGGGCAATATTCACTGACAGGGCATTTTTGGATGGCCACAGCCGCGTTGGTGGCCTGAGCAGCTACTTCCGGGTCAGTCCGACAATCATCGGTGATCTAACCTCTGTTCGATCCTGGAACAAAGAGCCTGGACTAGAGCAACGACAAGGGCACATGACATCCACACGCGTTGCCCAAACCGGCCGCAATCTCGGATGGACTTTATTTGGATACCAGATATCTCCCGACTTTCAAACCCAGGTTGGATTCGTCCGACGGCGCGATCAACGCAACATAGGCTCAACCGCGTCCTATCGATTCTGGCCTGAGAGCTGGGTGATCAACTGGGGACCTAGCGTCAGCTACCGTCGAAACTACGACTTCGCTGGCATCCTCCAAGATGAAAGCAGAAGCCTCCGGATGAACGTGCAATTTGCACGCAATATCAACCTTAACGGTAACTACAACTGGAACTTAGAACGTTGGCAGGGAATCGATTTTCTGCGGCAGGGTTTTTCTTTAGGCGGCAATGTAAATATGAGCCGCAGTTATTCCTTTGGTGGAAACTTCTCAAGGGGAGAGCAAATCTTCTATTCAGCCCCACTTCTTGGGCGCCAGGTCAACTGGAGCGTCAACGGGACCGTGCGACCGACCGACGCTTGGGAAACAAGCCTCAGTCTTCAATCCCGCAAACTCAGAAATCCAACCGATAACAATAGAGAGCTCTTTTCCGTCAATATCGTTCGAGCACAAACGTATTTTCAATTTACAGAGCGGCTTGGCCTGAGAAATATCACCGAGTTCAATACTGCGGATGAGACGTTTGATCTCAACATACTTTTGAATTACCGGGTAAATGCTGGCACGGTGCTGTACCTGGGGTACGACGACCACTATCAACAAGCTGACCTTATCGAGGGGGACATCGATGACGACGGCTTTCTCGAACAACTCTACTACACTCAAGGGCTCAAGCGAACAAACCGCGCAATATTCGCCAAATTCCAGTACCTGCTGCGCTACTAACACCTTAATCGCCTCATAGAATATCACCCTGCAATTAGGCAACCTTGGGGTGATATGGAATTGAGAATGAAAGATTCCTACTCCAAGTCACCCTATTCGCATTAGCTTAGGGTCGCACATTACCCACCCCTTGATCGCATTCGCGATTTTTCCCAATCCCTCTGAACACAGACGACATCCTGAAACCGTTAAATATCATTGCGCCAGCTTCCCTGCTGGGCTTGCTATTAATTTGCGAACACTCAGCCTTGGAGGCGCAGACCGGTGGGAGTGCAAGCATTGCTAGCCAACCGAATCCTGAGAGCTTCGGACTATTAGAAGGCCGGCCGCGCGTCACTCCCACACGCACTACTAACCCACCCGTAATTGATGGCATCCTCGACGACGAAGTATGGCTGACAGCAGCCCACCTTACTGAGTTTACCCAGCAGTCACCTCTGGATGGGGCACCTGCCACAGAAGATACGGACGTTTACATCGCCTACGACTCAGACAACATCTATTTCGGCTTCTACGCGCACTACGAAGACCCCTCGATCATGCGGGCAAACCGAGTGGAAAGGGATCGTGCGTCGATGGATGATCTGATGACGATCTACTTCGACACCTTTCTCGATCAACAGCGCGGATACGACTTCGATGTTAACGGCTATGGCGTGCAAGGTGATGGAGTCATGACCGTCACGGGCGGGAGAGGAGGAAGAAATAGCGGGCGTCCGGCAGCGGCCATTCCGTTTGCAGATCGTTCCTGGGACGCACTTTTCGATACGGGCGCTCAAATCGTAGAGGACGGCTACACAGCCGAGATGGCCATTCCCTTTAAAAGTTTGCGCTACCCGACTCCTCCTGAAGGAGAGCCGCACCGTTGGGGTTTTCAGATCGTACGCGAGGTAAAGAGTAAGAACGAGGAAAACCAAGTTTGGGCACCGATGTCACGCGACGAGGCAAGCTTTTTCGCTCAAATGGGTTTGATCGAAGGCATGATCGACCTTTCCACAAGCCGCAACATCGAGATCTTACCGACTTTCACGACGATCCAATATGGAGAGCTCGATACCACACAACCCATATTTACAAACCAAAACCCTGACCCGGATGCGGGCGTCAATCTAAAGTACGGACTCACATCCAATCTGACAGCCGACTTCACTGTCAATCCTGACTTTTCCCAGATCGAATCCGACCGGCCGCAGATCGAAGTGAACCAGCGGTACCCACTTTTCTTCAGCGAATTGCGCCCGTTCTTCGTTGAAGGTTCCGAGATTTTCAATGTGACTGCTCCCGTCACTCTGGTGCACACTCGCACGATGGTCGACCCCGACTACGGAGCGAAACTCACCGGCCAGGTAGGACGTTTCACTCTCGGCGCGCTCGGTGCGAATGATCGAGCACCTGGCCGAGTGGATGACCAGACCAGCTCGGCGTTCGGACAGACAGCGAAAACATTCATCGGTCGGGCAAAGTTCGACCTGTACTCCGAGTCCCATATCGGAGCTATGGTCACCGACCGTGAGTTTCTCGACGGCTATAGCCGGCTGGCAGGCCTCGACAGCAATTTCCGACTTGGGTCAGTGACAAGATTGGCGGTCAACGCGTTCGGAACCAACCGGCAACAACCTGGAAGCTCCGAGGACACTGGCAATTTCCTAGGTACGTTCCTCAGCTCAAGCGGCCGCAACCTGAACGCATCCGTTTTAGCATATCAAATCTCGCCTGATTTCCATACCGACGTCGGATTCGTCAGACGCCGTGACCAACGGAATACTCAGGCAAATATTGGCTACCGGTTTTGGCCAGAAGGCCAGTTGATCAACTGGGGTCCTTCGGTTAGTTACGGCCGCAACTATGATTTTGATGGAATCCTACAAGATGAGACGAAGAGCGCTCGGATGAGCTTCTCATTCGCCCGTAGCATAAGCCTGTACGGAAATGTCAATTACGACATGGAGCGCTGGAGTCAGATCGACTTTCAAAAGTCGCGCTTCGGGATCGGAGGCAGGGCTAACCCGAGCCGCAGTTACTCATTCGGTGGCAACTTCTCAGTAGGCAATGAGATCTTCTACTCAGAGGCGTTCCTCGGGCACCAGGTTAACTGGAGTGTTAACGGTTCCGTGCGTCCTACCGATGCGTTGCAGACCAACCTCAACTTCAGTCACCGACGGTTCACGGATCCAACGAATAACGACGAAGTTAAGTTCGACGTCAAAATCATCCGCGCGCAGAGTACGTTCCAGTTCACGGATCGACTCGGGCTTCGAAATATCACGGAATGGAACACCGAGGACCGGACGTTCGACTTCAATATGCTGTTCAATTACACGGTTAACGCCGGAACCGTGTTTTATGTTGGATATGATGACCACTACCAGCAGGGCGACTTGCTTAGGGGTGATACCAACAGTGACGGCTTCCTTGAGCAGCTCTATTGGACGAAGCAGTTACAGCGCACAAACCGGGCGATCTTCATGAAGTTCCAGTACCTGTTCCGGTACTAACTCAGCTTTTCGCTCGCACGCCGTCGACCTACATCGTAGTATGGGTAACTGCTCATAGGCTGCTGCTTTAGGACAAAGTGGCATGGTACTAAATGGGGGGATCCGAGTGTTTCCTAGGATTGCGCCAGCTTTTCTTGCCACCGTTGGCCTTTCTCTCTTTAGTTTTGGAACAACCCCAGTCTGGGGACAATTCCCAACTGTAACGCCCGAAGAAGTCGGGCTCTCTTCTGAGCGGTTAGCACGTGTAAGCGAAGCCTTTGAAGGCTACGCTGATGATGGCCGTATCGCGGGCGCAGTTGGTCTGGTTGCTAGACATGGAAAGCTCGCGTGGGCAAAAGCTTGGGGTATGCGAGACCTCGCGGCAGGTGATCCGATGGAAATAGACGACATCTTTCGCATCTTCTCCATGACCAAACCAATCACCAGTGTAGCGGTGATGATGCTCTGGGAAGAAGGTCACTTCCGGCTCGATGACCGTATTGGACGCTACCTTCCCGAACTCGGCAATATGGTAGTGGCGGACCTTGAGAGATCGACCAGTCCAGATGGCATCGTGACAGTGCCTGCCGAACGCCAGATTACAATCCGCGACCTCCTTCGGCACACGTCGGGTCTAAGTTATGGCCTTACATTTGGACGTACGGCTGCCGACCAGGCGTTCGCCCGCGCCAATCCAACTGGCCAAACGACATTAGCAGAAATGGTGACCGAGCTGGGAAAGCTTCCTCTCGCTCAGCAGCCCGGAACCGGTTGGCGCTATAGTGCAGCTACCGATGTCTTAGGTCGACTCGTCGAAGTCATTTCCGGACAGGCATTCGATGTCTTTCTACATGAACGTATTTTCGAGCCACTGAGCATGGATGACACGGCATTCTTTGTGCCGGACTCTAAACGGGACCGTTTTACACAACTCTATGGGCATTCGCGGAGTGATCGGGCACTTGAGCTGCGTGGAGGCTCAGGTGACTACAGTCCTGCGGATACATTTTTTTCCGGCGGTAGTGGGTTGGTCTCGACCGCCCAGGATTATGCCCGACTCGCCCAGATGCTACTGAACGGAGGCCACTTGGACGGAGCTCAGATTCTTGGGCGGAAGACAATCGAACTGATGACAACCGACCATCTTGGAGATGACGGAGCAAGCTTCCTCCAGGCAGGCTGGGGGTTTGGACTCGGGTTCACGATGAAGAATCAACCAGCCCTTGATGGCAACTCTGACTCGGTGGGAAACTATTTTTGGATGGGCATTGCAGGGACCTCCTTCTGGGTGGATCCTGAAGAAGACCTGATTGGAGTCTTCATGATCCAGATCCGTCCAAACCGAGACATCGGATTCCGGCAGCAGTTCAAGCGCCTTGTCTACCAGGCAGTGGTAAGCTGACCTCCTTTTGGAGTCTCTGACAGAACCAGAGGCAGCCCTAGTTTCTCGAATGTCTCCCCCTAAACAAAGGAAACTTGAAGACCGGCATCAGGCTCCGCCGGGGTCGACACGCACAATCGTATAAACGAGTGATCCCGGGATCTCCGAAAAGTAGTGCGGAGTTCCTGCGGGAATGATGATCATGTCACCTTCGACAACCTGCCTGGTCACGGCACCTTCCATACCTGTTCCGGTCACACTCGGCCCTGATGTCCCCCGTCGACGAGCTGTCCCCCCACCCCCACGCGGTCGCGGATCAATCAGTTGCCCACCAGTGACGATCGTGCCGGAACCTTCAAGGATCGTGTAAACCTCGGTAACCTCCGTATGAATCGTGCCACCGACCACGTTCTCTGCAGGACCGCGCGAGACTATCGCCACACTGACATCATAAGCACCCACGTCGATAGTCCGGATTGGCGTATCGATGATGCCCGGCGCAATCTCTGCCGTTGTCTCTAGAGTGTTTTCAATATCGGCGGCCGTCACATCGACCGCCGGAATTGGACTTAAGCCTACCTGCGCAAGAACAACCAGAGCTCCAAGGGTATTCGCCACAGATCCCTCCCCTTTTCAGTCGACCTTTAGGTATCACGCGCCACTTCACTTGATCGTATGAGACCTGACGCTTGGTCTATCGATTAATTCCATTGGGAGCAGTTGGCTCGAGAATGCCTTGCTCAAGCCAACGATAATCTCCATCCAACACGCCTTGAGCGAGCCGGTAGGCGTCTGCATCAGTAGCATCAAAAAGTCCCCTAAATAGGCTATCTACCCGCTGCCGAGACTGACTGCAGAACAAGTCAGCCAGTTGTACAGGAGTCTCGTCTTCGGGAGCTATGTCAAGTTTCCCCTTTGCCTGGATGCAGGAAGCGCTCATCGCGTAGAGTTCGGCTGCGATGTCCACGAGCCGAAACAGTACCGCCTGATGACGCTCAAGCTTTGGGCCATACCAGGCCATCGCTAAGGCTGTGCTGCGAGCTAAGCGACGGGCTGAGCGGTCTACGAAGGCAACATGGCCTGCGAGTTCACCAAAATGTCTGTAGGAAGGTTTACGACTCCATCCAACGAGGTTACGCCCAACCCAGTTAGCCATATGGAACCCTAATCCGAAGGCATCTTTCACCTTGGCATCCAGCCTTGAGTCAGGATCGGCAACTGAGCCTGCCTTACGCAAATGAGGGTCCACAGCCTCTCTAGCGATGAATAGGCGCATGATCTCGGAAGAGCCCTCAAAGATCCGGTTGATACGCATCGAGCGCATCACTTGCTCAACCGGAATCGGCGCCTCACCTCGGGCCTCAAGCGACTCGGCAGTTTCGTAGCCCCTCCCCCCACGAACCTGCATCGTGCGGTCTACGACCCTCCACCCGGTCTCTGAGTTCAATAGCTTGCCCATCGCCGCCTCAAGACGAATATCGAACTTACCAGAATCTGCAAGCGCGACCCCTAGGTCCGCGACCGCTTCCATAGCAAAGGTTTCCGAGGCGATTGTGGCAACCATGTGCGCTACTGCCTCATGCTTACCTATTGGAGCTCCCCACTGGGCCCGGACTGAGGCCCACTCACGCACAACTTGCAAACACCACTTTCCAGTAGCGGCGCAGCTCACAGGTATCCCGAGGCGTCCGGTATTGAGAGTGACGAGGGCCAGTTTTAGTCCACGGCCCTCTTCCAAAAGCCGGTTTTCGACAGGAATACTCACATTCTTAAACTGTACGACCCCGTTCTCAATCCCGGGAAGGCCCATAAAGGAACAGCGATTTGTGACTTCGACGCCCTCTGTAGCCATATCCACAATGAAAGCCGTGATGCCCCCGGGCCCACCTTCTTCGCCTGGCACGCGAGCCATCACGACGAGCAGTTCGGCAAGCGGCGCATTCGTGCACCACAGCTTAGACCCATTAAGCACGTACGTACAACCATCGTCACTGAGAACGGCTTCGCATTGCATACGAGCTGGGTCGCTACCCACATCAGTCTCTGTCAGTGCAAATCCAGAAATCGCTCCCTTAGCTAAACGCGGCAGATATTTTTCCTTTTGTTCATCCGTGCCGAATAGCACCAACGGTTGCGGTACTCCGATTGACTGATGTGCTGAAAGAGTCACGGATATCGTCGAACTGTGCGTGCCGCACAGTGCGAGAGCTCGGGTATACGTACGCTGAGAAAATCCGAGGCCCCCGAACTCCTGAGGAATCTTCATGCCGAACGCGCCTAGCTCCGAAAGAGCATCATGTACTTCCGCTGGCATCCCGGGCACCCTGTCTAGCTCGTCTCCATCTACGGTACGGAGGTAGTCTTCAAGCCTACGAAGGAAATCTTCACCCCGTTCTCCGTCATCCTGCTTAGGTTCCGGGAGAGGGTTGATTAAATCCATTCTGAGGCGACCTAAGAAAAGTTCGCGCACGAAGCTAGGCAGCTTCCATTCCTTCTCACGCGCAGCCTCGGCAACCTTTCTTGCCTCTCGTTCGGACACCTCCCGTTCTAGCGGAAGTACGGGATTCGACGTCCGGACCGTCTCTATTGTTGAGCTGTTCATTTCTGCCTGGCCTGTTCAGAGCTATGCGTTGTGACAGCACGGCTCCGATAAGGTACGGCCCCGGTTCCTCCAAGCTACCTTGAACCCTAGCAAAACTATCCCCTAGTAAATGGCCACCTCTGTTGCAGTGCTCCGATCTAGAGAGAATTCAGCCAATCATGGATCGCCCTACCTATTTCATTGGGCGAGTCTTCTTGAATAAAATGCCTACCTGCAACTGTAACTTCCTTTTGGTTTGGCCAACTCCGCGCGAACTCTCGTTGAGAACCCGTTAGGATGGAGCCAGGATCAGCATTGATGAACAGCTTTGGCACCTCACTCTCTGAAAGCCAATCCGCATACCCCTGAACAGTCTCAACCATATGCGGTGGCTCCCCTTCGATAGGAATTTGACGTGGCCAAGTGAGAATTGGGCGTCGTGACTCCCCTGGTTTTACGTAGGGCCGCCGGTACTCTTCCATTTCTTCGCTTGTGAGATCTCGAATGATTGCACTCGGAAGAATCCGTTCTACGAAGACATTCTTAGTGAGTACTATCTCTTCACCCGCTTTTGAGCGCATAGCTTGAAAAATGTTACGGGCGGCTTCCGGCCACTCCATCCATGTAACGGGTCTCACAATGGCCTCCATATAAGCGATTCCCTTTATTGCATTGGGATTGCGACGCGCCCAGTCAAAGCCCAGTCCTGATCCCCAATCATGTGCCACTATCGTAAGACGACCGTTCACCCCCACTGTCTCGAGCCACTCGTCGAGGTACCTCCGATGATCCTCGAATTCGTATCGACCGTCTGGTGATGGTCCCGACCAGCCCATTCCGATTAAATCGGGGGCCAGGCAGCGTCCAAGTTCCTGGACGTGTGGAATCACGTTCCGCCACAGGTAAGACGACGTTGGGTTACCGTGAAGGAATAGGATGGGATCGCCACTTCCGACGTCGATATACGCCATCTCAGAATCGAGCACAGAGATCATTTGTCGCTCGTACTCGGCCATCTTCAAACTTCGCTGAGCCGAACTACCATCTTACCCGTGTTCGCCCCAGTGAAGAGGCCGATGAGCGCGTCAGGGGACGACTCTATTCCTTCCATGACTGTCTCCCGGTACGTCAAGCGCCCACTTGCAAGCCACGAAGACATGTCGCGCATAAAGTCTTCTTGCATATCGCCGTAATGGCTAACAAGAAAGCCTCGGATACTTAACCCCAGCCCGATGGCTCGAGGTAGATTTGTGGGACCGGGAGTGGGTTCGGATGCATTGTACATTGAGATGGCCCCACAAAGTGCAATGCGCCCGAACTCACGCATTGAGCTGATAGCTGCTTGTAGCAGCACTCCACCGACATTGTCGAAGTACACGTCCAGCCCCTCAAAAGCCCCCTCACGTAAGTGTCCGCGCAGATCTCCATCGTGGTAATCGAACGCATAGTCGAAGCCAAGGTCATCTTTCAGATAGGCTACCTTCGCTGCGCTGCCTGCACACCCGATCACACGGCAACCTTTAATCTTCGCGATTTGACCAGCAGCACTTCCCACGGCCCCTGCTGCACCCGACACGAACACGGTCTCCCCTTCTCGAAGGCTCACTACCCCGAGTAGACCGGTATATGCCGTCATACCCGGCATTCCCATCACACCTAGGTAGGCCGAAGGTGGAGCTTCAAGCTCACCCAGTGGCTTCACTCGGTCGCCAGCACAACAAAATGCCTCACGCCACCCGAAACTGCTCAGCACGTAGTCGCCCTCGGAAAGGTCTTCAGATTCCGAGACCACTACTTGCCCAACGGCGCCTCCATCCATGGTCTTACCGATTTGAAATGGAGGCACATAGGATTTCCCATCCCGCATCCGGCCGCGCATATACGGATCGACACTCATGAACAGATTACGAATCACGACCTCACCTGATCTAGGATCCCCTGTCTCAGTCTCTACGATCTTGAAATCATCACGCGACGGCATCCCATCCGGCCGACTTATTAACTGTACTTCACGACTTTTCATCTGCTGCCTCCCTTGGTTTGACGTTACTACCCCCAGGGGACGTAATCACTGTACCACTGAGAAGAACGTGAAATGCTAACAAAATGAATGATTGCAAAACCTTACGAGGCCCGTATCCTGCCACACTGACAGTATCGCCTGCCGTCTTGAAAAAGCTATGATGGTCTAGGCCTTACTTACCCTATTCCTGTGTTCAGGCAACTATGCAGGAGTAGGGTCGCGCTACCATATAGACTACGCTAGCAAGGCGAGTCCAAATAAGAGTTCGCCCAAAAGAGCAGGAAGAAGTTGGGCGATTAGCGCACGTGACTGGAATCGCAGCTCAGGACTTTGTGGTAATAACGGTTGCTCATTTCCATTGCTCGTGAGCAACACGCAGCCATTCTTCGGTGTCTGGCCCAGGCTCAGCAAATCCCCTTGCTGGGTTAGAGGCGATGATCTGATCGATGGTACGCCCTTCTGCAATCAGATTCTTCACCCGGTCACGTATTGTCATTAGCATCGCACGATACTCTAGCAAGTCAGTTCGTGTAGAAAGTTGGCCATGTCCAGGAATAATGATCGTCTCTTCGTCGATGAGTCCAGCAAGCTCCCAACACGCATCGATCATGCCGTCGTGTGACCCTCCGTTACCAACGTCTATATAAGGGAGCCCATAACGCACGAACATGTCACCGGTGTGCACTACATTTGCATCACGGAAGTAATAGACTGCGTCACCATCTGTGTGAGCTGGTCCCAGGTGCAGAAGGTCAATGGTATTTCCGTTGTAGTGGAACTGCATTGACTCATCAAATGTAATCTTCGGAAGCCCGACCTCTTGATAGGGGGGCTGTGGGCGGTTACTCCCCGATAAAACTTGATGTGTCGCCATCCGCATACGAGCGTTGTTGTGTGCCACAATCAGGGCGCCCTGCCTACCGAAGTTCTCATTCCCATCCGTGTGGTCGTAGTGGAAATGGCTATTCGCGACGAACGAGACAGGCTTGTCAGTTAAACTCGCGATCGCAGCGACAATCTTGTCCGTCAAAGGGGCAAACTGGTCGTCTACAAGAAACGTACCGTCGTCACCTATAGAGACGCCGATATTACCGCCACTTCCTTGCAGCATGTACATATTATCCGTAACTGGAAATGTGCGGATTTGTATTTGGTCAAAGTTCTGCGACCAGCCCGTCACTGGAGTAATGGCAAGAAGAAGAAACAGGGTAGGAAACGTAAATCTCATAGCGGGTCTCTCCAGCATGCGGCATGCTCTAACGGGACCGGTTATTCTCGCCTGCACTTCCAGCTAGCGCCAGCGCTCACGCAGCCCCGAGCGAAGCTGACTTACTCTCCCCTGACTACGGAAGCTTACCGCCCAACGGGTGCCTTCCCTCGACTTGTCTCGACGAGAATCACTCCGTTTGCTGCCATCGGAAAAGCTGTCACGGCTGCTGCTCCCTTGAGTACACGAACACGCTCGACGGACTCTGCAGGTAGAAGATCAAGAACATGAAGACCCCTGGAGCTTCCCCTAGATAGCATCCTAAGACGAGGCGACGCATTTACACCGGATATCCGCACTCCGTCAAGATACACATCTGGAGCCTGATCCGACTGAAACGAGCTAGATCCCCGAATATGAAGGGTCGCACCGGTCCCCAAAGCTCCACCTCTCGTCACGATAACACCCGGAACCTGATCTTCAATTAGATCCATTACGCTCCTCCAGGATTCCTCTTCTCCAGTAAGTGCTACATCACCACCAGAGGAAGCTGCTGGGCGCGGTCGCCTTCCCGCGATAACGAGGATCTCATCAAGCACGGCCTCAACCCGATCAAGTCGAACTTGAAGGAAGTCGGCAGCGAGAAGCTGCAGGTCTTCGACCACACCTACGTAGCCGTCAGCTTCGAATTTCACTGCCAGACCACCCAATGGCACCTCTTCTAATAAAAATTGGCCGGTGTCGGAGGTGACCACCTCTATCCCATAAGCTGGCACACTTACCTTTGCGCCTTCTAGCGGCCCTCCTAGGGTAGCGTCCACTACTATACCGGTCAGGAAGCCGGTGTCTTGAGCAACTAGAGATGTAGCTCCCAGTGCGAGTGCTGCAGCTGTGGCACAAAAAAGCTCACCCACACGTTGAGATCTAGAGAAATTCATCACGTCGCATGTCAGCGTCCAATCATAATGACATAGTTCAGGTGATCTCCAGGCCAGACATCGACATTACCCGAGCGCTGTCCCCCTCTACCCACAAAGTCGACACCAATCTGCACACGCTCTGACCGCCATTTCATGCGGAATGTTCTCGATGTCTTCCCGGTCACAAAACCGACACGGTCCCTCACGCCGTCCCAGAACGCAAAGATGTTAGCATCCCGAAAGTCGTTGTTCTCGACTGTGAGAAGAACCTCTTCACTCTGCTCTGGCCCGGAGGCCACAAAGGGATCTTCCACTCCCTCGTTTTGTCCAGTTTGACAAGAACTGAAAAAGACAGCGACTAACAGGATGATTAGTGTGGCCTCTATTCTGGGTAGATAAACCATTGCCAACTCAACCCCTAAACGCAGATGCACGTATTACCTCTACCCCCAATAGCCCCTTAGGAGCCTCTGAATAGAGCCCTCCCTACACGGGACACTTAACGCCGACTCATAACTAGGTTTGGACACGTTTTTGCGAGAAGATCAACGTCATGAGAGTGCACCGTGCGCGTGTCAACCGATCCTTCGCCATGTGAACTATTCATCACCGCTGACGGGTTAGGGCCGTGAGGCAGACCCAATGCATGGCCCAACTCATGCGCCAGGACAAGTTGAAGTTCCTCTGTATCTTCGAAACGATAGACCCTGACCTCCCGGCTCACAGAAATGACCCCTGCAGCTCCCCTGTGTACTGCCTCCCTATATACGCCAGACTCAACTGCAACCGGAGGAAAGTCCCGTGCGATCGCTTCAACCCGACGCTCATGCTCGCGAAAATCCCGGTTGAGTCGCTGCGCCCCCTCCTGGACGATCAGCATCTCTTCTTCCTGCGCACGCTTCTGAGATTCCAGTTGCCTAAGCTTGGTCTGGAGTGCTTCGGCAGCCATGCCTAACTCACGTTCTACTCCTGAAGGTGCTCCTCCACGCTGATTCCAGCGGCGAACCTCAGCATTATGGACTTTAACCTGCTCCTCGTATTCTCTAGTCTGCTCGGAGTGCTGTAACTGCTCTTCTCGTAGTCTCTCTAATTGGCTTGATATCTCGGAATCTCGAACTATCAGTCCACTCCTCTCATGAGCGATTTCCTCCTGACGTCGGACTCTTTCTTGAGTGCGCTCCTGCCTTTCATCGAAAATAAATCGAATTGGAAATCCATCGCTCTCATCTAACCTGAACAGTTCACGGCCGGAAACGTCCTCCCAAAGATCAACGGCACGCTGAACAGCTTGCACAGCTTCTGGAACTGTAAACCCGAACTCCCGATCAATCCTGGCGATCCTCCATGAAAGCGGTGCCGTACAGGGGACCAGTGAAGCTCCTTCGGGACCCTGAGCTATAGCTCCAGGAACACTCCACCCCGCAGAAACAATGAGAGACAGAATTGTCCCGTTCATTAGTAATCGGGTCGACAAAGTGCTTGCCTCCTTCCACACGGCACGGGTGCCCCGCGAAGATCGAAACGTATCTTCTGCTAAGTACCAGTGATAGACCTCAAGAAGGCTGCTCTACCTGGTTGTGTCAGTCAGGACCACCCAAGTATGCTATACACTCAGCTGGACCAAGGTCCCATCATCCGCTTGGGAGTCACCTGCCATGGGTCAGTACGCATCTAGCCTAACGCTCCGATGAAGGGACCTGAGGCAGAGAATTTATCTCTAATGCCGTCACCCAGTGCGAACGAGCAATTTCACAGGAAATGGGAGGCTTATTGGGGGTGGTCAACCGCCGTAGCCATCGTTGCTCACTTGGCGATGTTCGCCCTCTCTCCTACTTGGAATACAGAGATCGAGGAAGAGATACCGGCGTCCTGGGAAGGCAGCCGTCTTCTTGCGCTCCCGTTCTTTGGACAAGCCCCTAGCCTCAGGCAAGCTCCCGCTACTCCTTTGTCACTCGCGCAGGGTGCAGACGAAGACCAGACCGAACCCATCACTCAAGAGGGGTCGACAGCAACCAGCCTCGACCGTGGCGACCTATGGGACGCAGTCGGCGAAAGACTCAAGAGTGGTGGGCGCCTAACACCCTCAATAGCTGAGCCTGACATAGAACCTGCGGAGGAGTCAGCTTCAGAAGATACTGTTTCTGAACAGGACAACAGTGGAGTTGTAAATGGCGGCCACACTGAGATCGGTGGCAGACATGCTTCTACGACTGATCTTATAATCACTGAACTGCAGGACTCTCTCCGCTTGGACCGGCTTTCAGCACTGCGTCCCGACTTGGCTTTCATGGCCGCATCTGCGTGGGTGTTAATTCGTAATCCTATTGAGGTGGAAAACTTCATGGGTCGCGGATACCGAGAAGGGTCACTGGATCCATCAATTCATGGAACAGTGAGTGTCACTTTATGGATTGACCGGGGTGGCTCAGTCGAATGGGCGGAGGTAGTTGAGTCCAGTGGCACACGTGACCTCGATGAGTACGCACTCGAATTGTTTAATGAAGTGGCAGAGTTTCGGCCTGCCCGGGAGCGTGGAGTGACTATCTCTAGATCTGTCACACTCCTCGTCCAGTTCCCTTGGTAAGCGTCGCTTGAAGCCCCTAACGATCTTAGGACGTTGTTCGCCACTGCTAGTACTCTCTGCCTGTGCTACTTCCACACCCCAGCCAGTTATTTCACCAACCGGTATCGTCTATGAACTTGGGACACCCCCGGTCGAGACGCGTAACTCGCAGACAGCCACCTTATTCCTACGACAGAATCGTGTGGACCGCGCCCTAGAACTTGCGCTTGAAGGAATCCAAGAAGACAGCACTAACTCGATTCACTACTTCTTAGCAGGTGTTGCTCACGCGCGACTCCGCCACTATGCCAGCTCAGACTCCATGTTCAGGATAGCTCAACGGATATATCCAGCGTACGAGCTAGAGATCGAACCCGAACGAGAAGCCGCCTGGGGATCTGCCTTTAACCAGGGCCTTGAAGCATACGAGAACGGGGACGTTGAAGGTGCAATAATGGTCTGGAATACGGCCACCGGCATCTACGACCTACGACCTGAAGTCCACCGTAATCTAGCAGGATTACTTACAGTCGAGGGACAATACCCTGAGGCTATTGACGTCTACGAAAAGGCCTTATTCGGATTAAGAAAGGTGCCGGTCACACGCCTTTTGGGAAGCGACGAACTCACTACACGCAAGCAAGTTAAAACTGAACTTGAGGAAGCACTCGCACAGCTGCTTCTTCTTACAGATCAGTTCGCGGAAGCCGAGCCACTGCTGAGGCGCCGACTAGAACGGAATCCAGACAACCCCCAAGTCCGATCAGACTTGGCTGCAGCACTGAATGGATTAGGACGAAATGCGGAAGCAGGGGCGATATACGGAGCGCTCCTTTCAGAAGAATCACTCGAAACAGCCCAAGTCTTTAATCTGGGGGTCGGGCTCTTTCGATCTGGAGACTATGCTCGGGCGACCGACGCATTTCGGAGACTCACTGACCTGCAACCAAACTCGCGTGATGCGTGGTTTAACTTAGCTAATTCACTCTTCGCGGGAGAATTTTGGGAACAACTCATAGAAAGTGGTGAAAGGTTGCTTGAGTTTGACCCACTAGGAGAAAACACGGGGTTAATCGTCGCGAGGGCACACCTAGAGATGGAGGACCGCGAAGGGGCCCTGAAATTCCTAGAACAGACTGAGCAGTTACCGGTCTTTGTTGATCAACTTCAAATGCAAAGTTCGGGCGGTGTCACAACCGTTGTTGGTCGGCTGATCGGTAATACTAGCGAACCTGAGACCCCAATTACCTTGCAGTTCTTCTTTTATGACGACGCTGGCGCCCTAGTCGGCTCACCGATACAAATCCTGGAAACCCCTCCGACAGGTGAGGGCACGCAATTCCAAGTTCAGCACTTGAACAGAGCATCGGCTTATCGGTACGAGCTCGTCAACTGATCGATTAGCTGATCTGGGATTGGCTATTCCAAAAGAAGCTAGTGAGGATAACTAGGGGAAAGAGAATCGGGCCCGGGGCATTGCCCCGGGCCCGATTAACAGGCTCCTCAAATTGAGGTACCCTTAGTTTAACCCAATTATCTTCGGGGCCTGAGCACCTCCACCAGGCCACTCATTCACACAACCGCTCGCGCGCGCATCCAAACCACCTGCTGCTATGAAGTAGGGATTTGCCTGATACTCGCTGCCCGCGAACAACTGACGCACACCACCGGCATAAGAATAACCTTGGAATGGTGTTGCACCCTGGGCCCTGGGGAACCAAGAGATGTCAGCATTTTGAATCTTGGTTGACCAGTAACGGCCGCCCTCGGCAAAGAACTCTCGCTTACGCTCTTCATGAAGCACAAACCGTAGCTCTTCTGCCGTATCGAGGGACGTCGCATACGCACCAGTGATATTCTGCAAGCTAGAACCATCACGCACCGCATTGATACGGGTAATGACGTTGGCAAGGTTGCCTTGCTCCAACTCGTTCTTAGCAATGATGAGCTGAAGTTCCTGCCAGCTCATATAAGGAATATCGTCATCCAGACCGCTATACCTATCCGGCACGTCCTCAGGAGTTGGACCCTGAATCGGCTGCTGGTGGTGCGTAATCCGTGTGTCGTGGGTTCCCGCAAATCCGGAGATTAAAACTGGATCACCTGACCCATCCCGGTCTTCCGCAGCGTATACGACCGGACCTAAATCAGACCCCCAGGTTAACGAGTTGAGTGTCTGACCTTCGGTTCCAATACCGAGGAAGAGGTAGCCCGTGAAGGGAATAGGGTTTGGCCAGGCTCCTGCATAAGTAGAGCTCTGCGGATAGGACGGGTTTGCTAACCGGATGGATGGATCCCACCAATCAACCCTTCCCTGCATAGCAGAGAAACCCACTTCCGTCGCGTTGTGCCAAATCTTGTTACGCCTCGTCGCGCCAGCTTCACGCGTGATCCAATGAACAAAATCTGGATCAGCAGCAAGAACTGCGCTGGCGTCACTTGCCGCACCCGCAAAGTCACGCTGGGCCCAACGGATCCGTGCCCGGATAGCCTTCGCTGCATTGGCCGCACTCGGCGCCGCTGAGTTTGGTAGTGCGAAGTCTGACCCCGTGTGCGCGATCCCTCTATCAATCCACTGCGAGGCAAGGCCCATCGTCTGAGTGGGCGTCATCATGTCGCTTCCATCGAAAGCGTTCTCACATAGGAACTCACCTAAATGAGCAATTGACATCGCCATATAGATGGCACCGATCCCCTGAAGTCGGGGCTCCAGAGTGCCTAGGTCCCAGTCATTTGCGATCCGGTCATACACGCCACGCCCTTGGCCTGTGGCGGTGCTAACTAAAAGCGCTGGATCAGTACTGATCATCGCTCTAGCACCCATGATCTGGTCAAACCAAGAGTCACTCGTCGAACTGCCGTCACATGAGCCCGTATCAGGCGTATGGTCGTAGACGTGCCCACCGCCGTAAACACCCGCAATGGACTCCATGGTGTCCTCACCACCTAAGGCCATAAGGCCGAAGGCAGTATAGCCACACTCGAAGAGCGCAACAGCTGACATTACCTGCAACTCAGCTGTGCCCGATCCTTCAATTGCAGCATCCGTGAGCAAGTGAGGCAGCTCAACCTCTAGCAAGTCGTCGCACGCTGTCAACGCGCCGAGCGACACGCCGAGGATAAGGGCTTGAACGCCCCTCCTGCCCCAGCTTCTGAGATTTATCTGTCGCATAAGTAGTTATCCTTTAGAACGTGACACGCAGAGTAGCGTTTAGGCTCGCGAGAGGCGGCGTCTCCCAATAGTTACTGCGGCCGCCTTCCAAGCCGGCCCCACCTGCGACCCGGCCGTACTCAGGGTCGGACACGTGAGCACCGTACACCCACTCCTGTGCACGCCAGAGCGTGAACAGATTCCGTGCGGAAACGGCTAACGAGGCGCGCGAAGCACCCGTAGCTGCAATCCACTCTGAAGGAATGTTGTAGCGCATGCCGAGCTCACGAAGCTTCCAGAAGGACGCGTCAAAGAAAGTCTTCGTCCTGGTAAATGAACCACCCGGGTTGACCTTGTCGCTGTACGTCCAGATTGGGTCGTTCTCGAGCCTGGAGTTCTTCGAGTTGTTATACACGTGACCCCACTGCATACCATTCTCAGTATGGGTCTTGCCATGCATGCCCTCAGCCAACGCAAAAAGTTGAAGCTGGTTATCAAGTAGGCTCAAACGTGGAGCGATGCTGAACGTGTTCGTGAAGAAAGCACGCGCGTGCATGATGTTCCGGTTGGGGACCGTTCCACATAGAACCTCAGGACCACCTGGCAGGTAGCCGTAACGGTTATTGACCTCAAGCTGATCCTGCGTCAGGCCAGTCTGATCTAATTGACCTGTAGTCAGGTCATAGCTGCCGTGCGGACCCTGGAACAAACCAGCGTCGCACCACCCAGCAATCGGCACACCGAAAGCATTGTTCTGATCAGCGTCGGGGTGATTGAACTCCGCGCGCGTCACGATGTCACCTTCGGTGTGATTCGGGTATGGCCAACCGATACGAATGTTCGCATCGGAAGTATTGTAATCGCCGAGATCCACGATCTTGTTGTTCGTGTAGTCGGCAGAAACATCGAGATCCAATGCCATCCCGCCGCCTTCCCAAACCCGGGTGCTCATCTGTGCTTCCCAGCCCCAGTTATCGATATCGCCGAGGTTTGATGCGACTGAACCCGGGAACCCGAAGCTGTCGAAAAGCGGGATGCTTAGCAGAGCGTCACGGTCCTGACGCTGGTACATCGTGAACTCACCAGAGATACGGTCATCGAAAAGTGCAATGTCCGCACCCACTTCGAGCTCCGTTGAGACTTCTGGCCCGATCAATGGGTTACCGGGACTCGAAGGCCTCACGGCCGCTTGCCCTCCAGGACCCGTCATCGCCACGTAGATGTTCGAACCAGCTGTGGCCGAAGGTTGACGTCCTGCCTTACCCCAGGCACCACGTAACCGAAGTGAATTGACGGGGCCAACGTTCCAGAAGCTCTCCTCGGAAATTACCCATGTACCTGAGAATTTCGGGTACTTCTGAGCAGGGGCATCGACACCGAACGTTGAGTTGTCATCGAAGCGCAGGGCACCTGTCAGGAACAGGCGATCCTGATAGCCGATTTCTTCCTGGATATAGAAACCAAGCGATTTATTCTCGACGAAGGAGTAGTCCGTACTCACCGTCGACTGCGACAGCTGGTTGATCGTCGTCGATAATGTCGACGCGAAGCCCGTTCCGTCGTTAGCAAAATAGTCACTTGTGTCACTGTAGTACTGAGCACCGACTGCGGTGTTGAAGGAAAACGCGTCAGCCACGTCCATGCCGATCGTTGCTGCGTAGTCGAAGCTCATGTTCCCTTGAATCGGCCGCTCGTAGAACATCTGGCCGTCAACCGTCTCTGAATAGACGGCCGCCCAGCTGGTTGCATAGTCCGTCAGGTTTGAAGGCACCTGGCCGTCCTCGAGCGGGAACATCTGACGATCCACATCCCAAGCCTTGTCGACGCCGACGACCGCACGTTGCGTGATCGTGGTCGGGATTCCAGCCAAATCGAGCTCGCCCGACGTATAGTTCAGTGTGGCTGAGCCAGTGAAACGCGAGTAGTCGCGCGTGGCCTCGACCTCACCAACGTCTGAAGGCAGGTGCTCCTGGAAGCCGCCTAGTCGCACGTTGCTGGTACCAGGCCCGCTCCCATCGAATGCATTCACACGGTCTAGATAATGGCCGTTGGACCAAAGTAGATCCTGCCACACACCACCATCGGAGCGGGTCGGACCCATAAACCGGGTATATCCGTCTACATAACCCGTCGAAACGTCTAGTGAGAAATTATCGTTGAAGACGATACCGACGTTACCACGCAGGCGGAAAGTTTCATCATGGTTGTACCAGATGATGCCTTCCTCGTTCTCATAGTTACCTGAGAGGAAGTAGCGAACGGCCTGCGAGCCACCACGGACATCGAGGTTATAGGACTGAGTGTGTCCTTCTCGGTACAAACGTTCTGTCGGCCACGGGAAGTAGCCATCACTGATGTACCGGTTCGCCTCATCATACATATTGTAGCTAACAAGGTCTGACTCATTCTGACAGTCCGTTGGGCCTGGGCCTGGATCGGACGGGCACGTCCACATACCGCCAAGGCGACCCGCGGGATCCGTCATCCAGTTCTGACCCTGGCGCACCGAAAGGTTGAACTCCGGCGCACCCTCATTGCCCCTCTTCGTGATAATCTGGATCACGCCGGCAGAAGCTTCCGTACCGTAGAGGCTAGCAGCCGCCGGACCCTTGATGATCTCAATACTCTCGATGTCTTCGGGGTTGAAGTCATCGATGACGTTTACGTTGTCACCACCACCGAGGTTCGGGCCAGCTTCTGAGTCGTTGTTTACACGGACTCCGTCCACGTAAACTAGCGGCTGGTTCCGGCTGAAGTTGAAGCTGCCAACACCCCGAATCGTCATTGGGGAGCCAGTACCAACATTACCGCTCAGGCGTGTGAACTGCAGACCCGGAGTACGCCCGCTGATCAGATCCTGCATGTTCGTGATCGCGACGTCCTGGGTAATGTCACCCACGTCGACAGTCGCCACTGTGTTGCCCAGCGCGCGACGCTGCGTACCACCTGGCGTTCCCGTAATGATGATCTCGTCGAGCTGCAGGGCTTCTTCAGTGATCTGGAAATCCAGAGCGACTGTTTCACCAGAGGCGACGGTCACAGTTTGTGTAGCCTCGCGGTAACCGATTCGCTGCACCGTCAATGTATGCGACCCTGCAGGCACGTTAAGCAGCAAATATGAACCGTTCTGCTGACTTAAGACGCCAATATCCAGGTTAGCAATAAAGACCTGGGCAGCCGCGATTGATTGACCTGTTTGGCCATCAGTTACCCGACCAGTCACAGAACCGGTCTGAGCCACGAGGCCGGGTGCGCTGATCAACGTTGCCGCTGCCAGAACCCCCAAAACTCGTGCGAAGCGCGAACAGATGTAGTTCCCCATCTGCCTCCCTCCCGTTGGTGGATAGGCCGAAGACAAAAAGTCCGCCATCCCCATAACTGCCGGAGACCGCTTACCAGTTGTCCTCAGATAAAAACCTTATTGTTACGCCGACGATACATGCCGATACCCTGCGGCGCAAGTGTTTTCATGGGTTATCCGCGACTCATAAATTACCACCTTTACGAGGGGTATAGTCGCGGGCAAAACCTCACAGAAGAGATCGATTCTAGGGCAGCTTGAACACGTACAAAGCATTCCCATGGTTAGGGTGGCGAACCTGAGGCGTCACGGCTCGCGGGACGCCCCGAGGGCTACCACCACCTATTCCCGAAGTGACAGCGATGTACTGATCATCGCCTACACTAAATGAAACCGGGAAGCCCTGCACCGATGTCCCCAACCTCGTCTGCCACAAGACCTCTCCCGTATAAACATCATGAGCTCGGAAGTAGCGGTTCAGATCACCTGCAAAAACAATTTCTCCCCCTGTCGTCAGTGCAGCGGTCAGGAAGGAGGCAGGCTGCTCAAAGCTCCAAAGCTCTTCCATCGTGTCGATATCGTAGGCAGCCAGCTTTCCAAGGTTACCGTTGGTTCCCGGCATTTCATGGAAGGTTCGGTTTGCTCCGGTCCCCCCAGACATGCGCTCAAGCGCAATCTCACGACCTGAAATCCCAAGGCAACTCTGGCTGAGTGGTATCACGAGTGCATTCGCCTCGGGACTAAAGCCCATAGCTGGCCAATTGTGACCACCCGCTGTACTTGGGCACACCTGCACCCAGTCACCAATCCCTGCATCTTGGATGTCCTGACGGTAAGTGACTTCACCTGTGTTAGGGTCGATTTCGTCAAAGACGTTCTGGTATACTGTCTCCTTATAACCGAAAAACTCACCGGTGGCCCGGTCCAGCTTCCAAAGAATTCCATGCTTTCCTATGGAGAACACAAATTTCCCATCACCACTATCGATCAAGACACGCTCGAATACCTCATCGAGATCTAGAGCCTCTGCCGGAACATGCTGCTTATACCAAACTATGCGGCCATCATCGGGATCTAGTGCGAGCGTTGAGTTAGTGTAAAGAGCGGCCTCATTCGTCGTCAGGCCGCGACTTGCCGGAACCCATGGTTTCGCCTGGGCCGTACCCCAGTAAATGAGATCCAACTCAGGATCGTAGCTTCCTGTAATCCAAGCATCCCCTCCTCCGCGTAACTCAAGAGGTAGGTCACCCCAAGTATCACCACCCGGCTCACCAGGCCTGGCAATGGTGTAGGTGCGCCAAAGTTCTTCCCCTGTTTCGGCATCATGCGCAGTGATGAAGCACGAGTCTTCATGAAACCGCGTGCATCCGTTGATACCATTAATCACCTTGCCCCTTGCAATCAGAGGGCCTGCAACATTCGTAAAACCGATTTCGTGGTCTGCAACCTCTGTTTCCCACACGACGTCTCCGGTCCTGGCATCGAGCGCAACCATCCAGGCGTCCTTAGTAGGCACAAAGATCTTGTCGTTGTAGATCGCGATCGAGCGAAGCTGCGAAAATCCAGCACGGAAGCCTTCTGGGAACTCGCGCCGGTACTCCCACATCAACTCTCCAGTTTCAGCGTCTAACGCCTGGATCGTGTTCATGGGGTTCGTCATATACAGCACCCCGTCATGAACAAGAGGGGTAGGCTGGCTAGTACCGGGATCCAATGACCAAACCCAGGCGAGACGGAGGTCATCCACGTTACCGCGATCTATCTGGTCAAGAGGGCTGTAACCCTGTCCATCCAGTGTCCGACGGTACATCAACCAGTCGCCAGGATCTGGATTTGTAAGCTCGGCAGTAGTTACTGGCTCAAAATCAGCTACTGGAGTGATCGTCTCCGTACCTCCTCCACCACTCCCGAAACCGCCCGGACCCGAACCATCGACAGCACCAATATCAACCGGCACGCCTGTAGCACCATCCATGAGGCCAGTCGAATTATATGCGAGCGCCTGGTCACTTGACGGGATCCCGTTACGTGAGAGGATGTAAGCCGCAATGTTCGTGTATACACCTTCGCCAAGGGTGCCCTCTTCGTCCGGAGGCATGAAAGCCACCATCTCAATCAGCTCATTGACTGGCCGACCACTCCAAAAATTCCTGAAGTTGGGGCCAGCCAGTTCCGGTGCTTCGAAAGAACCACCCATGTCCTCCTGGTGGCACTCGGCGCAATTCCGATTGTACGCAGCACCCCCATTTGCCGCCTGAGCTTCTAAATAGGTGACCTGCTCCTGTGTGACACCACCATCGGGCGTGACCGCTAAAATTCCAACAGCGACGAGTGCAAAGGGACGGACCTTCATCTGGGATCACTCCTCCGAACTGACGGTCTTGTTTCCAGGGAATAGGGGGTGTACCTGCGCTTCGCGCGAGTGTGAAGCCCACATCACGAATGGATGATGGAGCCTGATGGGCTTGAGCAGGGCTGACATGGGCCATATTTGACCCTCGGCTTCAGCCCCCCCCTCTGCCCTAGTTCCTCATTCAAGTGCGGATCTTTTCGCATGGTCGCTGCAGGACTTGAACCTGCGACCCCCACGATGTGAACGTGGTGCTCTACCAGCTGAGCTAAGCGACCTATACCGTGCCGCGACGACGTGTGCGAGGCCCTGGGCTTACACACTGGACCTCGCACTTTAATACCCCCACGGGGACTCGAACCCCGGTCTTCGCCGTGAGAGGGCGATATCCTAGGCCACTAGACGATGGGGGCGTCACCGTTCTCATACGGCGAAGGGCCCAAATGTGTAAGATCGCATGTGACGAGCGTCAAGCCTCTTCGGAGCATTGAATTTGAATGCGTTCAGGTGGGGCATCATAGCTCTCCTCTTCGATCAGCGACTAGCCAAACCAGTTCGTCTATCTAACTTGTGCACATGGGTTTGTGGTGATTAATGGAGTAAGCGCTTTGGCAAAACTGAATACAGAGTCCATCAGGGGATGGTTGAGTTCTCGTAAAGGCTGGACTCGGCGCTCAAACAAGATCATCAAGGAGTTCCAGTTCGAATCCTTCCGCGACTCGATTGTGTTCGTTAATCGGGTAGCAACTCTCGCCGACACTCACGATCATCACCCCGACATCGAGGTCTGCTACTCAACGGTCACACTCACCTTATCTACCCACGATGCTGGTGGCATTACTGAAAAAGACCTAGATCTCGCGGAACAAATCGATTTCGCCTCCTCCGGCAATTAAGCAGAGTCTACCGGAGTCTAAGTAGGTCCTCGAACGTCTCTAGGAAATAGTCGGGGTGTTCAGCCTCCAAGGTCCGTCGCTCGAAGGGACCCCAAGACACTCCGGCAGTACGCGTTCCAGCCGCCCTCCCAGCCTGTAAGTCGAAGGGCGAGTCACCCACAAACAAGACTTCCTCTCGGCAATCTGTGAGACCTAGTGCAGACAGGGCTTTTTCTACTGACTCAGGGTCCGGCTTACCATGATCCACATCCTCAACCGTCACAAGCAAATCTATTGAATTCCGGAGGCCACATACCTCTAAGGTTTGACTAGCAACTGCACGGCGTTTGCTGGTGATTACAGCCAAACGTACACCACCGGCCCGAAGCGTATCCAATAACGCCCCGGCACCCGGAAAGGGGCGGACCATATCGTCGTGCAACCCACGCTGGAAAACCGTAAAAGTCTCGAGCATTCGTTCCACCTCTGCCTCGTTCCGCGCGAAGCCGCGGAGTTGAGAAACGAGAGGCGTTCCGATCGTAGACAACCAACGCTGGTCGGGCAAAGCCTCACCGAGGTGAACCTTCATCGTGTGCCTGTAGCTACAGAGGATGAGTTCGACTGTATCGGCGAGAGTACCGTCTAAGTCAAAAAAAACGCCCTGCCATTCCCGGAGGGCTGTCACGAGAAGCTTCTTATCACATTCTCTAGGACCTCCAGAGCATACATCTCCTGATCTGCTTTCAGGACCACCGGAGGGGCTAACTCCACGACTTGCCCTAGGTCTCCGGCCGGAAGCACCAACACGCCAGCTTTCATAGCCGAGCTTGCTACCCGAGCTGCACCTCCCAAAAGTGGGGTGATCCCATCTGGTCCCACGAGCTCGATACCGAGCAATAAGCCGAGCCCTCGAATATTACCCACGCTGGGCAAGCCTGAGAGTCTCTGGGACAAAGACACTAGAAGATCGTGCCCCATCTCCGTGGCACGTTTCGGGACGCCTTCGTCCATGGTTAGATCAAGAGCGGTGGAAGCAGCCACACACGAAAGGGGATGCCCAAGAAAGGTGCTCGTGTGAAGAGCCTCTCCCTCACTCAGCGGCCACGAATCGATGAGTGATTTCGGACCAAGGCAAGCCGCGACTGGCATTCCAGCACCGAGAGCCTTACCGATGCATATGAGGTCGGGCACAAGGCCCACTGTCTCTGCTGCGAGCATGGCACCACACCGCCCGAGTCCAGTCATAATTTCATCAGCAATCACAAGTGCTCCTGCATCGGCAGCTGCGACTGACAGCTCCGCCATGAAGCCATCAGGAGCAAGTCGCGCACCCCCCCTCCCTTGAACTGGCTCCACGATCACGGCACCAATCGGATCTCCGTTTGGTGCTCCTAACCTTAGAGAGTCACGAACACTAGCTAATGACTCTTCAGCGCTCCGGTCACCTTCACGCCAGTGCTCGGGAAAGGGTGCGAAGGAAACGCCACCGTAGGTCCGATCAGCAAACGGTTCCCGAAAGTCCGCTCGAGATGTAACCGCAAGCGAACCGAGCGTCAGCCCGTGGTAGCCCCCTTCAAAGGCGAGTACGCCAGGCTTTCCAGTGGCCAACTGCGCCGTTTTCAATGCAATTTCAACAGCCTCCGAACCGGTTGTTGCAAGAACCGCCTGTGCGGAGTCCCAGGGAGCCAGTCGAGCCAGTCGCTCCAAGAGCTCGAGCTTTGCCGTAGGGGGATGAACGTCACCCATACCATGAATCAGTAGGTTCGCCTGTTTTGTAATAGCTGCGGTCACGGCGGGATGGGAATGACCCAGCAGCGCAACACCGAAAGCAGAAGTCATATCTACATAAGTGTTGTTATCCGCATCACGCACATTCGAGCCAGATGCCTCTTCCCAAAACAGAGGCCAGCCGTCACCGACAAAGGTCACGTTCCTGGATTCAACGCCCCGCAAGCGATCTGTGAATGCTCGCGACGCCGGCCCTGGTGCGGACGTGACCAGTTCTGGAAGACGGGACCCAAAGGCCGTAGTTGCGCTCACGGGAGCGTCCGCTTCATTCCGTCGATAGCTGCGGATCCGCCGGCATCCCCATAGCATGGTAGCCCTTATCTACGTGCAGCGTTTCGCCCGTGATACCTGAGGCAAGAGGAGAGCACAGAAAAGCAGCAGCAGTACCTATTTCCTCTGCGGTAGCCACCTCAGGCAAGGCCGCGTTAGCCCGATAGTATTCGACCATCTTATCGATCGTGCCAACGGCCTTAGCAGCGCGACTTGCCAATGGTCCAGCGCTAATCGTGTTCACGCGCAGGCCCCACTTCCGACCTGCTTCATAAGCCAGTGTCCGGGTATCACCCTCTAGGGCTGCCTTTGCTGAACTCATGCCGCCACCGTACCCCGGCACTACACGCTCTGCCGCGAGATACGATAGAGAGACGAGCGCACCACCTGATCGGGTTAGTGGCCCCAGTCGTTGAAGCATACTGACCATTGAGTACGAACTGGCACTAAGGGCAGCAAGATATCCTGCGCGACTCGTCTCAAGCAGGTCCTTCCGTACCTCCGGCCCATTGGCTAGTGAGTGCACGATGACATCTAGGCAGGGGTCACCAAAGTCAGATCGCAGCTGGTCTGCGACTTCCTGGATTCCATACCCTGAAAGCTCGATGTAACGCTTATCATTACGCACATCCTCAGGCACGTCGTCTAGTGAATCGAACACGGCATCGAGTGGATAAATCTTCTCTAGCTCGATTTCCCCACCACTGGGAAGCGACATGTCTAGCTTCCCCCGCTCCAGGCTCTTAGTGAAGATGCGTAGGGTTGGGGGCCAGGTGCCGACACACACAGATGCGCCTGCTTGAGCAAGAGCCCGCACGATCGCCCAGCCGTACCCTTTGTCATCCGCCACTCCCGCGACGAAAGCGCGCTTCCCCGTTAGGTCGATCGGCAGCATTTGGGTAGGCTCCGTGGTTAAGTGAACTCGAAAGCTATTCGGGGTAGATGCGGTCGCCTACCCCGGTAGGATAATCATGGCCCGACCTCTATTAGCCGCTCTCGCTAATCACTCCCTAACTCATTGGACCTAGAAGGACAAAGCCAATCCCAACATACACGGCGACGAGGAGAGCGCCCTCCCATCTTCTTAGCTTCCATCCGCTCCGGAGCAACGGCAATAGGAGCACTGAAATGAAAACCACCGCGGGTAATTCCTGACGGAGAACTGATTCCGGTATCGAGATGGGTCTAACCAAGGATGTGGTACCAAGAATGGCGGCAATATTAAAGATGTTCGAACCAATGACGTTGCCCACGGCGATGTCGGCCTGGCGCCGGGCAGCCGCAACTATCGAAGTCGCGAGTTCAGGCAGCGAGGTTCCTACAGCAACCACAGTCAGACCAATCACGACCTGTGAGATCCCAAGGGCGGACGCCACCCCCACGGCCGCTTCAACAATGAAGTAGCCCCCCAGGACAAGGAAACCGGATCCAGAAAAAACGAGGAGTACGTCCTGGAGCTGCACGGCAACTGACACTTTGGCGGACTCCTTCGCTAATCCCAAGTGCTGCGGTGTGGGAGGCGAAGCTTCGTTGCTAACGGACCGGAAGGCGAAGACGAGATAAGCCAAAAGAAAAGCCAGAAGCAGGACACCGTCGACTCTGCTCAGTAGACCATCGAAGAAAAGAGGGAATACGCTAAACGTTACCAGGAGCATAATCGGCACTTCGCGATGTACGACACGGGACTGCACAACAATCGGCCGAACTAAAGCAGTAAGCCCTAAAATCAGTCCAATATTAGCCATATTGGAACCCATAACATTACCGATCGCTAGATCTGAATTCCCACCCAACGCAGCGACAACACAGACCACGAGCTCGGGAGCCGAAGTTCCTAAAGAAACGACAGTGAGACCTACTACGATCGGACTCACTCCAATGGAGCTGGCGAGACGTACTGAACCGCGGACTAGCCACTCTGCTCCGAAGTAGAGCACCGTGATGCCGACGACGAGCAGCGAAAGATCGAGTGCTATACCGGCCAAGCCACCTTCCTCACTAGTCTCGCCGCGACAAACAGCTCTTCAGGTGCCTGGCGGAAAGCGAATTGAGTACGTCTTGTGGGCGTAGAAGGAGACTGAGGTTTTGGATGACGTCAAGGCTCTCCTTCAAACTTTGATGTCCCCACCCAGACCACGCAACCTCTCAACGAACTCCTCAAAATTGAGCACCTGGACACCGAGTTTCTCCGCCTTTCCCAACTTAGATCCTGCATTCTCACCAGCCACCACGAATGTAGTCTTCTTGGACACGGATCCGGTGACCGAACCACCGATATTACGCCATGCGCTTTCTGCGACCACGCGTGGAACAGGAATTGTCCCGGTGAAGACCACTGCGCCAAGGTCAGCAAGAGCAGTGTCAGCTGGGTCGGTGACCCTGGCCTTCACACCGCGCTCCAACAAGGCGTCCAAGGTTACTGTATTACGATCTTCGTCGAAAAAGTTCGTGATAGCCTTACTCATTAGAGGCCCGACCCCGGGAATTGCCTCCAGGTCCTCACGTCTTGCTGACCTTATAAGCGAGAAATCTCCGAAGTGGGCTGCCAACTGGCGTGCCACGTTGACTCCCACCTCTGGGATCCCAAGTGCGACCAGGAAACGTCTCAGTTCCGGAGTTTTTTTCGCTTGGATTGCCGAAACAAGTCCAGTGGCGGACTTCTCAGCAAATCCGTCGAGTTGCACCAACTGCTCGGCAGTAATGTCGAACAGTTGGGCCAACCCAGAGACTAGCCCGGTCTCCACCAGCACGTGTGCAGTCTCCTCCCCTAACCCCTCGATATCGAGTGCCGCCCTGGCGGCAAAGTGAGTAATACGACCCTTGAGTTGAGCCCGGCACCCGAACCGGTTCGGGCAGATTGTGCGTGGCCCCTCTTCATAAACCGACGTCCCGCAAACAGGGCACTCGGCGGGCATACTGAAGGCGGGCGATCGACCCTCGACCCGCTCTAGAACTTTGACGACCTGCGGAATGACGTCACCGGCCCGCTGAATGAGGACGTTATCACCCTCACGAAGGTCTTTGCGCTTTAGCTCGTCCCGATTGTGTAGAGAGGCCCTAGCGACTCTTACCCCCCCTACGACAACGGGCCTGAGAAATGCCACTGGTGTCAGCACCCCCGTACGGCCGACTTGGATGTCTATCTTGTCTATCCGGGTAATCTCTTGGCGAGGCGGAAACTTAAATGCCAGAGCCCATCGAGGGTGATGAGACGTAGAGCCCATAGCTGCACGGGCAGCCAGATCATCAAGCTTTATAACAACTCCATCGATCTCGTAGTCCATACGGTCGCGCGCTGTGACAAAGTGTTGATGATAAGAAGCGATGTCCTGAACGGAACGCGCAAACTCAACCCGCTCAGGAACCTTGAGTCCCCAATCCCGCAGAGCATCAACCCCCGCACTGTCGGTTATGACCGAGTGACCCTCAAGGGCAAGGACGTCGTAAACAAAGACATCGAGCTTTCTTGAAGCAGCCACACTGGGATCAAGCTGACGAATTGCGCCTGCGGCAGAGTTGCGTGGCGATGCGTATGGCTCAGCTCCCTTTTCTATCAAACCGGCGTTGAGGTCTTGGAAGTTAGAGATACTCATTATCACTTCCCCTCGAATAGCCAACATCCTGGGTGCGGGACGCACATCAGTACGCAGACGAAGCGGCACCGATGAGATCGTTCGAATATTTTCCGTCACCCTTTCACCCTCTTGACCATTCCCGCGGGTGACTGCTCGAGTGAACAGACCGTCCTCGTAGACGAGTTCGATCGATGCACCATCAAGCTTCGGTTCGAGGAGATACGACGGCTCGTTTCCTGCGCCCAAGGCTTTACTCACGCGATCGTGAAAACGATGGACCACATCCAATTCTTGGGTGGAGTCCAAGGACAACATTGGCGCTACATGAGGGACAGTTTCAAACTTGTCCTGTGGCTCTGCCCCCACTCTCTGAGTAGGTGAATCCAGCGAAGCTAGGTCGGGAAACCGTAGTTCCAGATCGACTAGCCTGCGGAAGAGTTCGTCATATTCTAGGTCAGTAATCTCTGGGCGAGCCTCCACGTAGTAGAGACGGCCGTGCCGGTTTAGCTCTAAACGAAGTTCTTCGGCTTCACGTACAACCTCCGGGGGAGCCTTCTCCCCTGAAGCATCAGCGGCGGAATGGGATGTTGTCAAAGCACTCCGGAGGGGTCAGAGGTAGAAACATAAAATGCAAATATGGCGTCTTAAATATGGCACAAGCTACGCCTCTTGGCGTAAGGCTATGTGAGCCCCAAGGTTTCTTACGTGAATATCAACAAACTGAGAGCGGACACGCCTGGATGCGAGCAGCGCATCCACCTCAACAATGCTGGTGCAGGTCTCATGCCCCAGCCAGTGTTAGATGCGATTACCAACCATCTCCTGCTCGAAGCGGACATCGGTGGATACGAAGCAGAGGCCGAAGCTGCTGATGCGATTGAAGGGTCACGCTCAAGCCTGGCACAGCTGTTAGGTGCACCTACAGATCGGGTAGCATTTACAGAACATGCAACCGCATCATTCGTGGCTGCGTTATCCGCCGTAGATTTCCAGACTGGAGATCTGATCGCCACGACACGCGCAGACTACGCCTCGAACCAAATTGCCTACCTGTCTCTTTCGCATCGTCTCGGCGTTCAAGTCCTAAGGGTCCCTGACGCGCCTGAGGGCGGTGTTGACCTAGCAGCAATGGAGGAGGTCATCCACCGCAGACGCCCCAGGCTCGTTACTGTCACGCACGCCCCTTCCAACTCGGGTCTAATTCAAGATGTAGCAAGCATAGGCACAATGTGTCGGGCTCGGGATGTCCTCTATTTGGTCGACGGTTGTCAATCCGTGGGACAGATGCCCGTGGACGTCGAGCAAATCGGCTGTGATTTCTTTTCTGGAACCTCTCGTAAATACCTCAGAGGGCCCAGAGGCGCAGGCTTCCTCTTTATATCTGATCGGGTCTTAGACACCGGCCTAGAGCCTCTATTCTTGGACATGCGCGGTGCGGATTGGATCGCAGATTCTATCTATCAGCCCGCCCCTGATGCCCGGCGTTTTGAAACATGGGAATTTGCTTGGGCCCTGGTGCTGGGAACTGGGGCAGCCGCTAGATATGCCACCAAAATCGGTCTTGGGCCAATACGTGATCGTGCTCGCTCTCTGGCGACCGTACTACGTGAGAACTTGGCTGACCTGGATGGAGTGAGGGTGCTTGACGTAGGCCCTGAACTCGGAGCTACCGTAACCACCTCCGTGACCGGATGGTCTTCAGTAGACCTGACAAACCAACTGAGGATGCGGGGAATCAACACATCATCCCAAACCCGAATTGATGCGGTGATCGACTACGATACAAAGGGTGTGGATGGAGCGCTCCGTATCTCCCCGCACTACTACAACTTAGAATCGGATTTAGACCTTTTGATCGACGCTCTTTATGAGATTCTTAGCTTGTGAACGGACCTTCAACTCAAAAAGCTCTCTACGCTATTTGGAGAACGCTGCGGTACACGAGACTAGGAGTCAGATGGATTCTCACACTCCTCGCATTCACTACAGGATGTGCTTCGTCGGGCACTGGGGTAAACCGCATAGACGGCCGCGCGGTCGATGCTCTCCTGACAAGTTCCCCGATCAACCAAGTGCACCTCGGCATAACAGCCACAGATGCCATCACAGGACAGATCCTTCTAGACCATAACGCCCACCAGTGGTTCGTTCCCGCATCTAACCAAAAGATCCTGGTTACCGCTGCCGCTTGGTCTCTTCTAGGGCCAGACCACGAGTTCCGAACTGAGTTGTGGGCAGCCGGCCTGGTGCAAGGAAACACCTTAGAGGGTGACTTGGTTTTAGTTGGTTCCGGTGACCCCTCCCTTTCTAGTCGCTATTGGGAATCGGGTTCAGCAGCACTCGATACTCTCGCCCAAAAGGTCCGCGCGGCTGGGATCCGACAGGTGACTGGATCACTAATCGTCGATGCATCAGTGTGGGACTCGACAACGGTCGCTCCCACACGAGAAGTCCAGGACCTACGATTCAGGTTCGGCTCGACCGGGGGGGCGTTTGCAATTGATGAAGGTGAGTTCGAGGTCATCGTTAGCGGCGGACCGTCAATTGGAGGGCCTGGCCGTGTTCGTTGGTCTCCTGTCGGCACATCAGGGTATGTTCAGTCTTTGGTGACAACATCTCCCGCAGGTAGGGTTACGAGTGTCGTCCCCCACTACCTGCCTGAGACCCGCCAAATCGTTCTACGGGGCAATGCGGAGTACGGAACAGTTGATACGCTTTGGATCGCACAGCGCGATCCTGTCCGGCAGGCAACCGCTGCGCTTGCTGCTGCACTCGCTCAGGCTGACGTGGATCTTGCCCACAGCTGGAGCGTGCGCTGGAAACGCGGGGACCGAGTTGGCCGCTCGTGTCAGACCGGAACAGTAGCAGTATGCCCTGATGCTCACTTGGTCGGATCCCTAATCTCCCCACCACTCTCAGAACTCACCGCAGGCACCTTGGAACCAAGCCAAAACTGGATCTCGGAACAGTTTGTCCATGCACTTGGTGCGGAACTCGGTGATCATGGTAGCTGGGAAGAGGGAATTGCAGTACTCGAATCATTCCTTGTAGATGAGGTCGGCATAGACCCCCAAGACGTCTCCGCTCGAGACGGCTCAGGACTATCGGCTTACAACCTAGTAACCCCCAGGGCTATCGCTCGTGTCCTTCGGTACATGTATACCGGGCCCGGCGGAGATACTTACCGAATGGCAATGGCTGAACCAGGAGAAAAGGGATCTACTCTGGAGCACCGTCTATCAGGGCTTGAAGGTCAGGTTTTTGCCAAGACTGGCTCAATTTCCAATGTAAACTCTTTATCTGGATATCTTGTCACTGGAAAGGGCAATCCCTTGATCTTCTCAATCCTTTCAAATGGAGCAGGCCTTAATCCACTAACGGTTCGTGAAAGGATTGATGACCTCGTTCGTATCCTGGCAAGGTGACAGGGGACTGACTGACTAAATCATTATCCCAGGCCGGCCAACTCTCCCCACCTTGCTTGGACCTGGGCATTGGGTGTATCTCCGCAGAGCAGAACCCACACGAAACGGAGTGACTCATGGCTGCGAAACGATTTCTAATCCTTGGGTTGATGACAACCCTGTTCGGTGCAGGCTACATGTTAGGGAAGACTGGAGCGCCAAATCTGGTAGCTGAAGCGGAAGCAACCCCGGTTGTGCTTCTCCAGGCTAATAAGACCTATGAGTTGAGAACCTATACGGCGCCTGATGGCAAACTTGATAATCTCTTAGCGCGCTTCCGCGATCACACAATGGATATCTTTGAGACGCATGGGATGACCAACCACGGGTACTGGCTACCCCAGGAACAGGAAAACACCCTGATCTACCTTCTCTCGCACGACTCACGCGCTGCTGGCGAAGAGTCGTGGCGCAACTTCGGTCAGGATCCTGAATGGCAGCGGGTGTCTGAAGAATCACAGCGTGATGGGCGCATCATAGTACCAGGCGGCGTTGAGCGGATTTGGCTCGACCCAACCGACTTTTCTAGAATGAAATAGATCCTTAGGCCATAATCACTCCGGCGAGCAGATCTGGCTGACCCAAACCTGGGCCAGATCTGCTCGCCCCGTTGGACCAACTCAGAGCCACTGTTGAAAAAGAACCATTCCTACCGCTGAAACAGTCGCTAGAGTAGCTACTTGCGCTCGCTCGCCATGTTTGTATGCCGCGAAGCATTACCTGGGCTGGCTCAGCAACTCCTGAACAGCCGACTCAAGCCCGGTAAGCCCCGCCTGCCGACCAATCTCTAGAGCGTCATCTGGCGCAATTCCGTCCAACCAGTAAGCCTTTAATGCAAGGAGGCCACCGACACGATTACTACTAGCGCAGTACAGGACCGTGTTCTCGGAAGAGGCCTCGGCCTCTTCAAGTATTTCGTTCAAAGCCATCACGTTCTCCCGTGTGAGGCCTCCTGCGCCAGCCACGGGGATCCTCGTGAACATCACGTCATCATCCACGACGTGTGTCTCTTCCCAGCCCGCACCGTTTTCGGACGTGGGTCGCAGACTAATGAAGTTGGTGTAACCCATGTCGACGAGTTCTTCGAACTGTAATTCGGTTACCTGACCTGCTGCTAAGAGATTGTCCGCTAGAATCGTCCCATTGCGCACACCGAGATCTTCGATTTCGGTCACTGTTACACTGGGGGCGGAGGTCATCGAAGCCTGACCAGTCGATGTGTTTGCCGGTTCCTGAGCTGGCTCTCCGCAGGCCACGACAAAGACTGCTCCGATTAGAGCATGCATGCGAATGGCACCAACTGTTTTATGAAGTCTCATCTTTGCTACCTCCTGTCTCGCGACCCCTATATGGGGACTATCACAGACCGGCATCTACATAACCCTTAACTGAACATGAGGGCTACCGGCAAGCTCTCACCTTACAACAAATGTCGCTACTTCAGCTATACCCAGACTCATCGCACGGTTTACTTGTGTAGACAGCAGCAGCTGGAGTGGTATGGTAGGCTTTCTTGCAGCGTGCCTCGTGTCGCTGGCATGTTGCGATGATCAATTTCACTGAATGGGATTGCGAATTGACTATAAACATGGCCCTTGAGGCAGAACACGCATGGCGGTTCAGGCCCGATATGACTCGGGGTAACTGAGCAACTGAATATGCGCGTATCACTCTTTGCCACCTGCCTAGGTGATCAGTTTTATGCAGATGCCTGCGCAGATGCCGTTCGGCTTTTGCGCTACCATGATGTGCAGGTCGATGTGCCTTTCGGTCAAACTTGCTGTGGTCAACCAGCATACAACGCTGGCCTACGCAGGGAAGCGGAACGCATGGCTCGGCACACCGCCGACACCTTTGTAGACGCTGAGTATGTTGTCCTGCCATCAGGTAGCTGCGCTGGAATGATGCGTTGCTTTTATGGGCGTCTCTTGGGTGATGATGCGCGAGTCAAGGCTCTTACGACTCGCACGTACGAATTATCGCAATTTCTCGTAGATGTCATTGGGGTCACCAGGCTAGGGTCGGGGCTGTCGGGGAGACGCATCGCATACCATCACAGCTGTCACGCACTTAGGGAGCTCGGCGTTCGTGATGCTCCCCTTGAGCTTCTTCGTGGCTCAGGGGCGGAGATTATAGAGTGGGTGGCCGAGGAAGAATGTTGTGGCTTTGGCGGGTTGTTCAGCGCAAAACTCCCTGAAGTCTCGGCAGGCATGGCTGATCGCAAACTAGAAACGCTACCGGAAGTTGATACAGTCACATCAACCGACGGCGGATGCCTGCTCCAACTCTCAACACGTGCTACCCGTCAGGGTGGCGGACCTCAGTTCCGACATCTTGCCAGTGTACTGTGGGAAGGATTAGGCCAATGAGTCACACGGTACCCAACCAGTATCGGAGCGAAGCTGCTCGGACACTTCGTGACCTCCCCAAGGTTAGAACATCAGTCACATCTGCTACAGACAACTTCAACCACAATAGGTTGCGTGCATACGGGGAAATAGACACTGACCGTTGGCGTAACTGGGCTCGAGATGTCAAAACCCACACACTCACTAATCTTGATCACTATCTAGAGCAGGCCGAAAAGAGTCTGACTGCCAATGGTGTACACGTCCATTGGGCTAACACATCAGCTGACGCACTCGCCGCAATCCGTGAAGTCGTCAGTGAACATGATCTAAAGTCAGTCGTAAAAGGCAAAAGCATGTTGAGCGAAGAACTCGGTGTTAATGCCTACCTTGAGGAGCTTGGCGTGCACGTCCGGGAAGCTGATTTGGGGGAATACATCATTCAACTCCTAGGTGAACCGCCAAGCCATATCGTCGGGCCGGCAATCCATAAGAGCCTTGAGGACTGTCAACAACTCTTCCATGAAAAGTTTGGCACACCGTTAGATGGCGACCCCGACACACTTGCTCAGGCTGCGCGTGAGGCACTGCGGGCGGAATTTCTAGCCGCCGACCTAGGAATCACCGGTGGTAATTTCCTGGCAGCTGACACGGGGACACTCGCCCTGATAGAGAACGAAGGAAACATACGGCTGAGCACCTCTTTACCGCGCGTTCATGTAGCCTTTGTGGGCATTGAAAAGATTGTCCCACGCCTGGAGGACTTAGCAGGATTCGTACAGCTTACTACCCGAGCGGCAACAGGTCAGCCCATCGGTAATTACATCTCTTTAATTCAGGGACCACAGCACCGAGATGAGGTGGACGGACCCGAGGAAGTCCACGTCGTCTTCGTCGATAATGGGCGCACTAATCTCCTGGCAGACGAAGAAGCATGGGAAGCACTGCGCTGCGTTCGTTGTGGTGCATGCCTTAACATATGCCCGGTGTACCGACAGACAGGTGGACACCCTTACGGCTGGGCTTATTCTGGACCCATTGGAGCGATCATCGCACCAGGCATCCTCGGGCTCAAGGAGGCAATGCCCCTCCCTTATGCTTCGAGCTTGTGCGGTGCGTGTACAGACGTCTGTCCAGTCCGTATTCCGATCCCAGAATTACTGCTACACTGGCGTGAACGGGCCGTTGAAGAAGGGTTAGCACCTAAAACGGAAGAGTTGGGCCTTCGCGCATACACGGCACTGGCCGAACATCCGCAACTTTTCAGCATTGGAGGGTCATTGCTCCGAAAGCTCCCTTGGCAGCGTGGAGGACGGGCCCTCCCAGTACTGAGTGGATGGACGCAGGAGCGGGACGCCCCTGATCCTAGTTCTAGGAGCTTCCAATCCATGTGGAAGGACGGGATCAAGTGAGTGCTCGCCAACAGATTCTGGACCGTGTCAGAGCTGCGCTTAAGGACCGGCAAGCCACGGAACTCCCTGGTCCCTTTCAGGCTTGGCGGCCCGAACAACCAGCAGATACACCCGTGGACGGTTTTGCCCTACTGCTTGAGGCAGCCGGGGGAGAGGTTGTGCGCCAACCGAACATCGATGCCGCTGCCGCATGGCTTACAGAATTCACCACCAACTTTGATACGGCTACTGTCGGAAAGACCGTGCCGAGCAAGCTTGTCCCTGGCCTGGAAAGCTCCCCTCCCGAGATTGCCCCTTTGGGGGTATCCATGGCCAGCAGTGCGATAGCTGAAACTGGATCTCTGATGATGAATGCCCGAGACGGGCGTCGGAGTCAGCTGCTTGCCCCAACGCATGTTGTGTTCGTGCACGCGCGTGACGTCTATGCCACGTTTCACGAAGCTCTCAGTAAAGCTCGTGACGACCTTCCTTCCGCTATCGGACTTCACTCTGGACCCTCTAAATCGGCCGACATTGGCCAAGTCATGGTAAAGGGGGTACATGGGCCTGCTAGGCTCATCGCCGTAGTGATAGGCGACGACTAGCACCTTGCTCAAGCCCTCCGAGACACTCCGAACTCTAGTTTCCTGCGGGATCACCCACCTAGTGGGTCTGACGGATCGAATATCAGAGCCACTTTTTCAGGTCGCAACGAAACACCCTTCCATAAAGCTGATAACCGTCACACAAGACAGTGAGGCGTTCGCAATAGCAGCCGGCCTATGGATCGGCGGCGCATCACCGTTCGTGGTCATCCGAAATACAGGACTTCTAGAGTCGGGTGAAGTTATTCGTGCAACAGTACTTCGAATGGCAACCCCGATTCCTATGCTCGTAACTGGCTGTGGGCACGACAAAATGACAGAGGCCAGCATCACACCTGAAGATCTCCCAACTATGGAGCTACTGAGCAGATCAGATGTTGACTCAGCAGCCGTGCTCACGGAGCCGACGCTCGCAGCATGGGGTATTCCATTCTCGCGATGTGGAGTGGAAGACGATCCGGTAGCAGCGATTTCGCAAACAATCAATGACGCTCAGGCGGACCAATGTGCTGGCGCTGTGATCATGGCCCGCTCCCTGCCCTAATCTGAGCCATGCTTACCATAGCTCAACTTCTAGAACCACTTTGTAGGTACCGAACTAATGAAGTCGTAGTCGCATCCATGAGCTTGGTCCACCCATGGACACGACTCTCACAGCACGCGCTCGACCTTGCCTTGCCCGACAGCAAGATGGACCACGTAACGGGCCTCGCACTGGGTATAGCACTTGCCCGTCCAGACCGCGATGTAATCTGCCTTATTGGTGATGATAATAGGCCCAGCACTCCCGGCGGCCTTTCGACGATACTCTCTGCTTGTGTGACGAATCTCACACTTATCCTGATCGATGGCCGACATCCTTTGATTCCAGGTGGCCCCTCGTTCGCACCCAGCTTTGTCAACCCCTCAGCCTTGGCTGAAACAGCGGGGGTTGAACAGGTCTTCCGAGTCGAGGATGCGCACGAGTACGCTCAGAGTGTCCCAGAAATTTTGTCCCTGACCGGTCCTACCTTCATCCATGCCATTGTACCATCCAATAATAAGAAACCGGCTATGAAAGGATACACGAAAGATGTCTTCCAATCCCCGATTTCTTTGGCGGATTCAGCCAGAAAGGTTCTGGATACGCTAAAGTTAGACTGACTCGCGTAGGGAATCCCCCGCCAGCAATCTCAAGAGGTCTAGCAACTAACCGAAAACACTCTTTCGAGTCCTGATAAACCCTTTCAACATGGGCTTTTTCACACTGATGAGTATGCACTTGACCCCCTATTTAGGCAGGTCTAGTTTTTCGATGCTGAAATGGAGAATCATTCTTAATAAGCGGAGTCTGTGCACTCCGCTTTACTGTCTAAGGGACTCATGAGCGACACCCCGGTTTTGAAGATCAAGAACCTCCAGGCCAAAGTGGCGGAGGATGAGTTGAGGATACTGACGGGTTTAGACCTCGAAATTAAACCAGGGGAGATCCATGCGATCATGGGACCTAACGCCTCTGGCAAGAGTACGCTGGCCAAGGTGTTAGCTGGACACCCGGGCTATGAGGCGACCGCCGGGTCGGTTGTCTTTCAGGGTGAAGACTTACTTGAACTCGAAGCTGACGAAAGGTCACAGGCGGGACTTTTTTTGGCCTTCCAGTACCCGGTTGAGATCCCCGGAGTATCCATTGCAAACTTCCTCAGGACTGCTGTGCAGTCGCGGCTAACCGACGGTGATGAGCTCGACATTTTTGAGTTCTCGGATCAACTAACTGAGCGAATGGAGATGCTCGACATGGATATTTCCTTCGCTGAGCGCCATGTGAATGATGGCTTCAGCGGGGGAGAGAAGAAACGGAATGAAATCCTGCAGATGGCAATGTTAAAGCCTAAACTTGCCGTGATGGATGAAACCGATTCAGGCCTTGATATTGATGCGTTAAAGATTGTTGCCAATGGCGTGAATGCCCTTGTTGAAGAAGATCCTACGATGTCGATCCTCCTGATCACGCACTATCAGCGACTACTAGACTATATCAAACCGCATTTTGTACACGTGATGGTGGCCGGACAGATCGTACGCTCTGGCGGACCAGAAGTAGCCCTGGACCTCGAGGCTGAGGGTTACAAGATGTATGAAGGTTTCGAGTCCTCGGCTAACGGCAACAGCCCCGTTACTACTGCTTGACTACACGGAGACCTTTCCATGCCTGAAAACGAAACCATCCAGGATCTCGGCTTAGACGAGTACAAGTACGACTTTGTCACTGATGCCGAACCCGTCTTTCGTGCCGAGAAAGGGCTCTCAGAGAAGATCGTACGGCAGATTTCAGCGCATAAGGAAGAAGCTGAATGGATGCTCGATCTTCGCCTGAAGGCACTTGAGATCTACGAGTCTAAGCCCATGCCGAAATGGGGTGGGGACCTGACCGGCCTCGAGGATGTCCTCGATGAAATCTACTTCTACGTCCGTCCCCAAGATCGTATGGAGCATTCCTGGGAAGACGTCCCCGAGGAGATCAAAGACACTTTCGAGAAGCTAGGGATCCCAGAAGCAGAGCGTAAAGTTCTCGCCGGTGTCGGAGCTCAGTACGAGTCTGAAATGGTCTACCACTCGCTGCGTGAAGAGTGGGAGAAGCAGGGGGTGATTTTTGATTCTATTGAGGACGGCCTTAAGAATCATCCAGAGTTATTTCGAGAACACTTCGGCACTGTTGTACCGACGCAAGATAACAAGTTTGCGGCAATGAACTCTGCCGTGTGGTCGGGCGGTTCATTCGTATACATCCCCCCGGGCGTGTCCCTTGAGACCCCGCTACAAGCTTACTTCCGAGTGAATCAAGAGCGGATGGGTCAGTTTGAACGCACACTGATCATCGTCGATGAAGGCGCTCAAGCACATTATATCGAAGGCTGTACTGCCCCGGTCTATTCAACAGAGTCTTTCCACTCTGGTGTGATTGAGATCGTCGTGAAGAAGAACGCGCGCTTCCGTTACACCACGATCCAGAATTGGTCGAACAACATGTACAATCTCGTCACGCAGCGGGCACTGGTAGATGAAGGCGGGCATATGGAATGGCTCGACGGGAACCTAGGGTCCAAGCTGACGATGAAGTACCCGTCTTGTTATTTAATGGGTGAGGGTGCACACGGTGAGATCCTATCCATCGCTTATTCAGGTGATGGACAGCATCAGGACACCGGTGGCAAGGTGGTTCACGTTGCGCCACACACCACTTCTTCGATTGTCTCTAAGTCGATTTCGAAGGGCCACGGGCGTTCGACGTACCGTGGTCTCTGTAAGGTCCATGAGGGAGCCCATCACGCACGCTCAAACGTTGAGTGCGATGCGCTGTTGATCAACGAGACCTCAAGGACTGACACCTATCCGTATATCGAGATTGAGGAGAATGACGCTAACGTTGGGCATGAAGCTTCAGTCTCGAGGATCGGCGAAGAGCAGCTTTTCTACCTGACCAGTCGAGGGATTCCCGAAGAAGAAGCAATGGCCATGATCGTGCGGGGCTTCATCGAGCCCATTGCCAAGGAGCTTCCACTGGAGTACGCCGTTGAGCTCAATAGATTGATTGAATTAGAAATGGAAGGGTCGGTCGGCTAAATGTCTGACGCCCTGGTAACCGACAGTGTAGCAAGAGCTTTGAGTGTGGAGTCACTTGAGCGTGTCTCGCGGGACGAGCCAACATGGCTCAAGGAGCGCCGCTCACACGCCTGGTCAGTTTACGAAGCCACGCCAATGCCCACGACCAAGCTAGAGGAGTGGCGCTATACCGATCTGAGCAAGAAGCTGGACCTAGAAACACTTTCTCTATCAGAAGCTGAGACTGCACCGGATGATCCGTCAGCCTGGCCCGCACGCCTTCGGGCTACGATGGATGAGGACCATGCGGCTTCTGGCCACATTGTCTTCATAGATGGCCATGTCGTGCACGCGGATTTGGATTCAGATCTCGCATCACAGGGTGTGGTACTCAAGTCTCTTCACGAGGCGGTAGATTCCCATGCCGAACTAGTTCAGGAGCACCTAGCTACAGAGGCTTTGCCGCCTGAAGAGGGCAAGTTTGCCAGCCTTAACGCGGCACTCTGGGTAGACGGGATCTTTCTCTTCGTTCCCAAGGGCGTGCAGTTGGAGCTTCCTATCCGTGTAACCCGTTGGCTTAGTGAGGCTGGCACAGCCTACATGAGCCGAGTGCTTATCGTGGCTGAGAACCACAGTCAGGTTTCTTATGTTGACGAGGTAGTATCCAACGACTTCACCACACAGATGTTCACGTCTACTGCAGCAGAAGTCATTGCTAAGGATGGCGCGCAAGTCCAGTTCGTATCTGTTCAACGATTAGGACGAGGCTCCTTTTACCACTCGGTGCAACGCACGCTGGCCAATCGAGACGCAACACTCGATACGCTAAACGTTGGTCTCGGGGCATCAGTCACCCGGGTTGATCTGAATGCAAAACTTCTTGGCCCAGGTGCAACTTCAGATATGCTGGGTCTTTACTTCGGCGATGGTTCACAACACTTCGACTTCAACACGAGTCAGGATCATACCGTCCCCAATACGTCAAGCGACCTCCTCTACAAGGGTGCACTTGACGGGGCAAGCAGGTCAGTCTTCCGAGGTATCATCCGGGTCCATGAAGGCGCGCAGCGAACAGATGCCTATCAAACGAATCGCAACCTCCTTCTCTCAAATGACGCGCGCGCAGACTCGCTTCCAAACCTCGAAATCGAAGCGGACGATGTGAAGTGCTCACATGGTGCTACAGTCGGCGAACTAGATGCAGATGCGAAATTCTACCTCATGTCGCGTGGGCTAGACCGAGTACAGGCAGAGCGACTCGTCGTACTCGGCTTCCTCGGAGAGGTCTTGGCCCGACTACCCTTAGGTGGTGTAGGCGAAAAGGTGACACGCGTGATAGAGGAGAAACTGGCGCAGCATGTGTGATGGGGTTTTGGTTACACCGCCCCCCAGCTTCGGTAGCAGCTCAGTTCGATTCCTTGAAGATATCTTTGCCGTTGAGCCATCGCGCTTATCAGCTCTTGTTGTCAAACTAGTTTCCAAAAGCGATGTCTCATTAGTCGAGAGTGTCTCTCTGGATATTTTTAATCATGGCTAATTGGCTACAGGTGTCATCAGTATCAGAGTGCCCTGAAGGGGAGCTCAGGGGCGTCGTAGCGGAAGGTCAGCATATCGTGCTCGCAAACGTAGAGGGGACTATCTACGCATTGAGAGACCAGTGTTCCCACGAGGAGTATCCGCTCTCGGACGGCGAACTGGATGGTGACGAAATCGTCTGTGTTTATCACGGTGCCCGTTTCAACGCCTGCACTGGAGCCCGAAAAACGTTGCCTGCGGTATTGCCTATAAAGTCCTTCCCGATCGAAGTCAGGGAAGGTGATATCTACGTCGACGTCACATAAAGAGCCTCAAGTGCCAACTAATTTCGATCCAGTCCGCATTCGCGAGGAATTCCCTACGCTTCACCAAGAAGTAAATGGGAAGAGACTCGTTTATCTGGACAGCGCAGCTACATCTCAAAAACCACAAGCTGTACTTGAAGTACTGGCATCTTACTATGAGCGTGACAACGCGAATGTCCACCGGGGCATCCATGAGCTATCGCGTCGGGCGACCATCGCGTTTGAGGAGGCACGGGGTAAGGTTGCTCAGTGGGTCAACGCTGCCGAGCCTGCCGAGATTGTCTGGACGCGAGGCACTACAGAAGCCATTAATCTAGTCTCGGTAGCGTGGGGAACCGACAACCTCAGCGCAGGCGATGAGATCCTCACCTCCGTTCTCGAGCACCATTCGAACATCATCCCTTGGCAACTCCTAGCACGCCGTACAGGAGCCAAGCTCAAATACATTGAGGTAGACGACCAGGGTCGCCTGATACTGGACAACCTCTCAGCACTTCTTACGAATCGAACTAAAATTGTAGCGATTTCCCACGTGTCTAACGCGCTCGGGACCGTGAATCGACTCAAAGATATTTCGGCTGCGGCAAAGCAAGTAGGAGCGTTAGTCGTGGCCGATGGGGCTCAGGGCGCCGTGCATACAAAGGTTGACGTCCAGGAACTGGGTGTAGACTGCTATGCTTTCAGTGGCCACAAAATGTGCGGCCCAACTGGTATTGGAGCACTCTGGGCGCGTCGTGATCTGTTAGAGGAGATGTCACCCTATCA
>CEUS01024185.1_pt1 | contig 95806 bp, 93 predicted proteins | sample 427031 | NCBI WGS metagenome assembly CEUS01 (sample SAMEA2622837, study PRJEB7988) | marine metagenome | biome: marine biome (ENVO:00000447); feature: marine epipelagic mixed layer (ENVO:xxxxxxxxx); material: "saline water (ENVO:00002010), including plankton (ENVO:xxxxxxxx)" | depth 140 m
ACGGTCTCTAAATGAAAAGTCGGGCGAGCCATCCGCGTCAAAATCAACGTTTTGTAGACCACTGACATTAGTAGGGGTAAGCCCAATAAACTTGAACGTCTGCCCCGCCTCGAGCTGCTTATACTGCAAGTAGTCACCCGATGAGAGCAGAGGCTGAGCATAAATCTGCAGCGATAGACTTGGGGTGAAGGTCCAGTCCACCCTCGTCTCCATCGCAAAGGTCCTCTGCTCTAGGTCGGCAAAGAGATAGCGCGTACCGTAGGTGGGATTGTATGGAAGTACGCTAGTGGCCGTCACATACTGATCTCCTGAACTAGAGACGTCGAACTTCGGTCCTCCAGAAAAAGAGATGTTGTCGGACGGCTGAACCTGGATGTCCATCCCGGCGTTCTGAGAGCCCCCAGATCCAATACGGTCGTCACTCAACCCGTAAAAGGCCCCTACGCTAAGGGTCTTTCTTCGGTCTGTGCTGACATTCAGGTTACCGCGAACTGAGGCTGGTCCGACCATCATTGGCCCTCCTCGCGTGGCGGTGCGGCTCATCTGCTGAGGGTTATAAGAAGCACTGGTCCTAACGCTCCAGTAGTTCAGGAACTGGCCTCTAACATTAAGGCTGTATCTCCCTTGCTTGCGAGCGTTCTGCCATGAATCGATGGACCATACTTCATCCAAAGCCTCGTGACTCCAGTTGTGGAAGTTAGAGACGCTGATGTCGTAGTTGCGGAAAACTTTACCTGGTCGGATTTCGCGATAACCGAGTCGTGCACCCGCGTCCAAGACCTCAGAACGGGTGGAGTAGCCTATGTCGTTAACCTCGAAGCCAGGTGTCAGCTGCGAAGCCCAGAAGGAGTAGGTCCAGTGCTCAGCATTCTGCCGTTCCAACTGAAGCCGCCAATCTATGCCACTGATCGAGTTTGCATTCGGATCCAGGTCCAGTCTCGTAGCGTCTGGGCGTTGGTAATAGTGGTTGCTTGCTCGTTGAATACGAGTAATTGCCTGATCCTCTCCGCGAACGTGACTTCCCGCCAAGAAGCCCCAGAACCTCCAATCTCGATCATTCCACTGGTGCTCGAATCGCAGGCCTGCATTGAAGGCAGATGATGGAAGCCAATCGAATAGTCCGTCCGAAGAAAGGTCCCGTCGCATGAGAGTACCAATACCCTTAACGAGTGATGCGCCACCGTTGAAATCCTTGGCAAGGCTGAGGATCCCGAATTCTGTGCGTGGCTCTGCTAGAAAATTACTCCTCGACCCATCGCCTAACACTGCCTCACCAAACTCATTCCCCGTCACGGCAGCGAGCGCACCGATCGAGAGTCCGCTAGATGTTCTCCCCGCCAACTTGGCCGCTCCAAGTATGGTCGCATTATCAGGGACATCAGAGAAAAGTGAGCCCAGAGGAGCCCCGCCATGTGGAGACCGACCTAGCCGACGGCTATAAAACAACTGGCTCCGGCCACCATTTACAGAGAAATCGAAGATGCGAGCATCCTCGACGAAGAAGGGGCGTCTCTCCTCGAAGAATGTTTCAAAAGCGCTGAGGTTAATTACAGCAGGGTCCGCTTCCACCTGACCAAAGTCAGGGTTGATCGTCGCATCTAGCGTGAACGCCGCGCCGAGGCCATAGCTCATGTCCATTCCAAACCGACCATTCGCAGCCGAACCATCAAAGAACGGGTCACCATCTGTTGGCCTCGCCCTATGTAAACTACTCACTGCATAGGGAAGCACTTCGAACCGCGTAGAGGGGTTAGCAACCTGAACCTCTTCGATTCGGCCCATCTGGCTTACCATGCCACGGCGGAGCTTTGATACTAGGGCATAGAAGCTGCGCTCATTGTTAGCTACTCGAAAACGGGCGAAATTCGCGCCCCAGATCTGCAGTTCATCCGATGCTTCATATCGGAATTGAGACAGGGGCACACGAAACTCTGCCGTCCACCCTGACTCGTCGACCGCCACTGCCGAAGACCACACTGCGTCCCACGCCTGGTCAACACTGGTGTCGTTGAAGAAGTAGAAGTCACTCTGGACATTGGCTGCGCTCACGCGAAAACCATAACCGGTGAGCCCGTCCAGGTTCGGATCCAGCATGATGCCGAACGAATCGAACATTCCAAAAGCGTCCCGTCGGCCCAACCTTACGTCGATATCTTCAGGATGATCGTCCCACATCCGTGCGCCAATCCAAATGGACCCGTCACCAAATAGCACCCGCACCTCGGTATCATACTCTGCAGGATTTCCCTCCACGGGCTCTTGTTGTGTGAAACCCGTGAAGACTCTCGCATCCGCCCACGCGTCATCATCGAGAATCCCGTCGACCTCAATTATCAGGTCCAGGCTAGCGTCTAGGACATTAGTCGCTGGCATTAGAGGAGAAGTGACCTCCTCGCGTATCACTAGGCTCTCGGGGTCACTTGAGTCGCTAGGGACCTGGGCACCCAACGCCGTAACTATTATAAACCCAGGCGTAATCGACACACTCAGGCCCATACTGTAGATGAGCCATTTATATGAGAACATCACTGTCCTTCGTGTGGTGCCGTCGAGTACATGATGCCGCCGAGCTACCCATCCCTGCGAGGCAAGACACAGAGGGTTGGGTGAGCCTGCCTGACGTTATTCACTGTACGAGTACGTACTAATTGGTGCAATGTTTTCTTTAACGGTGCCCTAGCTTCCGGGTTATGTAGCACGAATGCCTGCTGGCCCTCGTCTAGAGGCTAGAACGTACCCAATAGCAACGATTGCCCCGATACTCCCCACTAAAGGCGAAGGGTGGAAAGCCGAACTGGCACAAAGTAACAAAAGCAAACGACCACCTGTCGGCACTGGGCGCAGTGCATGGGCTTCTAAGGCGGAGGCGAAGGAAGCAAGTGCGACCATAGCCAAGGCCGCCTTCCCGAGCACCATCAAAATAGACCCCCCGAGTACTAGTTCTGGGTGCACAACCATAAGCAAAGGTATGAGGTAAAGGCCTTTAGCGTACTTCCATGCATGGAAGCCAGTCCGCATGGGGTCTGATTCCGCCACTCCAGCCGCTGCGTAGGCTGCCAGGCAGACCGGTGGAGTGACGTTAGAGTCTTGAGAGAACCAGAATACGATCATATGTGCTGTGAGCACCGGTAGTCCGAAATCATTTACGAGAGCGGGACCGGCGAGGATGATCAGAACGATGTAGCTCGCTGTTACGGGCAGACCCATTCCAAGTACAAGACTCGCGAGCAAAAGTAAAAGCAGAGCAAGGATAAGGTTTCCTTGCGAGAAGGAGAGCATGATTGCCGAGAACTTGAGACCTAGCCCAGTAAGGCCAACAGTGCCAACTATGATCCCCGCGATAGCGCAAGCCAGGCTTACTGGTAGGGTGTTTCGGCCGGCCAGAATAAAGCTATTTCTTAGGCGAATAAGCCCGCCACTGACCCACTCACCCGTAGAAGGTGGCCAACCCCCTTTAGTGCGATCCCAAGCAGCACGTGTAGCGGCCAGCACAGCAACTGAGATGCATGCCAAGAACCCTACTCTTGCAACTGATAGATCCAAGAGCAGGGCCCCCAAAAGCACGGCCAGAGAAAGAAGGAAGTGCCATCCTCTTGCCATGGTAGAACCGAAACGTGGGAGCTCCGCTGCCGGTAGTCCATGGAGGCCCCGCGACGTGGCCACAAGGTGGACGAACACGAAAACGGTGCCCATGTAGAGCAGAGCAGGAACCAGACCGGCTCTGACCACTTCTAGATACGGAAGGCCAGTGTACTCGGCCATCAGGAAAGCACCCGCCCCCATAATCGGCGGCAGGACCTGCCCGCCGGTGCTAGCCGCCGCCTCGATTCCTCCCGCCTCTTCAGGACGGTACCCCACCCTTTTCATGAGCGGAATGGTGAATGCCCCGCTCGTGACAACATTCGCAATCGCGCTCCCCGAGACAGAACCCATAGCTGCCGAGGCAACAACGGCCGCTTTCGCGGGTCCGCCTGATTGCCTCCCGGTCATTGAGTACGCTAGGTCCATGAAGTACTGACCTGCCCCAGTAACTTCCAGAAGCGCCCCGAAGAGAATGAAGACGAAGACGAAGGTGGCGGCCACACCTAGTGGAATGCCGTAAATACCTTCTTGTCCCAGATAAAGCTGACCGACGATCCTTCCCGTCCCGTAACCCCCATGCCGAAGGAGGCCGGGCAAGAAGGGTCCCAGGTAAGCGTACGCTACGAATACTATCGCAATAACGGATATAGCCCACCCGAGTGCGCGCCGACCGGCTTCGAGCAAAGTGACGACGGCCGCCGCACCCATCGCAATGTCCCAACCACTTGGAATTCCAGCCCGCCCAACAATCGAGTCCAGGTTGATCGTGAGGTAGAGCGAAGTGGCTATCGACACCGCGATAAGGGCTCCATCCAAGACCCAGGCAGTTACTAACCGTAGACCATTCTTGTTTCGCCCAGGACAAGGAAACAGGAGAAAAGCGAGCACCTCAACCGCTGCTAGGTGGAATCCTCGCTGGTAGAAGAGCCCTACTGGTCGAACCCCAGCGGTGAAGAGCTGGTACAGTGACAGCGCAATGGCTACTGCGATGAACGCAACTGCTACAGTAACAGGAAGCCCCAACTCCGACCTTGAACTCTTGGTCAGTGAAGGAGAATCCTGGACGGGACTCTCACTCAAGAGAAGATCTTCTTGACGATCACGGAGTCGCGATTAGGCGGGTTGGCACCTCATGTCCATACTCCTCCATGTATCTCACGACCCCTGGGTGCAACGGAATTGGTGACGCTTCCAACGTGTACTCCACTGAGATCTGCCGGGCGACTGGATGTACAGCTTCGAGTTCCTCTTGTGCATCTAGAATGGCTTCAATCAATGCATAAGCCAGCTCATCCGCCATATCTGCCCGAACCACAAGCACGTTAGGGGTGCTTAGTGTCGTTATTTGACTTGCCTGCCCACGATAGGCATCCGCCGGAATGATATCAGAACGGACCGTCGGATCGATTGAGGCGGTCTGCTCAATCTCTGCCTGTGTGAGCGAGATAAGTCTAATCGGCCTAGCCGTAGCAAGGTCCATGATTGAGCTGGTGGGTGGACCCGCACTCCAGAACCCTGCATCGACGGTACCATCCCGCAGGGCATTAGCTGTCTCATTGAAGTTTAGACGCTGAGGCTCAAAGTCCTCATAGTCGATGCCATTTGCGGCCAACAGGTTACGAGCGCCTACCTCTGTTCCGCTACCGGGCGCACCAACAGATACACGCCTGCCAGCCAAATCACTCAGCGTAGTTACCCCGCTTCCTTCGCGACTCGCTAGCTGGAGTACATTCGCGTATAGAGCAACTAACGTTCGTACTTCTCCTAGACCCTCTCCCTGAAATGATCCCGACCCAGCATGTGCTTCTAAAGCGTTCGTCCCCATGGAGAACACTACTTCAACCTGATCAGCCAGCAGTAGGCTCAAGTTTTCAACGGAGCCTCCAGTCACCTCAGCAACCGCGATCTGATTCGGCAAATCTCTGCTCCAAATCTCTGCGATTGAGCCACCCAGTAGATAGTAGACCCCCCCTGTCCCCGCTGTAGCCAGGGCTAGAAAGTCTGGACGATCCCCAGAAGTGCAGCGGGTGAGACCGAACACGCAGAGTAACCCGGCGATGAGAATGGAGACTCTTCTGCCCATAAAGCCAGCTTCCTGTAGGTGCTTGGGATTTAATTGGAAATAAAGCGAGCGATGACCAAAGCCAGTGCAGCCAGCAGCCCCAGTAGTACTATCGCCGCGCTTATGAAAGTGCGACGACTATCAATGGCACTAACCCCTCCGGCGACGATGAGCATAGACCATATCTGCGTAAGGTCCATGACCCGGAAGAAATTCAACCAATACCCCTCCGGCATGAAAACCAAAAAGCTCGCGATGCTTAGGTGGAACTGCGGATCAACCGTAGCGATCCTTAGAGGCGTATAAAATAGACCCATAATCGCAGGCACGAACGAGGCGTGAACCACTATTGCCAGATACTGACGGTACGATCCCGAATCGCCTAGAACGAAACCAAATACTACGCTGTACAATCCAGCAGCCAAGAAGGAAGTCGCGATCAACCTTAACATTGCTGCTATTGGGACCACGATACGAAGAATCTCTGCCCCCATCGCTACTCGGAATTGTACCGGCCCCTCCTGCAATGCTACTCGCCTCTGGGCCTCCGCCAGTATATCTGCGGGAATCAGGGCGGCAGCTGAACCGATAAGTACGGTTGAAATCAGAAGAGCCCCGATCCAAGTCGGATACTCGGCAACTGCAGCTGTCATCCTCCCAGGACTGAAGACGGTGTAAAGCAGGCGCTTTGTTAGAGACGGGCCAACCCGCAACTGTTTAATCTCCTCAGGCACCGGAAATCCCACCATCTTACGCTACCGAAGAAACGGTGAGATCGATGATAATCTCTACGTAGATTCGCATTCTCTTCTAGTCTTACGGGGCAGAGAGGTAGATCCCAGAAAGGATTTCCAGGGTTTATCAAGCCGAACCGAGAGTCTAGCCTACCTGAACCCGTAGCGGAATCTTACCAACCAGAGCCCCTTGGCCGACGAATGGCTACCTGGTATCCTCAGAGCCCTGTTGCCGTTCTAGCCTAACCGCGACCAGACAACGCAATTCTAACCAGGTGCACAATGAGTTACCGGACTAACCCCGACCGCATACTCGAAAATATCGATCGTGCCAGAAACCGTGACGCCGAGAATGCGGGGTTATACGTCGAGCGTCAGGCCATGGGCAGAGACCTCGACACAGAGATTCCGGACATTGACGCCACAACCACCGAGCGGCTTAAGCGGATTTTCGGAGTCCTTGAAAGCGCCTACACCAAAGCAGCAGGGCGATCAGAACTTGGTCGTTTAGCGTCGCGTTTCCAGGCCGTCGGTGACATACATCACCATCACGCGCGTGGGGATGTGAGTATTTCGATTCAGTATCTTGATCATGACCGCTTTGATGACGTAGGTGTCTCACCCTTTGAGATCAGAGCCTATCATGTCGTAGATGCAAAGAAGGAAACCAAAACTAGCCGCGCTGATGTCAATGCGCTCAAGGTTCTTCGCAAGGAGCTTCGCGAGGGTATCCTCGCTGCCTACCAGAAGCTTGAGCCCCGTGTCCGTGATGCACTGAGGGACCGCGCTGACATGGGCCATATCCAAGTCCAAGTAACAGTGGATTTGCGTCCAGCGGAGTAGCGTTCTCCAACGAACCAAACCAGGGCAATAGTACTTCAGTCCTGCTACGCGACCAGGGTCGCTTGTCGTACCGTAAGCGCCTCAATACGTCCGACATCGATTTCCACACCAATCCCAGGCGCCGATGGTACTACCATTAACCCGTCGATGATTTCGAATTCGGGCGCTACGATATCCTTCTCCCAGTACCGACGGCTTGCGGATATATCCCCAGGAAGTGTAAAGCCTGGTAGTGAGGCCAGCGCGAGATTATGAGCTCGCCCAATGCCTGACTCCAGCATCCCTCCGCACCAGACGGGCAGGCCTTTTGCCCGCATCAGCTCATGTATTCGTCGACTCTCTTCAAAGCCACCCACACGACCAGGCTTAATGTTGATCGTTCGGCAACTCCCAAGCTCCAAAGCAAGGACTGCGTCCTGAGCAGAAGAGATAGACTCGTCTAAACATATGCGTGTTCCAATTTCCCTCTGCAGGTTCGCATGACCTAGAAAATCATCTCTGGCAAAAGGCTGTTCAATCATCTCAAGATGCAGCCCATCCAAATCCTTGAAGCGAGGAAGGTCTGCGAGCGTGTAGGCAGAATTCGCGTCCGCCATCAATGCGACTCCGGGAAACCTCTCTCGCACCAGAGAAAGCATTTCAATATCCCGACCCGGCTTAATTTTAATCTTAGCTCTCAGGTAACCCTCTTCCAGGTAATCTGTGATCGCCCCAAGGAGGGCTTCATCCGTGTCTTTTAGACCTACGCTTACTCCTACTGGAACCATATCCTGAGCACCTCCCAGTTTCTTTGAAAGCGAGACGCCTTCGGCACGTGCAGTAAGGTCCCAAAATGCCATCTCAACTGAGGCAACCGCCATGCGATGACCCCGTATCCAATGCACCGGTTCGAGGAAATCTGCTGGATCGGCTGATTCTCTACCGACTACAGTCGGGAGGATGAATTCAGTAAGTACATGCCATGCTGTGTCCACTGTCTCATCCGAGTATGACGGATCCGCCAAGGCTACACATTCGCCCCAACCTTCGAGGCCCTCGCTGAACAGAGTCAATAACAGGACACGCTTATCCTGAACTCCCCCGCCGCTGCTCTCAAAAGCTTCTCGCAGCCTAAGGGGGATTTCGCGAATGACCGCCCGTTCGATCTTCACTGGATCATTGTTTACGAGATGAAGCTATCGGTGCCATCAACAGCTCTGCTAATAGTGCCGCACGCTCAACCATACTCTCAATTACGATACCCTCGTGCGGCGCATGCGCCCCATCCCCAATTGCTCCTAGGCCATCTAGGGTAGCGGTGAATTGACTCGTCGTGTTTCCATCGGAACCACCGCCAGACGTGACCTCCTTAAGCTCGATCCCCAAGCGCTGGCCAACTACCAAGGCCTCTTCCCAGAGGACTCGATTACGGCCTTTGTTTTCTACGGGAGGAACCGTGACCAAATGGTCAATCTCAATCTTAGTCCCCTCAGTTCGTGGCTTAAGATCAAAAATTACTTCTGACAATCTCTCCAAATCATTACTTGTACAGGCGCGGACGTCGACCTCACATGAAGCACTGGCTGCAACCACGTTAGACCGTGTACCTCCCTTGATAGTGCCCACGTTGGCCGTAGTACCCAGACGCTGATCCGTTAGGGCATGGATCTGAAGGATGACCTGAGACAGCTCCTCAATAGCTGAAGCACCCGCTGTCGGATCAAGTCCTGAGTGAGCGGCAATACCTTTTACGTTCACCTTAAATCTCGCGAAGCCCTTTCTCGCTGTCTTAAGCCTGCCTTCAAGTCCGAAAGCTGGCTCTAAGACAAAGGCGCGCTCTACGTGTCGCGAGATCATACGGACCCAACGCTGCGACTCTGGGCTACCAATCTCTTCGTCAGAATTGATGATCCAAACGGGGGTGGCAGGAGGCTCAAGCTTGAGCGCGTTCAGTGCCTCAAGGGCAAAAATACCTTGAACCAGACCCGCCTTCATATCAAACGTACCTGGTCCACAGATACGATAATCATCAACCAGGATAGGCATGCTTTGAAGTGTGCCAACAGGCCATACCGTGTCAGAATGCCCTACCAGAAGCTGACCTGGACGGCCCTTTTTTCTCTCCCGTGGCCGGGCATATAGATGGCCGCCGGTTTGTCTTCCTGAAATTCTCCGAACAAGAAAGCCGCGTTCCTCAAGAGCTTCTGTCAGGTATGCCTGGACCGGGTATTGAGTTTCGGGCTTGTCTGTTGGCGATTCTAATGACGCAATCGCGACCAGAAGATCCACCATGTGTTCACGACGACCACGAAGGAAGTCAAGGACTGCCTCCGCTCGTTCGCAACTCGCAATCAAAGTCGACCGACTGCTCCTTCATAGTAGCCAGCTCGGCGATAACTGATATCTAATAACTCTACGGGGTGCAGAACTCCTTCCCTGGCTCCCCGCAGTCGCAGGCCGGCCCCAATTTGCATCATACATCCGGGGTTTGCAGTCGCTACGGCATCAGCACTCGTTCGACAAACTGCATCGACCTTATCGCTACCAATCCGACCCCCAAGATCCGGATGCGTAATACCGTAAATACCCGCACCTCCGCAGCACTCTTCAGCCCCTTCAACTATACGTACGTCCACTCCAGGCACTGCCTCAAGCACCCTAAGGGGCCCTGACTCCACCTGCTGTGCATGCAGAAGGTGACATGGATGATCGTATGCGACTGTGCACGCTACTGGGGCCCCGGAGCGAGGTCCAACCTCTGACAAAAGCTCAGTCACATCTCGGACGCGCTCGCTAAACTTCACCGCCGCCTCAGCATAATCCGGGTCCCTACTGAGCAGCGTAGTGTAATCCTTCATCGCTGCACCACACCCGGCCGCGTTTACTGCAACGTAGTCGACTTGGGCATTACTGAAAGCATCAACATTTCGACGGGCTAACCCACGAGCTGCCTCGAGGTCTCCACCGTGAGCATGCAGGGCCCCACAACAGTCCTGGGCAGCCACAGCAACAATCTCATATCCGTTGGCTTCGAGTGTCCTTGCCGTAGCTTTATTGATGCGTGAGTACAGCCCTTCCTGCACGCAACCCATGAGTATCCCGATTCTTTTTGTGCTGTGTTTTGTTTGACCACCCCTCCCTGCTTCAGGTGCCGAAGCAGTTGTCTGAACCTGCGGGTGCCACGGAATACTAGAAGCCAACATCGCCATACCGAACCGCATGTTCCTTAAGAATCCGATGCTCGGCAGGATCTTGGTGCCCAACTCAGCAATGCCACTGTGACGTAATATGCGAGCGAGAAAGAATGCGCCTCGGCGAAGGGTTGGAGAATGAATAACGAATAAAAGCGTACGTGTGAGAAAATCCTGCGGAACGTGCTGAGCGGCAGTATGCCGGGCTAGCTCGAGTAGCGTCCCATACTCTACTCCCGAGGGACATACTGGCTCGCAAGCGCGGCAACCCAGGCAGCGATCAATGTGCGTTCGGAAGGCCTCCGATCCAGGATCGAGCCGACCCTCCACCACCGCCTTCATTAGGTGAAGTCGACCTCTAGGAGAGTCAGCCTCGTCGCCAAGGCGCGTATAGGTCGGACATGCAGGCAAACAAAAACCGCAATGGACGCAAGGCAAGAGCCGTTCGCGCTGTTCCTCGAATGCGACCTCGAGTCCGCTAACCTCTCCCGTTACAAGCGTTGTCGCCACATGACTCCCTTCGGATCAAAGACACGTTCTAAGCGTGACCCGAGCGCTTCAACCACATCTGACTTGCGAGTTGACAACACGGTTTCATGAGCCCCTTCCGCTGCCCATACCGTCAGTGATCCCCCTAAAGCTTCGACTGTCTTACGCAGCGCATACAGCTCCTCCAAGCTAACATCCCCCGCGCTGAATCGAGCTCTGCCTGCGTATGTGTCGACTGCAATCCCAGCGTGGCTAATCTGCCCCAAAGCAGAGACAACCTCAGGTATCTGAGTGGGCAGCGCGGAAGCAATCAGCCTTGTCTTACCTTCTGCCGCATGATTCTGAATCGACTCTAGAAGGCCATGACTCGTCGCCAGATCAAATGATACTCCAGCGTAGTGTTCAAGAGTGCGCTGATCCGCCTCAACGGTGGGTTTAGCACCGTGTAATCGAACAATTAGAGCAGCGGGTGCGTCCAGGAGCTTGGCGGGGGTAATGAGTACTGAAGAAACTGGCATCACCGGTGCCATACGAATGGACCTGGCTGGCTTCCAAAGCTCTGATACTGAATCCGCCCTTAGTACCAGAACCCTTTCAACCGCTGGTACCGGAAAGGCCCGAATACTGACAGAGGTGACGACACCGAACCTGCCGTGACTCCCAACAATCGGCTTGAGGAGATCGAAGCCTGCGACATTCTTCATAACCCGACCTCCGAGTTTCAGGAGGCGTCCATCACCAGAGACAATCGTCATGCCTAAAACATGATTGCGAAGTTCTCCGTAGCCCATCCAGAGCGGTCCTGACTGGCCCGTAGCAACGAACCCCCCGAGCGTGCGGTCTAATAGCCTGGGGGGATCAAACGGAAGCCACTGACTGTGGCTGCGCAGTTCTGCATCAATGTCTGCCAGACTCGTTCCAGACCTCGCCGTCAGAGTAAGATCAGCTGGCTCATAGATCTCAATACCATTAAGCCGAGCAGTGGAGAGCACGACAAAACGCCCCTCTTGCCAAAGTGCAGGAAGGTGCCGCCCTGACCCTACTACAATAATCCTTACGCCACTTTCACCCGCCCAGCGGAGTGCGGCCGACACCTCTTCAATAGACTCTGGGTGCACGACAGCTTCAGGCTCTATACCGACCCTTTGCCAAGGGCCGACCACCCTCTCGCCAGAAATAGCAGTCGACGGCAAAACGTCCGTCAATGCAGTCGCGACACTCACGAATGCTCTGCCTTCATCTCGGGCAAGACCTTGCCGGGGTTGAACAAGGCTTGAGGGTCAAACACGCGCTTTACGCCTGCCATAGCTGCCACCTCATTTTCGCCGTTCACTAGTGACATGTAGTCTCGCTTATCCACACCCACGCCGTGCTCACCAGTGATCGTCCCTCCAACCTCAACGCACAAAGCCATAATCATCTTGGAAGCCTCCTCAACACGCATGAGCTCTTCGCGATCATTCCTGTCGAAGAGAATGTTCGGGTGGAGATTCCCGTCACCAGCGTGGAAGACATTTGCAACCCTAAGGTCGTAGCGCTCACCGATTTCAGTGATTCCGGCAAGCACCTCCGGCAGCCGGGTTCTCGGAACAGTTGCGTCCTGCACCAAGAGATCCGGCGCAATGCGTCCCATTGCACCGAAGGCCTTCTTACGACCATTCCAGAGTGCAGCCCTCTCACTCAACTCTGTCGCCCTTCTGACCTCCCGCGCCCCAGCTTTATGACAGCATGCCTCAGCTTGATCAGCCTCGGCATCGAGCCCGGCTTCAGTGCCATCGAACTCAATCACCAACGCGGCACCGGCATCGATCGGGTAGCCACCCGCGTAAACACTGGCTTCAACGGCCTGGATGGTTGCTGCATCTATGATCTCGACCGCAGCTGGCATTAGGCCCGATCCAATGATTGCGGTTACTGCATGCCCAGCTGCTTCCATCGTATCAAAGATCCCTAATAATGTCCTCACGCCCTCAGCTACTGGTAGTAATCGGACTTCGATTTCTGTTGCAATCCCGAAGCAACCCTCCGATCCGACGAAGAGCCCTACTAAGTCAAGGTCATATTCAGTGGCTCGTCCGGCACCCCCAAGTTCGACCAGGTCACCACCCGCCAGCACTACTTTCAGTCCAGTGACGTAGCGTGTAGTGACGCCGTATTTGAGACAGTGTGGACCACCTGAGTTCTCAGCGATGTTCCCACCCAACGTACACGTGCTTTGTGAGGATGGATCAGGTGCGTAGTAAAGGCCGTACCGACTGGCTGCGACTGTCAAATGTCCGTTGACAACGCCAGGCTGAACGCGCGCCAACCGGTTTTCGGGATCGATTTCGAGTATCTGGCTCATGCGTGCGGTGCCCAGCACGACTCCGTCAGGCGTGGGTAAGGCTCCACCAGACAAGCCTGTGCCTGCTCCTCGAGGCACAATCTCAATGTCCGAGCTGTGCAACAAGCGCACGGCCTCGACGACTTCCTTAGTCGAGCCCGGAAGTACTACAGCACGTGGGCGAACCCGGTACGACGTCAACCCGTCAGACTCATAAACCACCAGTCGATCCGGATCCGTGATGACATGAGTGGGCCCAACAATATCTGCGAGTCCTCGCTCGATATCGCGTGGTAATGGACCAGTCATATCTGAGAATACTCCATGAGTTTACCGGGATCCAATGCTTCTATTCATCTGTTCTCTGCTTCCACATGCTCCTTGAGCGCCACTAGCGACATTTTAGCCGCTCGTTGTGCTAGCTCCGGGAGCTTATAACCGTGCATCATAGAGAGGAGCTGATCAACCGTGGCACCGGGGTGCCTGGCAAGCATCATTCCCATCTGCTCAATCCGATTACGCCTGTGACCCTCAAACCGGTTTATTGCTTCCATAGGGTCTGTCAGTGGATCACCATGAGCAGGGTATATTACCTCAAGCTCAAGACGTCGAAGTCGGTTAAGCGATGTCAGGTAATCAGCGACGCAGCCCGGGTACTCCCCCACCCAAGTTGTATCACCCTCTCCTAGCAGCAGATCCCCCGCAAAAAGTGCCCGGTAGTCAGGCCAGTGGAAGGAGACGTGGTGACGCGCGTGCCCAGCAGTGTGAAGCGCCACCAGATGCCCCTCGTCTGTAGGCACTTCCTCGCCATCTTCGAGCTCGTTGTCTACAACCGAGATCCCAGAAGGGCCCCAAACTTCGGTTCCAAGTCCCTCAGCTAACCGTCGTGCTGCAGCCGCATGGTCCGCGTGCCCGTGAGTCAAAACAACCGCAACCCCTTCAGCTCCCGCCAACTCTGAGACCAGCCTACCTACATGCTCATCTAGATCCGGCCCAGGATCAATGACTGCGACTTGCTTAACCCCTACCATATAGGTGCGTGTGCCGTCGAGTGTGAACGGCCCTGGGTTGCCAGCAGTAACGTATCGGGGCTGTCCGCTCAGGAGCCCTCCTGCACCGTTGCTTTTAGCGGCGCTCGGCTGCGAGCTGCTCGGCGAGCTTGTCTGCGATACTGATGAGAGCGATCTCGTCTTCCTCGTTGAAGGCAGCCAACTGATCGGAGTCAATGTCGATCTGCCCATAGATCTCCTCTCCGGCACGGATCAGGATGACTAGTTCCGCCTGTGTATCTGGAGAGCACGCAAGGTAATTCTCCTCCTTGCTAACATCCGCGATGTTGAGGTTAGTCCTCTCTGCCACCGCACGCCCACAAACACCTGTCCCTATTGGGATCTTAGCATGTTCGGTGGGCTCACCGACGTAGTTGTGCAACCACAACTCCTCGTCCTTCCCAACCAAATAGACACCGACCCAGTCGTAGCGGTCATCAGCCACCGAAATGGAACGGACCGCCTTCCTCAAGATTGCGTCAGCAAGGAATCCCCCATCACGCATCTCCTGAATTTCCTTCACGACCGTACCTGCATCTACCATGTATGCCGCTTCCGTTTTCTGAAGTTCATGGGGCACGAAGGGTAGATGCACCCCAAACGACCGTCAACGTGTCGCCAGAAGCTAACGTGGCGTGAAGTCTGTATCGGAGTTGAGATCACGGATGAAAGCGGCGATGAGTCTAGCTGAGTTATTTACGTCTTCAAGGCTCACAACTTCATTGGGTGAGTGCATGTAACGGTTTGGAACTGACACTAGGCCAGTCGGCACTCCATGCCTCGTGAGAAAGATGCCATCAGCATCAGTACGTGTCGCCTTCGGCGCTGCCTGTATCGTGTAGGGGATACCTTCCTTTTCGGCAACTTGAGACAGCATCTTAAAGACTTCGTTTGATGAAGACGAGCCACGACTTAGCACCGGACCACCACCTAGCTTATGCTCCCCCAGCTCCTTCTTCTCAATATCGGGCACGTCCGTGCTGAACGTTACGTCAACCACTATTGCTACGTCGGGAACAAGTGAATACGCGCTTGTTCGAGCTCCGCCGCCCGTATAGCCAATCTCTTCCTGTACAGTCGCCACAGCTGTAGCAGCCGCAACCGGCGGGTTATCCGACAGCAAACGCATAGCCTCGAGCACGACAAAGGCGCCGATCCGATCATCTATGGCCCTACTTGCTATGCGATCCCCTGCAAGGGACAACATCCCCTGATCGATCACCATCGGATCACCCACCCGAATTCCCAGTTCGGCAACCTCTTTATTGTCTTTAGCCCCAACGTCGATCCAGAGGCTTTTCGTTTTGGACGCCCTAGACCGCTCCTCAATCTCGATTAGATGAATTGCCTTCTTTCCCACAACCCCCGCCACCTCACCATCGCTTCCGAGAATAGTGACCCGTTGCCCAACGATGACCTGCGGGTCCCACCCTCCAATCTCAGCGATGTATAAGTAGCCTTCATCGTCAATGTGGGTGATTTGTAGGCCAATTTCGTCGATGTGGCCCGCTAACATCACCCGTGGAGACCCTCCCTGGTTGATAGTCGCGAAAGAGTTGCCAGTAACGTCAACCCGGACTTCCTCAGCAAACCTCTCAGCTTCTTCGCGCCAAACACGAGCGGCCTGTACCTCGAAGCCCGACGGCCCTACCGCGTCGAGGAGGTTCTTTAGAAATGTTATGTCTTGGCTCATATGCAAAAGCTACTTGGAGAATGCCCAAGCAGCCAAGCGATTTTCAGAGATCACTTGGCTAGAAGCCAAATTTCTACTTGCCCTGTTTCTTATCGGGCTCGATCACAATACCCTTGGTGGGATCGAGCTCAGAGCTGGTGCCCGGTCCAGGGTCCTGGTACTCATCACCTCGCCAGCCATGGATGTCACCCTGAGACATCGTGACCACGTGGATCGTGCCATCGGTAACTTTCTTTTTCATCCACGCCTTTGCGTAGCGTTGCAACCAACGTCGGGAAAATGGAAAGAGGAGCGCAAAGCCCACTAAGTCCGTAAAGATGCCCGGCGTCAGCAAGAATGCCCCGCCGATCAGCACAGAAACACCATCCAGCATCGCCTGACCCGGTAGCCGCCCTGATCCCATTTCGATCTGGAACTGAAAAAAGACCCTAAGCCCTTCCAGGCGGGCCATGGTGGCACCAGTAATGCCCGTGACGATTACCAGTGCCAATGTTGGTAACAGGCCAATGCGTCGACCCAACTCTACAAGCAGGATGAGCTCGATGAGAGGAACGACAATGAATAAGAGGGCTAAGCGCCCTAGCAGGCTCATAACGTGCTATACCCTCACTTGTGCGACTGGGGTTCCTGCCTCTATACCAGCCAGATAACTTTCCGGTCGAGCAACCCACTGCTTCTAACGCTGTGACAATCGAGCAAACATACTTCCGCAAGGGATTCGGGCTCAAAAAAGAGCTTAGGCCTCTCATCGACGCCGAGTACCAGTCGGCGTTAGTCGAGCATATCCGTGCACGTGGCTACACAGACGACTTCGGTGATGTCACTGTCCGACTCGCCGAAGAATTCGGCTTTTGTTACGGAGTTGATCGGGCAGTCGACTATGCTTACGAGACTGTACACAAGTTTCCGGACAAGCAAATCCACCTTGTCGGAGAGATTATCCACAATCCCCATGTAAACCAGCGAATGATCGATATGGGGATCTTGTTTATTTATCCGGACACTACAGGGACCTTTGAGTTCTCCCAACTAACAGAACAAGATGTTGTTATCCTGCCAGCATTTGGGGTGACTATCCATGACTTTGAAGCCCTCAAAGAAATAGGGTGCATCCTTGTCGACACCACATGTGGCTCTGTGCTGCATGTCTGGAAACGTGTAGAAAGCTACGCACGAGATGGATTCACGGCCGTAATTCACGGGAAGTATACACACGAGGAATCGAGAGCCACGGCGTCTCAGGTAAACAAGTATCCAAATGGTAAATACATCATCGTTAGAGACATGGAAGAGGGGCTTTTGGTCTGCGACTACATTGCCAAAAGGTCAGGCTGCATGACCCGTCAAGAGTTCATTACCCACTTTGAGTCCAAATCCTCTCCGGGATTCGACCCCGCCATTGATTTGGAATTCACAGGTGTCGCGAACCAGACCACAATGCTTGCTAACGAGTCGATGGCCATTGGCATCAAACTCCATGAAGCGATGGTAGAACGCTTCGGCAGCCCGGAGGCTTCCAACCATTATCGATCTTTCGGCACGATCTGCTCCGCGACCCAAGAGCGGCAAGATGCGATTGAAGCGATGATGGAAAGGGCCCCCGATGTGATGTTAGTGATCGGGGGCTATAACTCTTCAAACACCAATCACCTAGCTCATCTGTGCAGGCAACACACCCGCACGTATCACGTCGCAGACGCAAACTGTATAGACCTGGATACTGGTTTTATCAGACACAAACCAGAATTGGATCCAGATACCCAAGAGGTTCTCGAGGGTGACTGGTTACCTGAGGGACCGTTTGAGTTAGGGATCACCGCAGGCGCTTCCACACCCAACAACAAAATTGGTGAGGCCCTCCTGCGGGTTTTAAGCATTCGCGGAATCCAACCTGAGCTAGCAACCTCCGGTAACCAATCGACCTAGGATCGCACTACACGAGGCATTGTAGGATCGATACTTCCGCCTACAACCGTTTAGATGTGAATCGGCCTCCCCAACGCCGCGAGAGCAGCTTCAGATACACCTTCTGATAGCGTAGGGTGGGGGTGCATCGCTTTCTCAAGCTCTTCGACGGTTGACTCCAAGTGTCTCCCGATCACGAATTCGGCAATCAGTTCGGTAGCATGCGGACCAACTATATGGGCCCCAAGAACCTCAGAGTACTTCTTGTCTCGAATCACCTTTATGAACCCTTCCGTGTGACCGGCGGCTACAGCTCGTCCCACGCCAATCCAGGGAAATTTACCTATTTCCACGTCGTGACCCTGGTCCCTGGCTTCTTCCTCTGTAAGTCCGACAGAGGCGACTTCTGGATGGCAGTAGGTACAGTTTGGAACATTGCTATAATCGACCGCTCCATGGCCTTGCCCGGCGATGTGCTCGACACAAACAATGCCCTCGTGAGTTGCTTTATGTGCTAAGAGTTGGTTTCCCGCCACATCCCCAATGGCCCAGATGCCCGGGACGCTCGTCCTCATAACCTCATCCACCGATATGAAGCCATGGCTGTCGACCTCCACACCCGCAGCCTCAAGGCCTATGTCTTCTGCATTTGGTACCCGACCGACAGCGGAGAGCACGTAGTCTACCACTCGCGTGTGCAATTCACCCTTCTTATCGGTAAAGGCCACTTCTACGCTATTCGACCCCACCGTAGCATTCTGAAAACGCGCTCCGGTACGGATTTCCATACCACGTTTCGAGTAAATCCTCTCCATGAGTTGAGAGACTTCAGCATCTTCGAGCGGCAAAATCCGATCTAACGCCTCGATTATGGTTACTTCGGTCCCGAACGACGCGTACACATCCGCGAACTCCATCCCAATCGCACCCGCGCCAACAATGAGAAGCGTCTGCGGAGCCGTAGCCTGCATAAGCGCTCCTGTCGAGGACCAGACACGATCTTCGTCGATCTCGAGCCCTGGTAGATCTCGGGGTCGCGAACCTGTAGCCACAATAATGTGGCTAGCCTCTATGGTCCTCTTGTTGCCTTTGGCTTCTTCGACTTCGACCTTGCCCTCACCTTTAAGCCGACCAAAACCCTCTACGTGGGTCACTTTGTTCTTCTTGAAAAGATGGCCAACTCCCTTACGCATCTGATCAGCAACCTCTCGACTACGCACCTGCGCCGGCCCAAGGTCGAAAGTGATATCCTTCGATATAATCCCGTGCTTCTCGCCGTCCTGTACCTCGTTGACAATCAACGCGCTCGTAAGAAGTGCCTTGGTAGGTATGCAGCCGACGTTCAGGCACACGCCCCCCAAAGCCTCAGCCTCCACGCACGCCACGCTCAGGCCGAGTTGCGCTGCCCGAATTGCGGCTACGTAGCCACCGGGGCCACTACCAACGATGATCAGGTCAAAGCGTTTGTCGCTCTTTCCCCCCAACCCTCACCTCACTTTATGAAAAGAGCCCGGACGGCTCCCGATAGACATGGAGAACTTTGAGAATACGAAGGTAGAATAGCTACAAATGGTAAGAAAGGTTGACCAGTCAGATATCGATACCCCGCGAGCCTGTCCAAACGTGCGTCTGCAGTTTCAGGTCTCATGAGCCGTCTACGAGTTGCATTCGTAGTTCAAGGGGAAGGCCGAGGCCATATGACTCAGGCCTTAGCTCTCGCCCCACTCTTACGCGACGCGGGACATGAGGTCGATTCTGTCCTAGTTGGCCAAAGTCCATTCAGGTCGGTGCCGGATTACTTCGTGAAAGGAATCAAAGCCCCAGTTGAGACATTTCCAGCCCCCACGCAGGTTCCTGGGCGAATGCGCCAAGGAGTTTCGGTACTTAAGACCCTTGGAGACGCTACCCGACGGATGCCCCAATTCATCAGTAGTGGTTTTCAGATCCACAACGCTACCCGGAGTGTGGATGTTGTCGTCAACTTCATGGACCTTATTTGCGGTTTATCCCGAATTATCCTTAGGTCCCGAGTCCCCGCGGTAGCAGTAGCACACAACTATCTATTCCTACATCCCGAACTGACTCATCACCAAACAGGACCTAACTTCGGGACGTTTGTCATGGGATACACGAAGGGAACAGCTGGACGCTCTATGGCCAAAGTCGCACTCTCCTTCGACGCTCTTGCTAACTACGATCGTGACGGCTTGGTGGTTATGCCACCGTTGCTCCGTCCTGGTCTTCGTGACATGCAACCCAGTGATAATGGGTACCTCCTGGCGTATGCGCTGAACCCTGGATACGGGTACCGCCTGGCAGAGTGGCAAAGCCGTCACCCGGAAGTGACAGTCCATTTTTACGTTGACGGCGGGTCGGCCGCCTTCGACCCAAACACGGACGCAAGCTTCCATGTTCACGCTCTAAATGATCAAAACTTTATAAGGCACCTAGCAGGCTGCAGAGCCTATATAGGCTCTGCCGGCTTCGAGTCAATATGCGAAGCATTTCACTTCGGTAAACCTATCCTGGCAGTGCCTACTGAAGGACAACACGAACAGATTCTCAATGCTTGGGATGCGGAAAGAGTTGGAGCAGCGCAGGCAGGTACCTACGCTGACCTAGACTCATTTTGGGACAACCTACCAAGACCGTCGGAACAGGCTGTAGAGACCTTCCGCAGATGGGTTGAAAAGGCGCCGCCCAGGATTGTGGAGGTGATTGAAAGAGCTGCCCGGCAAGGCGAGGGCTAGGGATTGTCTCTCCAAATAGAACAAGTGGAGGGCCATTCAGGTCTATCCCGTTTTATAAACACTGCCTGGCTCGTCCAGGGTGGCCTGAATACGCCCTGGGTCCCACCTCTTCGAGTAATGGTACGGGATAGCCTCTCAGAGCAGAGAAATCCGTTCTATCAGGATGCCGAGCGCTCTCTTTACGTTGCCCGACGGGGAAAACAGATCGTTGGCCGCATTGCTGCTATAGAGAACCGTCGGCACAATTCCCACCACAAAGACCGGGTTGGCTTTTTCGGCTTCTTCGAGTGCTTGGAAGACCCGGAAGCCGCCGCCGAGCTTTTTGCCACGGCTGAACACTGGCTAAAGGAACGTGGCCTGAACGTATCCCGGGGTCCAGTCAGCCCATCTATGAATCATGAATGTGGCTTGCTGGTTGCCGGATTCGGGGCACCCCCCGTGATCATGACGCCCTGGAATCCGCCATACTACGCCGATTTGATCAAGGGTGCAGGGTACGCCAAGATCCAAGACCTCCTGGGTTACTACATCCCTGCAGGCGATGAGCTTGCGGTGTCGGATAGGGTCCGTCACCTAGCCGAACGCACCCGACGCAGGCTGGGAATTACCTTCCGCCGCCTCGATGCCAGCACCCTGAGGAGGGAGGCCAGACAAATTCACACGCTCTACAAGGAAGCCTGGCATGGGAATTGGGGTTTTGTACCCCCTTCCTGGGATGAATTCTGGCACATCGCAAACGATATGAAGTCTGTACTGGCAGTGGACTTTTCGTTCGTAGCCGAAATCGATGACGAAATCATCGGGTTTATGTTGATCGTGCGAGACGTGAACCGACTACTCTCTGCGATCCCTTCAGGTCGACTCTGGCCCTGGAACGCCGTAAAACTTCTCTTCAAAACTCAAGACATCCTCAGTGGTCGCGTCGTGCTCTTAGGCCTTAAGACCAAACATCGCCACCGGGGCCTTTTTCCCCTCTTTGCATATGAAGCGGCAAGGAGGGCCTTAGAAATACAAGCAGAAGGCGCTGAGGCTTCTTGGATATTAGAAGACAATAATTCGATTGTAGCCCCATTAGAAGCCATGGGACTCCAGCCCTACAAGCGTTGGCGAATCTATGAAAAGGGACTCAACGACTGACCTAGAATGTATATTCTAGTATTACTGGAATGGTCTTTATATAAAGCACAAAGCGGCCCCTGCCTTGTTCGTCAGAGGCCGCCACCGGATTCCCTAAACGCATAATATTAGTTCCCACCACCCTCCATCTCCTGGAAGCGAGCACCGCGCAACACTCCTTCGAGAGCGTAGTTCCCTTCATGGCAAGAATATTCAAGTACCTGGTCATCAAATCGGTTGAAGGGTAGCTGCCCACCCCAGATTGCAGTGTAGTTGACTGGATCGTCAATTGTGAATTCGTAAAGGATTTCATCCTCTGAAACGGGGGTAAAACGCTCGATAATCCTTCCTTCTATAGACTGAGGAACCCCCCGGAAGCTGTGATCCGGATGAATGTTTGTGGTCTCGACTACAAGTGTATTTCCTTCCCAGTAGCCCCATGAGTCGCCGAAGTACGGCTTCAGGTGGTCTGGCAGTGGGCTCTGCTCACCGAGCCGAATGATCCGGACATCGTGGACCATTTCAGCCAGTATCACCACATGATCTCTATTCTGCACAATCGTATAGTTGTTGTTGTACCAGTAATTCGGAAGCATCGGTGGTCCTGCACTCGATCCAAAGGACACGATACAGCGCTCGGCCAAAGGCCTGTTTTCAGGGTTGTCATAAGCACCAAAATGACGACTGGACTGCGTTGCCTCCGTAAGCCAATCACGGGCTGCAGGAGTAAACGCCGGAACCCGCCCATCCTCGGGAATGGTGATCAGAGAACTCCTTGGCTCCCCGTTAACAACTGCAACACGTTCCCCAGGATCTCTGTAAACGTCGTTGTAGCAAGTCGTCGCAGCATCAATACACACAGGATTTGAGCCGCCCGGAGGAAGTGGCCGGTTCGGATCACTCGGTGCAGCTGCTTCACGGACAAACTCAGCCTGCCCGGACTCAATCTCCGCTACTTCTTCGGTTGTGAGAACCAAGCCTGTATCTCGCGAGCGCGTTAGGGGTGTGAGTGTAGCATTGCTCCAGTTACCCTGAAGGTCCGGATCACCCCAGGCCGTCCGAGAAGGCTCCCACTGAGGCATAGCCGGAGCAGCAGTAACCGCAAGTAAGACGGCCGCTAAAGGGACGGTGCTTGTAAATTGCTTGAGCAGCATAAGTGGCCCCCCGGATCAATGTTCCTTCCAGAACCTATGACGATCCATCCCTTTTGACGGAAGTGTCCCTTGAATATGCGCAGCTCGACTCCGCAGAACCAGGCTGTGGCGATGAGATAAAAGGGACCTAGTAGGTCACCCAAAGACTAGCTGCGTGGATTATGACTGTTATCGGGCAAAACTGCCGAGGGGCTTTGGGCCCCACACCCTATTGTAAGGCCCATTAGACCAAAATTGTGGTCGGTTCTTCAAGCATCGATTTAAGTGTCTGCAAGAAGCGAGCTCCCTGAGCACCGTCGATCACTCGGTGATCGCAACTCATCGTTATGCGCATGCGTGGTCGCATTACAATCTCACCGCTCATCACAACGGGAGCATCTTCAATTCCACCCACGGCCAAGATAGCCGCTTCAGGGGGATTGATGATAGCAGTGAACTCTTGGATCCCGAACATCCCAAGATTGGATACTGAGAAGGTCGCACCAGTGTATTCATCTGGCTGCAATCTCTTCTCGCGCGCACGGCCAGCCAGCTCACGCACCTCAGATCCAATACGAGCTATACCCTTTGAATGCGCATTCTTGATAACAGGGGTAATCAGTCCGTCATCTACCGCTACTGCGACGCCGAGATGTACCGCATTGAAACGCCTAACAAATCCCTCATGCCACTGTGCATTACAGTTTGGATGACGCCGGAGAGCTGCTGCCACCGCCTTAAGGACGACATCATTGATTGATATCTTCATTCCCTTGGGCTCCAGCATGGTATTTATACTGCTCTTTGCTTGAATAACCCTCTCCATGTCAACATCGACAGTGAGATAGAATGTGGGGACTGGCCCGATGGACGTGACTAAGCGCTTAGCAATGGTTTTGCGCATTTGTGACGTTGGCACATCTTCGTACTCTGACTCCTCAAGTGTCCACGAAGCGGCCTCTTCCGCACTATCATTGCTAGCTATTGCTGCTTCAATATCCCTCTTGACCACCCGCCCACCAGGACCTGAGCCCTGCACATTTGCCAGGTCCACACCCATTTCTTCAGCAAGGCGCCGTGCAAGCGGTGACGCCTTCACACGTCCAGGCATTGGGGGAATCTTGCCATCTACAACCGCTAAATTCTCGTGTGCAGGAGGGGGGGGCACCTCCGCAGGCGGTACTGGAGGCGTCTGCGCTTGAGTATCAGGTGGCGGGGCGGGAGAAACAGTACCTCCTGTTGTGCCCTGAATCCCTGAAATATCCTCATCCCCGCCAGCTATAACTGCAATGACCGCTCCTACCTCCGCGGTTCCCCCAGCGCTGAGAAAAATCTTCCGTAGGATGCCATCCCCACGAGCAACAAGCTCCATCGTAGCCTTGTCGGTCTCAATCTCAGCCACGATGTCACCAGTTGAGATCTCATCACCTTCTGACTTCAACCACTGGACAAGCTGACCCTCCTCCATGGTGGGAGAAAGCGCCTCCATGTGGATCTTGGTGGCCATTCGTTACTCCGCCTGGGCGGCTTGGGGGTCCACGAACATATAGATCACCTGTAAAGAACCTGCCTACAAGCTTTGAGAACACTCTCTGCAGAAGGCTTGGCAGCGCCCTCTAACCCTTTCGCATAAGGCATCGGCACGTCAGCCTGCGTGACTCTAAGTACCGGCGCGTCCAAATGGTCAAAGGCCTCTTCCTGAATCATCGTGACGATCTGTGATCCAGTGCCGGCGTACGGCCAACCCTCCTCTACGTAGACGACTCTGTTTGTTTTCGCGACAGTTTCCAAAATCGCATCCATATCGAGGGGTCTAATTGTCCGCAAATCGAGGACATCAGCCTCAACACCTTCCTTTTCGAGCTTGGATGCAGCCTGAAGCGCAACATGAATCATCTTTCCATGGGTGACGATTGAAATATCGGAGCCTTCTCGCTTAAGATCAGCAACGCCAAGCGGAATCACGAAATCGTCGTCATCCGGAACTTCATCACTGAAATTGTAGAGAAGTTCGCCCTCCATGAACGCGACTGGATCATTGTCCCTAATTGCTGCCTTCAAAAGCCCTTTTGCATCCGCAGGCGTCCCTGGCGTAACGACTTTGCATCCGGGGGCATGCGAATAATAAGTCTCGCAAGCTTGTGAGTGCTGAGCTGCGAGCTGGAGGGCTGCTCCACTTGGACCGCGAAAGACAATCGGCACCCTAAATTGGCCGTTAGACATATAATGCAGTTTGGACGCGTTATTGATGATCTGATCGAGCGCCAGGAAAGCGAAATTGAACGTCATAAACTCAATCACAGGTCTTAGGCCCACCATCGCCGCCCCAACCCCTAGGCCTGCGAAACCAAGTTCGCTGATTGGGGAATCAACGACACGTTGCTCACCAAACTGATCAAGAAGCCCCTTACTAACCTTGTAAGCACCGTCGTACTCAGCCACCTCTTCACCCATCAGAAATACATCCGGGTCCCTTTCCATTTCCTCTTTCAACGCCTCGTTCAGAGCATCCCGATATGTCATGACGGACATTAGTCTTGCTCCTTCCAACCGTCGAAGAAGAGCCGTCCATTCAAATTCTTATCCGCCCAAACATGCTTATACAATGAGTCCAGATCTGGTACCGGTGAAGCATCAGCGAAGTCAGAAGCATCAGCAGCAATCTGCCGCGCCTCAGCATCCATCTCTTCAAGCATTCCCTGATCAAGAACCCCAGCAGAAAAGAGTTTATCCCGGAGAATCGCTATCGGATCTTCTTTTTCCTTTCGGTGCTCCACCTCCTCAGTAGACCGGTAAGTACCCGATACTGGGTCTGACATCGAATGACCTCGGAAACGGTAAGTCTCGAGGTTCACGAAGTGCGGACCCGGTCTTTCTCGCACATCTTGCACTAGCTGCCGGAAGAGCGTGTAAGTAGCTAGCACATCTTGGCCATCCACTGTAATCCCCTTCACACCATGCGGGGCTGACTTCTCTTCCATATTGGTTGTGGACACTCGATTGAAGGCAGTGCCCATCCCGTACTCGTTATTCTCTACAACGTAAATTACTGGAAGCTCCCAAACCGCGGCCATATTGAGTGATTCGTGGAAAGCCCCCTGGTTCACAGCTGCGTCACCCATGAAGCAAAGGACCACATTTTTCTCCCTGCGATACTTTATTTTCCACGAAATTCCCGTTGCCAATGGTACTTGGGCAGCGACAATCCCATGCCCACCCATGAAGTTCACATCAGCACCAAATATGTGCATAGAGCCACCTTTCCCACCCGACGAACCGTCGACGCGACCGTATAATTCAGCCATCACCGCGTCCGGAGACACGCCCTTAGCTATAGCCTGCGTATGCGATCGATACGCACTAATCACGTAGTCATCTTCCCCGAGTGCCTTTATGCTGCCTGCAGCTGCGCCTTCTTGTCCTATATGGAGATGGCAGAAGCCGCCAATCTTCCCAATCGCATAAGCCTCTTCAGCCTTTTCCTCAAAACGACGGCATAAAAGCATGTCTCGCATAAGGTCGATTGCGAGTTCGGTGCTCACACCATATGCCTCAAAAACGTCGCTGGCTTCCGAGCCCTTCATCTTCGTCTGAGCCACTGTGTCAAACTCCGTTCTGTGTGCTCGGTCGGCCCAGCTCAACTTGAACAAGCTGGGGGAGCGCTTCTGCCGGCGCCGGCACGTCTACTTCAAGTACTTCCCGAATAATTCCAGGACCTCCTGCCTCAACTTCTCGTGCCTGCTCTTTAGCATGGTAGCTGGACCGGACAAGTGGGCCAGATTCCACATGCTTAAACCCAAACTCGTCCTCGCCCACCTGTTTCCAAGTAGCGAACTCTTCGGGACTAACCCAACGCACCACAGGAATATGCATCGGCGATGGCCTCAGGTATTGACCGAGAGTCAGGATATCCACAGCGGCCTTTCGTAAATCCGCCATAGCTTGCCGAATTTCCTCAGGCTTTTCTCCCATCCCTAAGATTATACCAGTCTTGGTAAGCATCCTAGGATCAATTCGTTTAACAGCCCCAAGATATGAAATTGAGCGCCAGTACCTCCCCCCTGGACGTACTTCAGGATGCAAGCGTTCAACTGTCTCAAGATTGTGCCCAAGAATCGCAGGGCCTGCTTCAATCACTGTCTTTAGCGCTACCTCATCACCCTTGAAATCCGGAATTAGTACTTCCACAGAGCACCCCGGCACGGACTTGATGATCCTGTCGATCGTCTCTGCGTAAATCGAAGCCCCTCCGTCTAAGAGTTCATCTCGATTCACACTTGTAATAACAACGTGCTCGAGATCCATCTTTTTTACGGTTTGTGCCACCCGTCGTGGCTCATCCCGATCCAGCTCGGTAGGGAGTCCATGGGCAACGCCGCAGTACTTGCAAGCCCGAGTGCAGACATCACCCAATATCATGAACGTGGCGGTACCCGCCTCCCAACATTCACCGATATTTGGGCAGGCAGCCTCCTCACACACGGTATGGAGAGACCTGGCGCGCATCATCTTCTTTAGACGCAGATAGTTCGGTCCTCCCGGTGAAAGCACCTTGAGCCATGATGGCTTTCGCGAGCCAGGCTCAAGGGTCACGACACCCTCGTGCGCCCGAATTTGGGATTTCCCTTTGGGTTTCACCACGCCGGTATCCTTGTCGGCTGGTGCGTACCCATAGGCTGTAATGACGTCTGAGTCCACTAAAACACGTCTAAAAGAAGGTGGAAGAAGAAGAACAATACCAGTTCCTAGAGCTATGAAAAAAAAACTATGAGAGGTAGCTCACAACCCTGCCTGATTATAAGAGAAGCTGATCCCCCTCCTTCCGGGTCGACTTTCCCTTACATATAGCAATGTATACGCAGCCACCTTAATTGCATCTCACTTCAGCTACATGGCGTCACAGTTTACTGAAATACGGTCTCTTACTTACATGCCGTCGTCACTAAATTTAGCCAAAATACACCTTGAACACCGTCAGCCTAACTAAACACCACAATGGTTTAAAACCTTCCGGATCACCTCTAGTGAGTCATAGGGTGCTGGGCCAACCAACGACCCGTCCGTTCAAGCGCTGGACGGTGTTCATAAGCAGGCGACCATCGCAGCTCATCCCGTATGAGGCCGGAAGGGTAGGGGTTCTCGCTCAAGACAAGCTTTGTTAAACGGTTGATGGGAAGATGTTTGGCCCCTGGTGTTTTTACGCCAAGCCTCGCCAGAACACCTCCTCCAGATTTCACCAATGGGCCGGGAATAGTGACGAACCGTGGATCAATTCCGAACCCAGCACCTAAATATTCGAATAACTCCCGCTGTGTGAGCGCATGATCCAAACCCACGTTGTACGTCTTACTCACTTGAGCAGCTTCGACTGCCAATCGCGTGGCAACTGCCACGTTTCCCGCATAAACAACCGGGAGTGCATTTTTCCCGGGGCCGAAAATCGGCACTAAGGGTAGCCGGAGAATATCAACTAGGGCCGGACCCATCAGTCGATCTCTTTCACCGTACACGGCAGACGGCCGTATGATTGTAACTGGAAAGTTCCGCTGTTCCTCAATCTCCCGGGCCACCTTCTCCGCCTCTCTCTTCGAACGAGCATATAGGTCTTCAGGAGGAAGATCTGAATCCGTCAGCTTTGTCTCGTCCACAGGCCCGGGACTGTCACCGTAAACAGCTACAGACGAGAGATGCACCGCGTGCTGAACCCCTGCTACGTGAGCCGCGGTTAGCACATTGCGGGTCCCATCGACATTGACTGCACGAACTTGGGGCCATGACCCGCCAGCGTAAACCAGCGCCGCACCGTGCACCACGTGCGAACATCCTTTCATCATTGTAGCGAGAACAGCAACGTCATCCCGGACGTCACCTTGAACTAGATCGCACTCGTTCTCTTCTAGAAAAAGGGTTTTCGAATCGCGGCGATGAAGTGCTACGACCTCACACTCATGTTTCCGGAGTTCATGAGCAAGGTGGGAACCCAGCAACCCCGTTCCACCGGTCAGGAAGACACGCATAGAGCTTACGGTACCTGGTCAGCGACCTCAGCGGTCGGCCAAAAAGTCCTCTGCTATATTTCTCAGATCGTTCGTGATTCCACTGTGGTCCAAGTATTCTGGTTTTTGGGTCGCCATCTCCACGTCGTAAACCTCAACTAGGGTGCGGTAATACGCCTCAGCCTCGTCTAGCCGTCCAAGTTCAGTGGCTGCTTGAGCAGCAGCAGCAAGGGCGAGTAAGTGATCAGAATCCTGTGCCAAAACCTCAGCCGCATTCGCAATTGACTCCTCAAGGTTCATGGCCACCCTATTGAGCACTGAAAGATGATAGAGGCCGTCATGATCAAGCGGGCGAGCTCTTTCATACGCGGCAAGTGCCATAGGCATGAACTGCTGTGCCTGCCCTATATCTCCACTTGATTCTGCTGTCATCACTCGATTGAAAAGACGGTCCGCAGCCTCCCGCGGGGACATGGAAGAGAGGTCGGGTGGGCTTCCGGTGGCAGTGCCACCAACTGGATCTCCAACCGGCGGAGCTGGGGGGGGGATTGTCGCTCCTGGTTGGACCGCGTTCACGCCGACAACAATGATCAATACAAACATCGCCGCACCAGCAATCCACCATGGAAGATTATTACCCCCCACTACTGCAGCGGCTGCAGCCTTCCTTCTTCCTGGCCCACCTACTGAAGCACCACATTTATTACAGAAACTTGCATCCAGAGCGACTTCCACACCGCACTGGTTACAGAAATTTCCTCCTAACTGTGCTCCACACTCCTGGCAGAAATTGCCTGTAGCCGGCTTCCCACAATCTGTGCAGCGACTTGTCTTGTCTCCGGTACTCATTTGCTCATCGCGTTGAAGAGAAGTGGTCATGCACCGATGGCCTGTGCCTAATCGTCCAAAAAGCGGCTAGGGCCACTAGAAGCCAACGGTGCATCACAATCCCTCTTGATTTGCCGGCGGACGGGGAAACTTTGCTCGCCTGCCGTCAACTCAATTGATAGAGATGGTACCCAAGCCGATTGGAAGCGGCAACGGACCTTATAGGGCTCGCGATCCACATACCCGCTTGGCGGTTGAGCATCCTTGGTCTACTCTTGCCGATTATCGAAACTGCTTCCCCCGATATTGAATTGGCACGCCCCTTCATTCCGCTCTTCTTTCTTTCTCTCGGATTTGCCGGGTGTGAGCCAAGCAACCGCATTGAAGTGCCTCACATCTCCGCCGCCGAGATCGAGGAACACATGCGTGTTCTATCATCCGATTTGTTCATGGGCAGGGGCCCGGGACATCCCGGTGGGGGTATGGCTGCGCAGTATATTGCCCACCAATTCGAGAGCATGGGGCTTGAAGCGCCGCATGGTTCCTACTTTCAGAGGGTGCCAATAATAGGCACGGCTCCCATTCCTGAATCTGTATCCCTTAGTTTCGCTAGTACGACCGGTGTCATAAGGCCGTCTTATCTTGACGACTTTGTTTTAAGTAGTGGTCATACCGAGACTGATAACGTTGAAGGTGAAGCGGAACTCGTCTTTGTGGGTTACGGAATCCAGGCACCGGAAAATGACTGGGACGATTTTGCCGGTCTCGATGTCTCGGGCAAATACATCCTCATCCTTGTGAATGACCCCCCTCCACCTGCAAGTGACCCAGATCTCTTTGATGGCGTTGCAATGACCTACTATGGCCGTTGGACCTATAAATATGAGGAGGCAGCTCGTCAGGGTGCCTTGGGGGCATTCATCGTTCATGAGACTGAGCCCGCAGGTTACCCATGGAGCGTAGTGCGTGGCGGCTTTTCGGGTGAACAGTTTTCTCTGCCGCTAACCCCGGACGGGCCGCAGCCAGCCACAATCCTAGGCTGGGTCTCTAGCAGCCTCGCTCAAGAGATCCTGGCTCTTGGCGGGCATGACTATGACGAGCTTAGAACCCTTGCAGCGAACCGTGGATTCTCACCACTAGAGACTGGCGTTACGGTGAGAGCCGGTCTTAGCAGTAGCACGAGGGAAGTAGAAACCTCAAACGTCCTGGGTTTATTACCGGGTGCTGAGCGACCTGATGAATACATTACGGTGACATCACACTATGACCACTTCGGAATAGGTGAGGTGATCGACGGAGACTCTATATACAATGGAGCCTATGACAATGCCTCGGGAACCGCGCTTATCCTAGCGATGGGCCGCGCTCTAGCGGAGATGAGGACACCCTTAGAACGTTCGGTACTTTTTATTGCTACCGGAGCCGAGGAGCAGGGCTTGCTCGGCGCTGAGTGGTATGTCCAATCGCCACTTTATCCACTGGAACAGACCGTAGCAGAGTTCAATTTTGATGGAGCCAACCTCTGGGGTCTTACGACCGATGCCACAGTATTCGGTGAAGAAAGAAGCGAGCTTGGGGCGTTTGCCCGCGCCAGTGCAGCTCAGTTAGGCCTCACCCTTATGCCAGACCCTGAGCCCCAAGTAGGTACCTTTTTCCGGTCGGACCACTTTCCATTTGCGAAAGCAGGTGTCCCGTCCTTATACGTCGAGCACGGCTGGACTTTCTCCGACTATCCTCCACGCCGAGGTCATGAGATTAGACAGAATTACACAGCAAATCACTATCACGCTCCATCCGACGAATTTACTGAAGATTTTGTGTTTGACGGTGCAGTCCAGCATGGTCTGCTCGGCCTTCTCACAATCCTCGAAATTGCTGACGACGACGGGTGGCCAAATTGGCATGAAGGACAAGAGTTCAGGGCAGCTCGGGTCAGGATGATGTCCGGACGCTAGCTAAACCTTGCCAGATCAGAGTCCTGTTGGTTGGTCGATAAACTCTGAGCGGAGACTAAAGCGCTCACCTAGGTGGGTCGCTAACGCCTTAACACCGAAGGTTTCCGTCGCATAGTGACCGCCGAAAAGCACGTGGATCCCAAGCTCCATGGCATCGAAGTGGGTGTGGTGTGGACCTTCACCCGTTACAAAAACATCTAACCCGAGTTCGACTGCCTCCTCTAGTGCAGAAGTGCCGGCCCCAGTTACAACCCCGACCCGCTCTATAAGCGCTGGCCCACCCGTGATCACATGTGGGGAACCACCCAGAACCTCCGCCGCACGTGCCCTAAACCCCTCAATTTCAAGGAATTCAGTAAGGTGCCCGTGCCACCCAATCTCCCTCCCCCCTACCTGACCGAAGCGCCCGTCAAGATGCACACCAAGCTGCCGGCCAAGCACGGCAGCATTCCCCACCTCACTGTGCGAGTCTAACGGCAAGTGGCAACTAAAAAGTGCGACATTATTGTCGATAAGCGGCTTCACCCGCCGCAAATGTCTGCCGGTTAGTGGCTGTATCCCAGCCCAAAACAGTCCATGGTGCACAATCATAAGGTCTGCACCTCGAGCGACTGCCTCCATTATAGATGCCTCCGAAGCATCTACTGCCCCCACGATATGCTCTACGTCCTCTGGCCCCCCAACCTGCAGACCGTTAACGGCCCTTGGGTCATCCACATACCCTGTAATATCTAAGTAGCCTTCCATATATTGGAGGATAGATTCTAATTTCACTGGCTGGCCTGCCCCCTCACCGCTGTGGAAAGTTTGTGGAAATAGCAACTCGCGCGAAATAACGACCCCGACGAGGCGCATATACATCGAGGTAAGTCACTTATCCACAACATGTTACGTGGTATAGCGCCACTCATACTAAGCACCCCGAGATCCCTGAGGCGCTGTGGGAAACATGTGAATCACCGTTTCGGAGCACCCGCCATAGGCTGGTGCCACGATCCGGCATCGATCGGAAGTTGCTCTTCCTGGGAACCAGACCCTCCCTCATCCCTTGAGGCAGAAGCATCAGTCTCTCCGGTATATACTGGCCCGTTGAGAACAGCTCCTTCTTCGACCTGGATTCGAAGGGCGTAAACCTCGCCTTCAATATGCGAAGTGCCTTGAAGCTCGAGACGCGACCCTATCATCAAGTTTCCAATGACTTGGCCAGCAATGACAGCATCTTGCGTTGTAATATCTCCAATGACCCGTCCTGCTTCTCCTACGGCTACCGCCTTACCTGCGCGGATCGAACCTTCTACCGAACCTTCCACCTTAAGCGTCCCTTCTGTTTCACAGTCACCCCCTACCAACATTCCAGGAGCAATGATCGATATCACAGTTTCAGGGGCTGCGTTGGTTTTGTGCCGCGCCATGGGCGTGCTCCCCTTTTCTTGAGAAGTATCGAGGTGATTTATTTTTCGAGGCATTTCCGGACATCAAGTTGCTAGTTTGGTTGCTGAACTAGGGTTAATGGGTCGACATGCTTCCCATCGACCAGGACCTCAAAGTGCAGATGTGGCCCTGTAGAGCGCCCAGTCGAACCGCTGAGTGCGATTACCTCACGTTCGCGGACCTGTTGGCCAAGCCCCACTAGGGTTACCGAAGCGTGGCCGTAGAGTGTTGAGTACCCCTGTCCGTGATCGATAACAACAAAATGCCCGTATACGACATCTTCCCCAACATCAGAAACTGTTCCCCCGCCGGAGGCTCGGATGTAAGAGTTGCTTGCTACGGCTACATCTAGTCCTGGGTGCTCACCTTCTAGCCCTTCATGCAGCCCCTGTGTAACAAAACCCCGACCGGTTAGAGGCCAAACTGAAGGCAGTGTTGGGCCATCCTTTGCTCGAACACCTCTAGTCCCGGCCCTTCTGGCCCCAGTCGGGGGTGGAAGCCAAACATTAGATAATTCATCTGACGATGCATAACCTAAAAGGTCCCGCATCCTTCCGTATTGTTCTTCAATGATCTCTAGGCGTTGACCCAATATCTCCAGGCGGACACGGTCACCAGCCATCGCTTCTACCTCGGCTTCAAGTGACGTTGCCCGCAAGGCCCTTGCAGCAAAATATGACCAGCTGCCTACCACAATGACTAACCCGATCACCATCACCACGCTGATGGCAGCCAGCGCGCTAAGGGCTCCGTAGGACACATAGAAAGTCCGGCTCTCTCTCGGGCCATCTGGAATGATCATCAGTCCGAGCTTCCGTTCGCGATTCGACTTTTTCAACCGACCACAGTCCCTACAGAACGCCCGGTGACAATCTCAAAAAGACGCTCAAAATCTTCCGGGCTGTGATACTTGATCTCTATAGTGCCCTTGCCACCTCGCCGATCCCTTACTTCGACTCGGGTCATGAGCTTATCTTCAAGTGCTTCCTCCAGGGCACGAACAACGGGAGTCTTGTTCTTACCTTGTCGTTTCAGCTTCCTGCCACCCCTGGCTACCCGTCTCTCCAGGTCGCGGACTGACCAGCCTTCTTTGGCAGCTCTTCGGGCCATTTCGCCGGCCTGAACTGGATCCTCTAAAGAGAGGAGCGCTCGCGCGTGACCCTGCCTCAGGACCCCCTCCTCTAGAAGCTTCCTGACGGATAGTGGGAGGCCGAGAAGGCGTATTATATTCGATACCGTTGACCGATCTTTCCCCACGGCGCGGGCTATGGTCGCATCAGTTAGCTCAAACTTCTCGCGAAGGACAACGTAACCTTCCGCTTCTTCCAATGGATTCAGAGCTTCTCTCTGAAGGTTCTCAACCAGAGCGAGGACAAGGAGTGTTTCGTCTGTCGCCTCTCTAACGACGACAGGTACGTCTTCCCAGTCAAGTCGAGTGACTGCCCTAAGGCGACGTTCGCCCACCACCAATTCGAACTGGTCCAGTGCCCCCGGAGCAGGCCTAACAACAATGGGCTGTAGCAATCCATTCTCTCGAATAGATGAACTTAGCTGCTCGAGCTCTGATTCATCAAATACTCGCCTCGGCTGCAGTGGGTTCGGCACAATGGCCGAAAGGGGTATTCGTCGTGTTTCTGCCAATCCCTCTTCTGGCTCCAAATACTCACCCAGCAGCGCCCCAAGCCCCCTTCCCAACCGGTCTTTAGTCATTCTGTAGCTCCTTTGCGGCTTACTTGATCCCGTTAGCTCGTTCGATAACCTCTTGGGCCAGCGCGAGATAGGCTTGTGCCCCACTTGATGCGGCGTCATACAGCACGATCGGCTGACCAAAACTAGGTGCCTCTGCCAGACGAACATTTCTTGGAATAGCCGCACTGTAGACTTTCGGGCCAAAATATTCCCGGGCTTCGGCAGCAACCTGCCTTGAGAGATTCAATCGCCGATCGAACATCGTCAGAAGTACGCCTTCGATACCCAAACCTGGATTCAGGCCCCTTTGAACCAGTCGTACGGTATTCAGGAGCTGGCTAAGGCCCTCAAGTGCATAGAATTCACATTGTATCGGGATTAGCACTGAATTTGCCGCAGTCAGGGTATTTAGCGTCAAGAGCCCAAGAGAGGGCGGACAGTCTACCAGAACAAAGTCATAGGAGCTCTGGATAGCCGACAGCGCGTTTTGGAGCACTGATTCGCGCTTTTCTGCAGACACTAGCTCAATCTCTGCGCCCACCAGATCTCTGTTAGAGGGCACAACATCAAGATGGCGAAAATGCACCTCTGGAATAATAGCTTCTTCCAAGGAGCTATTACCAATCAAGGCGTCGTACACGGTAGGCCTAGAGCCTCCATCCCTGACCCCCAGGCCACTTGTCGCGTTACCCTGAGGGTCAATATCCAGGATAAGTGTACGCTTCTCCGCTACAGCCAGAGAAGCGCCGAGGTTAATGGCGGTCGTCGTCTTCCCGACTCCGCCTTTTTGGCTAACAATTGCTATGACATGGGTCATTCGGGCGCCAAGCATCAGGTTGAAGGCCCGGAAAGTGGTGGCAATATATCCACCGTTCTTATGCGCAGGAAAGTACGAGAACTGCCGTTGGCTCGCTGGAGGCCGTGATTTCGGCGTTACTGCAACATAATTATAGGACACGAACGACCAACTTACTCTAGTGTTTCACGTGAAACACCATAACAAGTCCTAGTCCTAAGACGCTAATGTGGAACCCTGAGAGGACTTCAACCGGCGCACTTCCAGTATAAGATTCTGTAGGTCTGCCGGAGAAACACCCGGGATACGGGCAGCCTGGGCGAGGGTCGCTGGCCGCACTCCGGCTAGTTTTTCTCTTGCTTCATGTGATAAACTCAGAAATTCCAAATAAGGAAGATCTTCTGATAACACAAACCCAGCCTGCTCCCGAAGCCTCTGTGCGCGTTCTCTTTCTCGGCGAACGTAACCCTCATATTTCAGTTCGACCTCAACAGCAATAAGGGCTTCTTCCGCCAGCTGCCCCTGAACACTTTTCCCCATCGCTGAAAGCAGTTCACGGCCATCCACCCTCGGGCGCCTAAGCAACTCGCTTGCTCGAACGGGCTGATGCAACGCACCCGAGTCAGCATCGCTCAACAACTCTTCCACCCTAGCCGGCTCTATATTTGTCTCACGGAACCAATGCAGTAAACGGTTCTCTTCCTCAAGGCGCTCCCTCAAGGCTTCGTCCTGTTGCAGTGTCAAAAGGCCTCTGTTCTTGGCCAATAACCCCAATCGCCGTGGAGCGTTATCCTGCCGCAGTAGTAGCCGGAACTCAGCCCGGGATGTAAATAACCGGTAGGGTTCATCCACTCCCTTTGTGACCAAATCGTCAATGAGCACCCCAAGGTACGCTTCGTCACGACCAAGTACGAACGATTTTTCTCCCCGCACCTTCAAGGCAGCATTAATTCCCGCAACAATGCCCTGTCCAGCAGCTTCCTCATATCCCGTAGTGCCGTTTATCTGACCAGCAAAGTAAAGGCCTTCAATCTGCTTGAGTTCCAGCGTCTGCCGGAGTTGGTGAGGAGGGAAGTAGTCGTACTCGATGGCATACCCAACTTTTGTCATTACCACTTCCTCTAACCCGGGGATTGTCCTCATAATTTCAAGCTGGACATCGGGAGGAAGTGAGGTAGAAAGGCCATTCACATAGAGTTCTGTCGTTTCAAGCCCCTCAGGCTCAAGAAAAACTTGGTGTCGGGGTGCATCAGGAAAACGGACAATCTTGTCCTCAATAGACGGACAGTAGCGGGGCCCCTGGCCTGAAATGTGACCACCGTAGAGTGCGCTCCGCTCGAGGTTCTCTAAAACAACGCTCTTCAGGTCTTTTCCTGCCCATGTAATCCAGCATGGCCGCTGCTCTGGGATCGGCTCTCGTGCATAAGCCGAAAACCTGTAGTTACTTACGTCTCCATCCTGACGCTCCACTTTCTGAAAGTCGACTGTGCGTCCGTCGATCCGGGGGGGCGTTCCTGTCTTAAACCGAGCCACCTCGAGGCCCAAGCCTTCTAACCCCTCCGCCAAATCCAACGACGGTGCCTCACCAGCTCGTCCGGCATCCATTCCCTGCTCTCCCCCGATATGAATGCGCCCCCGAAGAAAGGTCCCAGTCGTCACTACAACCGTCTCTGCACCGAATACTAGCCCACCGGGAGTGCGTACCCCCCTTACTCGACCCTTATCCACAATCAGGTCACTCACCATGTCCTGAAAGAGGTCAAGAAGCTCTAGTCTCTCGAGTACTCGCCGAACAGCTAAAGGGTAAAGAGCCCGGTCACACTGCGCACGTGGACCCCATACCGCCGGACCCTTCGAACGATTAAGCATGCGAAACTGAATGCGTGAGGCATCAGTTGCCTGGCCCATAAGTCCGCCCAGCGCATCCACTTCCCGCGCAACCACTCCTTTAGCGACCCCTCCGATAGCCGGATTACAGCTCATTTGCCCAATTCTTGATAGGTCAGGCGTAATCAACAACGTGCGCACTCCTGCGCGGGCCGAAGCTGATGCAGCTTCCGCTCCGGCATGTCCGCCCCCGACTACAATCACACCGTAAAAGTTCCGCACCTTATCCGCTCCGCACCTTATCCGCTAGTTTACGGCTCAATTCTAAACACATCACTTGGGGACTCTGGGTCCGGCTTAATTGATTCCAGAACGTCTACCCTCGCACCAAGGGGCCCATGCCTCAAGAACTCTTCAAATCGCCCAAGCTCATTAACTCCACCCGTAACATGAACCTCCACTGAACCATCTGTAAGGTTACGCACCGACCCATAAAGGCTGAGTTGCTCTGCTGTTCGACGAGTCCACCAACGAAAACCCACCCCTTGCACACGCCCGACAATCCGGTACGCCCGCCAGGCCGCACTGCCTATGTCAATTCGCATCATTTCCCCACACAAAACTCTGCGAACACAGCGTCCAAAACGTCGTCGACAGAAATCACACCAAGGATCTCTTCCAGGGCAGTCGCAGCTGCACGAAGATGGGTGGAGGCCACTTCGGCCGGAAGGCCGTCAGCCAAGGCTTCTGTAAAGTCGCTGACCTCGCTCAAAGCAACCTCTAGAGCCAGAGCATGCCTACGTCTTGTTAGCACAGGAACTTCCTCCTTAGCACTCACAACCGCAGAGTATACCAATTCAGGCAGAAGCTGCTTAACCTGGTCGAGACCCTCCCCGGTCATAGCGGAGACCCGTAGGTGACCAGCCAGCTTCTCCCTCATATCAACGGGAAGACCCAGTCCCCCGTAGTCAACATCTCTCTTAGCAAGCAGGTCGATCTTGGTTTCTACTAAGACGACTGGGGAATCAGTTGCTTCGGAAAGAAAGGCTAACTCACCCACCGATAGACGATCTATCGCAGAAACACAAAGCAATACCAAGTCAGCACTGTCCAAGTATCTCCTTGCAACCTCGATTCCTAGCTGTTCAATCCGCTCTCCACCGTCCCGTAGTCCAGCGGTGTCCACAAGGCGGAAAGGAAAGCCACCCAGCTGCACAGCGACCTCTAGTGCATCCCTTGTGGTACCGGGCTCTTCTGTGACAATGGCCCGTTCTTCGCCCACAAGTGCGTTGTAGAGAGACGACTTCCCGACATTCGGCTGTCCCGCGAGAACGGTCAGGGCTCCTTCCCGTAAGAGTTGTCCTTCAGGGGCAGTGCGCAGCATCTTCGCAATCTCTTTAATGATCCAACTTGCTTCATCTACAATCCGGGTCACTGGGACTGGGGGGTCGTCTTCCTCTGGGAAGTCGATGTGGTGCACGAGCATTGCTTCCAGGCCTACAATTCCTTCTCTGAGCTTTGTAATCCTCCTGGATAGGCCACGCTCGAGGTGACCTAACGCGGCTCGATGCATCGCTCGGCTCCGAGCTTCCACAAGATCAGCGACCGCCTCCACCTGAACGAGATCCAATTTCCCTCTCAGGTATGCCCTTTTTGTAAACTCACCTGGGGTAGCTTGCCGACCACCCGCACGCATGAGTGCATCTGCGATCAGGCTAGGTACCAAGCGACCACCATGGCACGTAAGCTCGACAAGATTTTCTCCCGTATAGCTAGCAGGCCCCTGATAAAACGTCACGACAGCTCTATCCAGCGAGCTACCATCGTCCGGATCCTGGAGCTTTACTAGAGTGGCTCTGCGTGGCTCAGGAACCTCTGCTAAATCCGATGCCAAGCGACACAGCAAAACACCCGCGTCCGGTCCCGAGACCCGAACCATTGCAATCGCTCCTAGACCAGGAGCCGTCGACACTGAGATGATTGTGTCGCCGTCCACAGTTCCTCGCGGTTTAGTCGCTTCGAAGTTTGAGTGGAGCCTGACCCCTCATCTTCTTCCGTTCTCTGGCAATCCAAATCTGCTGCGGAATCGTCGCTACATTCGCCGTGGCGTAGTAGAGATTCAGACCGCTAGCCAGATTCATGAAGATGAAGAGCATAAAAGGCGGCATCATCCACATCATCATTTTCATTTGTGGGTTTGGCTGGTCAAGTGACCGAAGGCTGACCCACTGCATCAGAAACATCGAGATCGCCAATAGAACTGGCAGAATATATACCGGATCCTTAGCTGATAAGTCGGCTAGCCAGAGGAAGGGGACGCCCCTGAGCTCGATCGTGTTCTGAAAAACGAAAAACAAGGCGATAAGCATAGGAAATGGCAGAAGCATGGGCAGACACCCGGCAAGCGGATTGAACCCATGCTCTTTATAAAGTCGCATCATCTCCTTTTGAAGCTTCTCTGGATTGTCCTTGTACTTCTTTTGGATCTCTTGGACGAGAGGCTGCACAGACATGTTGCGAAGCTGAGCCTTCATTGCCCTATGGTTAAGCGGGAAAAGCACAATCCGCATTGCAACGCCAAAAACGATCAAGACCCAACCGTAGCCAATGGCAAGGTTTGTGTGAAGAAATACGAGGATAGCCATTATCACGGAGACGAACGGCCGTATGATGGGACGAAAAAACCTCCAGCCGTAGGGGTTCACTTCCTCCATGCCTTGGCCCAGCGAGGAAAGCCGAGTGTACTCCTGCGGTCCTAAGAAAAGGCGGTAAGCAAAGCGGCCGTCGTTCCCTACGCTCTGGGCAGTTTCAACTTTAACCCGCTCGGGCAGGCTGCCTTCGCTAACGATCAGTCCACCCAGATAATCTCTGTCGGTCGTGAGGTCCTCACTTAACCCCTCCACGCCTTCACCTGCCAAAAGGGCTGTCACAAAAAATTTGTTCCGGAAAGCTGCCCACAGCAGTGGGCCTTCCACGATCTCTGCTTCAGCTCCTTCCAAGATCGTGGATTGAATTCCCTCATCTAGGTGGTTATGCACGTAGGCCATCGTGCGTGCTTCTTGGGCCGAGTCAGCTTCAGCGAAAGCCACACCTTCACCTAGGTCGGTGAGCAGGGCCGGTCTCTCGGACAACCCCGACAGTTCCCCACTTACTCCTACTGAGTACGTATCTGGACTGAAGTTGTAGGATATGGTGAAACTGAAGTCACTTGTCGGGTGTTGATATGTAAACCTAAGGATTCCAGCCTCATCAGAGGCAGAGAGTGACAGGCCCCCCTCTGGCTCGACGCTGTATGGTACCCCACTCAAGTCCAGTGTGTCTGACCCGATAATCAGTCTCTGACTCAAGTACCCGTCGATTCCTTCTGGAATCAGGTCGACAAGGCCTTCTCGATTGAGCGCCTGGAACTGAGTCAGCTCAGCGGAGATCAAACGGGCACCGTAACTAGAAAAACTGAAGCGATAGAGGGGGGTCTCCACAGTCACCTGCCGCTCGGGCACCCCTTCTTCAGGAGTGTCCCCCGAGGGCACATCGGGAGCATTATCTACCACCTCTGGCAAGCTGGGCAGCTCAGATCTGCTGCTTGCATCCCGCCCCTCATTATCCTCTGTAACCACACCACCCTCTGAATCTGCGACAGAGCTGTCGGGACTTAGTGTCGTCTCAGGAACGACTGGAGGGAAAAGGCGGTTTGTCGCCATTAGAACAAGAAACATCAGGCCAACCGCTAACACGAACCGGAATTCCGTTCTCATTGAGCAATCACCGACCCTGATCCTGCCTCAGGCACCTCTCTGGCGCCCATGTCCACAGTCAAAGAGTCCCGGCGCGGCACTGGATCGTAACCGACCCTTCCCCATGGGTGGCACGAAATTATTCGCCTAAATGCCAACCAAGGGCCCCGGACCACCCCGTACTCCTCGATCGCTTCAATCGCGTAGGCCGAACAAGTCGGATGGAACCGACAACTTGCTGGCCTCCAAGAGGAAAACGCTAACTGGTATAACTTCACCAAACTGATCAGAAATCGCTCAAACACAGAACCTCTACCGCCTCCTTGGCTTCCTTCGCTAGCTTGTCAAATTCCACGTCGTATGCTCGTCTGTTTGCCCGAATCAAAACATCTGCCTTCATTCCACCCGCAGTAAGGTCAGGTAAGATCTGTCGGCGGCCAATCTCTCTAAGCCGACGTTTAAGCAAATTGCGATCTACTGCCCGATTCCCATGCTTTGGCACAATAAGTCCTAGTCGTGAACGAGAAGCGGGAGAGGCTGCACAGAAGATTTCCAGACTTCTCGTCCTCTTTCGCACACCCCGCTTAAGCAATCGTTGAATGTCCGAGCTGCTGCCGATTCGTGCGCCACGTGGCAGCCTCTCAGGCCGGCGCGGCGACCTGTCAGCTACTTGCTTCCGACCTTCACTGTGATGCGCTCCCGACCCCGCCGCCGCCGCCGGTTGATCGCTTTCCGGCCGCCTGTGGTCTTCATGCGGGCACGAAACCCGTGCTTGTTCACCCGCTTGCGATTGCGGGGCTTGTAAGTCGGCTTCATTTCTGGCGGCCCGATCCATGGAGGTGCGTCGTTCAAAGACGAGCTGGGAAAGATAGACCAAGGGCAAAGAAGGGGTCAACGGCACCCCCCGTATAAGGCCCGTGATTTCCAGAAAAAACACCCTAATGCTCGCATGTTTGACTTTCGTGGAGGCCGTCCCTAGCTTCGGCGCCCGCACGCACGGAAAACCCCTGCAGCAAACGCCTCAGAAGCTTCGGAAAGCATCGATTAAGTGCCCTCCAACGCACTCCTTAAGCACGTGGTTAGCAAGCCGCTAAAGATCACGAGCAAGCCTGGGGTAGCAACCTGATGGAGCTGACGACTGCTCAGCTTTGGGCTCGTATTCAAGAGGTTGCTCGCGACTCTGACTCTGTGTCTGAGATAGCATTTCGTACGTGGATTGCCAGCGCAAAGCCCCTGACATCCACATCTGACGAACTTGTCCTCGAGGCCCGGAACCCATTCCACGTTGAGTGGCTCGAGGACAAGTTCGGGTCGCTTCTTGCCGCGGCGGGCAAGCACGTTCTCGGTCGGCCGCTGCACATCTCTGTAACATGCTCGCCTGAGCCAACGCAGAGTCCTATACCGTCTATGGAGCTCTCTCCATCTGACGGGGAGGTCACCTCTTCTAATCTCCCTGATCCACTAGAGCACAGAAAAACCACCATTCCGAGCCCGCCCCTCAACCACCGGTACACGTTTGATCACTTCGTGGTAGGTGACCACAACCAGCTTGCTGTAGCCGCTTCAAGGGCCGCAGCCGAAAAGCCAGCAAAACTGTACAACCCACTCTTCCTTTATGGCGGGGTGGGCCTTGGTAAGACCCACCTAATGCACGCGATTGGGCATCAGGTGTTAGCGGATGACCCGAGCCGTCGGGTGTCTTACATCTCCTCTGAGCAGTTCACTAACGAGCTGATAACTTCCATCCGTGAAGGGGCGATGGCTTCGTTCCGTAGTCGGTACCGGAAGATGGACCTACTCCTTGTGGATGACATCCACTTTCTTGAAGGGAAGGAAAGTACACAGGAAGAGTTTTTTCACACCTTTAATGCCCTCCACGACGCTCAACGGCAGATCGTTCTCACTTGCGACCGCCCACCCAAGGAAATGGCGCGCCTTGAGGAGCGCCTGATCTCGCGGTTTGAGTGGGGTCTTTTGGTAGACATCCGGCCACCCGACTTCGAGACACGTGTGGCAATCCTTCGTAAAAAAGCTGAGGATGATGGCCTCGGAATCAATGACGAAGTCATCGAGTTTGTAGCCCACTCTTGCACTGCATCAGTGCGAGAGCTGGAGGGTGCGGTAATTAAGCTGCTTGCCTATTCCTCCCTTACTAGTCAGGAAATAACGCTAGATCTCGCTCGCACAGCGCTCCAGGGAATGCTAGGTCGCCGGGGCGGCCATGCTGCCGGACCAGTATTGTCGCCAGAACGAATCCGCGAAGTCGTCGCCCAAAAGTGGCGAGTCCGCACTGAGGCGCTTGCCTCCAAGGGTAGGAGTAAGGATGTAGCGCTCCCGCGCCAAGTCGCGATGTACTTAATCAAGCATACACTCGATATATCACTTGTTCGAATTGGGGAGTACTTCGGGGGACGAGATCATTCGACGGTGATCCACTCTATTCGAAAGGTAGAGGAAGAAATGGAGAGGGACCTAGCGTTCAGGCATCAGGTCGAATCGGCCTTGGCCGAAGTTACTGAGACGACTAATCCCTCCATCCACAGAACCAAGCAGGGAAAACGTGGATAGTTAATGTTTCGCCTAGGTTTTCCACAAAGAATTATTCACCAATCTTTCAGCCCACTAAAAACCCACATTTATTCCCTATCTACAGAACTACCCTAAAGTCCTTTGCCCGACTAGAACTATCGTCTCTCGGGTGCCACTTTTTCCACAGATCCACAACCCCTACTACTACTATGTTTTTATATAGATAACAGAGCTAGTATCTGATACTGTGGATAAAACTCTTTCCAAGATCTGTATCGCTAAAAATCTGGCGTTACTGCAGCCAGGAGCCACGACTCGATGAATTTTAAGATCACACGGCAGAACTTACACAATGGCTTGGCAGGAGTTTCGGCCAGTATCCCTTCAAAAACAACGCTTCCAGTACTTTCGAATGTCCTTTTCGAAGCTAAAGAAGATGGTGTGTGGATAAGCGGCACCGATTTAGATGTGTCGGTTCGCGTGAAGGTTCTTGCAGAAGTTACAGAAATAGGAAGCCTTACAGCTCCAGGAAAAAAACTCCAAGAGATAACAAGAGAACTACCTGATCAAACTGTTGAGGTAACGACGACAGGGGAGCAGATTGAGCTGCAATGTGGACGAAGTCATTTTAAGCTAAATGGCCTGCCTGCGGACGATTTTCCGAAGCTTCCCGTAGTGGACTTTTCCGAGGCTCTTAAGATAAGTGGTCAGGACCTCAACGGCCTGATACAGCACACGTCTTTTGCGGTCTCGACAGAGGAGAGTCGTCCAATCCTAAATGGTGTGCTTTGGGAACTCCGGGATGGCGAGATGAACATGGTTGCCACGAACGGACATCGCCTAGCACGGATGGGTATCAAGGTGGAAGCTACTGGAGCCTCATCACAGGACCTTATCGTTCCACCAGCGGCACTTGCTCAGGTCCAACGCCTCTTCGAAGACGACAGTGCTATTGAGGTAGCTCGAGGTGATAATTATTTGGGCTTTAGGGCAGTATCAACAGAGGTATACACCCGGCTCGTGGAGGGCACCTACCCCAACTACGATCAAGTTATTCCTAGAGATAACGACAAAACCGCTACCGTCGAAAAGAAAACCCTTGAGTCAGCAGTCAAACGAATGGCCGTAGTTGCCTCTGATCAGACACATCGGATACGAATGAAATTCGAGCCGGGGCGGGTTGAGTTGAGCGTACTTACGCCTGACCTAGGAGAAGGCGAAGACGAACTCGAGATCGGGTACGATGGAGAAGAGTTGGAGATTGGCTTCAACGCAAACTACCTGCTAGAAATTCTTCGTTATATGCCTACGGACGAGGTGAACTTCTCGTTTGCCGCTCCAGAGCGGGCAGCAACGATGGAGCCAATAGGGGAAGATGTTCCTGACTATCTTTGCCTTGTGATGCCTCTCCGGCTCCTAGATTGAGTTTTGCTCAAGCCTAGAGGGCGCGCGCTGCAGACAATAGCTCATTCCCGGTGAACAAGGAAATGAGTGGCAGGCCCAGTCCTTTAAAGAGGGCTTCTGCATTATCTGAACGGTTTATAAGCACAAGTACCCCAACGACTTGAGCCCCTAGTGAGCGCACGGCCCCAATGGCTTCAAGGGTGCTTTTTCCAGTAGTGATCGTATCTTCAACTATCAAACAGCGCGCCATAGCCGAAAGGCCACCTTCGATACGCTGGCCGGTTCCGTATTCCTTGGCTTCCTTCCGGACAGAGAATCCATTGATAGTTGGCCCTTCAAGTCCGCTGCGGTGGGCAATGGCGTAGGCAATAGGGTCAGCGCCCATGGTGAGGCCACCCACGTGTGTGGGGCTTAGCTCGCTTTCGAGTGCAGCGCTATACGCCACCCTTCCTAATAGAACCTGGCCCTCTGCCGACATTGTGGTGGTTCGAGCATCAACGTAGTAGTTGGATTTGGCTCCGCTAGCGAGCGTAAAATCGCCCAGCCTAACCGAGCGTTGAACTAACAGGTCCCTCAAATGCTCTCGATCCGTCACGAATTCTCTCCAGGAAAGTTCTCGGCCCATACAACCCATGCAATCCACAAGCCATCGTGTGATAAAGAGACGTCAGCGTTGGCCGGATGACCATCGACGAGCACCTGAGGCGGGTACTTCCCCGATGGACCTGGCCCACACACGATCTCTACCCTTTTTTCTTCCACCCTCAGGAGTAATGCTAGATCCTCTCTAGCACCTACACGGACAGCTGCAGACTCCCGTGAATAAACGGCATCGAGCTCCTGAGGGCTGAGGCGAGACCTAAGTTCCTGAAAGGAACCAGCCCAGCTGCTGTTAGGTGTGTTGAGAAGCTCCACTCGGGTCTGTATTTCGACTCCCTCTGGTTTGGCGGGTGTTAGGGCGTAAGCAGTTGCATGTACTCGGCCTGGCCAGAGTGCCACAGTTACATCGGCCTCCAAGCCATGATAGCTCACGGAGCCCGCTCGGATAACGCTACCTGCAATATTTTCTGGTGGCGAGGTGGTTCGTGACCACGATATCCTAAAATCCGCATGAACGAAGATGGGTGTTGGGGTCATGATCTTGGAGATCGCCTTGAACCCTGCTTCTTTGGCTGCCCAGTGACTCCAAAGTTCCAAATTAGGATCATTGGAATTATTGACGGTTTGCTGCTCTCGAACGCTGAGAATGCGCTCGAGGAACTGCTCGTTACTCGCCAGCCTTTTGATTCGGGCGCGCTTAAGGTCGACCACATCATTGCCAAGGCCAACACTCATCAAGGCCTGGGCCTTCTAGTGAGGCCAACCCGGACCTCGGCAGGAACTCGCATCGGTCGGTGATCTGGTCCGATCCACGCCGTGGTGACCGATGCCCGAGTGATCAACGTTTCTGGGTCCCTTCCCTTTACAATTGTCTGGCTAAGATTCATCACTGTGCGCCTAAAGCCGTCCGACCAAGTTCTTACAAGAAGCCTATCACCTCGAGAGGCCTCTCGGATGTAGTCGACTTCAATACGAACGACAAAAATCTGCCAGCCGTGTTTGTCTAGTGTGGACCAAGGGAAACCAGCCGCCTCAAGTGCCTCGTACCGAGCGTGTTCCAGATAATTGAGGAATGTTGCATGGTTGACGTGCCCAAACGAGTCTAACTCAGGGCTACGAACTGTGATCAATGTCTCTGAAACCGGAACCCCTTCTTCAGGCTTACTCATGGCTGGAAAGATCGCGACCCTGACCTAGACGGCAAAGCGGTTAGGTAGATGAGGGGGTGTGTTTCTTCATTTGGGATTAACCTTTGGCACCCATTCTCGTGTGTGTGCCTGACTGGGGAGGTCAATTGTTTCTAGTTTATCGTATTCAAGAAATTTGGAGCGGGGCAGGCATGCCTAGTGCAACGTACGACACATAAACCACAGTCGGACTATGACTTAGCTTGCCAGGACCGTGTTTCCAAAGCGACGGTCGCGACCGTGGAACTCCTGAATCGCCTCTGCTAGGTCCTTGCCGGTGAACTCCGGCCACTTCTTAGCGGTGAAGAAGAGTTCCGCGTACGCACTCTCCCATAAGAGGGAGTCGCCTAACCAGTGCCCCCCACTTGCCCGAATCATAAGGTCGACGTCAGGAGAGGAAGGACCGGTGCCCATCACCGCTCCTAGGGATCTGCCGAGGTCGGGGCATGCTAGTTTTTCGGGGGGAGTGTGTATAGTCGCGTGTCGCACTGCTTCTATAAGCATCTCACGGCTGGAATAGTCGAACGCTAGGCAAAGAGTTAGGCTGTGCTTGCTTTTGCTGGCATACTGGAGTGCTTCGATTTTGTCGATCACCCGGGGCGAGAGTCGGTCTTGCCTGCCGATCACCCGGACGCGTGTGTTACGATCCGCGATAGGCGTCAGTTCGGTGCAGAGGTTATCGAGAAACCGCTCCATTGAAAGGCCGATATCCTCCCTTGAGGATTCCCAGTGGCCTAAGGAGAAAGAGCATAGCGTAAGTGTTTCAATCCCCAGGTTTGTAGCTGCTTCGACTACTCTTGAAACGAACGCTGGACCACGTCGGTCATCCCAGTACTGGCGAAGACCCCAGGTCTGATCTTCGGGATAATCCTCATCCATTACGATCGCAACATGAAGCCCCTGTGGGGTCTCGTCTGGGAAAGGACTCTGTTTCATAAAGCTCTGTATCTCAAAAAAAGCCGTGGGGCCTAATCCCTTGTGGCTTGAATGATGGCTTCCATGTGGTTCAGGTAAGCGTTCAACTCTTGCCGCCCAATGTCAGTCAGGTGGTATTCTGTTTTCGGTGTCCGGCCTTCGAAGGTCTTTCGGCATAGGACATACCCAGCGTCTTCAAGCCGTCGAGCATGGGCACTCAAATTGCCATCGGTTGTTCCCAATAAGCCACGCAGATCCGTAAAGGTTAATGAGCCATTCACTGCTAGTGCACTGACGATTCCCAAACGTACACGCTCATGAATCAGTCGATCGAGCTCTAATGCACCGCCTTCGGGAGAGGGCACACTTATTTGTCTAAGGGGATCGGGGAGAGAATCGCCCTCTTCCGAGCTATGCCGAAGCGCACCGCTTTCAGCCCCCATGTTTCCTCCAGATTAGAGTACCGAACAAAATGTGGAGGCCGCCGAAGCCGGCAGCCATATACATGTCCCCCCAAGCACTAGGAGACACAAGTGCCAAGACGCCTGTTAGCATGAACGTTAGGCCCATCATCGGGACGGGGCGGACTGAGTAAGAACCACCAGTCACGATGCTTGTTCCATAAAGCAGTAGCCACATTCCCGGGAGAAGATTTATTGCTCCAGCGCGTGCTATGGTGATGGTTAGCACCCCTCCTGCGACGAGTGGCGCAAGAATATTCCACGTAAACTTACGCGCAGGTCCGGTGAAAAGTGTGACACCGTTGGCTCGGGATTTCCGGGCCATGGCGATGATCGCTACCGAAAAAGAAAGCGCTGCTGCGGCTAACCAAGTCACCAACCATCCGAAGTCAGTAGCTGTTCGGACAGCTAGGCTACTGGCACCAATAGCGATCAATCCCATCACGAGGCCCCCAATCCCGGACACGTTGGTGAACGAAGCCGAACGCTCCATGGTATCACGAATAAATCGGATATTATCGATTGCTCGATCGTGAATCGGTACAAAGGTCCGAGGTGGCTCTTGGAGCTTTGGTGCTGGTTGATTCATACCGGAAGAATTGACCCGGGTATCATTTACGTCAAGTACTTTGTGCCACAAAGTGAGCTCAAACTTTTTTAGGCTAGGCTGGAGTCACTTCGGGGGAGATAACACGGAGGGCACCTGGGAGAATACGGACGTCGACTTTGCGGGTTGAGGAGTGTCGAACCTCACCGTCCATCTCAAAGCGGGGAGGGGCATCAAAGGTCAAGTGAAAACTCAGGTCATCGATGATCTCGACTTTGTGAGAGGTAACGTGCTGGCCCTTTTCGGCCATGTTGAAAAGCTTAAGCCGTGAAAAAGAAGATGAGTCAATGATACTGCATGCGTGTAACCGTCCGTCTGTCACACTTGCTCCAGGCGCGATGGGAAAACCACCACCGAAATAGGTGCCATTGGAGAGGGTTAGCATAAGGTGCTCGCCGGCACGTTGTTTGCCTCCAGCTGAGCGCATGGTGAAGTGGAAGCCAGGGAAGCGTAATATCTGCTGAAGCGCTGTAACCTTGTACAGAAGTTCACCTTTAAGGAAGCGCGCCTTTTTGGCGGCATCGATTACAGCAACATCGAAGCCAAAGCCGATCAGGTTGAGGAAGTGGCGGGCTTCCTCGGTGTCTGGGTGATTTTCAGATGTACTTAAGGAATAGACATGCCCAACGTCCGAAAGGAGGGTGTGTCCGGTTGCGAGCACGCTAACGGCCTGTGCAATATTTCTGGGGTTGTAGCCAAGGTTGCGACCAAAGTCATTACCAGTCCCATTGGGAAGGATCCCCAGGGCAATGTCTTGGCGTCCACTTGAGACCAGCCGGTCAGCTACGTTGCTCCATGTGCCATCCCCCCCCACAGCCACCACTACATCGTAACCCTCGGCTATGGCCCTATCTGCTAACTCAGCTTCTTCTCCAGGGTATGTCGTTGTTGCAAAGCGTACATTCTCAAGCGCATCTTCAAGCAGGCTGCGGTACCTGGCAATCCGCCGTTGACCTCGACCTCGACCAGAGGCGGGGTTAAAAATGACGAAGTGTCGGTGGTTGTCCTTCAGAAGGCCTTCAACTCCTCAAATGTTTGCAAGCCCGCCTTGTACCACTCTTCGCGAAAAGGGTACGTGTTGATCTCATCAATGGTGAGACCTGCCGTCATCGGATGTTCATAAAGAGTGAGTGACCCGCGCTCTTCCTCATGCTCTGCATGAGGGGCCTGCATAAAGATATTGACCCGGTGTCGGCTGCCATCTCCTACCGTAAAGCAGCTATACATGTTCGTGGACGGCTCAAAGTCAAACTCAGTTACTTCGAGGTCTAGCACAGGGTTGCTTTGGTCCAGAACATGGACATTCATCACGCCCTCAGTCTCGGTGAACTTAATGTCCAAGTCACTCATGAAGTGCGGAAGATGCCAGCGGTCAATCGCATGCCGTCTAGAGGCCTCGGTTGTCGTGCCTACCATAAAGGGGAAAAATGCGGCCTTTGGCAGCGGTTTTCCTGGCTCTACTATCGGAGGCACGACTGCCGAAAGAACTATTTCATGGTATGCGCCTACCATGCTCTCGGTAAAGTGGAATGCGGTAATAGCCAGAATGCTGCGTTCATGCTGAACCTCAAGCGGCTGCAGATGGCCCGGCAAGAGCCCTTTAGCATCGACTGTGGGCATCTCAAAATAGGCGCCCACGCACAGTCTGTAGCTATAGTACGTGTAGTCTATGTCGGTCATGTGTGCCTTTATCTTGATGATAGGAGGCGGAAGCTGTTGGCCCCGATACCCCCTCACGAGGTGTTCTAGGTGTGATTGTCAGAAGTTCGTTAGCTCTAGGTTTCACGTCACTATTAATGATAGTGGCTGATGTTATTGAGCGTCTTGTTATAACACCGTTTGTGCTCTTGATACCACCCAGTCGTACATGGGTTCTCACTACCTGGATAAAGATAATGGCTTGGATCACCACAAGGCCGTTCTCTTTCCTGGGCGGATCCGCGATTCCTCGCCCTGACAGCATTGTGCCGACCCGACCAGGGGTACTTGTCTTGATGAACCACCAATCCCTTTTTGACATACCCCTGGTTATCCAAACTGTCGCAAATGGTTACCCCCGGATCGTTTCACGTGCTTATTACGCGCAAAGGTACATTCCGGTTATCTCGCATATGCTCAAGTTGTATCAATTCCCATTAGTAGATCCAACAGCAAGACGCTCTGAGTTAGGGAAGTCACTTGACGACCTTGAGATGCTGGTCCGCAACTCAGATATACCAATCGCAGTCTTTCCCGAGGGAACACGCACGAAAGACGGTGAGATTGGCCGCTTTAAAACAGGCGCCCTAAACAGAATCCTCGCGGTGCGCCCGTGGACAGTGTACGTCTATGTCGTAGATGGTTTTTGGGCGGCTGCGAAATATAAGGACGTCCTTCGTGAGCTTCCGAATGTCAGTGGTAAGATGGAGCATGCGGGCACCCTGGAGTGGAGCAACCCGGAGACAGATCCAAGGACGTTCGTAGAAGAGGTTAGGGAAATGATGGTTGCACGCTTGAGGGTCATGCGGGACGAGAAGACAGTCGCATGAGCCCGGATCCCAGCGCCGCGTCAGAAGCCAGACCTCAGGCACTAGCGCTGGCGGAAAGAATTGTCGAGGAGGGTGGAGGTCAAGTTCGCGCGGTCCTCCTCTATGGATCACGCCTGTTGAGAGCTGAGCCTGATCGGTACAGTGCGTTCGACTTAGTTGTGATTGTTGAAGCATACCGGCCGTTCTACCGGGCTTATAAGTCTTTTGGGAAGATGCATCGCCCAGCTTGGCTAATGAACCTGATGGCGCACATCTTGCCGCCCAACACGATTGCATTTGTGCCGGGTGGGAGTGGGGGCGTTATTGCTAAGTGTCTGATAATCAGCTCAAAGGATTTCGAGCAGGGCTTAGGGCACCGGCCTCGCGACCATTTTCTTTTGGGTCGAATGGTTCAGCGTGTGGGCGTGGTCTGGGCCGTAAGCTCGGAAGAATCGAGCTGGGTAAAATCTCAACTTTTAAGTGCCCGGACACATGTATTGTCGTGGATGGCACCGTATCTCAAGGGCCCAGTTGACGCTAAGGGGTTTGGTCGCAGATTGCTGGAGGTCTGTTACCAGGGAGAAGTTCGGCCGGAGGCGAAAGATCGGTTTGAGAGGATCTTCGACGCCCAAGTTGATCATTTCACAGACGTGTTCAACCCTGTACTAGAAGGGGGAATTGAATCTGGTCTCCTTGTTAGGGAAGGCGGCTTGTATCGTTTGGCTAGTCCGGTGGCAGCATCCGAAAAGAGACGTCTGAAGAGCTATTTCATGCGCTCGAAGGCGCGTGCTACGCTCCGCTGGTTCAAGCATATGCTGACGTTTGCTAACTGGCTCCCTTATATAGTGCGTAAGGTGGAGCGTCACAGCGGAAAAGAGATTCAATTGACCACGCTCGAGAAAAAGCTTCCGATCGTGTTCTTGTGGCCTCGGGCGATCCAAGTGCTGTTCACACGGCGCGAGAAGGGGGTGGATGGTGAGGGGTGATGTGCTTGTGCTTTTCGGCGTACTCATAATTGCTCTGGTCTCGATGCCAATTTACGCAGTTACCTCTCCCGGTCGCGATGACCCCTTGGATGTAGAGGACAGGGGATCATTTGTACTTGGGGGTTTTGTTCGTGGCTGGTTCTATTGGTTCTTGCAGCCTGTCGAGCGGCTTTCTTTAGGGCTTCGGATCTCACCCACCGCGTTCAATCTCATGGGTGTGTTCTTCGGGGCTGCAGCCGGATACTTGTTCGCTACTGGCCGAGTGAACCTGGGTGGTTGGGCTGTCCTAATGGGCGGGAGTGCTGATGTTCTCGACGGACGTATAGCACGTGCACGGGGGCTAGAGGGTCCAAGAGGTGCCTTCCTCGATTCGACGCTCGACAGGTTTGCTGAGGTCGGGGCCTTCGTGGGCCTCGCGGTCTATTTTCAGGGTTCTGCGTTGGCCATCGTTATCGTGGTTATGGCGCTCAGTGGTTCACTACTTGTTAGCTATACCAGAGCTCGTGGCGAGAGCCTGGGCATAATTTGTAAGGTCGGTATCATGCAGCGAGCTGAGCGACTTCTTCTGGTGGGCTTTGGTGGGGTATTAGATGCAGCTCTTGCAGCCTGGACGGGGCTACTAGGGGGCACGCCCTTGCTCGTCTTGTTGGCAGTTGTATCGGTGGGCACGCTAGGAACCGCTGCGTACCGAACCATATGGATTGCTAACCGGCTGGATTAGGTCGCTGTTCGAGCTCTCAGTCCTATATTGCCCATCTGCTATTTTACTAGTTGAACGGCACTAGCCTACTAAGAACCCCATGAAAAAGTTCTGCATGAATTTGATTCCGATGCTGTCGGCCCTTTTTTTGGCTGCCTTTTTCGGTGTCTCGAAATCTGTGGCTCAGGAAGGCCCGGAAATTGAGAGGGCTGATGTTGAGCGCATCGTTTCAACGTTGGCGTCCGATGATATGCATGGCCGACGTGCCTTCAGTGAGTATGCGGTCCGCGCGGCCGAGTACCTGGCAGGCGAATTCGAAGCGGCTGGTTTAGAAAGCCCTGAGGGTGGTGATTATCTGCAGCGCTTTAGTGCACAAACAGTCACATATAGGAACGCGCGAGTGACGATCGATGGTCGAGCTTTGTCCCCGGACCGTGTGCTCGTCAGCCCAGGGGTTGCCTCATTTTCGTGGTCGACCGGCGATGCAGAAGTCATCGTGGTAGGCCCAGACGACGAACCTATTGAAGCGTTATCCATTGCGAGCAGTGTGGGAATCGATGCTTTGATTCTGATGAATACAATTCATGAGGAAAGACTTCGACAACTGGCACCAATGATTCGAAGGCCGGTCCGCACGTTGAGCGGCAGTCCCGGTCGCACGATTGTGCTTGCATTATCTGATGCTGGTCCCGAAGTGAGTTACCGGATCAGCGGCACTGCCACCGTCGAGGAGCAGCCACTCGTCAACGTCGTGGGGATGCTTCCAGGACAGCGGACTGATGAATATGTGCTCTTTTCAGCCCATTATGATCACATAGGGTTCACCCGGACAGGTGGGCAGGCGGACAGTATTTACAACGGCGCGAACGACAACGCATCAGGCGTTAGTGCTGTGGTCACCCTCGGCAAGTACTTCGCTAGACAGGGCACGCCAGAGCGTACGCTATTATTTGCGGCGTTTACTGCGGAAGAGACCGGGGGTTATGGCTCTCGTTATTACTCGAACCAGGTCGACCCGGACCAGATTGTAGCCATGTTCAACATGGAGATGATTGGCAAACCTGCTGTTGAGGGTTCGAACACAGCCTGGATCACTGGGTTCGAGCGATCTTCATTTGGAAGCATCTTGCAGGAGGCGGTTCAGGGAACGCAGTACGAATTTTATCCGGATCCCTATCCAGGCCAGAATCTTTTTTACCGGTCTGATAATGCTACTCTGGCTAGGCTGGGCGTGCCCGCTCACTCGATTTCGACAACACCGATTGACGTGGATCAGGATTACCACCAGGTGACAGATCATGTGGAAACGCTTGATCTCGATCATCTGACTAACACGATCCGGGCCATCGCTATGGGTGCGCGCACGATTATCTCCGGTGGCTCCACCCCAACCCGGGTGGACCCCGCGACCGTGAATTGAAGGAAAGACAGAAGAGAGGAGGACCTATGTCCCGGAGACTCTGGAGTACTTCATTCTTGGCGATGGTTCTGGGTGTCCCAAGTGCAGCCCAGGAGCCGCCGCCAGGTTTTATCGATCCCGCGCCAATCCTGGCTGCTGCAGCGGAAGCTATCGGCACGGAAAACCTGCAATGCGTGACCATTCGTGGTAACGCGTACGCTGGAATAGTGGGTCAGCAACGGCTGAACGCGTATGAGGTAGACTGGCCACGTGGTGCAGCTCTGACTGACTACTCTCGGACGATGAACTGGGACGCAGGAACCATGGTCGAAGAGTTTGACCGGGAGCCTGGGCAAAATCCGGCAGGTTGGAAGCATGGTCTCGGGTGGATGGGAGGCACACCTATTCAGAAAAACACCAGGCAGCGATTTACTGTTAACGGTGACTACGGGTGGCACGAAGATGGTGTGGGTGGGGAACCCATTGCGGCAACGCCAGAGGAAGCCGAACGCTGGCAGCTCGATATGTGGATTAACCCACATGGATTCCTGAAGGCAGCAATGATGCCAGGTGCGAACCCGAGGGCGACGTGGCGTTGGGAGCTCGGGGAGATGGGTCGTGATGGCCCTACAACCCTACCTGAAAAGGTCACCGTGGTATCGATTACGGTGCTCGGAAAATATCGTGTTGATGCAACCATCAATTCGGAGAACATGCTCCAGCGCATACACACGTGGGTGCCCGACCCAGTGCTGGGTGACATGAATTACGAGCATGAGTTTACAAACGACAGCTATATCGACATTGGCAACGGTGTGCGCTTCCCGACCGGCTGGCATCAACACGAAGGGTGGGATGACAACTACCAGGCTCAAAGCATAAATGCTGGGCACAATGCCTTTGGTGGGACCCTCGACGATATTACTGCGAATGACTGCTCAGACCCGGTAACAGTGCCCGCGTCAGTGCGAATGGCAGATCACTCCATACGGGTTACAACCCAGGAGGTCGCGGACGGCGTATGGCTTCTAGGAGGAGGCTCACATAACAGTGTGGCAGTCGAATTTGAGGATTATGTGACCGTGGTAGAAGCCCCAGTCAATGAAAGTCGCAACCTCGCGGTTATCGATGAGATCGTGCGGCTGGTTCCCGACAAGCCCATCCGCTTTTTAGTGAACACGCACCAGCATCACGATCACATCGGTGGTCTTCGCACCTATATGCACATCGGTGCAACCATCATCACTCACTGGAAGAACTACGACTTTTATACGAAGGACGTACTCAACTATGCACCCCGGACGCTAGCTCCCGATATGGTCTCGTTGTGGCCCCCTACAGAGCTTGCCGAGGGATATCAGTACGAAGTGGTGCGCGAGAACTATTGGCTCACTGATGCTACTCGCCAAATGCACATCTCCTACGTGCATCCGCTCCCTCACGCGGAGGGTATGTTGATCGCCTATCTTCCTAACGAGCGTATCCTTATTGAGGCAGATCTGTACAACAACGTTCCGGGTGAACCCGCACAGTTGGAGGCCACCGCGGAGAACCGAGCGTTATATCGACAAATACAAACACTTGGAATTGATGTTGAAATGATTGTTCCGATCCACGGTGAGCCTGTGACTTGGGCGGAGTTCGTGAGCCTGGTGGAATAAGGTGTGTTAGACGATCGATACGAACTAGGGAATTGTTGCACTCGGCCCTAGGCTTCGAAGAAGGCCTCAACAAACTCCGTCTTAGGGTTGGCTCTGAGTGCGGCTGCTGATCCCCTCTGTACGATCTGGCCATGCTCGATCACGCACACCTCGGCCCCTAAAGACATCACATCTCTCGCATCATGAGAAACGACTATGGACGGTCCATTTCGTTCTTGTAGGTGTGTTGTGAGATAACTCCGGATTGACTTCTTGGCAGGCGCGTCGAGAGCAGCTAACGGTTCGTCTAGAAGCAAAATCTCCGGTTCAGTCGTTAGGGCCCTGGCAAGTGCGATCTTTTGCTGTTCCCCACCGGAAAGGGTTGTTGAAAGCCTTCGTGCAAGGTGAGCACAACCTACCTGCTCGAGAAGCTTCATCGCTGCTTGGCGGCGCTCCGCCCTAGTGCGCCTAGGTGTCCGGGAGATCCACCCGAATGCTACGTTGTCGATGACGCTGAGGTGAGGAAAAAGGCCGTAACCTTGGGGCACGTAACCCACATGCCGATCCTCTGGCGGGATATCGAGACCCCGTTTAGAGTCAAAAACTGTGCGTCCACCCACTTGAATCTTGCCGGATTGGGGGCGATATGCTCCAGCGATTGTGCGAAGGAGTGTGGTTTTACCCGATCCATTGGGCCCCACCAGAGCCAGGGGACCATGTTCGCCACCCAGACCTACCTCTAGTCGTAGATCTCCAAGTTGTAGTCGGACTGAGACTTGCCAGGTCATAGGCCCCTCTCCGACAAACGCCTAAGGGAGGGTTCGAGCCAAGCTGTTTGGAACAAAGCCCAGGCCCTTGGTGCGAGCCGGAGGCCGAAGAGCAACAGCACAGATACGGCAGCAAGAACGAGGGACAGCGCTAGAGCGACCCGTACATCGGACTCGAGGGCCATATAAATGGCGAGTGGCATGGTCTGCGTAGTACCGGTCAAATTACCGGCGAAGAGCAGTGTGGCACCGAATTCGCCAAGGGCACGTGCCCATGAAAGTGCTGCACCACTGATCAGGCCAGGAAGAGCTAAAGGAACAGCAACCCGGAAAAATGTACCCGCCGGTGATTGGCCCAATGTTCTTCCGACAAGCAGTAGGTCAGGATCAACGCGGCGGAAGGCAGCGGCAGCGGCCTGAATGTAAAATGGCGCGGATACCACGACCTGGGCGAGCACGACAGCGATGGTTGTAAATGGTATCTGGACGCCCAATGCGCTTAACTGGGGCCCGAAAAGCCCGCTCCGCCCGAATGCTTGAAGCAGGGCGATACCTACTACAGCAGGGGGCAAAACCACCGGCAGCTCGACGAAGACTTCTACGGTACGAGTGTGGCCTAGGGGGGCAGTGGCTAGCCACCAGGCGAGCGGAGTCCCGAACACAATCACCAACACGAGGCTCACAAGGGTAGTTTGCGTACTCAGCCAAAGCGCGGGTGCGAAAAGTGGGTCCCCGACTCCTGCTCGGAGGTCTGCAGGCGAGGAAGCGAGAAGCAGGGCGACAAGAGGTAGCGCCAAAAGAGCTAAGATCGGCAGTGCCACAGCAACTAGAGGCCACCGTCGGGGTTCGGCCCCAGAGCGTGGAGCGCCGCCTGGTATCATGGGCTTACAAACCCGTATTGGGCGAAAACCTTCTGGCTACTCGTGGAGAGCACGTAATCGATCCAGGCCTCCGCTAAGTCTGAAGCCTGAGTACCTAGGATTATACCGATGAAGTAGCCAGCATCAACATTTAGCTCATCCGGTATGGAGACTGACCTGACCTGGTCCGAAAGTACCGCATCTGACCGGTAAACAATGGCCGCGTCTGCTTCTCCGAGCTCTACCTTAGCTCGCGCTAGCCGGACGTTGGATTCCTCGGAGACGACACGCTCCATAACCTGGCTTTCAAAGTTGGCCCCGAATCGTTGGCCAGCGAGGCCGAGAACGTCGCGAGTGTACTGACCAACTGGGACATTTTCAGTGCCGATCACGAGGCGCTCTACCTGAGGCAAATCAGCAAAGGATTCAACCTCGGCAGGGTTGTTGAGTGGGACGATCAATGTCAATTCATTCCGCGTAAGAACCGGGCTTCCTTCTATAAAGCCGGCAGCCACTAGAGCACGCATATGATCTGGATTGGCAGAGACGAAGACGTCTGCTTCAGCCCCCTGCTCTATCTGCAGCCGGAGGACCTGACTTCCTGCGAAGGTGAGGGCGACATTTACTCCGAGGTGTTCTGCCTCAAAGTCTCGCGCGAGTTCGTGGAATACGTCGGCTAGAGAGGATGCCGCGTAGATGTTCACTATCTGAGCCTCGGGTTGGCGGTCGCTGCAGCCAGCAAGAAGCACGAGAATAGCTGGTAGGACCAAAAGCCTCATGCTACCTCAAGCGTCGTGACGTGGCCGCTAAGCTCGCTGTCGTAGCCCGGAAGCTGCGCCATCTCAGCCCGAAAGCCGGGATCGCTAATCGTATCCAATAGTCGGCTGACAGGGGGAGAATCCGCGAGTGAGGCTGGAACCACTAGATCAAAGCGCTCCTCAGTTAGCGGCAGGAAGTCTAACTCCGCTGCTAATGCCTCGCTCTCAATGGCTATGCCAACGTCGGCAGCGCCAGCGCGAACCATCTGAGCAACTTCTGCATGTCCGAAGGCGAGTGGTCCTTTGAGATCCTCTTTTGTGGCACCAGCGTCAGCGACCAGCTTCCTCAGGAGCTTTCGGGCGCTGGCGCCCTGCTCACGGAGGGCGAAGCGAAGGCTGGGCCGCAGCAGGTCTCCACCCGAGCGAATGTCTAGTGGATTCCCTTTCGGTAGTACCAGGCCCTCGCGCCAGCGAGTAAGGTTAACCACCAGCATCCGCTCGTCGTGAAAACGCTCGCGAATCAGGTCAACGTTGGCATCGAGCGAGTCCGAGTCGGAAGCGTGGAGCCCAGCTATGTGAATGAGCTTGGCTTGGAGTAAATCAAGGGAACGGTAACTATTTGCTAGAAGCCACGTAGCGTAGGCATCAGTGAAGCGACTCCCTACTCGTCGCGTCAGCGTACCTAAGAGGGGTGCGCAACCAGCGACTAGTACGTTACGTCGAAGCTGTCCGGAGTTAACCAAGGGGCGGACTTGCCCTGCTTGAAGCCCTGTATCGAACACTACTATGCCGTCTGCAGGACTGGTCGCGTCCAATGGCAGTCTATGGGCAACCCACTTGCCACCTACAAAGCCCACGGCAACTCGAGATCCGAAGCGGTCGTCGTCGTGCGGAGCCAGGTGTACTTCTAGAATGTCTTCTTGCCGCAGTTGAAATAGCTGCTCTACAGTGCACTCTAAGGCGCGAGCCAGGCGAAGGCTGAGAGTGGTAGATGGAACCTGGCGCCCCTGTTCAATGGCAATGATCGCCTGTCGCGTTACTCCAGAGAACTCCGCTAGGTCTTGCTGCGAAAGCCCAAGTCGCTCACGGTATGTTCTGACAGAGGTGTCCAGCACGGAGTCTGTCATGGATCCCAATCTCTATATGTAATATAAACATTACATATAGTAAGCTAACCAATACTCTAGACGCCACACCCCAGTCGGAAATACTCGAGGTCTAAGGCCCCAAGCCTCTGGAACGTATTTTCGGTAGTGTGCGCTCGATTTGAAGCATTAGGTTGCACGGCTTCATAGGTGGTAGGATACGCACATGATCTTCAGGGTTTGGCTTAGTTGAATGCACCGACGTAGACCAGGCTTCAGCGTAGCTCAAAGTAACCATCTGTATTCCGATGGCTCACTCAGGTTCCGATAACAGTACGAGGTCAGCATCATGCCATTAACCAAGAAGAGAATCTCAAGCCATAAGTGCTGGTGGGAAATCACTTTATAAAGCTCCGGCGACAGGACTCGAACCTGTGACCCGGTGGTTAACAGCCACCTGCTCTACCAACTGAGCTACGCCGGATTAGATCGCATATAGAATGCGATGGTGAAATATAAGCGGCCCCAGAACAGAAGTGTCAACTAGCCACCGAGGCCTCTTACGTAGGTGACTATAGGTATACAGCGGGCGATTTGCTGCTTTGGACCAGAAATGCAGCCTTTCTTAATGGCATTCCAAGACCTCGAGATCAGTCGCCTGAAAACAAGAACTCAATATGTGAACCAGCTGATGCGATAACGATTCTTGGCAATAGAGGGATCAAGCATCTTCTTGCACTCAGGAAATAGAACGATATTCTATTTATATGCCTGATCCCCTACTGAGCCCTTCACTGAAGGTACCGAAGCAGCCTCGTTCTCGGAAAACGCTTGAGCGCATAGTTAACGCAACTCTGGAGATTCTCTCAGCCGAGGGTCCAGGAGGAGTGACCGTCCAAGCAGTCGTAGACCGAGCGAATTCTTCTGTCGGATCGTTTTACGCGCGGTTTCGCGGGAAAGACGATCTTCTTGAGTACTTAGGTGAGTACGTTTGGAGGGACGCGCTGAACCGGTGGAACGAATCCATTAGGTCGAAAGCTTGGGAGGATATGGAATTCGTTGAATTAGCTGAAGGAGCCGTAGCGCTACTCGCTGACATCAGGCGATCACGTGTAACACAACTCAGAGCCCTAGACCACGTTTCTAAACGTGGTTCTGCCTATGAGACATTTGTGGCGCGGGTTCTCGCGAGCCTTGAGGAGTTGCTATTGGTGCAGCGACAGGGGATATCACATGAGCAGCCAGAGGTGGCTGTGCGTGTAGGACTTAATGCGGTTCTAGGTGTCATGGATGGGAGAATTGAGACGGTGGGGAGCGGGGAAGTGGGTCGAGAGGTGCTCGTGAGGGAGTCAACCCAACTCCTCCTCGGCTACTTGATCGGCTCAGCTATTGGTGGTGGAGCCAACGTCGACTTCTTCGATGTCTGGGTTTGACTTCTAGCTTGGCTGGATTCCCAGACCGAGCGCGGCAGTTTCGACGTAATAGATCGAGTAGTAACCGCTCTCGGCATGTCGATCGCTAGCGAAGAAAAAGAAACGGCCATCAGGTGAGAAGCTCGGATAACCGTCGTTGTAGGGGCTGTTGATTGGACTCGGCAGTAATCGTGGCTCGCCCCACCCGTATTCTGTCTTAGCGACGGCGTAAATCTCGTCTTCACCGAATGCATGGACCTCACGCTTCCCCTGAAAGAGCAGGAATTGTCCATCGGGAGAGATGGTTGGGCTCATCTCAGCCCCACCCGTGTTGAGTTGCATAGGTCGGGGATTTAGGTACGTGCCCTCAAGCTCGTCCGCGACATAAATATCGGTTCCCCACTCATCGTCTTCGTTCGTGGCATAGAGTAGGGTCCGGTCGGGTAAGATCACTGGTCCGAATTCGCTCTGGGTAGATGGGCCTTCCGTCTCAGGAGATGGGCGATTGACGTCTCCCGCCAGTGGTTTAGGGACCGACCACCCTTCTTCTGTGCGCTCCACTATCCAGAGATTGCTATCACCCCCTACTGCATTCCAGCCGGGCACATTACGCCTCGACGAATAGATGAGCTTGTTCCCGTCCCTACTCAGAAAAGGGGATTCGTCCCTGGGCATCGAGAAGAAGGCGGGTTTGGCGGCTGTCCAGGCTCCGTCGACGAAGTAAGACACATAGATTTGTGCTCTAGTTCTTCGCCCTCGTGCCCTTCTAGTGAAATAGGCTTCGTTGAGGTCGGGGCCGAAGGTGATTCCATACTCTCGAGCTTCGGTAGAAATTGCTCCCGGTGCGAAAAGCACAGGTATTGGTACAGGGTCGGTGCCCAAAGGTGTTGGAGCCCCGCAGGCAGCTAAAACCAGTGTGATAGCGACGAGAAGTGGCCCCTGGTTAGAGCAGCGTGCGATCATGAAGCGTCTACTCTGCCGAGTCAGGCCCCGGAAGATCCTGTGTTGTTAGCTGTTTCCACTTCCTCAAGAACCGCCGTGAGAACGTTCCGAAAGACATCTAGCGGCAACGCACCTTGCAGTGGCCCAAAGCCCACGATCCAGAATGTGGGTGTGCCCCGAATACCAAGCTGCTGGGCCATTGCCGTGGCACCTGCGATCCGATTCAACGGACGGTCTTCGCTGAGACAGGTGTCGTACTCTTCCATCGCTATGCCAGTCGCGTTAGCCCATTCGCGCAGCAGCGATTCAGGATTATCACTAGGCTTCCACTCACCCTGACTTCCCCAAATTCGATTGGCCAGGGCCAGGTACGCTTGATCGTCCTGCTCAAGGGAGCATTCCGCAGCCTTTGTGATTGGGAGTGAGTTCTGGAACTGGCCAGAAACATATGTGAGTAGCTTCCATTCGATCTGTCCCGAGTCCACAAATTCTTCTAGCAGGCTCGGTAAGGTCTGCTCATGGAACTGGCGACAGTATCCACAACCAAAGTCTGCAAATTCAATGACTTTCAGCGGAGCTTCTTCCACACCGAGGTTATAACCCAGGTCAGGGAGAAACGCGCGTTCTACCAATGCTGCTACATCGGGATCACCTCCGCCCTGAGAAAACGGACCCGCTTCGGTATTTCCCATGAGAAGGTCGCGGTTGGTGCTACTCGTATCCACCGGCTCCGGAACCTCTTCGGCACAGCCAAGCGCGAGCAACGTGGACAGTGCCAGCATCCGACTATTCCAGCTCATGAGATCTCCAAATTGATAAGCTGACCCAACCCGGCTAGAAATGCAGTCAGGCGGGCAAATTGTCCTGTCACCATCGTGAGCCCAATCACGACGAGGACAGTTCCTGCTAGTCCCTGGAGTGGCATAATCCAGGCTTGGACCTTACGGCTTCCCGCTATGAACCAGTTCAATCCAACCGACGCGGCCACAAACGGGATGCCGAGTCCAAAAGCATAGGTGCCCAGGAGCAGCATACCCTCCATCATCGTCGATTCTAAACTTACGTAGAGTAGGACCGCACCAAGGATTGGTCCAATGCATGGTGTCCACCCAGCTCCGAATGCGACCCCAACAGCGAGTGATCCAAACAAGCTGGCCGGCCTCGCTACCGGGTTCAAACGAAGGTTTCCAGCAAGATGTGGGAGAGATAAGAACCCCATTAGAATGAGCCCGAACAGGATCATAAGGATACCGCCCGCCCGCGAGAGCCAGGGGAGGGCTTGCGCGACCGCTACTCCGACGGTAGTCGCCACAAGGCCCATCGTCATAAAGACAAGTCCGAAGCCAAACATGAAAAGGACTGAGTGAAGCATGGCCATGATCCGGACTTCATATGTCGAGTAATCGGTAAGCTCATTCAGTGTCAAACCAGATACGAACACGAGGTAGCTAGGGACGACCGGCAGCACGCACGGGGACAGGAACGAGACTAGTCCGGCTAGAAAAGCCATCGGAAAGGAAACCTGGACTTCCACCTAGAGGCAGCTCGGAACTAAAGACTGAAGTCGGTGAGAAGCCGCTTTTCCTCTTCACCTACCTTGGCGTTGATCTCGAGGTACTGCTCAAGGCCACTGCCATCGACTTTCTTGCGCAAAAGCTGATCGAGTTGGAAAAGGCCTGCTGAGTTCGATAACTCGATGATTACTCGGATGGGTTTGGCTGAGCCCTTGTCAATCGAAACTGACTCAACTGCCGCCGCCGATACAGAGTGGATTGAAAGCGACCCTTTGGAGAACGGAATACGTGAGCGGCCCTTGGCCATGTCTAGCGCATCAGCAATTCTAACGACGCCAGCTTCGAGTGTCAGAGGCTTGCCACCAGCCCGATGCGAGATAATGGCGTGTAACACCTCCGAGCGGATTATCGTCGCTTCACGAGGCGGATAAAGCTCCGGAAGTATCTCTTTGAGTTTTGATTGGGCAATGAAAAGGCTGAATCCCTCATGGTCACTGCGATTAATAGACATGCCGGTGTCATGGAGTAGTGCTGCTAGTGCAACTACAACCTCAGCATCGTTCATCTCCATGTCGTAATTATTTGCCACGCCTGTGCTCACGCCCGCATCCGCTAGAAGCCTGAGCATCCGGACTGCAATGTTCATAACGATTTTTACATGGACAGGACCGTGGTCTGACATTTGTAGCCGCTCAACCGCGTTAACATTTGCAGCGGTCCATAGAGCGTAGAGTTCGTCGTCTGCATTCACGAGCTCCATGACTTTCTGGAGCTTAGGATTACGGCGATGAGGGACATTCATGACGATGCGCCGCTCGAATCTGCCGTCCACATCGCGTGCGACGTCGTCGGGGTCGAACTCGTTTTCGAAGCGAGCGGTACTATCATCGGTAGTCAAAGTGTCTGCTCCCGGCCAAAGACCTTGTCAGCTTTGTTTTCGCCAAGCCCATAGGACCAGAGCGAGCCCGACAGCTGCACCTAGGAGCGCTCCACCGGCAATTGTGCGTGTTCGTGCATCGAGTGGCTGCTCAGGAGGTGCGAGGGTTGCTCCCGCGGCGACCTTTTCTGCCGCAGGCTCATAAGGAAGGGCATCTTCTTCAGTCCCACTCCAGCCGCACCCACGACAGTTGACCTGTCCGCGCTCCTTAGCGGTGCGGTTAGAATGCGTTACCTCGTTACCGCACCCTGGACAACTTAGAGCAGACGCCAGAGGTCGGATCATTGCATAGAAGGCGCCTTTGGAGAGGTCTAGTTCCTCAGCGATCTGGTTGGCACTTTTGTCCGAGCCCCAATACAGATCGTTGACGCGATCGTCGGTTTCCAAAATCCTTTCGGACATGTCCATAGGATCCTGCGGTGCGTGACTTGACCCTCTTGGGGCTTATCCTGAACATAGCTTCGCACCGAGTTCGGGCCCAGCCGACCTATGGTCACTAAGGCTTCTGACTTTTCTGCCACCCCGCACTGTGAAGATTCCTGTTCCACACGGCCATCTTGAGGCACAACTCAAAGAGCCCTCTGGCTTTCTCAGGGGGGCTGCGGTCTTGTGCCATCCGCACCCGTTGTTCGGTGGCACGATGCACACTAAGGCTGTCTACCGGGCAGCCCAGGCGCTTAACGAGATTGGTCTTTCGGTACTCCGTTTTAATTTTCGTGGAGTTGGTGCGAGTACTGGGAGCTACGACGCCGGTATCGGTGAGCGTGAAGACGTAACCGCAACACTCGACTGGTTGGAAAATAATTACCCAAACCTGCCGCTTTTAGTCGGTGGGTTCTCATTCGGTTCGATGGTTGGGATGGCTGTCGGTGCGGAAGACAAACGGGTCGTAGCGCTGCTCGGGATTGGGCTCGTAATAGGAAAAGGCAATCATTACGACTACACCTATCTTTCAGATGCCGGGAAGCCCGTACTCGTCGTTCAAGGTGAGGAAGATGAGTTTGGGTCGGGCGAACAGGCTGAGGTGCTTCTGGCGGAATTTGGGAAACACATCACTCTTATGCGCGTGCCAGGCGCTGACCATTACTTCACGGAACAGCTCGACGCGCTGAAGGGAGCCATCAGGGACTATTATGAGACGGATCCGATGGCCTGCTTCTTTGCTTCCGGTTAAAGGAAAAACTAAATGCGTAATAGGGAACGCGTTCTCCAGAGCCTTGAGAAGGTCTACCGGGCGGCTTTTGCAGTGACTGAGAATGCGAGTGACAGCGTATCCATGGCACGTCTAGACTTGGAGTACCAGCGTGACCAACTACATCTCGAAGTACTCCTGGACATCCGTGACCTTCTGCTTGCAGAAGAACCTGACACGGTAGAGAAAACCAAATCCCTACTAGAAAAAGCACGGGACATCCGGCAACTCACCAAACTGCGACCTTGAAGATCTACACACGCGGGGGAGATACGGGGGAGACCGGCCTCTTTGGGGGAGACCGGATAGGAAAGGGGCATGAGCGTATTGAGGCGCTGGGTGCTGTCGACGAGCTCAACGCGGCTTTGGGGTGGGCTAACGCGCAGCTCAGTGAGGATAGGTCACATGAACGCCTTGAACGGGTTCAGCACGATCTTTTTGCGATCGGTGCTCATTTGGCGGCACCCACGGAAAAGAATACAGCATCCGATTCAAATCTTCTGCTTGGGCGGGTGGAAGTGCTAGAACGCTGGATTGATGAACTTGATGAGGGACTGCCGGAGCTGCGAGCATTCGTGATTCCTGGAGGAGTGCCGGCAGCAGCAGGGCTCCACTTGGCGCGCACTGTCTGTAGGCGTGCCGAGCGGGTACTCGCGCGACTGTCGCAATCGTGCAAGGTCGATGACCAAATTTTGGCCTACGTGAACCGACTCTCGGATCTACTGTTCATGCTTGCTCGGCAGGAGAATCAGTCTGCGGGTACGGGCGACATTGAGTGGATTAAGCCCTGACACAAAACGCTTGCGGCCTAAAGAGTATTCTGACAGCTTGGGGCCCCTCCTGTCGGCGCCAAGTTACGATCGCCCCAGTAAGACATAACAGGATATCTTGAGCCTATGACCTACATCATTGCCGAACCATGCATCACAGAAAAGGATGGAAGCTGCGTCGAGGTCTGTCCGGTAGACTGCATCTATGAGGGAGAGGATCAATTCTACATTCATCCCGATGAGTGCATTGACTGTGGTGCATGTGAGCCGGAGTGCCCTGTCCAGGCCATCTTCCCGGACACTGACATTCCTTCTGAGTACCAGAGCTTCCTAGCGAAGAATATCGAGTACTTCGACTAGAGACTTTCCTGGGGAATAATGCCCCAGTTAAAAAAAAAGAAGTGCGGTGGAGAAGCTGACACCTTCCTCTGCCGCACTTTTCTTCTTCTACTTAAACGACGTTTCCGCTATAGGCCGAGCTCCCGGATGCGCTCCAGTGAAATGTTAGTAGGCTGGGTCTCCCCAGCAGGAACCGCCTCACGCAGTTCCTTGGATTCTACTTCCTTTTGCTGGCGTACCAGAAGAATTGTTGTTGCCAGCGCAGCAGCGCTTAGCAGGCCGAACGTGAACTTCTTCATGGTACTCTCCTTGATGATGGACCACACGACCCCATTCTTAGCAAGATACACGCCACCGCAGCAAGATTCCCTGAGGAATTCCACTATTCCTAACAAGTTGGCGGGCTCTCAGCTGTATGAACCGCGGGCCCATGCTACAAGAGCTGTGCATGCAGGACAACATTAAAGGTTGCATTAATGAGGCGCGAGCGGGCGACCCCATAGCGATAGCACGCCTTTTAATAAGTACGCCTTCCGTGAACCCGACACTGGAATTGGATGGGACGGGTGAGTTCGATATCGCAGAAGTTGTTGCGGACTTGCTGGCAGACTGGGGACTGACAACAGAGTTCCAAGAGGTATCTCCCGGGAGGGTAAATGTTGTGGCACGACTAGAAGGAGATGGCCCAACACTATTGCTGAACGGGCATCTTGATACCGTCGGTGTCCGAGGAATGACCGTGTCACCTTTTGCCGGAGATTTGGTGGGTTCGAGGATTGTTGGGCGTGGGGCCTGTGATATGAAGGGTGGGTTAGCCAGTCTGCTAGCAGCAACTGCGCGGCTTGCGGAAAAAGGACCTCGTCCCAACCTGGTTGTAGCACTAACTGCCGATGAGGAAAACGAAAGCTTGGGCATGGCCGAATTTATGAATGGAGGCCCAAGGGCCGACCTTGCTATCGTCTGCGAGCCGACCAGCCTTGCTGTTATGCCAGCTCACAAAGGATTCATTTGGGTAACGGCCACATTCCGGGGGCGAGCGGCACATGGGTCCCGGTTCGAGTTGGGAGTAGACGCGATCCGGCATGCAGCCCTTTATATTTCAGCGCTCGACCGGTACGAAAAGCGACTGGAAATGAAAGCACCCCATCCTCTCCTTGGGTATGGTTCGCTTCACGCCGGTACGATCGTCGGCGGGACGGCACCGTCTGTTTACCCAGGGCAGTGCGAAGTACAGCTCGAGTGCCGCACACTTCCTGGCGACAAGAGTGAGGATATCATTTCCTCTTTGAGAGATATCCTTCATGAAGTTGCAGCTGGAGAGCCAACCTTGAACGGGGTCCTAGACATGACCCTCGAGCGTCCGGGCACCGAAGTCGCGACCGATTCAGGATTAGTTAATGGTCTTCTGGATGCTGGGCAGACACACAATGTTTTGCCAAAGGTCGAGGGAATGACTGCGTGGGTGGATGCCGCATTTCTAAATCAAGCCGGTATTCCTACGGTGTGTTATGGACCCGGCAGTATGGATCAGGCTCACACAGATGATGAGTGGATTGAAACGGCCGAGATCATCACGTGCGCATCGGTGCTGGAGACCTTCGCTCGGTGTCTCACTGCGTGAACTTCACTAACCCGGCGGTTGATGCTCTTACTAGGAAGACTTTAGGGATCTAACGCGAGGTACGAGGTAGGATTCGACACCTGCTCCTACCCAAGGTTAGTCACCGAGGGTTCGATCGAGATAGGCCTTCAGCCGTTCCCAAGCGTCGAGCCCAGCCGTACTCCTCAGATTTGGGTCCTCGTCGATGCGGAGCCAGAAACCGTGGTTCACATCGTCGTATATGTGGAGATCGTTTTCGATGCCAGCCGAGCGTAGAGCTCCTTCGAATGCTGTGACCTGTTCCGGTGACGGTCCTGAGTCCAGCCTGGCAAAAGTGCCGTACACTTCATGGTCCATACTTGCTAGTATCTCGGGATCGTCGACTAACCGCCCGTAGAAGATTGCCGTCGCATCGTGATTATCTCCGTCAAGGCCGAAGGAGAGGGCCATACCTCCGCCGAAACACCAACCCATAGCACCTACCCGCCCCGTTACGTCTGGGCGCTCCTTCAGGTAGGTAACCGCTGCGTTCAGATTATTGACGACCTTCGGCATGTCACCCGATGCAGCTTGCATTAACGTGATATTTTCGTCGCGATTTGAACCCGTTTGGCCCTCGTAGAGATCGGCCGCTAAGGTCACGTAACCTTCAGCAGCAAAATCATCTGCCACTTGGCGAACCCGATCCACAAGGCCATCCCATTCATGAATGATCACAAGCGCTGGGAATGGGCCTTCGCCCTCTGGTACAGACAGATAGCCTACGGTAGAGGGATCGGAGTCCAGGTACTGTAAGTCCGTTCCCTCGAGCGTACCGCCCTGTCCTATGATTGCCGGCGGCATTTCTCCTGGGCCGGTGGGTGCAGAAGCGACCCGTGGGCCAACAGCGCTCTCAGCTTCTCCGTCCGCACTCATTTCTTCGCTTGCGGGAGTGCAAGCTAGAACTGCGACAGTGAGAATCAGGGCATTACGGTACATGACTGCCTCTCTTGGTTCCTTGGACCATCATCTAACAGTAAACAGAAAGACGATATCATCCCCAGTGAAGATGTAACTGGAAGTTAAAAAAGGCTTTTCTTATCGTTTTGACCAGATCAGCACGACCCCGCAAGCATTCCGGGATGAGAGGTATTGGATTGGCGTCTCGACAGCATTGTAAAACTCTATAGCCGCGATTTGGTCTGGTTCCCACCGGTTGAGGTCGGCATCAATTTCAAGCGTACCATCGACGTAGACGGGTAGGATACAAGGAGAACCATCCGCTCCTGCTTGCCGGCGTCTACTCACAGCATGCTCGCCATTTTCATCATACACGTAGTCGATGCCGGGCACCCGCTGGATGAGGTCAGATGTAGTGAAGGGGTTGATGCGTTCCATATCCATTGGTGTGAACTGCGTGCCTTGGCCGCCACGAGCTCGCCGGAAAAATCCACTCTCCTCCAGGAAGGCGGAACCCACTGTAACCTCAATTGCCGCAAGTTCGATCGGCTGTGAGACCATCTGTGTCGAGACTTCCACTGTTCGGCCCGGGTGCACGATCATCATCGCTGTCCGAGGGGCGTAGCCAAGCCGTGCAAAAGTGACATCGACTAGTCCGGGCTCGACATTGCGCAAAACGTAGCGCCCCTGACTGTTGCTGAGTGCTCGGATACCATCTTGATCACGAATGGTGATGTCCACATCGGATAGCTCATCTTCCAACTCTCCTTCGATCCGACCTTCAATCCGACCGGGCTCGAGCGGGTCACCATCAGATCGGTTTAGCACTAAACGGAACTGCGGATTTCCTGGTACCTCGAGTTGCCCCTCCAAGTTGATATAGCCAGCTCGCTCAGCGGTAATCCGGTGCTGACCAGGTGGAAGACCCGGAAGTTGAATGCGTCCGAGGTCATCAGATATTACGCGAACTCCCAATTCAGGCAGATCAATGATTGTCTCGCCTAGTGTGTTGCCAGTCCTTGCATCTTCGACACGACCGACCTTTGAGAACCGTTCCAGCGACACGCCAGTCACCCGGGCGCCAGGGCCAAGGATATTACATGCAAGCAGTTCTCCGCCCTCACAGGCAACTCTAAAGAGGCCTTCCGCTCGCTCAGGCGAACGTTCGACACCGGCTCCGGCTTCGTAAAGAATCCCTAGATTCGTGCAGCCAACAAAAGTGCCACGCTCACACGCAATCTCGTAGAGCGTAGCGGCCCGCTCGACGTCCATCGACACACCATCGCCCTGTTCTAGCATAAGCCCGAACACGTTGCAGGCGATCATGTCACCTTCATCGCAGGCCTGCTGATAGAGGTTCTCAGCGCCCTGCGAGGCCGCCTCTTTGGGCAGCAAGGCTAGGAGCGTGACCATCATAGCAGTCTTTCTCTTCATGGCCGCCTCACTCAGACTAGTCTCCAATGACTAAGGTACCGCTTGGCCTAGGTCCAGGTGTCTATAGGATACGTGCAGAGGGTGTCTCGGTTCCTCTTTCCGTGGAACCAAGCTTGCCCCGAGCTTATAATACGCTGGATTCGGCTTAAGTAATGAGCCGGTCGGACATCCATTGACTTGAAAGGTGATCTTTTCATCGCCGGAGGTACGAGATGTTTCGAGGGATGCGCGTCGAGCTTCTTTCTGTCGCAATGTTGCCGCTGGGGATCGGTATGTTCGTTCAGGGCTCGCCTAATATCATTACGCCAGAATTCACGATGCCCTTGCCCATAGAAGCCGGGCCCGTGAGTTACTCACAGCAGGTATCACCAATTTTCCAATCAGCTTGTGGGGAGTGTCATGGGGGTGACGAGCCAGAACTCGGTCTTGACCTTACGAGCTACGAAGCTGCGATGGAGGGATCCGACTATGGCAGCGTTATAGAGGCTGGCGATGCTGATGGCAGCCTACTGATTGATATGATTGTGGCTGAAGAGATGCCGATTGATGCTGATCCGCTGTCGGAAGAGGAAATCGAGGTGATCCGATCCTGGATCGACGCTGGTGCTGAGAACAACTAGGGTCTCTTTAAGAGAAGCAGTCGGCAGCGATCACGCGTTTCCCCAAATGCAAACGCTGTGGACAGGGCTGGAAGTCACCCGTAGCATGTCCAGTCCACGAACATTGGTGTAGGGGAGGTTGCCTAGATGAAGCCCATCATTGTTGCAGTTGTCGGTCTGTTTGTGACGGCGCTCGGTGTAGAGGCACAGAATGCCGCAGAGATTGAGCGAGCACTCCATGCAGCGCCGTCGAGGGCCAGGGACGGCGCTGCCGTCATCCGTTGGGAAGGTGACACGTGGACTACGCTCCGGGAGGGCCGCGGCACGTTAGTCTGCTACGATCATTCAGGGGCTCCAGGCGAAGCTGCGTTTTCGTCACAGTGTACTCACCCAGACAACCTCGAGCGTGTGGCACAAAACTTCCGTTTTGAGGCACAGGCAAACGGAGACCGTCAGGCACTGCAGACGCTTTTAGCTGAAGCTGAAGCGAACGGAACGCGGGCCATGCCCGTGTTCGGATCCCCATGGATCGCCATGAATGGACCCGATATGGCCAGCGCAAGGCGTCACGTAACTATAGCTATGCCGTATGCGGATGAACGGAACTCTGGCTTCCCAGAGACTGGGAGCCAGGGTGGAGCTTGGATTATGGGAGCAGGCACACCTGGTGCACACCTCATGGTTCCAGGTTCCTGATAACCAGTGTATTTAGACGCCGGGCTTTGTCTAAGCCCGGCGTCTAAGGCGTGGCTCCACGAGACCACCAGCAAGAACGGGTCTGAGTACCGGCTATGATTTCGTAGCTCGGAATGTGCCCGTGGCCAGTCTGCCGGCGAGGTCGACACTTCCGGTGCAGGCGCTATCTCCGTCAACTGTGCGCTCGTATATGAACGGCACCTCCTGACCGACACCCGGGTCGGCGAAGAAAGAGATGATAACTTGAGAGGATTCGACCGTCCCGGTTACCTCAGCTTCAACGAGTGTCTCAGATGAATAATGACCGGTAAGTGTGTTACCATCTTGCTGAAGAGTAAGTCCTGGCATCGTGGCACCTTGCTTGGTCGTGACTCCAAGAATCCACTCGCCCCACCTGTGCATAGGCTCCGGTTGAAATGATTAGAAGGGCAGCCAGAGCGGCCACGGCTCCGGGTCGCGAAATTCGGGTGACATGCATGGCCGATGTCTCACGTTTAAGTGGTTTTAGGTGTTTTATACCGTATGGTGTCGACCCACTCAGGGCACTGCGTTAGGTTCTGCGCCGCAACATTCTAGGCTGTGCGTTTGAGCATATCCCATACTCTTGGAAATGATTGTTCTCGACCACTCTTGGACACGTTACAGTGCGTTCAGTCCTACTTGGCTAGTTACGGTCCTAGCGCTTCTACTTGCAGCAAGTACCGCTAAGGCTCAGGAGCCTGCCGAGGTCTTAAGTTTCGATGCTGATGGGCGTATTAGCGTGCGTGCCACGCGCCTGACTGGTGACTTTGATCTAGATGGGCGACTCGAAGAGTCGATATACGAGCAGCTCAAACCACTTACGGATTTCACCCAGCAGATTCCTGAGGAAGGGGAGCCTGGTAGCGAGAGGACAGAAGCCTGGGTCTTCTTCGATGACGACAACATTTATATCGGAGCGCGGAACCACGAATCAGTACCTCCTAGCGAGTGGGTTGCAAACGAGATGCGGAGGGACGTAATCCAGCTTCGACAGAATGACTCTTTTTCTGTGATGCTGGACACTTTTTTCGATCGACGAAACGGTGCGGCTTTCCTTGTGACACCAATCGGAGGTTTCTCGGATTTCGCTATCTCGAACGAAGGTCAGAGGGTTAACAGTGACTGGAATGTGGTCTGGGATTCACGGACTGCCCGATACGATGGCGGTTGGACTGTCGAGATGCGTATCCCCTTCAAATCGCTACGCTTCCGGCCAGGCCGAGATCAGACTTGGGGGATTCAACTGCGTCGCATCATCCGCCGCCGCAACGAGGCATCATACCTTACGCCCCTTCCGATCTCTGCAGCGCGTGGGAACAGTGTTATTGCGGGACTGTGGAGGATTTCAGAGGCAGCCACGCTTACAGATCTGCAGGTGCCGGGCCAAAACTTGAACGCCGAAGTAAAGCCTTATGGTATTGGTAGGATGACGACCGATCGGACGATTACTCCTGAGGTGTCCAAAAAATTTAATGAGGACCTGGGTTTTGATGTAAAGTACGGGATCACCAGTAACCTTACGGCTGACTTCACCTACAACACTGATTTTGCCCAGGTCGAAGTCGACGAGCAGCAGGTTAATCTTACCCGTTTTAGCCTTTTCTTCCCTGAAAAGCGCGAGTTCTTTCTTGAGGGCCGAGGGAACTTTGATTTTGCGCTGGGCGCGCGCGGGTCTGCGGGAGATGGGGGTGCAGTAAGTGCACCCACTATGTTTTTCAGCCGTCGAATTGGGCTGCAGCAGGGTAAGGTTGTTCCAATCTTGGCTGGAGGTCGCGTAACAGGAAAAGTAGGTGCCGTTGATGTTGGCGCGCTCAACATCCAGACAGATGCGGGTGACCTGCCAGGGGTTGAGTCGACGAACTTCACAGTGCTGAGGTTGAAACGGGATGTGCTCCGCCGCAGCACCGTTGGTGCGATATTAACCAATCGCTCTGTATCACTTACTGGAAGCGGGACGAACCAACTTTACGGTGCTGATGCGGCTCTAGCTTTTGGCGACGACGTCAATTTCTTGGGTTATTTGGCCAAGTCACACACAACTGGTCTGAACAGTCACGATTTGAGCTACATGGGTCGCTTTGGTTACACGGGCGACCGATACGGGCTTCAGGCTGGGTACTTGGTAGTTGAAGACAACTTCAATCCAGAGGTAGGCTTCCTGCGGCGAGACGATTTCAATCAAGCAACAGGCTCCGCACGTTTCAGCCCCAGGCCGCAGTCCATTAGCTGGATCCGTCGCTTCAATCTTAACGCAAGCACGGATTGGTTGTGGAGTAAGAGGGAAGGTGATCTAGAGACGCGGCAGCACCGCGCTCAATTTGCGACCGAGTTAGAGAACAGCGACCAGGTCAGTTTTTCGGTTAGTAATGAGTTCGAGCAGCTGTACCACATATTTCCGATCTCCCGAGGCGTTGAACTTCAGGCTGGCAATTATGATTTCACTAGTTTCCGGGCCTCCTACAGTTTTGGGCAACAGCGGCCGATAAGTGGCGCACTATCCCTCCGGACCGGTGAGTTCTGGAGTGGCAACAATACCTCGCTCGGTTTCAACCGCGGCCGGATTGAGGTAACACCGCAGCTGTCATTTGAGCCGAACTACTCCGTCAACTGGGTTACCATGCCAGAGGGTGATTTCACTACGCATCTCGGCAGGGTCCGTTTTACCTATACGTTCACTCCTCGGATGTACCTGAGTGGTTTAGGCCAGTATAACTCAAGCTTAAACACCTTCAGTACAAACCTACGCTTCCGTTGGGAGTGGTCTCCTGGGAGTGAACTCTTTCTTGTCTATACCGAGGATCTTGATACTGATCCCTTTATGCCTAACCGGATGACCGAGCTTAGGAACCGCGGCTTAGTGATTAAGATCAATCGACTCCTGCAGTTCTAAGGAGGTCTAATGCGATCAGCGGCTTTAGCGTGTTTGTTGGCCACACTGAGCGTGACAGGATTAGAGGGAAGGCAGGACAACACACAGACGCTCGAAACCATCCACGTGCAGGGAAGTGTCTACACTCTTCAGAACCCCACTGGTGATGGGAATGTCGGCGTTTTTGTTGGGGCCGACGGGGTCCTTCTGGTGGACGCCCAATTCGCTCCACGTAGCGAAGCAATCGTAAGTGCTGTGCGAGAGCTTTCAACACAAGAAATCTCTTTTCTTGTGAACACACACGTGCACCCGGATCATATTGGTGGCAACGAGAATCTTGCTGAACTTGGGTTAACAATTCTCGCCCACGACAACGTTCGTTTCAGGATGCTCCAGGAGCTTCGTATACCCAGGAGGGGAGGTATCAATTTTCCCCAGCCTCCGGAGGAAGCGAGACCGATCCTGACCTACACTAGCGCCGTTACCTTCCACATGAACGGGGAGGAAGTCAGAGTTTTTCTGGTTCCTCCGGCTCATACCGATGGTGACAGTTTCGTCTACTTTAGGGGTTCTGATGTACTGCATACCGGAGACGTTTTCCGGACGAGCATGTACCCGATCATCGATGTGTACAACGGCGGTTCATTTTCAGGGATGGTTGAAGCACTAGAGATCGCAATAGGGTTGGTGGGGCCCCAGACGAAGGTCATTCCTGGCCACGGCGTGGGATTTACTGACCGCACAGGTCTGATTGAGGTTCTTGTCATGATGCTTGATATCCGACACGAGGTGACGACACTAATTGCGCGAGGGTTAACACTGGAAGAGGTGATTGCAGCGGAAGTCACGACGGAATACGACGAACGGTGGGGACGGGTGGAGTCCTGGACCGCTGCTGATCTAATTCCCATCGTTTACGAAGAATACAGCCAGTTGAACTAGGGACCGAAAAGCTATGTATCACTCGAACAAGAAAATTCTTGGAGTCTTGCTGCTCATCATAACGTTTCTCGCTGCGTGCGGGGGAGGTGACGAAAGCGGTGTGCCCATGGACAGCCCGCTTCTTGACCCGGCGAGTGCGACCATGAATCAGTCATCCCCTGGATTATTCCAAGCACGTTTCGAAACGACGGCAGGCGATTTTGTCATTGAAGTGAACAAGGATTGGGCACCTACCGGGGCAGACCGGTTCTACAACCTTGTGAGCAATGGCTTCTACGATGGCGTGGCATTCTTTCGTGTAATCGAAGGTTTTATGGTGCAGTTCGGAATCCATGGCGACCCGCTTGTTTCAGCGAGTTGGCAGACGTCGCAGATCCCAGATGATACTCCTACGCAGAGCAACGCTCGCGCTACAGTAAGTTTTGCGATGACGAGCCAGTCGAACTCACGCACTACACAAATCTTTATCAATTTCGGCGACAATTCGAACCTCGATTCATATGGATTTGCGCCCTTTGGTACCGTCACTGAGGGAATGGATGTGGTTGATCAGCTCTACTCCGGCTACGGTGAGGGTGCTCCCCAGGGCACTGGGCCAGATCAATTACGATTTACGGATGAAGGGAATGCTTACCTTCGGAGTGAGTTCCCAGAACTTGACTACGTGGAGCGTGCGACAATCATCGGCAATTGAGGGGAAGAAAGGATGTTCATGCGAGTTCTTCCACTCTTATGTCGCCGCCCCTGAATCCTTCATAGATCTTATCAGGAGTCCTTAGATCGAAAGCCCCCACGTAGATCAACCCGGGCTGCAGCGACATATGCGGATGCGGTCCGCTACCGCACTTGTGATCGCAAACATGATCGGTGCGGGCATTTTCACAACGACAGGCTTTCAGGCCGGAGATCTCGGTCACCCTGGAATCATCCTCATTCTCTGGATTGTCGGCGGCTCACTCGCATTACTAGGGGCACTCTGCTACGCGGAACTGGGCGCAATGATGCCCCACGCCGGTGGCGAGTACGTGTATCTGCGGGAGACTTATGGGCCAGCGTTTGGCTTCATGAGTGCTTTCGTATCACTGACGGCTGGCTTCTCCGCCGCCATCGCGGCAGCTACGGAGAGTTTCACAGTCTACCTCGGCCACTTTATCCCATTCCTGACAGAGCAGCAGCTACTTATAGGTCCGATCGGGATCATCGATCTGGTTGCGGTCGGAGTTGTGTGGTTGCTCGTAATCATCCATATGGGTGCAGTCCGCTCTGGCACTGGGTTCAACGACTTCATGACTGTCTTCAAGGTTGCCGGCATTGCCGCGATTCTCCTTGCCGCTGCGGCTTTTGGGACTGGGGACATTGGCAACCTCACAGCAGTTTCGTCTCGTTTCGCAGAGATGAGTCGAACAGATACGTTCAGCGCGTTCGGCACGTCTCTGATTTTTGTAATGTTTACCTTCTCGGGTTGGAACGCTGCGGCGTACGTAGCTGGTGAGATGAAGGATCCACAGAAGGATCTTCCAAAAGCCCTAATGCTAGGCACGGTCACGGTCCTGATTCTCTATCTTGGGCTCAACGTCGTTTATTTCTATGGCGCAAACGTTGATGAACTAGCTGGTCAGGTAGAGGTAGGGCTCGTTGCATCGCGAACACTTTTTGGGGAGTGGGGAGTGGGTCTGGTCACCCTAGTGCTCTGCGTATCGATTCTCGCTTCAGCATCTGCAATGACCTTGGCGGGCCCTCGAGTTTACTACGCACTAGGGAAAGATTTCACCCCTTTCAAGGTGTTATCCCGCACACGTTCCTCGGGAGCTCCAGTGATTGCACTGGTTACCCAGGGCGTGGTGACCTCGATCATCATTCTGTCCGGTCGAGTGGATCAGATCCAACAGTATGCCGGTTTCACGCTTTCACTTTTTGCGAGCTTGGCCGTGTCCTGTGTCATTGTTTTGCGTGTGCGGCTTCCTAATGCAGAACGTCCATTTAAAGCTTGGGCCTATCCCCTTAGCCCAGTCCTTTTCCTCGCCGTCTCGGTTTGGATGATGTACTGGGCGCTCCAAGGGCGTCCGGTGGAGTCCACGCTTTCACTTTTGACCGTAATTCTAGGGGGTATCATCTTTGCCGTCTCGGTATCCAAGAAGAGAAAGTAAGAGGAGGCGTATCCCAATGCTCACCAATAACAGCGGTCCCCTCGTCGTCGTCTTGTTGGCTGGAATCTGGGCTTTGGTAGCTGGACCTGTCTCAGCTCAGCTTGGGGGACGCCCGGCAGAGGAGTGGGCGATCACTCTTGAGAGTGGACGCCGACTAGCTTCACTTGAGATCCAAGAGGTCGTGGATCGAATGAACCTTGAGCCAGGTGAAGTTGTCGCAGATATCGGTGCGGGAACGGGAGTCTTTTCAGTCCCGATGGCACGAGCTGTAGGCGCAAGTGGGCGGGTGATTTCTGTGGAAGTTGATCCTGGGTTCCTGCCTATGATCCTCGCGAAGGCAGCATTGGAGGACGTCAACAATATCTCAGCTGTATTGGGTGGCTTCCTCGATCCCCGTTTGCCACGAGACGATGTGGACGTGGCTTTCTTCCATGACGTGCTCCACCATGTTGATGACCGACAGGCGTACCTCACGGAAGTCGCGAAGTACATGGGACCGGGTAGTAGGATGATTGTTGTGGACTACAACATGAATGTAGAGGGTGTTCCTCACTCGAATCAGCCAGAGATGCTGATCAGCCCGGAGCAAGTTGCAGGTTGGATGTCCGGTATCGGGTTTGAGGTGTCCCGCGAAATTGAGATGTTTGACGACAAGTTTTTTGTCGTCTACTCGAATTAAAGCTGGAAGACTACTACAGTGACGTTAGAGCCTATGTGTCGGCGGCGCGCATGACGTGTCAGGATCTCTAGCTAGGTAATCTCCTATTCTAGCCAGCTTTGAACGATGGGCTCAAATCTGATAGTTACTCAGATTTCCAGGTAGAAACCTTATTGACTTCGTTTCCGCACATGACACCTGTGATCGCCTTGGTGTTTGCGGCTGTGTCAATTGTCTTGGAGATATCGTAGGTGCAGTGTCCGCTGGTGCCGGTGCTCTTCGACCAAGTCCAACTGCCTACCCATGTGGTCAACCACTCACCAGTCGGGTCACCCTGGAGGTAGTGTCGATCATGCGTCCAGTCAGCAACCCCAGTCAGCGTAATAACGACATCCTCAAACTCGTCTGAGCGAGTATGAGCACACTGCTCTCGAGTCTTAGTACCCCCTAAGTCGACGTCGTATGTCCGGTCCTCGGGGTCCCATGTCTTCGTTCCAGTTCCGGTGACTGTGAGTGTGCCACCATCATGACAGGCCCGACTTTTTTCAAATGTGTGATTCCAGATTCTTGGTTGGTGATGTAGTGTTCCCACTTGGGAGGGCTCGACTGGGCTTGAGCCGAGGACATCATCCAGAAGGCTCGAAGTCATTATGTCCATCTGATCGGCCAGGAATTGCGCATCTGCGGACGAAAGATTTTGAGCCTCAGCAACCGGATCAGTTGCCGACTCGCACGCGCTGAGCAAGAAAATGGAGGCAAGTGTTAGAAAGTATGTTTTTGGCATCTGGAGGCTCTAATCCTCGGGACCATGGGCAAACACTTTACATGCTTCTGAAAGGACGAATAGCAGCTTATGCGGATACCCGCAATATCGCCCGCTCGGGCCTCGGATAACCGCGGACATCCAATTAGTTGGTCAGTCAGCTGTCGCTCACTCCTACGTCGGAAACCTTTTGGAGTAAAGCGGTGTCCCGTTAGTACTGTCCGTTTCATGAAAGTCTTCGTGGCCTCGTAGGCTTAAGGGCGCTATCATGCTCGGTATGGGTGGGGTGAGGCTGTCCACTCGTAATCTTGGTTTCACCAACGGAGGCATTATGTCGTTGAGTCGTCGAGGGTTCGTCAATACAGTTGGCCTGGGAACGGCTGGCATGCTGTCGACTTCGTTCATTGTCGGTCGGGGGCGAGAGGCTGCAGCATTCGAGCCGGCCGACCTCCAGCAGGCTAATGACGACGCGATTATCAAGATCAGTTCGAACGAGAATGCAAGGGGTCCGGGACCGAACACGATCAAGGCAATACATGATGCGATCAGCCCCCGACTTGGTCGCGGATATCCCCCCGACTATACCAATGCGCTTGTTGAGACAATCAGCGAGAGATACGGAGTAGAGCGAGACAATGTCATCGTGGGCACGGGCTCTGGTCCCATCTTAGCCGGGGCGGTCCATGCCTTTTGTTCGGGCGATAAAGGGCTAGTGACCGCCGCTCCGACCTACGGGACTTGCGATGCTACAGCGAGGCGGATCGGCGCGCCTGTCGAATTCATTCCGGTTGACCACTCATTGGGCTTAGACGCTGAAGCGATGGCTGATGCTGTGAGCGGACACGGGTTGGTGTTTTTCTGTAACCCAAACAATCCGACCGGAACGGTGCATTCGTTCGATGTAGTAGAGGACTTTGTCAGGACAGTTAAACGACGTTCTCCAAACACCAATATCCTGATCGACGAGGCGTACCTAGACTATGCTTCGGGTAGCGATATAAAGACGGCTGCACCACTGACGCAAGAGTTCCCAGGCGTGTTCATCAGTCGATCGTTTTCGAAGGCACATGGCATGGCTGGCTTACGTATCGGGTACGCGATTGGGCAGGAGGAAACGGTGCGCGCGATTAGCGGGGCCTGGCATCTTGGGAGCATGAACAGTCTGTCTGCTGTGGCCGCGATTACATCGCTTACAGATTCCGGACATATAGAAGATGAGCGCGAAGAAAACGCTCGAGTTCGAGCGTTTGTGGTTTCGGCTTTCCGCGACATGGGATATGAGGTTCCGGACTCACACACAAACCATATTTTTGTGAACCTCAAACGTCCTGCGAGCGAGTTCCGGTCAGCCTGCCTCGATCACGGTATAAGGGTCGGGCGCGACTTTCCACCGATGGAAAATACTCACTCCCGCATTTCTCTCGGAACGATGGAAGAGATGGAGGCGTCAGTCCGCGTATTCCGGGAGGTACTGACTACGTAGTGCGTTCTTTTCCCTAAAACTTTACTCGGTTTAAGAAACCCTTTGAGCCTGAGTGCGCGGGGCAGTCTGCAATGGCTCCCTATTACAGTTTCACTAGTGCCTCTGCCATGTTCTCGAGAGCGCGCTGTATAAGAGGCCTGGGAGACGCGATGTTCATGCGCATGTGACCTTCCCCTCCCAAACCATAGGATCCGCCAGCGTTGAGGGCGATCCTTGCGTTCTCTGCAAACCAACGCTGGACGCTCTGGTCCGGATCAATCCGCTTGGCCACTTCACTGACGTCTATCCAGGAAAGATAGGTGCCCTGGGCTTTAGAGTACTTCACGTGAGGTACGTTGTCTTTGATATACGTCGCCGCGAGGTCGTGGTTCGCGTCGATATACGGGAGTAGCTGATCTAACCAATCATCGCCTTCTGTCAGTGCGGCGAGATTTGCCACAACGCCCAGTGTGCTCAGGTCAGCTCGTGTGTTAGTCCGAATCCGCTCGAGTAAGTCCAAGTTCGTCGAGAAATACCAAGCCGCCTTCATGGCAGCTAGACTGAAAGTCTTACTCGCAGCCTTGAAGGTGATGCTGTTGTCCACCACCTCTTGATTCGGCAAACTCGCGAACGGCGTATACGTATTTCCTTTGGTGACAAAATCACAGTGGATTTCGTCTGCGAACACGATAACGCGGTGTTCAAGACAGATCTCTCCCATTCGCATCAGGTCCTCAGGGGACCAGACGTTACCCGTGGGGTTCTGGGGGTTGCAGAGTATGAACACATTGCATCTGCGAGCACGCCGTTCAAAGTCTTCGAAGTCGATGGAGTAGCGTCCATCAACAAGGTTCATCGGGCTTTCTTCCGGAACCGTTCTGGCGAAGCGCAGATCACTATAGAAACCGCTGTATACCGGTGTGGTTAGGAGGACTCTTGTCCCCGGAGGGGAAAACGTCTGAAGTCCAGCGATTAGACCGGGGTGGACGCCCGTGGTGAGTTCCACTGTTTCCGGGTCGATCTCTAGATCGTAGCGGCGCTTGTTCCAGTCGACGATGGCTTGGACGTAAGCCTCGGGTCTTCTCAGGTAGCCCCAGTTTTCGTGCTCGCATCGCTCGGCGAGCGCACGGGTTATGCAGGGGGCCGCTCGGAAGTCCATGTCAGCAATCCCCATTCCCACTTCGATGTCTTCGCCGTAGTTCGCAATGGCCCCATCCCACTTTGTGGCATCTGTTCCGACACGGTCGTAGACCTGGTCAAAGTCGTACTCCTGCGGAACTCCTGCGGAGGATGCCTCAGGTGGTTCGAGAGCGAGTGCATCCTTAGTACCAACTGCCCCGATTACGGCAGTGGCTCCAGCCTTCCTGAGGAAAGCTCTGCGATCGAGCCCATTCGTCCGAAACATTGGCACGCCTCCTGGTGGGTGACCGAACCGGTTCAGTCCTCTCTGAAAGAGGAATGGACCAGAGCCAACTTCCGACCTATGGGGTTCCCACGCAAGCGTGACAAAGCCGATAGAATCTGCTCACGACCTGGTTGATCGCTCTGACTAGAAGGGAGGAACTAGGCTCTTGTGTTTGTTCTCCATTTTCTGATTCGCGGAATGTATCTGGGGACACGTTTGCGATAGTTCTCGTACTCTTCTCCAAAGCGGTCCAGTAGTTCACGCTCCTCAAGTAGGACAGCGCCGTGGTGGGTTACAAAACAGACCACTACGACTAGATAAGTACCTGACCAGTTGGCCAGGAAAGCCGCTCCAGATATACCAAAAATGAGCTCAACGGATCTTGGGTGTCGAATCACAGAGTAGGGGCCTTGGGTCACGAGTTTGCCACCTCTTCCGTCAGCCTGTAGCTCTGGAATGCCAAGCATAGTCTTCGCTGTAAGGTGACGGCTTCTTAACACCGCGATTCCCCAACTGAGGAGGATGAGGAAGCCGCCAAGCCCAGCTAAAATCCCATTCGCGCCAAGGTCTTGCCCGATGAGTAGCCCCTGAACCGAGTAGAGGCTGACAACGCTTACAAAGCCTAGAGTGAGTAGCATAAGAATCGTGCTGGCTGGCCGGATCTTGCGCCAAGATTTCACGAAGAGATGCAAGATGTACCACCAAGCAACTGATGGTGGAAGCGTGAGTACGATGAGTAGCGCGAGGACGTAGCGGACAGAGTCCACGTCGCTACCTCAGGCCCGCTCAGTCTCCAGCGCGTTCGCAGCCCAGCCCTCTGAAGCGCTCTCTTCACACTCGACGGACACGAGAATGTGGTCCTCGGCAAGATGCTGGTCGAGTGGCCCTAGGCTCTTCCGCCCAGGAAGGCCACACTCATAGAGCACAGTTCCTACTGTGCACAGGATCGCTCCGATTGCTACTCCTTCAAACGTGATGACGCCTGCGGGAGGCAGGGAGACGATTGGCATACCACCCGTGGGAAGGGGGTATGCCTCTGAAGTGAACTTCACTAGTGAGAACAGGGCTGTGCCCCCCAAGAAGGCTCCGAGTACGGCCATCCAGTGAACCTTAGACGTGACCTTGTCCCCGATCGCGTGCAGGTCGTGTTCAAGCGGAACTGAACTGCGGACTTCAATAGCTGACGCAGGCACTCCGTCAGCACCGAGGATCTTTAGGGCCTCACGGGCGTCGTCTGGTGTCGCGAACGCAGCATGCAGAGTGCTCATGCGCGCACCTCCTTACCCTCGGAACCTGCTTGGATAGCCATGGGCTCAGGGGGAGGTCGTGTCCTTCGGTGCTGTATATGCTCTCCCTCTCGAACTTCCCAAAGGGACACAATCGGTGCCACCTGCACGAAGGTAAAGTATAGGAAGCCAAAGAGTCCGATCGAGCCGATCAGGATGCCCATTTCAACCCAGCTGGCGGAGTACGTGCCCACATTGAAGTCGAGTCTTGGAAAGCTGAGGGTTCCCACCACAATCAGATAACGCTCGATCCACATTCCAAGCATAACACCCATACCAACTACAGCAGTCGCAAGTGGTTTTCGGCCCCATGGGAAAGGCAGGATCGCAAGCGGGATGACGGTGTTGACAACAATCATCGTCCAAAAGAATACGGAGAATTCACCTGAGACCCGTTCATTGAAGACCAAGATCTCAGCGTGTTCGTGTCCGTACCAAACAGTCAAGTGCTCGGCAAAAGTGAAGTAGCCCCACATGAGCGCAAAAGCTACGAAGAGCAGGCCAAGATTATTGAAGACCTTGTCGCTCAGGTATTCCTCAAGGTGAAGTCCACGTCGAAGCAGGTACATGGCGACCATCAATACTGCGATCCCTGAGTAAATAGCGCCCACGACGAAGTAGGGACCAAAGATCGTGCTATGCCACATGGGTGCCACAGCCATGGCAAAGTCCCAAGAGACAATAGTGTGCACAGACACTGCCACAGGAATAATTATCACAGCCATCGCACGAATACCTGCCTCGAGGGAGTGCCACTGCTGAGGCGTCCCTCTCCAGCCTAAGGCCAGGACAGTAAAAAAGATGGTCTTGATACTCCTTGGATCCTCTTTAGCCGCCCGGTCCCGTAGGATTGCCATATCGGGAACGAGAGGAAGAAAGAGGTAGAGTAAGCTTCCGAGCAGATAGGTCGTGATCGCCATGATGTCCCACATCAGCGGAGACCTAAAATTGGGCCATATTCCTCGCTCAGTCGGAATTGGCACCATGTACCATGCGAGCCATGGACGGCCCAAGTGTATCAGCGGGAAAAGTCCGCCAATCATCAGTGCAAATGCTGTTATGGCTTCAGCACAACGTGTAACTGGCCTTCGCCATTCAGCCTGAGTGACTCGTAGAATAGCCGAGATCAGGGTCCCTGCATGACTGATACCGATCCAGAACACAAAATTGGTGATGTAGAAGCCCCAAAACACAGGCCGATTGATCCCCGCAACGCCTATGTCATTGACGATCTGGTAGCCCCACGAATAGAAGAGGACCCCAACCAAGAGCCCCGTCAGCAGGCTGCCGAGGAATAGTTTCGGTCGGAAGCCGATGAGTGGGGTAATGATGGGCTGCTCTTTCGCAACTTGCGCGATTCCAGCCACGCTAAGCTCCCCCTCTCAGATAGATAACGGAGGGCTCTGCACTGACCTCTTCTAAGAGATGTGTTGCTCGTTCGAGACGAGCTAACTGAGCAACCTGACTCTCAGGATCCTCTAAATTGCCGAAGACGATCGCTTTTGCAGAGCACGATTGTGAACATGCTGTGCGGATTTCCCCATCTCTAACTTCACGATCTTCATCACCCGCAACGTCTTCGGCGTCCTGGATACGCTGGACACAGAAAGTGCACTTTTCCATAACACCCGCAGGACGCACACTCACATCCGGGTTGAGTTGACGCTCGAGTGGCTCAGGCCACTGACCGTCGAACCAATTGAAATAGCGAACTGTATACGGGCAGTTGTTGGCGCAGTAGCGTGTACCAATGCAGCGGCTGTAGACCATTGCATTGAGCCCTTCGGGTGTCCGATATGTTGCGTATACTGGGCAAACAGGTTCGCAGGGGGCTCTTTCGCAGTGCTGACAAAGAACTGGCTGAAAGCGAACCCTAACGTCGGGGAATACACCGTCGTAGTAGCGCTCGATACGCATCCAGTGCATTGCCCGGCCCTTAGCAGCTTCCTCCTCGCCGACAGTCTGAATGTTATTCTCAGCGTGACATGCTACAACGCATGCTCCGCAGCCAGTGCAACGGTCGGTGTCGATTGCCATACCCCAGCGGGTCATACCTTATTCTCCCGAAGCTCTGTCCTTGCAGACCGTGAAGTATCATGGGGTGCCCAGCCAGCTGGAATTACCTCCCCCTCGCCACCCATCTCCTCGTGAGCCCGTCCAAAACGCACAAGACGCCCTTCCCCAATCCGTTCAACCTGGACTCGTGTAGCTGCCCATGCGGAAGCTGAGGTCCCATCAACCTGCTCTGAGCCGATGAGGTTCATGACATTTGCACCGCGTCCCTGCGCGTAACGACCGAAGTCCTTATGCCCATGACCGAACGGTATGCAGACGACACCGGGACGGACCGTTGCGTCAAGGGCGGCGAGTGCCTCAATAGAACCTGTGGGCGACTCAACACGGATTCGATCACCATCATGAATTCCTAAGCCCTCAGCAAGTTCTGGAGACATCTCAACCCAACTGTCCCACATAACAGTCGAAAGGGGATCAGGCATCTCCTGTATCCATGGGCGATTTGCGCCACGTCCGTCTCGGTGCCTAACTGACTCAAAAGGCACCAGTATATAGGGGTAGTCAGTAGCCGATCCTTCGAATCGACTCTCAGTGATATCAGGGGCTGCACCGGAGGGTCCGGGTGGCACAGCGGTGGGCTCGCTGTTCCCAAAAACTCCTCCTCGGTCGATTGCAGCGTCGAAGAATGCCGCCTGGCTTAAATCTTCTCCGCCAGGTAGCTCCGACTGTTTCTCTTGTAGGAGGGACTCTATGAGTTCCTCGGCATCAGACCAATCGAAGCTTGCAGCAACACTGCCCCCTAGACCTTGGGCGAGTTGGATGACGACGTCTGCTGGGTGTGGGCCAACTCCCATAGGATCAATCACAGGCTCAGCCACCCCTAGTACGGGAACGCCCACAGACGTTCCCGGTTCTACTAACTCGAAGCGCTCTAGTTCGGTCTGGATCGGTATCACCATATCTGCGTGTAACGTGGTGTCATCTCTAAAGTTACTGAGTGCAATGATTGTACTGACGTTATCCAAAGCGGCCTCTAGGCCCATTCCTGCAGGAAGCGCATGTACAGGGTCAGCTTCAGAGACGATCAAAAGATCAATCGGGGACCCAGACTCACCTCGCAAACGCGCTGCGACGTCGGCTATCGGAGTCTCCAAGTTAGCTCCACCACCACTTGTCATACCGTATGCTACTGGTGCGAAGACGCCGCCGGGCATTCCTAAGTTGTTTAGGAGGATGTTAAGCCCGAGTGCAGCAGTAACATTGAAGAGCCCATTGGTAGTTGCAGCAGCTGAACCACCTCCGATGACCAGTGAGGCGGGAGTTGACGCAAGATCATCGGCCACCTCCTCTATCCAATCGGCTCGTATATCACAGGTCTCCGAAGCCTCTTGGAGAGTCGGCGGATCACCTGGGAAGAGGCTCTGATAGTGTTGTATTGCTGTCGTTCCGGCTGATCCGCGTTCCATAAGGATTCCAGCGATGGCTCTGGCTAGAATTCCTTCTGTCCCCGGTAACACGGGGAGCCAGCGATCGGCGTTAGCTGCTGTTAGCGACATCCGTGCTTCAGCCTGAACGAGTCGACCACGACGCCCAGGACGATCTCGCCTCATACTTGCGAGTGCCCCCGTATAGTGTGCCGTGCTTCTCCAGGGGTCGACAATCGGTGCGCCGATTGAGAAGACATAGTCCGAGCGCGCAATGTCGAAGTATGGGAAGTCATCAGTGCCTAATGCGATCCTAGCCGCCTGACGCTCAACTTCACGCTCGGATGCCTCAATGTATGCAGGTGGAGGCGCTCCGATGGTATTAGCGAACCGGCGCCATAGCTCACCGGTGATGCTAGTCCTGTCGGCAGCGGCGGCTACAATGGCGAGCCGGTCGCTCGGCGTGTTCCCTAGCGCTTCCACCAGCTGTTGGAGTGCGTCATCATAAGCGATTGTCTCAAAGGCACCTGACCCCCGTTCACCATTACTTCGCTGCGCCTGTAGGATGCGATCAGGGTTATAGACTTCCTGAAGAAGTGAGTGGCCCAAGGCACACACGCCGCCACGATTTATTGGGTTAGCCTCAATCCCTTCGATCTTTTTGGCGTTCCCATCCACGATTCGTACCTGAATTCCGCACGCAGAATCGCACTGGCGGCATACCGAAGATCGCCAGACGGTTTCACCGGGCAGCTCACTGGACCGCCGGACCCGCTGCACGATGAACTGTTCTTCATCGGCGCAACCCGGCAAGGCTGTCGCACCCACTCCAACAGCGGATGCTTTCAGGAAATCTTTTCTGCGCAATACTCCCCCTTTAATCGGGGCTAGCTAACTGGAAGTTCAGCGATCAGGTCAGTGGTGACATGTCAAACAGTCTATGCTAGCGTTGCTCTCGACGTGGCAGTCTAGGCACCAACCCATGTTGGCCACGTCAACCATCTGCTGAGCAACTGTCATCTGGCTGACTTCCCCGTGGCATGTCGTGCAATCAACACCCGCTTGCACGTGCGGCTTGTGCTTAAAGTGGACCATGGCTGAAGTCGGCAAGACGTGTACCTTCCGCCAGACCATCGGTTCACCATTACCATTGTCATACTGGGCCATAAACTTTAGGACTTCGGGGTGGTCTGCTGCGGCTCGTCGTCGGTGACAGGTCGCACAGGCAGCCATCGGCGGTAGACCTGCTTGTGCCTGCGTCTCAGCACCCTCATGACACTCAAGGCATCCGATATCATTCTCAAAGTGCTTCTGATGGTTAAACGCGATAGGTTGCTCCGGAGGCGGTGGCAGGTCGTTTCCGCAACTGGAGACTGTCACTGCAACAAGCAATATTCCTAGCGCTTTTAGTCCTCTCCGCGCCCACCTATGAGCCAGGACCTTACCACCCAACTCCGAGAGGTTTACACCGGCGAAGCTGGTGAAGCTTGGGCTCGTATAGAGCGTGAGCGGCCAGCAACGTATTGGGAAGAGAACGCTGTCTTGGGACGCCAAGACATGCGCCTGGAGCTTTTGAAACGCCTGCAACCTATCGCAGGGAGGTTGATTCTGGATGCCGGCTGTGGCAGAGGCGTCTTGGCGCGCTCGCTCGCTAGAGAAGGCGGGGTTGTCACGGCTGTCGATTTGATTGACGAGCATATTCTAGAAGCTCGGACGGAGGCTGACGATCATGGCGTCGATTTCATTGTCGGTGATTTCCGAGATGCCCTCACCGGCACTGAACCTTTTGACGACATAATCTTGCAAGAGGTGCTCGAAGATTACAGGCCCGACGAGCGACTCGAAACGATTTTCCAACTTGCTGATAGCCGTAGCCGCCGGATTCACCTGATTTTCCGCCAGCGTGGCCGTTGGGGAGGATTGATTAACTCTCTCCTTCCCGAAGTTGTGACACCCACCCTTGAGGCAGTGTCTCTGTTCAGGTCGATTCACCTGCATACGCCCTACCGGCTGAGTCATCAAAATTCAATTCGACGTCGGAGTTATAACGTACAATGGGCAGAATTCTCACTCCCCCTCGATTGAGGGTGAGCAAATCAGTACAAGCCAAGGCGCAGAAGGTCAACGGCAAGAGTGTGTTGTCTGCATCATGTCTCGGGTTCAGGGATTGCTGATGTCCGAGCTTGGGCGGCATTGTGGACAGTCCGAACCCCCGCACACTGAGCGCATCATGAGTCTTTTGTTTCGTCGTATCGTGATGGTGGTGACAGTAGGTGTATTCGCCGCCTGTGAGGGTAACGTCTCCTCAGAACCCTATGATCTAGTAATCCTTGGTGGTCGCGTGGTCGATCCTGAATCGAGTCTTAGTGCTCTTAGAAACATTGGGATTCGGAACGGGCTTATTGAGGCTGTATCCGAGGATTATCTAGATGGTGCGAGCGTTATCGACGCTACTGGCCATGTAGTATCCCCAGGATTTATCGATCTACATGAACATGGCCAGAGCGAGCTTGAGTATGGGCTTATGGTCAGAGATGGAGTGACATCCGCCTTTGAGCTCGAGGTCGGTACTGGTGATGTAGAACAGTGGTACGCAGAAAGAGCCAGCGGACAGTACGTCAATTACGGAGTGAGTATCGGGCACATCAAGGCAAGGATGGCGGTACTCAACGACCCGAGTGAAAGTCTTTTGCCGGCTGGCGTGGGCGGTTCAGGACGGGCGACAGGGGATCAGATAGCGGCGATGGAGGTGATGGTCCGTCAAGGGCTCGAAGAAGGTGCTGTCGCTGTTGGTTTCGGTAGCGCTTACACTCCGGGCGCTGAGATGGACGAGATCGAGCAGATGTTCACCGTGGCGGCAGAGTACGGGGCCAGTGCCCACATCCACATCCGAGGTGGGGGTGCGGGCCTAGACTCTACAATTGCTTCCGCTCGAAGGGCTGGAGTAGCGCTTCACGTGGTCCACGTGAACTCTAGCGCGGGAGGAGCGCTTAACACTTTCTTGGCCTCGATCGAGACCGCCCAAGGGGCCGGGCAGGATGTAACAACGGAAGCTTATCCATATCGCGCAGGTATGACAGAAATTCAGTCAGCGTTATTCGACAATTGGGCAGACTGGCCGGAGGAGCGTTTTGCTACTCGACAGCTCGTTTCCACGGGTGAACGGCTTACGCGTGAAAGCTTTGCCCGCGCGCGCGAAGAGGGGGGGTACGTCATCATGTATGACCGGACTGAAGAGCTGACGCAGGCGGCAGTTGCGAGCCCGTTAACAATCATAGCGAGTGACGGATTTATGGAGGGCGGCCGCGGGCACCCTCGGACGTCAGGGTCGTATTCTAAGATTCTTGGTCGCTATGTGAGGGATTTGGGTGTTCTCACCCTGGAGGAAGCACTGGCGAAGATGACGATTATGCCCGCTAGACGTCTCGAAGCCAGGGTTCCTGCGATGGCCAAGAAAGCTCGACTTCAGGTGGGAGCAGATGCTGATCTTACGGTTTTTGATCCCATCACCGTCATTGATCGTTCGACGTACGTGGATGCAACCATCCCAGCTGAAGGGGTCCCTTACGTGATTGTGGCTGGACAGGTTGTGGTGTCGAGAGGGGACCTCACAGGTCAGCGGCCCGGCAGACAGATTCGAGCACCCACACAATAGAACTGGAGTAGGAGTGGCCATGGCTGAACAGATTGACATATGGTCGACCGAAGCTCGTGAACTCATGCCTGGGTTTAATGGGCACTTCGTACATTCCGAGCGGGCGACGCTGGTCTATTGGGACATTGATCCCGATGCGATCCTTCCTGAACACAGCCATCCTCATGAGCAGATCGTTAACGTGCTAGAGGGCACCTTCGAACTGGTGATGGAAGGTGCCTCCCATATCCTAGGGCCTGGCGATGTACTGGTTATTCCTGGAGACGTTCCGCACTCAGGTCGGGCCCATACGGGCTGTAAGATCATCGACGTGTTTTCCCCGGTTCGGGAAGACTACCGATGAAGATCAGCAAAGCCCTTGGGGCCCTAATCGGGGTCTTTATCTTGATCGACACCTCGCCATTGATGGCCCAGGATTCTCTAGCGGATCACGGAATCGATGTGTGGCCACCAGTCGCAACGTTCTCAATTTTAGGTCATGATCCTGAGACTGGTGAGTTGGGTGCAGCAGTCCAATCTCGGGTATTTTCGGTAGGTAATGGAGTATTGTGGGCTGAGGCCGATGTGGGTGTGATTGCCACACAAGCGGTCGTGGACGTGAGTTATGGGCCTCGGGGGCTCGATTTCCTGAAGCAGGGGTTGTCGCCCACAGGGGTCATCGAGGCCATTCTTGCTAACGACCCTAACCCACGGCCTGAGCGGTGGGCAATCGAAGGTCGACAGTTTGCAGTCATGGACGCAAGCGGGAACGTAGCTGCGCACACAGGGCCTAGCGCTTCGGAGTGGGCTGGTCACCGCACTGGCCACCACTTTTCTGTTCAGGGTAACATCTTGGCCGGGCCAAGCGTCGTTGATGCCATGGCCAATACCTTCCAAGAAGCTCGCGGGCACTTGTCGATTCGACTGATGGCAGCACTTGAAGCCGGTCAGGCGGCTGGAGGTGATCGGCGTGGCATGCAATCGGCTGCTATGATCATTGTGCAGGAAGACGGTGGCGTGTGGCTAAATAACGACGTAGTGCTCAGACTTCAGGTAGATGATTCTGAAGACCCGCTTCTTGAATTACGCCGTCTGGTAGAGGTTGCAGCTGCTCAGCGGGAGCGGATCGGCCAAAGGTAGATCTTACAAGCTACGTCAGCAGTGCTCTTCGTAGGCAGCACGTAGGTCCGCTGCAATCTCATGCGGATGCCGACCCTCGATCTGGTGTCGTTCCATGAAGTACGCAAGTTCGCCATCCTTGAAGAGTGCTATGGAAGGTGACGAAGGGGGATAACCCGTTATGTATTCCCGTATACGATCCGTCGCCTCCAAGTCCTGCCCAGCGAAGACAGTTGTTAGAACCTCAGGTTTTTGATCGGTCTGAAGCGAAAGGAAGACACCTGGACGCATCATACCCGCGGCGCAACCGCAAACGGAATTGAGAGCGACCAGAGTTGTGCGCTTCTCCTCACCGAGGATGTCGTCGACTTCCTCGGAAGTTCTCATCTCCGTGAAGCCTACACGTACAAGGTCTTCTCGCATTGGGGCGACCATCATCTCGGGGTAAGGCATCTGTCACTCCTGAACAACGTTTATAGGAGACCAAGCGCTATCCAACGGACCATGAACATTGTGCCATCCCGCCCGCCTGTCCACGGTTGCCTTAACAGGCTGGACATTGCGCTGTCAGGAGACAGGTCGCGATTTTTGGTTGTGCGATCTGCCGGGGCTTCTCGAAGGGCAGACATTGCCGTCAAAACATTCTGCGAGGCTAATGACTTTATGGATCTAACCCTACAGCCAACCTTGGTCTTAGGGGGCAAATGGGGCGAATGATGGAGTATAGGGGGCTTCTGGGACCGTTTGTCGTATTACTACTTTTTGCAGCGGCAGTGCTCTGGTCCCCGTTTGAACCGCATAGGCCTCCAGTCGACACTTTTGCAGGTGCAGAGGAGCATGTCGGTTGGCTCGATGAGGATTGGCAGATATTTGAAGCCAAAGTTCAATGGGCACTTGAGGTGGGGACGGACACCCTCCCGGTAGGCGCCGCTATGGCTGAAATCGGGCGGTCCTTCGTTGGGACAGCTTACGTGCCCAGGACCCTCGAAGTCGAAGGACCAGAAAGAGTAGTAGTCAATTTTCGTGGCCTAGACTGCGTGACCTTCGTCGAAAATGTGTTTGCACTTTCGCGGTTCGTGCGGTCCGGCGCGGGGAGATCATTAACAGATCGTCCAGCCGCTGAAGCCCACTATCAGAAATTGCTCGAAGAGATTCGCTATAGGGATGGCCAACTCGACGGATACCAGAGCCGACTTCACTACTTCAGTGACTGGATCGCTAATAACGCAAGTCGCATGCTAATTCGAGATCTAGGCGCTGACCTTGAAGGCATCCACAACCTCGACCGCATTGATTTCATGACGACGCACGTGGATTCCTATAGTCAGCTTGCCAACTTCGAAAACTTAGAAGCATTGAGAGAGACTGAAGAGCGCTTGAGTGCAGCAGGCCGATTATTCGTGCCGGAAGCCAGAATACCAGCGGTGGCAGATCACCTTGAGGACGGTGATATCATTGCTGCCACGAGTGTAGTTGAGGGACTCGACGTTGCCCACACGGGGTTAGCACTCTGGGTAGAAGGCACACTGCGTTTGATGCACGCGCCTCTGGTTGGAGATTCTGTGCAGATCAGTGAGGTCACGCTTGCCGAGAGAATCCAACGGATCGAAGGCCAGGATGGCATCATCGTAGCTCGTCCGTTAGACCGCTGAGTAGCTGCGCTGGGTGAACTCCTTGGATTTAATCTTTCTGGGTGCGGTCATTTTGCTTGGAGTTCTGCTACTCAATCGAATAGCCATGCGTTTGGTCCGCCCTGTTCCGGTCGAGCCAGATCGGACGGTATGTGACACCGGACTGATTTACGATGACTTCACGGTCTTTTCTGATGGCCACGGATTACATGCCTGGCTGTTGAGCAACGGCGAAGTTCGGCATCAAGAGCCTCTGCTTATCCTGGCACACGGGTGGGGCGCCAGTTATGGAACAGTGCTCCAGTTGGCCGAACCATTGGTGGAAGAAGGGTATGAGGCTCTTCTCTTTGATGTGCGGGGCCATGGGCGCAACAAGCCGGCACCTTACGTGACTGTAAGGCACTTTAGGGACGATCTTATGTCGGTAATTGGCTATGCGGGCACACGTTTTCCGGGCCGCAAACTAATAGTGATTGGTCACTCGTTTGGTGGCGCAGCCAGCGTGCTCGCAGCGGCCGATGGAGCGGATATCGACAAGCTGGTCCTGATTGCTGCGCCATCAGATGTGCTAAGGGTCACGGCCGAGTACCTGACGGATCATGGGATGCCAGGAAGCCTGGTCGTTTGGGTGCTACGGCCATTTTGGTGGCTGCGGAACGGCGGAACGTTTCGTTCGCTCACGCCATCTCGACGGATTAGTGAAGTCGAGGTTCCACTACTGATTATTCAACCTGAGGACGACGAACGTGTAACTCGTGAGCACGCGCGGCAGCTTTCAGCAGCATCCGGAGTACCTCATCAGATTGTGCCAGATTGTGATCACACCAGTGTCCTAGGGGCCCCTGTGACTACCCGGCTCGTCACAGAGTTTCTGGGCACTTGGTGACTCTGAGCGCAGATAGACGCTTCTTACGATCAGAGTCGGTCTAGCCGCATAGTATTCGTCGAACCCGATTCATGGAATGGAACGCCTGCCGTGATCGCGATCGAAGCTCCGGTCTCGCCGACGCCAGAGTCCCTGACCACGTTCCTACCCAACTCCGAAAGCGCCTCATACGTCACATCTACATCCTCTGCCAAGACAGGTCGAACACCCCAGACCGCGGCGAGTTGTCTGTACGTGGCGGCCTCGGTCGTCACGGCGAACACCGGTACCGACGGTCGATACGACGAAACCAGGCGAGCCGAGAATCCGGAACGAGTGATTACGATGATCGCGGGTGCGCCGATCTGTTGGGCCGAATTGACCGTCGCGGCGGCGATGGCGTGCTCACGCGGTGTTGCACCACCCCGGGTGCGCAGCCCTGAGCTCGTTAGGTACTGGGGTCCTCGCTCCAGGAAGCCACTCCGCTCGATCTCAGACCCGATCCGGACGATAGCGCCGAGTGCCTCAAGAGGGTACGTCCCGACCGCGGTTTCTTCGGACAACATGACTGCATCGGACCCGTCGAGAATCGCGTTGGCTACGTCGGAGGCTTCGGCCCTCGTCGGGCGAGAGTGCTCGATCATCGACTCCAACATCTGTGTCGCTGTAATGACGGGTCGGCCGTAGTAATTTGCGAGCTGGATTATGCGCTTCTGAGCCAAGGGGACCTGCTCGAACGGGAGCTCGACGCCGAGGTCGCCACGCGCGACCATAACAGCGTCAGTCTGCGCTAGAATATCCTCAATCGCGTGAAGGGCCTGCACTCTTTCAATTTTAGCTACGACCAACGCCTGCCCGCGGGTTCGCTCCTTTAGATTTATCACGTCCTCGGGGCGGCGAACGAAGGAGAGCCCGACGTATTCGACCCCCTGTTCTATAGCGAAGTCAAGATCTGACAGATCCTTTTCGGTCAACGGCGGCGCCTTCGCCACCACCGTGGGAAGATTGATGCCTTTTCGGCTCTTGAGGAGCCCACCGCGCGCGACCTCGAGTACGGTCCGATCGCCGACGGTCCCCGTACACCGTAGTTCAAGGAGTCCGTCGTCGAGGAGCACGACGTCTCCCACCTCGATCTCGCTTGCAAGGGGCTCGTAGGTTATCGGGATTTCGCCGCTTTCCGCGTCATCCTCGGGGGCCATCACAACCTCCGCACTCTCCTCGAGTGCGATCGGCTCTTCGAGTTCACCTACACGAATCTTGGGTCCCGCAAGATCTACCAATATTGCGACCGGCAGCCCACTCTCGAGCGCGGCCGAGCGCACGGCCTCCATCGACTTGCGATGATCGTCCCTCGTGCCGTGCGACATGTTCACCCTGGCCAAATTCATTCCAGCCCGAACCATGGCGAGCACGGTATCGGGGTCGGAACTCGCTGGTCCGAGCGTGCACACGACCTTGGTTCGAAGCATGGAGTGGCCAGAAGCGGAGTGAATCAAGTGTCTCGCAACCGCCCGGAATTGTCGCAACCGCCTGGTCAGGGAGCAACACCTGGCCACTCTACTTTCTCAGCGATAGGCTAGCGCCCGATGCTGCTCCCGAGGAAGGTGAGCTTCACGATTACAGTCAGATCAGAACGGCGGGCACAAGCAGACTTCCCATGACAGTAATCAGCCCGATAGC